>JAEAMG010000090.1_pt1 | contig 140040 bp, 121 predicted proteins | sample 8958741 | NCBI WGS metagenome assembly JAEAMG01 (sample SAMN16933256, study PRJNA681125) | bioreactor sludge metagenome | isolation source: anaerobic bioreactor treating anionic surfactant - SDBS | place: India: Bengaluru | collected 2019-02-28
AGTACGGCGTGCGCAAGGTCAACATCGACACCGACCTGCGCCTGGCGTCCACCGGTGCGATGCGTCGCCTGATGGCCACCAACCCGAGCGAATTCGACCCACGTAAATTCTTCGGCGCCACCGTGACCGCGATGCGTGATGTGTGTATCGCACGTTATGAAGCGTTTGGTACTGCTGGTAATGCTTCGAAGATCAAGCCTGTTTCGTTGGAAGCGATGTACCAGCGTTATTTGAAAGGTGAGTTGAACGCTAAGGTGAACTGAGCCGAAAGCGTTTAAAAAAAGCCCGCAGCGATGCGGGCTTTTTTGTGGCTGGAATTTGATCAGCTTGCAGGCGTGTAGGACCAGCACCGAGTCCTAAGGCCACACACGCAGTGTGGGAGGGCGTTTACCAGGGAATGATCCTTGTGCTGATCAGACAATGCCTGCTCGAAATGAGGCCAGTCCCTTCACTCGTGATCAATATCCAACTTCGCAAACGTCACCTTCGCGCCTTCCTTGCTGTCCCCGCTGTTGTCCTGCACATACGCGCCCGCCTTGAAGTACAGCGGCTTGGCGGCCCACGCTGCGCCGATGCGCTCGTTCCACTCACTGTCAGCGGCATACACGCTGAGCAGCCCGGCTTTGTTGAGGTTGATCACGTAGGTAAAGCTTTTCTCCAGCGGCACATTGGAGGCGACGATGATCACGCGGCTTTCATCTTCATCCGGACGCATGCGCACCTTGGCAACGATGTTGCCGGTCTGGGTCTTTTCCTTGAACTGGTATTCGAGCTTGATCAGCGGCTTCTGGCTGTCGTAGGCGTGGATCTGGCCGATGACGATCTTGCCGCTGGAGGGCACCTGGTTGACCGCCAGGGTGGCGCGCAGGAAGTTGTCGGCTTCGGGGTAGGTCCAGTTGCGCAAGCGGCCGTCGGCGTAGGTTTCGCGCAGCTCGCTGCGTGGGTATACGGCGTTCTCGGTGCGGGTGCCGGTCACGGGTGTCCAGAATTGTACGTTGCTGCCTTCGGCCTGGAAGTATTGGTCATTGAAACCGCTCATCAGTTTCGGGGTGTCGATGGTGGCGGGCGGGGAGCCGACCGGAATGCTCAGGTTCCAGGTGGAGAGGTCGATCATGGCGTTGGCCTTTTACAGGGGTTGAAGGCTTTGGCCCGGGGGCCTGACAGGTTCTTTATAGGCGGTGGTCGGCCAGTTGTTAAACGTTTGCTGGCAATTTATTGGCGTCAAGGGAATGCCAAAAAGCCATGTTTCCCATGAACCGTGGGCTGTAGAGGTTGACCGTTAGTCGGCTGACTGAACTTTGGCGCAATGATGGCATCCACGTCACTTCTGATTTTCAGGATCCGGGGCTAGAGTGAGGCCTCAATGTTTGTCCGGGTTTTCTCTCAGAAGTGACCGGAGTAGACCTAAGGAAGAGACCTAGCATGGAATGCGCTCCACCTCATGGCGATGGCAGTTCGGTTCTTCTGGTGGTCGATGACTACCCAGAAAATCTGATCAGCATGCGTGCGCTTCTGCAACGTGATGATTGGCTGGTGGTGACTGCCGCGTCTGGGGTGGAAGCCCTGGAGTTACTGCTGCAACATGACGTCGACCTGGTGCTGCTGGATGTGATGATGCCCGGCATGGACGGCTTCGAGGTCGCCCGCTTGATGCGCGGCAGCCATCGCACACGCATGACCCCGATCATCTTTCTGAGTGCCAATGCCCAGTCGCCCGCCGCCGTGCTGGAAGGCTACGCCAGCGGCGCCATCGATTACCTGTTCAAACCTTTCGATCCGCACATCCTCAAGCCCAAGGTCCAGGCGTTGCTGGAGCACCAGCGCATTCGTCGGGCCTTGCAGTGCCTGAGCCATGACCTGGAGTCCGCCCGGGCTTTCAATGCGTCGGTGTTGGATAACGCCGCCGAGGGCATTCTGGTGGTGAGTGAAGAGGGCGTGATCGAATACGCCAACCCGGCGATTTCGCGCCTGCTCAATGCCACGATCCAGGAGCTGCAAGGCCAGGACTTCCTGAGTTTCCTGCAAAAGCCCCATGTGCCTACCTGGCCGGATTCGCAGATGTACGCCGGCTACCGCCGAGGTGAAACCTGGCGCCTGCACGATGCGCTGCTGCGCACCGGCCGGGGCCAGCAGGTGCCGGTGGCGTTGTCCTGTGCACCGCTGCCCGCTGAACAGAAGGCCATGGTGGTGACGGTGCTGGATATGTCCGAAGTGCGCCACCTGCACCAGCAACTGGAGTTCCAGGCCGTGACCGACCCGCTGACCGGTCTGCTGAACCGGCGCGGCTTCTACCAGGCAGTGGAAAACACGTTATCGCGCAGCGAGCGGACAGAGCAGTCCTTGGTGTTGCTGTACTTGGACCTCGACGGTTTCAAGCGGGTCAACGATTCCCTCGGTCATGATGCCGGCGACCGTGTGCTGCGCTGGGTCTCGGAGCAATTGCAGGGCTGTCTGCGTTCCTACGACATTATTGGCCGTATGGGGGGTGATGAATTCACGGCATTGCTGGAGCTGGAGTTTCCGGAGCAGGCGGCAAAAATTTCAGAAAAGCTGATCGAGCGAGTGTCGGTGTGCCAGCAGGTCGACGGTTTGGATGTGATGCTCGGGGTCAGCATCGGCATTGCCACCTTCCCGGACTGCGGTGCGGATTTGAGTGGTTTGCTGCGCGCGGCCGACATCGCCATGTACGAAGCCAAGCGTGCCGGTCGTCAGCAATATCGTTATTACGACCAGGAAATGAACGGCCGCGCCCGCTCGCGGCTGATGCTTGAAGACAGCGTGCGCACGGCGATTCAAAACAAGGATTTCACCCTGGTCTATCAGCCCCAGGTCTCGCTGGTGGATGGGCGTTTGCGCGGCGTTGAGGTGTTGTTGCGTTGGCAGCACCCCAGTGTCGGCGATGTGCCACCGGGGCTGTTTTTACCGTTGTTGGAAGAGGCGCGGCTGATCAGCCAACTGAGCGCGTGGATCTACCAGCAGATCGCCGCCCAACGCCAGGCATGGCAAGCCGCGTTTGACGATACGTTGGTGCTGAGCGTGAGCCTGAGCAGCAGCCAGTTCAATATGCCTAACCTGGTGAACCAACTGCAGCAGATGCTGGAGCGATATGGCCTGGAGGGGTACCAGTTGGAGGTGGAAATCAGCGAAGACTGCCTGATGAGTAACCTGGAAGAGGCCGCCAAGCAGCTCAAGTTGCTGCGCCGTATCGGGGTGCGTATCGCCCTGGATGACTTCGGCTCGGGGCAGTGTTCCCTGGCGCATTTGCGCGATCTGGCCTTCGATACGCTCAAGCTTGATCCGCAATTGGTTGCGCGGCTGCCGGGTTCGGTGCGGGACGCCGCGATGGCGCGCAGCATTATCGAGCTGTGCGGGCATTTTGAGGTGGTCGTGGTGGCCGAAGGTGTGGAAACCCAGGAGCAGGCCCAGTGGCTCAAGGCCCAGGGTTGCCCGTATATCCAGGGGCCGTGGGCGGCGCAGCCCTTGATGGCTGAAGAAGTGGTCGACTGGGCACGCGCCCGCGTGCGCTGAATTCGCTACACTGGCGCCCATCCGAATCCTGTCGCAGACCCCAATGACCGCGCTGAAATACCTCCAGGCTTACCCCGCTGCCCTCCAGGAGCAAGTACGCCAGCTGATCGCCAAGGACCAGTTGGGCGCCTACCTGGAGCAGCGTTACCCCGACCGCCATGGGGTGCAGAGCGACAAAGCCCTGTACGCATATGCCCAGGCCTTGAAGCAGGAACACCTGCGCAACGCGCCGGCCATCGACAAAGTGCTGTTCGATAACCGCCTGGACCTGACCCACCGCGCCCTTGGCCTGCATACCACGATCTCGCGGGTGCAGGGCGGCAACCTCAAATCCAAGAAAGAGATCCGCATTGCCTCGCTGTTCAAGGAGGCCGCGCCGCAATTCCTGCGCATGATCGTGGTTCACGAGTTGGCGCACTTCAAGGAATCGGACCACAACAAGGCGTTCTACAAACTCTGCGACTACATGATGCCCGGCTACCACCAGGTGGAATTCGACCTGCGGGTGTACCTCACGTATCGCGACCTGCAGGGCAAACCCTGACCGCACAAGGCGACTGACCATGGATGTGAGCAAGACCAAAAGCAGCTTCTACCGCCGCCTGTACGTGGCGTACCTGATCGACAGCGGGCAGGCCAGCAGCGTCCCGGCGCTGACCGACGTTACCGGCATGCCCCGGCGCACCGCGCAGGACACGATTGCGGCGCTGGCCGACCTGGATATTGTGTGTGAATTCGAACAGGAAGACGGCGCCCGCAACCATGCCGGGCACTATCGGATTCGCGATTGGGGCGCGATTGATCGGCGTTGGATCGAGTTGAATCTCGCGTCCGTCAAACAAGTATTGGGTTATCCCTGAGGCCCTGCGTGGATTTGGCTGACGCTATCGGAAGCAAGCCCCCTCCCACAGTTTGAACTGCGAATACATTCAAATGTGGGAGGGGCGGTGCGACGATTCGACTTGCCCCCGATGGCGGCCTCAAGCGCGCCGCATCCCTATATGTGGAATGTCATCCTCCAGGTATTCCTCACCCGCCACCACAAACCCATACCGCCCGTAATACCCCTGCAAATGGGCTTGGGCTGACAGGAAGATCGGCGTCTCAGGCCAGATCTCGTCAACCTGCCTGAGGGTTTCTTCCATCATCTGGTGCCCTAGCCCGGTGCCCCGCGCAACCGGCGCCACGATCACACGGCCGATCACCACGTCACCGCCCTGGGACTCTGGATCCAGCAGGCGCAGGTAGGCCACCAGCTCGTCGTCTTTCCAGGCCATCAGGTGGTGGGTATCGCCCGCCAGGTCCTGCCCGTCGATGTCCTGGTAGACGCACTTCTGCTCGACAACGAAGACCTCGCTGCGCAAACGCAAAATGGCGTACAGCTGCTCCTTGCCCAGGTCGGTGTGATGCTTGCAGACCCAATCGACTGTCATGGTGTGATCTCACGTAAATGTCCGTTCTGGATAGTAAGCGCGACGGGCAGCGGTGTCTAAATCAACTATTTTTGTGGATGAAATCAAATTGCCATCATTGAGTGCGTTCGTCGGCCGTTTCTTTGTGTAATCTGAGCTAATGTTAGAGCCTCAGGCACTGCCTGAGCTAAGGCCACCGCCTGCCCGCCAAGGACTTTGAGCATGCCGCGATTGTCTCGTGCCGTTGCTTTGATTGGAGTGTTGTTGCTGGCCACGCCTGCATTTGCACAGCGTCTGCGCCTGGTAGCGGATGCCTGGCCACCCTTTACCGATTCCACCTTGGTCAATGGTGGGTTGGCGACCGACATCGTTACCACGGCGTTGGCCCGTGCGGGCTATGCCAGTGACTTCGAACAGGTGCCCTGGGCCCGGGCGCTGATGGGCGTGGGCGACGGGCGCTATGACGTGCTGGTCAACGCCTGGTACGACGAGGCCCGTACGCATTTGGGGCAGTTCTCGGGCGAATACCTGCTTAACCGCGTGCGTTTGATCAAGCGCCGTGACGACCCCATCGAGTTTCAGGACCTGGAGCAGTTGCACGACTATCCCATTGCGGTGGTGCGTGGTTATGCCTATTCGGCGGCGTTCGATGGGGATGTGCAGTTGCAGAAAGTGCCGGTGCATAACTTCGCCATGGCCGTGCGGATGCTGGCGGCGCAGCGGGTGCGGCTGACCGTGGAGGATGAGTATGTGGCGCGTTATTACCTGTCGCGCGAGTCGGCGCGGGTGCGTAATGCGGTGGAGTTCCTGCCCAAGCCGCTGAGCGAAAACAGCCTGCATATTCTGGTCAGCCTGAAGAACCCTGAGCACGCGCAGATTGTGGCGAGCTTTGACCGTGAGATTGCCAGGATGAAGGCTGATGGCAGTTATGCGCGGTTGATGAAGGCCCATGGCATGTAGTGCCTGTGCGGGCCTCATCGGGGGCAAGCCCCCTCCCACATTTGTTATGCGATCAAGTGTGGGAGGGGGCTTGCCCCCGATAGCGGCCTAAGCCGCGCTGGTATCTTTGATCAGGTGCGCCGCCAAGGTGCGCAACGGTCCCAACTGTCTGCATATCAACGCCAACTGCGTCTGCACCAACCGCTGCCCTTCATCTATCTCATCCGGCATCTGCTCCAGATCCGCCGCCAAGGCCTCCTCGGCATCGCTCTGAATCGCAATCGGCTGCTTGTTCGCCAGCCCCGTGGCGATTTCATCAATGCTCGCCGCCAGGCTATTGCCGGCGCCTGCGATCAAGTGTTCACGCACCTCGGCCGGCAGCTGGGTTTCGCGGTGTGCACCGAGCCCCGACAGGTAGCTGAGCAATGTGTGCGACAGCACCAGGAAGCGGAAGCCCACATCGGCCTCCTTACGGAAATGCCCGGGCTCCATGAGCATATTCGCCAGGGTGGTGGACAGCGCCGCATCGGCGTTGTGGGCATTGCGCCGGGCCAGGCGGTAAGCCAGGTCGTCGCTCTTGCCGGCGGCGTATTGCTGCATGATCTGGCGCAGGTAGATGCTGTTGCAGGTTAGGGTGTTGGCCAGCACCTTGTTCAAGCGTCGGCCTTGCCAGTCCGGCAGGAACAGGAACACCGCCAGGCCTGCAATCAAACTGCCGAGCAACGTATCGAACAGGCGTGGCAGGAACAACCCGTAGCCATCGCCCACCTGGTTGAAGCAGAACAGCACCATCAAGGTGATCGCCGCCGTGGCCAGGGTGTAGCGGGTGGTGCGGTTGATAAAGAACACCAGCCCGGCGGCGATGGCGAACATCGACTGCACCAGGGGGCTGGGGAACAGGTCGAACAGCGCCCACGCCACGGTGAGGCCGATGGCGGTGCCGATGATCCGCTGGCCGAGCTTGCGCCGGGTAGCGCCGTAGTTCGGTTGGCAGACAAATAGCGTGGTGAGGATGATCCAGTAGCCTTGGGAGGCGTGGATCGCATGCAACATGCCGTAGCCGACGGTCAGCGCCAGGGACAGGCGCAGTGCATGGCGGAACGGCAGCGACGTCGGCGTCAGTTGCGTGCGCAGGCGCGTCCACATTTCCTTCAGGTTGCGTGGGGCGCGGTCCAGCAGGTTGCTGTCGGTGGCGTCGGCCAGGGCATCGGGGTTGCTCGCGTCGCCAAGCAGGCGGTCGAGGGTGGACAGGTTGGCTGCGAGGGCGCGCAACGAACGCAGCAGGCCGCGCCAGGCCGGGTTGCTCTGGATACGCAGGTGTTCCAGGGAAGCATTCAGGTCGCTGAGGGCTTCGGCGAAGCTGTCGTCATAGATGAACGGCTGGCGTAACTGGATCGACTCGGCCAGGGCCTGGCAGGCCTTGCCTTGCTGGCGTAGCAGGCGTTGGCAGCGGAACAGCACATCGCTGTGGAAGAACGCATCGGCCAGGGCGTTGTAAGGATAGTGGGATGAACTGGCGCGTTCGTGGATGTCCTGGGCCAGGAAGTACAGCTTGAGGTAGCGACTGACCTTCGACCCCGGCCGGCCATTGCCCACACGGTGCAGGATGATTTCCTTCGCCGCATTCAGCGCCGCCACCACCCGGCCATTTTGCTGGGCCAGTTCCAGGCGGCGGGCTTCCACATCCAGCTGGCGAATCGGTTCGAACAACGACGATTTGAGCTTGAGGTAACGCCCCAGCTCGCGGAACAACCGCGCCAGGCTCTGTTGCACCGGCTGGTTGGAAAACAGCGCCTGCCACAGCACCGACAGCGCGCCGTACCAGGCGGCACCGGCCACCAGCAGTAACGGTTCATGCCAGAAATCGCTGACGGCGCCGCCGCGCTGGTCCACGCCGATCATGGTGTAGACCGACAGGATCAAGGTGGCCGAGGCAATCGCGCCATAGCGTTCACCCAAGGCGCCGAGCATGGTCAGGCAGAACGTTGCCAGGGCCAGGGAGATGGCGAAAATCCAAGGGTAGGGGAACAGCAGCTCCACCGACAGCGCGGCAATGCTGAAACACACCAGCGTCACCGCCAGGGCGTTGAGGCGGCCTTGCCAACTGTCGTCGGTCTCGGCCAGGGCGCTGGCGATAATCCCCAGGAACAGCGGGATCAGCAGCGCCATTTCATCCTGGTACCAGCACAACGCCATGCTGCCGGTGAGGGCGATGAACACCCGGATGCTATAGCTGAATTTATCCAGCGCCCACAGGCGCCGCATGGACTGCTTGAACGAGGTCGATGACATGAAGTCTGGAGTCTTCCGGGACGATGCCGCTAAATTGAGCCATCAGTGACGCCACGGCAAGGGTGGTGATCACATCTGACAGCAAATTATTCTCAGGCATACAGCCCCTCCCACATTTTTTACCGCGTCGTGTCAAACAAACTGCGCGGCCGCGTAACCGGAAGCCCACGCCCACTGGAAGTTGAACCCACCCAGGTGTCCGGTCACATCCAGCACTTCGCCAATAAAGTACAAGCCCGGGCTTTTCAGCGACTCCATGGTCTTGGACGAGACTTCCCGCGTATCCACGCCGCCCAAGGTCACTTCGGCCGTGCGGTAGCCCTCGGTGCCCGCCGGCACCAGTTGCCAGCTCGACAGTTTTTGCGCGATGTCGGCCACTTCGGCGTGGGTGTACTGCTTCATCGGCTTGGACACGAACCAGGTTTCCGCCAGCAGATTGGCCATCTTCTTGGTGAAGATTTCACCCAGCAGGGTTTTCAGCTCGCTGTTGGGGCGTTCGACCTGCTGCTGTTGCAGCCAGGTGTGGGCGTCGTGGTCAGGCAGCAGATTGATTTCCACCGTGTCGCCGGATTCCCAGTAGGACGAAATCTGCAGAATCGCCGGGCCGCTGAGGCCGCGATGGGTAAACAGGATGTTCTCGCGAAAGCTCTGGTCGTTGCAGCTGACCAGGCAATCCACCGAGGTACCGGACAACTCGCCGCACAAGTCCTTGAGCTGGTCGGTGATGGTGAACGGCACCAGCCCGGCGCGGGTCGGCAACAGCTCATGGCCGAACTGCCTGGCCACCTGGTAACCGAAACCGGTGGCGCCCAGGGTCGGGATCGACAGGCCGCCGGTGGCGATCACCAGGGATTCGCAGCGCAGTTCACCCACGGTGGTCTGCAACTGGTAGCCGTTGTCGACCTTGGCGATTTCTTCAATCGAGGTGTCCAGGTGCAGGCTCACGCCGGTCTGGATGCACTCGTCCAACAGCATGCCGAGGATGTCGCTGGATTTGTTATCGCAGAACAGCTGGCCGAGTTTCTTCTCGTGGTACGGCACGCCGTGCTTGGCCACCAGCCCGATAAAGTCCCACTGGGTATAGCGGGCCAGGGCGGACTTGCAGAAGTGCGCGTTGTGCGACAGGAAGTTGGCCGGCTCGGTGTACAGGTTGGTGAAATTGCAGCGGCCACCGCCCGACATCAGGATCTTTTTGCCGGCCTTGTTCGCATGGTCGAGCAACATCACCTTGCGCCCACGCCCGGCGGCGGTCAGTGCGCACATCAAGCCTGCGGCGCCGGCGCCAATGATCACAACTTCGGTCGAGCGCAAAACGGTGTCCTCTTACAAATTCTGATTTGGAATACAGTCAAATGTGGGAGGGGGCTTGCCCCCGATGGCAGTGTGTCAGTCAGTACATCTGTCACTGACACTCCGCCATCGGGGGCAAGCCCCCTCCCACATTAGATCTCCATATAGGTCGGAGATCGTGTTACAGGATACGAACGCGCAACGAACGGCCCTTGATCTTGCCGTCGTTCAAACGCTGCAACGCCTGTTTGGCGACGCCGCGTTCCACGGCCACGAAGGCCTGGAAGTCGAAGATCGCGATCTTGCCGACCTGGGCACCCGGGATGCCGGCTTCACCGGTCAATGCGCCGAGGATGTCGCCTGGGCGCACCTTGTCTTTGCGGCCGGCGGCGATGCACAGGGTGCTCATCACCGGCAACAGCGGGCCACCGCTTTGCGGCTTGAGGTTGTCCAGTTGGTCCCAGTTCAGCGGTGACTTCTGCAGTTGCTCGATGGCCTGGGCGCGGTGCGCTTCGGACGGCGCCACCAGGCTGATGGCGATGCCGGTCTCACCGGCGCGACCGGTACGGCCCACGCGGTGGATGTGGATTTCCGAGTCGCGGGCCAGTTCGACGTTGATCACCATGTCCAGCGCGTCAATGTCCAGGCCGCGGGCGGCGACGTCGGTGGCCACCAGCACCGAGGTGCTGCGGTTGGCGAACATCGCCAATACCTGGTCACGGTCGCGCTGTTCCAGGTCGCCATGCAGGCCGACGGCGGAAATGCCCTTGGCCGTCAGGTGATCGACGGTTTCCTGTACTTGCTGCTTGGTGAAGCAGAACGCCACGCAGGAGGCCGGGCGGAAATGCGCCAGCACCTTGGTCACGGCGTCCATGCGTTCTTCCGGGGAGATCTCGTAGAAACGCTGCTCGATCTGGTCGTCGGAGTGGAACGCTTCGGCTTTCACTTGCTGCGGCGCGCGCATGAACTTCGAGGCCAGCTGCTTGATGCTCACCGGGTAGGTGGCCGAGAACAGCAGGGTCTGGCGGCGCGGCGGGGTCTTGCTGATGATGTCTTCAATGGCGTCGTAGAAACCCATGTCGAGCATGCGGTCGGCTTCGTCGAGGATCAGCGTGTTCAAGCCGTCCAGCACCAGCGAACCCTTGCGCAGGTGTTGCTGGATACGGCCCGGGGTGCCGACGATCACGTGGGCGCCGTGCTCCAGGGAGGCGATCTGCGGGCCGAGGGACACGCCGCCGCACAGGGTCAGGACCTTGATGTTGTCTTCGGCACGGGCCAGGCGGCGGATTTCCTTGGCGACCTGGTCGGCCAGCTCACGGGTCGGGCACATCACCAGGGCCTGGCAGCCGAAGTAGCGCGGGTTGATCGGGTTCAGCAGGCCGATGCCGAACGCGGCGGTCTTGCCGCTGCCGGTCTTGGCCTGGGCAATCAGGTCCAGCCCCTTGAGGATCACCGGCAAGCTTTGCGCCTGGATCTGCGTCATCTCGACATAACCCAGCGAGTCGAGGTTAGCCAGCATGGCGGCGGACAGGGGCAAAGTATTAAAAGCGGTGGCGATGGTAGTCACGGGACTGGCTCTGCAAAACAAAATGTCGCGCAGTGTAGCAGGCCCCGGTGGGTTTTTTCGCATGGTTCGGATGAGGGGTGGGGGCCGCGGCAAGTTATGAGCGGCAAGCGGCAAGCTCGAAGCCGTCTTGCAGCTTCAAGCTTGCCGCTTGCCGCTGCCTTTAGGCTCCAATTGCAGGAAGATCGCCGCCGCCAGCATCGCCATGATGCCCACGGTGAGGAAGGTCAGCTGGAAGGCGCCGAGCACGCTTTCCACGCCATCGTTGCCGGACTCGGCAGTAAAGCCGCCAAGCAACGCACCGGCGCATGCTACCCCAAGGCTCAGGGACAATTGCGCCACCACTGACAGCAAGCTGTTGCCGCTGCTGGCCTGGGCGTCGTCGAGGTCGATCAGGGTGACGGTGTTCATCGCGGTAAATTGCAGCGAGTTGATTGCCCCCAGCACCGCCAGCATTGCCAGCAGCAGCGGGTAGGGCGTCTGCTCGCTGACCAGGCCCATGCTCGCCAGCATGATGCCCAGCACCAGGGTGTTGCCGGTCAGCACGATGCGGTAGCCCACGCGCTCGATCAGCGGCCGGGCGATGGACTTGGCGAACATCGCCGCCGCCGCCAGGGGCAGCATGCTCATCCCTGCCTGGGACGGCGAATACCCCAGGGCCACTTGCAGCAGCAACGGCACCAGGAACGGCAAGGCGCCGCTGCCCAGGCGCGCGAACAGGTTGCCGAGGATACCCACCGCAAAGGTGCGGGTCTTGAACAGCGCCGGCGAGAACAGCGGGTTATCGATATGCCCGGCGCGCAGCCAATACGCCGCCAGGCACGCCAACCCGCCGAACAGCAGCAACATCACCCGCAGGTGCGGCAGGTGCAATTCGCCCAGGCCTTCCATGGCAATGGTGATCAGCACCATGGCCGCGCCGAACAGCAGGAAGCCGATGCCATCGAAGCGCGTACGTTCGCTGCCGCGCAGGTCGGGGATGAACTTCCACACGGCGTAGCAACCGATCATGCCCACCGGCAGGTTGATCAGGAAGATCCAGTGCCACGTCAGGTATTGCACCATCCAGCCGCCCATGGTCGGGCCGAGCAAGGGCCCGAGCAGGCCGGGAATGGTGATGAAACCCATGATCCGCACCAGTTCGGAGCGGGGGTAGGCGCGTAGCACCACGAGCCGGCCGACCGGCAGCATCAACGCCCCGCCGAGGCCCTGGATGACCCGCGCACCCACCAGCATGGTCAGGCTGCTGGACAAGGCGCACAGCAAGGAGCCGATGCTGAACAGCATGATCGCGCCGAAGAAAATCTTTTTGGTGCCGAAGCGGTCGGCGATCCAGCCCGAGGCCGGGATCAGCAAGGCGACGGTGAGCATGTAGGCGATCACCACCCCTTGCATGCGCAGCGGGTTTTCCGCCAGGTCCCGGGCCATGGCCGGCAGTGCGGTGTTGAGAATCGTCCCATCCAGCGATTGCATGAAGAAGGCAATCGCTACCACCCAGGGGAGCCAGCGGGCGGTCTTGGCATCGAGAGGGGCGCGATTCGGCATGGTTTACCTTTTTGTTAGCAAGCTATGTGTCGGCGATTATGCGCCATTCGTCGCCCCTTTTCCCACTGGCGGTTGGTCTAAATCCGACAACGCCGCGTGCTCGCCCACCAGGAAATCCAACAATGCACGGTGCACCGCCAAAGCCGCCTCGCGGGACTCCAGGTCCAGTAAATGCCCGGTGTGTTCGGCCACGGCAAAGCTGCTGCGGTCGACGTAGTGCTTGAACAGTTGGGCATCCGCGGCGGGGGTGTATTCGTCCAGCGTGCCGTTGAGAAAGTGCACCGGGGTTTCGATTTTTCGCAGTGCCGGCAGGTAGTTGCCATCGCCCAGGGCCAGCACCTGGTGGATATGAAAGCGCGCCTGTCGGTATTCGGTGGTGGCCATGTTCGACAGGTGCCGGTGGTTATTGCGCTTGAGGCGGGGCGACAGGTATTTGCCGACGGTCTCGTTGAGCAGGTGCCCGACTGCGGACTTGTCATCGGCTTCGATCAGCACCCGCACGCGCTCCACATAGTCGAGCATTGCCTGGTTGAGGTTGGGCGCCAGGGCCATGACCACTGAGCTTTCGACCGACGGCGGGTTGTGTGCCAGGGTCAGCAGCGTGGAGATGCCGCCCCATGAGGCCGAGACCAGGTGATTGACCTGGAAGCGCTCGACCAGGGCGCGCAGGATTTGCACCTCGTCATCCTTGGTCACCAGGTCCAGGTCGGTGTTGTGTTCGCGGGAATAGCCCGAGAAGGGCAGGTCGAACAACAGCACATTGAAGTGCTCGGCCAGGCATTTGCTGGTTCGGGCGAATGAGCGTGTGGTGGACAGTGCGCCATTGACCATCAAGACGGTCTTCTTTTGCGAATCGTTTCCTAGTTGCTCAACATGAACGTTGTAGTGCTTGAACAGCTTTTGTATGACGAAACTTCCATGGTTCATCGCAGTACTTCCAGTGTGTGGCGGTATGCCACTGGCTGTTATAGCGAGGTTTTTGACGGGCGACAACAGGCTGCCCGTGCAAACTGGGAGGAAGCGAATTTACGGTAGGAAGGGCCGAAACCGAGCTGTCTGAAATCAGCGCAAGACAATGTGGGAGGGGCAAGCCCCCTCCCACAGGGGGGTATTTACAGGGTCAGGGTCAGGCGGTTGACCAGGGCGCCCGGCAACAGGTTGGAGGCGGTATTGCGCTGGCCGTAAGTGCTGGCCGACAGCAGCAGTTCCCGCTCAGCGGTCAGGGCTTCCAACTGTGAGCCGAGCAGGCTGTAGACGCTGTCATCAAAACGCATGGTGCTGACCGGTGCCTTGATCTCGCCGTCTTCCACCCAGAACGTGGCGAAGCGCGTCATGCCGGTCAGGCGTGCGGCGGGCAGGTCGGAGTAGTTCAGGTACCACAGGTTGCTGATGTAGAGCCCGGTGCCCAGTTGCTTGAGGATCTCGGCCTGGGCCAGGCTGCCCGCCGCGATCTGCAAGGCGCTGGGGGATTCGTCGCCGCTGGCGCCGTTGGCGCTGAGACCATATTCGGCGGCGCTGCGCGAGTTCACCAGTTGGCCCTCGGCCTTGCCGGCGTTGATCAGCGTGACATCACTGCGCGGGTAGCCTTCGCTGGAGAACGCTTGGCTCAGGGAGTCGGTGATGTGTTCTTTCACCGTCACCAGCGGGCTCAAGGACTGCTCACCGGCATAGAGCCGTTGCAACGAGCTGCCTTTGCTGGCGATGGCCTGGGCGGAAAAACCACCCCAGGTGATAATGCTGATGATTTCTTCCAGCGCCGCCGGGGCGAGGTAGGCGCGGTATTGTCCGGGCGCCAGTGGGTGCAGCGGGCGGCCAAGGAATTCCAGCTGTTCACGGGCCAGCTGGAAGCGCCGGGCGAACTCGGCGCTGTCCCAGGCGTCGCCGGCGTAGCTGGCTTTTACCGCTTCGCCATTGGCGTGGAACAGGCTGAAATCGAAGTTGAAACTATTGGCCTGATGCCAGCCAAACGCACCGTCCGAACTGGCAAAGCCCCGGCTGATCGGCCCGGCGGCATAGAAGCCGACCAGGTCGACGCCATTGGCTGCCTGGCTGATTTCTTCCAGCACCTGGGCCAGGTCGGGCAGGGGACGGGCCTGTTCGTTGTGGCTTTGCCAGGCGTTGTGGTTGAGCAACAGGTACGGGTCATGTGGCAGCAGCGGCAGGGTTTCACGCAACTGCCGCAGGCCGTCGGCGAGGCGCTGGCGATCCAGCTCGGGCTCGCCGGCCAGGGTGATGCCGAGGTCGGCATGGCGGCCATCGTTGATCAGCTTGAGATTGAGGCTGGCCTGCTGCACTTGCCCGGCCTGCCGCACCTTGGCGTGGTTGAAGCGCACGAACTCGGACGATTCCGCCGCGTAGCCCAGGTGAAATTGTTCCTTGTCGGTGATGGCCTGCTTGAGCCACTGCACCAATGCCTTGAAGTTGTTCATCAGGCATCTCCCCCAAATACGTCAACGTTGCTGAACACACAGGCCGGCGACGCATGGCCGACGCGGATCACCTGGTTGGGCTCGCCCTTGCCGCAGTTCGGCGTGCCCAGCACTTTGAAGGTGCTGGCGTCGCCCACGGCGCTGAGGTTGCGCCAGAACTGCGCGGAAATCGCCCGGTAGTTGGGGTTTTTCACCACGCCCTTGAGTTCGCCGTTTTCAATCAACTGGCCCCACTCACAGCCGAACTGGAACTTGTTGCGCGCATCGTCGATGGACCACGAACGATTGGTCGACATCAGGATGCCGTGTTCGATGCCGCCAATCAGTTGCGCCAGGCGCTTATCGCCGGCTTCGATATTCAGGTTGGCCATGCGGTCGATCGGCGGGCGGTTCCAGCTGCTGGCGCGGCTGTTGGCCACGCCGTCCATGCCCGAGCGGAACTGCGACAACGCCCCACCCAACGGCTTGAGCAGGAGCCCTTCGCGGATCAGGAATTGCTTGCTGGCCGCGGTGCCGTCGTCGTCATGACCGTAGCTGGCCAGTTGCTCGGGAATGTCCGGGTCGAACGTTACGTTCAGCAGCTTGGAGCCGTATTGCAGGTGGCCGAAGTCGCTGGCCTTCACAAAACTGGTGCCGGCGTAATTGCGCTCATCGCCGAGGATGCGGTCGAGTTCCAGCGGATGGCCGATGGACTCGTGGATCTGCAGGATCATCTGGTCGGGCATCAGCAGCAGGTCGCGCGGGCCCTGGGGCGTGTTTGGCGCCAGCAGCAGTTGCAGGGCTTCGTCGGCAATGCGCGGCGCGGCGCCGACCAAGCCGAAGCGGCTGATCACGTTAAAGCCGCCCTGCTGGCCGAAGTTGGTGCCACCCAGGGTGCGGGTCTGGCTGTCGTTGCCGTCAAAGGCCGTGACGTTGACGCCGGGGAACACAAACCGCTGGGCCTGGCGCAGTTCGGCGCCGGCGGTATTGAGGTAGATCTGCTCGACATGGGTCACGCCCAGGCTCACGTCCCAACTGACCAGGCGCTCGTCCTTGGGCACGGCGGCCGATTCGTCGCCCAGCAGTTGGTAGCAGTCGCTCAAGGACGGGAAGGGCTGGTCCAGGTCGGGCGACAGGTAGTCGGCGACGTCGCTGGACACCGGTTGATCGCGCAGGTCGAGCAGGGCGTGGGGCCGAATCTGCCGGGCCTGCTGTTCGGCGCGCTCAAGGGCGGCTTGCAGGCCAGGCAGGGAAATATCGTGGGTCGCGGCATAGGCTTCCACACCGTTCAGGCGCACGGTGAGCATGGCGCCTTCGTCGTGGCTCAGGTGCGGCGGTTCGGCGACGTTCTTGCGCACCGACAGGTACTGGCCAGACTCGCGTACGTAGCGTAGGGAGAAAAATTCGGCGGTGGTGCGCAGGGCACTGAAATGCTTTTTGAGTGTGGCGTGGTGGTCGAACATGGGGCCTTCCTTGTGGGCGGCTCAGCGCGGGCAGGCAAACAGAGTAGGCCTGGGCTGGGGAGCGATCAAGGAGAGGTGATTCTTTGTGGCAAGTGCCCCCTGTGGCGAGCGGGCTTGCCCCGCGTTGGGCTGCGCAGCGGCCCCAAAAATCTTGGGAGCGCTACGCACTCCAACGCGGGGCAAGCCCGCTCGCCACAGGGAATGGGTTACTGCGCAGTCGGCCCCACTTCACGCAACGGCTTGCCACGCACCGGCGCATCGCCCGCCACGTAGTAGTCGGCAGTGCTGCGCGGCAGCGGCTGGCGGCCACGGATCTTGTCGGCGATTTTCTCGGCGATCATGATCGTCGGGGCGTTCAGGTTGCCGGTGGTGATGATCGGCATGATCGACGCATCGACCACACGCAGGCCCTGCATGCCATGCACGCGGCCTTCGCCATCGACCACGGCCATCTCGTCGTCGCCCATCTTGCACGAGCAGGACGGGTGGAACGCGGTTTCGGCGTGCTCGCGGATGAACTTGTCGAGTTGCTCATCGGTTTGCACCTCGATGCCCGGGCTGATTTCGCGGCCACGGTACGGGTCCAGCGCCGGCTGCTGCATGATTTCACGGGTCAGGCGGATGCCGTCGCGGAACTCCTGCCAGTCCTGCTCGGTGGCCATGTAGTTGAAGAGGATGCTCGGGTAGTCCCGTGGGTTCTTCGACTTCAGTTGCACGCGGCCACGGCTCGGCGAACGCATGGAGCCCATGTGCGCCTGGAAACCGTGCTCTTTCACACCGTTGCTGCCGTTGTAGTTAATCGCCACCGGCAGGAAGTGGTACTGGATGTTCGGCCATTCGAATTCCGGACGCGAACGGATAAAACCGCCCGCTTCGAACTGGTTACTGGCGCCGATGCCGGTGCCGTTGAACAGCCACTCGGCACCAATGGCCGGCTGGTTGTACCAGAGCAGCGACGGGTACAGCGACACCGGCTGAGTGCACGCATATTGCAGGTACAGCTCAAGGTGGTCCTGCAGGTTTTCGCCGACGCCAGGCAGGTCGTGGACCACCGGTATGTCGAGGCTTTCCAGCAGTTTGGCCGGGCCCACGCCGGAGCGTTGCAACAGTTGCGGCGAAGCGATCGCACCGCTGCACACCAGCACTTCTTTACGCGCACGGGCTTCAACGCGCTCTTCGGCGGCACCTATGAGGTAACGCACGCCAACGGCACGCTTGCCTTCGAACAACACTTTGTCGGTGAGGGCGTGGGTCACGATGGTCAGGGTCGAACGCTTCTTGGCCGTGTCCAGGTATCCGCGCGCGGTGCTGGCGCGACGGCCGTTCGGCGTGACGGTACGGTCCATCGGGCCGAAGCCTTCCTGCTGGTAACCGTTCAAGTCTTCGGTGCGCGGGTAACCGGCCTGCACGCCCGCTTCAACCATGGCGTGGAACAGCGGGTTGTTGCCGGCTTTAGGCGTGGTCACGCTGACCGGGCCATCGCCGCCGTGCCAGTCGTTCGGGCCGATGTCGCGGGTTTCGGCCTTGCGGAAATACGGCAGGCAGTCGAGGTAGCTCCAGTCTTCCAGACCTGGCAGCTTCGACCAGTTGTCGTAGTCCATGGCGTTGCCACGGATGTAGCACATGCCGTTGATCAGCGAAGAGCCACCCAGGCCCTTGCCGCGACCGCATTCCATCCGGCGGCCGTCCATGTGCGGCTCTGGATCGGTTTCGTAGGCCCAGTTGTAGCGACGGCCTTGCAGCGGGAAGGCCAGGGCGGCCGGCATCTGGGTACGGAAGTCGAGACGGTAGTCGGGACCGCCGGCTTCCAGCAGCAGGACGGTGACGCCTTCGTCTTCGGTCAGACGGGTCGCCAGGGTGTTACCGGCGGAACCGGCACCCACAATGATGTAGTCGTATTCTTGGGACATAAATGCACCCTCTTAAAAGTTTGGCCGCCCGTAGCAGCTGCCGAGGAACGAGGCTGCGTTGGGCTGCGTAGCAGACCCCAAGATCGCTACGCAGCCTCGCTTGCGCTCGTCAGCTGCTACGGCGGACCTTGGGATCGATACGCGCTGAGTTGAGTGGGGTTGCTTAGAACACCGAGGCGTAGTCGCCCAGCTCAACCTGTACCGATTTGATGCGGGTGAAGTTGTTCAGCGAGCTGATGCCGTTCTCACGGCCCACACCGGATTGCTTGTAGCCACCGACCGGCATCTTCGCGTCGGACTCGCCCCAGGCGTTGATCCAGCAGATGCCCGCTTCCAGTTGATGAATCACGCGGTGGGCGCGGTTCAGGTCCTTGGTCACAAGGCCCGCGGCCAGGCCGAAGTCGGTGTCGTTGGCGCGGCGGATCACTTCTTCTTCAGTCTCGTAGGTAAGGATGCTCATCACCGGGCCGAAGATTTCTTCACGGACGATGGTCATCTCGTCGGTGCAGTCGGTGAACACGGTCGGGGCAACAAAGGCGCCTTTGGCGAAGTCGCCGTCGGTCAGACGGTGGCCGCCGCACAGCACGCGGGCGCCTTCTTCCTTACCTTTGGCGATGTAGCCCAGCACGCTTTCCATGTGGGCGAAGCTGACCAGCGGGCCGAAGTTGGTGTTGTCGTCTTGCGGGTCGCCAACGCGGATGCGCGCAACACGCTCAACGATCTTGGCTTCGAACGCGGCTTGCAGGTGCTTGGGCACGAACACGCGGGTGCCGTTGGTGCAGACCTGACCGGAGCTGTAGAAGTTGGCCATCATCGCGATGTCGGCCGCACGATCCAGGTCGGCGTCTTCGAACACGATCAGCGGCGACTTGCCGCCCAGTTCCATGGTCACTTCCTTGAGCGAAGAGCTCGAAGCGCTGGCCATGACTTTCTTGCCGGTGTCGGTGCCGCCGGTGAACGAAACTTTCTCGATGCGTGGGTGCTCGGTCAGCCAGGTGCCGACTTCACGGCCGCTGCCGGTCAAGACGTTGAACACGCCTGCTGGAACGCCGGCCTCGGTGTAGATCTCGGCCAGTTTCAGAGTGGTCAGCGAGGTGACTTCGCTGGGCTTGAAGATCATCGCGTTACCGGCGGCCAGCGCCGGTGCGGATTTCCACAGGGCGATCTGGATCGGGTAGTTCCAGGCGCCGATACCGGCGACCACGCCCAGCGGCTCGCGGCGGGTGTAGACGAACGAGGTGTCGCGCAGTGGGATCTGCTCGCCTTCGATGGCCGGCACCAGGCCTGCGTAGTATTCCAGCACGTCGGCGCCGGTGACGATGTCGACGTACTGGGTTTCGGAGAAGGCTTTACCGGTGTCCAGGGTTTCCAGGGCGGCCAGTTCATCGTTGCGCTCGCGCAGGATGTCGACGGCACGACGCAGGATGCGCGAACGCTCCATGGCGGTCATGGCGGCCCAGATTTTCTGGCCTTTTTCAGCGCTGACCACGGCACGTTCAACATCTTCTTTCGTTGCACGTTGCACTTGGGCGAGAACTTCACCGTTAGCCGGGTTGATGGCTTCGAAGGTGGCATCGCTGCCAGCGTCGCTGTAGCCGCCGTCAATGTAGAGTTTTTGCAGGTCGAAACGGGCCATAAAGTCCTCGCAAGTGCATAAGTGGTTGGCGTTACCCGCCGCAAAGTGGGCCATAAGGGTGTGGCAACACTGAGCGGCAGACGTTCAGGGGTTGAGCGTTTATAAGGGCTCTAACTCACCTGCTTGGCCAATTGGAAATCCATGTATTCGTAAGCGATCCGTTGCGCCTGTGCCGTGTCGAAAGCGTCTCCCGACAGGGCGCCGCGCAACCATAAACCGTCGATCAACGCCGCCAGGCCTCGGGCTGCTTTGCGTGCGTGCGGCAGCGGCAGCGTTCGGCGGAACTGGCAGCACAGGTTGGAATACAGACGTTGATCGTTGATCCGCTGCAACCTGTGCAATGACGGGTGATGCATGCTGGTGGCCCAGAAGGCCAACCAGGTTTTCATTGCCGGGCCGTTGACCTGGCTGGCATCGAAGTTGCCCTCGATGATCACCTGAAGGTGTGCCCGTGGGCTGTCGTCCGTGAGTGCAAGCCTGCGTTCGTGGACGTTCTCAATCAGCGCGTTCATCAAGTAGCGCATCGTCGCTGCAATAAGGCCGTTCTTGTCCTTGAAGTAGTGACTGATGATGCCGTTCGAGACCCCGGCCAAACGGGCGATCAGCGCAATGCTGGCATCTCCCATTCCGACCTGATCGATGGCCGTCAACGTGGCTTCGATCAACTGTTGGCGGCGTATGGGTTGCATACCGACCTTGGGCATGTAGCACCTCTCCTTAGGCCTGCCGATGGGCGATGAACGTCCGTCGACTTGGAGGCCAGTCTATTTTGTTTTGATTGAACGTTCAATCAACAAAGAATAAGCTCTGCGACAAATCGTCGCTGCTGGCAGGTATTTATTCCCTGGAGACAGCGACACCTGACACCTGGAAAACCCCTCAAACGCCCCATCTACCGCTTCGGTGGGGGGCAAGGATTTTCGGGGTGTCTTTATAACACCCGTTCGTCGACTGCCGAAAAATCGATGCGCCGGGATAACCGTTGCCTTGTGTTTCTCTCTCGCACTGCCTGGAGCATCTGCGCCATGAGTTCTGCCTCTCTTATAAAGACCCCGCCGGAAAAGGTGCGGGTCAACGGTTGGGTGTTCTACACCTCCACCGCGCTGATTCTGTTGTTGACCGCCATTCTGATCATCGCCCCGCAGGAGGCCGGGCGCATGCTCGGCGTCGCCCAGGCCTGGCTGTCGAAAAGCTTCGGCTGGTACTACATGGTGGTCATCGCCGCTTACTTGGTCTTCGTGGTCGGCCTGGCGTTTTCGTCCTACGGCAAGTTGAAACTGGGCAGCAAGGACGACACCCCGGACTTCAGTTACGGCGCCTGGGCCGGCATGTTGTTCTCGTCGGGCATCGGCATCTCGCTGCTGTACTTCGGTGCCTCCGAGCCGCTGGATCACTACTTCAACCCGCCTGAAGGCGCGGCCGCCAGCAATGGCGCGGCACGCCAGGCGTTGCAGTTGACCTTCCTGCACTGGGGCCTGCATGGCTGGGCGATCTATGCCCTGGTCGGCCTGGCCGTGGCGTACTTCGCCTATCGCCATAACCAGCCGCTGGCCCTGCGTTCGGCGTTGTACCCGCTGGTGGGCGAGCGTTGGGTGAAGGGCGCGGCCGGTCACGCGGTGGACGGTTTCGGCATGTTCGTGACCTTGCTGGGCCTGGTGACCAACCTGGGCATCGGTTCGATGCAGGTGTCGTCCGGATTGGAAAACCTGTTCGGCATGGCGCACAGCAACACCAACCTGCTGATCGTGATCATCGTGATGAGCACCGTGGCGACCATCGCTGCCGTGTCGGGCGTGGAGAACGGCATCCGCCGCCTGTCCAACCTCAACATCGTGCTGTTCAGCGGTTTGCTGATCTTCGTGCTGCTGTTCGGCCCGACCTTGCACCTGCTCAACGGCCTGGTGCAGAACACCGGTGACTACCTCAACGGCATCGTGCTGAAAACCTTCGACCTTTATGTGTACGAAGGCGACGCTGACAAAACCGAACGCTGGATGGGCCTGTGGACCCTGTTCTACTGGGCCTGGTGGATTTCCTGGGCGCCATTCGTGGGCATGTTCATCGCGCGTATTTCCCGTGGTCGTACGGTGCGTGAACTGGTGGCCGGCGTGCTGCTGATTCCGCTGGGCTTTACCCTGGCGTGGTTGTCGATCTTCGGCAACTCGGCGCTGGACCTGGTGTTGAACCACGGTGCGGTGGAGTTGGGCAAGACGGCACTGGAACAACCGTCCATGGCTATCTACCAACTGCTGGAGCATTACCCGGCGTCGAAAATCGTGATTGGCGTGTCGATCTTCGTGGGCTTTGTGCTGTTCCTGACCCCGGCGGATTCCGGTGCGGTGATGATGGCCAACCTTTCCTGCAAGGGCGGCAATGTGGATGAAGATGCGCCGCACTGGTTGCGTATCTTCTGGTCGGCGGTGATTACCCTGGTGACCATCGGCCTGCTGTTTGCCGGCAACTTCGAAGCCATGCAAACCATGGTGGTGCTGGCGGGGCTGCCGTTCTCGGTGGTGCTGATTTTCTTTATGTTCGGTTTGCACAAGGCGATGCGCCAGGATGTGGCGATCGAACAGGAGCAAGCGCAACTGGCTGAACGTGGGCGTCGTGGCTTCAGCGAGCGTTTGACGGCACTCGACCTGCAACCGAGCCAGGGCACTGTGCAGCGCTTTATGGACAAACACGTCACGCCGGCGCTGGAAGAGGCGGCGGTCGCGTTGCGTGAGCAAGGGTTGGAAGTGCAGACGCTGTTGGGCAAGTCCAAGCGCTGCATCGGTGTGCGAATCGAGATGGAAGAGGGCAACCCCTTCGTTTATGAAGTGAGCCTGGATGCTTACTCGTCGGCGCCGAGCGACTTGCCTGAAGAAGAGCGCACCCGCTATTACCGTGCCGAGGTGTACCTGCACAACGGGCCTCAAGAGTACGACCTGATGGGCTTCGCCCAGGAACAGATCACCCGGGACGTGCTCGATCAGTTTGAAAGCCATCGGCAGCTCCTTGGCCGTGTCTATAGCTGATTGGTTGAGCGTGGCGATGCTCTAAATGTGGGAGGGGGCTTGCTCCCGATAGCGGTGTATCAGTAACAGATGGACTGACTGACACACTGCAATCGGGAGCAAGCCCCCTCTCACATTGCTAGCCCAGGTTTTTGCCCAGCAAGGCGTGATAGAGCTCGCTGTCGCCGAGGATCCCCACCACCTGGTTGTTGTCATGCAACACCAGCTTGTTCCCCGTCTGATAACGAATCTGCAGCGCATCACGCATGCCGATATTCGAATCCACCAGCGTCGGCACCCGGCCCAAACCTTCAACCGGCTGCCCCGGTGCCCAGTTCTGTAAGTTCATCACCACGCCATTCTGGCGGGCGCCCTGGATGGTGTTGCCTTCGGCCAGGTCCAGCCATGAGTCGCCGCCCGGATCCAGGCACACCGAACCGTTGACGCGTTTGCAGTTGTCCAGTGTGCGCATCAGGCTGCGGCCACACAGTACGTTCAGCGGGTTGGTGTGGGCGACGAAGGTGCGCACATAGTCGTCCGCCGGGTTCAGCACGATCTCTTCCGGCACGCTGTACTGGATGATCTTGCCGTCTTTCATGATCGCGATACGGCTGCCCAGTTTCAGCGCCTCGTCGAGGTCGTGGCTGACGAACACGATGGTCTTGCTCAGCTTGCGTTGCAGTTCCAGCAACTCGTCCTGCAGGCCCTGGCGGATCAGCGGGTCGAGGGCGGAGAAGGGTTCGTCCATCAGCAGGATGTCGGCATCCATCGCCAACGCACGGGCCAGGCCGACGCGTTGTTGCATGCCGCCGGACAATTCATCCGGCTTCTTGTTGCGCCACTGGGTCAGGCCCACCAGCTCGAGTTTTTCGTCCACCAGCTTGCGCCGGTCTTTTTCCGGACGGCCCTGCATTTCCAGGCCAAAGCTGATGTTCTCGCGCACCGTCAGCCAGGGCATCAGGGCGAACTTCTGGAACACCATGGCGATGCGCTTGGTGCGCATCATTTTCAGCTCGGCGGGGGTGCAGGAGGCGATGTCGATCTGGCGACCTTCATGCTCCACGAACAGCTGGCCACGGCTGACGGTGTTGAGACCGTTGATGCAGCGCAGCAGGCTCGACTTGCCGGAGCCCGACAGGCCCATCAGCACGCAGATCTCGCCTTTTTCCACATCCAGGCTGGCTTTTTCAACGCCGACAATCTGCCCGGTCTTTTTCAGGATTTCGTTACGGCTCATGCCCTGGTCCAGCAGCTTGAGCGCTTCGCGTGGGTCTTTGGAGAAGATCACGTCGACATTGTCGAATCGGATAATGCTCATGCATCACCCCCTACTTTGGCGTCGGGTTGTTTGCAGATGCGGTCGAGCATGATGGCCAGCAGCACAATCGCCAGGCCGGCTTCAAAGCCCAGGGCGATGTCGGCGGTGTTCAGCGCGTTGACCACCGGCTTGCCGAGGCCGTCGGCACCCACCAGGGCGGCGATCACCACCATCGACAACGACAGCATGATGCATTGGGTAATGCCGGCGGCAATGCTCGGCATGGCGTGAGGCAGTTCAATGCGCGAGAGCAACTGACGGCGCGAGCAGCCAAAGGCCTTGCCGGCGTCCATCAACTCTTGCGGTACATCGCGGATACCCAGGTAGGTCAGGCGGATCGGCGCGGCAATCGCGAACACCACCGTGGAGATCAAACCAGGCACCACACCCAGCCCGAAGAGGGTCAGGGTAGGGATAAGGTAGACGAAGGTCGGTACGGTCTGCATCAGATCGAGCACCGGCCGCATCAGGGTGTAGAACATCGGTTTGTGCGCGGCAACAATGCCCAGCGGCACGCCGATGACCACGCAGACCAGCGTGGCGAACAGCACCTGCGCGAGGGTCTCCATGGTTTCCTGCCAGTACCCAAGGTTCAGGATCAGCAGGAAGGAGGCGATGACAAAAACAGTCAGTCCCCATTTACGTTGAATAAAGTGAGCCAGCAGCGCAATCAGACCGATCAATGCCAGCGGATTGAACCAGGTCAGCGCGAACGTCACGCCGTGGATCATCGTTTCCAGTGTCGATGCGATTGCATCGAAGTAGTTGGCCCCGTGTTGGGTCAACCATTCGACGAAGGCAGCGATGTACTGGCCTAGTGGGATTTTCTGTTCAGTCAGCATGGTAGTGAATGTCCACATGCGAAGGGGAAAACATCCCGGGGCAGCGCACCGCCCCGGGGTCAGCAGTTACTTGTTCAGATACGCCTTGACGGCTTCCAGGCCTGGTTTGCCATCGACAGTAGTGACACCGGCGAGCCAGGTGTCGAGTACTTGCGGGTTCTTCTTCAGCCAAGCCTTGGCGGCGGCGTCGGGCTTCATCTTGTCGTCCAGGACGTTACCCATCAGGGTGCTTTCCATGTTCAGGGTGAACGACAGGTTTTTCAGCAACTGGCCGACGTTGCTGCATTCCTGGGTGTAGCCCTTGCGGACGTTGGTGTAGATGGTGGCCTGGCCGTAGTTGGGGCCGAACGAATCGTCACCGCCGGTCAGGTACTTCATCTTGAAGCGGGTGTTCATCGGATGCGGTTCCCAACCCAGGAACACGATGGCCTGGTCACGCTTGGAGGCGCGTTCCACCTGCGAGAGCATCCCGGCTTCGCTGGATTCGACCACTTTGAAACCTGCGGTTTTCAGGCCGAAAGCATCTTTGTCGATCAGGGTCTGGATGGTGCGGTTGCCGTCGTTACCCGGCTCGATACCGTAGATCTTGCCGCCCAGCTCATCCTTGAATTTGGCGATATCGGCGAAGTCTTTCAGGCCTTTGTTGTACAGCGCCTCGGGGACCGCCAGGGTGTACTTGGCGTTCTCCAGGTTGGCGCGCACGGTTTCCACGGTGCCGGCATCACGGTACTGCTTGATGTCGTTTTCCATGGTCGGCATCCAGTTGCCGAGGAAGATGTCCATGTTCTTGCCGTCGGCCAGGGACTTGTAGGTCACTGGTACCGAAATCATCGTGGTGCGCGGCTTGTAGCCCAGGCCCTTGAGGACTTCGCTGGTGGTCGCGGTGGTGACGGTAATGTCGGTCCAGCCGACATCGGAGAAATTGACGGTCTTGCACTGTTCCGGCTCTGCAGCGTGCGCCATGACTGGCAGACTCAGCATGGCGGCCAACAACAACGAGGGTGAACCTTTCATCTGGGTAGACTCCTGTGTTTTTTCTGGCGGCATTCGCCGCGCTTTATAAGTGTTGCGGTTGGAGCGTGCGGCAACAGCTCTGCCACGGTGCCTTGCAAACGAGTCGAGACTGATCATGTACCAGTGAAAATCTGACGCCTACAGGGGGCGTCGTATCCAGTACAGGGAGGGTCGTATCCAGTGTCGGTGACGTCGCTTACAGGTTTTTCCCAAGTCAAAACTGCTGTTTTTGCCCATCTGCACCGCTAAAAACGGCCAAAACAGGCGATCGCACGGGAGCGACGCTGGTGAGCATGGATGCGTCGGTGTGAGACGCCGTGGCAGCGAATAAAACCTTGATGATGCCGCCATCTGGGCCTGTAGCTCGCGTAACCCTTTCTTGATCCCAATTTCGGCGCCGGTTGTCCATATCCTGCGTTGCTGCTCCTCGCCATAGCGGAGCTATGACTCGTCGCAGCGCCTTGGCTATGAACAACCGGCATCCGAACTTGGGCTCAAGAAAGGGTCACGCGAGCTACGAGCGTAGCAGTTCACTGTTGCCTGGCCGTGCTTATCGAGGAGTTCTACCGCAATGGCTATCAGTGTTTTCGACCTGTTCAAGATCGGCATCGGGCCTTCGAGTTCTCACACCGTCGGCCCCATGCGCGCCGCGGCGTTGTTCGTTCAAGGGTTACGTGAACGTGAACTGTTGGAACAAGTCAGGCGGGTCGAAGTTCAGCTGTACGGCTCATTGTCGGCCACCGGCATCGGCCACGGCAGCGACACCGCCACCATCATGGGCCTGATGGGCGAGTGGCCGGACGCAATCGATCCGTCGCAAATCGGCGTGCGTATCCACACCCTGCGTGAGACCGACACCCTGCTGCTCGATGGGCGTTTGCCGGTGCCGTTCGTGTGGGCACGGGACATGCGCCTGCTCGATGAAAACCTGCCCTTCCACCCCAATGCCATGACCCTGGTGGTGTTTGGCGATGACGGCGAGTTGCACCGCGACACCTACTACTCAGTGGGCGGTGGTTTCGTGGTGGATGAAGCCCAGGCGCAGAGCGGCGTGGCGGACATGGACCGCACCGAGTTGCCCTATGATTTTTCCAGCGCAGTGGAGCTGCTGCGGTTGTGCAAGACCCACAATCTGCGCGTTGCCGAGTTGATGCTGGCCAACGAAAAAGTCTGGCGCTCCGAAGATGAAATCCGCAGCGGCCTGATGAAACTCTGGCGCGCCATGCAGGCGTGCGTGGAGGAGGGCCTCAAGCACGAAGGCATCCTGCCCGGCGGCCTCAACGTGCGCCGCCGCGCCGCCAAGTTGCACCGCAGCTTGCAGGAGTTGAACAAGCCTAATGTGATCGGCTCGACCTTGAGTGCGATGGAGTGGGTCAACCTGTTCGCCCTGGCGGTGAATGAAGAAAACGCCGCCGGGGGACGCATGGTCACGGCACCTACCAACGGTGCGGCGGGGATCATTCCCGCGGTGCTGCACTATTTCATGAAGTTCAGCGACGAAGTCACCGAAGCCAACGTGGTCGACTACCTGCTCAGCGCGGCGGCGGTGGGGATCCTGTGCAAGAAGAACGCCTCGATCTCCGGTGCCGAAGTCGGTTGCCAGGGTGAAGTAGGGTCGGCCTGCGCCATGGCCGCTGCCGGGCTGGCCGAGATCCTCGGCGCCACCCCGGAGCAGCTGTGCAACGCCGCCGAAATCGGCCTGGAACACAACCTCGGCCTGACCTGCGACCCGGTGGGCGGGCTGGTGCAAGTGCCGTGCATCGAGCGCAATGCGATTGCAGCGGTGAAGGCGATCAACGCGGCGCAGATGGCCCTGCGTGGTGACGGCCAGCACTTTATCTCCCTGGACCGGGTGATCCGCACCATGCGCGATACCGGCGCGGATATGCATGACAAGTACAAAGAGACGTCGCGGGGTGGGTTGGCGGTCAGTGCGGTGGAGTGCTGAGACCGAGTCGCCTGTATCGGGGGCAAGCCCCCTCCCACATTTGAAGGTATTCACAATTCAAAATGTGGGAGGGAGCTCGCTCCCGATAGCGGCAGTTCAAACAATACTGCTCATAAAGTGAACACCAGTATCCCAATGCGCCACCTTTTAGCGCGTCGCAAACAGATAAGTAGCTGCCGAACGATTTCCCCTCCGACCACCCGTCACCTGTGCGTGTGGTGACAGACTTTTCCTACGCGCTGAAAGCGCCTTCCCACAAGTGCTACCGAACTGCTCACACCCCTTGAGTAGGCTCACTCCTACGGCCAAATCGGGTCATATCCCGTACTTCCCGCGCGGGCTTATATAGACGCTTCAGCAGGTCGTTTTCAGGATTTATTGAATGGCCATTCAAACTTAGGCATGGCATTTGCTCTATGAATTCAAAGCCTCTCGCCTTGCCGGATGAAGAGCGCAATAACAAGAGCCTCGCCTGAGGCCATCACCCGCTTTGTGTGAGGAGATACCGCCATGACGTCGTTCAACTCCGGGGCCCAACCCCAGAACCGTGCGCCTCAATCCATCGGCTTTTTGCTGTTGGACAATTTCACGCTGATTTCACTGGCCTCGGCCGTGGAACCGCTGCGCATGGCTAACCAGCTGTCCGGCCGCGAGCTGTATCGCTGGACAACCCTGAGTGTCGACGGCAACCAGGTGTGGGCCAGCGACGGTCTGCAAATCACCCCCGATGCCTCCATGCACAAAGCCCCGGCCCTGGACACTGTGATTGTGTGCGGCGGCGTGGGTATCCAGCGTACCGTGACCCGTGAACATGTGTCGTGGCTGCAAAGCCAGGCGCGTCAGTCCCGCCGCCTTGGCGCGGTGTGCACCGGCAGTTGGGCGCTGGCCTGCGCCGGTCTGCTCGACGGGTTTGATTGCAGCGTGCACTGGGAATGCCTGGCGTCGATGCAGGAAGCTTTCCCGCGCGTGTCGATGAGCACCCGCCTGTTCACCCTCGACCGCAACCGCTTCACCAGTTCGGGCGGCACCGCGCCGCTGGACATGATGCTGCACCTGATCAGCCGCGACCACGGCCGTGAACTGTCGGCGGCGATCTCCGAAATGTTCGTGTACGAGCGCATCCGCAATGAACAGGATCACCAGCGTGTGCCGCTCAAGCACATGCTTGGCACCAACCAGCCGAAGTTGCAGGAAATCGTCGCGCTGATGGAAGCCAACCTCGAAGAGCCGATCGACCTGGACGAACTGGCGGTGTACGTCGCCGTGTCGCGTCGCCAGCTGGAGCGGCTGTTCCAGAAATACCTGCACTGTTCGCCGTCGCGCTACTACCTCAAGCTGCGCCTGATTCGCGCACGGCAGTTGCTCAAGCAAACGCCGATGTCGATCATCGAAGTGGCGTCGGTGTGCGGGTTTGTGTCCACGCCGCACTTCTCCAAGTGCTACCGCGAATACTTCGGCATTCCGCCACGGGATGAGCGCGTAGGCTCCAACACCACCCAGCAGGTGGCGATGATGCCGATTCCGCAGGCGCTGGTGTTGTCACCGTTGGCAGGACCGATGTCGGCGTTGAGCCAGGCGCGCAATGAGTCGACTTTCGCGAGCGTACGGCTTTAAACCGAGTTGACTGCATCGGGGGCAAGCCCCCTCCCACATTTGACCGAGTTGTCATGACGAACATGGCCAGATGTGGGAGGGGGCTTGCCCCCGATAGCGGTCGGTCAGGCGCCTGAATTCTGTTTGAACTGCACCAAAGCCGGCAACAACTGCTTGTCGATTGCCTGCCGCACCGCCGGCAGAATCGTCGCACTGCCGGTGTACATCTGCTCAACCATACCCTTGAGCGCCTTGGCCCGCGCTTCGCTCAAGCCGCGTACCGCACACTCGCAAGCCTGTTCGGCGCTGGCGCCGCTGGACACCTCGAAACCCAGCGAGCGCAGTTGGCTCAGCAGGTCATCCTGGTCAATCAAATCCGCATGCATCATGACGTTTATCCTGGTGAAGGGAGCGGGGATTGACTTGGATTCTGGTAGGCCCCCGGCCGGTCGGCAAGGGCAGAATGCACGAATGGCTCAGATGGCTATGAACGTGTCGTTTTCGGGTCATTTACCCATTGAAGTAATAGGCACACTGGCTACCAGCAAGCAGCTTGAAGGTTTGGTCACCCTCGGGATGTACGGCTCACACAAAGCACTCTGCCCCGATTCAGTCACGGCTGGATCGGGGCTTTTTTTGCCTGGGTTTTTTCGGTGCCTGTGCCGGCCTCATCGGGGCATAAGTATCTACACAACTTCAGTAGGATAACGCTACGCAGGGGGCTCGGCTCAAGATGTGTAGATACCTATGCTCATCGGGGGCACCACGGTTTACCGCTGTAACACCAATATCCTTGAGAGCAGCTCGTCGCGATCGATATAGCATCCCTGGAAATGCCGCGCCCCCGAAGTGGGATCAAACGCATTGCGCGCATGCAGCGTGCGGCGGTTATCGAAGCACCACAGCTCACCCGGGTTCAGGCGCTTGACCAGCCGAAAGCGCGCCTCGCGCGTCATTGCGATAAACCGCCGATAGGCCCGATACAGCAACGGCATCTGCGCCACCGACGTCTCGAACGGCCCGCGCAAAAAGTTGGCCATGCGAATCTCTGCCACATCCCCCAAGGCATCCAGCGCAATGATCGGCGCGAGGCGGCGGTAGTCGCTGTGACGGTCTTTGTTGCGAAACTCCACGGGTATTTCACACAAGGCACGAAACGCTTCGGGATCTTCCTCGCGCAGGGCATTGGCGATGGCAAACCCATCGACAAAAATACTCTCGCCGCCGTCGGCATCGTTGACCAGGCAATGCAGGAATTGCAGCCCCGGTTGCAGCTCCCGGGTCGGCAAATCACTGTGCAAGGGCAGGTTGAAAGCGGTGTAGGCATTGCTGTCGGCATCGGCCTTGGATTGCACGTTGAACAGCACGCCGAAATTGCTCTCGCGGATAAACGAAATGCGCTGCGCAATCGGTGCCAGAGAGCCCGATTCGGTGGGCACGCCGCGCATTTGCGTCAGGCCAGAGTCACGCAAGGCCAGCAGCCATTGCAGCAGCGCCTCTGGGTCTTGCATGACCGCCGTGTAGTCGAATATGGGCAGTTCGAACGTGTTGTCCCAGAGCCTGGATGTGGGTTTCGCCGCCCGGCGTTCGGCGCGGGATTCCTCGTCGTAGGCATGGGCCCGCAGCCAGCCGGGATCGTACTGGCTGTGATGACCACCGTGCCATTGCACGCTGAGAAAACCTTGGTCGATACGCGCGCTGATGGCGCTGAGGTTTTCATCCACATCGACAATTTCCAGCACCTGCTCGCGGGTGACGCTGTACACACAGTGCGTGCACGGGCAGTTGTCCCGCAGCCACTGATGATGAAACGGGCTGACCCGGCCATCGGCCCATTGCACGCGAATCTGATCGTCCAGCACCTGTGCATCGGCGAGGTCGCAGAGCTTGGGGTAAGTACGGAAATCGGCAACGGCGGCGGCGGTTTGCATGATGGCTCCTTATTTTTTCGGTGGCAGTGCAATCACTCGGCCGAGGAGGGCGGGCCTTGGCAGGTCGGCTTGTTCAGCGCTGATCGCAACGAGTTTGTCCAACGTCGCCTCGGCAAACGGCGCCGAATGCGGACCGGCCAGGTCGACGTGCAGCAGCATCTGTTCGTTGCCGGCGAGTTCTTTCTCATCGCCCACCAAATGCAGGCTGTGATAGAGGTGCAGGCGCTTGGCGTCGTGGGCGATCAGTTGCGTGTGCACTTCCACTTCGGCGCCGAGTTTCACCTCGTGCAAGTAGTTCAGGTGCAGTTCCAGGGTGAACAGCGAATGGCCGCTGGCTTCGCGGTTGTCGCTGTCCAAGCCGAGGGTGTCCATCAGCGCGTCGGTGGCGTAGCTGAAGATCAGCAGGTAGTACGCGTCGCGCAGGTGGCCGTTGTAGTCGACCCAGTCGGCAAGGACTGGGGTGGTGTAGGTGGTCAGCGCAGGCATGGTGAGGGTTCCGTTATTCGGCGAAGGTCATGCCGTGCTTGGCTTTGGTGGTTTTCACCGCTTCCAGCACCGCCAGCAGGCAATCATCACGATAGCGTTCCAGTGCCGAAATGCTGTGTTTGCCCAACTGATCGCTGGTGCCATCGACCACATCGTCGATCAGCTTGTCGGTCAGTTCCGGCGCCGGAAGGTAGGTCCACGGCAGCTGCAACGCCGGGCCGAACTGCGCCATGAAGTGGCGCATACCCGCATCGCCGCCCGCCAGGGTGTAGGTGAGGAAGGTGCCCATGAACGACCAGCGCAAGCCGGCGCCAAAGCGAATCGCGTCATCGATCTCGCCGGTGGTGGCCACGCCGTCATTCACCAGGTGCAGCGCCTCGCGCCACAGCGCTTCGAGCAAGCGGTCGGCGATAAAACCGGGGACTTCCTTGCGCACATGCAGCGGGCGCATGCCGAGGGACTCATACACCCTGATCGCGGCCTGGATCGCTGCCGGCGCGGTGTGCTTGCCGCCGACCACTTCCACCAACGGCAACAGATAGACCGGGTTGAACGGATGGCCGACCACGCAGCGTTCCGGGTGGGTCGAGCCCTCGTAGAACTCACTCGGCAACAGCCCGGAGGTACTCGAACCGATCAATGCATTGGGCTTGGCCGCTGCGCTGATCTTGCTGTGCAATTCCAGTTTCAGTTCCAGGCGTTCCGGGGCGCTTTCCTGGATGAAGTCGGCGTCTTTCACGCACTCTTCAATGGTTGGGACAAAGCGCAGGCGGCCTTGCGATGCGCCGGGTGCGAGGCCCTGTTTTTCCAGGGCGCCCCAGGCATTGGCGACGCGTTTGCGCAACGCCGCTTCGGCACCCGGTGCGGGGTCCCAGGCGACCACATCGAGGCCGTGGGCCAGGGCGCGGGACACCCAGCCGCTGCCGATGACACCGCTGCCGAGGGCGGCGAAGGTTTTGATTTCAGTGATAAAGCGCATGGCGACGATCCTGAAGTATTCACACATTCTGTTTTGGGAACCGGCTCAAACTGTGGGAGGGGGCTTGCTCCCTCCCACATTTTTTAGCCGCGTTTGGTCAGGCCCATCTTGATGCGGCCTTCCGCCGGGGTCATGACCCGTGCGCCCAGGCGGCTGAGAATCTCACTGGCGCGTTCCACCAGTTGGCCGTTGGTGGCGAGTACGCCCTTGTCCAGCCACAGGTTGTCTTCCAGGCCGACCCGTACGTTGCCGCCCAGCAGCACCGCTTGTGCGGCCATGGGCATTTGCATGCGGCCGATCCCGAACCCGGCCCACACCGCGTCGGCCGGCAGGTTGTCGACCATGGCTTTCATCGTGGTGGTGTCGGCCGGAGCGCCCCATGGGATGCCCAGGCACAGTTGGAACAGCGGGTTATCGAGCAGGCCTTCCTTGATCATCTGCTTGGCGAACCACAGGTGGCCGGTGTCGAAGATTTCCAGTTCGGCTTTGACGCCCAGCTCTTGGATTCGCTTGGCGCCCGCCCTCAGCTGCGCCGGGGTGGAGACGTAAATCGTGTCGCCATCGCCAAAATTCAGGGTGCCGCAGTCCAGGGTGCAGATTTCCGGCAGCAGTTCTTCTACATGGGCCAGGCGGGTCAGTGGGCCGACCAGATCGGTATTGGGGCCGAATTCCATCGGGTTCTCGCCGCCGCCGATCTCGAGGTCGCCGCCCATGCCGGCGGTGAGGTTGACGATGATGTCGATGTCAGCCTCGCGGATGCGCTCCATCACTTCGCGGTACAGGGCGACGTCGCGGCTGAACTTGCCGGTCTCGGGGTCGCGCACATGGCAGTGCACCACGGTAGCGCCGGCCTTGGCGGCTTCCACGGCGGCGGCGGCGATTTGTTTGGGGGTGACCGGCACGTGCGGGCTTCTGGCGGTCGTGTCGCCAGCACCGGTGAGTGCGCAGGTGATGATGACGTCGTGGTTCATGAGGCAGGTTCCTTACAGGCGTGGTGATGCCGTTCGCGGTCGGTAGTGACCGCGAAACGGTGATTCGAAAAAGGTTATTTGCTGGTCAATTGCAGGTTGGCCGCCGCCGGTTTGCCGTCGAAGGTGGTCACGCCTTCCAGCCAGCGCGCCTGGTCTTGCGGGTGATCCTTGAGCCACTGCCTGGCGGACTCGAGGGCATCCTTGTGATCCAGCAACGGCTGCATCATCCGGCTCTCGTCGGCGGCGGTGAAGGTCAGGTTGGTCAGCAGCTTGTGCACGTTGGGGCACTGTTCGGCGTAGGTCGGCGAGGTGACGGTCCAGACGGTGGCCATGCCTTCGTTCGGGCCCAGGGCGTCGTCGCTGCCGGTGAGGTAAGTCATCGCGACGTTGACATTCATCGGGTGCGGCGCCCAGCCGAAGAACACCACGGCTTCCTTGCGGCGTACCGCACGGTCCACGGCGGCAAGCATGCCGGCCTCGCTGGATTCCACCAGCTGGAATTTGCCCAGGCCGAACTGGTTCTTGGCGATCATCGCCTTGATCTGGGTGTTGGCCCCCGAGCCTGGCTCGATGCCGTAGATCTTGCCGCCCAGTTCTTTCTCGAACTTGGCGATGTCGGCGAAGGTTTTCAGGCCCTTGTCCGCCAGGTACGTCGGCACCGCCAGGGTGGCGCGGGCGTCTTCCAGGCTGGGTTTGTCGAGGACCTTGATTTGCTTGGCGTCGATGAACGGCGTGATGGTCTGGGTCATCAGCGGGTTCCAGTAGCCGAGGAACAGGTCCAGGCGCTGGTCGCGGATACCGGCGAAGATGATTTGCTGGGAGGCGCTGGTTTGTTTGGTCTTGTAGCCGAGGCCGTCGAGCAACACTTGGGTCATGGCGCTGGTGGCGATGACGTCGGTCCAGTTCACCACGCCCATGCGCACGTTGCGGCAGGAGTCGGCGTCGGCCGCGAATACGCTGGTGCTTAAGATGGTGCTGGCGCCGAGTGCAAGCACGCAGCGGCGAATCAGTCGGTTCATGGTGGATCCCTCGGCAGATCGTTATTGTGGGGGCCGGCGTCTTTGTGCGCCGTGGGATCACGTTACGGAGCTTTGGGCCCGCCGAAACGCACGGCGGCGACCAGCTCTTGCACTGCGGCGACCTGTGCTCTTGAATGGCCCGTTGAACTGGCGTATCACAGTGACCACGCTGCCCGTCCTACGAGAGCGCCACCATGTCCCAGGATTTCTACTTTCTGCTGATGCCGGGGTTCTCGGCCATCGGCTTTATTTCCGCGCTGGAGCCGCTGCGCGTGGCCAACCGCTTTCGTGGCGAGTTGTACCGCTGGCATGTGCTGAGCGCCGATGGCGGCGCGGTGCTGGCGAGCAATGGCATGTCGGTCAACGCCGACGCCGCGCTGGAGCCGTTGAAAAAGGGCGCGACGCTGTTGGTGGTGGCCGGCTTCGAACCGCTGCAGTTCGCCACGCCGGCGCTGGAGCACTGGCTGCGCCGTCTGGACAATGACGGCGTGACCCTCGGCGCCATCGACACCGGCGCCTGTGTCCTCGCCGAAGCCGGCCTGCTCGACGGTCATCGCCTGACCCTGCACTGGGAAGCCATCGACGCCTTCAAGGAGTCGTACCCGCACCTGACCGTGACCCAGGAACTGTTCGAGATCGACCGCCGCCGCATCACCTGCGCCGGCGGCACCGCCTCCATCGACCTGATGCTCGACCTGATCGCCCAGGCCCACGGCCCTGAACTGGCGATCCAGGTCTCCGAACAATTCGTACTTGGCCGCATCCGCCCGCGCAAAGACCACCAGCGCATGCAGATCGCCACGCGCTACGGCATCAATAACAAGAAACTGGTGCACGTGATCGGCGAGATGGAGCAGCACACCGAACCGCCCCTGAGCACCTTGGCGTTGGCCGACGCGATCAAGGTCACCCGGCGCCAGTTGGAACGCCTGTTTCGCCTGCATTTGAACGACACCCCGAGCAACTTCTACCTCGGCCTGCGGCTGGAAAAAGCCCGGCAGCTACTGCGCCAGAGCGATATGAGCGTGCTGGAGGTGAGCATTGCGTGCGGGTTTGAGTCGCCGTCGTATTTCACCCGGAGTTATCGGGCGAGGTTTGCCAAGTGTCCGAGGGAGGATCGGCGACGGGAGGTGGTTTGACGGGCAATTATAGTCAATTATACTCGCAACTATAATTTATAGTCCTTTCCATAATTGAGTATAAAAGCATGTCCAAGCACAGCGGCTTTGTGTTTCGCCGCCCCGCCCTGGCAAGCAGTATTGCCGATGGCTTGGTGGGGGCGGGTATTCAGGATTTCACCTCTGGCCTGTTTCTCGCGGCGCCTCGTCGCACCGGAAAAAGCACTTTTCTGCGCGAAGACTTGATTCCGGAATGTCAGCTCCGGGGCTGGCTGGCGGTGTATGTGGATCTCTGGGCTGACAAAGAGAAAGATCCTGCCGAGTTGATTGCCAGCGCTATTGCTGCGGCTCTGGTGCCCTATGAAAAGGGCATTCGCAAACTGGCCAAGAACATTGGCATCGAGAAACTAAGCTTTCTGCGTACGCTCTCCTGGGACTTTACCAAGCCACAATTGCCTGCCGGTGCGACGCTGACCCAAGCGTTGGAGTTGCTCCACCGTGCTGCAGAAAAACCCGTTGTGCTGGTGATTGACGAAGCGCAGCACGCGTTAACCACTGAGTCAGGTATCAATGCGATGTTCGCGTTGAAGGCCGCGCGGGACCAGCTCAACCAAGGCCGTGACGAGGAGGGCAGCGGCTTGCGCCTGGTGTTTACCGGCTCCAATCGCGACAAACTCGCCCATTTGGTATTGGGTAAAAGCCAGCCGTTCTTCGGTTCCAGCATCACGCCGTTTCCCTTGCTCGGCAAAGAGTTCACCCAGGCCTACACCGTGCACCTCAACGCGCACCTGGCCGAGACCAACCAGTTCAACGCGGCTGATATTGATGAGGCGTTTGAGCTGGTAGGTCGGCGTCCCGAGATGTTGCGCACGATCATCGGTGAAGTCGCGTTGGAGCTGGGCGAGGCGAGCAACTTGGGCCAACTGCTGCACAGTCGCGCCGAACTGCTGCGCGCAGGCGTGTGGACCGAATTCGAAAGCGCCTGGAACGCCCTGACCATCCCTCAGCGTGCGGTGCTGGAGGTGATGGTGGAGCGCTCACACAACAACGAACCTTTTGCGCCGTTTACCGACAGCACACTGATAGCGGTCAGCAAGGCGCTGGAGGACATGGGCAGCGACGTGGTGCCGGGCACCCAGACCATCCAGGCCTGCATCGATGCGTTGCGCGATAAGGAGCTGGTGTGGAAGTCGAGCCGGGGCGGTTATGCCCTGGAGGACAAAACGTTCGGCGATTGGCTGCGGCACAAGCGCCATACACCCCACTGAAAACACCACAGACCCAGTGTCGGAGGGGGCTTGCTCCCGATAGCGGTATGTCAGCCAATGCATGAGCAAGCTGATCCACCACCATCGGGAGCAAGCCCCCTCCACAGTGGATTTCGGCGTGGCTTATTTCTTCAGCAGGGCGGAGCATGCGGTCTTGAAGGCCTCATGCTGATACTTGTTCAGTGTCGCCGGCAGTTCAAAGTTGTGCTTCTTGTTCTGCGCATTGATGGTCTGCGGCGACAGCAACGTCACCTCAACCCCCTCCAGCAGTTGAAACACCCCTTCGATCTTGAACGTGGTCGGGCCACCGGCGAACTCGCCTTTTTTGCTGCGCTTCTTGATCGCGATGCGAGTGACGGCATGGGCCTGCACGAATGCCTTCACCTGGGCGGCAAAGGCTTTGACGTTGGCCGCGTCATCGTCGTCTTCCAGAGCGATTTTCTTGGTCGCCAGGGCCACGTGGGTCAGCGCCTGGTTGTCCAGTGAAGCGACAGCGATGATGGCTTCGCTGCCTTTGATTTCGATGCCGCAGATAGTCATGAAAGGCCTTGGTTCAAAGAGAAAGTGGCGGGATTGTCGCTTATTCCTGCCCAATCGACTCCAAAAACTCCGACCGCTCATCACTCATCCGCGCCAGGCAATCATTCTGCGCAATCGCATAGGCCTTGGTGCCGGTCACCGTCGGGAAGGTGTCCACCGCGCAATCGGCGTCACGCAGTTTTTCCCACTTTTGCTGGGCGTCCTTCAGACGAGCGGTAATGTCTGCGAGCTTGGTCTTATCGCTGCCATAGGTGGAATGCATGCGTTCCAGCAGACCCTGATAGTTATCCTTGAGCAATTGCTCGGCAGTGGTTTTGTTGTAGGTGGCGCATTCAAGGGTTTGCTTGTCGTTTTCGATGCCATCGCACGGCGTGCTGTCGGTGTCTTCGGCCGCGTGGACGCCGGTTGCGATGAGTGCCAAAGCCAGGAAAATCGATTTCATTGCGCCGTCTCATATCAGTTGATGCAGGAATTCTGGCTCAAGCGTAAGACAAATAACAGCTGCCAGTCAGACACCTCTTAACAGCCTTTGTCGCGGATTGACGCTTTCGGCAATTCCCCTGTCGTTTTTGCACCCGGCTCGGTCGGCCCCTGGGCATATGCTGGCCCCAAAGCGCCGACACACGATTCGGCGCATGAATCGCCAAAATAAGGGGACGCCTGATGAGCCCAGCCGAATTGCACGCCGACAGCATCGTTATCGACGGGCTGATCATTGCCAAGTGGAACCGCGACCTGTTCGAGGACATGCGCAAAGGTGGCCTCACCGCCGCGAACTGCACCGTGTCGGTGTGGGAAGGGTTCCAGGCCACGATCAACAACATCGTCGCCAGCCAGACCCTGATCCGCGAGAACAGCGACCTGGTGATCCCGGTGAAAACCACCGCCGACATCCGCAAGGCCAAGGAGCAGGGCAAGACCGGCATCATCTTCGGCTTCCAGAACGCCCATGCGTTTGAAGACCAGCTCGGCTATGTGGAGATCTTCAAGCAGCTCGGCGTGGGCGTGGTGCAGATGTGCTACAACACCCAGAACCTGGTTGGCACCGGTTGCTACGAGCGCGACGGCGGCCTGTCGGGCTTCGGGCGTGAGATCGTCGCCGAAATGAACCGCGTCGGCATCATGTGCGACCTGTCCCACGTCGGCTCCAAGACCAGCGAAGAAGTCATCCTCGAATCGAAAAAACCGGTGTGCTACTCCCACTGCCTGCCGTCGGGTCTTAAAGAACACCCACGCAACAAATCCGATGAAGAACTCAAATTCATCGCCGACCACGGCGGCTTTGTCGGCGTGACCATGTTCGCGCCGTTCCTGGCCAAGGGCATCGATTCGACCATCGACGACTACGCCGAAGCCATCGAATACACCATGAACATCGTCGGCGAAGACGCCATCGGCATCGGCACCGACTTTACCCAGGGCCATGGCCAGGATTTCTTTGAAATGCTGACCCATGACAAGGGCTACGCCCGCCGCCTGACCAGCTTCGGCAAGATCATCAACCCGCTGGGCATCCGCACCGTGGGCGAGTTCCCCAACCTCACCGAGACCCTGCTCAAACGCGGTCACCCTGAGCGTGTAGTGCGCAAGATCATGGGCGAGAACTGGGTCAACGTCTTGAAGGACGTTTGGGGCGAGTAAGCCAAACACCCCTGGGCATACCACAACGAATTTTTCTGGAGTTAAGTTTCCATGGCCAAGATCGCCCCGCAATTACCTATCGAAGTCGACAGCGAAACCGGTGTCTGGACTTCCGACGCCCTGCCGATGCTGTACGTACCGCGTCATTTCTTCGTCAACAACCACATGGGTATCGAAGAAGTGCTGGGCGCCGAGGCCTATGCCGAGATCCTCTACAAGGCCGGCTACAAGTCCGCCTGGCACTGGTGTGAAAAAGAAGCCGAATGCCACGGCCTGGAAGGCGTCGCGGTGTTCGAGCACTACATGAAGCGTCTGTCGCAACGCGGCTGGGGCCTGTTCAAGATTCAGGACATCGACCTCGACAAAGGCACCGCCAGCGTCAAGCTCGAACACTCGGCCTTCGTCTACGTGTACGGCAAGGTCGGGCGCAAAGTCGACTACATGTTCACCGGTTGGTTTGCCGGCGCCATGGACCAGATTCTGCAAGCGCGTGGCAGCAACATCCGTACCGTGGCCGAACAAGTCTACGGAGGCTCCGAAGAGGGCCACGATGACGGTCTGTTCACCGTCAAGCCGTTGTAAGCCGAGGACCGTGCCATGGCTTTCGAAGCAATGTTCCAGCCGATCCAGATCGGCAAACTGACCATCCGCAACCGCGTGCTCAGCACCGCGCACGCCGAGGTCTACGCCACTGACGGCGGCATGACGACCGACCGCTATGTGAAGTATTACGAAGAAAAGGCCAAGGGCGGTATCGGCCTGGCGATCTGCGGCGGTTCGTCGGTGGTGGCCATCGACAGCCCCCAGGAATGGTGGGCATCGGTCAACCTTTCCACCGACCGCATCATCCCGCACTTCCAGAACCTGGCCGACGCCATGCACAAGCATGGGGCCAAGATCATGATCCAGATTACCCACATGGGCCGCCGCTCGCGCTGGGACGGCTTCAACTGGCCGACCCTGATGTCGCCTTCGGGTATTCGCGAACCGGTGCACCGCGCCACCTGCAAGACCATCGAGGTGGAAGAGATCTGGCGGGTGATCGGCAACTACGCCCAGGCCGCGCGTCGCGCCAAAGAGGGCGGCCTGGACGGTGTCGAGCTGTCGGCAGTGCACCAGCACATGATCGACCAGTTCTGGAGCCCGCGGGTCAACAAGCGTACCGACGAATGGGGCGGCACCTTCGAAGGCCGCATGAAGTTCGGCCTGGAAGTCTTGAAAGCCGTGCGCGCCGAAGTCGGTGACGACTTCTGCGTGGGTATGCGCCTGTGCGGTGACGAGTTCCACCCGGACGGCCTGTCCCACGAGGACATGAAGCAGATCGCCAAGTATTACGACGACACCGGCATGCTCGATTTCATCGGCGTCGTCGGCTCGGGCTGCGACACGCACAACACCCTGGCCAACGTTATCCCCAACATGAGTTATCCACCGGAGCCGTTCCTGCACCTGGCGGCCGGTATCAAAGAAGTGGTCAAGGTTCCGGTGCTGCACGCGCAGAACATCAAGGACCCGAACCAGGCCACGCGCATCCTCGAAGGCGGCTATGTGGACATGGTCGGCATGACCCGTGCGCACATCGCCGACCCGCACTTGATCGCCAAGATCAAGATGGGCCAGATCGACCAGATCAAACAGTGTGTCGGCGCCAACTATTGCATCGATCGCCAGTACCAGGGCCTGGATGTGTTGTGCATCCAGAACGCCGCGACCTCCCGTGAATACATGGGCGTGCCGCATATCATCGAGAAGTCCACCGGGCCGAAACGCAAGGTGGTGGTGGTCGGTGCCGGCCCTGCGGGGATGGAAGCCGCGCGCGTTGCCGCCGAACGTGGCCACGACGTGACCCTGCTCGAGAAGAAAGAATTTATCGGCGGGCAAATCACCACCGCCTCCAAGGCCCCGCAACGCGACCAGATCGCCGGTATCACGCGCTGGTTCCAGCTGGAGCTGGCGCGCTTGAAAGTCGACCTGCGCCTGGGCGTGGCCGCCGATGCCGAGACCATCCTGGACCTGCGTCCGGACGTGGTGGTGCTGGCTGTCGGTGGGCATCCGTTTATCGAGCAGAACGAACACTGGGGCGCCGCCGAAGGCTTGGTGGTGAGCAGCTGGGACGTGCTCGACGGCAAAGTCGCGCCGGGCAAGAACGTGCTGGTGTACGACACCATTTGCGAATTCACCGGCATGTCGGTGGCGGACTTCCTGGCGGACAAAGGCTGCCAGGTGGAAATCGTCACCGACGACATCAAGCCGGGCGTAGCCATCGGCGGTACGTCGTTCCCGACCTACTACCGCAGCATGTACCCCAAGGAAGTGATCATGACCGGCGACATGATGCTGGAAAAGGTCTACCGCGAGGGCGACAAGCTGGTGGCGGTGCTGGAGAACGAATACACCGGCGCCAAAGAGGAGCGGGTGGTGGACCAGGTGGTGGTCGAAAACGGCGTGCGCCCGGACGAAGCCATCTACTACGGGCTCAAGGAAGGTTCGCGCAACAAGGGTCAGATCGACGTTGAAGCCCTGTTCGCGATCAAGCCGCAGCCGTGCCTGAGCGAGACGGGCGATGGGTACTTGCTGTTCCGCATCGGTGACTGTGTGGCGCAGCGAAATACCCATGCCGCCATCTATGACGCACTCCGGCTTTGCAAGGATTTTTGACGGCATAGCTACGAGCCGCAAGCTACGAGCTGCAAGAGCAAAGCCCGGTGCCTGGCACTGCTTTAGCTTGCGGCTTGAAGCTTGTCGCTGTTGCTCACCTAAGGTGCTTCCGCATGTTGAACACTGTGCTTCCTATCCTTCTCTTTACGGCTGCTTCTCTTGCCGTCCTCGGCGCCCTGCGCCGGGTGAACATGTGGCGCCGTGGCCGTGCCTCCAAGGTCGACCTGCTCGGCGGCCTGCTGGCCATGCCCAAGCGCTACATGGTCGACCTGCACCATGTGGTTGCCCGCGACAAATACATCGCCAACACCCACGTCGCCACCGCCCTGGGCTTTGTGCTGTCGGCGCTGCTGGCGGTCCTGGTGCATGGCTTTGGCCTGCATAACCGTATCCTCGGCTACGCCTTGCTGCTGGCGTCGGTGTTGATGTTTGTCGGCGCCACCTTCGTTTACCTGCGTCGGCGCAACCCGCCGTCGCGCCTGTCGAAAGGCCCGTGGATGCGCCTGCCGAAAAGCCTGATGGCGTTCTCGGTGAGTTTCTTCCTGGTGACGCTGCCGGTGGCCGGGATCCTGCCCGCTGACTTTGGCGGCTGGCTGCTGGCCGCGCTGCTGAGTGTGGGTGTGCTATGGGGCGTGTCCGAAATGTTCTTCGGCATGACCTGGGGCGGCCCGATGAAGCACGCCTTCGCCGGTGCGCTGCACCTGGCCTGGCACCGTCGCGCCGAACGCTTTGGCGGTGGCCGTTCCACCGGTTTGAAACCGCTGGACCTGAGCGACAAAACCGCGCCCCTGGGCGTGGAAAAACCCAAGGATTTCACCTGGAACCAACTGCTCGGCTTTGACGCCTGCGTGCAGTGCGGCAAGTGCGAAGCGGCGTGCCCGGCCTTCGCCGCCGGCCAGCCGCTGAACCCGAAAAAGCTGATCCAGGACATGGTGGTCGGCCTGGCCGGTGGCACCGATGCCAAGTTTGCCGGTAGCCCTTATCCGGGTAAACCGATTGGCGAGCACAGCGGCAACCCGCACCAGCCGATCGTCAACGGCCTGGTGGACGCCGAGACCTTGTGGTCGTGCACCACCTGCCGCGCCTGCGTGGAAGAGTGCCCGATGATGATCGAGCACGTCGACGCCATCGTCGACATGCGCCGCTACCTCACCCTGGAAAAAGGCGCGACCCCGAACAAGGGCGCCGAAGTCCTGGAAAACCTGATCGCCACCGACAACCCCGGCGGCTTTGCACCGGGCGGTCGCCTGAACTGGGCGGCCGATCTGAACCTGCCGCTGCTCAGTGACAAGGGCACCACCGACGTGTTGTTCTGGGTCGGCGATGGCGCTTTCGACATGCGCAACCAACGCACCTTGCGTGCGTTCGTCAAAGTGCTTAAAGCGGCCAAGGTCGACTTCGCCGTACTTGGCCTGGAAGAGCGCGACAGCGGCGACGTAGCGCGGCGCCTGGGCGATGAGGCGACCTTCCAACTGTTGGCTTCGCGCAATATCCAGACGCTGGCCAAGTACAGCTTCAAGCGCATCGTCACCTGCGATCCGCACAGCTTCCATGTGTTGAAAAACGAGTACGGGGCCTTCAACGGCAACTACCGCGTACAGCACCACAGCACCTTCATGGCCGAGCTGATCGGCGAGGGCGCGCTGAACCTGGGCCAGCACAAAGGCAACAGCGTGACCTACCACGACCCGTGCTACCTGGGCCGCTACAACGGTGAATACGAGGCCCCGCGCCAAGTGCTGCGTGCCTTGGGCATTGAGGTCAAGGAGATGCAACGTTCGGGCTTCCGCTCACGCTGCTGCGGCGGCGGTGGCGGGGCGCCGATCACCGACATTCCCGGCAAGCAACGTATTCCCGACATGCGCATGGAAGACATCCGCGAAACCGGTGCCGAGCTGGTGGCGGTGGGTTGCCCGCAGTGCACGGCGATGCTCGAAGGTGTGGTTGAACCGCGCCCGTTGATCAAAGACATCGCCGAGCTGGTGGCCGATGCATTGCTCGAAGACGTCGCACCGGCCAAAGCTCCCAACAAGCGTGAACCTGCGGAGGTGCACTGATGAGCGACATTATCCGCCGCGACCCACGGGCCGAATGGATCGCCCGTAACCGCCTGCACCCGCTGCATGCGGCGATGCAGCCAGTGCAACACAGTTGGATGGGGCCCAACGGCATCCTCCGCAAGAATGTGCATGGCGTCGGTTTTATCGGCCCCAACGGCATCAAGCGCGTCGACCGCAGCGGTGCCCAGCAGGGCGGTGCGGCTAAGCGTACGGCGGCGCTTGAAGTGCAGTTGCCGCTGCATCAGGTGCCTGCGCCTGCGTTCTACATCAACGTGGTGCCGGACATGGTCGGCGGCCGCTTGAGCAGCCACGACCGCGACCTGCTCGGCCTGGCGCGGCAACTCGCCGGCAGCGACGGCGCAGTGTTGGCGGTGGTGTTTGGCGAGCATAAGGAAAGCGCGTTTGCCACGGCTGGTGTCGATCGCCTGCTGGTGCTGGACGGCCATGAATTCGACGGTTATTCACCGGAGCAACGCGTGCAGGGTTTGCGCGCTGTGGATAACCAGTTCAACCCGCGCCATTGGTTGCTGCCCGACAGCCGCAGTGGTGGCGGTGAGTTGGGTCGGCGTTTTGCCGCCAGCCTCAAGGAACGCCCGGCCACTCGCGTTTGGCAGATCAAGGGCGACGAGTGCATCGGCCGCGCCGGTGCGGGCCGGGAGGACTTGGCACGGCCGCTGCCACGCCTGATTCTGGCCGCCGCCGAATGTGCCGATCCGGTCAGCGACACGCGCCATGAAGTATTGCCTGTGGAGTTATCCACAAGCCTGGCGCGCAGCCTGCCGCGTATCGAGGATCTCGGTGCGGTGGCGGTGGACCCGGCGGCGATTCCCATGGCCGAGGCCGAGTTTATTTTCTCCGGCGGCAACGGCGTGAAGGACTGGGCGCTGTTCCACCAGACCGCCGCGGCATTGGGCGCCACCGAAGGCGCCTCGCGGGTAGCGGTGGACGACGGCTTCATGGTCCGTGATCGCCAGGTCGGCGCCAGCGGTACGTGGGTGACGGCGCGGGTGTATGTGGCCGTGGGGATTTCCGGGGCGATCCAGCACCTGCAAGGCATTGGCGCCTGCGATAAGGTGGTGGCGATCAACCTCGACCCGGGCTGCGACATGATCAAGCGTGCCGACCTGTCGGTGATCGGCGAAAGCGCCGCGATTCTGCAAGCCTTGATCGATGCGGTCGAGGCCTACCGCAACGGCGCCAAGCGCGATGCGGCTTGAGGACATGACCATGACCACGAATGTAATCAGCCTGGTGTCCATCGGCGCCCACCCCACCTCCGGCCGGCCACGCCGCGCCGAACAGGATGCGCGCGCGGTCGAGCTGGGCCTGCAAATGGCCGGGGATAAGTTGCAGGTGCTGCACGCCGGCAATATCGCCGAACCGACCCTGCGCAGCTACCTGGGCATGGGCTTGCCGCAACTGCATGTGCTCGAACAACCGGAGGGTGCCGATGCCTTGCCGGTACTCAGTGATTATCTGCGCGAGTCCGGCGCCCAGGTGGTGCTCACCGGCAGCCAGGCCGAAACCGGTGAAGGTTCGGGCATGCTGCCGTTCCTGCTCGCAGAACAATTGGGCTGGCCGCTGATTGTCGGGTTGGCTCAGGTGGAGTCCATCGACGGCGGCGTTGCTCATGTGCTGCAAGCCTTGCCGCGTGGGCAGCGGCGGCGCTTGAAGGTGCGCTTGCCGTTTCTGGCCACGGTGGACAACGCCGCGCCCAAGCCTCGGCAGAGCGCCTACGGCCCGGCACAGCGCGGTGAGTTGGCGGCCCATGAGGTCGAAATTGAAGCCGATGAGTTATTCACAGGCGCGGCGCTGCAACCGGCCAAACCTCGTCCCAAACGCCTCAAGGTGATCAAGGCCAAAAGCGGCGCCGACCGCATGAAGGCGGCCACGGCCAAGGCCAGTGGCGGCGGTGGGCAGGTGCTCAAGGGGGTGAGCGCCGAGGAAGGCGCCCAAGCCATTCTCAAGTTGCTCATAGAAGAAGGCGTAGTGCGCTAACCCACCAACACTGCAAAACCAATGTGGGAGGGGGTTTGCCCCCGATAGCGGTGGATCAGTTACAGCTACTGAGACTGACACACTGCACTCGGGAGCAAGCCCCCTCCCACAGTTTGATCTCCATCTGGATCTGAGGTTACGGGGCAGCCGGTGCAGGTTTGGGCACCAGGTCCGGCAGCGGTGGCGGCAGGGGTTGCCAGGTGGCATCCGGCTGTTGCATCGGCGGTGGCAGCGCCGGTGTAGGGTCGCCCCCAATCGGCTTGAGGATCATTTTTTCGGTGGTGTCGCGCAGGATCATGCCCTGGGTCGAACTGCGCGCTTCGGTGCCGCTGTGGAAGGTACTGATCTGGGCAATCGGCAGGTCCAGGTTGCGTTCGATCCTCGGCGTCAGCAGCAGGATGATCTCGGTTTTCTGCTGGGTGTTCTGGTTGGTGCCGAACAGCTTCTTGCCGATCCACGGGATCTGGCTCAACCACGGCAAACCCGAGCCCTCGTCGACATCCGCCGTGCGGATCAGCCCCGAGACGATCTGGGTTTCATTGTTGCGCGCGGTCAGCAAGGTCTTGGTGGCCCGTGAGCCGAGTTCGAAAGTAGCCGGTACATGTTCCGAGCCGGGAATGCGCTTGGTGATATGGCTCATTTCCACGTTCAACTCCAGGTTCACCTCATCGCTCAGGCTGATGTTGGGCTTGACGGTGATCTGCAGCCCCACGTCCTGGTAAGACACCGACGAGGTGGTGATCTGGTTGGCGGTGGTGGTGGTGACCACCGGGATCTTGTCGCCGATGTTCACCTGGGCCTCTTCACGGTTGCGCACCCGCACCCTGGGGTTGGCCAGGGTTACGGTGTTGCCGCTGCGTTGCAGCATATTGATACGTGCCGAGGTGCTACCCGAATCGAGCAGGACGTTGTCGCCATTGATCCCACGCAACGCGCTGAGCGGGATGCCCGCCAGGCCGGCAGGTACGTTGGCGAGGTTGCCCACGGATAAGCCGATGCTCTCCGGGTACTGGATGCCCAGGTTCAACTCGTCGGTCAGGCTGACCTCCAGCACCTGGATGTCGATGGTCACTTCCGACTGCGCGATATCAATGGCTTCCACCAGTTTTTCCACGGCGCTCAGGGTGTCCAGGCCATCGCGCACAATCACTGCGTTGAGGCGTTCGTCCACCAACACCTCCTTGGGCTTGAGCACTTGCTTGATCTCGGCGGCGATGACCTTGGGGTCGCCATGGCTGAGGTAGAAGGTGCGTACGGCCAACTCGCGGTATTCGCGTTCTTTGTCCGGGCGTCGGGGGTAAACCAGGATGGTGTTGGCGTTGAGGATTTTCTTGTCCAGCCCTTGGGTGGTCAGCAGCAGGTTCAGCGCGTCTTCGGCGGTGGTTCGACTTGCGGTCATGCTCGCGGAGGCACTGGGGTTGACGTCTTTGTCGATGACAAAATTGACCCCTGACAGGCGCGCAATGGTCTCGAAAATCGTGGTCAGGCTTTGCGCGCTGAATTCCAGGCTCAAGGGTTTGCGCATGGCCTCGGAGAGATCGGCGCTGAGGTAGTCGGCGCTCACCAGTTCGCGGGTCAGGGCATTGCGAAAGTCCAGGGCCTCGCGGTAGTTGGGCTTTTGCGCGATGATCCGGCGCACCAGGTTGAGTGCTTCCACCGGGTTGGAGCGCTTCATTGCGTAGGCCTGTGCCAGTTGCGGGCGCAGCTGTTTCATCGCCTGGATGTTCTGGATTTCCTGGCGCGCCCCGAGATTGCTGGGGTCGTACTTGAGGATGGTTTCCAGGGCGCGAATGGCGCTGGCATCGTCGCCACGCATCAGCGCGGTGCTGGCCTCGCGGCTGTATTGGGCGACCAGCAATTCCAACTTGCTGAAGTTGGCGGTGCGCAATTGCACGTCGTCGGGGGCTTGTTTGGCTTCGGCTTGCAGCACTTCGACCGAGCGGATGATGTCGCCCTTCTGGCGCAACTCGTCGCTTTCCTCGATCGCCCGTTGGGTCTGGCAGGCGCTGAGCAAGGCCATGGCCAGGCTCAAGGGAATCCACGTACGTATCGCCATGATCGTGTCCTGCCCGGTCAGTGAGTGTCCAGCCGCAAGGTGCTGACATGCTTGAGCGGCATGTAGGTCAGCACCACGCTGGTATCGGTGAGTTTGTCGAGCCGGTAGTGCGCGTCGAGCATCTTGCCGGGCACGATGCGACCGGGTACCGCGCAGCGGTTGCACAGCGTGTACTGGCTGCCATTGCCGCGCAGTACGACGATTTTCGCTTGGTTCTCGTAGCGCCACTGCGCGCTCACGGTGAAGGGCAGCGGGGGTGGCTTGGGCGCTGAGGTGTCGACCGGTATGGGCGGTGGTGCAGGTGTCCAGGTCTGGGCGGGGAACAGGTCGACGGCTTCAGCCACCGTCGCCGGGGGGCGGCGACCGGTGCCGAGGGCGCTTGCACAGGCCGGGCGATCACTGGCACCGGGGAGTGTGTGGGACTGTCCGCAGTGTCCTGCCAGAACAGCCAGCCGCAGCCGATCAAGGTCAGCAGCAACAGCACGCGCAAATACAGTGGCAACCTCATTCCACCACCCCCAGCACACTCACCTTGAGGTTAATGTTCAACATGCCGCTGGTGATTTCCTTGCGCTCCAGGGTCAGGCGTTCGATGCGCACGGCTGGCTCATTGGCGACGTCGACCAGGGCATCGCGCAGCAAGATGTAGGGGCCGCTGAGGGGAATGTCCACGTCCAGGCGTTGCAGCCCGGTGTCGCCGGGGGCGGAGTAGGCGAGGGTGGTCTGTTCGATGATAAAACCGTGTTGAGTAAGGACGCCCAGCAGCTTTTCCAGGCGTGGAGCAAAGTCCTCTGCACTGGGCAGGCGCTCGACCACGGTCGGTTCGGTCACCTGCACATCCTCGGGTTGCTCGGCGATCCCGGCCTCCAGTTCCTGGCGCCGTTGACTGTCGGCAATGCCTGCCGGGTGAATCACTGTGACTTCGATCAGCAACGTTGTCGCCATCAGCCCCAATGCCAGCAGCCCCCAAAAGCCCAGGCGTTGCTGCCATTGCATCAGGTGCCAGCGCAGGCGCGGGAGATGGCGAGTCAGTACGTCCATGGGCGACTACCCTGCACCAACGGCGAGTTTGACCTGCACCGGGTGTTGCGGGTCATTGGTCTTGCGTGCGCTTTGCTGCAGGTTCACGTGCACCCCTGGCTGGGCCTCGAGCCGTTCGACAAATCGAAAGGCATCGCCCAGCACCTTGGCCTCCAGTTCCAGGTGAATCAGTTGGGCCTGGGTGTTGATCTCCACGCGCGTCAGCGCAACTTCCCCGGCCCAGGCCTGGGCCACGGCGTCCATCAGCGCGAAGGGGGTGTCCCGTTGTCGGGAAAAGGCTGCCAGTTGTTGTTTCTGCTGGGGTGACAAGCGAATCGCGGCCTGGATCAATTGCTCCTGGCGACGTGTCAGTTGGATGAAGCGTTGCTCCAGTACGTCGGTCTGATGTTGCTGATGCTCCATGCGCTGCCAGTGTTGCCAGGTGACGAAGGCAAGCCCTGCGGCGACCAGCCACAACGTGCTCACCAGCGGCCGGGAGAGGGCGTCGGGATGCAGGAAGTCGACGCCGGGCGCATGCCGCTGCTGCCAGGCAGCGGCGAGGCGTGATTTCAGGCGAGCAATCATGCCGGCGGTTCTCCCAACCAGGGATGCAGCGGCCCCAGCCAATGTTCAGTGGGGTGATTGGCGACGACCCAGGTGGCCGCCGCGTGCCGCTGCGCGAGCAGGTCGGCGGCGAACAGGTTGTCGCTCAAGTGGCTGTCGGGCGGGGTTTGCAGCACGCACACTTGATGAGCCACACCCTGCTGCCGGTAAAGGCAGCTAAGACCGTGCCGCTCGGGCACCGCCAGCACGCAGTCGTCGCTCAATTGTTGCCAGTACCGTTGTGCCACGGCCGTCAGCAGTGGCGTGCATGTCACCAGCGGCAGGTGGTGCTGTTTGAATAGCTCTCGCAGGTCCTGCAGCAAGTCCCGTGACGTCGCTACCGCCAGGCGTTCATGTCCAAAGGCGCTGTTGGCGACTTGCACGTGCCATTGTTCGGGGTCGATGCCCGCCTGTTGGCTGAAGGTCGCTTCGGCAAAACCTTGCCAGTCGGCCTGGCTGTACAAACCCGTTTGCCACGCCAACATCAGGTAGTGCACATGGGGAAAGCCCAGCAGCACCGTGGCGCGGTCCAGAAACCCCACACGACCGCGCGGCGCCTGTTCCAGCAGTTCGGCACAGGCGCCCAATGGCTCGCCGGCCTGTTGCGCACGCCAGACGGTTGCGTCACGCCAGCGCGGTCGTGCGGCCCATTCGGCGCCCTCGCTGTGCAGCCACACCACATGCTCAATAAAGGGAAATGACACGGTGGATCTCCTTGAGCGTGGTGTCGCCCTGGGCGGCATGGGCCAGGGCGATATCGCGGATAAACACGTGGCCGGCTTCACGGGCCAGTTCGCGCAGGGTGGAGGCCGAACTGCGGTTGAGCAGGCCCTCCTTGATGCTGTCGGTCAGCGTCAGCACTTCGGCCAGGGCGAGCCGGCCGCGATAACCGGTGTGGCGGCAGGCTTCGCAGCCTTTGCCTACGCGGTAGTGGCCCTGTTGGCGCTGGGCATCGGAGAGTTGGGCGAGGTGGGCGATGTCGGGGTCGGGCTCGGCATCTACCCCGCAGTCCGGGCAGATGCGCCGCACCAGGCGCTGGGCGACCACGCCGTTAAGGGCTTCGACAAAGCTGGCCGGGTCAACATCCATGTAGGTAAAGCGCTCGAGCACACTGAACGCGCTGTTGGCGTGCACCGACGACAGCACCAGGTGCCCGGTCAACGCGGCTTGCACCGCAATGCCGGCCGTTTCACCGTCGCGGATTTCCCCCACCAGGATGGTGTCCGGGTCGTGGCGCAGGATTGAGCGCAGGCCACGGGCGAAGGTCAGGCCCTTCTTGTCGTTCACCGGGATTTGCAGGACCCCGGGCAGTTCGTATTCCACCGGGTCTTCGATGGTGATGATTTTTTTCTCGCCGGTATTGGTCTCCGACAGGGCGGCATACAGCGTGGTGGATTTGCCGCTGCCGGTGGGGCCGGTCACCAGCAACATGCCATAGGGTTCGCTGGCCAACACACGGATGCGCGCGATGGTATCGGCGTTCAAACCCAGGGTTTCCAGGCTCAGGGATTCGCCGCGCTGGGATTTGTCGAGAATCCGCAGCACCGCGTCTTCACCGTGGATGCTGGGCATGATCGACACACGAAAGTCCACCTCGCGAGCCTGGATTTTCATCTTGAAACGCCCGTCCTGGGGGACCCGTCGCTCGCCGATGTCCAACTCCGACAACACCTTGATCCGCGACAGCGCCTGCTCGGCCATGTCCATCCCGCTGGCCTGGCCCATCTGCTGCAACACGCCGTCGATGCGGTACTTGATCACCAGGCCCTGGGGCGTGGTTTCCACATGGACATCGCTGGCGCGGCTTTGCAGGGCATCGAACAGCATGGAGTTGACCAGGCGCACCACCGGGTTGTCGTCGCGGGCGATGCTGCTCAGGGAAATTTCCTGGGCGACCTGGCCGACGCGGGCATTTTCGTCGTCCTCGCCGAAAGGTTGCATCACCCGTTGGCTGGCTTCGGCCAGGGTCAACTGGGCCTTGACCGCGCCGGGCAGGCTCATGGCCAGGGGCAGTTGGCGCAAGGTCTTGGAGGACTGCAGCCAGTGCCGGCTGGCCAAGGTGAAAGGGTCTCCCAGTACCAGGCACGGCTGGCCGTGGTTATCCACAGGCAGCACGTTATGGATCAGCGCCTGGGGCAGTGGCAGCAGATCGAAACGCCAGTCTTCACCGAGGTTTTCCGGGGCGATGGCGAGCAGGCCCAAGGGCTGGGCGATCGTGGGTAATTGGTCGGGCGCCTTGTCCAGCACCTCCAACAGGTAGTTGGACAAGCTCATGCCCCGTTGTGCCGCAAGCGCTTGCCATTGCCGTGTCTGTTCGCTCATCGCGCTACCCCTGGATGGAACCTGCCAGTTCGAAAATCGGCATGTACAGCATGAATACGATCAAGCCGATCAGCCCGCCTACCACCAGCATCAACAGCGGCTCGAAGACCTTGCTGAACAGTTCGATGGCGCGCTCCAGCGCTTCATCGTGAAACTGCGCGATGCGCTCGCACATGGCCGCTAACTCACCGCTTTGCTCGCCCACACGCAGCAGGCGTTCGGCGACAGCGGTGGTCAATTGATGGCGGGCGAGGGCGGTGGACAGTGGCTGACCGGCCTGGATATCGGTTATGGCTCGGCGCAGATCGTTTTGGCGCTCCACGGGCAGCAACGCACCGGACAGCTGCACCGCGGTCACCACCGGCATGCCGCCCATCAACAACATGCCGGCCGTGCGGTAAAAGCGCGCGAGTATAAACAGCGTGCGCTGGGCGCCCAGGCTGGGGATTTTCCAGAACAGATGGGCGATGCGGCGCTTGAAAGCGGCGCTGCGCAACAACAGCACCAGTACGGCAATCGCCAGCACCAGGCCGATCAGCAACTCCATGCCACGCGCGTCCACCAGCGCGCCCCACCACACCATGAAGCGTGCGGTGGCCGGCAGGTCGGTGACTGCGTCGAACACCGAGGCGAAGCGCGGAATCACGAAAAACAGCAGGAACAGCAGGATCAACGCGCCAACGCTGAGCACCACCAAGGGGTACATCAGGGCGCCGCTGACGCGCTTCTTCACGGTTTCCAGATGCGTTTCAAAATGATGATAACGGCGCAGGGCCACGGCCAATTGGCCGCTGTGTTCCGAGGACGCCACGGTGGCAATCAACAGTGAAGGAAAGGTCTGCGGCTTGAGCTGCATCGCCTTGGACAGTGAATGGCCTTCGTACATAGACGCGAGCAGATCGCTCATGACCTGGCGGTTGATACCTGCGGGAGCCTTGTCGCGCAGGGTTTCCACCGCTTCCACCAGCACCAGGCCGGCGTCGAGCAGCACCACCAGTTCCTGGATGAACAGGCCCAGTGCGAACGTGCTGCGGCGACGGGGCAGTGTGAGTGGGCGGCGGGCTTTCAGCGAGATGACCTGGGCGCCGTCGGCCTGCAGTTGCTGGCGCGCCTGGGCGACGTCGAGGGCTTGCAGGCGCAGGGTCTGTAAATGGCCGTCGCGGATGATGCGGGCGTCGATGTCGATCATGGTGTTTGCCTGGCCAGTTGCTGGCGCTGCTGCAACAACGCACCGTAGTAACGCCACACTGCCAGGGCGTAGCGTGAGCGCCGTGTTTCCCGGTCTGGCTTGGCCCCGGCGTTATAAGCGCCCACGGCCTGCCAGCCATAACCCTGTTCGCGGATAAAGCCGGCGAGAATCCACGCACCCACCATGACGCTGGTGCAGGGCTGGGTGATCAAGTGCTGTTCGGTGATGCCGAACCGGGCCAGTGCGGGCAAGTGGCGGCTGTTGATTTGCATCAGGCCGATGTCCTGGCTGCCATCGCTGTTGAGGTTACGGGCGCGGGGGTCGAGGCCGGATTCGACCTTGGCAATGGCATACAGCAACAGCGGGTCGACATGATAGCGGCTGGCTGCCAACTGCCAGCAGTCGGCCTGGGCGATGCCCGTGAAGAACAGCAAGGCGAGGGCCATCCGCAGCGGCTGCATGGTCGGTCACAGCCCGTACACGATGTCGGCGTAGGTATTCTCTCCGCCGGCCTTGCCATCGCGGCCCAGGGAGATGATTTCTGCGTCGTTGGGCGGTGTGCCGGGGTTCTTGAAAAGGTAAGGGTTGCCCCAAGGGTCTGGTGGTAATGACTTGAGGTACGGTCCCTGCCAATTGCCGGCATTGGCGGGACGTGTCGTGAGTGCATTCAGGCCGAGTGTTTCGTCGGGGTAGTTGCCGCTGTCCAGGCGGTACTGGTTCAGGGCATCGGCCAGGGATTTCATCTGGCCCTGGGCGGTTTGCACCTTGGCCAGCTCCAGGCGATCGAACATCTTCGGGCCGACATAGCCGGCGAGCAGGGCAATGATCAGCAGGACGACCAGCAGCTCCAGCAGCGTGAAGCCACGGTATGGGGCGTGGGTAAATGAATGTGCGCGCATGGAGATACCCTGTTGGGAGTGCCAAGGTACGGCGGTTGTGTATAACTCTCCCGGCCCGTTGTTAAGCGGGCACCGCCGGTAGGACTGCGTTAGAACCTTTTCAACTCAAGTACATCTTCAACTGTAGCGTTGCTCGATATAAGGCGCCGTGAGGCGCCCTATAACGTTTGGCTCTTGGGGTTATCGAGTTCGTGCATATGCCCTAGGGCTCATTGCACCTCTTCCCAGGCCTGGTCCCACGCGGTGCCGGTCCCCGGTGCATAGGCCCATGCCGCGCCGGCGCACCAGGCGGTGAATGGATGCGGTTTGCAGCGGTAGTTCTTGCCGCGGTTGCTCACGGTGTCCCCGGCTTTATACGGCGTGCCCTCCTTGTAGGCCGGATACTCTTCACCGCCGCTGTCCGGCACCACCGTGAAGTCAAACTCCGCTTGGTCGGTTTTGCCGTTTTGCTGGTCACGAACATTCAAGCGTGCCTTCAAGGGTGTGGGCTGAGTGACCTTGTAGGCTCGGCCGCTGGCGGTATTACCGTTTTGTGGGCCCTCAAGTCCGGGGATACTCCATTGAAAGAGCAGGTGTCCATTGGCTCCAGTTGATCGCGCGCCACTGAATGTAAAGGCTTGCCCCGAGTTCAAGGAGGTAGGGCCGGTGATACGGGCAACCGGTGGCGCGGGGTTCACCGGGGTTTCGCCGCCGGCGATGATCGCCATGGCTTTGGAGTAACCATTGACCGATACGAATACCGAATTGGCTTGGGGGTCCGTTGTATTGAACACAATGTTGTTGCCGTCTTTCTCCCCGATTTTGGCGATGCCAGGAGGGATCTGATCCGCCAGTTGCTTGCCCCAGATGTTTGGGGCCAGGTTGTTCGCGGTGATCGGCAGGGTGATGTCCACCACTTCCTTGGCCGCCGGTGAGTTATCGAGGATGCGGAAGTGGACCGAGTCACCCGCTTTGAGGGTGTCCATGATCGAGTCGATGAATTGGCCAAGATTGACCCACTGCTCCGGAATCCCGGCACCGATGAGGTTGATGTCGCTGCAGTTATAGAACCCTTCACCCGCTGGATCGATACGCTGCCACTGCACGAACAGCGTGGCTTTGCCCGTTTGCGTCGAAGGAATCGGCACTGGGAACTTGAAGTACCCGGAAGCGCCGGAAATGATGGGAGGATCGTTGCCCCAGTTGGTTTGTGCGACGCTGAACTGCTCGGAATGGATGAGTGTCAGGTCGTTCCAGGTCAACGGCGACTTGGTCGGGTCAAAACCCGGTTTTGTGAGAAAGACCTTCACAAAACTGGGAACGTGCGGGGCAGTCCCGATGATGCGCACGTCCATCATGCCGTTGGAGGGTGTTACGTCAGTACGGTGCCAGTCATCCGAGACAATGTTCAGGCCATCCTTCTTACTGTCGGCCGCCGAGCACAGTTGGCCGTCGGGCACTTCTCTTTTGACGATCTCCGGATCGTTGTAACCAGGTGCCTTGATCAAATGCGCGACTTCATTCCATTGCTGGCCTGGGTACTGTCCACTTTTTGCAGACAAGGCCGCGCAGCCGTTATCGCTGGGGCTCCCTGACCAGAAATCCGGGAGCGTCTTGCAATAGACCTGCCGTGCGATGGGCTTGTCCACTGCACCGTGGGCCATGACCAGCGTCGGTGCCAACAACACCGCCGCCAACAACCATTTCGTTAAACGCTGTAAGTTACTCATGCTTGATCCACCTTAATTCAGATAAACAAGTTCCGAACGGCTGGAACGATCAGTGTGTCGAGTGTGTGAGCGTCATCGGGTCAGTTGATCTCCCATGGGAGTGACGCGGGTTGCAGGGTTGTTCTGCCCAGGGCCAAACAGAAACACCCACCCTTGATAACTGCCTTGTCCTGTAAAGCTCTGATTGATGACTGAAAAGTTGCCTTGTTTGAATGGCGTGCCCTTGGCCGTGCTGAACACGCCCATGATGGTTTCGCCGGGCCCGGCTACCATGCCCCACTCGGCGCTGCCGGTCAGCGGGTCTGCATAGGCACGGCGCAGGTAGCGCTTGACGGTCGGTTGGCGACGGTCGAGCTCCAGGTCTGCGAGGGACTTGGGGTAAGTGTTGCCGGCGGCGTAGTACAAGCCGATTGCCCGGCGGATTTGATTGCCCCGCGCCAGCAGTTCCAACTCGCGTTCGCGCTGCAGCACGCTGGACCACAGGGTGCCGACTTCCATCAACATCACGGCCACCACGGCCACCGTCACCAACATGCCCATGAACACCGAACCCTGCTGGGGGCGTTTACCAGTCGGCATAGGCACTCCCGTTCGTATCGGTGCCGGAAGCGCCGCTGCGTACGTCGCCCAGGCCTTGTTCATCGGAAGGTTGCAGTTGCCAGGTGTCGCGCTGGCCGGTCAGTGGGTCCACGGGGATTTCGCGCAGGTAGCGGCGGTCGACCAAGGCTTGCAGGGACTCGGGATTGGTGTCGTGGTCTTCGCGGTATTGGTCCAGGGCCTGGCGAATGGAGGACAGGTTATGGCGCAGCACGGTTTCCTGGGCCTTGGCGTGCTGGCGAAAGTATTGGGGGGTGACCAGCGTCATGAGCGTGGCAATGATGGCCATGACCACCAGCAACTCGATCAGGGTGAAACCCCGATTACCACTGGCTGTATAACGTTCCATTCAAACTCTCCCGGGTGCTTCGGGATGAAACGTCAAATACATCTTCTCCCTCTTGTGGATTATCCGCAGTGCTTTTGTAGCTGCGCAGCTGCCAGGTCTCTGCGGGCGCACGTTCAGGGCACTCGCACACGGGATCGCGGGGAATGCGGCGTAGGAAATAGAGTTTGTTGCCCTGAAGGTTGGTCTTGTCCGTCACCCCCTCGACCAATACATGCAGGGAGGGGGGATAACCGCTGTCAGTGATGCTCTTTTCAATGCGGCCATCGTCACTGGCGTCTTTGTAGGCATCGATCGCACGCCGGATTTCCCGCAACGAACGTTGCAGGTCCAGTTCTCGATCACGTTTACCCATCAATGCTGTCAGCGGATAAGCCACTGTCGCAAGCGTGGCCAGCAGGGCCAGCGTCAGTAGCAATTCAATCAGCGTAAAACCTTTGGCGCAGTGATGGCTGGGCTTGCCCTGCCATATCACCGTTCTACCTCCCGATCAGGCTGCCAAGGACTTCCCCGTTAACCCAGGCCATGGAATTGACTGCAAGGGTGAGTGTAGATGCAGAGTGTTTTTTGTACAGGCTGCGTGGTTACCCACAAACACTGTGAGCGCAGCTGTGGATAAGGTGTTCGTGGGTGTCCACAAGGCCCGTGAATCAACGCCTGCAAGTCGCTGTATGAAAATTGATCAAGCTAAGTCACGGTTTTTTGGTACTTTTTTGTGTGGATAAGCTTGAAGCAACGGTTGGACTTGCCCCCAAAGTCTGTTGGCGCTTCTGTGGATAAGATGTTTGCTATCCGCTACAAGCCTTATAAATAAAGGCTTTCAATCGCTTGGTTGTTTATTGATCAAATTGCCCCTGAAACCGAATAATGCGGCTGAAACCCTCGGTTTATGAAGGTTTGGCACGGTTTTCCACAGCGTCGCAGAAGTTGCCCCCAAAGTCTGTTGGCGGTTCTGTGGATAAGGTGTTTGCGTACCGCTACAGGTCATGAATTACGTGGCCTGTAAGGTTTTGATCAATAAGTGATCAATGCGTCGCGGGAACCGTCAACTTGAATAAGTCACGGATTTTCTTCAATTAATTTTGATTGGATAGCAGAGTTGCCCACAATTGCTGTGGGTGGCTTTGTGGATAAGTTGTTGGGTAAAGGCTGGAGGGCAGGCTGCGAGGGGTCTACAGCAGATTTGATTAAGTTTTGATCAGTAGAGAGGGTGGGAGTAGATACCGTGTTATCCAACACCGCGCAAATCCGTAGCAGCTGACGAGCCCCGGCGAGGCTGCGTCAGCGGTGAGTCAGGCAGGCCGCAAACGCAGTCTCGCCGGGGCTCGACAGCTGCTTGCAATAAGTGGCTTCAATTACTCGTGGGCGGCCACACCCTTGAGGTAAGGCGCCGGCGCTGCACCGAGGTTGTTCAACATGCGCTCGCTGTACCAGTCCACAAAGTTCACCACGCCGAACTCATAGGTCTTGGAGTACGGCCCTGGCTGGTAAGCGGTGGAGTTGATGCCGCGCTGGTTTTCTTCGGCCAGGCGACGGTCCTGGTCGTTGGTGGCGTCCCACACCTGGCGCATGCGCTCCACGTCGTAGTCCACGCCTTCCACGGCGTCCTTGTGCACCAGCCACTTGGTGGTGACCATGGTTTCCTGGGCGCTGATCGGCCACACCGTGAACACGATGATGTGGTCGCCCATGCAGTGGTTCCACGAGTGCGGCAGGTGCAGGATGCGCATCGAGCCCAGGTCCGGGTTCTTGATGCGGCCCATCAGTTTCTGGCAGGCCTGCTTGCCGTCCATGGTCATCGACACGGTGCCCTTGAGCAGCGGCATGCGCACGATACGGTTACGCAGGCCGAAGCTGGCGTGGGCGTAAGGGATCTTCTCGGCGTCCCAGGCGGCAGCGGAAGCGGCCACGTGGTCCTTGAAGGCCTGGTCGGCGCGTGGGTCGGTGACGTCGTCCCACTCCAGCAGGGTTTTCAACAACTCGGGGTGCGATGCGTTGCAGTGGTAGCACTCGCGGTTGTTTTCCAGCACCAGTTTCCAGTTGGCTTTTTCCATCAAGGTGGTTTGCACCGCCACCTTGGTGTTCTCCATGTCGTACGGTTCCATGTAGTGGGTCAGCGTCGACAGGAAATCATCGATGGCCGGCGGGTTCTCGGCCAGGCTGATGAAGATGTAGCCGCCGGCGGTCTTCACGTTCACCGGTTTGAGGCCGTACTGCTTCATGTCGAAATCGGCGCCCATCTCGGTGCCGGCAAACAGCAGGCGCCCGTCCAGCTCGTAGGTCCACTGGTGGTAGTGGCACACCAGTTTGGCGACCTTGCCCTTGTCGCTGGTGCACAGGCGCGAACCCCGGTGGCGACACACGTTATGGAACGCATGCACCACGCCTTCGGCGCCACGGATCACGATGATCGGGTTCTTGCCCACTTGCAGGGTCAGGTAGTTGCCCTTGGTGGGGATTTCGCAGGTCATGCCGGCGATCAACCACTCTTTCTGGAAGATCTCCTGCATGTCGATATCAAACAGCCGCTCGTCAGAGTAAAACGGCTGCGGCAGCGAAAAGGTGCGCTCGCGCTCTTGCAGCATTTGCGCGGTGGCCTTGCGTGCGGGTTCCAGCGGATCGCCCAAGCTTAAGGTTGCGGTGACGTCCATCGTGTGTGTCCTCATGGCCATTCTGTGTGGCCGGCGAATAGTGGCTACGGTTGTTGCAGTGCAAGGCGTAAAGAAAGCGTCGTTGTTGGGAGCGAGTGTGGGGCTGCTGATGCACGGAACCTTATCCATGAGCGACATGGCCCACTCTGTTCCCGACGCGCAACCCCCGTGGTATGGGGGCTGGTCGCGATAAGTATGTGAATGTCGCAGATAGGTAAATGGGCGGTTCTCGCGTTACGCAGAATCGCCACCATAAGGCCGACTATCGGCGGTGGAGAACAGCATGTCCAACAGCTTCCTGAATCCGGTAACCACCCAGACCTGGGCCAATGGTCGGCACATCGTCCGTTGTGTCAAAGTCATCCAGGAAACCTGGGACGTGCGCACCTTCTGCTTTATGGCCGACCAGCCGATCCTGTTCTTTTTCAAGCCGGGGCAGTTCGTCACCCTGGAGCTGGAAATCGACGGTCAGCCGATCATGCGCTCGTACACCATTTCCAGTTCGCCGTCGGTGCCCTACAGCTTCTCGGTGACCATTAAGCGCGTGCCGGGCGGCAAGGTGTCCAACTGGCTGCACGACACACTGCATGAAGGGCAGGAGTTGGCGGTGCACGGGCCGGTCGGGCTGTTCAACGCCATCGACTTCCCGAGCCCGAAAGTGTTGTACCTCAGCGGCGGCGTCGGTATTACGCCGGTGATGTCCATGGCCCGCTGGTTCTACGACACCAATGCCAACGTCGACATGACGTTTATCCACAGCGCCCGTTCGCCCAAAGACATCATCTACCACCGCGAGCTGGAGCATATGGCGTCGCGGATCGACAACTTCAGCCTGCACCTGATCTGCGAGAAGCACGGCCTGGGTGAGCCTTGGGCGGGTTATCGCGGCTACTTGAATCACAAGATGCTCGAACTGATGGTGCCCGACTTCCTTGAGCGTGAAGTGTTCTGCTGCGGCCCTACGCCGTATATGAATGCGGTGAAGCGCCTGCTGGAGGCGGCCGGTTTCGACATGGCGCGGTACCACGAGGAATCCTTCGGGGCCACGCCACCGGAAGCCCGCGCCGATGCGGTGGAGCAGGCCGAACAGGCCGCCGATGCACCGGAAATCGACCTGGCGGATTTGCATCAGGTGGAGTTCCTTGCCTCCGGCAAGAGCATTCGCGTCGCGCCGGGCGAGACCGTCCACGCGGCGGCGGCCAAGCTTGGGCTGATGATCCCGAAAGCCTGCGGCATGGGCATTTGCGGAACGTGCAAGGTGATGAAGCTGGGCGGGGAGGTGGAGATGGAGCACAACGGCGGGATCACCGAGGAAGACGAAGCCGAAGGCTATATCCTCTCGTGCTGCAGTGTGCCGAAGGGTGATGTGCGCATCGATTTCTGATTGCTCAAGCAGGCACAACACAATCCAAATGTGGGAGGGGGCTTGCCCCCTCCCACATTTGTTTTATGTACATCAGTGAGTCATTGTCAGGCACCCATGACTTCGCGGATATCTGCTGCCAATTCCCGCACGCGCTCTTCGTCGGTATCCCACGCGCACATGAACCGCGCGCCGCCTTTGCCGATGAAGGTGTAGAAGCGCCAGCCCTTGGCCGTCAGCGCGGCAATCGCCGGTTCCGACAGTTGCAGGAACACGCCGTTGGCTTGCACCGGGAACATCAGCTCCACTCCCGGAATGTCCGCCACCAGGCTGCTGAGCAATTGTGCGCAGTGGTTGGCGTGGCGCGCATGTTTGAGCCAGGCGTCGTTTTCCAGCAGGCCTACCCACGGGGCGGACAGGAAGCGCATCTTCGAGGCCAGTTGGCCGGCCTGTTTGCAGCGGTAGTCGAAGTCTTCGGCCAGCGCGCGGTTGAAGAACAGGATTGCTTCACCCACGGCCATGCCGTTCTTGGTGCCGCCAAAGCACAGTACGTCCACCCCGGCTTTCCAGGTCAGGTCCGCCGGTGAGCAGCCGAGGAATGCGCAGGCGTTGGAGAAGCGTGCGCCGTCCATGTGCAGGTTCAGGCCCAGTTCCTTGCAGGTGACGCTGATCGCCCGGATTTCTTCCGGGGTGTAGACGCTGCCGACTTCGGTGGCTTGAGTCAGGGTCACTACGCGGGGTTTGGGGTAATGAATGTCTTGGCGCTTGAGGGCGATCTCGCGGATCGATTCCGGGGTCAGCTTGCCGTTCTCGGTCCGGGCGGTGAGCAGCTTGGAGCCGTTGGAGAAAAACTCCGGCGCGCCGCATTCGTCGGTCTCGACGTGGGCGGTTTCCGAGCAAATCACGCTATGGTAGCTCTGGCACAAGGAGGACAGCGCCAGGGAGTTGGCGGCCGTACCGTTGAAGGCGAAGAACACTTCGCAGTCGGTTTCGAACAGGTTGCGGAAACCGTCGGCGGCGCGGTGGGTCCATTCATCATCACCGTAGGCGCGTTGATGACCCTGGTTGGCTTGTTCCATGGCGGCCCAGGCTTCCGGGCAAATGCCCGAATAGTTGTCACTGGCGAATTGTTGGCTCTTGTCGGTCATGGCCCATTCCTGTGGTCGATGTTGGTGCGCACTTTAACCAAGATTGTCGGGCGTGCGCACGCACTGTAAATGCAAAGTCACTGGGGAATTATGCACGGTTCTGAAACGATGGCTGTCGGACGCGTCCGTGATGGCGCTTTGGATTTGCTCAAGTGGCTGGCGCTGCTGAGCATGGTGCTCGACCACCTGCGCTATGTCGGTCTGAACCTCGATGGCCTGTATGTGCCGGGGCGCCTGGCGTTCCCGTGGTTTTGCCTGGCGATTGCGGCGAATCTGCACCGCGCCCGAAACCTACCGGTGAGCGGCCAGTGGCGTTACCTGGGCTGGCTGTTGCTGTTCAGTGTGATCAGCGAAGTGCCGTATCGGCTGTTTATCGAGGATGCCGATACGTTAAACGTGTTGCCCACCTTGGCGCTGGGTCTGCTGGTTGCCCGAGGTTGGCAGCAGAAGGCGTTTATTGATCGAGGATTGGCGTTGATCGCCGTCACGATAGCGGCTTTGTTTTCATCCCACTTAATGTTCGGTTTCTTTGGTGTATTGCTGCCATTGGCGATGCTGCTGGTGTTTCGTCGGCCTTGGTATTTCAGTGTGTTGCCGGGATTGGTCTGCGTGGCCGCCAATCAATGGCAAATCCTGCTCAATAGCGGCACGCCGGTGGCGCTGTTGGGGTTGGCGACCTGCCTGATTGCGCCATTGCTCGGTAGGGTCTTGTTGCGACATGCAAAAAGCGCTGGGCCACCAGCCATGCGCCGCTGGGCGTATGCCCTGTATCCCATGCACTTCCTCCTGCTGCTACTCCTGCGCCACATCATCGCCTAACCCCTCCCACATTTATTCGGTGTTGTTCCGGCAATGTCGTAAACGCACCTTTGCGTGGCGTCCGTAGGCATTTGACCTGCCTGCGCCGGCCCTACCATCGCATCAAAGGGCCCTGCACGGGCCTCAACAATACGAAAGGCTGGGAGAGACGCGATGTTCAGCAAACAAGACCAGATCCAGGGATATGACGACGCACTGCTGGCGGCCATGAATGCCGAGGAGCAGCGTCAGGAAGATCATATCGAGCTGATCGCGTCGGAGAACTACACCAGCAAGCGCGTGATGGAAGCCCAGGGCAGTGGCCTCACCAACAAATACGCCGAAGGCTACCCGGGCAAGCGCTACTACGGTGGCTGCGAGCACGTGGACAAGGTCGAGGCCCTGGCCATCGAGCGCGCCAAGCAGCTGTTCGGCGCCGACTACGCCAACGTGCAACCGCACTCCGGTTCCTCCGCCAACAGCGCGGTGTACCTGGCACTGTTGAACGCCGGCGACACCATCCTCGGCATGAGCCTGGCCCACGGCGGTCACCTGACCCACGGCGCCAAAGTGTCGTCCTCGGGCAAGCTGTACAACGCGGTGCAATACGGCATCAACACCGACACCGGCCTGATCGACTATGACGAAGTCGAGCGCCTGGCCGTGGAGCACAAGCCGAAGATGGTCGTGGCCGGCTTCTCCGCGTACTCCAAGACCCTGGATTTCCCACGCTTTCGCGCGATCGCCGACAAGGTCGGTGCGCTGCTGTTTGTCGACATGGCCCACGTCGCCGGCCTGGTCGCCGCTGGCCTGTACCCGAACCCGCTGCCGTACGCCGACGTGGTCACCACCACCACCCACAAGACCCTGCGCGGTCCACGTGGCGGCTTGATCCTGGCCAAGGCCAACGAAGAGATTGAAAAGAAACTCAACGCAGCCGTATTCCCTGGCGCCCAGGGCGGCCCGCTGATGCATGTGATCGCTGGCAAGGCCGTGTGCTTCAAGGAAGCTCAGGAGCCAGGCTTCAAGGCCTACCAGCAACAAGTGATCGACAACGCCCAGGCCATGGCCAGCGTGTTTATCAAACGCGGCTACGATGTAGTGTCCGGCGGCACCGATAACCACCTGTTCCTGGTCAGCCTGATCCGTCAGGGCCTCACCGGCAAAGAAGCGGATGCCGCCCTCGGTCGCGCCCACATCACCGTCAACAAGAACGCCGTGCCGAATGACCCGCAGTCGCCGTTCGTGACCTCGGGCCTGCGTATCGGCACCCCGGCGGTGACCACGCGCGGTTTCAAAGTGCCGCAGTGCATCGAGCTGGCCGGTTGGATCTGCGACATCCTCGACAACCTCGGCGACGCCGATGTCGAGGCCAACGTGGCCAAGCACGTGTCTGCCCTGTGCGCTGATTTCCCGGTTTATCGCTGAGCGCGGTTTTGGAGTAATGACTATGCAACGCTACTCGGGCTTCGGCCTTTTCAAGCACTCACTCAGCCACCACGAAAACTGGCAGAAGATGTGGCGCACGCCGACCCCCAAGAAGGTCTACGACGTGGTCATCGTCGGCGGCGGCGGGCATGGTCTGGCAACCGCCTATTACCTGGCCAAGGAGCACGGCATCACCAACGTGGCCGTGGTCGAAAAAGGCTGGCTGGGCGGCGGTAACACCGCGCGCAACACCACCATCGTGCGCTCCAATTACCTCTGGGACGAGTCGGCGCACCTGTACGAACACGCGATGAAACTGTGGGAAGGCCTGTCCCAGGACCTCAACTACAACGTGATGTTCTCCCAGCGTGGCGTCTACAACTTGTGCCACACCCTGCAAGACATTCGTGACTCCGAGCGTCGCGTCAGCGCCAACCGCCTCAACGGCGTGGACGGCGAGTTGCTGAATGCCAAGCAAGTGGCTGACGAGATTCCGTACCTGGATTGCTCGAAAAACACCCGCTACCCGGTCCTCGGCGCCACCGTGCAACGGCGCGGCGGCGTGGCCCGTCACGATGCCGTGGCCTGGGGCTTTGCCCGTGCCGCCGACGCACTCGGCGTGGACTTGATCCAGCAGACCGAAGTGATTGGTTTCCGCAAGGAAAACGGCGTGTGCATCGGCGTGGAAACCAACAAGGGCTTTATCGGCGCCAAGCGCGTCGGTGTGGTGACGGCGGGTAACTCCGGTCACATGGCTTCGCTCGCCGGTTTCCGCCTGCCGATCGAATCCCACCCGCTGCAAGCGTTGGTGTCGGAGCCGATCAAGCCGATTATCGACAGCGTGATCATGTCTAACGCCGTGCACGGCTACATCAGCCAGTCCGACAAGGGCGACCTGGTGATCGGCGCCGGTATCGACGGCTACAACGGCTATGGCCAGCGCGGCTCGTACCCGGTGATCGAACACACCATCCAGGCCATCGTCGAGATGTTCCCGGTGCTGTCGCGGGTGCGCATGAACCGTCAGTGGGGCGGCATCGTCGACACCACGCCGGACGCCTGCCCGATCATCTCCAAGACCCCGGTGCCGAACATGTTCTTCAACTGCGGTTGGGGTACCGGTGGCTTCAAGGCCACGCCGGGCTCAGGCAACGTGTTTGCTGCCAGCCTGGCCAAGGGTGAAATGCACCCGTTGGCGGCACCTTTCTCCATCGACCGTTTCCACAACGGTGCGTTGATCGACGAACACGGCGCTGCGGCCGTCGCCCACTAACAGGAGAAATTCCCTATGTTGCATATCTTCTGTCCTCACTGTGGCGAACTGCGCTCCGAAGAGGAATTCCACGCGTCCGGCCAAGCGCACATCCCGCGCCCGCTGGACCCGAATGCCTGCACCGACGAGCAGTGGGGCGACTACATGTTCTTCCGCGACAACCCGCGCGGCCTGCACCACGAATTGTGGATTCACGCCGCCGGTTGCCGCCAGTATTTCAACGCCACGCGCGACACCGTGACCTACGAAATTCTTGAAACCTACAAGATTGGCACCAAGCCGCAATTCACCGCCAAGGCTTCTGGAGAGAAGGTATGAGCCAGATCAATCGCCTGTCCAACGGTGGCCGCATCGACCGTAACAAAGTCCTGACCTTCAGCTTCAACGGCCAGAGCTACAAAGGCTTCGAAGGCGACACCCTGGCCGCTGCATTGCTGGCCAACGGTGTCGACATCATCGGCCGCAGCTTCAAGTACTCGCGCCCACGCGGCATCTTTGCTGCCGGCGCCGAAGAGCCGAACGCGGTGCTGCAGATCGGCGCCACCGAAGCCACCCAGATTCCCAACGTGCGCGCCACTCAACAGGCGTTGTACCAAGGCTTGGTCGCCACCAGCACCAACGGCTGGCCGAGCGTCAACAACGACATGATGGGCATTCTCGGCAAGGTCGGCGGCAAGCTGATGCCGCCGGGTTTCTACTACAAAACCTTCATGTACCCGCAATCGTTCTGGATGACCTACGAGAAGTACATCCGCAAGGCCGCAGGCCTGGGTCGCTCGCCGACCGAGAACGACCCGGACACCTACGACAACTTCAACCGTCACTGCGACGTGTTGGTAGTGGGCGCAGGCCCTGCCGGCCTCGCTGCCGCACTGGCCGCAGCACGCAGCGGTGCGCGCGTGATCATCGCCGATGAACAGGAAGAGTTTGGCGGCTCCTTGCTCGACTCCCGTGAAAGCCTCGACGGCAAGCCGGCTACTGAATGGGTCGCCAGCGTCATCGCCGAACTCAAAGCGCTGCCGGACGTGGTGCTGCTGCCCCGCGCCACCGTCAACGGCTACCACGACCATAACTTCCTGACCATTCACGAGCGCCTCACCGATCACCTGGGTGACCGTGCGCCGATTGGCGTGGTGCGCCAGCGTATCCACCGCGTGCGTGCCCAGCGTGTGGTCCTGGCGACCGGTGCTTGCGAGCGTCCGCTGGTGTACGGCAACAACGACGTGCCGGGCAATATGCTCGCGGGTGCGGTGTCCACCTACGTGCGCCGCTACGGTGTGGCACCGGGCAAGAAACTGGTGCTGTCGACCAACAACGACCACGCCTACCGCGTGGCACTGGACTGGCTCGACGCCGGCCTGCAAGTCGTGGCGGTGGCCGATGTGCGCCACAACCCACGCGGTGCATTGGTTGAAGAAGCCCGCGCCAAAGGTATTCGTATCCTCACCGGCAGCGCCGTGATCGAGGCTCGTGGCACCAAGCGCGTGACCGCTGCGCGTATCGCCGCGATTGACGTCAAGGCGCATAAAGTCACCAGCCCTGGCGAGTGGCTGGACTGCGACCTGGTGGCCAGTTCCGGCGGTTACAGCCCGGTGGTCCACTTGGCCTCGCACCTGGGCGGCAAGCCGACCTGGCGCGAAGACATCCTCGGTTTTGTACCGGGCGAAGCACCGCAGAAACGTGTGTGCGTCGGCGGCATCAACGGTGTCTACGGCCTCGGCGATTCCCTGGCGGATGGTTTTGAAGGCGGCGTACGCGCGGCCAGCGAAGCCGGTTTTGCCCCGGTGGAAGGTACGCTGCCAAAAGCCTTGAGCCGTCTGGAAGAGCCGACCCTGGCGCTGTTCCAAGTGCCTCACGAGAAAGCTACCGCACGGGCGCCGAAGCAATTTGTCGACCTGCAAAACGACGTCACCGCCGCCGCCATCGAACTCGCCACCCGCGAAGGTTTCGAGTCGGTTGAACACGTCAAACGCTACACCGCGCTGGGCTTCGGCACCGACCAGGGCAAGCTCGGTAACGTCAACGGCCTGGCAATTGCCGCGCGCTCGCTGAACGTGACCATCCCGCAGATGGGCACCACCATGTTCCGTCCCAACTACACGCCGGTGACCTTCGGCGCGGTAGCGGGCCGGCACTGTGGGCACATCTTCGAGCCGGTGCGCTACACCGCGCTGCAAGCCTGGCACGTTAAAAACGGTGCCGAGTTTGAAGACGTCGGCCAGTGGAAACGTCCGTGGTACTTCCCGCGCAACGGTGAAGACCTGCACGCTGCGGTGAAACGCGAATGCCTGGCCGTGCGCGACAGCGTCGGCCTGCTGGATGCGTCCACCCTCGGCAAGATCGACATCCAGGGCCCGGATGCGCGTGAGTTCCTCAACCGCATCTACACCAACGCCTGGACCAAGCTCGACGTGGGCAAGGCGCGCTACGGCCTGATGTGCAAGGAAGACGGCATGGTCTTCGACGACGGCGTCACCGCCTGTCTCGCCGACAACCACTTCCTGATGACCACCACCACCGGCGGCGCCGCGCGCGTGCTGCAGTGGCTGGAAATCTACCAACAGACCGAATGGCCGGACCTCAAGGTGTACTTCACCTCGGTCACCGATCATTGGGCGACCATGACCCTGTCCGGCCCCAACAGCCGCAAGCTGCTGGCCGAAGTCACCGACATCGACCTGGACAAGGACGGCTTCCCGTTCATGACCTGGAAAGAAGGCCTGGTGGGCGGCGTACCGGCGCGGGTGTTCCGTATCTCGTTTACCGGTGAGCTGTCGTACGAAGTCAACGTGCAGGCCGACTACGCCATGGGCGTGCTCGAACAGATCGTCGCGGCCGGCAAGAAGTACAACCTGACCCCGTACGGCACCGAGACCATGCACGTACTGCGGGCCGAGAAGGGCTTCATCATCGTCGGCCAGGACACCGACGGCTCGATGACCCCGGACGACCTGAACATGGGCTGGTGCGTAGGCCGCACCAAACCGTTCTCGTGGATCGGCTGGCGCGGCATGAACCGGGAAGACTGCGTGCGCGAAGAACGCAAGCAGCTGGTGGGCTTGAAGCCGATCGACCCGACCGTGTGGCTGCCGGAAGGCGCGCAACTGGTGTTCGATCCGAAGCAGACGATCCCGATGAAGATGGTCGGCCATGTCACCTCGAGCTACGCGCATAACTCGCTGGGCTATTCGTTTGCCATGGGCGTGGTCAAGGGCGGCTTGAAGCGCATCGGCGAACGGGTGTTCTCGCCCCAGGCCGATGGCAGCGTGATCGAAGCGGAGATTGTGTCTTCGGTGTTCTTTGATCCTAAGGGTGATCGGCAGAACATCTGATAGACCGCGGCGCGGCCATCGGGAGCAAGCCCCCTCCCACATTTTGATGTGTGAATACCTTCAAATGTGAGAGGGGGCTTGCTCCCGATGAGGCCAGAACAGTCACCACAGAATTCAAACAGGTGCTTTATGACAGCAGCCAATGTTTACCAACAACGCCCCGCCACCGGTGCCAAGGCCGAGTCCTCGCTGCACCACGCCGACCTCGCCAGCCTGGTCGGCAAGGGCCGCAAGAACGCCGGTGTGACCGTGCGTGAAAAGAAACTCCTCGGCCACCTGACCCTTCGTGGCGATGGCCACGATGCAGCGTTTGCCGCTGGCGTCCACAAGGCGCTGGGCATCGAATTGCCCGGCGCCCTGCAGGTCATCGTCAAAGGCGAAACCAGCCTGCAATGGCTCGGCCCGGATGAGTGGTTGCTGATCGTGCCAAGCGGTGAGGAATTCGCCGCCGAACAAAACCTGCGCGCCGCGCTGGGGGACCTGCATATCCAGGTCGTCAACGTCAGCGGCGGCCAGCAGATCCTTGAGCTGAGCGGCCCGAATGTGCGCGACGTGCTGATGAAGTCCACCAGCTATGACGTGCACCCCAACAACTTCCCGGTGGGCAAGGCGGTGGGCACGGTGTTCGCTAAGTCGCAACTGGTGATCCGCCACACCGCTGAAGACACCTGGGAGCTGGTGATTCGTCGCAGCTTCTCGGATTACTGGTGGTTGTGGTTGCAGGACGCCTCGGCCGAATTTGGCCTGAGCGTTCAAGCCTGATCGAGTGGGCGCTTTTGTGGCGAGGGGGCTTGCCCCCCGTTGGAGCGCGCAGCGGTCCCAATAAGGTCAGCGCATTTTTTCTGCAATAACCGAGTGGCGGGTTTTGGAGCTGCTTCGCAGCTCAACGGGGGACAAGCCCCCTCGCCACAAGGGCCTGAGGATTCCAGTATGAGCCGCGCACCCGATACATGGATTTTGACCGCCGACTGCCCCAGCGTGCTCGGCACGGTGGACGCGGTTACCCGCTACCTGTTCGAACAGGGCTGCTACGTCACCGAGCACCACTCGTTCGATGACCGCCTCTCGGGCCGGTTTTTTATTCGCGTGGAATTCCGTCAGCCGGACGGCTTCGACGAGCAGGCTTTTCGCGATGGCCTGGCCACGCGCGGTGAAGCCTTTGGCATGATCTTCGAACTGACGGCGCCGAACTACCGGCCAAAAGTAGTGATCATGGTCTCCAAGGCCGATCACTGCCTCAACGACCTGCTGTACCGCCAGCGTATCGGTCAGCTGTCGATGGACGTGGTCGCAGTGGTGTCCAACCATCCCGATCTCAAACCTTTGGCCGACTGGCATCAAATTCCCTACTACCATTTCCCCCTCGACCCTAACGACAAACCGTCCCAGGAGCGTCAGGTGTGGCAAGTGATTGAAGAGACCGGCGCCGAACTGGTGATCCTTGCGCGCTACATGCAAGTGCTGTCGCCGGAGCTGTGTCGCAAGCTGGACGGCAAGGCCATCAATATCCACCACTCGTTGCTGCCGGGGTTCAAGGGCGCCAAGCCGTATCACCAGGCGTACAACAAGGGGGTGAAATTGGTCGGCGCCACGGCGCATTACATCAATAACGACCTGGACGAAGGCCCGATCATCGCCCAAGGTGTGGAGGTGGTGGATCACAGTCACTATCCCGAGGATTTGATTGCCAAGGGGCGGGACATCGAAGGGCTGACATTGGCTCGGGCGGTGGGGTATCACATAGAAAGACGTGTGTTCTTGAACGCTAACAGGACGGTCGTTCTTTAGTGGCAAGTTGCAAGCTTCAAGCCGCAAGAAAAAGCGGTACTGCACACTTCTTGCGGCTTGTAGCTTGCCGCTTGAAGCTCACTCCACTCTCTCAACAACGATAAATATAGAGGTGACTGACATGTCTGGTAATCGTGGTGTCGTGTATCTCGGCAATGGCAAGGTCGAAGTACAGAAAATCGACTATCCCAAAATGCAGGACCCCCGTGGCAGGAAGATTGAGCACGGCGTCATCCTGCGCGTGGTCTCCACCAACATCTGCGGCTCCGACCAACACATGGTGCGCGGCCGCACTACCGCCCAGACCGGCCTGGTGCTCGGTCACGAGATCACCGGTGAAGTGATCGAGAAGGGCAGCGACGTCGAAAACCTGAAGATCGGCGATCTGGTCTCGGTACCGTTCAACGTCGCCTGCGGCCGGTGCCGCTCCTGCAAGGAACAACACACCGGCGTGTGCCTCACCGTCAACCCGGCCCGTGCCGGCGGCGCCTACGGCTATGTCGACATGGGTGACTGGACCGGCGGCCAGGCCGAGTACGTGCTGGTGCCGTACGCCGACTTCAACCTGCTGAAACTGCCGGACCGTGACAAGGCCATGGAGAAAATCCGTGACCTGACCTGCCTCTCCGACATTCTCCCCACCGGCTACCACGGCGCCGTCACTGCCGGCGTTGGCCCTGGCAGCACCGTCTACATCGCCGGTGCCGGTCCTGTCGGCCTGGCGGCGGCTGCGTCTGCACGCCTGCTCGGCGCTGCGGTGGTGATCATCGGCGACGTCAACCCGATCCGTCTGGCTCACGCCAAGGCCCAAGGTTTCGAAATTGCCGACCTGTCCACCGACACCCCCCTGCACGAACAAATCGCCGCGTTGCTCGGCGAGCCCGAAGTGGACAGCGCCGTTGACTGCGTGGGCTTCGAAGCACGCGGCCACGGTCACGACGGCGTCAAGGCCGAAGCCCCGGCTACGGTGCTCAACTCACTGATGGGCGTGGTGCGTGTGGCGGGCAAGATCGGTATCCCCGGCCTGTACGTCACCGAAGATCCAGGTGCTGTGGATGCCGCCGCGAAAATGGGCAGCCTGAGCATTCGCTTCGGCCTGGGCTGGGCCAAGTCCCACAGCTTCCACACTGGGCAAACGCCAGTGATGAAGTACAACCGCCAACTGATGCAGGCGATCATGTGGGACCGTATCAACATTGCCGATATCGTCGGTGTGCAGGTGATCAGCCTGGACGATGCACCGCGTGGGTATGGCGAGTTCGATGCGGGCGTGCCGAAGAAGTTTGTGATTGATCCGCATAAGTTGTTCAGTGCGGCGTAAAGCACTGTGCGGTAAAAAAAGGGCGACTTCGGTCGCTCTTTTCAATCTGTAATGTCACTGGCTTTTTGATGTCTGGTCAGCGCTTTCTACGTGAATGCACATTGGGTTTCTGGGTGCTGCTCTTTGGCGCGGCACTTGGCTATCTGATTTGGAAAGTGGAGTCGGAAGGCTGATAGAGTTTGTTAAGAGATTTACTGTCAGAAGTAACAGTAGCTTAGAAAAAATGCTGATTAGAACCACGATGGTTATTTCGAAGGGCGCCTGAATGTCCCGAGGTAACCGATACATCGTGAGGTCAATAAATGTATGGAAAAGGGCAACCGGTGTCGCCCTTTTGCGTAATTGCATTTATCAAGTTAGTCCACTGCCTGATCCAAGTGCAAAGCTTGAAGCCTCCAGGTAAGTGTAGTGTTCAATCGAACCGGCATTCGCTCGCATATTGAGCTCGGCAATTATTGTTTTGCCAGCCACTCCCTGCCGGAGCAATCGCTCGCCCGGCATTCCACCTCAGCGAGAGTCGGACAGCTGAAAAGGTCCCTGTTCCTTCATAGCTGCAAGCCACATATTTGGAGTCGCTGTTGATAGCGACACTGTGAAAGCCAATGTTATCGCTGTAATCGGTGTTGTCCTCTGGGTTTTCTCCACGCCAAAGTCCATCCTTGCTGGTGTAAATAGCCGTTCCGCTTTGATTGCGATATTCGATCTGGCTCGGTTCTGGGCAACTGGCCGCCTGGACATTGAAGCTTCCGAGCACAGCCAAGATAACCACCAGTCCCCCCGCACAAGCCTTGGGTCCACTGGATTTCCCTAACCACTTTTTATGAACCTGTTTCATTACTCGTACTCCTTTACTATATTAAGGAGCGCTAATAATAAACAGCTGAAATACGCTTCGGTACTGTCAAAACTAACAGGTCGTAAAGCTTATTGGACATAAAAATTAGGAAATTTATAGCTATTAAATAAAAGCGTGCTGCGAGCATCCAAAAAACTCGGCGTGTGCCTGTGATGCCCCACTCCCACAGTGGGTTGTGGTGTTTGGGACATCAACGGTTGGCCAGCGCGCCTTGGTAGACGGTAGGGCCCGTCGGTTGCTTGCTCACCGACCCCCCTTTGCTCTCCGAACTCACCATCAACTCCACCGGCTGGCTGATGCTCGCCTGCTGCCTTGGGCTCAAGCCAATGATGCCTTCGCCATCCTCCGGTATCAGTCCAAGTGACACGGGCTTGCCGCCTTCGGGAATCGCCCACAGTTCCAGGCTCTGGTCCGGGGCGGGGGCGGTGATGGCGATGGGTTGCACTTCCAGGTAATCCTTGTGCGCCATGATCTGCGCCGCCGGCTGTTGGGTGGTGGTGATCAGGGTGGCGGCGGACTTGACGTTGTCCTGGGTGTAAAACGCGCCGCCGAGGCCGGCGACAATGGCTATGCAGGCGCCGATAAACAGGCGTGGACGGCTCCAGAAGGGTGGCGTTGGGTCAATCACGGGTGGGCGGGTCGCGCTCATGGAATTGTTCCTGACAAGTTTTGGAGTCATTTCATTGACTCTGAGCCTGCCATTGGGTTCCTGGGACGCCCTGGAACAATGTGCCGGATGCCCAGTCAAACGCCTGCGTTCACCCCCTACACCCAGAGGTTGTTTCAATGAAGATTTCACGCGGTTTCGCCCTTTCCTGCCTGATGAGCCTGGTCGCCACCCCGGTGTTTGCCGCAGGGTTCAGCCTTGGCGACGCGGCCAATGCCATCTCCGGCATGCAAGGGGGCAACAACAAGGCCGCAGCCGCAGCGCCGTCGTCCGAGACGGCTGGCCTGCTCAGCGCCCTGACCTCGCAACTGAACATCACCCCCGAACAAGCCGTAGGCGGTACGGGCGCCATGCTGGGCCTGGCCAAGAACAAATTGAGCGGCAACGACTATTCGCAACTGGGTAACAGCGTGCCGGGCCTCGACCAACTGTCGGGCAACAATGCATTGGGCAGCCTCGGGGCCTTGAGCGGGATGCTCGGCCAGACCGGCGGTAGCAAGACCAGCGGCCTGGACGGCTTGCTGGGCAACGTGAAGACCACCAACGACCTCAACACCGCGTTCAGCGCATTGGGGATGGACAGTGGGATGGTCGGCCAGTTTGCCCCGGTGATCCTGCAATACCTGGGCGGGCAGGGCGCCAATAGCTCGCTGCTGGGTAAACTGGCCCAGGCCTGGGGCACCGGTAGCTAAATACGCCCCGCACGCAGTTGTTCGATGCGTGCGTCCTTCTGCGTCCAGAGCTGGTTGACCCAGTTCTGGACGGTCTGGCGAAACGCCGGATCATTCTCGTAATCCCCCTGCCACAACGCCGGGTCCAGCTCACGGGTCTGGATGTCGATGATCACCTTGGGCACCGCGCCGCTGATCAAGTCCCAGAACCCCGGAATCTTTTGCTGCGGATACACCACGGTCACGTCGAGCACGGCGTCCAGCTGTTCCCCCATCGTCGCCAGTACAAACGCCACACCGCCCGCCTTGGGCTTGAGCAAACGAGTGAACGGCGAATCCTGCTGCTTGCGCTTGGCCTCGCTGAACCGCGTGCCTTCCAGGTAATTGACCACCGTCACCGGCTGGCGCTTGAACAGTTCGCAGGCCTCTTTGGTGATCTTCAAGTCCTGCCCCGCCAGCTCCGGGTGCCTGGCCAGGAACGCCTTGGTGTAGCGCTTCATGAACGGGTAATCCAATGCCCACCAGGCCAGGCCCAGGAAGGGCACCCAGATCAGTTCTTTTTTCAGGAAGAATTTGAAGAACGGTGTACGGCGGTTGAGGGCCTGGATCAGCGCCGGGATGTCCACCCACGATTGGTGGTTGCTGATCACCAGGTAGCTGGTGTCGCCGCGCAGCTCATCGCCGCCGCGAATGTCCCACTGGGTGGGGATGCACAAGGAGAAAATAAGCTTGTCGATCTCGGCCCAGGTCTCGGCGATCCACATCACCGCCCATGAGGCATAGTCCCGATAGCGACCAGGCGCCACCAGTTTGAGCAGGGCAAACACCAGCAGCGGTCCGATCAGGACCAGGGTGTTGAGCAACAGCAGCAGTGAGACAAAACAGCCGGTGAGCAGGCGGCGCATAAGTAACTCTTGGAATCTTGTGGGCGCGCCATCATAAGCAAGCTGAGTCTAGAGGCCAAATCGCAAATGGCCGTACGAATGTTTCACAATGTGGCGGTTATGGTGGGGTGACTAACTAAGTGCTGTCTTTGCGGTCTAGAATCCGCCTACTTCTTTCCGAGGAACTCACTTCGTGAAACTGCTTCTTGCCTCCCTTGCCCTGGTTGCCCTGCCCGTCATGGCCGCCGAACCGACCCTTTACGGTCGCTACGAATACATCCAGTTGCCGGAGATCGGCGAAACCTTCAAGGCCAAGATGGACACCGGCGCGCTCACGGCCTCGCTGTCGGCCCGTGATATCGAGACCTTTACGCGTGATGGTGAGGACTGGGTGCGCTTCCGCCTCGGCGGTAAGGGCGCTTCCAACAAAGTCTACGAACACGAGGTGTCGCGCATCAGCAAGATCAAGAGCCGCGCCGACGAAGACGACGAAAAAGACGAAGCCTCTGTGACCAAGCGCCCGGTGATCGACCTGGAAATGTGCCTGGGCAACGTCAAGCGTACCGTCGAGGTCAACCTCACCGACCGCAGCAGCTTCAATTACCCGTTGCTGATCGGCGCCAAGGCCTTGCGTGAATTTGGCGCAGCAGTAAACCCGGCCCGTCGTTACACTGCCGACAAACCGGACTGCTGATTTGAACCCATGCCCCACATCCTGATTGTCGAAGACGAAGCGGCGATAGCCGACACGCTGATATTCGCCCTGCAAGGCGAGGGCTTTACCACCACCTGGCTGAGCCTCGGCCAGGAGGCGTTGGCCCATCAGCGCCAAACCCCCGCCGACCTGATCATCCTCGACATCGGCCTGCCGGACATCAGCGGTTTTGAAACCTGCAAGCAATTGCGCCGTTTCAGTGAAGTGCCGGTGATGTTCCTCAGTGCGCGGGATGGCGAGATCGACCGCGTAGTGGGGCTGGAGATCGGCGCCGACGATTACGTGGTCAAGCCGTTCAGCCCACGGGAAGTGGCGGCGCGGGTGCGGGCGATCCTCAAGCGCGTCGGCCCCGGTGTGGCGCCGGCGCTGTTCCAGGTTGATCTGGAACGCATGCAAATCAGCTATCGCGGCCAACCCCTGAGCCTGACCCGGCATGAATTCCGCCTGCTGCAAAGCCTGCTGGAGCAACCCGAGCGAGTGTTCAGCCGCGAGCAGTTGCTGGACGCTGTAGGCGTGGCGGCCGACGCCGGTTACGAGCGCAATATCGACAGCCACATCAAGAGCCTGCGCAGCAAGCTACGCAGCGTGGCCGCCGATGCCGAGCCGATCCAGACCCATCGCGGCCTCGGCTACAGCTACAGCCCGAGCAACAGCTGATGCGCCTGGGGCTGCGGATTTTCCTGGTGTATGCGCTGTTTATCGGCCTTACCGGTTATTTCGTGCTCAGCACGGTGATGAAGGAAATCCGCCCCGGCGTGCGCCAGTCCACCGAAGAAACCCTGGTGGACACCGCTAACCTGCTGGCCGAGATCCTGCGCGAAGACGTGAAGAACGGCACCCTCGGGCAGAGTCACTGGCCGGCGCTGCTCAAGGCCTACGGCAGCCGCCAGCCGGGCGCGACCATCTGGGGCCTGCCGAAAAACCAGGTCAACCACCGTATCTACGTCACTGACGCCAAAGGCACCGTGCTGCTCGACTCCACGGGCGAAGCCGTGGGCCAGGACTACTCCAAGTGGAACGACGTCTACCTGACCCTGCGCGGCGAGTACGGCGCGCGTTCCACTCGCAGTGCAGCGGATGATCCCACCTCATCGGTGATGCACGTCGGCGCACCGATCCGCGATAACGGGCAGATCATCGGCGTGGTCACCGTGGCTAAACCGAACAGCTCGCTGCAGCCGTATGTCGACCGCACTGAACGCCGCCTGCTGTGGTACGGCGCGGGCCTGGTCATCCTCGGCCTGTTGCTTGGCGCGTTGTTGTCGTGGTGGCTGAGCGTTGCACTGCGTCGCCTGACCGCTTACGCCGAAGCCGTCAGTGAAGGCCGAAGGGCTGAGCTGCCGCATTATCGCGGCGGCGAGCTGAAGCAGTTATCCACCGCCGTCGAGCACATGCGCACGCAGTTGGAGGGCAAGGCTTACGTCGAACACTACGTACACACCCTGACCCATGAATTGAAAAGCCCGCTGGCGGCGATTCGCGGCGCGGCCGAGCTGTTGCAGGGCGATATGAGCCGCGAACAGCAGCAGCGTTTCGTCGGCAATATCGACAGTGAAAGCGCACGCCTGCAGCAGTTGATCGAACGCCTGCTGAATCTGGCGCAGGTAGAGCAGCGTCAGGGGTTGGAAGAGCAGGCGAGTATCCCGCTGGCGGCCTTGGTCGACGCTGTGCTCAACGCCCAATGTGCGCGAATCGAAGGCGCTGGGTTGCACGTCGAGCAGACGGTTGCCGCTGATGTGAAGGTGTTTGGCGAACCCTTCCTGCTGCGCCAGGCCCTGGGCAACGTGCTGGACAACGCGCTGGACTTCACACCGCCCGGTGGCGTGTTGAGATTCAGCGCACAGACGCTGCACAACGACGTGCAGGTGAGCCTGTTCAACCAGGCCGCGCCGATCCCCGACTACGCCCTGCCGCGCCTCAGTGAGCGCTTCTATTCCTTGCCGCGTCCCGGCAGCGGACGCAAAAGTACCGGCCTGGGCCTCAATTTTGTCGAGGAAGTCATGAAGCTGCACGGCGGCACCCTGCAGATCGGCAATGTGCCTGGCGGCGTGCACGTGGTGCTGCATCTCCACACAGTCTCCACATTGCCCACATAAATCCCCCACACAGGCTGCCCAGACTCTCCCCATCAAAACAGGGAGAGACCCATGAACCGCAGCCTGCTTTTCAAACTTGGCGCGATTGCGCTGCTGATCCTGCTGTTGCTGATTCCGTTGCTGATGATCAACGGCATCATCAGTGACCGCCAGCAACTGCGCGACGGCGTCCTGATGGACATCGCGCGCAGCTCCAGCTATGCCCAGCGCCTCACCGGCCCGGTGATGGTGGTGCCGTATCGCAAGACCGTGCGCGAGTGGAAGCTCAATGAAAAGCTCAACAAGCGCTACGAGGTCACCCGTGAAGAGCGGGGGCGTTTGTATTTCCTGCCGGACCGTTTTGAGCTCGATGGCAAGGTGCAGACCGAACTGCGCGCACGGGGGATTTACCAGGCTCGGCTGTTTCATGCCGACAACCGTATCAGTGGGCGTTTCGAGCTGCCTGCGCAGTTGGGCATCACCGAAGACTTTGCCGACTACCGCTTTGAGCCGGCGTTTCTGGCGGTGGGTATCAGTGATATTCGCGGCATCGAAAATGCGCTGAAGCTGGAGCTGGGCAGCCAGCGCCTGGAGTTCGAACCGGGCTCCCAAGTGGACTGGCTGGGGGAGGGCGTGCATGTGGCATTGCCGGAGCAGGACAGCAAAAAACCGGCGGTAGTGGACTTCGCCTTCGACCTGCGCCTGCAAGGCACCGAGCAACTGCAAGTGGTGCCGGTGGGCAAGACCAGTCAGGTGACCCTGGCCTCCAACTGGCCGCACCCCAGCTTTATCGGCAACTTCCTGCCGGCCCGGCGCGAAGTGACTGACAACGGTTTCACGGCCAACTGGCAGACCTCATTCTTTTCCACCAACCTCGAACAAGCCCTGCAAACCTGCCTGGACGGCCAGGGCTGCAACGACTTCAACAACCGCAGCTTCGGCGTGAACTTCATCGACCCGGTGGACCAGTACCTCAAGAGCGACCGGGCGATCAAATACGCGCTGCTGTTCATTGCCCTGACCTTTGCCGGTTTCTTCCTTTTCGAAGTGCTCAAGAGCCTGGCGGTGCACCCGATTCAATACGCATTGGTGGGCGTTGCGTTGGCGTTTTTCTACCTGTTGCTGTTGTCGTTGTCCGAGCACGTGGGCTTTGCCTTGGCCTACCTGATTTCGGCGAGTGCCTGCGTGCTGTTGATCGGGTTCTACGTGTGCCACGTGCTGCGCAGCGTTACCCATGGCCTGGGGTTTTCGGCGGGGTTGGCGGCGCTGTATGGCTTGCTGTACGGGCTGTTGAGTGCCGAGGATTACGCACTGCTGATGGGCTCGCTGCTGCTGTTCGGGCTGCTGGGGACGGTGATGGTGCTGACGCGCAAACTGGATTGGTATGGCGTGGGCAAGCGCAAGGCAGCCGAGCCGCTGCAGTTCGACCTGGAGGCGGTGCAATGATCGGGTTGCGCGAGGATCAGCAAGTAGGGGCGCAGTTAGCCGCAAGGATCGCCACATTCCTCACTACCGCCACCGTCCAATGTGGGAGTGGGCTTGCCCGCGATAGCGGTGGTTCAGAAACAGATGTACTGAATGACGTACCGCAATCGCGGGCAAGCCCGCTCCCCCATTGGGTCGGTGTGAGTGTCAGGCGGGCGGCTGGGTCTCCAGCATCGAAGGCCGCTGGCTGACCTCGGCGTACCAGGCGGCAAGCTTGGGGTTATCCAGGCGCCATTGCATGTCCGGATGACGAAAGTCGAGGTAGCCGAGGGCGCAGGCCACGCTGATCGAAGCGATGTCGAAGTGGCTGGTCAGCTCGGCGATGGCGTCCTGCTCCAGCTCGGCGAGGGTGCGGCGGATCTTGTTGCGCTGCTCATCGAGCCACGGCGCCCAGTGTTTTTCCGCCGGACGCAGGGCGGTCTCGTAACGCACCAGCACGGCGGCATCCATGATGCCGTCGGCCATCGAAGCCAGGGTCAGGCGCCGCCAGCGGGCCGAGCCATCGCGAGGGATCAGCGGATTGCCGACGTGCTGGTGATCGAAGTAATCGAGGATCACCCGGCTGTCGTGCAGCACGGTACCGTCGGCCAGGCGCAGGGCCGGGATCTTGCCCACGGGATTGTCTTGCACCAACTGCACATCGGGGTTGACCGGTGTCGGCATGCAGCCGTGCAGGGCGACGCGATCCTGCTGGCCGGTCTCGGCCAGCAGCACGCGAACCTTACGAACGAACGGTGAAGCGGGGTTGTGGAACAAGGTCATGCTGGGAGTGGACATAGGCAAACCTCAAAATTGACTGTGGCTAGCCTAGAGGGTTGCGTGGTGGCTGGCGAGGGGGAGTGCGGGTGTTTTTGAGGGCCTCATCGGGGGCAAGCCCTCAGCCACGTCGCTTGAACAACACCCAAATACCAATGGCAGCCGGTATGCCCAACCCCAGCCAACTCAACGAATCCCACAGCCCATCCCCCAGCAACGCCGCAAACAACCCGGCGGCGCTGAGCAGGCCAATCCCCAGCGGAATGCCAAATACCTTCCAGAAACTCGACTGCCTTGGCTTCATGCCTTGCCCGCCCTGCGCCGGACGATCCACAAGTAAATCCCGCTCACCAGCACGATGATGGTCAGCACATCCAGCGCCGCCCAGAGGATCTTCATCGGCATGCCGCCGTAGTCACCAAAGTGCAGCGGCTGTGACATGCCCATGGCGTCCATGTACCACGGCCGTTCGGCGATGGCGGTGACGGCCAGGGTGCTGGCGTCGATCAGGACCGGCGTGAGCAAGTGCGAGGTCAGGTGCGTGCTGCCCTTCATGAACACCGCGTAATGGTGCTCGCTGGAAAAGCGCGTGCCGGGGAAGGCGATGAAGTCCGGCTGCATGCCGGGTGCTGCCTTGGCGGCGATGTTCAGCAGCTCGCTGGCCGGTGCGCGTTGGGCCAGAGCCGGGGCGTTTTTGTAGGGTTCGATCATTGCACTGAGGCTGTCGGTGCGCCAGGCGGCGATGATCAAGTCGGCACAGGCGCTGATCACGCCGGTCACACCCACCACCAGCGCCCACGTCAGGGTGATCACGCCGATCAGGTTATGCAGGTCGAGCCAGCGCAGGCGCGTGGATTTGTCCTGGCGCACGGTGGCGAACTTCAAGCGGCGCATGAACGGCAGGTACAGCACCGTGCCCGAGACAATCGCCACGACAAACAGAATGCCCATGAACGCCAGCAGCAACTTGCCCGGCAGGCCGGCGAACATATCCACGTGCAGGCGCAGCAGGAACAGGGTAAACCCGCCATTCGCCGACGGCATCTCGACCGCATCACCGGTGCGTGCGTCGAGCATGAAGGTGTGGGATGAATTGGGCTCGGTGCCCGCTGTGGCGGCCATGATCGCGATCACGCCGTTCTTGTCGTCTTCATCCCACGCCAGGTATTGCATGGCCTCGCCTGGGCGATGGGCCTGGGCCTTGGTCACCAACTGCTCAAGGTTGAGCTGTGGCGTATCGGCGGGCATCCGCGCCAGTTCAGGCTCGTTGCCCAGCAGGTGGTCGATCTCATGGTGAAACACCAGCGGCAGGCCGGTGAGGGCGAGCAGCAACAGGAACACCGTGCAGATCAGGCTGGTCCAGGTGTGGATGAAGGACCAGCGGCGGATGGTTTTGCTTTTCATTTTCTAGCCTTGTAGCAGCTGACGAGCGCAAGCGAGGCTGCGTTTGCGTTATGCCTGACACACCGCAAACGCAGCCTCGCCAAGGCTCGACAGCTGCTACGCATTAGCCTATCGAAGTTGTGTAGAGACGCATGCTTCAAAAGCGGTCGATTACCACTGGTAGGTGGCGCTGGCGACGACGCTGCGCTGGTCGCCGAAGTAGCAGTAGTTGCCATCACAAGTAGACAAGTAGTCCTTGTTGAACAGGTTGGTCGCATTCAACTTGACCGACGCGCCCTTGAGGCTGTTGTCCAGGCGGCCCAGGTCGTAGTGCACCGCACCGTCAAACACGGTGTAGGCATTGGCCTTGCCCAGCCAGGTGTTGGCTTGGTCGCCGTAGGTGTTGCCGGTGTAACGGGCGCCAAAGCCGATGCCGAAACCGTCAAGCACACCGGTGTGCCAGGTGTAGTCGGTCCATAGCGAGGCTTGCTGGTTGGGCATTAATGTCAGGCGGTTGCCTTTGTAGATGCCTTTCTGCACTTCGGATTTTGCCAAGGTGTAGGCGGCGATGACCTTGAGGTTCTCGGTCACGTCGGACACGGCTTCCAGCTCCAGGCCTTTGACCTTCACTTCGCCGGTCTGGCTGTTGATTTGCTGGCCCCCGGCGCCGAGGGTGGTCACCTGCACATTCTTCTGGGTCAGGTCGTAGACCGCTGCACTCAGCAACGTATTGGAGCCGGGCGGCTGATACTTGATCCCCATTTCCCACTGCTTGCCTTCGGTGGGTTTAAACGTCTTGAGCGCGTTTGTATCGGCGTTGCTCGCCGGTTGGAACGACTCGGCGTAGGACAAGTAGGGTACGAAGCCCGAGTCGAATACATAGCTCAGCGCCGCGTTGCCACTGAAGTGCTTGATGCGGTCAGTGTTGGTCGCATCGCTGTCGTTGAAGTAGGTGGTGCCCTGGTGTACCCAATCTTCACGCCCGCCCAAGGTCAGGCGCCACTTGTCCAAGGCCATCTGGTCCTGCACGTAGAGACCGGTCTGCACGGTTTTCTGGTTGTAGTCGTAAAAAGGTCGGACATCGGTCGGGCGCAGGGTCGGCTGAGTGTTGATCGGGTTGAAAATATTGGTTCCCGACGCAAGCCCGAATATCGCTCGATAGGAGGTATCGGTGCGCTGGTGGTCCAGGCCGAGCAGCAGGGTGTGGACGACATCGCCAGTGGCAAAGTCAGCCTGGAAGTTGTTGTCCACCGCGAACTGACCGATGTCCTCGTCGACGTTGGTGGTCGAGCGGCTGATATTGCCTGCGGCATCCGCCGGAGAAAAAGCGTAGGAACCCACAGTCAGTTGCTGGAACGACAGATCCGACTTGGTATAGCGCAGGTTTTGCTTGAACTGCCAGGTGTCGTTGAAACGATGCTCGAAGGCATAGCCCAGCGCGTAGTAGGTGCGGTCGTAGAACTCGTAGTCCGGGTCGCCCAGGTTCTTGTGGTGGGAGACCTCGCCCAGCGGAGATTTGATCTTGGTGCCCTGGATCGGCATGAACTGGCTGGTGGTCCCGGTATCGTCACGGGTGAACTGCGAGAGCAGGGTCAGCTTGGTGTCGGTATCGATGTTCCAGGTCAGGCTCGGCGCAATGTTGTAGCGCTTGTTGTCGATGTGATCGACCTGGGTGCCGGCATCGCGTACCACGCCGCTGAGGCCATAGAGGAATTGGCCTTCATCATCGATTTTGCCGGTGCTTGCGAAGTTGATCTGGCGGTAGTTGTCACTGCCGTATTGCACCTGGATGGCGTTGCTCGATTCTGCACTGGGGCGTCGGCTGACCATGTCCAGCAGGCCGCCCGGTGGGGTCTGGCCGTACACCGACGAGGCCGGGCCACGCAGCAGGGCGAGACGGTCGAGGTTCCAGGTTTCGGCTTTGGGGTTGGCGTACACGCCGCGCGGCAGTGGCAGGCCGTCGAGGAACTGGGTGGGCTCGAAGCCGCGCACGCGCATCCAGTCGTAGCGGGTGTCGCTGCCATAGCTGGCGGAGACGATGCCGGGCATGTACTTCACCGCGTCATCCAGGTTCTGCACGTTGCGATCCTGCATTTGCTCGCGGGTGGCCACGGAGATCGAACGCGGGGCCTCGACCAGGGCGGTGTCGGTCTTGGTGCCGGCGGCGGTGCGTGTGGCCAGGTAGCCTTGTACCGGGCCCCAGGCACTTTCCTGGTTGCCATCCTGCCCCGTGATGTTGGTCACCGGCAGCGCCATCACACCCTCCGGAACCGCCACCAACGTGTACGTCCCCGCGCTGCTTTGCTCCAGTTGCAACCCGGTGCCCCGCAAGGCTTCACGCAGTGCGCCCGGTGCGTCGAACTGGCCCTGGACCGGGGCCGAGGTCTTGCCCGAGGCCAGTGCCGGGTTGAGGGTGAGCGCGAGGCCGGCCTGGCTGGCGATCTGGTTCAGGGTGCTCGCGAGGGGCGCGGCCGGCAGGTTGTAGGCGCGCACGCTGGAAGCTTGTTCGGCGGCAATCAGCGCTGTGCTGGCCAGTGGGGCGCTGAGGGCAATGGCCACGGCTAACAGGCTGGGGCGCAACAAGGTGTCTAGCGTGCGGGACATGGGGCGGCTCCTGAATGGAAGTAATTCGCAATTGCCTATGTGCCGAACGAGAATCGAAAAGTGATAGGGCAGGATCAAAATATTTTGCGGTGGGTTTGAGGGCCTCCTCGGGAGCAAGCCCCCTCCCACATTTGAAGGTATTCGCAAATCAACCTGTGGGAGGGGCGGTGCGACGATTCGACTTGCCCCTGATAGCGATCGCCCAGATGCCGCAGAACCTAAGGCTTACCCGTGACCGTCACCCACCACGGCGTGTGCTGTTCGATCTGCACCGGCAGGGTCGGCAGCAGCGCGTTGAGCGCCAGGGTGGTGTCGTGCAGCGGGAAGCTGCCGGTGATGCGCAGGTCGGCCACGTCTTTATCCACCCCGAGATGGCCTGTACGGTAGCGGCTGAGTTCCTGCACCACATCGCCCAGGCGGGCGTTGTCGACCACCAGCATGCCGCGCGTCCAGGCATCGGTGGCGGGCGTGACGGCCAGGGCAGGGCCGAGGCCGTCGCTGCGCATCAGCACTTGCTGGCCTTCCTTGAACACCTGTTCCTGCGCCAGCGCTTCGGGCTGGGCGCCCACCGCCGATTGCAGCACGCTCAGGCGCGTGGCGTCGTCTTCGCGCTTGACGATAAACCGCGTGCCCAGCGCACGCAGGCTGCCGTCGCGGGTTTGCACATAAAACGGGCGCGCATCGTTGTGGCCGGTCTCGACGAGGATTTCGCCTTCCTGCAACACAATCAGCCGGCGCTTCTCATCGAAGCGCACGTCGATGGCACTGTGGGTGTTGAGGTTGATCAACGTGCCGTCCGCCAGTTTCAGCGTGCGCTGCTCGCCGGTGGCGGTGCGTTGGTCGGCCAGCCAATAGTGGATCGGCACGTAGCGTTCGCCGGCAAACAACGCCAGGCCGCACACCAGCGCAATACTCGCCAGGCCGCTGCCAAGCTTGCGCACACGCTGGCGAATGCCCTCGCGCGATTGCAACAACGCCGCTCGCGCCGGGCCCGAAGCCACGCTGAAACGCTGGTCGAGCATGCCCAGTTGGCGCCAGGCACGGGCGTGTTCTTCATCACTGGCCAGCCATTTGCTGAATTCTTCGTGCTCCACCGGGCTGCCGTCGCCCGAATCGAGGGACAACTGCCAGGCAATCGCCGCATCCAGCACGCGGGCCGACACCGGCTTGGCGCTGACAAAGGTCACAGTGGCTCGCCATACAGGGCGATGTAGCACTGGCGGATGCCCTGGGCCAGGTACTGGCGCACACGCGGCACCGACACGCCCAGGCGTTGGGCGATTTCGGCGTGGCCGAGGCCGTCGAGGCGGTTATACAGGAACGCGGCGCGGGCCTTGCTCGACAGCTTGCCGAGCAGGCGGTCGATGGCCTTGAGGTCTTCGAGGATCAGTTGCTGTTCTTCCGGCGAAGGGTGTTCGCTTTCCGGGATCAGCATCAATTCGGTGAGGTAGGCCTGTTCGAGGGCGGCACGGCGGAAGTAGTCGAACAGCAAGCCCTTGGCGATAGCCACCAGAAACGCTCGTGGCTCGCGGGGCTCGCGCAACTCTTCACGGCCCAGCAGGCGCATGAAGGTGTCCTGGCTCAGGTCTTCGGCACGGCTCGGGCAGGCCACATTGCGCCGCAGCCAGGCCAACAGCCAGCCACGATGGTCGCGATACAACGCACCAACAAGCTCACTGTGTGGGTTCTGGACCGACGACAAGGCATCACCGAATAAACAAAAGGTTTAAACTAACGAGAATTATTCGCGATTGTGTCAGAGGTGTGGGGCGGGCGCAATTAGCGTCTGTCGGGAGATGACATTAAAACGATGGCGCGTGTTTACGCCGCTTCCATTGGCTCAAACGCTCTTGCAGCGCCTGAGGCGTGTCGATCTGCTGCTGGCGCGCGCGGCTGAACAGGATCAGCATCAGCTCCGCCGTGGCCAGGGCATCGGCGCTGGCGTGATGGCGTTCGCCCACGTGCAGGTTGAAGTGGTTGATCCAGTCGTCCAACCCGGCTTCGCGGATATGCGCCTCGGGGCACAGCAGCGGGGCGATGTCGGCCACATCGAGGAACGTATGGGCCAGGCGGTAGCCCAGGCTGTCCTTGAGGGCGCGGCCGAGCATGTGTTGATCGAATGGCGCGTGGAAGGCAAGCAGCGGGCTGTCGCCGACAAACTCCATGAAGTCCAGCAACGCCTCCACCGGGTCGCTGCCCGCCGCGATGGCGCTGGGGCCGAGGCCGTGGATCAGCACGCTGGGGCTGAGTTTGGTTTCGGCGCGGTGCAGGGTGCGCTCGAACAGTTGGGAAAAATCCACCGCGCCGTCCTCGATCACGACCGCGCCGATGGACAGCACCTGGTCACGGTTGAGGTTCAGGCCGCTGGTTTCCAGGTCCAGCACCACCCAGCGCTGGCTGCGCAACGCGTTGTCGCCCAATACAAGAGGCTTGGGGAGTTGCTCCAGGCGCCGTTGTTGCGCTGTATCCAGCCTGGGTTTGGTCGCGCGTAGCCAGTCAAACAAGCTCACAGTTGATACCGTAAGGTCAGGCTGCTTTGCAGGCGCTGGGCCTGGCGCAGGGACTCACGCAGGATACGGCGGTCCAGGTGGTTGAGGCTGTCGGGGTCGACGCGGTTGGAGTAAGGCTGGTTCTCGCGGGTCTGCAACTGATGCTGCTGCATGCGGGTTTGCTGGATGAAGTGATAGGCCTCTTCATAGGCGGCGCCGTCCAGGGGCTCGATCACTTCCTTGACCACCAGTTGGCGCAGGCGCTCCAGGGTGTTATTGGCATGGATGCCGTTGGCCAGGGCCAACAGGCGTGCGCCGTCGACAAAGGGGGTAAGCCCCTGCACCTTGAGGTCGAGGGTGGCCTTTTCCCCGCCTTTACGCGTCAGCACAAAATCGCGAAAGCGTCCTACGGGCGGGCGCTGGCGCAAGGCGTTCTCGGCCAGCATGCGCTGGAACAGCCGGTTATCCCCCACCTGGTCGAGAATGCCCTGGCGCAGTTGCTCGCAGCCACGTTCATCGCCCCACACGACGCGCAGGTCAAAATAGATACTCGACCCCAGCAGGTTTTCCGGCGTCGCCTCGCGAATAAACGCCGCAAACCGCCGCGCCCATTCCGCACGCGACAGGCATAGCTCGGGGTTCCCGGCCATGATGTTGCCCTTGCACAGGCTGAACCCGCACAGTGCCAGGCTCTGGTTGATCTGCTGCGCCACGGGCAGCAACCGCCCGCGAATCTCGGCGGCCTCCACGGCGTCCTTGGCCTCGAACAGGATGCCGTTGTCCTGGTCGGTGTACAGCGTCTGCTCGCGCCGGCCTTCGCTGCCGAAACACAGCCAACTGAACGGCACGCCGGGGTCGCCTTTTTCGGCCAGGGTCAACTCGATCACCCGGCACACGGTGTGATCGTTGAGCAGGGTAATGATGTGGGTGATCTGGGTAGACGACGCGCCATGGGCGAGCATGCGCTCCACCAGTTGGCCGATCTCGCCGCGCATCGCCACCAGGTTCTCCACCCGTGGCGCATTGCGGATGGTGCGGGCCAGGTGCACCAGATCGACCCGTTGCAGGGAAAACAGATCGCGTTCGGACACCACGCCGCACAGGCGCTGGTCCTTGACCAGGCAGACGTGGGCGATATGCCGCTCGGTCATGGCGATGGCTGCGTCGAAGGCGCTGTGGTCCGGCGATAAAAAGAACGGCGCCTGGGTCATGTGGCCTTCGATGCCCTGGCTGAAGTCGCCGGTGCCGTCGGCCACCACCTGGCGCAGGTCGCGCAGGGTGAAAATGCCCAGGGGCGCCTTGTGTTCGTCGACGATCACAATGCTGCCCACCTGCTGCTCATGCATCAGCGTTACCGCTTCACGCAGCGGCGTCTGCGGGCTGCAGGTGACCGGATGGCGCATGGCCAATTCGCCCAGGCGGGTGTTCAGGGAATATTGGGTGCCGAGGGTTTCCACGGCTTTTTGCTGCACTTGCTGGTTGACCTGGTCGAGCAGGCTGCTGACGCCACGCAAGGCGAAGTCGCGGAACGGGCTGGACAGCGCGAACAGCTTGATAAAGGCCGGCTTGTTCAGTTGCAGGCAGAAAGTGTCTTCAGCGGCCTTGTGTTCGGTGCGGGTGGCCCGTTCACCTAATAGCGCTGCGAGGGGGAAGCACTCACCGGTGGTGATTTCGAAGGTGGCTTGCGTGGCGTCCGGCCGTTCACCCACGACGCGGCCCTGCTTGACGATGTAAAAGTGCTCCACCGGCCCGCCCGACGGCTTGAGGATGCTCTCGCCGGGGCCGAAGAAGCGCAGTTGGCACTGTTCCACCAAAAACGCCAGGTGCGCGTTTTCCATCTGGTTGAACGGCGGAAAGCGTTGCAGGAACTGCAGGGTGCCGTGGATGTTCTGCATGACAGCAGTTTTTCCCGCCTGGGCGAAAGCATCAGCTTTACTCATAACCATGACCGCAATTTTTTTGTCGTTATCGTCCTGCATGGTCGACTCCTGAGCGGCGGGTGCCCATTGGACGTAAGTCTAGGTCGATGAAAACGCCGCAGAACTAAGGAAAAACCTTACACGACTATCGTCCAAACCCCGTAGAACACCCACTAGGCAAACTTTCCGACGAAGTGCACATTGATCGCCCTTCCGCAGATGTCTGACGAGTGTGACGGGGGGATTGATGAGAACTGCTGAGAAACGTATGTCCGACCACGATATTTTGAGTGATGCCGAGCGCGAGGCGCTGAGCGCCGTGATGCTGGAGCCTGATTTACCGCCACAACGCGTGTTGATTGTTGATGACGACAAGGACGCGCGTGAACTGCTGGCGGAGATCCTGGGCTTGGACGGTATTCGCTGCATGACTGCCGACAGTGGTGAGGCAGCGTGGGATTTATTGAAGTCCAGCAGCTCCATCGGTTTGCTGATCACCGACCTGCGCATGGCGCCGAGCAATGGTCTCGAGTTGATTCGCCAGGTGCGCGAATCCACTCGCGCTGCGTTGCCCATCATCATCATGTCGGGGGACGCGGAAGCGCCGGATGTGATCGATGCGATGCATTTGAGCGTGGTGGACTTTTTGCTCAAGCCGATCGATAGCGTGAAGTTGGCGAAGTTGGTGAAGCGGGAGTTGGGGATGGCTTCCTGATTTTGTGGTGTATGTACCGGCCTCATCGGGAGCAAGCCCCCTCCCACAGTTGACCGCATTACTACAGGATGTATCACGATCAACTGTGGGAGGGGGCTTGCCCCCGATGGCGCCTGTCCAGTCACCACAAGCCCCAAAGAAAAAGCCCTGATCTCACGATCAGGGCTTTTTCATTTACAGGCCGTTTTTAGCCTTGAACTCCCTCCGCCGACGGTGCAACACCGGCTCGGTATAGCCATTCGGCTGCTTAGTCCCTTCAATCACCAGTTCCACCGCTGCCTGGAACGCGATGTTGCTGTCGAAGTCCGGTGCCAGCGGACGGTACAGCGCATCCCCGGCATTCTGACGGTCCACCACTGGCGCCATGCGCTTGAGGCTTTCCATCACTTGGGCTTCGTTGACGATGCCGTGGCGTAGCCAGTTGGCGATGTGCTGGCTGGAGATGCGCAGGGTGGCGCGGTCTTCCATCAGGCCGACATCGTTGATGTCCGGCACTTTCGAGCAACCCACGCCTTGGTCGATCCAGCGCACGACATAGCCGAGGATGCCCTGGGCGTTGTTGTCCAGCTCGTTGCGGATTTCTTCGTCGGACCAATCGGTGTTGCTGGCCAGGGGAATGGTCAGGATGTCGTCCACCGATGCTCGCTCGCGCTTGGCCAGTTCGGCCTGGCGCGCGAACACGTCGACCTTGTGATAGTGCAGCGCGTGCAGTGCGGCCGCCGTCGGCGATGGCACCCAGGCGGTGTTGGCGCCGGCCAGGGGGTGGGCGATTTTCTGTTCAAGCATCGCCGCCATCAGGTCGGGCATCGCCCACATGCCTTTACCGATCTGTGCGCGGCCTTGCAGGCCGGTGCTCAAGCCGATATCGACGTTCCAGTTCTCGTAGGCGCCGATCCATTTTTCTGCCTTCATCGCTGCCTTGCGCACCATCGCGCCCGCTTCCATGGAGGTGTGGATCTCGTCGCCGGTGCGGTCGAGGAAGCCGGTGTTGATAAACACCACGCGCTCGCTGGCGGCCTTGATGCAGGCCTTGAGGTTGACCGTGGTGCGGCGCTCCTCGTCCATGATCCCGACCTTGAGGGTGTTGCGTGGCAGGTTCAGCACGTCTTCGATACGGCCAAACAGCTCGTTGGTGAACGCGGCTTCTTCGGGGCCGTGCATCTTCGGCTTCACGATGTAGACCGAACCGGTGCGGCTGTTCTTGCGCGTGTTGTTGCCGTTGAGGCTGTGGATCGCCGCCAGGCTGGTGAGCAGGCCGTCGAGGATGCCTTCCGGTACTTCGTTGCCGTCTTTGTCGAGGATCGCGTCGATGGTCATCAAGTGGCCAACGTTGCGCACGAACAACAGCGAACGGCCGTGCAACGTCACGTCCTGGCCGTCGACGCCGGTGTAGACGCGGTCGGCGTTCATGGTGCGGGTGAAGGTCTTGCCACCCTTGGCCACTTCTTCAGCCAGGTCGCCCTTCATCAGGCCGAGCCAGTTGCGGTAGATCACCACCTTGTCATCGGCATCGACGGCGGCGACGGAGTCTTCGCAGTCCATGATGGTGGTGAGTGCGGCTTCCATCAGTACGTCTTTGACGCCGGCGGCATCGGTCTGGCCGACCGGGGTGCTGGCGTCGATCTGGATTTCGAAGTGCAGGCCGTTGTGTTTCAGCAGGATCGCGATCGGCTCGGCAGCAGGGCCCTGGAAACCAATCAACTGGGCGTCGTCACGCAGGCCGCTGTTGCTGCCACCCTTGAGGCTGACGATCAACATGCCGTCGACGATCTTGTAGCCGGTGGAATCGACGTGGCTGCCGGCGCTCAGCGGCGCGGCTTCGTCGAGGAAGGCACGGGCGAAGGCAATCACCTTGTCGCCACGCACTTTGTTGTAGCCCTTGCCCTTTTCGGCGCCGTCGGCTTCGCTGATGGCATCGGTGCCATACAGTGCGTCGTACAGCGAGCCCCAACGTGCATTGGAAGCGTTGAGGGCGAAGCGGGCGTTCATCACCGGCACCACCAGCTGTGGGCCGGCCATGCGCGCGATCTCGTCATCGACGTTTTGGGTCGAGGCCTGGAAGTCTGCGGCTTCTGGCAGCAGGTATCCGATGTCTTGCAGGAAGGCTTTGTAGGCCACCGGGTCGTGGACCTGGCTGGCGTGGGTCTGGTGCCAGGTATCGATCCGCGCCTGGAAATCGTCGCGTTTGGCGAGTAGGGCTTTGTTCTTCGGTGCCAGGTCGTGGATGACCTTGTCGGCGCCGGCCCAGAACTGGTCGGCAGTAATGCCGGTACCGGGAATGGCTTCGTTGTTCACGAAGTCGAACAGGACTTTGGCGACCTGCAGGCCACCGACTTGAACGTGTTCAGTCATTGCTTGCCTCACTCTGCGGAGCTTATGCGCTGATTCAGATTTTCATTATGTAGTGCACGGGAGGGCATACTACATGATGACTTGCGGTTGTGAAAATTAGACTAAATACGTCGTTTAGCGACCCACTTTGGTCGTACGGTCACAGCGGAGAACCGGATGTTCTCAAAAAACTATTGGATTGTTCCAGATAAATATAAAAATGGTACACGATTTGTTTTCGAGGGCTTCCGAGTCCACCTTGTAGATTGAATTCAGAGGGCTTCGCCATGGACCATCTTGTACTCACTATTATCGCCGCCGACAAACCCGGCCTGGTAGAACGCATCGCGCAGAACATTGCGGCCCACGGCGGCAATTGGCTGGAAAGCCGAATGGCGCATATGGCCGGGCAATTTGCCGGGATCCTGCGGGTCAGCGTTCCAGCGGAAAACCGTCAGGCGTTGGTAGGGGCGCTGGAAGACTTATCCACCCACGGCATTCGCGTGCTGGTAGGCGAGGGCAGCACCGGGCAGGCATTCACTTCCAAACCGATTGTGATGACCTTGGTTGGCAATGACCGCTCGGGCATCGTACGTGAGATTACCGCGCTGTTGAGCAAGCAGGGCGTGAACCTGGAACGCCTGAGCACCGATGTACGGCCGGCCCCGATGAGCGGTGACCCGCTGTTCAGCGCGGAGGCGTTGTTGCAGGTGCCGTCGACGTTGTCTCTGGATAAGTTGCAGGCGTCGCTGGAAACCCTGGCCGATGACCTGATGGTGGAGTTGCGCAGCGAGGAATAACCCCCAAGGTTATGCATGGAAATCTTGCATGGGCCTGTGGATAACCTGTAGAGACCCGGCGCCAGGCCACGCCGGCCGGGCTTCTGCGCGGGCTGAGCAAAAAACGAGCAGTTTCAAGGGCTTGTGCACAAATGGCGGGGATCAGGTTGTGGATAACCTTGGGGTGGATCTCTGCAAGCCAGGCCGGCTGGGGCTTGCAGAGGTTTGTATGTTATTTGATCAGCGTTTGCGCACGGTCAACCACGCATCGACGCTGTAGACCACCAGCCCGGCCCAGATAAAGGCAAAGGCGAGCAGCGTGCTCGACGCCAGGTGCTCACCGAACAGCAGCACCGCTTCCAGCAACACCAGCGTCGGTGCCACATACTGCAAAAAGCCCAAGGCGGTATAGGGCAAATGCCGTGCGGCGGCGTTGAAACACACCAGCGGGATCAGCGTCACCGGGCCGGCGGCCACCAGCCACCAGGCTTCGGATGTGCTCCAGAACGCCAGTTGTGCACTGTGGGCCGACGGGTTGAACAGCAACCAGGCCACCGCAATCGGCACCAGCATCCAGGTTTCCACCACCAGCCCCGGCAGTGCCTTGACCGGCGCCTGCTTGCGGATCAGGCCGTAAAAACCGAAGGTCAGCGCCAGTACCAGCGATACCCACGGCAAGCTGCCCACCTGCCATACCTGTTGCGCCACACCCACCGCGGCCAGCCCGACGGCCACCCATTGCAGGCGACGCAGGCGCTCGCCGAGGAGCAGCATGCCCAGCAGCACATTCACCAGCGGGTTGATGTAGTAACCCAGGCTCGCTTCGAGCATGCGCCCGCTGTTCACCGACCATACATAGGTCAGCCAGTTACCGGCGATCAACGAACCGCTGAGTGCCAGGATCGCCAGGCGCTTGGGGTTGTCGCGCAGTTCGCGAAACCAACCGGGGTGCTTCCACACCATCAACAGCAAACCACCGAACAACGCCGACCAGAGCACCCGGTGCACGATGATTTCGGCGGCGGGCACACTGGCGATGGCTTTGAAGTAGAGCGGGAACAGACCCCAGATGACATAGGCGCTAAGGCCCAGGATGTACCCCTTGCGGGGGTTGGCGGGTTGCATTGCAGAATCCTTGCTTAGGCAGCTAACAAAGCGCGATTGTAAGGATATTTGTCAACCAATGGGACTGGCTTGGTAATGAGGTCTGCTTTGTGTGGGAGGGGGCTTACCCCCGATGGCGGTGTATCAGCTAGCTTATTTGTAGCTGACACACTGCTATCGGGAGCAAGCCCCTCCCACATAAAGCCAAAGCCGTCAGAAGAGTTTCAGCGGTTCTTCGTTGAGCGCTGAGAGTTGCTCACGCAGCGCCAGCACCTGGTCGCCCCAATACCGCTCGCTGCCGAACCACGGGAAGCTGTGGGGGAACGCCGGGTCATCCCAGCGCCGTGCCAGCCAGGCGCTGTAGTGCATCAGGCGCAACGCGCGCAGCGGTTCGATCAACGCCAGTTCGCGCGGGTCGAAGTCGTGGAATTCCTGGTAGCCGTCCATCAGTTCCGACAACTGCCCCAGGCATTCCTGGCGATCACCGGCGAGCATCATCCACAAGTCCTGCACCGCCGGGCCCATACGGCAGTCGTCGAGGTCGACGATGTGGAACATCTCATCGCGGCACATCATGTTGCCGGGGTGGCAATCGCCATGCATGCGGATGTTCTTGTGCGGCGTGGCCTTGTACACCTCCTCCACGCGCTTGAGCAGGTCGCGGGCCACGGACTCGTAGGCCGGCAGCAGGCTCTTGGGAATGAAGTTGCCTTCGAGCAGGGTGGTGAGGGAATCGTGGCCGAAGTTCTTCACACCCAAGGCTTCGCGGTGTTCGAACGGGCGGGTAGAACCCACGGCGTGCAAGCGGCCGAGTAGCTGGCCGAGACGATAGAGCTGGTCAAGGTTGCCCGGCTCCGGCGCACGGCCGCCACGGCGGGGGAACAGGGTGAAGCGGAAGCCCGCGTGTTCGAACAGGCTTTCGCCGTTATGAATCATCGGCGCGACCACCGGCACTTCGCAGTCGGCCAGCTCGAAGGTGAAACGGTGTTCTTCGAGGATCGCTTCGTTGGTCCAGCGCTGGGGGCGATAGAACTTGGCGATCAGCGGTTCGGAGTCTTCGATGCCCACCTGATACACGCGGTTTTCGTAGCTGTTGAGCGCCAGAACGCGAGCATCGCTGAGGAAACCGATGCTTTCGACAGCATCGAGTACCAGGTCGGGTGTGAGGGTTTCAAACGGATGGGCCATGCGAACTCCTGCGCGCAGCAGGGCGCCGCGTCCGGCCGGGTATGGTAACGCACAAGGCTGGAGATAGGGGGCGAGTTGAGTATCGCCATCGGGGGCAAGCCCCCTCCCACACTGGACCGCATTCCTACAGGATAAACGCGGTCACCTGTGGGAGGGGGCTTGCCCCCGATGGCGGCCTATCAGGCGCCGACAATCCCACCATCATCCCGCCGAATCGCCATCACCGACGAACGCGGCTTGCCATTCGGCAGGTGTTCCGGCCAGGTCGAACCACCGGTTTCGCCTGGGTGCTGAATCCCCACAAACAGGGTTTTCTGATCCGGCGAGAAGCTGATGCCCGTCACCTCACACGCCACCGGCCCGACCATGAAACGGCGGATTTCCCCGGTGCTCGGGTCGGCGCAGAGCATCTGGTTATTGCCCATGCCGGCAAAGTCGCCGGCGTTGCTGTAGTCGCCGTCGGTAAGGATCCACAGGCGCCCAGCCTTGTCGAACCCCAGGCCATCGGGGCTGTTGAACATGTTCTGTGGGTTGATGTTCGACGAGCCGCCTTTTGGCGTGCCGGCATGCACGCCAGGGTTGCCGGCCACCACAAACAGGTCCCAGCTGAAGTCCGCTGCGCCATGATCATCTGCATTGGCCTTCCAGCGCAGGATCTGGCCGTAGACGTTTTTCTCACGCGGATTGGGCCCGCCCACCGGTTGACCATCTTCGCCGCGCTTGGCGTTGTTGGTCAGGGTGCAGTAGACCTGGCCGTCGGTGGGGCTGACCACGATCCATTCCGGGCGGTCCATGCGTGTGGCTTTCACCACACTGGCGGCCAGGCGTGCGTGGATCAGCACTTCGGCCTGGCTGGCGAAGCCTGTGCTGGCGTCGATGCCGTTTTTGCCATGGGTCAGCTCTACCCATTGCCCTTTGCCCTTCGGATGATCGGCGTTGCCATCGCCCGCATCGAAGATGGCCACGTACAAGGTGCCGTGGTCGAGCAGGTCTTTGTTGGCCTTGGGGTTCTTGTGGTTGATCTTGTCGCGGCTGACGAACTTGTAGATGAACTCGCCGCGTTCATCGTCGCCCATGTACACCACGGCGCGGCCGTCGCGGGTTTGCGCCAATGCGGCGTTCTCGTGCTTGAAACGGCCCAGGGCGGTGCGTTTGGCTGGGGTGGATTGCGGGTCGAACGGGTCGATTTCCACTACCCAGCCGTGGCGGTTGAGTTCGTTGGGGTTCTTGGCCATGTCGAAACGCGGGTCGTGCAGGTGCCAGTTGATTTCTTTGCTGGCGGCCACTACGCCGTAGCGTTTCTGCCCGGCATCGAACGCTTGCTGGGGGTTGCTGCTGCCGAAACAGTCGGTGAAGTTCTCTTCGCAGGTCAGGTAAGTGCCCCATGGGGTCTTGCCGTTGGCGCAGTTCTGGAAGGTACCGAGTACTTTTTTGCCGGACTTGTCAGCGCTGGTTTTCAACCATTCGTGGCCGGCGGCGGGGCCGCTCAGGCGGATCGGTGAATTGCCGTGGATACGCCGGTTGTAGCGCGAGTCCTGGACGAACTGCCAGGTATCGCCCTTGCGCCGTACTTCGATCACCGACACGCCTTCGCTGGCCTGGGCCTTGCGCACGTCTTCGGCCGATTGCGGTGCGCCGCCGTGGGCGTAGAGGTAGCGGTAGTTGGTGTATTCGTTGTTGATCGCCATCAGCGCGCGGTTGTCGTCGCCGGGGAAGGCGAACAGGCTCATGCCGTCATTGTTGTCGCCGAACTGTTGCTCTTGGGCTTTGGCGGTGCCATTGCCGGACGGGTCGAAGGCCGGGGCGCTCTTGTGCAGCGGCTGTCCCCAGCTGATCAGCACTGAAGCACTGTAGCCCGGCGGCAGGGTGATGGCGTCGCTGGTGGCTGCGGCGATGCTGGTAAAGCCCAGCAGCGGGCTGGCGGAGGCGACGTTGACGGCCAGGGCGCTGCGGCTCAGCAGGTTGCCGCCGAGGAACATCGCGGCACCGCACAGAGCGCCGGCACCGATGAAGCGGCGGCGGGTTAGGCCGACCATCTGTTCGAGGTCGGTGGCTTGGTTTTCTTCTAATAGGCTCATCTCAGGCTCCCTGCGGTTTTTGCAGACACCATAAGGAGCGGGCGTGACGAAATTGTTGCAGTTAGAAGATCCGCTCGGATTACACCGGCGTGCCGAGCAGTACATTGCTGGGGGCACATTGCACTTGGAGCATCCGGCCTGCGGCGGCGTCGAGGGCCTTGAGCACGGCGGGCTGCGCCAGGGCACATAAAACCTGGCCATTGGGCAGGGCGATGCGCACTTCGCTGGGGCCGTCCTCGGCGTCGAGAATCGCGTCGACGGTCCCGCTCATGCAATTGTGTCCAGGTGTTGCAGGTTTATCGAGCGCCAGCAATTCCAGCCAGCCGGCCTTGATCAGCGCAACCACTTCCACGCCGATCTCCAGCTCCAGCCGTTGCGTACTGTCATGGGTGATTTGCGCCGCCAGGGTCAGCCCACCAGCGAGTTGCAAGTGAATCAGGTCGTTGCGGCCATGCTGTTCAATCGCAATGACCTGGCCATGCAACTGGTTACGGGCGCTGGTACGCAGCATCAAGCGGCCGAGCAGGTTGAAGTCGCTGGCGGCTTCGTCCGAGCCGAGCACTTCGGCCTGCAACACTTGCAGGCGTTGATAGAGGCGCAGCACCCGTTCGCCTTCGGCTGTGAGTCGGGCACCGCCGCCGCCCTTGCCGCCGACACTGCGCTCGACCAAGGGTTTTTGCGCCAGGTTGTTCAGCTCATCAATGGCGTCCCAGGCGGCCTTGTAGCTCAAGCCCGCACTTTTGGCGGCGCGGGTGATGGAGCCCTGCTCGGCGATATGCCCCAGCAGAGCAATCCGCTGGGGGCGGCGGACAATATGTTGGCTGAGCAAAGTCGGTAGAGACATGGGCATACGCTGTGTTGGGATGAGCGGACGTTGCGGCCGCGATGCATGAGAGTCAAGTGCCAGGCTTTGGCGTGCGGGCCAGGCAGTACACGTCCACCTGTTGCGCCCCGGCGTTGATCAATAACCGCGCCAGGCTGTGGGCGGTGGCGCCGGTGGTGAGCACGTCGTCCACCAGCGCAAGGTGGCGGCCTTGCACCTGGGCGTCAGGGGCCAGGGCGAAGGCGTTGAGCAGGTTGCGTTTGCGCGTCCTGGCGTCGAGGTCTTGTTGCGCGACGGTTTCATGAGGGCGTAGCAACAGGTGTTCATCGTAGGGAAGGTTCAGGTTGGCGCTGAGCCAGCGCGCCAGCATCAGCGCCTGGTTATAGCCCCGTTCACGCAGGCGCCTGCGGGCCATGGGCACCGGCAGCAGAATGTCCGGGCGGGTGAGTTCGTTGTTGTCGAAGCGATGTTGCAAGTGCTGCCCCAGCAAGCGTCCCAGCATATGCCCGAGGGGCCAGCGTGCCTGGTGCTTGAAGCGACTGATCAGGGTGTCCACGGGAAAGCTGTAGGTCCAGGGGGCGATCACTTGTTTAAAGGCGGGTGGTTGTTTCAAGCATTGGCCGCAGACCAAACCGTCCATCGGCAAAGGCAAGGCGCAGACTTCGCAATGCTCCATCAGCCAGGGCAGCTCGGTTTCGCAGACGTTGCAGACGCAGTCGGCTGTTTCAGTCGTCTCGTCGCAGATTAAACACTTCTGTATGTTTTTTAACCAGATGTAAACTTCGTGTTTGTATCTTGGTTGACAGTGCATGAATCTTCCTTAAATATGCCGAGCATCCGTGTCGCGCCTGTGGGTATTGCCCTTTCCGCAGCGCTTGCCAAAGCATAATCAAGGAATCGCCCATGAGCGCCAGCACCACCGCCACCTTGCGTCACGATTGGTCCCTAGCCGAAGTCAAAGCGCTGTTCGTGCAGCCGTTCAATGACCTGTTGTTCCAGGCGCAGACCGTGCACCGCGCGCACTTCGATGCCAACCGTGTACAGGTGTCGACCCTGCTGTCGATCAAGACCGGCGCCTGCCCGGAAGATTGCAAATATTGTCCGCAGTCGGGCCACTACAACACTGGCCTGGAAAAAGAAAAGCTGATGGAAGTGCAGAAGGTCCTCGAAGAGGCCGCCCGCGCCAAGGCCATCGGTTCGACCCGTTTCTGCATGGGCGCCGCCTGGAAACACCCGTCGGCCAAAGACATGCCCTACGTGCTGCAGATGGTCAAAGGCGTAAAGGCCATGGGCCTGGAAACCTGCATGACCCTCGGCCGTCTCGACCAGGACCAGACCGAAGCCCTGGCCCAGGCCGGCCTCGATTACTACAACCACAACCTCGATACATCGCCGGAGTTCTACGGTTCGATCATCACCACCCGCACCTACAGCGAGCGCCTGCAAACCCTGGCCTATGTGCGTGATTCGGGGATGAAGATCTGCTCCGGCGGCATCCTTGGCATGGGCGAGTCCCTCGATGACCGCGCCAACCTGCTGATCCAGTTGGCCAACCTGCCGGAGCATCCGGAGTCGGTGCCGATCAACATGCTGGTGAAAGTCGCCGGTACACCGCTGGAAAACGCCGAGGACATCGACCCGTTCGACTTCATCCGCATGCTGGCCGTGGCGCGCATTCTGATGCCGCAATCCCATGTGCGCCTGTCGGCGGGTCGCGAAGCGATGAACGAGCAGATGCAGGCCCTGGCGTTTTTTGCCGGTGCCAACTCGATCTTCTACGGTGACAAACTGCTGACCACCGCCAACCCGCAGGCCGACAAGGACATGCAACTGTTCTCGCGCCTGGGCATCCTGCCGGAAGCCCGTGAAGAGCACGCGGATGAAGTGCACCAGGCGGCGATCGAGCAGGCCTTGGTGGAGCAGAAGAGCAGCGAGCAGTTCTACAACGCTGCTGTTTGATTGAAATGAGTTCCGAATGTGGGAGGGGGCTTGCCCCCGATGAGGGCGGTCCAGTCAGTACATCTACCGACTGATCCACCGTAATCGGGGGCAGGCCCCTCCCACATTTGACTGAGTGAACCTATTAAACCGAGGCCTGCATGTCTTTTGATCTCTCCACGCGCCTCGCTGCCCGCCGTGCCGAACACCTTTACCGTCAACGCCCGCTGCTCCAGAGCCCTCAAGGCCCGGAAGTGGTGGTCGACGGCCAACCGCTCCTGGCGTTCTGCAACAACGATTACCTGGGTCTGGCCAATCACCCGCAAGTGATCGAGGCCTGGCGCGCCGGGGCGGCCCGTTGGGGCGTGGGCGGTGGTGCTTCGCACTTGGTGGTGGGCCATGCCACGCCGCACCATGAGCTGGAAGAAGCGCTCGCCGACCTCACCGGCCGCCCGCGGGCATTGTTGTTTACTACCGGTTACATGGCCAACCTCGGTGCGGTCACGGCGTTGGTGGGGCAGGGCGATACGGTGCTGGAAGACCGTCTCAACCATGCCTCGCTGCTGGATGCCGGTTTGCTGTCCGGTGCGCGCTTCAATCGCTACCTGCACAACGACGCCACCAGCCTGGCCAAGCGCCTGGAGAAAGCCACTGGCAATACGCTGGTGGTCACCGATGGTGTGTTCAGCATGGACGGCGACCTGGCCGACCTGCCGGCGTTGGCCCGTGAAGCCAGGGCCAAAGGCGCCTGGTTGATGGTGGATGATGCCCATGGCTTTGGTCCGCTCGGTGCTAATGGCGGCGGGATCGTCGAGCATTTCGGCTTGAGCCAGGACGACGTGCCGGTCCTGGTCGGCACCCTGGGTAAGGCGTTCGGCACGGCTGGGGCATTTGTGGCAGGCAGTGAGGATTTGGTCGAAAGCCTGATCCAGTTCGCCCGGCCGTATATCTACACCACCAGCCAACCGCCGGCGCTGGCCTTCGCCACCCTGAAAAGCCTGGAGCTGCTACGCACCGAACATTGGCGGCGCGAGCACCTCAACCGTCTGATTCGTCAGTTTCGCCAGGGCGCCGAGCAGCTTGGCCTGGACTTGATGGACAGCTTTACACCGATCCAGCCGATCCTGATCGGTGACAGTGCCAAAGCCATGCGCCTGTCGCAGATGCTGCGTGAACGCGGCCTGATGGTCACGGCGATCCGCCCGCCCACCGTACCCGCCGGCAGCGCGCGTTTGCGCGTGACCTTGACCGCAGCCCACAGCGAGGCGCAGGTGCAGCTATTGTTAAACGCATTGGAAGAGTGTTTCCGCTTGTCTGGTGCCACGGAGCCCGACCATGCGTGATCGACTGATCTTGCTGCCCGGCTGGGGCCTCGGCGTATCGCCGCTGGAGCCTTTGGCTGCCGCCTTGCGTGGCCTGGACGAACACCTGCAGGTGCAGATCGAGCCGTTGCCGGCGCTCGATTCCAGCGACCTTGATGAATGGCTCGATGAACTCGACGCCACCCTGCCTGACAACGCCTGGCTGGGCGGCTGGTCCCTCGGCGGCATGCTCGCCTCCGAACTGGCGGCGCGGCGCGGCGAGCGTTGCTGCGGCTTGCTGACCCTGGCGAGCAACCCGTGTTTCGTCGCCCACGACGGCTGGCCCCATGCGATGCCCGCCGAGACCTTCGATGCGTTCCTGGCCGGCTGTCACGCCGACTCCCAAGTCACCCTCAAGCGCTTCGGCTTGTTGTGCGCCAAAGGCGCCGAAGACCCGCGCGGGCTGTCGCGCCTGCTGGTCAGTGGCGCGCCGAATTCAGCGTCCAGCGTGTTGATGTCCGGTCTGGAATTGCTGGCCCAACTGGACACCCGCGACGCCTTGCTGGCCTATCGCGGCCCACAGTTGCACCTGTTCGCGGGCATGGATGGATTGGTGCCCGCCGAAGCCGCCAGCGACCTGCTGGTGTTGCTCCCCGATGTGGAAATCGGCCTGATTGAACAGGCTGGTCACGCTTTTCTTCTGGAAGATCCCCATGGCGTAGCGGGGGCCATCCAGGCTTTTTTGCATGAGTGCGTCGATGACTGATTTATCCCATCCCTCCCTGCCGGGCGCCTTGCCGGACAAGCGCCAGGTGGCGGCGTCGTTTTCCCGTGCGGCAGCCAGTTACGACAGCGTCGCCGAGTTGCAGCGAGCGGTGGGGCATGAGCTGCTGGCCCATCTGCCATCAGCGTGTACGCCGCGGCGTTGGCTGGATATGGGCTGCGGCACGGGTTATTTCAGCCGTGTGCTGGGTGAGTTGTTGCCCGCCAGCCAAGGTGTGGCGTTGGATATTGCCGAGGGCATGCTTAACCATGCGCAGCCTTTGGGTGGCGCGCATCATTTTGTCGCGGGTGATGCGGAACGCTTGCCGCTAAAAACTGAGAGCTTCGAGCTGCTCTTCTCCAGCCTCGCGGTACAGTGGTGTGCGAACTTCGATGCGGTGCTCAGCGAGGCCTATCGCGTGCTGCAACCGGGTGGCGTGCTGGCGTTCGCCAGTTTGTGCGTCGGCACGCTCGATGAGCTGCGCGAAAGCTGGCGGGCGGCGGATGGCTTGGTGCACGTCAATCGCTTCCGCACCTTTGAGGCGTACCAGCAGTTGTGCGCGGCCAGTGGTTTGCGCGTGCTCAGCCTGGAGCGGCGTCCCCATGTGCTGCATTACCCGGATGTGCGCAGCCTGACCCATGAACTCAAGGCGCTGGGGGCGCACAATCTCAATCCGGGCCGCCCGGGAGGGTTGACGGGCCGTGCGCGGATTGTTGCACTGGTAGACGCCTACGAGCAGTTCCGTCAGGCCGAGGGACTGCCGGCTACTTATCAAGTGGTGTACGCCGTCCTGGAGAAGCCCCTATGAGCGCCGCTTATTTCATCACCGGCACCGATACGGATGTCGGCAAGACCACCATCGCCGCAGGCCTGTTGCACGCCGCGCGCCAAGCCGGCAAAAGCACCGCGGCTGGAAAACCCGTGGCTTCCGGTTGCGCAGTTACGCCCAAGGGCTTGCGCAACGCCGATGCCCTGGCGTTGTTGGCCGAGTGTTCATTGCCGTTGAGTTATGCCGAGGTCAACCCGGTGGCGTTCGAACCCGCCATCGCCCCCCATCTGGCCGCGCGGGAGGCAGGCGTTGCGCTGACGGTGCAATCGTTGTTGAAACCCATGCAGCAGATCCTGGCGCGACAAGCGGATTTCACCCTCATCGAAGGCGCGGGCGGTTGGCGCGTGCCGCTGGCCGATCAGGACAACCTGTCGGACCTGGCCATGGCGCTGCAGTTGCCGGTGATCCTGGTGGTGGGCGTGCGCCTGGGTTGCATCAGCCATGCCTTGCTCACCGCCGAAGCCATCGCACGGGACGGTTTGTCCTTGGCCGGTTGGGTGGCGAATATCATCGACCCCAAGACCTCTCGTCTGGAAGAAAACCTCGCGACCCTGGCCGAACGCTTGCCCGCGCCGTGCCTGGGCCGAGTGCCCAAGCTCAAGCACGCCAGCGCCGAAGCAGTGGCTGAGCACCTGCAACTGGACCTGCTTGACTGATTCTGGCTATCGACAAGGCATTATGCCATTAGTGTTTTTGACGGGCTTTTTGCCGGGATGTCTGCTTCAATTCAACTTCACGATTCTCTAAAGGCAGGTTAAAGCCATGGAAATCTCTGGCAGCAGCGCGTTTTACTCGGGGCTGAGCACTATTCAGGCCGGGCAGAGCCGTGTCGACCAGGCCGCCGGCAGAATTGCCAGCGCCGCGACCACCCAGCCGTCGGACGCACAGAGCGACCGGTTGCAGGCAAATGACCGCGCCCAGCCGACGAACTCGGCGAGCAATATGGTCGAAATGGCCCAAGGCAAGTTTCAAGTGGAGTTGGGCGCCAAAGTCGCCAAGGCTTCGGATGAAATGCTCGGTACCCTGATCGACACCTTCGCTTAATCCCTCTTTCGTATGACCGGCTTCTTCCTGAGGCTGGTCGCCCTGCGTAATCCTTCATTTTCTTCTGAACACCTTGTGGCGTGACGCCGCAGGCCTCCCTATGCCTGCCATTGACCCGCGTCATGACAAACGGTGTCTGGACGACGCTTGACATCCCCAGGTCGTAAACGTATGTTTCAAACACCTGTTTGACCGCCATAACAAATCCACGCGGTTGTTCATTCCAGATACATCAGCAGAGGTTTATCGCTATGCCTGACTACAAGGCCCCCTTGCGTGATATTCGCTTCGTTCGTGACGAACTGCTCGGCTATGAAGCGCACTATCAGAGCCTGCCGGCTTGCCAGGACGCTACCCCGGACATGGTTGACGCCATTCTCGAAGAAGGCGCCAAGTTTTGTGAGCAAGTGCTGGCACCGTTGAACCGCGTGGGTGACATCGAAGGGTGCACCTGGAGTGAGTCTGGCGTTAAAACCCCTGCTGGTTTCAAAGAAGCCTACAAACAATTCGTCGAAGGTGGCTGGCCAAGCCTGGCCCACGACGTGGAGCACGGTGGCCAAGGCCTGCCGGAATCCCTGGGCCTGGCCGTGAGCGAAATGGTCGGCGAAGCCAACTGGTCGTGGGGCATGTACCCTGGCCTGTCCCATGGTGCGATGAACACCATTTCCGAGCACGGTACCCCCGAGCAGCAAGAGGCTTACCTGACCAAGCTGGTATCGGGCGAATGGACCGGCACCATGTGTTTGACCGAGCCACACTGCGGTACCGACCTGGGCATGCTGCGCACCAAGGCCGAGCCTCAGGCTGACGGTTCCTACAAAGTTTCCGGCACCAAGATCTTCATCTCGGCCGGTGAACACGACATGGCCGACAACATCGTCCACATCGTGCTGGCCCGCCTGCCGGACGCGCCGGCCGGTACCAAAGGCATCTCGCTGTTCATCGTGCCGAAATTCCTGCCTGACGCCGATGGTTCGATCGGTGCGCGTAACGCAGTGAGCTGTGGTTCCCTGGAACACAAGATGGGTATCCACGGCAACGCCACGTGCGTGATGAACTTCGACGCGGCCACTGGTTTCCTGATCGGCCCGGCGAACAAAGGCCTGAACTGCATGTTCACCTTTATGAACACCGCTCGCCTGGGCACCGCGCTGCAAGGCTTGGCCCACGCCGAGATCGGCTTCCAGGGCGGCCTGAAATATGCCCGCGATCGCCTGCAGATGCGCTCCCTGACTGGCCCTAAAGCGCCGGAAAAGGCCGCTGACCCGATCATCGTGCACCCCGACGTGCGCCGCATGCTGCTGACCATGAAAGCCTTCGCCGAAGGTAACCGTGCGATGGTGTACTTCACCGCCAAGCAAGTGGACATCGTCAAGTACGGCACCGACGACGAGGCCAAGAAACAGGCCGACGGCCTGCTGGCATTCATGACCCCGATTGCCAAGGCGTTCATGACCGAAGTCGGTTTTGAATCCGCCAACCACGGCGTGCAGATCTATGGCGGCCACGGCTTCATCGCCGAGTGGGGCATGGAGCAGAACGTTCGCGACAGCCGTATCTCCATGCTGTACGAAGGCACCACCGGTATCCAGGCGCTGGACCTGCTCGGCCGTAAAGTGCTGATGACCCAGGGCGAAGCGCTCAAGGGCTTCACCAAGATCGTGCACAAGTTCTGCCAGGCCAACGAAGGCAACGAAGCGGTCAAAGAGTTCGTGACACCGCTGGCTGCGCTGAACAAGGAGTGGGGCGAGTTGACCATGAAGGTCGGCATGGCCGCGATGAAAGACCGTGAAGAAGTGGGCGCCGCCTCGGTGGATTACCTGATGTATTCCGGTTACGCGTGCCTGGCTTACTTCTGGGCCGACATGGCACGCCTGGCGGCCGAAAAACTGGCTGCCGGTACCAGCGAAGAAGCGTTCTATACCGCCAAGTTGCAAACCGCGCGGTTCTACTTCCAGCGCATCCTGCCGCGTACCCGCACTCACGTGGTGACCATGCTGTCGGGCGCCAACAACCTGATGGACATGAAAGAAGAAGACTTCGGCCTGGCTTACTAAGCCTTACCGGGTTCATCTGAAACCGTCGCTTCCCTTGGGAGCGGCGGTTTTTTATTGGGGGATAAAAAACACAGTACGGCGCTCAGGGATTGCCTCCGGCTGCCGTTACAGTGATGGCGATGTGATACACGATGGGCAGGTTGTGCTTAACTGTTCGCATCAAGGCACAGTGCCATTACTTTTTTGCGGGTCGGAGTTTACCCTTGTCACGCGTGTCTGCTTTACGTTTCAGTCACTTTCTCCCTTCGTTGCTGCTGTTACTGGCCGGGCTCTCGGCTGCGTACGTCAAGGACCTCAGCGTCTTCTTCACTTCACTGTTCAATGTATTGCCGACCCTGGTGTTGTTGCTGGGCGGTTCGTACTGCGCGGTGTATCGCCGTCAGCGTGAATTGTTCCTGATGATCACGGTGTACATCGCCTATTTCCTGCTCGATACCCAGACTGACTTCTACCGCGACAATGGCCGCGTGCGCGAAGACGCGGCCGTGGTGTTTCACCTGTGTTGCCTGTTATTGCCGCTGCTGTTCAGCATCTACGCGCTGTGGCAGGAGAAGACCCACCTGTTCCGCGACTTCGTCGCCCGTTGTGCGGTGCTGCTGGCAATCGGCAGTGTGGCGCTGGCCCTGGAGCAAAGTTATCCCCAGGCACTCCTGAACTGGCTGGCGGAGATCCGCTGGCCCGCCCTGCATGGGACCTGGATGAGCCTGATCCAGCTGTCGTACCCGATGTTCCTGGTCGGCTTCCTCGCTCTGGCGGCGCAATACTGGTACCAGCCGCGCCCGCTGCATGCCGCGCAACTGGTGGGCTTGCTGGGGTTGTTCTGGATGTTGCCGCAGACCTTCATCCTGCCGTTTACGCTGAATATCATGTGCAGCCAGGTCATGCTGATGATCGCCGCCGGCGTGGCTCACGAGGCCTATCAAATGGCGTTCCGCGACGAACTGACCGGCCTGCCGGGGCGCCGTGCCCTGAATGAACGCATGCAGCGGCTGGGGCGCAACTATGTGCTGGCGATGACCGACGTCGATCACTTCAAGCGCTTCAATGACACCCATGGTCACGATGTGGGCGACCAGGTGCTGCGCCTGGTGGCGAGCAAGCTGTCCAAGGTCAATGGTGGTGGGCGTGCCTATCGCTACGGCGGTGAAGAATTCGCCGTGGTGTTTGCCGGCAAGACCCTGGATGAGTGCATGCCGCACCTGGAGGAAATCCGCGAGATCGTCGCCAACTACGACATCAAGCTGCGCAACTCGGACCGGCCCCAGGATGATCAACAAGGCCGTCAACGCCGGGCGGGCAGCGGCGCGTCGAGTGTGTCGGTGACGGTCAGCATCGGCGTGGCCGAACGCCAGATCGACCAGCGCACGCCTGAAGAAGTGCTCAAGTCCGCCGACCAGGCGCTGTACGCCGCCAAGGGCGCGGGGCGTAACTGTGTGATCGCGTCCGGACAAACCCGCCGTGGCGCGGTGCGTATGCAGGGCGCTGCCGGTTGAGTGATGGCGGTGTATTCAGCGGTTCTACAATGATTGTCCGGGGCACTGGCCGGCAGTAGGTTAAAAGAATCTGCTGCCGGAGACATCGCCATGCCTGAGTACAAAGCTCCCCTGCGCGACATGCGCTTTCTGATCGACAACGTGTTTGATTTCCACGGCCACTACGCTGCTCTGGGCGCCACGGACGCCAGCCCGGACATGGTCAATGCAATCCTCGAAGAAGGCGCGAAATTCTGCGAGAACGTGCTTTCGCCACTCAACCGCAGTGGTGATGAAGAGGGCTGCCATTTCGACAATGGCGTGGTGACCACACCCAAGGGTTTCAAGGAAGCCTTCGCCCAGTACGTCGAAGGTGGTTGGCACGGCGTGGCGGCGGACCCGGCCTACGGTGGCCAGGGCCTGCCGCAATCGTTGGGCCTGGTGCTCAGCGAGATGATCGGCTCCAGCAACACCTCGTGGGGCATGTATCCGGGCCTGACCCACGGGGCGATGTCGGCGATTCACGCCCACGGCACCGAAGAGCAGAAGGCCACGTTCCTGAGCAAACTCACCGCAGGCGAATGGACCGGCACCATGTGCCTGACCGAAACCCATTGCGGCACTGACCTGGGCCTGATCAAGACCCGCGCCGTGCCCCAGGCGGATGGCAGCTATGCGATCACCGGGAGCAAGATCTTCATCTCGGCCGGTGAGCACGACATGAGCGCCAATATCATCCACCTGGTGCTGGCCAAGCTGCCGGATGCGCCGGCGGGCACCAAGGGTATCTCGTTGTTTATCGTGCCCAAGTTCCATGCGGATTCGGCTGAGCGCAACGCAGTGCACTGCGGCTCTATCGAGCACAAGATGGGCATCAAGGCCTCGGCCACCTGCGTACTCAACTTCGACGGCGCCAAGGGCTTTTTGATTGGCGAAGCGAACAAAGGCCTCAACTGCATGTTCACCATGATGAACCACGCCCGTCTGGGCACCGGCATGCAGGGCCTGTGCAATGGCGAGGCGAGTTTCCAGGGCGCGATCAAATACGCCAACGATCGCCTGCAAATGCGCGCGCTGACCGGCGCCAAAGCGCCGGAGAAAGCCGCTGACCCGATCATCGTGCATCCCGATGTGCGCCGTATGCTGCTGACCATGAAAGCCTTCAACGAAGGCAACCGCGCACTGACCTATTTCACTGCGCAGTTGCTCGACACCGCGCACCTGAGCAGCGACGCCGGCCAGCGCCAGGAGGCCGAAGACCTGTTGGCGTTCCTCACTCCCATCTGCAAAGCCTTTATGACCGACACCGGGCTGGAGGTGACCAACCACGGTATGCAGATATTCGGCGGGCATGGCTACATTCGTGAGTGGGGCATGGAGCAACTGGCGCGCGATGCGCGGATTGCGCCGATCTATGAAGGCACCAATGGCATCCAGGCCCTCGACCTGCTGGGCCGCAAGGTGCTGGGCAGCCAGGGCAAGCTGTTGCGCGGCTTTACCAAAATTGTGCATAAGTTTTGCGCGGCAAATGCCGAACATGCGCAGCTCAAGGGCTATGTGGCGCAGCTCAATCAACTGAATCAGGAATGGGGCGAGCTGACCACCCGGGTCGGTATGGCCGCGATGAAAAACCCTGATGAGGTGGGCGCAGCGGCTGTGGATTACTTGATGTACAGCGGTTACATCATCCTCGCCTACCTGTGGCTGCGGATGGCTATTGCAGCGCTGGCGCACGATGACACTGAGTTTGCCAAGGCCAAGCTGGCGACCTGCGACTTCTACTTCAAGCGCCTGCTGCCACGTACCGCAACCCATCGCGCCGCCGTGGAAGCGGGCAGCGAATGCCTGATGAGTCTGCCCGCGGAGTCGTTTGCGCTGTGATGACTTAAAAATACCAGTCGGTCACAAGTGGACCCTATGTGTCTGAAAAGTTGTTCGGGTACACTCGGAGCCTGTAAAACCGATCCCATCGAATCACTTTTCACGTTCTTACGAGGTTTGCCATGGCTGATTACAAAGCGCCGCTGCGTGATATGCGCTTCGTCCTCAACGAAGTCTTTGAGGTCGCCACCACTTGGGCCCAATTGCCGGCATTGGCAGACACCGTTGACGCCGAAACCGTAGAGGCCATCCTCGAAGAAGCCGGCAAGGTCACCGCCAAATCCATCGCCCCGCTCAGTCGCGGTGGCGATGAGCAGGGCTGCCGCTGGGATAACACGGCGGTGTTTACTCCAGATGGTTATCCACAGGCCTACAAAACCTACGCTGAAGGTGGCTGGGTCGGCGTAGGCGGTGATCCCGTGTTTGGCGGCATGGGCATGCCCAAGTCGGTATCGGCCCAGGTTGAAGAGATGATCAACTCGTCGAGCCTGGCGTTCGGCCTGTACCCGATGCTGACCTCCGGTGCCTGCGTGTCGATCAACACTCACGCCAGCGAAGAGCTCAAGGCCACCTATCTGCCGAAGATGTACTCCGGTGAGTGGGCCGGCTCCATGTGCCTGACGGAAGCGCACGCTGGTACCGACCTGGGGATTATCCGCACCAAGGCCGAGCCGCAGGCAGACGGTTCTTATACGATCAGCGGGACCAAGATCTTTATCACTGGCGGTGAACACGACCTCACCGAGAACATCATTCACCTGGTGCTGGCCAAGTTGCCGGACGCACCGGCCGGTCCCAAGGGCATTTCGCTGTTCCTGGTGCCGAAGTTCATGGTTAACGCCGACGGCAGCCTGGGCGCGCGCAACCCGGTGAGCTGTGGCTCCATCGAACACAAGATGGGTATCCAGGCGTCCGCCACCTGCGTAATGAACTTCGACGAAGCCGTGGGCTACCTGGTGGGCGAGCCCAACCGTGGGTTGGCGGCGATGTTCACCATGATGAACTACGAGCGTCTTGGCGTCGGTATCCAGGGCCTGGCGTCCGGCGAGCGTTCCTACCAGAACGCTATTGAATATGCCCGCGATCGCCTGCAAAGCCGTTCGCCGACCGGTGCCCAGGCCAAAGACAAAGTGGCCGACCCGATCATTGTCCACCCCGACGTGCGCCGTATGCTGCTGACCATGAAAGCCGCGAACGAAGGCGGTCGCGCGTTCTCCACCTATGTGGCGACGCAGCTGGACATCGCCAAGTTCAGTGAAGATGCCGCTGCCCGCGAGCGTGCCGATAACCTGGTGGCATTGTTGACGCCGGTCGCCAAGGCGTTCCTCACCGACCTGGGCCTGGAAACCACCGTGCTCGGCCAGCAAGTGTTTGGCGGCCACGGTTACATTCGTGAGTGGGGCCAGGAGCAACTGGTGCGTGATGTACGCATCACCCAGATCTATGAAGGCACCAACGGCATTCAGGCACTGGACTTGATGGGGCGCAAGATCGTCGGCAGCGGCGGTGCGTTCTACACCTTGTTCGCCGACGAGATCCGCCAGTTCATCGCCTCGGCGGGTCCCGAACTGGCTGAGTTCACCCAACCGCTGAGCACGGCGGTGGATAACCTGGACGAGTTGACCGCCTGGGTCCTGGATCGCGCCAAGACCAACCCGAACGAGATCGGCGCAGCCTCGGTGGAGTATTTGCATGCATTTGGATACATGGCCTACGCCTACATGTGGGCGCGTATGGCCAAGGCCGCGTTGGGCAAAGAGACTGAGGAAGACTTCTACGCCAGCAAGCTAGGCACCGCGCGCTTCTACTTTGCGCGGCTGTTGCCACGTATTCACTCGCTGAGTGCGTCGGTAAAAGCCGGTAGCGAGTCACTGTTTTTGCTGGATGAGGCACTGTTCTAAGGGCTTGGAGGGCGTGTAAGCATTCTCTTACATGACGTACTGCTAATCGTCCTCTATCGCCAAATTGGATCCACAGATAATCTACTTCACATGGACGTCGCGCAGGAAGCGCAAAGCAACAACACGGACACGTAGGATTCTGCCAGGATGGCGGAGTGAAATGGATGTCAGGGAAACAGTCTGCAAAGCCCCGCTTCGGCGGGGTTTTCTTTTGCCTGCGAAAAAGTCAGTCCCTGAGTTTCAGGCCAGGGCCGGCGGCGCATTCATCACGTCTTCCAGCAACGTGCGCAACAGGGCCACCGTCGCCTGTTGGCGCTGCACATCGCGACAGACCAGCCCGACTTTCAGCGGCACCCTAGGTTCGCTCAAGGGTTTCCACAGCAACATTTGACTGTTGTGCTCATCCTGAGAGCGCCCCGGCAGCACCGTTGCCAATTGGGTGTTAGGCAAGCTGTCGAGAATCCCCACCATGGTATTGAGCTCCGCCTGAACCTGAGGCCGTCGCCCAAGGTTTGCGAGCTGGCCTTGCCAGATTTGCCTGACTTGAAACTCCTCCCCCAACAGCAACATCGGCAACTCGGCGGCCTGTTTCAGCGAGACTTTCTTGAATTCGCGCAGCGGATGATCTTCGGGGATAACCACCTTCAGCTCATCCTCATACAGCAACACACCGTGCAGCCCCGGCTGGCGTGGCGGCAGGTAGCTGATGCCGATGTCCAGCGAGCCGTTAAGCAACCGCCGTTCAATCTCAAGCCCGGTCAATTCGTAGATCTGCACCACGAGGTGCGGCTGGGCCTTGCGCACGCGCTCGAGCATTTGCGGGACCAGGCTGGTGTGCACGGTTTGCAGTACGCCGATGGCCAGGGTGCGCATGGCCTGGCCCTTGAAGTTACGCAAGGCTTCGACGGCTTGCTGCATGCCATCGATCAGCGGCAAGGCGTGGTTGTACAACGTATGGGCGGCCAGGGTGGGCAGCAGGCGTTTGCTGCTGCGTTCAAACAGGCTCACATCGAGGTTCTGCTCCAACTGGCGGATCTGTTGTGACAGCGCCGGCTGGGAGATCGACAGGCGTTCAGCGGCACGGCCCACATGGCCTTCTTCGTACACCGCGACGAAATAACGCAGTTGCTTAAAATCCATAAGGTTTACTTATCGAAAAAGCTGGAAAATCGAAATGGCCGATGGCCCCCGAGGCGCCTAGTCTAGCGCCTATTCGCAGGGCTTACAGGGCCGGATCGGGCAATGAACAGCGTTTATGTTGATGGCGTTTACATAGGCAAGGCAACACACGAGCAGACAGCGATTGCAGGAAAACCCCACCAAGGCCCGGTTGCCATCGGGGGCAAGCTGTGAATCTATTCAATATGCGTCGCCCCGTGCCCAGCCTGGATGACCTGGTTCTGGAGGCTTCACCCGATACGCTGTCCAGTGAGGCGCTGATGCCCACGGTAGCGAGACCAGCTCAGGTGTTCGTACGCGGCCAGGGTTCCTGGCTGTGGGACAGCGACGACCGTGCCTACCTGGATTTCAGCCAGGGCAACGCTGCCAACAGCCTCGGCCACAGCCCGCAGGTCTTGATCAAAGCCCTCGCCGACCAGACGCAGGCCCTGATCAATCCGGGCATGGGCCTGCATAACCGCGCTCAACTCAACCTTGTCGACCGCCTGTGCCATCGTACCGGCAGCGACCAGGCCTACCTGCTCAACAGTGGCGCCGAGGCCTGCGAAGCGGCGATCAAGCTGGCGCGCAAGTGGGGCCAACTGCATCGCGGCGGGGCCTACCGCATCATCAGCGCGAGCAATGGTTGCCATGGGCGCAGTTTCGCGGCACTGGCGGCGTCGGCGGGCGCACTGGAAAACCGCTTTGAACCGCAATTGCCCGGCTTCAGCCATGTGCCCTTCAACGACCTGCCGGCCCTGCATGCAGCGGTCGATGCACAGACGGTCGCCATCATGCTGGAGCCGGTTCAGAGCGAGGCCGGTGTGATCCCCGCAACGGAGCATTACCTCAAGGGGGTTGAACGGCTGTGCCGCGAACTGGGGATCCTGCTGATCCTCGACGAAGTACAAACCGGCCTCGGCCGTTGCGGCACCTTGCTTGCCGAACAGCAGTACGGCGTACGGGCCGACATCGTCACCCTCGGCAAAGGCCTGGGCGGCGGCGTGCCGTTGGCAGCCCTGCTGGCGCGCGGCAGCGCCTGTTGCTTCGAAGTGGGTGAGCTGGAAGGCACCCATCATGGCAACGCGCTGATGGCATCGGCCGGGCTGGCGGTGCTCGATACGGTGCTGGAGCACGGCTTCCTGGAACACGTACGTGAATCCGGTCTTTACCTGAGCGAAGGCCTTGCCCGGCTGGCCTACCGCTACGACCTGGGCCCATTGCGCGGCCACGGTCTGATGTGGGGCCTGACGTTGTCGGATGATTCTGCAGATGCAGTGGTAAAAGCCGCCCTGCACGAAGGCCTGATCCTCAACGCCCCGCAACCTGACTGCCTGCGCTTCACTCCGGCGCTTACGGTGAGCAAAAGCAACATCGACGAAATGCTCCTGCGCCTGGCCCGCGCCTTCTCCCGCGTGCGCACTGCACAGTTGCAATGCCGCAAGGGCATCGCCGTTTAACCCACATTCCTGAACCGTCTCGCGGTATACGCGGCGCCTCCAGCCTGATTTTTTCGGCTGGGGGCGTTTTTTTGTCTGATCATTAAAGGATGGCCCGGTGCCAGATCCCAATGAACCCTCACGAACGCCCAAGGTCGATTAGCTACACGGCTCACACGAGCCGATTTTCTGGAGCTGACCCATGGACATCATTCGTATCATCATCGCCATTCTGCTGCCGCCACTGGGTGTGTTCCTGCAAGTGGGTTTCGCTGGCGCGTTCTGGCTGAATATTCTGCTGACCTTGTGCGGTTACTTCCCGGGCATCATTCACGCCGTGTACATCATCGCCAAACGCTGATGGCCTCAGCCTTTTGCGATGAGCCGTGAATTGCGCTCATTGCGAAAGGCCAGTTGCTCGATGGTCTGGGTGGCATGTTCGGCTTCTTCCCGCGCCTTGAGGATGATGCCGTGCTGCTCGGACTTGCTGCACACCGGGTCGGCATTGCTTGCATCCCCGGTGAGCATGAAGGCCTGGCAACGGCAGCCGCCGAAGTCCTTTTCTTTTTCATCGCATGAACGACACGGCTCGGGCATCCAGTCGTAGCCGCGAAAGCGGTTGAAGCCAAACGAGTCGTACCAGATGTGCTGCATGCTGTGGTCGCGCACATTGGGAAACTGCACCGGCATCTGTCGGGCGCCGTGACAGGGCAGGGCGGTGCCGTCTGGCGTCACGGTCAGAAAAATGCTGCCCCAGCCGTTCATGCAGGCCTTCGGGCGCTCCTCGTAGTAATCCGGTGTCACGAAAATCAGCTTGCACGGGTGGCCTTCGGCTTCGAGCTTGGCGCGGTACTCGTTGGTGATGCGTTCGGCGCGCACCAGCTGTTCCTTCGTCGGCAATAAACCCACGCGATTGAGTTGCGCCCAGCCATAGAACTGGCACGTGGCGAGCTCGACAAAGTCGGCCTCCAGCGCGATGCACAGTTCGATGATGCGGTCGATCTTGTCGATATTGTGCCGATGGGTGACGAAGTTCAGCACCATTGGGTAGCCGTGCGCCTTCACGGCACGGGCCATTTCCAGCTTTTGCGCGAAGGCTTTTTTCGAACCTGCCAGCAGGTTGTTCACCTGTTCGTCGCTGGCCTGGAAGCTGATCTGGATATGGTCCAGGCCAGCTTTCTTGAAGTCGCTGATCTTCTGTTCGGTCAGGCCGATGCCCGAGGTAATCAGGTTGGTGTAGAACCCCAGCTTGCGCGCCTCGGCGATCAACTCGGCAAGGTCCTGGCGCACCAGCGGCTCACCGCCGGAAAACCCCAATTGCGCGGCGCCCATCTCACGGGCCTCGCGAAACACCTTGATCCACTGCTCGGTGCTCAGCTCCTTGCCCTGCTCGGCAAAGTCCAGCGGGTTGGAGCAATACGGGCACTGCAACGGGCAGCGGTAGGTCAGCTCGGCGAGCAACCACAGCGGCAGGCCGATGGCTGGTTTTTCAGGCAAGGGTGATCCAGTGCTCAGCACGGGCGACCTCCATGAATTGCTCGATGTCGTCACCCAACTCAGGCACGCCGGGGAACTGTGCTTCGAGCGCGGCAATGATCGCCGCCACGTCGCGCTCACCGTCAATCAAGCCACCAATCAGCGCGGCGCTGTCGTTGAGCTTGATCATGCCTTCGGGGTAGAGCAACACATGGCCTTTTTGCGCGGGTTCGTACTGGTAGCGGTAGCCCTGGCGCCAGGTCGGTTTTCTGCTGCGATCGAAGCTCATAAGGTGATCCCTTTGTGCCAGACCCGCTGCTCGGTCACGCTGTGGTACGGCGGGCGTTTCAGTTCGTAGGCCATGCTCATGGCATCCAGCATGCTCCACAGGATGTCGAGTTTGAACTGGAGAATTTCCAGCATGCGCTCCTGGCCTTCACGGGTGGTGTAGTGCTGCAAGGTGATTGCCAAGCCGTGCTCCACATCGCGCCGGGCCTGGCCCAGGCGGGTGCGGAAGTACTCGTAGCCAGTGGGGTCGATCCATGGGTAATGCTGCGGCCAGCTGTCGAGACGCGACTGGTGGATCTGCGGCGCGAACAGCTCGGTGAGCGAGCTGCTGGCGGCTTCCTGCCAACTGGCGCGGCGCGCAAAGTTGACGTAGGCGTCTACCGCAAAGCGCACGCCGGGCAGCACCAGTTCCTGTGAACGCAACTGGTCCGGGTCGAGGCCGACCGCTTGGCCCAAACGCAGCCAGGCTTCGATACCGCCGTCTTCACCCGGTGCGCCATCGTGGTCGAGCAGGCGCTGGATCCACTCGCGACGGATCTCACGGTCCGGGCAGTTGGCCAGGATCGCGGCGTCTTTCAGCGGAATGTTCACCTGATAGTAGAACCGGTTGGCGACCCAACCCTGGATCTGCTCGCGGGTTGCGCGGCCTTCATACATCGCCACATGGTATGGGTGATGGATATGGTAGAAGGCGCCCTTGGCCCGCAAGGCTGTTTCGAATTCGGTTGTGGTCAACGGTGCGTCAGTCATGTCGTCTGCTCCTACAATTCAATGCTCATGCCGTCGTAAGCGACTTCGACATTGCGCCGCACCAGTTCCGCGCGCTCGGGGGAGTCTTCATCGAGGATCGGGTTGGTGTTATTGATGTGGATAAGCACCTTGCGCTGCTTGGGCAACTGCTCCAGCACTTCGAGCATGCCGCCGGGGCCATTCTGCGCCAGGTGGCCCATCTCGCGGCCGGTACGGGTGCCGACGCCACGGCGCTGCATTTCGTCGTCGTCCCACATCGTGCCATCCACCAGCAAGCAGTCGCTGCCGGCCATGATCTGCAGCAATGGCGCGTCGACCTTGCCCAGGCCCGGGGCGTAGAACAGTTTGCCGCCAGTGCGCAGGTCTTCGACGATCAGGCCGATGTTATCGCCTGGGTGCGGGTCGAAGCGGTGCGGCGAGTAGGGCGGGGCGGCACTGCGCAGTGGCAGTGGGGTGAAGCGCAGGTTGGGGCAGGCCGGGATGGTGAAGCTGGCATCCAGCTCGATGCGGTTCCAGGCCAGGCCGCCGTTCCAGTGGGTGAGCATGGTGAACAGTGGGAAGCCGGTGCTCAGGTCTTCGTGGACCATGTCGGTGCACCACACCTGGTGTGGGCAACCTTCGCGCAGGCTCAATAAACCGGTGGTGTGGTCGATCTGGCTGTCCATCAGGATGATGGCACTGATGCCGGTATCGCGCAGTGCGCGGCCGGGCTGCATCGGCGCAAAACCCTGGAGTTGCGCGCGGATATCCGGCGAGGCATTGCACAGTACCCAGTTCACACCATCGTCGGAAATCGCGATGGATGACTGGGTCCGCGCCTGCGCCCGCAGGCTGCCGTCACGAAAACCTGCGCAATTCACGCAGTTGCAGTTCCACTGCGGGAAGCCGCCGCCAGCGGCGGAACCTAGAATCTGGACAAACATGGCCGCTCCATCAAGCAAAGCTCAAAACAAAAACGCCCCGGGCGAACCGAGGCGTTGTATTACCCAGCGGCTTAGCGGCTGGCGAAGTACATGGTGACTTCGAAGCCGATGCGCAGATCAGTGTAAGCAGGTTTGGACCAGGTCATATTCTTACTCCTACGAAGGGATGGGACGTTTACTACCAAGTAATACATATAGTCCACCTCCAGTCGGAGATGTTCAGATGTGTGCGTGGGAATGTTACGCAATTCTTTTCAAGTTAGCGCTGTCTTGGTGGAAAAAGCCTGTTGCAGGGTTGGCAATGATCAGCTCGCCGGTTGCCAGCTCTCGTCGATGCGTGGGCCGGTGGCGATGCAGCGCCAGCCGCCAGTCGCGTCCTGCAGCTGTTGGGCAGCGCGTTGCAGATCCTCCGGGGTTCGGGTCTGGATCAGTGTTTGAAGCTGGCACAGATAATCCGACGGATGGCCCGCCAAGCGTGCGTGCCACAGCAGTTCGGCGCTTTGGGTGATCGGTAGCGTCGCGGCGCAGAACTGCTGTGCCAAGGCGTGATTGCCCAAGTCATCGCTGCCATCAATCAGCAACGGTAGATGTTTAAGAAAGGTGTGCAGGTGATCGACGATGCCTTCCAATGAAACGCTGGGTGATTGCACACCAAACAGCAGGCCGGTTTGCCCGTTGATCTGTCGGACGCCGCTGAATACGGCGTAGCCCAATTGCAGCTCGACCCTCAGGCGTTGGTAGAACGGCCCTTGGAGCAGGTGCCCAAGCAGTCGCCAGGACGCTTCATCGTCCAGGGATTGGCTGGGTGTCGGGCAAAACAGCAGCGCGGCGGCTTCGGTTGAGTCGGTTTTAACCGTATGCCACACACGTTGACCGCTGAGGTGTTGAAGAGGCCGTTCGAATTGTGCAGGTTGCCCAGGCAGACGGGCTGCGGCGGTCTTTATCAACGCCTCACACGCGGCGGGCATGCCCAGCCCCAGGCCGTGCCAGCGCGCCGTGGCCCAGGATGCAGGCTGCTCGCTGGCGTCGACATTGCCGATGGCGCAGCACGTCGGCAGGGCCTTGAGCAGTTCCCGGATAGCAATCATTGGCGCGGGGGCTGGGGGCGCTTCTTGCGGCAGCTGCAGGCGCTGCGCCAACGCCTCCAGGACGGCCGGCATGGGCTCGTGCAGCCCGCTCATCTTCATCAGCCAATCATTGCCGGCGGTTTCGAAAGATAATTCGACGCCCGCCTGGCGCGCATTCTCACGCAGTGGCTGCAAGGTGCTTTCCAGCCCAGCAGGCACTGGCGCGTCGAAGCGCCACAGCAAGTACAGCGCGCCCTCATCGCTGTCATCCGCCAAGGCCGGGCTGAAGGTCAGCGCCGATACGTCCCTTCGCCCCCGTGAACGGTCCTGGGCAAACGTGCGCAAGCCTCGGTGAGCGCTGGTTTGGCCGCGAATCAGGCCAGCGCGTTCTTCTTTGACCGGTGGGCGCAGGAACGGGTTGTTCGGGGGCAACTGCCAACGGTGTTCGGCGAGCGGCAAGTGCAGCGAATCAAGCAGGGCCTTGAGCGCAGCGACGCTCTGTTCACTGAGGTCTTCGCTGTCGTTCCGAGCCAGTGCCAGGGCGCCCTGGGTCTGTTGTTGGCGAGCGTTCAGCAGGGCGAACTCTTCGCGCAGTGGCGTCCAATCGCTGTGTGCGAAAAAGCTCAGCCAGTCGTGCAACAGCGCCTCGATTCGTGTCGTCGGTTCGTTTTCGGTATCGAGCGTAAAGTCGATGTCCAGTACGGCCTGCCCGGCGAAGTGGTACAGCACTGACGCTTGCAGTGCGCTGGCCACGTGTCGGGTTTTCAGCTCGGCGAGCAGCCCGCCCGGCGCAGGCGCATTGAGCCAGGTGCAGAGGAACTCCAGGGCTTCACGGGGCGCGTCACAGGTGATGACGTGGTGCAGATGGCCGCTGCCGATGTGTTGATAACGCCGAGCCTGGCCTCGCATCAAGGCCGCTGGTGAGGCCTGCGGATGCAGGGGGCCAGTGATCAGTTGCGTGCTGAAGCGCTGCGCCAGGGCTTCCAGTTCTTGCAGCGGTTGCGGGCCGGCAAGGCTCAGTGTCATCTGCCCGCTTTGATAGAAATGCGCGTGGAATTCCCGCAGTGCTTGCTGAAACGCCTCACGCTCCACGGGCAGGCTGTCGCGGTTGCCCGCGTGAAAGCCGCGCAGCGGGTGATCCGCCGCCAAACCTTCGAGCAGCGCCACCTGCTGCTGCGCCTTGGCATCCTGGGACCAGGCGACGTACTCGGCGTGCAGCACTTCGCGCTCGCGCAGTTGATCTACCAGGGCCAGGTGCGGGTGGGACAGCATGTCCGCCAGGCGCTCCAGCCCGGGCGCAAAGGCTGAAACCGGTAGTTCAAAGAAGAAGTCCGTGGTGCGTTCGCGGGTGCTTGCATTCACCTGGCCGCCGTGGCGCTGCACGTAGGTCATAAGCCCTTCGCCCGCCGGAAAACGCTCGGTCCCCAGAAACAACATATGCTCAAGAAAATGTGCGAGCCCCGGCCAGGCCAACGGCACGTCGTGGCTACCGGCAGCCACCCGCAGCACCGCCGCGCAACGCTTTAAGCGCGGTGTATGGCGCAGGGAAACCCGCAGGCCATTGGCCAGGGTCAGGTGAACGGGATAAAGGTGGGCCGGGGCGGGCATGGGCACTTCCAGAGCGGGGCAAGTGCCTATGCTAACAAACCCGTTCAATCAGGGCTTGTGCAGCGGGCCGTAAAGCTCGGGACGCCGGTCTTGCAGGTAGTGGTTGGCGGCGCGGGCGTCGAGGATCGATTGCCGGTTCAGTGTCCCGACAATCAAGGCTTCATCCAGGCCCGCCTGGGCGATTCGCTGGCCATCCGGCGCGGCAATGCTGCTTTGCCCACAGTACTGAATCTCGCCTTCGTGCCCGCAGTAATTGGCGTAGGCCACGTAGCACTGGTTTTCGAAGGCCCGCGCCCGCACGGTGACGTCGGCGACGAAGTCGAACGGCACCATATTGGCGGTGGGCACCAGGATCAGCTCGGCACCGGCCAGGGCCAGGCGTCGGGTGTTTTCCGGGAACTCGAGGTCATAGCAGATCAAGAACCCCAGCTTCCATCCGTTGAGCTCCACCAGGGGGAAATCATCGTCGCCGGCACTGAACATCGAGTGATCCAGATCGCCGAACAGATGGGTCTTGCGGTAGTTGCACAGGCGCTGGCCGTGGGCGTCGATCAATTGCACGGCGTTGTAGATCTGCCCGTCTTCGGCCCGCTCCGGATAGCCGTACAGAATCGCCAGGCCGGCGCTTTGCGCCAGTTCGGCAATCGCCTGCGCCGACGCCCCATCCTGGGCCTCGGCCAGTGCCCCAACCGCCTCGGTGCCAATGTTGTAGCCGCTGAGAAACATCTCCGGCAGCACCAGCACATCCGCACCGCAGGCTTCATGCGCCAGCTGGTGCAGACGCTTGAGGTTGCCCGCGACATCCAGCGGCAACGGCGGGCATTGGTACAGGGCGACGCGCATGTTCAACTCCTTAGTCCGCCAGGGCAATCGGCCCGATCTCATCAAACACATCACCCGGCCCCGGGTTCTCGGGGTGAGTGCTGCCGCCAAAGTGGGTCATGATGCCCCATACCGCGTTCAGTGAGGTTTGCACCGCACCCTCCACCCACGCAGGGGTCCAGGATACGTCGTCACCGGCGATAAAAATCCCACGCTGTTCAGCGGGTATGTCCTTCTGCATGAAGTGCGCATACATGCGCTGGTTATAGCGATAGTGGCCGGGCAACGCGCCTTTGAAGGCCCCAAGGAAATGCGGGTCGGCTTCCCAGGACACGGTGATCGGGTCGCCGATGATGCGCGCCTTGATGTCGACTTTCGGGTAGATCTTGTTCAAGGCGTCCAGCGCCAGTTTCACCCGCTTATCGATGGGCTGCGGGAGCATTTTCAGTGCGTCGCTCATCCACGAGTACGACAGGCAGATCACCCCTGGTTTATCGTCGCCGTTGTCGAAAAGGTAAGTGCCGCGAGTGAGGCGATCGGTGAGGGTCATGCTCATCAGGTCGCGGCCGGTCTCCGGGTCTTTGTCTTTCCAGAACGGGCGGTCGACCATCACGAAGGTCTTCGACGATTGCATGTAGCGCGTACGGTCCAGGGCCATCCACATCTTTTGCGAGAACAGTGTTTCATCGCACTCGATCTGGGTGGTCAGCAGCCAGCTTTGGCAGGTGGTGAGCACGGCGGCGTATTCGCGGGTATCGCCGTAGTTGTCGGTCACCGCGAAACGGCCATCGGCAGCATGGGCGATGCGTTTAACCCCGGCCCGTGGTGCACCGCGGTGCAGCGAACTCAGGCTGGTACCGGCGGGCCAGTGGGAGCATCGTTCCGGCACGTGGCGCCAGATGCCCATCGGCACCTGGGCAACGCCGCCGACGACCAAATGTTGGTGGTCGTCGCAGTTGGTCATCACCACACGGAAGATCTCCAGCATCGAGTTGGGGAAATCCGAGTCCCAGCCACCGGTGCCAAAACCCACTTGGCCAAACACTTCGCGGTGGTGAAACGATAATTTTGCGAAGGCCTTGGAGGTCGCCACGAAGTCGTAGAAGGTGCGGTCGTCCCACAATGGCACCAGCTTGTTCCACAACGCCTTGAGGCGCGGTACATCACGGTCGCGGATGGCTTGCTGGATGTCGCCGAATTGCGAGCCGGCTTCCAGGGCATCGGCCCAGGCGTCAGCCACTTCCTGGAACAGCGCAGGCAAATCGGACAGCTTTTGTGCGTAGTGCGTCTGGCCTTCCAGATCGATCACCGTACTGCCGGAAGCTGGCGTCAGCGGGTTGGGGAAGGGTTTGGTTTCCAGGCCCAGCTTGTCGACGTAGTGATAGAACGCGGTGGACGACACCGGGAAGCGCATGCCGCCCAGCTCGGCAATGATGCCTTCGGCGCCTTCAAAGGCTTGGGAGCGCAAGCGCCCGCCCATCTTCGAAGCTTCATACACCACGGGTTTGAGGCCCAGCTTCATCAATTCGTAGGCGGCGACCAGCCCGGCGATACCGGCGCCGACGATGGCCACTTCAGCGCCATGGTTGGCGGCGGGGATACTGCCGAGTCCAGCCGGGTGTTCGATCCAGTCATCAAAGGCAAACGGGAAATCCGGGCCAAAGATGGTGATGGGTTTTTTACCGTCTGCAGGGTGGCGATTGGTCTTGCTGATGGTGCTGGACGGAATGCTCATGGCGGGCCCTTGCTGACGACTCGGCGGGAAGTGACCCGCTGAGTATAGGAAAAGATGGCAGCCAGTTTAGGGAGCGTTGCGTTCGTTAATAAGACGCAAAGTGTCGTCGGATTGGATTGTTTTTAGTCATAGTGACGAGGTTGGTGATCAGGTTGGCTGCCCGCGATCCAATTTGTTACTGAGGATGATCGAGGTGGTGGTTTTCTCCACGCCATCGACACTGCCGATCTGGTCCAGCAATTGATCGAGTTGCTCCGGCGAGTCGGTGCGCAGCCAGGCGACGTAATCGAACTCACCGCTCACCGCGCACAGTTGTTGAACCTGGGCCATGGCGCTCAGCCTGCGCAGCACTTCTTTGCCCGAGCGCGGTTGCACGGTGATCCCTACATAGGCCTGCAAGCCGCCATCCGCCACGCGTTGGCCCAGGCGCACACCGTAACCGGTGATTACCTGGGTTTTCTCCAGGCGCGCAAGGCGCGACGTCACCGTCGTGCGCGCGATGCCCAACTGCCGGGCAAGCATGGCCACGCTTTCGCGGGCATTGGTCTGCAATGCGGCGATCAACTGGCGATCAATTTCATCTAGAACAGGCACGTGAGGCTCCATGACGGGCGGCAATGGGAACGGATGTTACAGGCTTGGATCGGCCAGCAGGCAGCGGGCAAACAGTTGTGGCACCGGCAGATGACGTTGGCTGTAGCGGCTCAGCAGGATGATCTCGCGGTAAAATGTCAGCTTGCCTAGCGGGATTATTCTTACTTGAGGCGAGCGTTCCAGCCACAGGCCTGCCTTTGGAATCAACGACACACCCAGGCCACATTCCACCATCCTGACGATGGCTTCCAGTTCATCCAACTCCAGCGCCACTTGCACATCAAGCTTCTGCTCGCGCAGAAACCGGCTCACGAGCCGGCCGCCAAACGAAGCACGGTCATAGCGCACATGGGGCTGGGTGTTGAGCAGTTGCAAAGGGTCATCGCCTGCCAATGCGTTCGGCACAACCAACACGAACGGCTCCTTGCGCAGCACCTGCACGTACAACTCCTTGGGCAGGTCGAAGGGCGGGCGAATGATAATCGCCGAATCCAGTTCTGCGGCGTCGACCTGGCTCAACAGCTCCAGGGATACGCCAGGCACCACCTTACACTCAACCGTCGGCGCGGCCTGGCGCAAACGCACTAGCGCGTGGGGCAACAAACCGGTTTGAGCGGTGGTGATGGCGCCGACTTTCAACTCGCCCCGGTAGTCATTGGCATTCACCGGCACCGCCATGCGGTTGAAGGTCTCCAGAATCTCCTTGGCCAAAGGCAACGCGCGCAAACCGGCGGCATTCAGCGTGGCCTGGCGGCCAGTGCGGTCGAATAACTGCACGCCCAGTGCTTGCTCCAACTGACGTATCTGCGCACTCACCGCTGACTGCGTCAGCCCGATATGCATCCCCGCTGCCGCGAACGTGCCGTGGCGCGTTACCGCAATAAAGGTCTTCAATTCACGCAGCATGGGCGTCTCGATTCATCGAATTTTTTTGAGCTCGACGCAAAAACTATCGTCTTTTCATCGTTGGCAGCAAGGCTAAACTCAGGGCGACTAACGCCCATAGAGGTTTGAACTGATGACACTCGCGCCCTTTCACCTGGCAATTCCGGTATTCGATCTCGCCGCTGCACGGCACTTCTACGGCGACGTCTTTGGGTTGGAGGAGGGCCGCTCCAGCGAACACTGGGTTGACTTCAACTTCTTCGGCCATCAACTGGTGATCCACGAACACCCGAAAACCGCCTCCCAGGAAGCCGCCCACACCAACGCTGTCGACGGCCACGACGTACCTGTACCGCACTTTGGCGTGGTGCTGGGCTGGGAAGATTGGCACGCCCTGGCAGAGCGTCTACAGGCGCGGCAGACGACGTTCGTGTTGGAGCCGCATATTCGGTTCAAGGGGCAGGTGGGGGAACAGGCGACATTGTTCCTGTTCGACCCGTGCGGCAATGCGCTGGAGTTCAAGGCGTTCAGGGATATTGGGCAGTTGTTTGCGAAGTAAGGTTGCAGGCAGCCCTGCCTCGCAAAACGTTTGTGCCAGACACACAAAAGCCGCGCAATGCGCGGCTTTGGAGTTGGTGGGCCCACACGGACTTGAACCGTGGACCAAAGGATTATGAGTCCTCTGCTCTGACCAACTGAGCTATAGGCCCTCAGTAGGTCGCGGATTATAACGATGGTTTCTCCACTGTGCTATCCGAAAAATCCTCAACGTTCATACGAAGGAAGGTAGCAGCAAAAAGCTCGGGCGGTAGAGGCAGGCTGACGATGTAGCCCTGCATCTGTTCGCAGCCCTCAGCGGCCAGGAACGCTTGCTGTGCGGAGTTCTCCACGCCTTCTGCGATGATGGTGAATTGCATGCTGTGGCCCAGGGCGATGATGGCGCGCACGATGGCGGCGTCGTGGGGGTCGTCGGGTAGGCCGCGGACGAAGGATTGGTCGATCTTCAGGAAATCCAGCGGCAGGCGCTTGAGATAACTGAGGGACGAATAGCCGGTGCCGAAGTCGTCGATCGCCAACTGCACGCCCAGGTGTTTGAGTTCGTGCAGGACTGCCAACGCTTCTTCGGCTTGGCTCATGATGAAGTTTTCAGTGATCTCCAGTTGCAGGCAGCCCGGTTCAAGACTGTAGTCACGCAATAGCTGTTCGATGCGATCCAGTAAACCAGGGTGGCGCAGTTGTGCGCCGGCAAGGTTGACCGATAGCGGGCCGAAGTCATCGAAAGTGGTTTGCCAGGTGTGCATTTGCAAGCAGGCCTGCTCCAGGACCCAGTCGCCAATCTGCAGGATCATGCCGTTCTCTTCGGCCAGGGCGATAAAGTGTTCGGGCGGGACATCGCCAAAGGTGGGGTGGTGCCAGCGGATCAGGGCTTCGGCGCCGATCAATTCTTGTGTCAACAGGCTCAGTTTTGGCTGGTAATACAGGCTTAGCTCATCACGTTCGATGGCACGCCGCAGTTCGTGCTCCAGTGCCACGCGCTCGTTGGCCTGGGCTGTCAGATCGCGGGTGTAACTTTCGACCCGGTTACGGCCCTTGGCCTTGGAACGGTACATCGCGGCGTCGGCGTTCTTGACCAGGGTGGCAACATCGGTACCGTCCTGGGGGTACAGGCTGGTGCCGATGCTGGCGCTGATGAAGAACTCGTGTTCGCCGGCCTGGAACGGCGGGGTGAAGCAGGCCAGCAGTTTATTGGCCAGTTGCTCGGCGTCGCTGGCGTGTTGCAGGCCGGGTAGCAGAATGATGAATTCATCGCCGCCCAGGCGTGCGACGGTGTCGATGTCACGCAGTTGCTCTTTGAGGCGTACGGCGATGTCTTTGAGCAGCAGGTCGCCGACCGGGTGGCCGAGGCTGTCGTTGATGTGTTTGAAGCGGTCCAGGTCGAGAAACAGCACCGCGCCTTGTTTACCGGTTTCCTGATGGCCGTTGAGGGCCGCCTGCAACCGACTTTCAAACAGCGTGCGGTTCGGCAGGCCGGTCAGCGGGTCGTGGTGCGCCTGATAGTCGAGCCGCGCCTGGGCCAGCTTGAGGCTGGAGATGTCGGCAAACACCGCGACAAAATGCGTGATCAACTGATCGCCGTTGCGCACGGCGCTGATGGTCAGCCAGCTGGGGTACAACTCGCCGTTCTTGCGGCGGTTGGAGATCTCGCCCTGCCAATGACCTTGGGCCGTCAGTTGGTGCCACATTGCGGCGTAGAAGGCGCTGTCATGCAGGCCGGAGGCGAGCAGGCGCGGTGTCTGGCCAAGGGCTTCGGCTTCACTGTAGCCGGTGATCTCACTGAAGGCGCGGTTCACGGCACTGATGTTCTGGCGGGTGTCGGTGATCAATACGCCCTCGGCGGTACTCTCGAATACCGTGGCGGCCTGTTGCAGTTTTTCCTGCATCAGCTGGCGCTCGGTGATGTCCCGGGCGATGGTGAGCATGCAGTCGTCGTCGCCGATGGGCAGTGGCCGGCTGGATAATTCACACAGACGGATTTGGCCATCCTTACGGCGTATATGGCAGATGAAGTCACGCACAAAACCATCTCGTTGCATCAACTCCAGCATGTGTTTGCGTTCGTTGAGGTCGACCCAGATGCCCAGCTCCAGGGTTGATTGGTCGATGGATGTCGCACTGGTGAAGCCGGTGATGCGACTGAAACCATCATTCACTTCAATCAGCAGGCCATCACTCTGGCGGCTCAGGAGCAAGCCGTCGGGAGAGGCGTGGAAGGCCTTGGCGAATTTTTCTTCGGAGGTTTGCAGTTGTTGCCGGGTTTCCTTGAGCTGGGTGATGTCGCGTACCACCACCACAATGGCTTCAATGGTGTCGAGTTGAAACGGTTCGGCGGAAATCAGCCCGGTAAAGGCCTGGCCATTGCTGCGCAGAAAGGGCATTTCCAGGTTGCGAATGCTGGTGGTCTGCACCCGTTGCAACAGGTCCGGGCCGACGCCTGGGATGCCCCATATATTCAGGGCGGTAGCGGTTTTTCCGATCACGTCTTCGGCCTTCAAGCCCACTTGATCCTCAAACGCTTTGTTGACTTCCAGCAGGCAGCCATCGGACAGCCGTGCGATCACCAGGATGTCCGGGCATTGCTGGAACACGGAGGCAAACTTTTGCTCGGAAAGCTGCAGCGCCTCTTCAGTGCGTTTGGCTTCGCTGATGTCGATCATCAAGCCCCGCAGCACCGGCTCATGGCCGTGCTCGATCAGGCTGACAATGTCACGCACCCACAGGCAGCGGCCGTCGGCGGTGATCACGCGATAATCGACGCTGTGATCGCGGTTGGCGCGGGTTTCGCGGTAGCAGTACGTTTCGGCACGCAGCAGGTCGGCGGGGTGGATGATGTTGCGCCAGAAGCCTGGAATCAGCCAGTGAGCGCGAGGATAGCCGAGTAGATCCTCGGCATGAGGCGAAACATAGCTGTAGGTGAAATCGGTAACGCTGGCTTCCCAGGCGATGGCAGACAGGCTCTCCACCAGGCCGCGATAGTGGTATTCGCTGCTGCGCAGTTCCTGCTCGAGGGCGACGCGGCGGGAAATTTCCGAGCTGAGCCGGCGATTTATCCGAATAACGATGGCCAATATGGTGCTCAATAACAGGACAGTGGGCAGGCCGTACTTCAGCAAGTCCGTCCAGAACGTACGGTGGTCGGTGAGGCTGCCCACCCAGTGTTGCTGGATGGCTTCGGTTTCGTCCGGGCTGAGGTCAGCAAGAACCTTGTCCAGGATGCCCACCAGCATTTTGTTGTCGCGTGGTACACCCATTGCCAATTGATAGCGATAAGGCGTTTCGCCACTTACGTACAGGCCATCGAGCTTGAGCTGACGCAGGCTCCAGACGCTCGAAGCGAGGTCGCCTACCACGGCGTCGACTTCGTCGGTGGCCAGCGCCTGCAGCGTCGAACTGACATTCGGCATGGCCACCAGGTTGAGGTCTGGATGGTGGGTACGTAGCAGTTCATGGGGGGCATAATTTTCCACCACGGCAATCTTCAACCCATACAGGTCATTGAGGTTGCGTGGCTTGGCGCCGCCTTCATGGGCGAGGATGACAATAGGGAAGTCCAGGTAAGGGCGTGTGAATGCCATGAAGCCCTGGCGCTCGGGGGTCGACATGATGCCCGGCAGCAGGTCGAGTTGGTTGTGGCGTGCCTGCTCCAGTACCGCGCTCCAATTGACCGGCTCGATCAGTTTGATCCTGACGCCCAGGCGCTCCTGGATCAGGCGCACGTAGTCCGCCGCCAAGCCTTGGTAGCGGCCTTCTTCATCACGGTATTCGAAGGGTGGCCACGAGGCGTCCACCCCCAGGCGCAACTCCTGATGGTCCGCCAGCCAGGCACGCTCGTCATCGCTAAGAGTCAACGCGCCAGCCGTTGCGGTCCAGGTCAGCAGCGACAGCAGTATCACGGTCGGCAATCTGGGCATAACGGTCTCGTTATGGCACGGGGAATGTTTCGAGTGTAGACGGGCATTGCGGGGGAGGGGCGTAGCGGGGAATTTTATCGATAGAAAGCAAAACCCCCGGCCTGGGCCGGGGGTTCTGGTGTCACTCGTCGAGGAAGGAGCGCAGATGCTCGCTTCGCGTCGGGTGGCGCAACTTGCGCAACGCCTTGGCTTCGATCTGACGGATCCGCTCGCGGGTCACGTCAAACTGCTTACCGACTTCCTCAAGGGTGTGGTCGGTATTCATGTCGATGCCGAAACGCATGCGCAGTACCTTGGCTTCACGGGCAGTGAGGCCGGACAGTACGTCGCGGGTCGCTTCTTTAAGGCTCTCAACAGTGGCGACATCGATTGGCGACTGCATGGTCGAGTCTTCGATGAAGTCACCCAGGTGGGAGTCTTCGTCATCACCGATCGGGGTTTCCATGGAGATCGGCTCTTTAGCGATCTTCAATACCTTGCGGATTTTATCCTCAGGCATTTCCATGCGTTCGCCCAGCTCTTCCGGGGTCGGTTCGCGACCCATTTCCTGCAACATCTGCCGGGAAATACGGTTGAGCTTGTTGATCGTCTCGATCATGTGCACCGGAATACGGATGGTGCGGGCCTGGTCGGCGATCGAGCGAGTGATCGCCTGACGGATCCACCAGGTGGCATAAGTCGAGAATTTGTAGCCGCGACGGTATTCGAACTTGTCCACAGCCTTCATCAAGCCGATGTTGCCTTCCTGGATCAGATCGAGGAACTGCAGGCCACGGTTGGTGTACTTCTTGGCGATGGAGATCACCAGACGCAAGTTCGCTTCAACCATCTCTTTCTTCGCGCGGCGGGCCTTGGCCTCACCGATCGACATGCGACGGTTGATGTCCTTGATCTCGGCAATCGTCAGACCGGTTTCGGTCTCAAGTGCGGTCAGCTTCTGCTGGCAACGGATGATGTCCGGCTGCAGGCGACCAATGGCTTCAGCGTACTTCGCCTTGCCTTTGGCCAGGGCGTCGCTCCAGCTTTCGTCAACTTCGTGTCCAGGGAACTGGCGCAGGAAGTCGGTACGCGGCATGCGCGCATCACGGACACAGAGCTGCATGATCGCACGCTCTTGTGCACGCAGACGCTCAAGGGCGCTACGAACGCGTTCAACCAGGCCTTCGAATTGCTTCGGTACCAGCTTGATCGGCATGAACAGCTCAGCCAGCGCCAGCAGCTCGGCAATTGCCAGCTTGTTGGAGCGACCGTGCTTTTTCAGGGCCTTGCGGGTGATTTCCATTTGATCGGAAACCGCACCGAAACGCTGGGCAGCAATGATCGGGTCTGGGCCGCTTTCGACTTCGTCTTCGTCGTCGGTGCTGGCTTCAGCATCGTCGTCTTCGGTGTCATCGTCCGCTTTCGCGGCTTTGGCATCGACAGGCGGCGGTACTTCGGCAGCAGGCGGCGCGATGCCGTCGTCCGGGTCGATATAACCGCTCAGGACGTCGGACAGGCGGCCACCTTCGGTGGTGACGCGAGTGTACTCGGAGAGAATGTGGTCAACCGTGCCAGGGAAGTGCGCGATTGCGCCCATCACTTCACGGATGCCCTCTTCGATACGCTTGGCGATTTCGATTTCGCCTTCCCGTGTCAGCAACTCGACAGTACCCATTTCACGCATATACATGCGCACAGGGTCAGTCGTGCGACCGATGTCGGTCTCCACCGCGGCCAACGCGGCAGCGGCTTCTTCAGCGGCTGCCTCGTCGGTATCGGCGTCGGCCAACATAAGGGCGTCCGCATCCGGAGCACTCTCGTGTACGGGGATCCCCATGTCATTAATCATGCGGATGATGTCTTCCACCTGCTCAGGATCTGAAATATCCTCAGGCAGGTGATCGTTGACCTCTGCGTAAGTCAGATACTTCTGCTCACGACCAAGGGTGATCAACTCTTTGATACGAGACTGCTGTTGCGCTTTTCCGGACATAACACCCTATCCACTGAAGGTCTTGGCGGGCAAAAAACAAGCCGAGGATTATACCCGAGCTATGACCTCACACGCCAGCTGAGGTCGGGTTTGATGCGGAAACATTCTGTTTTAAGAGGTCGCGCATCTGTTTTGCTATCTGAATTTGCTCTTCAGCCGATAATCCCGGCTGTCTTGCTCTCTTGATGAGTTCATCGAGGGTCTGCGTGTGCTGACCCGCAGATAACCTAGTAATGGTGTCTAAAAACTGTTGTTCAAGGTTATCGCCGTCAATTAGCCACTCCTTTTCCGCGAGTGCTTTCAATAAGCGACCTTGTTCTGTGCCATGCCAACGAGCCATCAGCTGAATTGAGTTTAGCTTAGGATTTTTCTGCACCGCCTCGATCAGCGCGATCAGCACTTGAGCGTAAGTGTTGCTCGCGTTGGCAAAGTGGTCAGCGCTTTCAACCTTGCTCGCCAGTTGTGGGTGGTGGATAAGCGTGCGCAGGGCAATCAACGTGGGAGCTTCGACGGCGACCGGCGTGCGAGGGGCGTAGGCCTCATCGCGATCACCGCGCTTGCCGTTTTTGCTCCAGGGTTTTTTGTCCCATTTCTTGCCGCCGGCACCGGGTTTCTTCGGCGTCCATTCCTGTTGGGGCGCGTACGCCTCCTGGGGTTGATGGAAGTCGGCGTAGTCCGGCATGGCGTCATAATCCATGCCTGGGTCGTAGGCCGGCGGCGCGTCCTGCGGCGCGCTGTGCACCAGCTGGCTGACGGCTTCGCCACTCAGCCCGGTAATTTCCAGCAGGCGTTGGCGCATCAGGGTGCGCAGGTTTGCGCCTGGAACCTTGTCGATCAATGGCGCCGCGAGGGTGGCCATATGGGCCTTGCCTTCGAGGGAGCGCGGATCGGCCTCTTCGGTCAGTTGCTGGAAGAAATAATCCGCCAACGGCTGCGCATGTTGATTGATGCGCGCGCGGAATGCGTCGGTGCCTTCGGAGCGCACCAGGGTATCAGGGTCTTCACCTTCAGGCAGGAACAGAAAGCGCGCGCGGCGCCCATCCTGCAGGCTCGACAGCGTGGCTTCGAGTGCGCGCCAAGCAGCGTTGCGGCCGGCCTGGTCGCCGTCGAAACAGAACAGCACACTCGGCACTACGCGAAACAGGCGCTTCAAGTGTTCTTCGCTGGTGGCGGTGCCAAGGGTGGCCACCGCGTTGCGCAACCCCTGCTGGGCCAGGGCGATCACGTCCATATAGCCTTCGACCACGATGATTTCATCGAGGTTTCGATTGTTCTTGCGCGCCTCGAACAGGCCGTAGAGTTCCTGGCCCTTGTGGAATACCGGGGTTTCCGGGGAGTTCAGGTACTTGGGCTTGTCATCCCCCAGCACGCGGCCGCCGAAGGCGATGATGCGACCACGGCTGTCGCGGATCGGGAACATCACGCGGTCGCGGAAGCGGTCGTAGCGCTTGCCGGTCTCGGCGTTCTCAACCAGAAGGCCGGCGTCGATCATGGCCTTTTGCTGCAGGGTGTCGCTGCTCAGGTGTTTGTACAGATTGTCCCAGCCGGGTGGGGCGAAGCCGAGGCCGAAGTCGCGAGCGATTTCGCCGGTCAGGCCGCGACCCTTCAGGTAGTCAACGGCGGCCTTACGCTGCGGATGGCTTTTAAGTGCCTGACGGTAAAAGTCGGCAGCGGCGGTCAGCAGCGGGTACAGCGGCGAGTCGGTGGGTTGCCGTGGTTTATGCGGACGGCCACTTTCTTCGCGGGGGACTTCCATGCCGGCGGCTTTCGCCAGGTCCTCGATAGCCTGGGGGAAGTCCAGGTTGTCGTGGTCCATCAGGAAGCCGAGGGCGTTGCCGCCTGCGCCGCAGCCGAAGCAGTAGTAGAACTGCTTGTCCGGGCTGACGCTGAATGACGGGGTTTTTTCCTTGTGGAACGGGCAGCAGGCTGTGTAGTTTTTGCCGGCTTTCTTCAATTGCAGGCGCGAGCTGACAACATCGACGATGTCGGTGCGGTTCAGAAGGTCGTCAATAAAGCTCTGGGGAATCAGCCCGGCCATGGCGTTCTCGTCATCACTGCGTGTAAATGAGTGCCCGTGAAATGCTCAAGCGCACGTATCGAATGGCTCGACCATCAATCGTCTGCTTGGGCTGTCAGGAAGTGTATCTGCCGAACATTCACTGACGTTAGTTTCAATCAGTTTTTCGGCGTAGAAATGTTGCCCTGGAGTCCGGCGTTGGCCAGTGGTGGCCTCGGATGCTCGTCGGTGGGCACAGCCGATACAGTTGATCGCCTGCTTATAAAATGAGTGTGCTCGTCAGTAGCCTTGTTAGGCTCGTCAGAAGAGACGTGCACCGCTGGCAAAAGAGCCAGTCCTGACGTTTGAAGCAGGTGTATCAGTCGCGTGTGCGGCGTCAACGATGAAGCATCAAGCGATATCCGCAAATGCCAACAGCCCGGCTGAGGGCCGGGCTTGGCAGAAGCTTGCTACGAACGTCTGTGTATTAGTACAGACGAACGGCGCGGCGCTGTTCGCGCTGAACTTTCTTGGCGTGACGCTTAACAGCAGCAGCTGCTTTGCGCTTACGCTCTGCGGTCGGTTTCTCGTAAAACTCGCGGCTACGAACTTCAGCCAGTACACCGGCTTTTTCGCAGGAGCGCTTGAAACGACGCAGAGCTACGTCGAAGGGTTCGTTCTCTTTTACTTTGACGGCTGGCATCCAGAGCTACCTTCTTTCATTACCGGGAATCAACGTTCTCGTCGCAAAAAATTCGCGGCTGAGGTCGTCGGTTTTTAAGGGTTGCGGATGTTAACCCCTCATTGGCAGGAATGCAAAGCCTCTGATCGAAAACCGCTAGTCGGGAGGGGGAGTGGCGACTATTATGCGCGCCTTCGAATTCAGCCTCTACAAGGCGCAAACCCATGCTAGTACTGGGACTTGAAACCTCCTGCGACGAAACCGGTGTCGCACTTTACGACAGTGAACGCGGGCTTTTGGCCGATGCACTGTTCAGTCAGATCGACTTGCATCGAGCCTATGGCGGCGTTGTGCCGGAGCTGGCCAGTCGTGATCACGTCAAACGGATGCTGCCGTTGATTCGCCAAGTGTTGGACGAGGCCGGTTGCGTGCCGACCGAGATCGATGCGATTGCCTATACGGCAGGACCCGGATTGGTCGGAGCCCTTCTGGTTGGCGCCTCTTGCGCTCAGGCGCTGGCTTTTGCCTGGGATATTCCGGCCCTCGGCGTGCACCATATGGAAGGCCATTTACTGGCGCCGATGCTGGAAGAAAACCCGCCGCAGTTCCCGTTCGTCGCTTTGTTGGTTTCGGGCGGGCATACGCAGCTGGTTCAGGTCGACGGAATCGGTCAATACACGCTTTTGGGTGAGTCCTTGGACGACGCCGCCGGCGAAGCTTTCGACAAGACCGCGAAGATGATGGGCCTCAATTACCCGGGTGGTCCTGAAATCGCCCGCCTCGCCGAAAAAGGCGTGGTCGGCCGCTACACCTTCCCGCGCCCGATGTGCGATCGCCCTGGCCTGATGTTCAGCTTCAGCGGCTTGAAAACCTCCGCATTGAATACCTGGCAGCACAGCGTCAGCGCCGGGGACGACAGTGAGCAAGCCCGTTGCGACATCGCGCTGGCGTTCCAGCAGGCCGTGGTGGAGACTTTGACCATAAAGTGCAAGCGCGCCCTGAAACAGGCGGGCATGAAGCGCCTGGTGATTGCAGGCGGTGTCAGCGCCAACAAGGCATTGCGCAGCTCATTGGAGAAGATGCTCGGTGATATGAAGGGGGATGTGTTCTACGCCCGTCCTGAGTTCTGCACCGACAACGGCGCGATGATCGCCTATGCCGGTTGTCAGCGCCTGCAGGCGGGGCAGCACGAAAGCCTGGCGATCAGCGTGCAGGCGCGCTGGCCGATGGAGCAACTGCCGCCCTTGTAAATGCGCAACCTGAATCGGGCTCATTGACGGTATTTAAAAATGCCGTTCGCGCCCGGCAAACAGGTCGCGTAAATTGCCCCGGTGTCGCCAGACGATCAGCAGTGTCAGCACGCTCATCGGCAGCAGCGCCGCCGGCTCTTGCCAGGCCAGCAATGGCAGGGTGAGCGGCGTGGCGATCAGCGCAGCCAGCGAGCTGGTGCGGGTCAGGTAGAACGTCAGCAGCCAGGCGAGCACGGCCAGCAACGCTGCCGGCGGGTAGATTCCCAGCAGCATGCCGGCTGCCGTGGCGACACCTTTGCCACCGCGAAAGCGGAAGTACAGGGGAAACAAATGGCCGAGGACGGCGCACACGCCCACCCAGGCCTGCTGCTGCAGGGTCAGGCCGGCGAGGTTGGCGATCAGTACGGGCAACAGGCCCTTGCATAGGTCGCCCAGCAGCGTCAGTACGGCGAGCTTCTTGCCGGCCAGGCGCAACATATTGGTGGCGCCGGCATTGCCGGAGCCACTCATTCGCGGGTCGGGATTTCCCGTCAGGCGGCTGAGCAAAATGGCGAAGGACAGCGAGCCGAGCAGGTAGGCGATAATCGCCAGTGACCAAAACATGCTAACTATTCCGGGCGAGGACGCCCTGATTCTAACGGGGCATCGCGCCCTTGTCGTGCTGCGGAGAAGAGCTTGGACAGAGTGTTTATCGAAGGCCTGGAAGTCGACACCGTGATTGGGGCCTACGACTGGGAGCGCGGGATCCGCCAATGCCTGCGCCTGGACCTGAGCTTCGCGTGGGATAACCGCCCGGCTGCGGCCGGTGACGACCTGACCCTGGCGCTGGATTACGCCAGCGTGTCCGCGCGTATCCAGGCCTTTGCCGAGCAGTCCCAGTACCAACTGGTGGAGACCTTTGCCGAACGCCTGGCCGAAGTGCTGATGAGCGAGTTCCAGATTCCCTGGTTGCACCTCAAGCTGACCAAGCCCGGCGCAGTACCGGCTGCCAAGGGTGTGGGCGTGGAGATTGAGCGCGGATGTCGCTAACTCAGGTTTACCTTGGCCTCGGTAGCAATATCGAGCGCGAGTCCCATCTGTGCGCCGGGCTCGACGCGTTGGCGAGTTTTCTGGCGGATATGCGCTGCTCGGCGGTGTTCGAAAGCCAGCCGGTGGGCATAAAAAGCGGGCCGTTCTTCAATCTGGTGGTGTCGGCCTATACCGACTTGCCATTGATGGAGTTGGATCGCCGGCTGAAATTCATCGAAGCCGAAAACGGTCGCTATGCGCCGGACCGCAAAGGCTTGCCGCTGGATATCGACGTGCTGCTGTACGGCGAGTTGGTGGGTAACTTCGATGGTTTGATCTTGCCGCGGGCAGAGATCCTGAAAAATGCCTTTGTGTTGTGGCCGCTGTCGATGATGGCGCCGGATCGCTTGCACCCTGAAGCGGGCAAGACAATGGCTGCGCTGTGGCGTGATGCTCGGATTGATCAGGTGCTGGCGCCTGTCAGGTTTGAATGGCAGGGCCGGCAACTCACCCCGAACTCGCTCCTGTAGGAGCGAGCGTGCTCGCGAAAAAACTGAGAGCGCTGCGTTATCGTCGACGTTCTTCGCGAGCAAGCTCGGCTCCTACAAGGGCTTGTGTTGTTCCTTGTAGGCTTTGAGTGCCTTGAGCCGTTCATGCTTGAGCGCTTCGCCCAGCGCCGGTCCCTTGAATCCTTTCTCAAGCAGTGGCGCAACGGCAACCTCGCGCGCTGCTTTTGCTGCGCCACGCAAGTAATCCGCCTGTGGGTAACTTCTTTGCTCCAGCCCTTTGCGGCCCCGGGCATCCATTTCGCAGGCGACCACAAACTCCTCAAAGCGCTGTGGCCGACGATACACATCAAAACTTTGCAGCAACTCCAGCAGCGTCGAGGCTTTCAGCTCCAGCGCACGATGGCCGTGGGTGTGATACTGACCCACCAACAGCGCCAATTCCTGGCAATCCCTTGGCACTTTGAAGCGTTCATTGACGGCCTTGATCAGCTCCAAGCCTCGGTGCTCATGACCGATGTGCTGCGGTAACTTATCCACAGGCGTCAGACCTTTGCCCAGGTCATGCAGCAGGCAGGCCCAGCGCACCGTCAGTGGCTCTTTGTGCAAGGCGGCTTGTTCCAACACGCTCAATGTGTGCACGCCAGTATCTATTTCGGGGTGATGGGCCGCGGGTTGGGGCACGCCGAAGAGTGCGTCCACTTCCGGCATTAAGGTTTTCAGCGCATTGCAGTCTCGAAGTACTTGGATAAACACCTGGGGCTGATCTTCCATCAGCGCCCGGGAGATCTCTTTCCAGCTACGCTCCGGCGTCAGGGCCTCCAATTCGCCGGACTCGCTGAGTTGACGCATCAGCTCCAGCGTCTCCGGCGCCACCGTGAAACCCAGGTGCGCATAGCGTGCGGCAAAGCGCGCAACACGCAACACTCGTAGGGGATCTTCGGCGAACGCGGGCGAAACATGGCGAAGTATGCGGGATTCCAGGTCGCGCTGGCCGTGATAAGGGTCGGTCAGGTTACCGTCATCGTCTTGCGCCATGGCGTTGATGGTCAGGTCGCGCCGGATCAGGTCTTCTTCCAGCGTAACCTCGGGGCTGGCGTGAAACACAAAACCACCGTAACCCCGGCCACTCTTGCGCTCGGTGCGGGCCAGGGCGTACTCATCGCCGTTTTTCGGGTCCAGAAACACCGGGAAGTCCGAACCCACTGGCTTGAAGCCCTTGGCGAGCATCTCTTCGGTACTCGCGCCGACGACCACGCGGTCGATATCGGTGACCTTGATGCCCAGCAAGCGGTCACGCACAGCGCCGCCGACTTTGTAGATTTTCATGAAAAAGCCTCCATTAGCGGCACAGGATACCGCCTGTGCCTGGCCAATGGAGGCTTTGCTGTTTCAGAGGTGAACGACGGCCAGGTCCAGGCGGCCGTAGTCATTGTCGTTGTGATCGTTGCGCGGTGGCACATGGTGGGTCTTCATCACTTGGTCGCCTTGCAGGGTTTCCAGGTGGATGTCGAAGCCCCAAAGCCGATGCAGGTGCTTGAGTACTTCCTCGGTGGATTCGCCGAGGGGTTTACGGTCGTGCTGCTGGTGGCGCAGGGTCAGCGAGCGGTCGCCGCGCACATCAATGCTGTAGATCTGTACGTTCGGCTCGCGGTTGCCCAGGTTGTATTGCGCCGCCAGGGTTTCACGGATGGTGCGGTAGCCGGGTTCATCGTGGATGGCCGGCACCACCAAATCGTCCTTGAGGTCATCATCCAGGATGCTGAACAGCTTGAGGTCGCGGATCACCTTGGGTGAGAGGTACTGCAGGATAAAGCTCTCATCCTTGAAGCTGCTCATGGCGAACTTGATGGTCGATAGCCAGTCACTGCCAGCGATTTCCGGGAACCAGTGGCGGTCCTCATCGGTGGGGTGTTCGCACATGCGCCGAATATCGCGGTACATGGCAAAACCCAGCGCATAAGGGTTGATCCCGCTGTAATACGGGCTGTCGAAGCCGGGTTGGAACACCACGCTGGTGTGGGACGTCAGGAACTCCATCATGAAGCCGTCGGTGACCAGGCCTTCGTCGTACAGGTCGTTCATCAGTGTGTAGTGCCAGAACGTTGCCCAGCCTTCGTTCATCACCTGGGTCTGGCGCTGTGGATAAAAGTACTGGGCGATCTTGCGTACGATACGCACGATTTCCCGTTGCCACGGCTCCAGCAGCGGTGCGTGCTTTTCCAGAAAATACAGGATGTTTTCCTGGGGTTCAGCGGGGAAGCGCGCGTTGTCCTTGTCGCTGTTCTTGCCGGCGCGTTTGGGAATGGTGCGCCACAGGTCGTTGATCTGCTTCTGCAGGTGCTCTTCGCGCTCCTTCTGGCGCAGGCGCTCTTCCTCGGCAGAAATAGGGTACGGGCGCTTGTAGCGGTCGACGCCATAGTTCATCAGGGCATGGCAGGAGTCGAGCAAGTCTTCCACGGCGTCGATACCGTGGCGCTCCTCGCACTGCATGATGTACTGCTTGGCGAACACCAGGTAGTCGATGATCGAACTGGCATCGGTCCAGGTGCGGAACAGGTAGTTGCCCTTGAAGAAGCTGTTGTGCCCATAACAGGCATGAGCCACCACCAGCGCCTGCATGCAGATGGTGTTTTCTTCCATGAGGTAGGCGATGCACGGGTCGGAGTTGATCACGATCTCGTAGGCCAGGCCCATCTGGCCGCGAGTGTAGGACTTTTCGGTACTGAGGAAGTGTTTGCCGTACGACCAGTGGTGGTAACCCAGGGGCATGCCGACGGAGGCATAGGCATCCATCATCTGTTCGGCCGTGATCACTTCGATCTGGTTGGGGTAGGTGTCCAGGGCATAACCCGCCGCGATGCGGCTGATTTCCCGGTCATAAGCCTGGATCAGTTCAAAGGTCCACTCGGAACCGGTGGAAATGGGTTGGCGCTTAGTCTCTTTTTTGGCGGTCATGTCACTAACCTGCGCTGGAAGAGTTCACGGAAGACCGGATAGATATCGCCGGCCGAGACCAGTTGCTGTTGGGCGAACGTGTCGGCAAAGGCTTCGCCGATGCGCTCGTATTCGAACCACAGGGCCTGGTGCTCACGGGGGGTGATTTCGACGTAAGTGTAGTACTGCACAAACGGCATGATGTGGTTGATCAGAATGTCGCGGCAGATCGGCGAATCGTCGTTCCAGTTGTCGCCGTCGGAGGCCTGGGCCGCGTAGATATTCCACTCGTTGGCCGGGTAACGCTCGGCCATGATCTCCTGCATCAGCTTCAAGGCGCTGGACACGATGGTGCCGCCGGTTTCCCTCGAGTAGAAGAACTCCTCCTCATCCACTTCCCGTGCGCTGGTGTGGTGGCGGATGAAGACCACGTCGATCTTGTCGTAGTTCCGCTTCAGAAACAGGTACAGCAGGATAAAGAAACGCTTGGCGATGTCCTTGGTCGCCTGGGTCATCGAGCCGGACACGTCCATCAGGCAAAACATCACGGCTTTGGAGCTGGGGTTGGGCTGCTTGACCAGCAGGTTGTACTTGAGGTCAAAGGTATCGAGGAACGGCACACGGTGGATGCGCGCGCTGAGTTTCTCTATTTCTGCCTCGATTTCCTGGATATCGCCGAAGTTATCCGGTTCTTCGCGCTTTAAGCGCGCCAACTCTTCCTTTGCCGTCCTCAATTTGGCGCGACTGCTGCCCGAGAGGGCAATGCGCCGCGCATGGGCCGAGCGCAACGTGCGGATGATGTTGATTCGAGAGGGGTTGCCTTCGTTGCTGATCCCCGCCCGTACGGTCTTGAAGGTATCGGTGCCGGTCAGGTTACGCTTGACCAGGTTGGGCAGTTCCAGGTCTTCGAACATGAACTCGAGGAATTCTTCCTGGGTGATCTGGAATACGAACTCGTCCATGCCTTCGCCGGAGTTGCCAGCCTTGCCTGGGCCTTTGCCGCCGCCACCGCCCTGCGGGCGCTGGATATGCTCGCCGGTGGTGAACTCTTTGTTGCCTGGGTGCACGACGGTCTGTTTGCCGCCCCGGCCATGGTGCAGCACCGGTTCGTCGATGTCGCGTCCGGGAATGCTGATTTGTTCGCCATGCTCCATGTCTGTGATGGAGCGGCGGCTGACGGCCTCTTCAACGGCCTTTTTGATGTGGTCACGGTAACGCCGCAGGAAACGCTGGCGGTTTACCGTGCTCTTGTTCTTGCCATTGAGGCGTCGGTCGATCACATAGCTCATGGGGCCCCTCCGGGGAGCTTCAAGTCGTAAGCTGCAAGCGACAAGTAAAAGCCGATCGGCTTTTACTTGCACTTGTAGCTAGAAGCTTGCAGCTGCTTCTCTCACTGCGATTTCCGGACCCGTAGGTACCATTCCGAAAGAAGCCGTACCTGTTTGTCGGTGTAGCCGCGCTCGACCATTCGTGTGACGAAGTCGTTGTGTTTTTGCTGGTCCTCCTTGCTGGCCTTGGCGTTGAAGCTGATGACCGGCAGCAGGTCCTCGGTGTTGG
>JAEAMG010000092.1_pt1 | contig 138310 bp, 122 predicted proteins | sample 8958741 | NCBI WGS metagenome assembly JAEAMG01 (sample SAMN16933256, study PRJNA681125) | bioreactor sludge metagenome | isolation source: anaerobic bioreactor treating anionic surfactant - SDBS | place: India: Bengaluru | collected 2019-02-28
GGCCGCGCCGGTGGTGGCGTCATAAGTTTTATTGGCGGCCGCAATGCCCGACACCACCAGGCTGGCCTTGCTGATGCTGGCCGTCAGGCCGGTCGGCTGGGTGACCACGTAATTGCCGGCATCTAGCCCCGACAGCGTATAGCCGCTCACGGTCACCGCCTTGTTGACACCCACATTCTTCGTCACAAAACTGCCGGTGCCGCTGCCTGCCAGCGACACCGAATCACCGCCGACCAGGCCCGAGTACGCCACGCCCGCCGTGTTGAGCGCGGCCGTGGTGGTGGCGTCGTAAATTTTATCGAGCGCGCTGATGCCGGTCAGCGTGATGCCTTTGGCAGTGACCGTATAGCTGCTGCCGGCCACGCCAATCGCGTTGTAGTTGCTGGCCAGGCCGCCGTTGCTGCTGCTGCCCAGGCTCAGGCCCGTGGCGCTGGCAAGCGCCGCGCCGCTTTGCACATTCTTGCTGCTCAAGTTCGAGGCGTCGCCGGCCCCGGTGACGCTGAAGATCTGCCCGGCCACGCCGGTCGCCGTCAGCGTGCTGCCCGCCACCGACGTGGCGCCGTCGTAGGTTTTGCTGCCCGCCAAGGTCAGATCAGCCTTGTTGATGGTGGCGGTCAGGCTGCTCGGCTGGGTGATCACGTAGTTGCCGGCATCGATACCGGTCAGCGCATAGCCGGTGACGGTAACTGCCTTGCCAACGTCGGCATTGGCGTCGGCAAAGGTGGCGCTACCGGTACCAAGCGTGACGCTGTCGCCGTTGACGATACCGGCGGCGACACTTGCGCTGCCGGACAGTGTGGCCGTAGTGGTGCCATCATAGGTTTTGCTGTTGGCCGTCAGGCCGGTGAGGTTGACGGTTTTGGCCGTGATCGTGGCGGTCTTGCTGTCGAGACCGCTGATGAAGTAGTTGTTGCTGTTGTAGCTGATGACGGTGGCGCCATCGCTGGTGATGGTGGTGGCGGCACCGGTGCCCGTAGCGAAAATGCCGGTGATGTTGACGGTTTTGTTGGCGCCGACATTTTTGTTGGCAAAGGTGGCCTGCGCACTGGCGGTATTGAGCGACAGTCCGCTCGGCAGTGCCACTGCGGGAGTCAGCCCTGACACGGACGTCGTAGTGGAGCCATCGTAAATCTTTGAGGCAGCCGTGCCGCCCACATTGATGGCCATATAGGCCGTCAGCTGACTGGGATCACTGGCCATATAATCGCCATAGGCCGTCGGCGTGTTATAGCTGCTCGGGTTGTAATAGATGGAGATGGTGCTTCTAATATCATTCAAATAAAGGGTGTTCAGGTGTTGACCTTCAAACCTGACCGTGCCTGTCCCTGTGGCGGTATTGTCTGCCCTCAGCACGACGTTGCCGGAGCCGTAAGAGAAGACGCCCCCTTCAAACGTATCGATGCTGGGGTTGCCCGCGTTGCCATATCTCACATTACTTGTTGTTTTGAAATAAATGTCACGGTAGGCACTCAGCGTGAGCGTTTTGTCACCGCTTTCCCAATTAACGCCTAGATTGCCGTTGTTATAGTCAGCCGTGCTGCCAATCAAATCGAGCACGATGATATCGCCATTGCCGGACACCCCCGTACACGTCGGCGTGCCCGTGCAACTGGCCGAAGATCCGGTGGTCTTGATGGTCACGTTGCCATTGTTGAGCGCTGCCGTCAAAACGCGCGTATCGACATTGATCGGGTAGGAAACACCATTCAACCCGTTATTAAAGACACTGTTATTGCCGATCGTAATATCATCGGGGTCCAGCAGCCAGTCGCCTGGCACGCCATGGGGCGATCCTGTATTGACGGCGGCGCTGGCGTTGATGTTCAAGCTCTTGCCGGAAGTTTCCACCTGGCCGCCGTTGCCGGCAGTGCTGCCCCCGCGTGCCGTGATGCTGCCGTCGAATTGCGTGACCTTGTCGGACCATACCGCGACATTGCCGCCATTGCCGGTGTTGATGGCATCGGCCTTGATCGCCGCACCCGCCTGGACCGTGGTGGTGTGCGCATTCTGCTCGGGGCCGGCGCCGAGGAAATTGCCGCCGATCAGCGCCGTACCGCCGCCGCCAGCGCCCGACACATCAATCAAACTGCCTGCCGCCAGTGTGACGGCGCCGCCGAGCACTTTCACGGTGCCGCCAATGGCGCCGGCGGTGACGCCGACAGCGTCGAGCGTGCCGCTGTTGGTGGTCGTGCCCGCGCTGCCCGCCCCGAGCACAATAGTGCCGCCGACTTGCTCGACACTGCGCGCCTGAATAATACCCGTGTTGTTGACCACGCTGGCCAGCACGGTATCCCTGGCGCCGGCCGACAGCCAGACCGCGCCGCCGTCGGCATTGATCAGACCGCCATTTTCAGCCAGGTTGTTCAGGGTGCCCTGGTTCACTTGCAGCTGAACCAGGCTATCGCCGGAAAACGACAGCGTGACGTCGCTGCCCGCGCCCAGCGCCACCGTCCCCGCCCTGGCGTTGATCGTCCCCGAATTACTGACCTGGTTGCCGATGAAGGCAACATAACCGCCGTTGCCGGTATTGATGGCGCCCTGGTTGATGATGCTGCCGCTGCCGCTGCCCGTGAATCGGCGCGTGGCGCCGCCCAGGCCGGCGTCGCCGGTGTCTAGCGTCGACGCGACCAGGCCGCCGACGTTGATCTGCGATCCGGCGCCAAACAGCACGCCATTCGGATTGATCAGATAAACCTGGCCGTTGGCGTTGAGTGCGCCGTAGAATTGGGTGGCGCTATTGCCGCCGATGCGGTTGACGGCAATGGCGCTGGCCGAGGGCTGGACAAAATTGACCGTCTCGCCGCTGCTGGTGTTGAACGACTGCCAGTTCAACGACAGGTTCTGGCTCGCTTGCGTCACCGTGGTGGTGGCGCCGTTCTGGTTGATGGTGCCGTTGCCGGCGGTAACCTGGCCGCCGGTAGGCCCCGCCATGGCCGAGTGTGAGGCCGCCAGCAACACGCTGGCGATGAGGCGGCGATTGGCCGACTTGCCCTTGCCCCTGGCGCGTTCGTGGACGGCCACCCAGGTTTGGTGGACATGACTCCAGACGAGTCGATAGATTCTGTTCATGGAAGCATGCATGGTAGTTTCCCCTGGTGATAGGCAAGCTGCATCAGCAACGGCGGCGCCTGTGTTTGATTTTATTTGACAGTAAATTTATCCAGATGCTCGGCCACCCGGCGATCAAGCTCGGGTTTCCACTGCGGTGGCATCACTTGCTGCAGCAGTTGTTCAATACCTTCGATTTCAGCGATGTCCGCCGGCTTGCTGGTGCTGGCTTTGGCCGCGCGGCTCCACATGTAAATCTTGGCCAGGCTGTCCGGCGTCAGCGCGCCGGTGGCAGGGTCCGGCGCGCTGTTGCCATACAAAATGGCCACCGGCAAATAAGCGGGCGCATACCCGTCGGAGGCCGCGTGCTCGAGCCAGAACAAGGACAGGGCCAGGTTGGCGGCGCCGCCCTCGCCCTGGCCCAGCATCACACCGAGGCGGTATTGGGCCACCACCATACGGTGTTCCGCCGCCTGCTGATACCAGTAGCGCGCAGCCGCCAGGTCTTGCGGCACATCCTGATCGTCTTTGTAATAGTCGGCAAGGCGCAACATGGCCGGCGCCGAACCGGCCTGCGCCGCTTGCGCACACAGGGCCAGGCCGCGCGCGACATCCTTGTCGACGACCTGGCCACGGATATACAGTTCCCCGGCGGAGCAGTTCGCATACGCGATGCCTGATTGCGCCGCCTTCAGATACCACGCCACGGCAGCCTTGCCATCGGCGGCACGCCCGGTGCCGGCGGCCAGGCAATCGCCAAAAAACTGTTGCGCGGCCGGGATATTGCCTTGTGCCGCCTTGCCGAACCAGGCACAGGCTGCGACAGCATCGCGTGGGCGTCCCCAGGCCTCGCGTTCGATCAGTCCCAGGTTAAATTGCGCCAAAGGATTGCCGGCGGCAACGCGCGCATATTCCTTGTACGCCAGCCCATAATCGTGCGCTGCAAGGGCCTTGTTAGCGCGCGTCAACTCGGCAGAAAGGTCGCGCGGAGCGGCGCCCGCGTTCAGCGTGACCGCAAACAGCGCGGCAGTGATCATTGCATCAACATTACGCAAAGCAGCATCCCGGCTAAAGTCGTTATTGGTGGCCTGCACAGCCACTGCAGCATCTCCAGTGACGGACGCAGGCGCTGTCCCGGCAGGCAATGAGGCGCTACTGGTGCGCCTCGTTGCCGACCAGCACAGCATCGGCATTACTTAGTCTTAATCGCGGCTCGGATACAGGCCATTTTGCGCCGCGATGTAATACGTCAATGCGATATACGGCGGCCTGATATCAATCGCCGCACCCGTCCCGACGACATTGGTGTTGCCGCTGACGGTCGCAGTGCCGCCCACGGTTCCGGCGACGGTTGAGCTCGGAAAGGTCACGACTGAGGAACTGGCAGGGACCGTTACCGACACATTGCCGCCGCTGATGGCGCCGGCATTGAGCGCGGCATCGGGCGTCGCGCTGGAATAGACGTTGACGAGAGGGCTGCTACTCTTGCCGAGATAGTTACCCGATGGCGAAGTGGCACCGCCCGAACCACCGACCACGTTCAGTTTCAAGTCCGACACCGTGCCGGTGGCGACGCTGCTGGCGATACTGACCGTGGCGCTCAGCGTAGGCAATACCGTGGAAAAGGTCACCGCACCCAGGGCGACCGGAAGCGCGGTCACGGTGAACAAATGCGGCGGCAACTGGGCTGTCGTCAGGGTGATGGCACTTTTCCCGCCCGTAGCGCCTGCGTTGTAATTGACGCCGTCGGCAGCGATCACGAACTTGCCGCGCAGGTCGGGCAGCTTGAAGCTCGTATTATTGGTTTGGCCGTAAGTGGTACCGATCAGGGAGTACAGCGCCGTATAGTTATTAATCGATAAATCCTGCCCGGTAGCGAGAATATACTGGCGATTAAAAGAACCAAACGTGAACGGCACGGCCATGACGCAAATACTCGCCAGCACCGGCGTATCGGAGCAGGCGATACTGGCGGGACTCCAGGCCGCCGCAAGCACACCAGCGAACAGCGCGACGTTAGAAACACGATTCCTGACGAATGATTTCAACTTACTCTCCTTGATATGATGTGTGGCGCTGGCGATTATTATTTATTTAATAATTATTTACCCGCGATCTATTTGAGAAACTAGTAAATTAACTGCTGCCAATAATAATTTAGAATCCACGGGCATGCATATATATTTTTTGTTACTCGTTACATTAAAACATCATTTCCGAGAAGTCTGCCTGCATAAACTTGAAGAAGCGCTGCGTATCGGAGCATTATCATGTGTTCAATTCATCATCGCGCCGGTCGACCGCCCGGACCGATAAACACACCTGGTGACAAGCAAGTCCTGGCGCTGGCCCGCTCGCGTCATTTGCCTCTATTCTGTTGAAACCCAGGAAAACGCATGAATGAGCTTACGGCTTCATTTATAACAATTCGCTGGAACGTGCCCACACGCCCAGGAATGTAACCATCATTACACTGGCACCGGTTGCATCAGGGCATTGCTGGCAAGACCCCGATATCACGGCTCAGATCCAGTCCGAATAAGCTCTTGCAACTTCACACCTAAGTAACCCCCAATAAATTATTGTGATTTCTGACTTCCATAACCGGCGCTCTGCAAGGTGGCCGACGAGGCTTGCCCACTGCTAGCAGTGCTCGCACTACTAGCAACGGGCGCCTTGCATAGCATCCGGTTCTGTTCTTCATAAATTCACAATATTTTCCTGAGGATTACTTAGCTGCACCAGCAAGTGTTGAAAGGCAGGCACGTCGAATCCCGCGCGCCATACCAGCAAGGTGTCGGCTTGCCCAACCGACAGTGTTTTCAGGGTGGCAGGCGCGTCCGACAGCGCCAGCACGCTGGCCGGCAACAAGGTCACGCACGCGCCGGCCGCCACGCAGGCGATCATGGTGTGATACGAGCTCAGCTCCTGCACGCGCCACTGCGTGCTGCCGGCCACGCCCAGCACCTCTTCGGCGATGCTGCGGTAGGTGCAGCCCTGCGGAAACGCCGCCAGCGAGCGCGTGCGCACGTCCACGGCGCGGCGCACCGGCCCTTCGCTGGCCGGCAGCAGCAAACATAATTCCTCACGCCACACGGATGCCGATGCCAGGCCAAGTTCCTCCAGCGCGGCGGCGCCGCCGAAGGCTGGCGGCAAGGCCACGAAGGCACAGTCGAGTAAACCCGTGCGCACTTGCTCGATCAGGGGGCGCGACGGCCCGGTGCTCAGCGCCAGCCGCGTGTCCGGATAACGGGCGTGATACGCGGCCAGCAGCGCCGGCAGGCGGCTGGCCGCCGTGCTTTCCATGCTGCCGACGCGCAAGGTGCCGCCTTCGCGCCCCCCCGTGACGACATGCCTGGCCTCTTCCGCCAGTGCCAGCAAACGCTGCGCGTACTCGAGAAAGCGCTCGCCCGCCGCCGTCAGGGCCATGCGTTTATTGGTGCGCACGAACAGTTGTGCGCCGATATCGGCTTCCAGCTGCTGGATGCGCGTGGTGACGCTGGACGGCGCGCGGCCCAGCCGCGCTGCGGCCTGCGTGACGCTCAGCTCACTGGCCACGGCACAAAAAATCGTCAATGACTCCATCTCCATCATGTTCTTTCTTTTGGAATAATTGTGCTAGTATATTCTCAAAACAAGAATTCAATGCAGCCTCCTCAACTTGATGAAGGAACCATCATGACCACGTCCCAACGCTTCCTCGACCGCCTCGGCTTGCAATTGCCCATCATCCAGGCGCCGATGGCGGGCGTCTCCACGCCGCGCCTGGCCGCCGCCGTCTCGCATGCGGGCGGCCTGGGGTCTCTGGGCATCGGCGCCGGCAGCGTGGCGCAGGCGCGCCAGTTGATCATGGATACGCGCGCGCAGACGGACCGCCCCTTCAATATCAATGTGTTTTGCCATGCGCCGGCGGTCAGGGATGCGCGGCGCGAAGCGGCCTGGCTGGCGCATCTGGCGCCCCTGTTTGTGGAGTTGGGCGCGCCCGTGCCAACGCAGCTCGATGAAATCTATCCAACGTTTGTCGGCGATGAAGCGGCATTCGCCCTGTTGCTGGAACAGCGCCCCGCCGTCGTCAGCTTTCATTTCGGCTTGCCTGCGACGGAGAAAATCGCCGCCCTGCGCCAGGCCGGCATCTACACCATGGCCACGGCCACCAGCGTGCGCGAGGCGATGCTGATCGAACAGGCGGGGGTCGACGCCATCGTGGCGCAAGGCGTGGAGGCAGGCGGACATCGCGGCGTCTTCGACCCGCAAGCGCCGGACGAGCGCCACAGCACCAGCGTGCTGCTGCGCCTGCTGGCGGGCCGCACGACACTACCCCTGATCGCCGCCGGCGGCATCATGGATGGACAAGGCATCCGCGCCGCGCTGGACCTGGGCGCCGTGGCCGCCCAGCTGGGCACGGCATTCGTGCTGTGCCCAGAATCGTCGGCCAATGCCAGCTACCGCGCCAACCTGAAAAACGAACGGGCGGCATCCACGCGCTTGACCAGCGTCCTCTCCGGCCGCCTGGCGCGCGGCATGGTGAACCGTCTGATCGAGCATGGCGAAGCGCCGGGCAGCCCGCCGCCGGCCGATTACCCCGTCGCCTACGATGCCGCAAAACAATTGAACGCGGCAGCTAGCCAGCACGGCGACAGCGAATTTGCCGCCCAATGGGCCGGCCAGGGCGCGCCGCTGGCGCGGGAAATGGGGGCGGAGGAACTGGTGTTGACCTTGGCCAGGGAAATGACGCACTGATTTGAGCATGCCGGCCAGAGAGAGATCTGGCTCGACGCTGCGACCGCAGTGTACTCAGGTGGCTGCCTTGAATTGCATGCCAGGCGCATCTTCCGGTCGTGAGGAAAATCCCAGCTTTTCGTAGAATATCGACTTGCCTTTGGCGCTGAAAAGCTGGACATCCGCAATGCCAGCGTCGCGACAATCGTCAAGAATGGAACTGAGCAAAGCTGCTCCGATTCCCTGCTGTTGAAATTCGGGGTGAACAATCATCTCGGTGACAAACGCGTGCAAGCGGCCATCCGAAATGACACGCACAAAACCAACAAGTTGGCCGCCACAATAAGCGGATCGCGAACACCAGGAGCCGTCAAGTGCATCTTGATAGAATGCAGCCCCGCGTGATACCGGCCCCCAGCCAGTCGTGTCGTACAGTGCCTTGAACGCCTCGGCGCATGGCTGATCGGATGTGTAGCTGATATTCATAGGCCAGATTGCATGATGCGGTTTCGCTGGAAGTTGACTCGATTTAAACCAGTGGCGCTGTGACGTGCGTGTCGACCGAGAATACCGGCCCCTGCCATTGTTCATTGTCCAGAACGGCTAACTGATGTCTGCCCGGCCAGACTGTATTGATGAGTGTTTCCCAAAATTTCCGCGCAGCAGGATTTTCTTCAATGACACAAACCTCCCATTTGGCCGGGAACATCGTCATGATGGTTTCCGCAGCCTTCCTGCCCAGTCCTTGACGCCGGTACTTGCGAACGACGAAGAACTCCACGATTGCACGCGTATTTCCCTGAATATGGACCTCATCGTTTGTCAACACAAAGCCCGCCCACTTGCTGTCAACCTTCATGACATACGCTGACCACGTCGGGTTCACCCAAAAGCTGTCCAAATCGTCATACCCGTATTGACCATGTTCGTCCATATCCGTGCCGTCAAGCTCGGAAAAATCGTGCTGATACAGTTCCATCAGGTTTCTGACTATCTGGCGTTCCGTGAACTCGGCGCGTCGAATTTCAATCTTCATGTATTCAGGTTCGCATTCTGGCTGTATCGCACTGCAATATTGCCGTTCCAGGTTGAAAAGGATAAATTTGTGAATTGTTGGTCTTCCCAACTGTGTTGCATTGTCATTTCCTGGGTATCATTCCCATCGTACCCAGCCACGTTTCAACCAACGTGGGCCACTTCGTGATTGGAAACTGCGTAGGACGGAGTCCAAACGCGTGCCCTCCCTCGGCGAACAAATGCATCTCCACGGGTATATTCGCATTCTTCAGGGCCGCATAATAGAGAAGAGAAAACTCTACCGGGTCTACCGGATCGTCTTGCGCATGAAGCAGGAAGGTCGGAGGTGTTTGACTGCTGACTTCAATGCTTGGGTTCAACTTTGAAAGGTCATTTTTATAGTTGACCGACATATGGCCAGGATAAAGAGACACTGCAAAATCGGGACGACAGCTTTCCTCGTCTGCCTTGTCAACCGGCGCATATATCCGCTGATGATGCGTACTGATTGACGCGACCAGGTGACCGCCTGCAGAAAACCCGAGCACGCCAATCTTCTTCGGGTCAATTTTCCAGTCAGCAGCATGATGGCGAACGAGGCCCAGCGTTCTCTGTGCATCTTGCAACGCCGTATGCGTCTTGGGAATAACACGGACATTACGGATTTTGTCCCAATGGGGACCTGATCCGGGGACACGATATTTCAACAGCACGCACGTAACACCAATCGATGTCAGCCAGTCACAAACTTCCGTTCCTTCCAGGTCGATGGCCAGCGCCGCATAGCCTCCGCCGGGAAAAACGATAACGGCAGCGCCCGTGTTCCTTCCCTTTGGCGAGTAAATTGTCATCGTAGGCCGCGTGACATTATTTAGTTCCAGCCAGGGCCGTCCTGCGATGAGCCGATCTTCTCGTAGCGTCACCTCGTCTTCCGGTCCAGCGGCTGATTTCGCGTCAGGTATCACTCCAGGCCAGATCGGCAATTGCTGCTGTCCGCTGGGAGGCTGCCATGCAGCAGCGTGCACGTTCGTACAAGCAAACACCGCAATAATACTGAGAAGATATTTCACAGAATTCCATTCAAGACGTGGTGAACCGACAAAATTTAATGCCGAAATCAGAGTCAGCCATTCTATCTGACTGACTGCTTCAGGCCGAAGACGGCTTAATCCTCTTTCGGTAACGGAGAGCGGACTATTGGTTCAACATCGTCACCAGAAAGCAGTTCTGACAAATCTTCTGGCGATAGCCTCTTCATTTTCTCTTCCAGCTTTCTGTCATAGCTTCGGTCATTAGGGTCCCAATTTTTATGGGCCTTGCGGGCATACTGCTGGACGAAGCGCCCCAGTTCGGCTGCTAGTTGAGCTTTTGTACGCTTTGGTAGCATAGGTTCAGGTCAGTTTTAGTTTTCTTCTCAACGTCGGTATTTGGCCGCTTGCTGTCATTGGCAACTTCCGCCCCAAAGCGGACAATGGCAATGAGGACCCATTCAAATCCTCTATCGTCGTCATAAAGTTTTTTCTACTTGGTGCGCTCAAGCGCCTTGCTTTGTGGAGACAGGATAAGAACGAGAAGCCAACCAACAAAAGAAAGCCCGCGCTGTAGTCCTGTGAAGCACAGGAAGTACAGTACCCATTGCGAAAAATTGTAAGGGTGCTCGATTCCAGCACTGTTTACAAAATGTAGCGTCAAGATTGCCGCCAAGGCAGCAACTGGGAGGGCAAACCACCATTTCCGTTCAAGCTTAGATGTCATATTTACGTCTCAAATTTGCGTTGAATTCCGTTTGGGCGATCCAGAGCGCTATGTCTGCTCTTGGCCGGTTGCCGCCTTGCTCATCTTTGATATTTGAATCAGCAGGCTGGTGATACATGGGCTCACTGCCGCGGTGACATGAGGTCAATTAACCGCTCCAAGAGCGTATTCGTGCGCTTCTGCTCGGCCACCAGGACCTGCCAACCGTTGTCAGAAAATGCCGGTTCTGGTGCGGGCGGATCGATCCATTCATGCAGATCCAGGCTGTACCACCGGCTAGAATCCGCAAACTCGACTTTCGCAACCTTGCGCTCCAGAGCCCCGGGAACATGCACTTCGATCGCCTCTTTCAACATCTCGCGCGATTGTTTTGTACCGTGGTTCAAGAACACAGTTGTGGCTTTGTCGCCTTCTTCCGCAGGAAGTTTGTGATCAGTAAAAATGTATTGCAGTAATCCGCTCTGGTCGGCATGACCTGAGTAATAGCCGCCCACATCGATTATCTGCGCGTGGATGTCGTCAAGGCGAAATACCGTGTCGTTGACCTGGATTTCCGTGAAGTCAGGAAGCGCTCCTTCGATACGGCATCTGCCTAACTGTGCCAATTTTCCGCCCAGCGTGCCGCTGGCCATATAACCTGTAATCAGGATCACAGCCTGGTTCGACGGTAACAGATGTTCAAGGTGATCGACCACGCGACCTCCCTCGCACATCCCGCCGCCGGAAATCGTAATGTGAGCTAGTGGCGGCACTTTTGGCCTGAGTACTGGCTTCTTACCCTTGTAATCGCTTTTCTTCGAAGAAGTCTGTCCTTGATAGCGCAGCAGATGAGACCCGAGCGCAATTTCGATGCCGGTCAATTCTTTATTGATGGGGAAAATGGTGCGGATCTTGTCATCGACTTCCGCTTCCGATGACAGTCGCAAGCGTTCGGCCATAAGCCTGTTGCGATACAGCGTCTCGTCGGGAGTGCGTTTTTGCCTGCGGCATAGTTCGGCACCGAAAACCCCGGTCATCCTCAGAGTCAGAGGAGAGTCCACATCGATTTTCAATGCCAGTGGTTTCGTGTACCCCATCATGATAGATCGGAACTCAGCGAAATTCACCTTTGCTTTGTCGAAAAATCCATAGCGCGGTGCGTTACTCTCATCCGGTTCACGCGCCTCTATCGCATCACGCCACTGCTCTTGCACCGCTTCGGGCTGTGCTTCCAATGCCCGCTTGATGCGCCCATTGGTGGCTTCGTCCCACGAACCTGAAGCGATGCAATCGGCTATGGAAAAGACCGGTAAGATCGGAATATCGGCAGGCAAGCGGCCGTTTGGTGATTCAAGAATGCAAACTAGATCTAACAGAATTTCCTGCGTCCGCTGTAACGAAAACGCGGGAATCAAAATCTTGCCTCGATTGAACGCAGCATCCTTGATCACGTCGGTGAGCGCATCAAGGCGTGCAAGATAATTTGAAAAATGCGGAGAGCGAACCCGTGACCCATAGGTGCTCTCCACCACCATATATTCAGGCACACCATACGGCTCCTGCCGGCCGGCGAGCAGCGGCTGGCAAGGATTGTCCTTGGTGTTGTTTCCCAGGTCGCCGCTCATAACGATATCTCCACGCGTGCCATCGTCGCGGTTCCATGAAATATTGAGCGACATCGCCCCGAGAATATGGGCAGTGCGTGTGAACGACACGAATAGATCGTCATCGACAGGAATATAGCGTGACAAGCCAAAATCAGGGCGCTGATCCACGCAGCTGAACTGAATCGCTTTGACGTCGTCCTCAGAGTAAAGGCCCGAAGAGAAACGGACACTGTCGAGCAGTGACAGCCGTGCAAGCTGCGCCGTGGCCGTTGTGCAAAAAACGACGCCTTGAAAACCATCGCGATAAAGTTTGGGAATGAGCCCGCAGTGATCGATGTGCGCATGCGTCAGAAGCACAAATTTGATGTCGGCGGCATCGAAAGGAAATTTTTGCCGGTTTTTGAAAAGTGCATGGTTTTCGCCCTGATGCAAACCACAGTCAACCAAGAATTGCACTGCTTTGCGGTCGTAAGAAAAGTGTGTGCATGAGCCTGTTACATGATCGTCACTGGCGCCGATAAATCTAATTCGCATTTAAAACCCTGAAGAAATAAGCGTCTGAAAGTCCTGCTTCTGGACGAAAGCGGCCCCAGAGAATAGCGGATTGCCACGCAAAAAAAATCACACATTGTCACGCGACCGCGAATGTCCACTACTGGCTGCCGTCGTTGGCAGCTTATGCTCCAAAAGCGACATTGGTCATGGGAGTCAGGTGGTGTGGCGCATGCCACCAGGACCAGGTGCCGTGGACTCGAAGAGAGAAATGGTCCAAGTTATGTCGGGATACACGGAAGTGGCTTCTACGCCCAGGTCTATTTCACTAAAACCGAGAGATCTCAGAATAGAGCCGACAACGTCAGAGCGGTGGTTTTCAAAAAAACGGTCATCTCGATCACGACGATCTCGAAGCAAACCAGAGTGCATCGAAGGCAATGAGAATAGTACCTTCGCGGTCGGCTTGAGCACCTGCAGAATGGATTTCCACGACTCTACAAAACAGTCCTCGTGAATATGCATCAACACTGCGCTACACAGCACGCCATCGAAACGTCCGCCGAATGGCACGCGAGTAATAGGTAGCAGACCAGGCTTCACGCGCCCCGCCAGTTCGGGATGTTTAGTCAGAGAGTATGTTCGCATCGAGTCATTGGGTTCGATGCCATAGGCGTCAACGCCATTTTTTATTAAAACCGCCAAGTCTCGGCCTGAGCCCGATCCGACATCCAGTACCTTGTCGCCTTCTTTAAAAGCAGCTTGAAAATATTTAGAGATAGCGCTGTGCGACGCCTCTGAATCGACCGTGCCATGTTGCACGTAGCTTGCATAAAACTTGGCCGTCATGTGATCCATGCTGAGACTCTCCGTTGCGTCTGCTCCATCGTTTTGCTCCGTACCGCTTTCGTCTGCTCCTGGCCGGTTGCCGTCGTTGACAGGCTATGCCCCATTGCATGCTTTGCCGACTGTTTGCAACTGCCGCTCAGTCATAGTGTATGAGCAGTTCAGCAGTGTCTAGTTAACTCGTGGCAATTTAAACATCCAGGAACATCATCACAGTCGACAATGCTAGCAACTGAAAAAAAGCGAGAAACAAAGCTCGTGGTATCGGCGGCATGAACTTCCATTGCAAGCTCTTTGCCGGTGAAATCAAGGCAGATTTATTGCTCCCTACGCAAGAAAATAATGCCAATAGCGCCAAGGAAAAAAACCTTACATGAGCCGGTACAACTTCAGGAGCAAAGGCGCAGCCAAAGAAAATTAACGAGAAACAAAATAGAAACATGCGGGAAATTTTCTGTCCCAACTGAAGTCGTATTTCATATTCCATAATTTTTATCATTGATTTTAGTTACTCAAGTTTCGCTTCAATGACTGAGGTTGCCGCCGCTGGCAACCTCAGTCTTCAACGCTGAATGGCTGCCATTTCCTGTGTGGCGCGCACAAAATCCATAGTCCAGTTCGTTTCCCATGTTCTTCCTTGGTCCTTGGAAAAAGCCTGATCCCAACGGGGATTTTCATTGGACTTAACGCGTTGCTCGGCCTGACTTTGCATTGCCGGCATTGGTCGAGAGCAGCCGTAGAGAATAACAAATTGCCAGTAAGAAAAAGGCTTACATTGTCACACTCATGAAACCGTGTGCTTCTGGCCGAACGTGCACTCCCCCCTAAAGTCAGCAGCCCCTGGACCAGAACATGCCGACATGTGTGCCATTCTTACGCCGCGTGGGAATATAGCCAGTCATGGGCAGCTTGGGCTGGGCTGTACCTTCTTCCACTTCCGTACGGCTAACCTTGTAGTACCGGCGGCCGCCTTGCTTGACGAGGCCATCAATTGCATAAGTTTGATTACCACAACTACGCAATTGAAACTGACCAGCCATCATGCGGTTCAATTCTTTCTGCATGGCCGTAGCAACTGGCTCACACGCGCCCGGGCGACTGCACCACACTTCAAATTCATGAATTGCGTAGGCGAGCTTTTCAAAACTGGTGACATCCTCGATTTTCGTTCTTATCCAAAAATTCCCACCTTGAAATTCCACATTCGACCATGCCCAGCCGCCCTTTAATACAGCAGTTTCATAGGATACCAGCGCAGCCTGCTCATAGCTGACTTCATCGGTATTCAATGCAAGGCGGCGTCCATCTCGCATACTGAGGTACCAGAGAATGGGGATGCCACACGCGGTTTCGCCTTGCCGAGGGGGACAAGGCGACAAATCCGCCCGTATTTCCCCCATCACCTTGCCTGATATGCGGTCGAATGCCGGCAAAGGCTCATATGCCGCCCGCAACGCTCCTTCCGAGGGGAACAAGCGAGGTGGGGAAATGAAATTCTCGATTGGCCGGCCAACTGCGACTTGCGCATGCAGGGAAGAATGCGTTGACACACAGGTCAATCCGAGGCACAGCACACGGCAAAAACGCCTCCATCCCACAGACAGTTCAACTATTGATTTCACGCCTGGTCCCCCGGTTAGCACAATTGAGTATTCACGACTGGCCGCTCCTGGCTGCGGACTCAAGCGGCCAGTTCAATCGCTAAGGCGGTGCCGCAAAGTCGGCTCGATATTGCGCGCATGCAGCCAGCGCACAATGTCTTCCAGCGTGGCGTCCTGCAGCAGCAAGCCCGGCGCACTGACGGACGTTGCCACTGGCAATGCGGCGGCGACGGGAGCGGGCACGGCGACAGCCAGCCCCGCATGTCCCTGCAATTTCGCCAGCGCCTGCGCGAACTGCGCCGGGTTGATGCTGCGCAAGCTTTCCAGGAAGCCCAGCTGGGCGGCTGGCGGCGGCGGCATGTCCAGGCCAGGTTCGTCGACGAAGGCGGCGCCCATGCTGGGGTGGATGAAGGCGGCCCACTTGCCCGACGGCTGCAAGCATGGCGGCAGCGCCACCTGTTCCACGTAGTCTGGCGGCGCGCTGGCGAGGATGTCAGTCGAAGCGGGCAAAAAGGTCGAACGCAGCAACTGCACGAACTGGCGCGCCTGGGCGACGGGCACGGGCGTGGCCAGCGACAGCCACAGCTGGAACGCCGTGCCCGAGATGCTGACGGCGGGCGCCGGCAAGTCCAGCTCATGCTGCACGGCATTGGCGATCGTGCACAGCGCGCTCCAGTGCGCTTCGCCGCCGCCCTTGCCGCCAAACTCCAGCACCAGCGCGCGCGTCAGGCCGCTACTGGTCACGAGTTCCACGCCCACTGTCTGCTCGCCCGACAGATGGCGCGCCAGCACGGCCGGCATCAAAGGCTGCACGCCACCCTGCGCATCGACGTAGTGCTGCTGTTCCTCGAACAGGTACAGGCGGGTGAGTTCGGAAATCAGTTTATGCATGGGCGGCCTCATAATGACGTTGAGCAACACTTGCCAACGTGCCCAGATTATAGCCTCCCCTGCTCCCGGATTTCAGCGCATCGGCTGCCCGGCTGTCTGCCGCGCCCGCCCGGCGCCAAACACCAGCCAGCTGGCCACGGCGAACAGGCAGGCGGCTACGCCGCCATACAGCATCACGGCGCCAAATCCCTGTGCCAGCGCCAGCTTCGCCACGCCGGCCGGCAGCGCGCCGGCACCCTTGCCTGCCGACAAGCCTTCCGCCATGGCGCGCAGCGCCGCCGCATCAATCCCGGCAGGCACATGCTGGCGCAAGGCGGACTGGATGGCTTCGACGAGGATAAAGCCCATCAGCGCGATATTCACCGACAGGCTGACCATGCGCGCGCTGATGTCGATGCTGGACGCCATGCCGGCCCGCTCGCCGGGCACGGCGGCCGTCGTCGTGTTGGTGACGGGCGTGTTGGTCAGCCCGAGGCCCGTGCCGGCCAGCAGGCAGCCGGGCAAGATCGTCAACCAGCTGGCGGCGTCCGCATGGCTGCCCCACAGCATCAGCAAAAAACCTGCGCCGATGGCCAGCAAGCCGGCGGGAATGACCGCATCGGCCCGGTAGCGCAGCGCCAGCCGCTCGGCCAGCGGCGGCATGAGCAAGGTGGGCAAGGTGTAGGCCAGCAGGGTCAGGCCCGTGCCCAGGCTGCTGTAGCCGAGGCCATGCTGCACGTACAGGGGCAGATAGATCATGAGCGGCCAGAAACTGCAGTTCATGCCAGCCGAACCGAGCAGCGCACCCGAGAAACGGCGGATGCGAAAGACACGGAAATCGATCATCGGTTCAGGCTGGCGTCGTTCGATGACGGCAAACGCGGCAAAACCGGCCAGCGCCACGGCCAGGCTGGCCACGGTGCGCGGGTCGGTGACACCCAGCGCCGGCCCCTGCGTGATACACCACGCCAGGCTGAACACAGCCAGCGACAAGGTGGCGATGCCGGCCACGTCCAGCTTGCGCTGCTGCGGGTCGCGCGATTCCGTCACGCCCAGGCCCGCCAGCAGCAGCGCGACGACGGCCAGCGGCCCGTGCACGAGAAATACCCATTGCCAGCCCGATAGCGCGACGATGGCCGCGCCAATGATGGGGCCGAAGCCCAGGCCCAGGCCAAACACGATGCCCCAGGCGCCAAACGCCCGGCCCCGCGCGGCGCCGGCCGGAAACTGCTGCGACAGCACGGCCACCTGGCAAATCAGCATGGCGCCGCCGGCCGCGCCCTGCAGCGCGCGCGCGACGATCAGCACGCCAGTGCTGCCGGCCCAGCCGCATACGAGGGAACTGAGGCCGAACAGCGCCAGGCTGGCGAGCAGCAGGCGCTTGCGGCCATAACGGTCGGCCAGGGTGCCCGTGGCCATCAGCACGGTGGTGCAAGCCAGGGTGTAGGCGTTCATGATCCATTGCAAGTCCTTGAAGTCGCCATGCAGCACCGTTTCCAGGGTGGGCAGGATGACGGGCACGCTGGAAATTTCCAGGCCGAACATGAGCGAGGCCAGGCACACGGCGGCCAGGGTCAGTACATTTTGTTGCGAAGTAGTCGGTAGCATCGTAGCCTTGATGTCGTAGTCATGGAGCGCGCGTGGAGGCGGCGCACTGCGAGCCAGCATTCTAAAAAGCCTCGACTCATGAAGGAAATGATAAAATTTTGTACAATTCATTCATTTTCATCATGAATCACGGGAGCTTCATGGACTTCGATACCGCCCTGCTGCGCGCCTTGGTCGCCGTAGCGGACACGGGCGGCTTTACGCGCGCCGCCGAACGGCTGCATCTGAGCCAGTCCGCCATCAGCCACCAGATCCGCCGCCTGGAAGAGCAAGCGGGCGCCGCGCTGCTGCTGCGCACCACGCGCAGCCTGCGCCTGACGGAAGATGGCGAGGATTTCCTGCGCCACGCGCGGCAGATCCTGGCGGCCCAGGATGCCCTGTCGCGGCGCTTCCAGCGTTCCTCGATTGCCGGCGCCGTGCGCTTTGGCGTACCGGAAAATTTCATGGGCGCGCGCCTGCCCGCCCTGCTGGCGCAGTTCGCGCACCTGTTTCCCGCCGTGCGCCTGGATGTGACGGTAGGCACCTATCTTGACTTGCAGAAACTGGTCGCCGTCGATGCGCTGGACCTGGCCGTCGTCATGGCCTTGACTGGCGGCCAGGATGACGCGGCCGTGCTGCGCCGCACGCGCTTCGTCTGGGCGGCGGCGCACGATTTTCGCCATGACGGCGCGCTGCCGCTGCCGCTGGCGTTTTCGCCGGCGCCGTGCATGCACCGGCAAGTGGGCGTCAACGCCCTCGACGGCGCCGGCCTCGACTGGCGCGTGGCGTTCACCTCGCCCAGCCAGCAGGGCTTGCGCGCCGCTGTGCTGGCTGGCCTGGCGATCACGGCCCTGCCAAAGGGCGACCTGGAGCCAGGCATGGTGGTCATCGATGGCCAGCATGGCTTGCCCGCCCTGCCCGCCGCCCAGTTCCAGCTCGTCTGGCGCGCCGCTGGCAGCACGGCGGCGGCCGAAGCGTTCGGGCAATTGCTGCGCGAGTGGTCAGCCGGGGCGGCGGCATGACAGCACCAGCAGCGAGGGCAGCATGGCTGCGGTACAGGGCGATGGGCCGCATGACCGGGCAGACATAGTCGCCACGCGAACATGCGTTTACCGTGCGGCGCAGCAGGACTATAGTGGCTGCTTTCCCACCTGTTCAAGGATCGCCATGAAACTCTTTTACTCGCCGGGCGCCTGCTCGCAGGCACCACACATCATCCTGCGCGAAACGGGGGCGGCCTTCACCCTCGTGAAGGTCGACCTGGGCCAGCACCGGACGCAGGAAGGCGGCAATTACTACGAACTCAATCCGAAAGGCCAGGTGCCGCTGCTGGCCCTCGACGATGGCAGCACCTTGAGTGAAGGCCCCGTCATCGCCCAGTACATCGCCGAACAGGCGGGCAGGCAGGATCTGCTTCCGCCGGTGGGCAGCTTTGCCCGCTACAAGGTACTGGAATGGCAGAACTACATCACGTCCGAGCTGCACAAATCGTTCAGTCCCCTGTTCGATCCCCGCTACGACGCCGCCACCAAGGCCTTGTTCATTGAGCAACTGGGCAAGAAATTCAAATGGGTGGATAGCCGCCTGCAAGGCCGGGCTTACCTGACGGGCGACACCTTCACCGTGGCCGACGCCTATCTGTTCGTCATCACGGGCTGGGCGCCGCGCGTGGGCGTGGACTTGTCCGCGCTGGCCAATGTGCAGGCCTTCCTGGGCAGAATGGCCCAGCGCGACAGCGTCAAAGCTGCCTGGGAAGCGGAAGGATTGGCCAAGGCGGCTTGAACGCCGTGGCCCGGTGCACGGCTCAGGTTTTTTCCGCCTTGCCGTGCATCACCATGATGGTTTGCTGCATCAGCGCGCACAGTGTTTCCTTGCCATCGCGCACGGCGAACACTTCGGCCTGCGTGACGATCAGGGTGCGGCCCGGGCGCACTACCTTGCCGCGCGCGATCAGTTTCTCGCCATCGGCGGGCGCCAGCAGATTCATCTTGTATTCCACCGTCAGCACGGACGCGCCATCCGGCACCATGGTCATGGCCGCGTAGCCGGCGGCCGAGTCCGCGATCATGCCCACCACGCCGCCATGCACGAAGCCGTGCTGCTGCTCGATGCCGCTCCAGTGCGGCACGTGAATTTCCGTGCTGCCGTGCGCCACCACGGGCAGGCTGGCCTGGATCAGGGTCATGGCGTTCTGCAGCGCAAAACTGGCTTGGACTTTCTCGGCGAAGTGCGGGGCGGGAAGACGGGACATGGTTTGACGCTTTCAGGATACGTGCCGCATGGAAGGGATCATGCGACTGTACCTGCTAATGGCCGGCACCGGCCATTAGCTGTCGTCATTTTCACCAATTGCGATGCACAGACCGCGAAGTGGCCGGTACATGCCCCGCTGTGCGAAAATGCCCGCCTTTGCCATTGCCGGACTTTACCCATGCCGCACGCTGCCATTGCTACCCTTTCCGCACGCGACGCGCGCCGCATCGCGCGCCATGCGCCGGCGGCCGACGCCGCCCGCTTTTTGCATCCGGCCCAGCAAGCCTTGCTGCACCGGCGCGGCTGGCTGACGATGCTGGCGCCGCGCAGCGCGGGCGGCGCCGAGCTGCCCCTGCCGCAAGTGGTGCGCCTGGAAGAAGCCGTGGCCGCCGTCGACGGCAGCATGGGCTGGGTGCTGACCTTGTGCGCGGGCGCGGGCTGGTTCGCGGGCTTTCTGGCGCCTGACATGGCGCGCAGCATCATCGGCACACCGCGCGTCTGCCTGGGCGGCAGCGGCGCAGCTACCGGTTTTGCCGAGGAAGAAGGCGACGGCTACCGCATCACCGGTAGCTGGGACTACGCCAGCGGCGCGCCCATGGCGACCCACTTTACCCTGAACGCCCGGCTGCAGCGCGATGGCCAGCCCCTGCTCGATGCGCAAGGCCAGCCGCGCATCCGCGCCTTCCTCGTGCCAGCCGCGCTGGTGCAATTGCTGCCCTCGTGGAACAGCCTCGGCATGCGCGCCAGCGCCTCGCACAGCTACCGCATCGACGCAAAATGGCTTGCCAAGGAACACGGTTTTACCATCGATGCGACCACCGCAACGGCCGACGGTCCCCTGTACCGCTACCCTTTCTATTCACTGGCCTACGTGACCCTGGCCGCCAACGTGGCCGGCATGGCCGGGCATTTCATGCAACTGGCCGAGGAATGCATGCGCCACCGCCGCCATGCGCGCGCCGGCTTGCCGCTGCTGGACGTGCCGGAAGTGGCCGCCATGCTGCAAGACAAGAAAGACGCATTTAGCGCCGCCCGCGTGCGTTTTTACGCCGTGCTGGACGACAGCTGGGCAACGGTGGCAGGCGGCGCGTTGCTGGACGACAACGCCATGCAGGCCGTGCAGGCCGCTTCGCTGGCCCTGGTGGCCGCCGCACGCTCAGCCGTCGATGGCTTGTATCCGTACTGCGGCCTGTACGCGGCCCGCGAAGACAGCACCATCAACCGCGTGTGGCGCGATTTTCACACGGCCAGCCAGCATGCATTGCTGCTGCCCTGACAGGCCCATCGATGAAACGGCTGCCGGACGCCATGCGGGCCGGATTGCCTGATAATATGGGGGCATTGCTACTTCTCGCTCCCCTATCCATGCACGTCAACACGCTCAGCAGCCTGGCACAACTCCTGGCCAGCGCCGAAACGGAAACCCTGGCATTTCCCACCAGCATCAATACGGCCCTGCTGCTGCAAAAGGAACTGGCCAATCCCGATTGCCACTCGTCCGACATCAGCCGTCTGCTGCTGTGCGAACCGACCTTGTCGGCGCGCGCCGTGGCGCTGGCCAATTCGGCCCTGTTCGCGCCCGGCCAGGCGCCCGCCATCACCAGCGTGCGCGCCGCCGTCGAGCGGCTGGGGCACCGCAACCTGTATGCGCTGGCGACGGCGGCCGTCATCCGCCAGCTGAACGCAGGCATCCGCGACGAGGCCTTGCGCGCCCGGGCCACCCAGCTGTGGGCGCACACCGTGCACGTGGCGGCGCTGGCGCACGCGCTGGCAGGCGCCGTCACGCACACGGATGCCGATACGGCCCTGTTCGCCGGCATCGTGCATGAAGTGGCCGGCTTTTACATGCTGGCCCAGGCCGACAAGACCCCGGGCCTGTACGCCCAGCTGGAAACGCAGATGGCGTCCACGCTGGAAGTGATCGGCCGCGCGCTGATGCGCCAGCTGAATGTGCCGCTGCCCGTGGCCGATGCCGTCAACGCCTTGCCCGGCTCGACCATCATGCTGCCACCGGAAGGCTTGCGCGACACCCTGCTGCTGGCCAAGGCGCTGGCGCCCGTGCCCTCGCCGCTGCCACAGGCCAGCGTCACCGTCAGCGCGCCGCTGCAAGCCTACCTGGAGCATGATCCCGTGCTGCAGGTGCTGCGCACGCAGCCGTCGGCCGAAGCGAAGGGCCTGATCGAGGTACTGCTCAGCTGATAGCCGATCTGCTATCATGGCGCAGGCCGGGATGGACCCGGCCCGCTTTCATTGATGTGCACTGGAAAACTGCCTTGACTACCTCCCTACGCATGCTCGGCCTGGCCGCAGCTTTGACCATGGCGTGCAACGCCAACGCCGACAGCTTCGTTTCCTCGGCCTCCAGCGCCGGCTCCCAGTCGAGCGGCAGCATTTCCGATTCGCTCAACGGTTCGAGCAACAGCTCCTCGCGCGACAACAAGGTGGCCAATGGCCCTTACCGCATCATCGACGTGGCCGCCCTGCCGGGCCGCGACGGCATGACGCGTTTGACCATGCAAGCCGACGCCACGGCAACGCCGCTGGTGCTGGACTTGCCGCAAGCGGCGCTCGACAAGCAACAGCTGGCGCAGGGCGACGTGGTGCATGCACAAAACCGCGCCTACGGCATCGAATTTTCGCGCAACGACACGCGCGCCGCCTTCTTCCTGGTGCTGGCCGACGACTGGTACGGCGAAATGGCCACGCGTCCCGTCAGCCTTTGATTCCAGGTATGACCCTGCGCAAGCTGGCGCGACTGCTGGCCGGCTGCGCCGCGCTGGCCGTGGCCGGCGCCGCCCAGGCAGGTACTTCGCTCGCCTCATCGCGTTTTTGCGACCGCGCGCAGGAACTCACGGCAACCGAGCAGGATCGCCTGTTGCGCTTTGCCGCCGTGGTGCGCGAGGAACTGGCCGCCAGCGAAGGCAGCGTGGCCCTAATCAGCCGCTCCGGTCTGGACCTGGCGCGCTTCGGCATCCGCTATTCGCATGCGGCGCTGGCCTGGCGCCACGACAATGACAGCGGCTGGTCCGCACGCCAGCTGTACTACGCCTGCGACGAAGGCCGCCCGCGCATCTTCGACCAGGGCACGGCCGGTTTCGCCATGGGCACGGAAAACCCATCTCTTGGCTATATCTCTGTCGTGAAACTGCCGGCGGAAAGCGTACCGCCCCTGCGCCGCACCCTGCTCGACCCCGTGCGCGTGCAGCAATTGCTGGCGGGCCGCTACAGCGCCAACGCCTACGCATTCAGCCTGAAATACCAGAATTGCAATCAGTGGGTGGTGGAATTGCTGGCCTCGGCCTGGGGCGAGCTGGCCGCAGGCGGCGACTTGCGCGCGCGCGCGCAGGACTGGCTGCGCGCTGCGCCTTACAACCCCGCCGCCGTCGACGTGGGTGCGCGCTGGCTGATGCTGGGATCGATTTTCGTGCCGCTGGTGCACATGGACGACCATCCGCCGGCAGCCATCGGCACGATGCAGCTGGCAGTGAGCCTGCCGGCCAGTCTGGAAGCGTTCGCGCGCCAGCGCCTGCCCGCCAGCGAGCGCGTGGAAATCTGCCACGACGGCAGACAGGTGGTGGTGCACCGCGGCTGGGAGCCCATCGCCGACGGCTGCGTGGCCGGCCCGAACGACCGCGTCATCGCCCTCGACGATACGCCGCACAACAGTCCCTAAGCAGCGGCGAGCGCCGCTTCGACCTGATCGAGCAAGTGTGCTGGCGCCAATCCCGGTCCCATCCGGCGGGCCACCTCGCCGCACGCCAGCGCCACTTCGGGCGCGGCCAGCAGGCGCGCCAGCTGCCGTTGCATGCGCCCGGCCGACAAACGCCTGGCCAGCAAGACATCGCCCACGCCGAGCCGTTTGATCCTCCAGCCGTTATCGAACTGGTCGTACGCAAACGGCACGATCAGCTGCGGGATGCCCGCGCGGAAGGCGTCCGCGCTGGTGCCGATGCCGCCGTGGTGCACCACGGCCGCCACGCGCGGCAGCAGCGCCGCAAACGGCACGTGCGCCTGCCACATGACGTTCGGCGGCAAGTGTTGCGGCACTTGCGGCGCATGGGGCGTGAGGAACAGGCCGCGCCGTCCCAGCCGCCGCAACACTTCCAGGGCGATGCTGAAATAGCGCTGTGCGTGCTGGTGCCCGGTACCGGGCGTAAAGACGATGGGCGGCTCGCCTTCGCCCAGAAAGCGTTCCAGCTCCGGCGGCAGCGCCGCAGCGCCATGCGGGGCGGCGCAGGGGAAACCGGCTTGCACGAAATGCGGCGGCCAGTCCGCCTGCGGGGCGGCGAACCAGGCGGGAAACAGTCCCAGCGAGGCATCCGGCGCGGCCAGCATGTGCGCAAAAAAATGCGCTTCGGGCGGCAGTCCGTGCTGCGCGCGCGCCCCGTTCAGGCCAGGCAGCAGCACCGGGTCGACCATGCTGCGGTGGAGCAGCCGCCACAGGGCCTGGCGCCAGGCCAGCGGCACCCAGGCGGGAATGCGCAGCGAGCCGGCCGCCAGGAAATCATGGCTGCTGCACAGGTTCGATGGCGCCAGATACGCCGCGACGATGCGCAGGTCCGGGCGCACTGACCGCGCCAGGGCGGCCATCGGCACGAGGAAGGGGTGGCACAGCACTACGCACTCTTCACCGCCCGGCAAGCCTTGCACCACGTCGCGCACGGCGCCCAGGTGCGGCACGAGGCCGCGCCACACCACGCCCCAGCCCTTGCGCTCATCCCAGAGGCCCGGATCGCCCAGCATGGCCTGCCCCTCTTCCTGCGTGCCGAAGGTGCGATACGCCAGCCCTGAGGCCAGCGCCGCCGCTTCCTGCCAGCCTGGCACCAGCAGCAGCACGCGCCGCCCCCGTTGCTGCAAGGCCTGCGCCAGCGCGATAAACGGTTGCATGTCGCCGCCGGTGCCGTTGCTGGCAACGATGACGAGCGGCGCTGCCGTCAGATGGCCATCAGCCATGCCGCCCTCCGTGCCTGGTGCCGGTGTGCAATGCAAAATCAGACAAGAACGTAGGGTGCATGGAAATCTTTTCCTAGTTGAAACATCCAACGATGGTAAGCGATGAACGTTAGCATTTCAATCAGTATCTGAGCGCTGCTTGACGCCATACCTGCCTAAAATGACTACACCGGCAGTTGCAACACCATGTCCCACTGGTCGATGCCGGGCCCGAAGCCGTCCGGCGTCACCTTCACGGGCTCGAAGCCGAAGCGTGCATAAAACTGCTGCGTATGCTGGCTGGTATTCATGGTGACCCTGGCCACCTGCGGCATGGCGCGGATGGCGTCCAGGCGGGCCTGCGTCAGCGCGCGGCCCAGTCCCTGGCCATGCACGTCCTGCGCCACCATGCCCCAGCACAGGCTGGCGACGGTGCCACCCGCCTCCAGCGCGTGGCCGCCGCAGGCGACGATGTTACCGTCGCGTTCGATGACCAGATACGGCTGCGTCGATGCTTCCAGCCAGGCGGCAAAGCCGGCGCGCTCGGACGGGTCGAAAAAGCGCGGCGTGTTGCTGTCGAAGAGGGCCAGGCAGGCATCGCGGTCGCTGGCCGCGTAAGGACGTACTGTTTGCATTTTCCGTACTCAAAAGAACATGAACACCGATTATAGGCGATGCGCATTCATGCCAGCTGCTCCGAACTGACGATATGCACGCCCGGTGCGCCGGCCAGTGCCGCTTCCAGCAGGGCTTGCGCGATGCGCGGCGCCGGATTGATGCGCCAGCGCGCCGGCAGCACAGGTCCCAGCACACGCAGCAGGCGTAACGCGGCGCCCTCGCCCGCGCGCGCCACGTCGCGCTCGCCGCCGATCAGGCCCGGCCGCACGTGCGTGAGCGAGGCAAAACCCAGCTGCTCCAGGTCGCGTTCCAGCTCGCCCTTGACGCGGTTGTAGAAGATGCGCGAAGCGGCGTTGGCGCCGGCGGCCGAATTGAGCGCATATGTGCGCGTGCCGGCCGCCCGCGCCAGGCGCGCCACGGCCAGCGGATAGTCATGGTCCACACGCAAGAACGCCTGCCGCGTGCCAGCCACCTTCATGGTCGTGCCCAGGGTGCAGATGACGGCGTCCGCCTGCCACCAGGGTGCATCGGGCGGCAATTGATCGAAATCAACGAGGGGCGCGTGCAGTTTCGCATGGGGCGGCAAGGCCTTGCGCACAGGCGCCACCACCGTGCTGACGCGCGTGTCGGCGAGCGCCAGGCGCAGCACTTCGCGGCCCACCAGGCCGGTGGCGCCCACGAGAAGTAATTTCATGGCTTTCCAGTTCAAGTTGCTGTCAGCCACCACCATACACGGAACTCAGGACAAGCGCAGCGCCAGCGCCGCCAGGGTCAGCAGCAGCACGGGCACGGTCAGCACTATGCCGACGCGGAAATAGTAGCCCCAGGAAATGTGGATGTTCTTGCTGTCGAGTACATGCAGCCACAGCAAGGTGGCCAGGCTACCGATCGGCGTGATCTTCGGCCCCAGGTCGCTGCCGATGACGTTGGCGTAAATCATCGCTTCGCGCACGGCCCCCTGCGCCGTCGTCGGGTCGATGGCCAGCGCGCCCACCAGCACCGTCGGCAGGTTGTTCATCACGGACGACAGCAAGGCCGTCAGCACGCCCGTGCCCATGGCCGCGCCCCACACGCCATACTGGGCAAAGTGGTTCAGCATGCCAGTCAGGTACGCCGTCAAGCCCGCATTGCGCAAGCCGTACACGACCAGGTACATACCCAGTGAAAAGACGACGATGTGCCACGGCGCATGGCGAATCACGTGGCGCGTGGAAATCACGTGCCCCTTGCCCGCCACGCCCAGCAGCAGCGCGGCGCCCACGGCGGCGATCAGGCTGATGGGCACACCCAGGTGTTCCTGCGAGAAAAAGCCCACCAGCAGCAGCGCCAGCACCAGCCAGCCGGCGCGGAAGGTGGCCAAGTCGCGAATGGCGGCGTCCGGGCGCTTCAGTTGCGAGGCATCGTAATCGCGCGGGATATCCTGGAGGAAAAAGAGCAGCAAGACGCCCAGGGTGGCGGCCACGGCGACGACGTTGACGGGCACCATCACGGAAGCGTACTCGGCAAAGCCGATCTTGAAGAAATCGGCCGAAACGATATTCACCAGGTTCGACACCACCAGCGGCAGGCTGGCCGTGTCGGCAATAAAACCGGCCGCCATGACGTAGGCCAGGGTGGCCCTGGCGGAAAACTTCAGCGCCCGCAGCATGGCGATGACGATGGGCGTCAGGATCAGCGCAGCGCCGTCATTGGCGAACACGGCGGACACCAGCGCGCCCAGCAAGACCAGCAACACGAACAGTTTTCTGCCGCTGCCGCCGCCCCAGCGCGCCACGTGCAAGGCGGCCCATTCGAAGAAACCGGCCGCGTCGAGCAGCAGGCTGATGATGATCACGGCGATGAAGGTACCGGTGGCGTTCCACACGATATGCCAGACGACGGGGATGTCGCCCCAGTGGATGACGCCGGCCAGCAAGGCGACACCAGCACCGATGACGGCGCTCCAGCCGATGCCCAGGCCGCGCGGCTGCCAGATGACCAGGGTTAATGTGGCGAGAAATATCAGGAAAGCGATGAGCATGGTGTCAGTTCCGGTCACTGGTGCATTTAATCATTCCATAATACTGGAAATATTGAATTAAACCAATGTCGGATCAGTGCTATCACATCCTTGCGCGCCTGCTACGCGGGAAACTCTCCGCGCGCATAGCAATCCCACAAGCTGTCGATGAAGGCGATATCGGCAGCTTGCAAGCGGGCCTGGGCGATCAGGCCGAAATCGTCGGAGACGTAGGCGGCCAGGTCCGGGTTGCCCGTCAAGCGGAAAACCGCCTTGAAGGCGGCCTCCCTCACCGGCGCCGTCGCGGCATCGTCTTGCGGGAGCTTGTCACAGCTCTCGCGCCAGGCAGTATCGAATGCGATGGCGTCCCTGGCATCGAGCGCCGCATCCCAATCGCGCTCTGGCCCAAAGATTTTTTCAAAAAATACACCGTCGTTGATCTTGCCTAAAAGATCGCTGTCTCGCATTCTTTCTCCTAAAATGAGCCACATGCCAGGGCCTGAGCGGCACCGTTACTCCTCCAGCCCTCCCCCCAGCGCCTTGTACAGCGCCACGGCCGACTTGAACTGGTCGCGCCGCGCGTCGAGCAGGGTTTGCTGCGCCGCATACGACTGGCGCTGCGCGTCGAGCAATTCCAGGCGGCTGTCCTGGCCCGCATTGTATCGCAGCTGCGACAGCCGCTGGCGCTGCTGCGCCGCCACCACCACGCGTTCTTGCGCATCGATCTGCTGCGCATACGTGGCGCTGCCGGCCAGGCCGTCGCGCACGTCGCGGAAGGCCGCCTGGATCGCCTGCTCGTATTGCAGCACGGCCACGTCCTTGCGCAGCCTCGACAATTGCAGTTCCGCGCGCAGCTGGCCGCCCTGGAACAGCGGCTGCGTCACCTGCGGCGCAAACGACCAGCTGCGCGCGCTGCCACGGAACAAGTCACCGAGCTCCGGGCTGGCCAGGCCCAGCTGCGCCGTCAAGGACAGGCGCGGGAAAAAGGCGGCGCGGGCGGCGCCGATTTCCGCATTCGCCGCCACCAGCGCATATTCGGCCTGCAAGATGTCGGGCCGGCGCGCCAGCAAGTCCGACGGCAGGCCCGGTGGCAGCTGCGTCAGCACGGGCTGGCCATCGAGCGGCCGGCCAGCGGGCAAGTCCGCTGGCAGCGGCGCACCGAGCAGCAATTCCAGGTTGTTGCGCGCCAACAAGCTGGCCCGCTCGCGCGCCTGCACGTCCGCTTCCGCAGTGGCCGCCTGCCCTTGCGCTTGCGCCACGTCCAGGCCGCTGCCCTGCTGCGCGCCGTGCAGGCGCTGCGTCAGCAGCAAGGCCTGGCGCCAGTCAAGCAGGGTTTGCCGCGCCAGCGCCAGCTGTTCCTCGGCCAGCCGCTGTTCCAGGTAGGCATCGGCGACAGCGCCGATCAGGGCCATGTGCGCGGCGCGCTGGCCCTGCCGCGTGGCCAGGTAGCGGGCAAACGCGGCATCCGACAGCGAACGCAGACGGCCGAACAGGTCGATTTCGAACGCGCTCATAGCGATGCCGGCCGTGAACGTGTTTTGAACAGTAGCATCGGCGCCGCGCTGGCGCACCCCGCCCGCATTCGCGGCTATGGCCGGGTAGCGGCCCGCATCCTGGATCTGGTACTGGGCCCGCACGGCTTCCACGTTGAGGGACGCCACGCGCAAGTCGCGGTTGTTTTCCAGCGCCAGGCTGACCAGGCGCTGCAGGCGCGCATCGAGCAGCATCTGGCGCCAGCCCAGATCGGCGGCGCTGCCGGCTGCGAATGACGGCGTCGCCTCGTAACTGGCGGGAATGGGCGCCGCCGGCTTGACCAGCGGCGGCGTCAATGAACAGGCCGACAAGGCCAGCGCGGCCAGCGGCGTGATAAAAATCAAACGCATCACAACTCTCCTTCCACCGCCTTGATGGCGGTGCGATTACTGCGTTTGTTGAAATAGCTGCCCATCTTGTCGACGGTGCCCAGCACCACGACAAAGAACACGGGCACGAAAAACACGGCCAGCACGGTGGCGGTGATCATGCCGCCGAACACGCCCGTGCCGATCGCATGCTGCGTTTCGGCGCTGGCGCCCGTGGCCAGCATCAGCGGCACCACGCCCAGGGCGAAGGCCAAGGACGTCATCAGGATAGGACGCAAACGCAACCTGGCCGCTTCCACCGTCGCTTCGACCAAGCCCTTGCCCTGCGCCTGCAACTGGCGCGCATATTCGACGATCAAAATCGCGTTCTTCGCCGACAGGCCGATGATGGTGATCATGCCCACCTTGAAGAACACATCGTTCGGCATGCCGCGCAACATCACGGCCAGCACCGCGCCCAGCAATCCCAGCGGCACCACCAGCATCACGGAGACGGGAATCGACCAGCTTTCATACAGCGCCGCCAGCACGAGGAAGACCACCAGCATCGACAGCGCCATCAGCATCGGCGCCTGCGACGCCGATTCCTTCTCTTGCAACGACTGGCCCGTCCACGCCAGCGCGAAGCCCGGTGGCAGCTGTTTCACCAGCCGTTCCATTTCCAGCATGGCGTCGCCGCTCGACACGCCCGGTGCCGCGCTGCCGGAAATACGCGCCGCCGGATAGCCCTGGTAGCGCACCAGCTGCAGCGGCGACTCGCTCCACACGGGACGCACCAGTTCGCCCAAGGCCACCATGCCGCCCGCGTTATTGCGGATGCGCAGGGCCAGCACGTCGTTCAGCTGCATGCGCGACGGCGCGTCGGCCTGGATGATCACCTGCTGCATGCGGCCCGCATTCGGAAAATCGTTGACATAGGTCGAGCCCATGGCCGCCGTCAGCATGTCGGCAATGGCCGTAAATGACACGCCCAATGCCTCGGCCTTGGTGCGGTCGATATCGAGGCGCACGCTGGCACCGGGCGGCAAGCCGTCCGGATACACGCCCGCCACCTTGCTGCTTTGCGCGGCCAGGCCCAGCAACTGGTTCTGCGCCGCCTGCAGGGCGGCGACGCCCTGGTTGGCGCGGTCTTGCAGACGCAGCGAAAAGCCGGACGAATTGCCCAGTTCATCGATGGCGGGCGGCATCAGGCTCATGATCACGCCCTCCTTCGCCTGCGCCATGGCGGCCTGCGCCAGCGCCACTTCTTCCTGCGCCGTGGCGCCATTGCGCTGTTTCCAGTCCTTCAGCATGGTGAACGCCAGGCCCGCATTCGGCCCCGCGCCGGAAAAGCTGAAGCCGAGGATCGACTGGTTCACCTCGATGCCGGGCCGCGTGGCGACGTGCTGCTCGTACAGCTTGACGACATCAAGCGTGCGCTCCATGGTGGCGTCCGACGGCAGCTGGATCGAGGTGATGAAATAGCCCTGGTCTTCCTCGGGCAAGAAGGCCGACGGCAGCTGCATGAAGGCCACGCCCAGCGCCGCGACGATGGCGCCATACACGACCATCGAGCGGCCGGTGCGTTTGAGCATCGCCACCACGCCCTTTTCATAGCGCGCCGTCATGCGGTCAAATTGGCGGTCGAACCACAGGAAAAAGCCCTTCTTGTCATGATCGTGCGGGCCGATGGGTTTGAGCATGGTGGCGCACAGGGCCGGCGTCAGGGTCAGGGCCAGAAACGCCGAGAACAAAATCGACACGGCCATCGCCAGCGTGAACTGGCGATAGATGGCGCCCACGGAACCGCTGGCCAGCGCCATCGGGATGAACACGGCCGTCAGCACCAGCGTGATGCCCACGACCGCACCGGTGATTTCGCGCATCGCTTTCGACGTCGCTTCCTTCGGCGACAAGCCTTCGGTGGCCATCAGGCGCTCGACGGCTTCCACCACCACGATGGCGTCATCGACGATGATGCCGATGGCCAGCACCATGCCGAACATGGTCAGCACGTTGACGGAATAACCGGCCAGCAGCATCACGGTAAAAGTGCCCATCAGGGCAATCGGCGCGACGATGGCGGGAATCAGCGTGTAGCGTATCTTTTGCAGGAACAGGTACATGACGAGGAACACCAGCACCATCGCTTCGAGCAAGGTGACGATGACCTTCTCGATCGAGATTTTTACGAACGGCGCCGTATCGAACGGCACCGAATACTTGATCCCGGCCGGCATGGTGTGCGCCAGTTCGGCCATGCGCGCGCGCACGGCGGCCGCCGTCTGCACGGCATTGGCGCCCGGCGACAGCATGATGGCGGCGCCCGACGCGGCTTGCCCGTTTTCGCGGATGCTGAAATTGAAGCTTTGCGCGCCCAGTGACACTTTCGCCACGTCGCCGATGGTCACTTTCGAACCATCCGCATTCGCGCGCAGCACGATGGCGGCAAATTCGGCCGGCGTTTGCAGCTGGCCCTGCACCGTCAGCGGAATGGTCACGCGCTGGCCTTCGACGGCCGGCGAATCGCCGAGGCGACCCGGCGCGATCTGCGCATTTTGCTGCGCGATGGCGGCCGTCAGCTCGCCCATGGCGATGTTGTACGACACCAGCTTGGCCGGGTCGACCCAGATGCGCATGGCCCGCTCGGAGCCGAACAGCTGCACCTTGCCCACGCCGGGAATGCGGCGCAGTTCTTCCGTCACGTTGCGCGCCAGGTAGTCGCCCAGCGCCACTTCATCATGCTGGCCATTCTCGGAGATCAAACTGACGATCATCAAAAAGCCGGACGACGCCGATTCCACCGTCAAGCCATTTTGCCGCACGGCCTGCGGCAGGCGCGGCTCGATGGCTTTCAGGCGGTTCTGCACGTCCACCTGCGCCATTTCAGGGTTGGTGCCGGGCTGGAAGGTGACGCTGATCGAGGCCGAACCCGAGGTATCGGTGGACGACTCGAAATACAGCAGGTGCTTGACGCCCGACAGTTCGCGTTCGATCAGGCCCACCACGGAATCGTTCATGGTTTGCGGCGTGGCGCCGGGATAATTGGCGCTGATGCTGACGCTGGGCGGCGCCACGGATGGGAAGCGCGCAATCGGCAATTGCGGTATGGCGATCAGTCCGAACAGGACGATGAAGACCGCCACCACCCACGCAAAGACGGGGCGGTTGATGAAAAATTGAGGCATGTCGTTAGGCTTTCATTGTATTCAAAGTGTGCATCAACGGGCCTTGGCGGCAGCCGCCGTTGCCACGACAGCCGGCTTCCACGGCTGCGGCGCGGCAGTGGCGCCTGGCTGCAAGCGTTCCTGGCCTTCGATGACGACCGTGTCGCCCGCCTTCAAGCCGCCGTTGACCACGTACTGGTGCTCGACCACGTCGCCCACGGCAATCGGTTTCAGGCTGGCTTTGTGCGTGCCATCGAGCACCCAGGCCTGGGCCTGGCCATCGCTGCTGCGCAAGACGGCTTGCTGCGGCACGAGCACACCATTCGCTTGCACGGCGCGGGCGATGCGGGCGCGCACGAACATGCCCGGCAGCAGCTGGCGCTGCGGATTGTCGACCAGCACGCGGATGACGGCGTCGCCCGTGCCCGCATCGACACTGATGCCGGAGAACAGGATGCGGCCCGTGACGGGATGCGGCTGGCCATCGGCACCCAGGATGGTCACGGGCAGCTTGTCCGCGCCTCCGTTACCGGAGGCTTGCAGCGCGGCCAGCGCGGCGGCCGGCTGGCGCACGTCGACATACACCTTGTCGATCTGCTGGATGCGCGCCATCGGCGTGGCATCGGCCAGGCCCACCAGCGCGCCTTCCGTCACCAGTTCGGAGCCGATGCGCCCGGCAATCGGCGCCTCGATGCTGGCAAAGGCCAGGTCCAGGCGGCGCCGCGCCAGGCTGGCGCGCGCCTGCGCCACGGTGGCCACGGCTTGCTCGCGCTGGGCCACGGCATCGTCATATGCCTGGCGGCTGATGGCGTCCGCTTCCACCAGCGGTTTCAGGCGGTCCGCCTGGCTGCTGGCGCGCTTCGCCGTGGCCACCGCGTGCTGCAGGGCTGCGGCGGCCGAATCGACGTCCGCCTGGAATGGCGCGGGATTGAGCTGGAACAGCTTCTGCCCCGCCTGCACCTCGGCGCCCTGTTCGAACTGGCGGCGCAGCACGATGCCGCCCACCTGCGGGCGGATGTCGGCCGTGCGGAACGCCGCCACCCTGCCCGGCAATTCATCGCTGAGGACCACGGGCGCCGCGTGCAGCTTGAGTACCGTCACGGAAGCCGGTGGCGTGGCCGCTTCCTCCGGCGCGGGTTTGGAACAGGCGGCAAGGCTGAGCAGTGCCGCGGCGATCAACATGTTTTTCCTGGTGAGGTACTTTACTGGCATGACTTTTCTCTATGACTGATCCCAACCGGCGGTCCGGTCGACAGATACGCGCAGCATAAAAGGTCAAGGTGGATGTTTCGTCAAAGAAATGTGGAGATTCGATGGAGAGAGCGAAGAATGCTAGACTATTTAGATGAACTATCATCACAGCGCCAGCCAGCCCTCCTTCCTTGCCACCACGCCGCCTTCCGCCCTCGTCCTGATCGCCGAAGATGAACCGCAAATCGCCCGCATCCTCGCCGGTTACCTGGAGCGCGACGGCTACCGCACGGCTTTCGCCGTCGATGGCCAGGAAGCGCTGCAGCAGCACCTGGCGCTGGCGCCGGACCTGCTGCTGCTCGACGTGCAAATGCCCAGAGTCGATGGCTGGGGCGTGCTGGCGGAAGTGCGGCGGCGCGGCGAGACGCCCGTCATCATGCTGACGGCGCGCGACCAGGATGCCGATAAACTGGCCGCCCTGCGCGTGGGCGCCGACGACTACATCATCAAGCCCTTCAATCCGGCCGAAGTGGTGGCCCGCGTGGCGGCCGTGCTGCGCCGCTCGCGCGTGCGCCACCATCCGGTGGGCGGCCAGCGCCTGCGCTGCGGCCCCATCGAGATCGACCAGGAAACGTATGTGGCCAGCGTGCTGCGCGAAGGCGCGCCCGTGCCCTTGAGCCTGACCTTGACGGAGTTCCGCCTGCTGGCGCATCTGGCGCGCACGCCGCGCCGCGTCTGCAGCCGCCTGGAATTGCTGGAGTCGTGCATGCCCGAGAGCAATTCGATGGAACGCACGGTGGACAGCCACGTCAGCAAGCTGCGCAAGAAGCTGGAAGAAGCGGGCGTGATGAACATGCCGGTCAGCCTGCGCGGCGTGGGCTACCGGCTGGAAAGCGACTGATGCGCTTCACGGGCCTGAACCGGCAGATCGTGCTGTCGATGTCCGTGCTGATGGTCAGCAGCATCCTGATCATCTGGATGGGCTCATGGATCTTCTTTGCCGTCGCCTTCAAGATCGACCCCAACATGCTGTCCGAGCCGGACGACTGGTCGCCCAGCACCGTCGAATGGCTGTGGATCTTCGCCATCACCATCTTCGGCCTGGGCCTGGCGGCCTTTTTCGCCATCAAGCTCGCTTCGCGCATCCTCAAACCGATCAATTCCGTGATGGACAGCGTGCGCCGCGTGGCGCATGGCGACCTCTCCGCGCGCGCCTTCGCGGGCGACCGCAGCCTGGGCGAGACGGCCATGCTGGTCGATGACTTCAACAGCATGGCCGAGCGCCTGCAGCGGGCGGCCAAGGAAAGCGAAACGTGGAATGCGGCCATCGCGCATGAATTGCGCACGCCCGTGACCATCCTGCGCGGCACCTTGCAAGGCGTCGTCGATGGCGTCTTCAAGCCCGAGGAAGTACCGTTCTCCAGCCTGCTGGCGCAAGTCGAGGACCTGGGCCGCCTGATCGAGGATTTGCGCACCCTGAGCCTGGCCGACAGCGGCTACATGCAGCTGCGCATGGCGTGGACGGACCTGACCCTGGAAATCGAGGAAGTGCGCCGCCTGCTGGCGCCGGAAATGGAGGCAGCCGGTTTTAGCCTGCAATTGCAGCTGTCCGACCATCCCGTCTGCTGCGACGCGGCGCGCATCCGGCAAATCGTGCTGGCCCTGCTCGACAACGCGCGCCGCTATGCGCATCCGGGCCTGCTGCGCGTGCGCACCCGCGTGCAGGCTGGCCAGTACTACTTGAGCGTCGAGGATGCGGGCCCCGGCATTGCCGAGGAACTGGCGCCGCATGTATTCGAAGCGTTTCGCCGCGGCGACAGCGACGGCGGCGACCTGCATGCGGGCAGCGGCCTGGGCCTGGCCGTGGTCGAAGCCATCGCGCGCGCCCACGGCGGCAGCGCCGCCTGCACGCGTGGCAAGGCGGGCGGCAGCCTGTTCACCATCAAGTGGCCGGTCGAGCATGGGGCGGTGCCGGCCGCCTGACTATATCGCCGGCGCGCGCAGCATGTCGACAAAGGCGCGCAAGACGGCCGGCATCTGCCGCCGGCTCGGGTAGTACAGGAAGTAACGGGACGGCGGCGGCAAGCAGCGCTGCAGCACGCACACCAGGCGCCCCGCCGCGAGATCGGCGCGCGCATCGGCCGCGTACACATACGCCAGACCCGCGCCATCGCGCGCCGCGCACAGCATCAGTGCATCGTCGTCGAACACCAGCGGGCCACTGACGGCGATGCTGACGGCATCCCCCTCCTGCCCGAACTCCCACGCATACTGGCGCCCGCTGGGAAAACGCCGGCCTATGCAGGCATGCGCCAGCAAGTCGCGCGGCGTATTTGGTGCGCCATGCGCCGCCAGGTAAGCCGGCGACGCCACCACCACGAACGGTTGCGGCGCCCCCACGGGCACGGCGATCATGTCGGCCGCCACCTGCTCGCCAAAGCGGATGCCCGCATCAAAACCATCTCGTACGATATCGATCATGCCGTCATCGGTGACCACGTCCACCTGCACGCGCGGATAACGGGCGACGAAACCGGCCAGCATGGGCGCCAGCAGCAGCCGCGCGGCCGGACGGGGCACGTTCAGGCGCAGCTTGCCTGCGGGCACATCCTGCAAGGCGCTCAAGTCCAGCAAGGCATCGTCGATTTCGCGCATGGCCGGGGCCAGCCGCGCCAGGAGCTGCTGCCCCGCCTCGGTGGGCGTGACGCTGCGCGTGGTGCGGTTCAGCAGGCGCACGCCCAGGCGCTCTTCCAGCGCGCGCAGCGCATGGCTGAGGGCGGAGGCGGATACGCCCCGTTCGAGGGCCGCCTGGCGAAAGCTGCGCAGGCGGGCGACGGCGGCAAAGGCCGTCAATTCGTTGAGGTCAGCCATTATTGAGGAAAAAATTCATGAGCCTTATTCAGTAATCCATGCAGGATTAGCGATCTTATCGCATGCTGTTGCTTCACCCATACTCCTTGCATCTTTTTTTTGACGAGGAGTGAAAAATGGAACACAGAACACTGGGCAAATCCGGCTTGCGCGTCGCCCCCATCGGCCTGGGCTGCATGGGCATGAGCTTTGCCTACGGCGGCGCAGACGAGGCCACCTCGCTGCGCGTGCTGCACCGCGCCGTGGAACTGGGCGTGACCCTGATCGACACGGCGGAAGTCTACGGACCCTACGCCAACGAGGAACTGGTAGGGCGCGCCCTGAAGCAGCTGCGCGGCAAAGTCAACATCGCCACCAAGTTCGGCTTCAAGATCCTGCCCCACGGCCAGGGCGTGGAACGCATGGCGGGCGTGGACAGCCGGCCCGAGCACATCGTCCGCGCTGTGGAAGCGTCGCTGTCCAGGCTGGGCATCGAGTGTATCGACCTGCTGTACCAGCACCGCGTGGACCCCGCCGTGCCCATCGAAGACGTGGTCGGCGCCATGGCCGGTCTGGTGCGCGCGGGCAAGGTGCGCCACCTGGGGCTGTCGGAAGTGTCGGCCGCCACCCTGCGCCGCGCCCACGCCGTGCACCCGATTGCGGCCGTGCAGTCCGAATACTCGCTATGGAGCCGCGACGTGGAAGCCGAAGTGCTGCCCGTCTGCCGCGCCCTCGGAATCGGTTTCGTGCCCTACAGCCCGCTGGGCCGGGGCTTCCTGACGGGCCAGCTCACCTCCGGCGCCGCGCTGGCGCCAGACGACTACCGCCACAGCCTGCCCCGTTTCCAGCCGCAGGCGATGGCGGCCAACGCGGCCCTGGTGGCCGAACTGCAGGGCCAGGCGGCCGCGCGCGGCGCCACGGCGGCCCAGCTGGCCCTGGCCTGGCTGCTGGCGCAAGGCACTGACATCGTGCCGATTCCCGGCGCCCGCAGCCTGGCGCACCTGGAAGAAAATGTCGCCGCCGCGCGGATCAAATTGAGCGACGCCGAGCTGGCCGCCATCGGTGCGGCCATCGCGCCGGCCAGCGTGCAGGGCGCGCGCTACCCGGCGGTGGAGCTTGCCATGCTTGGCCTGTAGACAACCGTGCATGAGTGCGCTATACCGGTACTTTTTTATCCAGCGCACTTGAAATGCCTGAATCCGCTATCATTTCCAATCTGAACTATTCACTATGAAAAGGATTTACATGTCCGCACTGCTCGAAACACTGCAATGGCGCTACGCCACCAAGAAGATGGACCCGACGAAAACGGTGCCGCAAGACAAGGTCGAGCGCATCCTGGAAGCCGTGCGCCTGACGGCCAGCTCCAGCGGACTGCACCCGTATGAAGTGTTCGTCGTGACGAATCCGGCCCTGCGCGAGCAGATCAAACCGCACGCGTGGAACCAGTCGCAAGTGACGGACGCCTCGCATTTGCTGGTGTTTGCCGCCTGGGACAATTACACGGTAGAACGCATCAACGCGCGCTTTGACCTGGTCAATACCGTGCGCGGCTTCAAGAATGAAGGCTGGGAAGCGTACCGCCAGCAGATCCTGGCCACGTATCCGCAGCGCGACGCGGAAACCAACTACCAGCACGCGGCGCGCCAGGCGTATATCGGCGTGGGCACGGCCCTGATCGCCGCAGCGCAGGAAAAAGTCGATTCGACGCCGATGGAAGGCTTTGATCCGGCCAAGGTCGATGAAATCCTGAACCTGCGCGAAAAAGGCCTGCGCTCCGTCGTCATGCTGCCGCTGGGCTACCGCGCCGACGAAGGCGACTGGCTGGTGGACCTGAAAAAAGTGCGCCCTGCGCGCGAGCAATTCATCACCGAGCTGGCGTAAGCGCCTTGCCCGTGACTGAAAAGCGGCTGCCGGCGACGGCAGCCGCTTTTTTTTGCTGTCAGGCTGGCTGCGGAAAGCGCACCGTCACCTGCAAGCCCCGTCCCGCCGCCCCATCGGCGAGCGCGATATCGGCCCGGTGGTGCTCGGCGATGTGGCGCACGATGGACAGGCCCAGGCCGCAGCCCCAGGCGTCGTTGCCGTCGGGACGGAAGAAGCGGTCGAACAGGCGCGCATGGTGCTGGCGCGGCACACCGGGGCCGTTGTCGGACACGCGCAGCAGGGGCCGGCCCTCTTCCAGCGCCGCCTGCAAATCGACCCTGCCGCCCTGCTGCGTGTAGCGCAAGGCGTTATCGATCAGGTTATTCAGCAACACTTGCAAGCCGTCGGGATCAGCCTGCACCAGCACCGGGGCCGGCAGCGTTTCCACCACGCCCAGGTCGATTTCACGGCTGTCGGCCAGCGCGCTGTGGTCGGCCACGGCCGCTTCCAGCAACTGTCCCAGATCAACCGTTTGCAGCTGGCTGGCCGTCAGCGCCGTTTCATGGCGCGCCAGGCTGAGCAATTGCCGCACCAGGTGCGTGCTGCGGTCCAGCCTTTCGTGCAGCCGCGCCAGCGCCACGCGGCGATCTTCCTCGCTGCCGGCCCGCTCGGCCACCTGCAGCTGCAGTTTCAATGCCGTCAGCGGCGAACGCAATTCATGCGCGGCATCGGCGACAAAGGTGCGCTGCGCCGTCAGCGCCACCTCGAACCGCCGCATCAAGCCATTCAGCGCCAGCGCCACGGGCCGCAACTCGGGCGGCATGTCGTCGGCCGCCAGCGGCGTCAGTGCGTCCGGCGAACGGCCGGCCACGGATTCGGCCAGCCGGTGCAGCGGTGCCAGCGCGCGCCCCACCACGACAACGATCAGCAGCGCCAGGATCAGCGCGAACGCCAGCAGGGGCGCGCCGGCACGCCTGGTCATTTGCCAGGCCAGCTGGTCGCGCACGGCCTGCGCCTGCGCCACCTGCACGTAACGGCCGCGCCGTGTCTCGCCATACAGGCGCCAGTCTTCGCCGCGCAACGTGACATCGGCAAAGCCGGCCAGTGCATAGCGCGGCATTACCGGCTGGTCCGGCAAGACGGGCAAGGGCTGGCCATCCTCGCCCCACGCCTGCAGCACGAACGCTTCTTCCGGCTCTTGCGCGGCCGGCGAGCCCGTCTGCGGCTCGAACTCGTCGGGCAAGGCCACGGCCAGCTGGCGCAGCTGCAAATCGGCCAGTTCATTCGTCTCTTCCAACAGCGAACGGAACAGCGAAATGCCGGCGCCGAGCACGCACAGCAAGGTGGCCGCCAGCAGACCGAGCAGCAATTGGCGGCGGATGGTCAGCAAGATGCTTCCCGCATCTTGTAGCCCACGCCGCGCACGGTCTGGATGCAGTCCGCGCCGAACTTCTTGCGCAGCTGGTACACGTACACGTCGACGGTATTGCTTTCCACTTCGCTATCCCAGCCGTACAGCTTTTCGCTCAGTTGCCGCTTCGACACCACCCTGCCCGGATGGTCGAGCAAGGCGCGCAGCACGGAAAATTCGCGCGGCGCCAGCTTGACCTGTGTACCTTCGTAGCTGACGTCGTGGCTGGCCAGGTCCAGGGTCAGCGCGCCATGCTCGATGACGGAGCGCGAACGGCTGACCCGGCGGCGCAGCAGCGCGCGTATGCGCGCCAGCAATTCATCGAGGTCGAACGGTTTCACCAGGTAATCGTCGGCGCCGCTGTCGAGCCCCTCGACGCGGGCCCGCGTGCCGTCGCGCGCCGTGATGATCAGCACGGGCAGCTCTGCGCCCCGCGCGCGCGTGGCGCGCAGCACGTCCATACCCTCCTTGCCGGGCAAGCCCAGGTCCAGCAGCATCAGATCGTAGGCGAAGCCGGCCAGCGCCAGCTCCGCATCGTGGCCGTCGCGGACCCAGTCCACGGCATAGCACTCGCCGCGCAAGCCCTCGACCAGGCTTTCCCCGATCATCGGATCATCTTCCACCAGCAACACGCGCACCCGGGCCCTCACAATCGCACAAAATAGCGACATCTTACCTCGGCTGGCGCAAGCCGGCTTGGCGCTGGCTGCGCTACCGCGGCCAGCCACACCAGGTGGCAAGGGTTGCCAACGTTCCTGTACGCCTGAGCAGACTCCTGCGGATAATTGACGTCAGCCAAAGCCGGCGCCGCAGTCAATCTCTTACAGATCCTGGTTGCGGTTCAAGGTCACGTCCCCTTCGGTGGCCGTGGCCGGCACCACGGATTGCGTCGTGGCCGCATGCGCGTCGACAGGCTGCATGGTCACGACGGGCCTGGCGTTGACGTACCAATCGCTGTCGAACTGGAGGTTGGGATTGGTCTTGGGGATCGCGCCGCCCTGCTGCGGCGTCAGACTGGCCTGTGGTTGCTGTGAGTGGCGCTCCGGCGCCATCTTCATGTTATCGCCGGCGCCATGGCTGTACACGTCGAACGGGATTTGATGATCGTAGACGAACGCTTCGGTGGGGGCAGGTACGCCCTTCAATACTTGCCAGGCAGGAATCTGGTAATTGCTCTGCGGGTTCTGCGGTTTCAGGAAGACCAGCACGGTCTTGCCTCGCATTTCGTCCGATTCCACGTTGTTGCTGATGTTAATTTGCGTAACCATCGTTTGCTCCCTGCTGTGGCTCTGCCCGGACTCAAGAAAAACAGCGCCGGACGACGAGTCCGCGATTTCCTCTGGCGCTGGTCATCACTGCAAACGATGCGGCGGCGCTCGCCTGGCACTGTCCGCAACAGGCACTGGCGGATGCAGGGCCTGTTGCGGCAGCTTACCAGACGATTACTGCGCCAGGTAGCGTTCCGAACGGGGGCCGTACAGCAAGCCGTTCGGCACGCCGGCCGACAGCAAGCGCGCATTCGCCGTGCCGGCGATAGGATGGCTGGCATCGGTGCTGGTGTTGATGATCTGCTTGACCGCCGCCGTCACCAGCATGCCGACCAGGCCGCCGCCACCGCTGTTGTTGCCTTCGTTGCTCGACGCGCTGGCCGCACCCTGCCACAGCAAGGCGCCCGTCTTCAGGTCGACCAGCTTGGCATCAACCGACACCACGGTCACGCTGTCGATCACGGCATACGTGGTGCCGTACTTGGAAATCGTCACGTACAGGCCCGCATCGGCGCCAAAGATCTCGTTGAGCTTTTTCGCATCGACACCGTGGATATCGGCGGCATTCGTCAAGCCGTTCTGCTTGAAGGTTTCACCGACCACGGCCACCGGCAGCACGTAGTAGCCCGCTTCGGCCAGCGGATAAGTCACTTGCGCGTAGACGCTGTTGCCGGCATTGACTTCGGGCGAGTTGTTCAACGGCGGCAAGACCACGATGGAACGGGGCTTGGCCGCCTTGAAGGCCGTATAGTCATACGCGGCCTGCTTGGTGGCGCAACCGACCATGAAGATGGCGGGACCCAGGCACAGGGCCATTTTCAACATGCGCGACATCATAATTTCTCGCCTTTTTTCATTTTACCCAACAGGAAGTCCATGTACGGCGTCGATTCCGGGAACAGTTTTTTCTCGTCTTCGAATTGCGCGGCGACCTGCTCCGGCTTGCCCGCGATCGAGTACAGCATGCCCAGGTGGGCGTGGTAGCCCGGCGGCGCGTGATTGCCCTTCGCAGCGATCACTTGCAGGTCTTTTTCCATGGCGGCGATCTGCTGCTCGGGGCTTTCGCCTTTCAGATACTCGTACACTTGCGGCTGGTAGCCTTCCCATTGGTACAGGGTTTTCGACTGCGTGGCGCAACCGGTCAGGGCGGCACAGGCGAGCATGGCCAGCAGGGCTGCGCCCTTGTTCATCATTGTTTTCATGGGATACCTTATTGTTTGCGCAATGCACCCGCTTCGACGCCGGCGACCAGGCGCTCGACCGCTTCGCGCATGGCCAGGTCCAGCACTTTGCCGTTCAGGGTGGCGTCATAACTGGCGGTGCCGCCAAAGCCCAGCACTTCACGGTTCGACAAGCTGTATTCGCCGGCGCCGGCCGCCGAATACACGACTTCCGAGGTGGCGATATTGACGACGTTCAATGTGACCTTGGCATATGCCACTTGCGTCTTGCCGCGGCCCATGATGCCGAACAATTGCTTGTCGCCCACTTCCTTGCGGCCGAATTCGGTCACGTCGCCGGTCACGATGAAGTCCGCGCCCTTGATGTTCTGGCCCTGCTTCTTGAACTCGGCTTCTTGCTTGAGCTCGGCCATGTTGTCGCGGTCGAGCACGTTGAAACGGTTGGACGTCTGCAGGTGCGCAATCAGGATCGTTTTCGACTGGCTGCCCAGGCGGTCGACGCCATCCGAAAAGATGCCGCGCATGAAGTTCGAGCGGTTGTCGAATTTACCGACAGCGATCAGCGTGCGTGGACCAACGTAGGGACGGGCTGCGCTGGCAACCGTGGGGACAGCCAAAGCTTGCGAGGATTCGGAAGCGCAGCCAGCCAAGGCCGCGCCAATCAGCGCTGCAATCAACAACGCGCCGGGTTTATTCTTGTTCATAGTGCCCTTAAGATATGGAGGAACAGGAGCAACCTGCAAAATTGAATTTAGGCAAGTTAATTTCCTAATTGCAATTATATGAGATTGCATGTCTTATAATTCTCTCCAAAAGTAACGATGGCAGGGATTGCACTATTGCCCGCCATGCACAGGTGTGGCCCTGCTTGACTTCCCAGTTCAGATTCATTAACTTAGCAGTAAAAAAGCGTGTCGTCAGCGCCCTATGCCACTGTCCCTCACAGACCTCGCCCGCCGGCCTGTCCCACCCCGGCGTCAACTCCACTGCACGTTTTCACATAGACGGGTCACCAGGCCATGCCGACACACGATCATTCCCCGGCCCATCCGCTGGCCACGGCGCTGGCACTCTCGCTGGGTGCCGCCATTGCGCTGGGCCTGTCGCGCTTTTCGTATGGCTTGCTGCTGCCGCCCATGCGCGCCGACCTGGGCTGGTCTTACCTGCTGGCAGGGGCCATGAACACCTTCAATGCGCTCGGCTATTTCCTGGGTGCCCTGGCCACGCCGGCCCTGATGCGCCGCCTGGGCGTGTGGCGCTTGCTGATCGCCGGCTGCGTGCTGGCCAGCGTCTTCATGCTGATGTCGGGACTCGTCAGCGATACGACCACCCTGTTCCTGCAGCGCGTGTGCGCGGGCGTGGCCAGCGCCTTCATTTTCATCGCCGGCGGCGTGCTGGCGGCGCGGCTCGGTTCCATGCACAGCCAGCGCGCCGGCTTCTACATCGGCCTGTATTACGGCGGCACGGGCTTCGGCATCGCGCTGTCGGCCCTGCTGGTGCCGGCGGCGCTGGCGGCCGCACAGGAGCATGGCGCCGCGCATGCCTGGCAATGGCCCTGGCTGGCTCTGGGCATCGCCTGCCTGCTCGCCACCGCCATCATGGCCGTGCCGGCGAAAGCCATCGGCGAAGCGCCGCGCGCCCTCGACACGCCACGGCGCTTCGCCTGGCGCGATTTCGCCCCCAGCCTGGCCGGCTACTTCATGTTTGGCGTCGGCTATATCGGCTACATGACCTTCGTCATCGCCCTGCTCAAGCAGCAAGGCATGCCACCGGCGCGCATCACCGTGTTCTACACCCTGCTGGGCCTGGCGGTAGTGGCGTCGTCGCGCATCTGGGCCCGCATGCTCGACCGCTACAAAGGCGGCGAATCGCTGGCGATCCTGAATGCCGTGCTGGGCGCGGTGAGCATCCTGCCGGCGCTGACCAGCTACGTGCCCGTCGTCTTCCTCTCCGGCCTGGTCTTCGGCGCCGTGTTCCTGTCGGTGGTGGCCTCGACGACGGCCCTGGTGCGGCATAATCTGCCGCAGCAATCGTGGACGGCCGGCATCACGGCCTACACGACGGTGTTCGCCCTGGGCCAGATCGTCGGCCCCATCGCGGTCGGCTGGATCGCGGACGGCCCGGCAGGACTGGAGCGGGGCTTGATCGCCTCGGCCATCGCCCTCTTCATCGGCGCCGCATTGGCCGCGCGGCAAAAGGCGCTGGCGCCGGCCGCATAGTAGACTGCTGGCATGGCCCACCTTCGCGGAAAGATCACGATGAACACCGATGCACGAAAAATCCCGGCAACGATGGATGCCGAAACGCTGGAATTCATCCAGGGCCTGTTTGCCCTGGTGCGCGAAGGCGACACGCAGCAACTGGGCGCCATGCTCGCGCAAGGCGTGCCCGTCAACTTCCGCAACGAAAAAGGCGACAGCCTGATCATGCTGGCCAGCTACCTCGGCCACCTGGAAACGTCGCGCCTGCTGCTCGAAGCGGGCGCCGACGCCAACGTGCCCAACGACCAGGGCCAGGCGCCGCTGGCCGGCGTGGCCTACAAGGGCTACCTGGAGATCGCCGAACTGCTGCTCAAGCATGGCGCCAGCGTGGAAGGCGCCAGCCCGGACGGCAAGACACCGTTGATGATGGCCGCCATGTTCAACCGTCTGGCCATCTTCGAGCTGCTGCTGCGGCACGGCGCGCGCATCGATGCCGTGGACAGCCGCGGCATGACTGCCGTTTCGCTGGCCAAGTCCATGAATGCACAGGAGACGCTGGCCCGCCTGGTCAGCCTGGGGCAGACGGCCTGAATACACGGCGGTTTGATGGGCGTGCGGTACCAGGCAGGTATGGCGAAATACCCCATGCCGGATTTAGAAATCAACGGTAACTGACGGCGCGCTGCGCTTTGCTACACCTTGGTAAACGGCCTCAATATTATTCCCATCGGGGTCGAGTACGAAGGCAGCGTAATATCCTGGATGGTAGGCCCGCACGCCTGGTGGGCCATTGTCCTGCCCTCCGTGCGCCAACGCAGCGTTGTAGAAGGCATCGACCGTCGCGCGATCTTTCGCTTGAAAAGCCAGATGATGCCGCCCAGTCAACTTGCCCATAGCGGTCACGCTGCTTGAGGAGGATACGACAAGCTCATCGGCCACGAAGTAATCACTTTCGGTGCTGAAAACCGGTATATCCAGCACGGACATGACCGCCTTGTAAAAATTTTCGCTTGCCTTAAGATCGCGTACCACAAGCTGTATGTGGTCAATCAGGCGGCCGCGATGAAGTCGATTGGTTTCCATGATTGTTGCTTCCGTGAAAATGGGACTGTCAGTACTTCGCACCATTGTGAATAGACGGCAGGCGTCCTTTGCCGGCGTAGCAATATAATTATAACCACCTTCCCCCCCCCGAGGCGGCGAGGCAGGGTCAGGAGGCAGGACGCGACGCCAGCACGCCTGGCCTGCTGCGCCTGGACGCACGCGTAGGCCGCCCCTTCCATCCACAGACGGCGCAGTTGCATGCGTTTGCTGGTCAGGGTGCCCGTCTTGTCGGCGCACAGCAGCTTCGTCGCTCCCAGCAGTTCGATGGCCGTGGTGCTGCGCGCCAACACCTGCGCGCGCGGCAAGCGCCACTGGCTCGGCGCCGGCGAGGCGGGCATTTCCTTGGGCCCATCTTCGGCCAGACGTGCCGCAGCCTCGGCGGCAGTACTCATGTCGTATTCAGATGCGGCTCGCTTGCGGCGGCGCGCCGCTGCAAGGCCTGGCGCACCTGTGCCAGCACCGATGCCAGCGCTTCGGCGCCGAAATCGGCGCCATTGGCGATCTCGATGACATCTGCCGCTTCGTCCGGGCGCAAGCCTTGCGCAGCCCAGCGCTCCATCTGGCAGGCGAGAACGGCCATGTCCGCATCGGAAGGGTCGGTGCCGGCACGCGCCCGCGCGGCCAGGCGCGATGCCAGCACCGGCAGCGGCGCATCGACGTGCAGCAGCAGGAACGGCACCTGGCTGTGGCGCGCCAAGGCGCGCAAGGCCAGGCGCCGTCGACGCTCCAGGAAAGTGGCATCCACTACCATCACGAAACCGGCAGCCAGCCCCTGCTGCGCGAGCCGCGCCAGGCGCCGGTAGGTCGCAACGTTAGCGGCCTGGTCATATATCCCCTGCGCCGGCAAGGCTTTGGTGCCAGGGCCGGCAGGGCCGGCAAACAGGCGCTTGCGCTCGACATCCGAGCGCAGCCGCACCACCTCCAGCGGCTCGACCAGCGCATTGCTCAGCCATGACTTGCCGCTGCCGGCCAGTCCACAGGCAATCAGCAGCGCCGGCGCGGCGGGTGTGATGCATGCATGCGCGAAGGCCAGATAGCGCTGCGCCTGCAGCAATGCGGCAGAGCGTCCGCGGCTGCCAGCGAGGGAGCGCAACAGGAACACCTTGCAGCGTACCAGCGCCCGTTGCACCCGGTAATATGGTAGCAGCGCCAGGCTGCCGTAGTCGCCGCAACGCTCCAGATAATCGTTCAGCAAGCGGGCGGCCAGGCCGCGGCGCCCCTGGCATTGCAGGTCCATCCAGGCAAAGGCCAGGTCCTGCGCCACGTCGATCCAGCGCAATGCGGTGTTAAATTCAATGCCGTCAAATATGCGAACCTGGCCGGCCAGGGTCAGGATGTTGCCACAATGCAAATCACCGTGGCATTCGCGCACCCAGCCGTCGGCCTTGCGCCGGGCAAATAGCGGCGCCAGGGCTTGTTCCTGCCGCGTCAACCAGGCCGCAATCTCGTCGAGCATGGCACGCTGGCGCGTGTTGTCGAGCACGGCGGCAATGCCGGCCACATCCTCCTGGGTGCGGGCAACGATCAACGCGCCATTGCCCCAGGGCGACTCGGGTGTCGCCCGCGCAGCGCCGGCATGAAAATCCGCCAGCAACAGCGCCAGGGCGCTGACTTCATCCGCGCCAAGCTGGCCGGCATTCAGGCGCTCCTGCCACAGGGCGGACTGGTCAAAGCGACGCATGCGCACGGCATACTCGAGTACCGGCCCGTCGCCGTCAATGGCGGGGCATGCCCGCGTGCCGGTGATGCTTGCCAGGCCCAGGTACAACTCCGGCGCCAGGCGCCGATTCAAGCGCAACTCTTCCTCGCACGCATACCGCCGTGCCGACAAGGTACTGTAATCGAGCACGTCGCGCTGCAGGGCCTTCTTGAACTTGTAGGCCAGGTCGCCCACCAGCATGATGCGTGAAATGTCGGTGACGATGAGCCGCACCCGCGCATCGTCGCTTTCAAGGCGACGTGCCAGACGGTGCAATAGCCTGGTCTGCCGCGAGACCGCGTGCTTCTCGATGCCCTGTCCGGTATCAGGCCACTGCTGCTCGCTTTGCGCCGCAGGCATCGGCCCTTGGGCAAGCGGCGGCAACGTCCCCTTCCGCCCTGCCGCGTGGCCGCCGGCGCGCACAGGGACAGGCTGCGCGGCCGCGTTCTGCCGGACAGCGCGGATGACGCCATTCATGTGGGAAGGTAGCCGCCTTTTCCAGCGTATTTCACCGGCAGGGCCTGCGTGCTCCAGAGCAATGCGGTTCTCGACGCCGCGCACCCCACGCAAGGCATATACCGCTTCCTCGGCCCGCTTGCGCTGATAGTTCCAGCCCAGCGTCCCTTCCAGCCGCAGCGTGCCGTCCTGCGCCGCCACCGTGATGGCATCGGCGGAGCTGGGCAACTGCGCCTTGACGGCCGCCACCGCCGCGCGCGCCAGGTCCGCATTCGAGCGCTCCTGCCCCACGAGCGCCACTTCGATCTTGTTGAGCACGCCAGCCACCCCGGCCACGCCGGTGGCGCAACGCCCGGCCCGTATCTTGCCAACGAAATCATGCACCAGCCCCGACAAGGTGACGACTCCATGATGCACGGACACCACGACGGCAGGTGACTCTATCTGGGCAACACAGCTGAGCTCATGCTCGACATTCCGCCTTACTTCAACATCGTTCAACATGCTTTCCTCCTCGGGCCGGGCGCCACGCACAGACCGCATCGTCTTGCAGTGCATTGCCTGTCCGCGGTGATCCTAGCACGGCCATACAGCAAGAAAATATGATCTGGATCAATGCTTGCCGGGCACCAGTTTCCTGAGCCATGAATTGAAGGCTGGCTTGACCTGGATCAGTTGGCGCTCGTTACAAGCAAGGCTGAAACACGTATCGTGAGTCTTTTCTGGAGCCCACCATGTACAAGACCATCCTGATGTATGCCGACCAGTTTTCCGGTTTCGAACGGCGCCTGCAAGTGGCAGCGGCGCTCGCCAGCGACGCTCAATCCCATCTGATAGGAACGGTGGCCAGCGGCGGGCCGCAACTCGATTACCTGGTCTACGGGGCGGTCACGCTGGCGCCGCCCCCGCCGATCGATTACGACCCCTTGCGCGAGGCGGCGCGGGAACAGCTGGCCCGCTTCGACGAGCGCTGCCGCCAGCTGGGCGTCGCCTCGTACGAAACGCGCTTTCAGGATAGCAGCGCGACCGATGCGCTGATACTGCAGTCGCTGTACTGCGATCTGGTCATCACGGGCCAGAGCGATCTGAGCGACCGGTCGCTCATCTGGTCGACACGCCTGCCAGCCTATCTCGCGCTGCACAGCGCCCGTCCCCTGCTGGTCATACCCGAGGGCGATGGCCCGGTGACCATCCCCGGCCGCTCCATCGTCATCGGCTGGAATGCCACCGCCGAGGCCAGCCGCGCGGTCGCTGGCGCGCTGCCGCTGCTGCTGCGGGCGCAACGCGTGCAGATCGTCGTCCTGAACCCGCGCCAGCATTTTGGACAGCATGGACAGGAGCCCGGAGCCGACCTGGCCACCTACCTGGCGCGCCATGGCGTGAGCGCGGAAGTGAGCCGCAGCGAAACCAGCGAAGAATGCGGTACGGCACTATGCCGCCTGGCCCAGGACAGCGGCGCAGACCTGATCGTGGCAGGGGCATTCGGCCGCAGCCGCTTCCAGGAATGGGTGCTTGGCGGAACAACGCACAGCCTGCTGAGCCAGTCCCGCCTGCCGCTATTGCTGGGCCATTGAGCGGCGTCGCCGCCAGGCTGCTTGCGCACCGCTGACGCCGTGACGCAAGCAGCAAACAATTTTTTATCCGCCAGGGAGCGCACTCATGATTACCGACAACGACATCAAGACACAAGTCGAGCAGGAACTGCTGTGGGACCCGCGTCTTGATCCCACTCATATCGGCGTCTCGGTCAACGACCACGTCGTCACGCTGTCGGGCTTTGTGCACGCCTACAGCCACAAGCTGCACGCCGAGCGCGACACGCAATGCCTGTCTGGCGTGCTGGGCGTGGCCAACGACATCGAGGTGCGCCCCCACTCGCGGCTGGACGCGGAAATTGCTCACGATGCCATCGCCGCCATCGCGCTGCAACTGCCCGTATCGTCGAAAACGATCAAGGTCATCGTCGAACACGGCCATGTCAGGCTGGAAGGCACGGTGGACTGGAACTACCAGCGCGAGCACGCGCAACTGGCACTGCGCCATGTCCATGGCATACGCAGCATCGAGAGCGCCATCGAGATCAGCCACAAGGCCATCCCGGCCGATATCAAGGCGCGCATCCAGGCGGCCCTCAAGCGCAGCGCCCTCATCGAGGCCAGCGGCATCAAGGTCGAGGCGGAAGGCGATGCGGTCATCCTGAGCGGCAAGGTACGTTCCTGGACTGAGCGCGACGAGGTCGAGCGCGCGGCCTGGATGGCGCCCGGCATCACCGCCGTCACGAACCAGCTTCAGGTTGGCAGCTGAAGCGTCCGCACGCTTGGCGTGGCGCCTGGCCACAGTGGCCGGCGTCATGCATTATCGACCTTTCCGGGATCTGCCAGCTCCTGGCGCAGCGGTTCCAGCTGCTGGCGATAGGCATCCGCATCGCCAAAGGCGACAAACCGGCAGACATGGGCATGCCCTGGCGGCGCGCCGTCCGCGTGCCTGGCGTGCTTGATCGGGCACCAGTATTGCTCGGTGCGCCCTACCACTTCGCGGGCATAGGCGAGCAAGCCGGTGGCATAGGCGCAGTACTGGCAATTGAGTTTCTCCAGCACATTCAGGTAAGCCAGCCTGCCGCGGTCATACACGAAAAAATCACGCCGCCGTACACGGGGGATGCGGTACAGCGGAAAACAGACTAGCTGGTACAGGCTGATGGACAGGTCCAGCATGCCAAGGGGAACGGCAACGAGGTAAATGAACGGCACGGACAGCATATGGCGCCATTCGGCATGCCACAGATAGGCAAGCAGCCCCGTTTGCACACGCTCCGCCTGCTGCGCCGGCACACTGGCATCGAGCAGACGGCAGTGCGTCATGGCGCACGGCGCTACGGTTTCCCGCTGCCGCCCATCGTGTCGCAGCGCCTGCTCCAGCTGCTCGATCCGCGCCTGCAGTTCGCGATTACGCTGTGTCATGGCTGCCGCACCTCAATGTAGTCAGGGCAGCATGTGTACGCTGCTACCTGTCCACTGTAGCGCGTCCGTATAACGTTGTCTGCCGGGCCAGTTGAGGCATATCAACATAGGCGCTACAAATCGCTGGCATCGGCGGTATTTCTGTGCGGACAATGTCGCAGGCACATGATCTGGCGCATTGCCAAACGCTGTGCAACTTCCTACTCTGGAAGTACGGGCGCAACGCGCCCACCGTGCATTGCGTGAAGGAATTACCATGATGCCGCTGGACTCATCCCATCGCCAGTTCATTGCCGATGTCCTCGCTGCCACGCCGGACATGGCCCTGGCCACCGTGCGTCCGGATGGCTATCCTCAGACGACGGTGGTCAGTTACGTGCACGACAAGCTGACGCTGTATTGCTGCATCGGGCTGGACAGCCAGAAAGCGCACAATATCCGCCAGCATGACAAGGTCTCGCTGGCCATTACCCCCGCGTACCAGGACTGGCAGCATATCCGCGGCCTGTCCATGGCGGGCACGGCTGCCCTGGTTGACAGCGCCAGCGAAACCGAGCAGGTGGCCGACCTGATGCTGTTTCGCTTTCCGCAGCTGCGCGACGTCATGGGGGCCAGCACAGCCGCGCCGTGGCCGGGCCTCGTCTTCCTGCGCATCAAGCCAAGCGTCATTTCCTTGCTGAACTATGAACTGGGTTTCGGCCACACCGAATTATTTGCCGTCAGCTGAAACATGGTGCGTCACCGGGCCTTGCAGATTATTGCTGCGCTTGATACGCATCAATTGCCTGCCTTCCGCTAAGGATGGCGTTTACTACACTGACGTCATCACTGCGTTTCCTGCAGACCCTGCGTGCCGCGACACGCCAACGCCGGAGAGCCAACATGCCCGACATCAACATCAAATTTGCCAACCTGCTCACTTCGGGCAGCAGCAGCTTGCTTGATCGCTACAATGCGATGGCGCAGCACACGCTCGACAATGGCGCCGACGCAGCGCGCCTGTCCCTGCGTTATCTGCAGGACCTGTCACAGGCCAACATGAACACGCTGCTGCAGTGCGTGCAACAGAAAGGCGCCACCCACTTGTCCGCGTTCGATCCGGCCAGTCTGAAAGCGCAGTGTACGCTGGGCAACGATTACCGCGTCAATCTGCTCGCCATCCTGCTCGACATGCAGCGCAACATGGTGGAAGGCGGCAGTTCATCCCTCTATGACGGCTACAAACAGTGGCAGAAAATCGGTGCGCCCTAGGCCTGGGCGGCATGCCCGCCCCAGCCGGCCCGCTACTCAGGAGTAGCGCGGTGGCGCCGCGACAGCCAGCGGATAGCCTAGCGATTGCGCCAGCATCACGTGCTGTCCATCCGTCAGACCCATGGCCGCGGCCAGCTCCCCCTGGTCGAACCAGCCACGCGATACCACCGCCAGACCCTCGGCGGCGCAAAACAGGTACACGTTCTGGCTGATGTGGCCCGCATCGAGGGCGGCAAACAGCAACTGCCTGGCCTGCTCCTCGGGCGGCATGCGCGACAAATCGGCGACGTACAGCAGGGTGACGGGCGCCGTCGCCACGAAATCCTGCTTGCCCGTTACGGCCCGGATATCGACGCCGCTCAGTTGGCGCAATGACGGCGCAAGCGGATCATATCGGTACAGGCCGCTGGACATGGCGACATAGATGTCAATTTCCTGCGCATTGCAGACCGATGGCGCCGTTCGATGGCCCGTGCCGGGGCGGTTGCAGCCATCGGCGGCCCACAGCAGGCGCGACAGCCGGTACCAGGACAGCTCGCGCTCGCTGAAATCGCGCTGCGACTGGCGCAATTTCAACACCTCGATGAAGGCCATGCCCAGGGCACTGATGTCGGCATCGAGTTCGAACGTTCCCGGCCCCATCAACGGCAAAGGTTCGCTTGTGAGTACATTTTTTTTCACTTTCCCTCCCTTACCTGAAAATCGGCTGTCCATTCTTGCCTTAACTGATTTGCAGGCGCTTCGCACTGCCGCCGACCAGCTTGCGCAGCTCCAGATCGAGCACGCCGTCACGGTATCTGGCGGTGGACGTGGCGGTGTCGATGTCCTGTGCCAGGGAGAAACTGCGGAAATACTGTCCCACATAGCGCTCGCGGCGCACGACTTTCTGGCCATTGCTCTCGGCGTGTTCCTGCTTCGCTTCGGCCGAAATCGCAACGCGGTTGCCATCGATATCGACCGAGATGTCTTCCACCTTAAAGCCTGGCAATTCAGCCTTGATCAGGTAAGCCTGCTCGTTTTCCGTGACGTCGAGCCGGATCGGCGACGGGCGGGCGAAATCCTTGAGCGCATCCTTGAAACCCATATCCTTGAAGAAATCATCCATGCTGCGCAAGGGATCGAACCTTGCGATGTCGCTGAGCGGATCAAAATGCGTCATATGGTGAGCCATCTCTTTGCCTCCTGAAAAAATTGATGCCGCAAGTGAAATCCGGGCAGCGGCAAGCGTGTACCCAAAGTCACTATAAAGGGCCAGCTTGCGCCTGTCTGCTTGAAAAATGATCGATATCAAGAGCGACGCTAATCTGCGGACGCAGGCCGGGCGCAGTTGACAGCCATCGCCGATGGCACAGCGGCTGCCCGACACGATTCGAGCACGGGATTGATACAGATCATGGCAAGTGGTGCCTGCCTGCCTGTAGTGTGAAAGACAGTTGTCCCTCTAAAACAGGAGTAAGGCCATGATTGCCCATATGAAACCGCTTGGCAGCCTGCTGTGCGGCACCCTGCTCGCCTGCGCTCCCATGCTCGCCCTGACCCAGCCGAAGGAGGGCCTTGCGTCCGACCAGGAAGTCGCAAAAGTGCAATTGCAAGCGATGGCAAATCAGCATGTCGACAACGCGCGCACTGCCGTGGCCTTGCTGGAAAAGGATACGCTGATGACGGAAGCGCTGCGCTGGTCGAAAGGAGTCTTCATTCTGCCCTCCTACCGCCGCGCGGCGCTGGCTATTGGCGCCAGCGGCGGCACCGGCGTGCTGCTGCGCAAGCGGGAGAACGGCAGCTGGAGCGCTCCCGCCTTCTTCAAACTGGGCACATTGGGCATCGGGCTGCAGGCCGGCGTGGAAGCGGGACCATTCGTGTTCGTATTGCTCAACGACCGTGCCATGCAGCAATTCCTGCAGAGCAGCAGCTTTTCCGTCAGTGCGGATGCAGGATTGACTGTCCGCAATTGGAAAAAAGTGGCACGCGCAACCGTTGGCAAGGGCGATGTGATCGCCTGGTCGAGCGCGAAAGGCCTGTTCGCCGATGCGGTCGCAGTCAGTGTGGACGATATCCGCTACGACGAACAATTGACCGACGCCTACTACCACCGTACGCTGTCCGCCAGCGACGTGCTGGCGGACCATGTCAGCAATGACCAGGCACAAGGGCTGCAGCAAGCGCTTGCGACAGCCAGTGCGCCGGACCGCTAGCGGCGGGAGCATGAGGCCATGACTTCCCTCACTATCTTGGTGCTCAGGCCGCAGGGTTGCGCGCCCTGGCATGCGAGGATCTGATGCATAACGACACGACACTTGCCGCCCGCGCATTTCCCCATGCGCAGCTGTTGCCCGATCACGCCGTCGGTGGCCAGCGCCAGTGGCTCAGGCGCAATGCCAGCCTGTATCGCGCCGGTGATCCCGTCGCCGACTATGTGTTTTTCATACACGCCGGCAGTTTCAAGCACTATCGTACGGATGAGACGGGGGAAAGAAAAATCACCGGTTTCCCTGCCAGCGGGGACTTCCTTGCACTCGACAGTATCGGGCTTGACAGGCATGCCTGTACTGCAGTGGCGCTGGAAGACAGTGAAGTGTATGCGATCAGCTGCGCCGTCTTGCGCCAACAGCTGACCATATTGCATCGCCTGCTCGCACTCGGCATTCGGGAAATGCGCACGAGCACCGTGCAATGGCATAACACCACGGCCGAACAGCGACTGGCCGCCTTTCTGCTCGACCGGGCCAGGCGGCACAGCAGGCTGGAGGGCGCGCCGCCACGCTATCGCTTGCCCATGTCGCGCTGTGACATCGGCAACCACCTGCACCTGTCGCCGGAGAGCGTCAGCAGGGTCATGCATCACTTCAAGCAGACCGGCCTCATCTTGCTGGAAAACCGCTACATTGCGCTGCTCGACGCCAGCGCAATGGAACTGATCGCCAATGCCGCGCACCCCGCCCCCCTGCATGCCGCCCAGCATCCGCTGGCCTTCAGCCACTCTTCGACGAGTTAATCATGTACGAGACCTCCAGTTCCGCCAGCGATGCGGCCTCTCCTCTTTCATGCTGCGAGTGCAATGCGCGCGGCGTATGTTTGCCAGCAGGCATGAGCGACGCGGATTGCGCCAGGGTCAGCGGCCTGGTGCTGCAGCAGCATCGCCTGGTGCGGGGAGATGCCTTGCAAGGTGTCAATGAACCGGTGCACGGTCGCTGGTACGCCATTCGCAGTGGCCAGTTCAAGTCCTTTCAGGCAGACCAGCATGGAAAACCGTGCATTACCAGATTCGCCAGGGCAGGCGAGCTGCTGGGACTCGACAGCCTCGACCTCGATCGCTACACCGACTCAACGACGGCGCTCTGCGATAGCACGGTGTGCGAGTTTTCCTATCCGCAACTCGTTGAGGCGGCGCGGCACTTTCCTGATCTTGCGCGTTCGCTGGAATGCCGGCTGAGCAAGCAACTGGCGCAACAGCAGGCGCTGCTGGTGCGGTGTGATTATGCGGAACAGAAATTCGCGCAGTTCCTGTCGCACCAGGCCTGGAAACGCAGCTACCAGGACGATCACATGCTTGAATTGCACCTGGACTTGTCACGCCAGGAAATTGCCGACTACCTGGACGTGACGCATGCCACCGTCACGCGCATGATCTCGCGCCTGCAGGGACTCGGCATCATCGGCGTCCGATATCGTCAGCTTCGCCTGCTCGACCGCCCTGGCCTGCATCAGATTGCCGCAGGGCAGCATCCTGCATCGAAGGGAGGCGCGGGCACCGCAAGCGACAATGCCGCGCATCAGCCGGCATGACAGACCATGCCCGGCATACATTTGCTATCGCCAGAATGATCTGGATCATGGTTACTCTGCAGTAGCAACGGCACACTGGACGCTCCACAACACGTTCGGGGAGAGCACCATGTTCAAGCACATACTGGTTCCAACGGATGGTTCGCCCGCCTCGCGGCCTGCGCTGCTGTCGGCTATCGCGCTGGCGCGCTCGTGCGGCGCGCGCATCACCGCGCTGCATGTGGTGCCCGATTTTCACGTCCTCAGCCATGATACGGAGATGCTGGAGGCGACCCGCGCAACTTATCTGGAAGAAAGCATGGAGAACGGCAAGAAAGTGCTCGATTTCGTCTGCGGACAGGCGCGCGAAGCCGGCGTCGAATGCGGTACCTTCCTGACGCGCTCCGATCACCCCCACGAAAAAATACTCGAGACGGCCGAGGCAAACGGCTGCGACCTGATCGCCATGGGCACGCATAGCAAATTCGGCTTGAGAGGTGTGCTGCTGGGAAGCGAAACACACAAGGTCCTCGTGCACAGCCCGCTACCGGTACTGGTCTTTCGCGCCGCCTGAGCGCAGGCGGAAGCCTTGTCCAGCGCCGGCCTGGCTGGCGCTTACCCCGCTTCGCCGATCGTGACGAGATTATCCTGCGCCTGCGCATAGGCGAGTGCATACGCGAGTTCGCCGGGGGAACCGGCATGCAGGGTGAACAGCGGCTGCCCCACCGCCACCAGCGTGCCCAGCGGCGCATGAAACACCATGCCTGCCGCCGGCGTCTTGGGCGCGCCGGCCAGCTTGGCCGTCCGGGCGAGCAGGCGGTTGTCGATGGCCATGACCGTGCCAGCGTGCAGCGCGCACAATGGCTGGGTAAAGGCTGCGCGCGGCGGCTCGCGCATCCCGCCCTGGGCGGCGCAGATGGCCTGGAATTTGCTCCAGGCGGCGCCACTGTCCAGGGCCGCGGAGGCCATGGCCATGCCAGCGCCCTGGGACGCCTTGCCGGCCAGTTCCAGCAAGCCTGCGGCCAGCGCCAGGGCCCTCTGGCGCAAATCCTCCGGCGCACCGCCGTGATTTTGCAGCACGGCCAGCACGTCGAACGCTTCGAGCGCCGGACCGATGCCGCGCCCAACAGGCTGCGCGCCATCGCTCATCTGCACGCGCAGCACCATGCCCAGGCTGCGGGCAACCTCCACCAGGCGCGCGGCCAGGATCGCCGCGGCCTCGGGCGAGCGGACCTTGGCGGTGCGCCCCACCGGCATGTCGATCAGCACATGCGTGGCGCCCGCCGACGCTTTCTTCGACAGGATGGACGCCACCAGCAAGCCGTCGCTGTCGAGACCCAGCGGCCGCTCCACGCGGATCAGCAGGTCATCCACCGGGCTCAGCGATACCGCCCCGCCCCAGGCGATGCAGCCGCCCTCCTGCTCCACCACGCGGTGCATCTGCAGGGCCGTCAATTCGACGGGCGCCAGGGTTTCCATCGTATCGGCCGTCCCTGCCGGCGAGGTGATGGCGCGCGAGGACGTCTTGGGTATCAGCAAGCCACAGGCTGCAACGATGGGCACCACCAGCAGCGTGGTGCGGTTGCCCGGCAAGCCGCCGATGCAATGCTTGTCCGCCACGACAGGGGCATCCCACTGCAGGCGCTGCCCCGCGCGGACCATGGCCATGGTCAATGCCGCCGTTTCGGCCAGGTCGAGCCGGCTTCCCGAGCACGCCGTGATCAGCGTCGCCAGTTCGATGTCCGAATACGCGCCAGCGGCGATGTCATTGATAATGGCCGTGATAGCCTCGTTGCCGAAGGGACGGCCATAGATTTTGCCACGTACGGCCGAGAACGATTCCACTGCCGGCGCATGGCCAACCTGCACCAACTGCCCGTCGGCCTGCCCGAATGCCGCCCAGGCGGCCTCCGACAGGCCGATTTCATCCATGTCGATCAACGGGAAATGCACGACACTCAGGGTCGCGACGATCCGGCGCTCGCCGCACCACAGTTCCAGCCGCGAACGCGCTTCGAAGCCTTCCGCCTTGCACACAGGGCTATCGCTGCGGATATAGGCGATGGCTTCCTGGTAGGTGTCGATGCCGAGGCGCCGCAAGCGCAACGCCGATGCCGCCGCCGCTGTGCGCCGCAGGGACGGAGCGCGGCGCGTCATGACAACGTCACTTCATCGCCATACGCCGGGACACTGCATGCCCAGCCCAGTTGCTCGCCGATGCGCCGGCGCAGCGCTTCGGCGGCATCCGGCTCGCCATGGGTGATGAAGGTGTGGCGCGGCGCGTGGCGCAATGGCGCCATCCAGGCGATCAATTCATCGCCATCGGCATGCGCGGACAGGTTGCTGATTTGTCGCACGGTGGCACGGACAGGCACATACTCGCCATGGATCTTGACGGCGTCAGCGCCAGCGACCAGCGTGGCGCCGCGCGTGCCGCCAGCCTGAAAACCGGCAAACAGGATGCTGTTGCGGCGATCCGGCGCGAACGCCTTCAGATGGTGCAGCACGCGCCCGCCCGTCGCCATGCCGCTGGCGGCGATGATCACCATCGGCAGGCGACGCTGGTTCAGCTCGATCGACTCCTGCGCACTGTTGACGATCGTGGCCGCATGCGACATGGCTTCGCACTGCGCCGGCGTCAGGCGGTGGTCGTGCGGATAGCGGCGGTACAGCATGGTGGCATCCACCGCCATGGGGCTGTTCAGGTAAACGGGCAGCGCCGGGATGACGCCACGCTGCTTGAGCAGATGCACGTCATACAGTATCGTCTGCGCGCGTCCGACGGCAAAGGCGGGGATGATCGTGACGCCGCCGCGCGCGGCAGTCTCGCTGATGGTCTTGCCCAGCAGTTCGATGGCGTCGCTGGCGTCATGGCGCCGGTCGCCATAGGTCGATTCCACCACCAGATAGTCAGCCTGCGGCAAGGGTTCGGGCGGCGCCATGAGCACATCGTTCGGACGCCCGAGGTCGCCGGAAAAGACCACCCGGATGCCCTCCCCCTGCAGCAGCACGCTGGCCGCGCCCAGGATATGCCCGGCATGCTGCAGTTCCACGCGCAAGGATGAACCGATGCAGAAGGGCTGGCCGAACGCCACGGGGGAGAGCTGCTCCAGCGCCAGCATGGCATCGGCCTCGGTGTACAAGGGCAAGGCGGGATGATGTTTGCTGAAGCCGTGACGATTCGCGTACTCGGCCTCCTCCTCCAGCAGGCGGCCGCTATCGGGCAAGATGATGCGGCACAGGTCGCACGTCGCGGCACTCGCATAAATCTTGCCGCGAAAGCCGTCGCGCACCAGCAGCGGCAGGTAACCGCTGTGGTCCAGGTGGGCATGCGTGAGCACGACCGCACTGATCTCGGCGGGCGCCAGCGGCAAGCCCGCCCAGTTGCGCAAGCGCAACTGCTTATACCCCTGAAACAGGCCGCAATCGACCAAAATCCGCTCATTCCCGCTGGTAAGCAAATATTTCGAACCAGTGACCGTCCCCGTCGCGCCCAAAAACGTCAGTTTCATCATCGCCCCCAAGTTACCCGCACAACGTCCAGTCGCTACTGAACGTCCGGCCCCATGGCGCGCGTGTCACGCGGGTTCTTTTCCCCACAGAGCCCTGGGCAACCTACAGCATGCCAAGTTCCAGCGCATAGCGGGTCAACTCGGCGTTACATGCCATGTTCATCTTTTTCAGAACGCGTGCGCGATAGCTCGTGACGGTATTCGGGCGCAAATTCAATGCCGCGCCGATCTGCACCAGCGACTGCCCCGCAGCGATGCGCTGGAACACTTGCAGTTCGCGCTCGGACAGCTCTTCGTGCGCAACCAGCGCCCCCTGCGCAACCAGCACTCCCAGCCGTTCCGCCATTGCCGCGCTGACATATTTCCCTCCCGATCCCACCTTGCGCACGGCCTGCACCAGCACTTCGGCTGAAACATCCTTGGTCAGGTAGCCAGCTGCCCCCAAATGCAGCGCCCGCAAGCCATACACTTCCTCCGAGTAATGACTGAGTAGCACCACTGGCATGCGCGGCCTGGTCAAGCGCAGCATTTGCAACAGTTGCAAACCGCTCTTCCCGGGCATGGCAATGTCAACGAGGGCGACATCGAATTCCTCGGAAGCAATGCGTTCCGTCGCGTCGTCAAACGATGCCGCCTGGGCGGCAACGCAAATGTCCGCTGCCGTGCCCAGCATCAGCGACACGCCATTGCGCGCGATGGCATGGTCGTCAACCAAGAGCACCCGAATGTTTTTCGCTTCCATGACTGACGTCCTGAACATGCCTAACCTAGCGCGAGTCGATGATTCTCATGCATTTGATTCTGCGCCCAACGGCTGGCGGCGTCAACGCACGGCTGAAACCGCCGCAACTGCGCGGCGGACAAAGCCCATGCGTACCGGCAAAGAACGCGCGTAGGGGTTCCCCTGCACAATCGTGTGAGGAAATTGCTACGCAAGGCAGGGGGTAAGTCTGATATGCACGGTGCATGTGCGCGCACATACTATTAAGCATGTAGTCAGAAAAACAAAACATTGATGCAAACCATGAACAACAATAAGGGGAAGACATGAACACCCAACTCTCGACCAGTCAATCGGTACCAGCGAAAAATTACACTAGCGGCAACACCTGCACGAAATGCAGTTCCAAGCAGCGCTGCCTGCCATACGGCCTGGACGAGCGTAGCGTCGCTCAGGTCGATAGAATAATAGGCAAACGGCACTGGGTGGAGCGCAATGAGTTGCTGCTAAGGGTAGGCGAGCCTTTTCGTTGTCTGTACATTATTCACGGCGGCCAGTTCAAGACCTTCCGCGATAACGCCCATGGCAAACAGCATGTGATGGGCTTTCATATGGCAGGCGAAATTCTGGGATTGAACGCCATCAGTACCGGCATTCATGACAGCAATGCGATGGCGCTCGAGGATAGCGAGGTCTGCGAAGTTCCCTTTGCCCAGCTGCAGATACTATGCGCCAGCATTCCAGCGCTACAACAACATTTCCACCGTCTATTGAGCGAGGAAATCAATCGCGACCAGCGCGTCATGCGCTTCCTGGGCAGCTCGGCCGAGCATCGTTTTGCCACCTTCCTGCTGGATCTGTCGAGCCGTTTCGCGGCCAGGGGATACTCGCGCCATGACTTCACGGTGCTGATGTCGCGTGAAGACATCGGGAACTATATAGGCTTGACGATGGAAAGCGTCAGCCGCCTGATGTCGAAGTTCCGCCGCCAGGGCTGGATCAGCACGGACGGCAAAGATCTGCATATCCTCAACCATGCCGCCATCGTGGCGCTGGCCAACGGCGAAAGCATGGCAACAGTGGCGAGCCTGGAATCGTTCACGAAGCAGACCACGGCGATACTGACTGCCATGTCAAGGACAGCGAACCAGGCTTGAGCAGCGCTGGCTAAGCGCCGCCAAGAATCGGCGGACCGACGCCATGCTCGATGGCGAAGCGCGTCAGCTGCACATTGTTCTTGGCGCGCGTCTTTTCCAACAGGCGGGTCCGGTAAGTGCCCACGGTATTAATGCTCAAATGTAATATTTTCGCGATATCAGCCAGGTCTTCTCCAGCGGCAAGCAGCCGCAGGACTTCCAGTTCGCGGTCCGACAGTGTCTCGTGCCAGGCCATTCTGCTGCCACTGATCATGTCGGCGAGATCTTCCGTCACCGCCGAGCTGACGTATTTCCCTCCGGAGGCGGCCTTGTGTACCGCCCCAAGCAGTACGGACGCATTGCAGTTCTTGGTCAGATAGCCGGCGGCGCCGTATTGCAGGGCTCGCACAGCATATACCGTCTCGGCATACATGGACAGCATCAGCACGGCAAGGCGTGGCTGTTCGCGGCGCATTTGCTTGAGCAACTGCAAGCCATTCTGATCGGGCAGGCCGATGTCGACAATGGCAACGTCAAATGCCTGTGCCTGCAGCATGTACAAGGCCGCGCGCGCAGTTTCGGCCTCGGCCACGACTTCGATGCCATCATCCGTGCCCAGCATCAGCCGAATGCCGTTGCGGGCAACGACATGGTCGTCCACCAGCAGCACCCTGATTTTTCCGCTTCTCATGCGCCCTCCCGTATCGGCAACTGCAAGACAAGCAAGGTGCCATGCGCGACGGCCATGAAACGGATATCGCCGCCAAAATGATGGGCGCGCTCGCGCATGCCCGCCAATCCCCAGGAGTTGGCCGTCAACAGACTGTCGCAATCCATGCCCTTGCCATCGTCCTCCACTTCCATGCGGATCGATGAAGACGCATGGCTGACACGCACATCGACCCGTGTTGCCCAGGCATGGCGGACGACATTGGTGAGCGCTTCCTGCAAGATACGGAACAAGGCGGTACTGCGCTCGGGGTCGATCTCCAGCAGCGCCGTGTCAGGATGAATGCGGATGTGGAGAATGAGTCCCGCTCTGGCACAGACCTCCTCCGCGTGCCACTCCAGCGCTGCCCAGACACCAAGCTGGTCGAGTACGCTGGGCCGCAGTTCGGTAATCACCCTGCGCACGGCGGCGGTCGCCGTATCGAGCAAGGAACAGGCATCATCAAGCCGGGGTTGCAAAGTGCCGCCATTGCGCTGGTCATGTATCCGGGCAACGGAAAGGTGGGCCTTGACCCCAGTTAAGACACTACCGAGTTCGTCGTGCATTTCCCTGGCAACGCGAATACGCTCCCCTTCCTTCACGCGCTCCTGGTGGACAATAAACTGGCGCAGTTTCTCATGCGAGAGTTCCAGCGTGTCCAATGCCAGCTTGCGCGCGCTGATATCTTCCACCATGCCCACGTACTGCCGGGTAAGCCCGCTTGCATCGCACACCGTCGTGGCGCTGAGCACGGTCCAGATGGCAGTACCATCCTTGTGCAGGTAGCGTTTCTCGATGCGATAGCTGCCGATCTCGCCGCTGCACAGGCGTTGCCCGAACTGCACGCTGTTGGCAACGTCGTCGGGATGCGTCAGTTTCAGGTAGCCCTTCTCCAGCAGTTCCGGCCCCGTGTAGCCCAGCATCTCGCACAGCGCACGGTTTACGTTCACCCAGCTGCCTTGCATGTCAGCAATGATCATGCCAAGTGTGGCGTTTTCAAACACCCCGCGAAATCGCTCTTCGCTGGCATGCAGTTGCGCCGCCGCCACGGTGCGCTCGGTAATATCAGTGAGTACCAACAACACGACGCCTGGCCCGAAATGTTCCTGGCTCAGCTTGGCCTCCACCATGGCTGAAAATGTGGCACCCTCGCCCTTTTTCATGCGCAGTACGGCCGAGCACGATGCGCTGCCGTCGCGCAGGCGCTGGCGCAAGAAGTGAAAGATATCCTGGTCATCAGGAAAAATGAATCGCGTGAACGGCTGGCCAGGCAGCATTTCCGGCGCAATGTCCAGCAGGACCGAGGCGGTGAGATTCGCCTGGATGATGATGCCGCGGGCATCCATGCTGACATAGCCGACGGGCGCCTGGTCATACAAGCGGTTATACAATTCGCCAGTACTTTTCAAGGCAGCCTGCGCCACGCGCAGCTCATCGTTCTGCATTTCCAGCTCGATCTCGCGCACGCTCATCTCGCGCTGCGTTGCTTGCAGAGACGCGGGATAACGCTCATGCGAGAGACGCCTGGACGATCCCTGTTTTACTTTCAGCCGCTGCTCCGCATGCTGACGCAATGAAAGCCAATATTGCTCAGTCTGAAACGGTACGGCAAAATACTTTCTTCGCTTCGCACCCATAATTAGTTGACCATACCCATCATTAACAAGTTGTCTCCCCCTGCAGCATCACGTCTTGGCAAGGCTCGTGGATGGTGTGTACTAACCAACAATCATAATTTATATTAGCGCAATAGCGAGCTGAGTAATAGTAGCGAAAGAAAAACGCCGTTTTTTTTGCCCAACAGGCAGCCAGAATGCGCAGCGTGGATCGAGGCAATCGCCCGGCGCTGCGGGGCGCCAGGCCCCTGCCCCTGCCCGTCACCAAGCGTTGGACAAGTTTTCCCACATGGCATTGACTGTTGCCTTTTGGACACAAAGTGGCGACAGTGCATTGCCAGAATCGACCTGAAGACAGCCCGAGACGCGTGTAATCTTGACGACACCTTCGTGCGCCACCTCGACAAAGGCGGCGCCGCTACCGTTCAAGGTGGAATGCAGGCGCAAATGGCCGTGCAACAAGAGATAATCACTACCGTTCCGAACTATCCAGATATCTGCATGCATGGAGAGCTTCCTGTCGTTGTGCATTTGCCCGGTAAGCCGGACGCTGCCTTGGGTCGACCCACGCCTTTGCCGGCGAAGGGTGAATGTGGTGCTTGCTGATGTGTACTGTATCGTTACCACGAGGTACAGTCACGGGGGATGAATGATCTACATCAATGAGGTGAATAACTGAGCCTGGCAACAACACAGTTATCAAAAATAGCATTTTATAGGTGAGAGTTACCATGAAGGACAAGCTGAACCTCATGCCATGTGCGGAGCCGCCTGGCAGCCGTCGCTAACGCTCCGGGTGCGCGTCTGCCTGTCCCACATATTCCTGGCACCAGTTCTCATTGATTTCAACGGCATTTGTGCGGGAGAACTTCTTTTCGCGCGAATCGCAGGTGCAGACGTTATTGCGCCCCGAGGCCTTGGCCTTGTACAGGGCATGGTCGGCGGCATTGAGCAGCGTAACGGCCATCGTTTCCATTTTAATCAGGGAGAACACCGCCACCCCGATACTTGCCGTTACCTTGCACAGGGGACTGCCGATATGGGGAACGCCTACATTCTCTATGCCATGACGTATGGTTTCCGCAAGCGATACGGCTCCGTCGATATCCGATCCTGGCAATAACAGGACCATTTCCTCGCCGCCATAGCGTGCCGCCAGATCGCCCGCCCTGCGCATGCCCGTCGCGACCACGCGGGCAATTTTTTTCAAGCATTCATCGCCAGCCACATGGCCATAAATGTCGTTATATTGCTTGAAAAAATCCACATCGATCATCATCAGGCCCAGGGAATTTCCTGCGCGCTGGGCACGGCTGAACTCCACAAGCAATGCGTCATCAAAACTGCGTCGATTTGCCAGGCCCGTCAAGCCATCCTGCAGGGCGAGGTGCGTCAGCAACTGGTTCGATTCCTTTAATTCATCGCTCGACTCCTTGAATTCCTCCTCGATGATCAGGCGCGAAGTCAGCTGCCTGATCATGCGGCAGCCCAAAAATCCGATGAGCAGGATCAGGGCGCTCAACGCCGAAATTTGCAAACAGCCATCATTACGCCAGCCCCTCAAGGCTTCATCCTGTGACAAGGCAGTCAACACGACCAATGGATATTCGGTGATTTTACGATAACTGATGATCCTTGATTTCCCGTCTTGTCCCTGGCTGGCGCGCGTTTCCTTGATCTTCACCGCCGCCAGGGCTTCCGAAAAAAAAGGCGATGGCCGTGTCTCAATTTCTGACACGTCTCCATCAAATGGCCTTTTCAGCACGATACGGCCAGCAGCGCTTTGCATCAGGATCGCCCCTTGCTCACCGATGGAAAACTCCTCGTAGAACTTCCTGAAATAGTCGAGGCGGACGGTTGCCAGCACAACGCCGCCGAAGCGCCCGTCGGGAAGATTGATTCTGCGCGACACCCCCATAATCGAGTCACCATTTGCCTGCTTTCCCGCCCCCATCCCTATATACGGCTGCAACTCACTGTGCTGACGATGGTGGCCAAGATATTCATTGCCGGCGCTATCGGCATAGGCTGGCATGCCGCTACCGGAACTGATCAGCACCCTGTCGTCATCGGCATACACGATGATTGCCTGCAATTGGGGAAGTTCAGCGACACGGCTGCTCAACAACGCCTGCAGACGGGAACGATCGACGTCTGATGGCCCCAATATGTCGCCGCGCTCGACCAGTCCAAGCAACAGCGTATCGACCTCCTTGAGCGTATCGTAGGCATGCTGTGCGACAGCCTGGCTGACATTCGCAGCCGCGTCGCCCGCTTCGTGCAAGCGCACTTCGCGCGCGTGCCATATCGTCGACAACTGGATTGCCAGGATAAACAGGCATGCCAGCACCACACATCCAGTCGCCAGCGCGATCAGGGAAAAACTCCGGAAAACAAGCCACCCTGGATGGGCGGCGGAACGCGCCGTAGCAGTCATAGACTCGCCCTTTTTACTCGGTATGTACATGCAGCAACACGAAGACGGTGACGATACGCGGCGAAGGCGGGAGCGAGCGTCATCCGAAGTGCACGGTGGCTAGCCGTAGCCACATTGGCTACAGGAATGTGCGCTGGCATGCATGCCGGGATAGTCCTGCGGTAGCCGGGCAACAGCACTAGCTGATCGGGATGTGCTTGCTTGCCTTGCCGCTCTTTTTCGGCAAACTGAGGCTCAGTACGCCGTCGGCATAACTGGCGACCACCTTGGCATCGTCGATATCATGCGCCAGCGTAAAACTGCGGCGCTGTTCGCCGTACGAGCGCTCCGTACGCAGCAGCTTGCCGGTTTTCACTTCACTCTCGTGTTTCAATTCGGCCGTGATCGACACGACACCGCCCTCCACATCCACCTTGATGTCTTCCTTTTTCACGCCAGGAATCTCCGCCTTCACGGTGTACGCCACATCCGTTTCCGACACATCGAGCTTGATACGCGGCTCCACGTTCCAATCGCGCAGGGCGGGCCGAAGCTGAAAATCGCGGAACCAGTCCTCGATGCCGTTCAGGGCTTCGAAGCGGGCGATGTCAGAAAATGGATCGAATCGAGTCAGATGGTTAGCCATGATAAAGTTCCCTCCGTGGTTACCGGCACCGGGATAGGTGCGTGAACTTATGATATTGATTTTCCACAGGAAAATGAATGATGCACATCAAACGGCGCGCGTATCATTCTGCTACCCCAGCAAGGTGCTCGTCACGTGCGATGCCGTGAAGAAATACCTGGACATGCGGCTGACGCCTTGCCTGCGTGGCAATGGCTTGAGTGCAACGAGCATGCCGCATACCACCATTTCGCTCGCAAGACCGTGATTCAAGTCAGTGAGCCACGCCACGCGAATGGATAGACTGGCCTGTCGTCCCACCATTCCTGGTGTCGATGTGACAGCTGCCCGCAAGCGCCTGGCGCGCTACAGTGTCTTCCTCTCGGTCGACATCTTCGGCTATGTCGCGTGGAACAAGAACGACACCAATATAGGCCAGGAATTGACGAGCCTGGCCGGCGTTGTCGACTACCTCGCACCGATGCGGTACCCCTCCGGCTATCAATTCGGCATTCCCGGCTATCCCGATCCCGTCGCGCATCCGGGCGAAATCGTCTACCTGACCTTGCGCCATGCCATCGCGCGCACCCGCATCTCTCCCTTGCGGTTCCGCCCATGGCGGCAGGCTTTCCGCGACTATGCGTTTGACAAGCGCGTGTTCGGCGCGGCGCAAATAAGGGCACAGATCGACGCTGCCGAATCGGCCGGCTGCGATGGGTGGATGCTCTGGAACCCGCGCAATACCTATACCGCCGATGGCCTGCACCCGCACTAGCAACGCCATCGTTCCTTAGAGTACAGTGCGCACCAGCCTGCTGATCACCATCGGTGACCGGCTGCGATCGACCTCCACGCTGAAACTGCACAGCTCGCCCGTCGGGGTGATGACGGCCAGGTCGTCCACATCGGCAGCCGCTACCATCCGGTGCCGCGCGAACGCCGGTCCAAACTTGCGTGGAGGCAACTGGGTCTCGATCAGCGCCTGGATCGCGCTGGCGCCGTGAACGTCGCCGAATGGTGACGCCGTCGACCACGACGCATCGGGATGCAGCAGGGCCGCCGCCTGCGCGCCGTCACGCCGGTCCACGCAATCGAGAAATTGCATCAGCAGCAGGCGCCGGGAATTGCGCGCGGCATAGCTTGTGTGCAGCAGCGCGCGCGCCTGGACGGCATGCGGTTCCTGCAGCTCAGTGGCGTACCAGGTCTGCACGGCCCGGTTTTCATGCGCACTGCGCCGCGCCGCCTGCCTGTCGAGTTCGTAAATCGCCCGCATGCGCTTGTCCAGCACCTGGGGATCCATCGATTTTGGCTCGCCACAGCCGCCCAGACAGCCGCCGACGCAGGCCATGACCTCGATGGCGACGAATTGATCGCGCCAGGCTTCCCCCTCCAGCAGATGCTGTGCCGCAGCGATGCCATTGCAAATGGCGACCGTCCCCAAGCCGGCGATCTGCGCTGTCCTGATCCCCGGCCCGATGCCGCGCAGTGGCTGCCATTCCAGCGCCAGCGCCTCCGGCCTGCCGAGCAAATGGGCGGCGCTGCGCAGCATCGCTTCCATCACGCCACCCGACACGGCGAAGATCTGCGCGGCGCCCGTGCTTTCCCCCAGAGGATCGTCGAATGCGCCATCGTCGGCCAGCGCATGGAAGGCGATGCCGCGCGACTTGATCATCCTGGCCAGCTCCCGCGTGGTCAGGACATGGTCGACGTCGCCGGACAAGCCGGGCCGGACCGCCTCGTCCTTCTTGGCCGTGCAGGGCATGACGCTGACCACATAAGGCTCCTCCCTGCCCTCGGCAAAGGCGGGGCCGAGCGAACGCGCGAAGGCGCTGCGCTTCGCCAGGGCGCCATGCATTTGCTGTGGCGACCTGGTCGTGCTCAGGTGGGCCAGCAGGTCGGGCCGGTTGATTTCCACCCAGTTCACCCATCCCGGGCAACAGGAAGTGAGCAGGGGCAAGGGCTGCGCGTTTACTGCCTGCCCTCTGATGCGCGCCAGCAACTCGCTGGCTTCTTCCATGATCGTCAGGTCGGCGCCGTAATTGGTGTCGAACACGTAGTCAAAACCAAGTTGTCGCAAGGCATTGATCATTTTTCCCGTACTGACCGTGCCGGCCTGCATGCCGAATTCTTCGCCGATGGCAACGCGGGTGGCGGGCGCCACTTGCACCACGCAAACACGCTTGTGCGCATCCAGGGTGTGCAGCACCGCATGCCAGTGCGGCGTCTCGACGAGCGCCCCGACGGGACAGACCAGCGTACATTGACCGCAGGAAATACATTGAGTATTGGCCAGGGTATGGTCGAATACCGTCACCGGCAAGCGCCCCGAGCCGCGTTCGGCAAAGCCGATCACGTATTGCTGCTGTCCCGACGCGCCGCACGCTTCCACACACAGGCCGCATTCGATGCATTTTGACAAGTCGCGCCAGATACTCGGCGAGGTATGATCGATCAAGCGGTGCCCGGGATGCGTCACCGAGCCGCGCGGCATCTTTTCCCAGCGCTCTTCCCATTGATTTTCACTGATCAGGCTTTGCAAGCGGCAAGACCCGTTGACTTCGCAGCGCAGGCAATCGTTCGGATGGCGCGCCAGCAGCCATTGCGCATCCATGGCGCGAAAGGCGAGCAGGTCGTTCGATGCCGTTTCGATAATGTCGCCTGCTTTTGCCAGCGTGATGCAGGCCGGCAGCAACTGCGGCTGGCCGGCCACATGCACGAGGCACATGCGGCACACGGCATGGGTGGGCAAGCGCGGATAGTAGCAAAGCGTGGGAATATGCACGCCAGCGTGCCGCGCGGCATCGAGGCAGGTCGCGCCTTCTTCGACGTCAACAGGCCGTCCATTGACCGTCAGCGAGATCATGCGAAGCACTCCCCGCGCACAGCAAGGACGCCGCTGCAGCGCGTCCGGGCGCTTGCCCGGCGACGGCTAACGCTAGCCCATGTACTGGCCGCCATTGACATCAAAGGTTGCCCCCGTGATGAAGCCACTGGCGTCGTCGGCCAGGAATGCGACCAGGCGCGCGATGTCCTCGGGCGTGCCGAGCCGGCCAACGGGGATGCCAGCGATAATTTTTTGCAAGACATCGGGGGCGACCTCGGCCACCATGTCGGTATCACAATAGCCGGGAGCGACCGCGTTGACCGTGATCTGCTTGCGCGCCCCCTCCAGCGCCAGCGCCCGGCTAAAGCCGAGAATACCGGCTTTGGCGGCGGCGTAATTGGCCTGCCCTAGCTGGCCCTTCTCGCCATTGACGGAGCTGATATTGACAATACGGCCGAACTCGCGCGCCCGCATGCCTTCCATAACATGGCGGCACATATTGAACATCGAGCCGAGATTGGTATTGATGACCTGCCACCACTGATCCGGGTCCATGCGGTGCAACAGTGCATCGCTGGTGATGCCGGCATTGTTGACCAGGATATCGATGAGGCCCAGCTGCTGTTCCACGGTGGCGATGCCGTCGCGGCAGGCGTTGAAATCGCTGACATCCCATCGGAACACGGGAATCGCTGTCGCCTCGGAAAAGGTGCTGGCAGCGTCCGCATTGCAGTGGTAGACGGCGGCGACCCGGTGGCCGCCCGCTTGCAATGCGAGGGAGATGGCTTTGCCCAGGCCTCGGGTGCCACCAGTGACGAGTGCGGTTCGTTGCATGAAGACTACTCCCATGGAGGCAATCCGGTCAATGTTAGGCCAGCTTCGGTCGACGCGCTCATGCAGGCAAACGGAGCGACTGCCATCCAATGTACGCGACTGCGGGCAGTCACGTCACTGGCGCTGTATGACATAGATCAATCCCTCTCAGACTAAATGGACTGGTCGCGGCCTGACGGCACGGGCAATACGCGGCGGCATGGGGCAATCTTCAAGGCCCTGATCACAAGGGGCATCGTCATGCTGCGAGATGCGGTAGCGCTTGTGACCGGTCTCCGACTGGCAGTGCGAAGACCCCCACTATCAGGATGACACCGCTTGACAAGCCTATCCGGAACGCTCGAATATCGAGCGGATCTGAAGACCTTGCACTCTAGAGAAATGCCCCCGGCGCATGCGGTGCACGGCCTTGACCAGGAACAGTGATCTGGATCATGGTCAATGATGGACAAGCGGCGCTAGCATGATGAACGGTCACATCGTGAGCACAAATCAGCACCCACTACGGAGGGAATTGCCATGTCTATCGGGAATCACTATCGCCAGGCCGCCGCTGCCTGTTTGTTCATGCTGCTGGCGTCGGGGGGCGCTGTGGCGCAAAGCGACAGCAAGCAAAGCAGTGCGCCCGATCTCGCCAGCAAGGCGATGGAGAGCGCCAACAAGCGCGTTGAAGCCGCCATTCCTGTGGTACACCAGTTGCAGGCCGATGCGCGCATACAGCCATTGCTGCAACAAGCCAAGGGCATGTTGATCATTCCGTCGTATGGCCGCGCCGCGCTGGGGGTGGGTGCTCAAGGGGGCGGCGGACTGCTGCTCGTCAGGCGTCCCGATGGCAGCTGGGGCGGACCCGCCTTCTACAACCTGGGCGGCTTGACGCTGGGTTTACAGGCCGGCGCCGAAGGCGGCCCCCTCGTGATGGTCTTGAACAATGATAAAGCCATCAACGCGGTCATGAAGAAAAATAACTTTTCCCTCAACGCCGCAGCGGGGCTGACCGTGGTCAATTGGAGGAAAATGGCGCAGGGCACGGTCGGCATCGGCGACGTCGTGGCCTGGAGCGGAACAAAAGGCCTGTTTGGCGATGTCGTGGCCGTGGGACTGAGCGACATCCGATTCAACCAGCAGTTGACCGATGTCTTTTACGGACGCAGCTTGTCGCCAAAGGATTTTGCTGCAGGAAACATTGAAGATCCGCACGCCCTGCCCTTGCAACAAGCGCTGAGCGAAGCGTCGGCAATGCCGAAATAAGTCCACAATGCCTGAGATTGAAAGGAAGGAGCTGCCATGCGGGCAATGGTGCTGGAACACGGTGGCCCTGGCGCGCAGCTGCAGGTACTGGACCGCCCGGTACCCGCACCAATGGGGCAAGATGTGCTCCTGCGCGTGCTGGCCTGTGGCGTCTGCCGCACGGATCTGCACCTGCTCGATGGTGAACTACCCGCGCACCGCAAGCCAGTCGTGCCAGGACATGAAATTGTCGGCGCGGTGGTTGCCGTCGGAGCCGGAGTAAACAATCTGCGGACCGGAGCGCGCGTGGGCGTGCCCTGGCTGGCTGGCAGTTGTGGCGCCTGCGCGTATTGTTGCTCTGGCCGGGAAAACCTGTGCGATGCCGCCCGTTTCACCGGCTACGACCGCGATGGCGGCTATGCCGAGTACGTGTTGGCCGACGCCCGCTACTGCCTGCCGCTACCCGATAGTCATGACGATGTGCATGCAGCACCGCTGCTGTGCGCAGGACTCATAGGCTACCGTGCCTATGCCATGACGGGTACAGCGCGCAGGCTCGGCATTTACGGCTTCGGCGCTGCCGGACACATCGTGGCGCAACTGGCGCTAGCCCAAGGGCGCGAGGTCTACGCTTTCACGCGCGATGGAGACATGCGCACGCAGCGTTTCGCCCGCTCGTTGGGGGCCGCATGGGCGGGCGCATCGACAGGGCCGGCCCCCGTAGCGCTGGATGCGGCCATCCTGTTCGCCCCGGATGGCGCTTTGGTGCCACTGGCGCTGGCCGCCTGCGCCAAAGGGGGCACGGTAGTCTGCGCCGGCATCCACATGAGCGACATGCCCGCCATGCCATACTCTTTGCTGTGGGGAGAACGCAGCGTGCGCTCGGTGGCCAACCTGACGCGCGCCGACGGCTTGGCATTCATGGCGCTGGCGGAACGTTTCAACCTCAAGACGGCGCCATTGGCCTATCCGCTGCTGCAGGCCAACGAGGCGCTGGCAGACTTGCGCGCCGGGCGCTTCGACGGCGCCGCCGTCCTGGTACCCAGCCTCAGGCCATGAGTTGTTCCTGGCAAGTCAGCAGTTTCCATCTACCCAGGCTGAGTGGAAGGAGTTTGAAACAAGGGGACGCCGCAGTCGCACGCCCAGGCGGTAAAATCCATACTGGTGACCAGGCTGTCGCTGGAAAAACGCGTCCCTACCGTGCATCACTGCGGTGACAAGTGCGCGACATCCGGTCATTCACGAACGCTGTCTATTGAAAGGCAAAATGTATGTCTGGCGACACCCATGTTTCTGAGCGGATCAAGAACTGCCGCGAAAATCTTCGTATCTCGCAAGTGCTGCTTGCCGAACTGGCAGGCATCAATCCAACGCAACTGTATCGTTACGAATCAGGAAAGACAAAACTTCGTACGGAAGCGGCAGAGAAAATTGCCGCGGCCCTCGGCGTCAGCACCGCCTGGCTTGTGCATGGGACTTTACCCGTTGCCAGAGGAATGCAAATTGACCCGCCAGTGCCGGCCGGAGGGGGGCTGATCCTGAAATTCCTGGAACTTCCCCCCGCGCTCGCCTTCGCCGTGAAACGGCTGGCCATGCAAAATGGCAGCACCGTCGAGATGGAACTGCTGGACCTCGTGCATCAAGGACTCGAAGCCATGCACCAGAAGGCCTTGGCTTGCGCCGCATCCGCAGGCAAGCCAGCCCTGCCCGCATCTGACGAAAATTCAACGGCGCCTTGAACGGCCCCCCCCCTGGTACTGCCTCCAACAAGTTTCTGCCGCATGCAGGGATTCCCCCAACATTGAGCGCCCTGCAATGACCACACAATGCTGGGAGTTTATCCAGTGTCTGGAGAGCGCTTGCTAGCTCATACTGTGTCCTACTGGAAATAATTACAGGAGCCATGCAAGGCAGAGGCTCGCAAGTGTCCGGATTGTAAGTTTCTTTCTACACGAGGATGCCTTGATGAACAAAAACGTTCCTGACATCCGCCTCGCCTACCCGCCAGACGAAAATCCTCACTATATTCGCGCCGTCACGCAAGTGGGCGATGTGCAGGAAGTGATCGCCCATGCGGACATTTTCGAAAGCAATGGCATAAAGTTGGTTGCAAAGGGCGCGCGCATTGACAGCCGCCTGTTCAACCAGCTTGCCCAGTACCGACTCGCGGCACCGCTGGACAGCATGCTCACGGCGAAGCATCCGGTCAATACGCACAGCCTTGTAGTGGAACTGGACAGCATCATCAAACATGAAGCTGTCTATCGGCGCATATTGACGCGGACGGGCGACCCGCACGTCATGAAACAAGCCCCCGCCAGCGTGCAGCTGGCACCAGAAGTCATGCTGCGTCTGACGGTCATGCGCGAGTGCCGGCCCGTGCTTTTCATGCATGCGATACGCACCGCACTGATCGCCTTCGCCTTGGCGCAGAGCCTCGGTCTGCCCGAGGGGCAACGTGACTCGATACTGCTGGCAGCACTTTGCCACGATTTCGGCGAGATGCATACCGACCCCGAAATACTTGCTGCGGAGCATAACATTACGCAATACGAACGCCGCTACATCCATGTTCACCCCATCACAGCTCAAGTACTGGTGCAAGGCTTGCGCGGTTTTTCAAGCGATGCCACACTGGCCATATTGCAGCATCATGAACGACTCGACGGCAGCGGTTATCCCAATGCACTGCAGGGTGACAGCATTACGGTGCTGGCAAGAGTGTTGGCTGTCGCCGACGTTGCGGAGACCGCCATCCGGCGTTTTGATCTTCTGCGTGTCGAGATGCTGTTCAGGCTAGGTCAGAAGCGCTTTGACGCCAGCATCGTCAATGCCTTGCGCGACCTGCTGCACATCACCACAAACGACGCACAGGAAATGCGCCTGGCCAGCAATGCAACTGGCATGCTTGTCATTGCCCAGGACGACCCCGATATGTTGCTAGACTTGCACCGCATGCTCGACGAACTGGAGTGGCTGGCATCCGACCTGGCCAATGAAATCGACCGGCGCTCACCAGAACTGAGCCCCCTGGCGCAAGGTGCGCTCAATGGCTTGCTGGTTCAGTTGCACCAGATGAAGTAGAGGTGGGCGGCGCCAGTTGCAGTGATGATTCCCTTCAGTGAGCATACGCAAACGCGCCTGCGAGTTCTGGCAGACAAAGCCGTAAACCCATTCGTGCAGCGCCAATGGAGTGTCGCGTTTGGCCTTGGCGTTGGCCTGAGGTCGACAAGACCAGGTAAACCGATGCTTGGGCCCAGTTCAGTGCCTGTGCGCTGAGATGATCAACCGCACGCAAGAAAGAAAATGGCCGTTGATAATTCTTTTTTAATTATCAACGACCATATATTTTCCGCGTTAAATCAATCAGTTAAAGCGGGCTCGTCACTCCCACTCGATCGTCGCCGGCGGCTTGCCCGAGATATCGTAGACGACGCGGTTGATGCCGCGCACTTCATTGATGATGCGGTTGGAGACCTTGCCCAGCAGGCTGTGCGGCAGGTGCGCCCAGTGGGCCGTCATGAAGTCCTGCGTTTGCACGGCGCGCAGGGCCACCACGTATTCGTAGGTGCGGCCATCGCCCATCACGCCCACCGATTTGACGGGCAGGAAGACGGCGAAGGCCTGGCTGGTTGCTTCGTACCAGTTGGTCGGCACGCTGTCCTGATCGAAGCCAGGAACCACTACCGGCTCGTACGGCGTGTTGCGCAGTTCTTCGATGAAGATGGCGTCGGCGCGGCGCAGCAGGTCGGCGTAGTCTTTCTTGACTTCGCCGAGGATGCGCACGCCCAGGCCCGGGCCCGGGAACGGGTGGCGATAGACCATGTCGTGCGGCAAGCCCAGGGCCACGCCCAGTTTGCGCACTTCGTCCTTGAACAGTTCGCGCAAGGGTTCCAGCAACTTGAGCTTCATGGTGTCCGGCAAGCCGCCCACGTTGTGGTGGCTCTTGATGGTCTGGCCCTTCTTGCCTTTGCCCGCCGATTCGATCACGTCCGGGTAAATCGTGCCTTGCGCCAGCCATTTGGCGTTGACCAGCTTGCCCGATTCGACCTGGAAGACTTCGACGAATTCGCGGCCGATGATCTTGCGCTTCTGCTCGGGGTCGGTGACGCCGGCCAGGTGGCCCATGAACTGCTCTTCCGCATCGACGCGGATGACTTTCACGCCCAGGTTCTTGGCGAACATGTCCATCACCATCTTGCCTTCGTCCAGGCGCAGCAGGCCGTGGTCGACAAAGACGCAGGTCAGCTGGTCGCCGATGGCGCGGTGGATCAGGGCTGCGGCGACGGACGAATCGACACCGCCGGACAGGCCCAGGATGACGTCGTCGGTACCGACTTGCGCACGGATTTTTTCCACCGCTTCGCTGATGTAGTCCGGCATGTTCCAGTCCGACTTGCAGCCGCAGATTTCATGCACGAAGCGGCCGATCATGGCCTTGCCCTGCACCGTGTGCGTCACTTCCGGGTGGAATTGCACACCATAGAACTGGCGCTCTTCGTCAGCCATGGCGGCGATCGGGCAGCTAGGCGTGTTACCCATCAGCTTGAAGCCTGGCGGCATCTCCAGCACTTTGTCGCCGTGGCTCATCCACACTTTCAGCATGCCGTGGCCTTCGTCGGTGACGAAGTCGGCAATACCGTTGAGCAGCTTGGTGTGGCTGCGGGCGCGCACTTCGGCGTAGCCGAATTCGCGTACCAGGCCGTTTTCCACCTTGCCGCCCAGCTGGGCCGCCATGGTTTGCATGCCGTAGCAGATGCCCAGCACAGGTACGCCCAGCTCGAACACGGCTTGCGGCGCGCGCGGCGAATCGCCGTCCAGCGTGGAATTGTGGCTGCCCGACAGGATCACGCCGGCGGCGCCATAGTTGCGCACGAATTCGTCGCTGACGTCATACGGGAAGACTTCGGAAAACACGCCGGAATCGCGCACGCGGCGGGCGATCAACTGGGTGACTTGGGAACCGAAATCGAGAATGAGGATTTTAGAATGCATGATGGGGACTTTATCTGAGGTCATTACAAAACCGGCGCACTAGGCGCCGGTCTGGTCTGTCGCTAATTACTCTGAACGGTAGTTAGGTGCTTCTTTCGTGATCTGCACATCATGGACATGCGACTCGCGCATGCCGGCCGAGGTGATTTCCACGAATTCCGCTTTTTCGCGCAGTTCGTCGATGGTGGCGCAACCGCAGTAACCCATCGATTGACGCACGCCGCCCACCAGCTGGAAGATGATCGCCAGCACGCTGCCTTTGTAGGCTACGCGGCCTTCGATACCTTCAGGCACGAACTTGTCGGCCTTCATGGTGGCGTCCTGGAAATAACGGTCAGCAGAACCATCGGACATCGCGCCCAGCGAGCCCATGCCGCGGTACGACTTGTAGCTGCGGCCCTGGTACAGGATCACTTCGCCTGGCGCTTCTTCCGTGCCGGCAAACATGGAACCCATCATGACGGTCGAGGCGCCAGCGGCCAGCGCTTTCGAGATATCGCCCGAGAAGCGGATACCGCCGTCGGCGATACATGGGACGCCCGTGCCTTCGAGTGCTTCGGCGACGTTCGAGATGGCCGTGATTTGCGGCACGCCCACACCGGCAACGATACGCGTGGTGCAGATCGAGCCCGGGCCGATGCCGACCTTGACCGCGTCGGCGCCGTATTCCACCAGCGCCTTGGCGGCGGCGGCGGTAGCGATGTTGCCGCCAATTACTTCCACTTGCGGGTACTTGGTCTTGATCCAGCGTACGCGGTCCAAGATGCCTTGCGAGTGGCCGTGGGCCGTGTCAACCACCAGCACGTCGACGCCAGCGGCGACCAGCAGGTCGATGCGTTCTTCATCCTTGGCACCGACGCCGACGGCAGCGCCGACCAGCAGCTTGCCCTGGCTGTCTTTCGACGCGAACGGGTGGGAAGTCGACTTCTGGATATCCTTGACGGTGATCAGGCCGCGCAGCTCAAACGCGTCGTTGACCACCAGCACGCGCTCGAGGCGGTGCTTGTTCATCAGGCGCTTGGCTTCGGCCGTATCGGCATCTTCGTTGACGACGACGAGTTTTTCGCGCGGGGTCATCTTGGCGGAGGCTTCCGCATCGAGTTCCTTTTCAAAGCGCAAATCGCGGTTGGTAATGATACCGACCACTTCCTTGCCCTTGACGACAGGGAAACCACTGATGCCGTATTGTTCCGTCAGCGCGATCACGTCGCGGATTTTCATGTCCGGCGGAATCGTGATCGGATCGCGCAGCACGCCAGCTTCGAAACGTTTTACACGGGCCACTTCACGTGCCTGGTCCTTCGGATTCAAATTCTTGTGGATGATACCGATGCCGCCTTCCTGGGCCATCGCGATCGCCAGACGGGCTTCCGTCACCGTATCCATGGCTGCGGACAGCAAGGGAATATTCAGGGTGATATTGCGGGTCAGGCGAGTTTTGAGGGACGTATCGGCGGGCAGAACGTTGGAGTAGGCTGGGACGAGCAGCACGTCATCGAATGTGAGTGCTTTTTGAAGTAGACGCATAGCATTTCCTATTGGCGCAAAAGCAGATTATACAGAAAAAAGCACCCTCCGTCCTTGCAGCATAGAAAAGATATTTGAAAATAGCAAAAAATCGCGCTCGCCGGACGGCGGGCACGCCGCCGCCCTGCCCGCTCAATCCTTCGCTGACTTGCCACTGGCACGGCGCCGGCGCGCCTCTTTCGGGTCGGCCTGCAAGGGACGGTACACTTCAACCCGGTCATGCTCGTGCAATACGCTATCGAGCGGCTTGCGCTTGCCATAGATGCCGACCATGTTCACGGCCAGGTCGATGCCGGGGATAGCCTGCAGCAAGCCGCTCTGCGCCACCGCCTGCTCGATGGTGGTGCCTGCAGGTACGCACACGGAGCGCAGAAAGGTGCTGTCCGGCAGCGCGTAGCAAACCTGCACCGTGATGCCCGCTTCAGCCATACACGGTCTCCGCGCGCTTGCAGAAGGAGTCGACCATGCTGTTGGCGATCATGCCGAAGACGGGGCCGATGATCTGTTCGAGCACGCGGCTGGAAAACTCGTAGTGCAGGTCCAGTTCGATTTTGCAGGCATCTTCACGCAGGGCCTTGAAGGTCCACACGCCATCGAGTGTCTTGAAAGGACCGTCCACCAGCTTCATCTTGATGGAGGTCGGCGGCACGTTCTCGTTGGACGTGGTGAAGCTTTGGCGCACGCCGTGGTAATGTATGCCCACGCTGGCGACAACCGTGTTCTCGCCCCGCTCGCGAACCTCGACCGCACCGCACCAGGGCAGGAATTTGGGATAATCCTCCACCGCCGCCACCAGCGCGAACATTTGTTCGGCGCTATAACCGAGAAAAACTGATTTATGTACTACTGCCATTGAAGAACCATTTGCTATGATGTTGGATACATTTGATTTGATCGCGCTTGCGCGAGACAGTAGTTTAACCGACCCGCGCACATTTACCATCTCATGACCATAGCAGACAACAGAAAAGCCTTCCACGACTACTTTATCGAGGATCGCTACGAAGCGGGCATCGTGCTGGAAGGCTGGGAAGTCAAAGCCATCCGCGACGCCCGCGTACAAATCAAGGAAGCCTACGTCGTCGTCCGCGGCGATGAACTCTTCCTGTTCGGCGCGCATATCAGCGCCCTGCCGACCGCCTCCACCCATATCCATCCGGAAGCCGTACGCACGCGCAAGCTGCTGCTGCACCGCACGGAAATGGATAAACTGATCGGCAAGGTGGAACGCTCCGGCTACACGCTGGTGCCGCTCAACCTGCACTACAAGGGCGGCCGCGTGAAATGCGAAATCGGCCTGGCCAAGGGCAAGAAACAGCACGACAAGCGGGCAGCCGAGCGCGACCGCGATGGCGCGCGCGAAGTGCAGGCGGCAATGAAGTCACACCGCCGTTGATCCGCCATGAAGCGCAGCGTGCTGCGAGCATATCAACAAGCCCGGCTATATGCCGGGTTTTATTTTTGCCGGTGCCTGCGGCAAGCGGAAAAGCACAGCGCAACGGGATAAAAACAGGGAAATGAAGAGATACGGCGGGAATAAGACGGGTATTGGTGAAAATACCGTGGAGATAAACGATGTGAATCAGCTTTGCCTGTCTGGCCAAAGACGATAAATCAGGAAAGTTCCGGATGCTTGCATGCTGCCTTGTACTACACCTGTACCACCTCACAGGACAAGCATCCGAATGAACGGTTTTTTAAACCTTCAGTATTACACCTTCAGCAGATCGCGCGACTTGCCAGAATCGGTCCACTCTTTGACCCATTTCGGTTGACGGCCACGGCCAGTCCATTGCTGCGTCGCATCATCCGGATTGCGATAGCGCACAGCGACCGTCCCCGTTTTAGCGCGAATCCCTGTACCAACCAGATCTTTTACGGAAACACCGACGCTCTGGGCAATCGCCAGGATTTGCTCGCGTGCTTTGGACAGATCATCCTGTTCGCGTTTCTTCATTTGCTTCTTGATGTCGTCCTGCAAGGTGCGCAGTTCGGACAGGGATAAGTTCGACAGATCCATGGTATTTCCTTGAGTGAGTTGAAAAATATAACTGGACAGTTAAATTCTATCCAATTGTAACGCGGCTGAGGTGATTTTTCTGAAGATTTGATTGTTTTTTACAATTCTTTTACCAAAAACTCCGTTTTCCGGGCTGTCAAACGATGCAAGCCTTCAATCATGGGAGCGTACATCGGCCATGGACTGCCTGCGCGATCCCCCTGCTTTGTGCGGCGACGATTCAATCCAGCACCACCGGCTATATTTATTTTGCAGTACTTTCTGTTTCATTGCAATTTATAACAACTATAAATGGCAATTGAAAATATACATGACTTCAATACTATCGCCAATTGCACATCGCCTGCAAACGCTACCCGCGATCCTGCGCGGCAGATGTTACGTCAATCAAAGAAATAAGCGCCGCACGACAGCACATAATCCTGAAAGTGCGCATAGCATAGCATGAAGAAAATATTTTCAACGCCATTCATTCAGTCGCCGATACTCCAGTCCTGGCGCCGCCAGCTATTCCAGGCCCGCAAATGCAAACTGCCCGCTATACAGCGGGCAGTATTGACAAAACATTGCTACGAGCTTGCTATTCACCCAGCCAGCACGGTAATCAGGGCATAGTCACGCTGCCTTTCGGCTTCTGCGTTTTCACCACCTGCATCGCCGTGGCGATCAAACCACTCATATCGCCCAGATTGGCCGGCACGATAATCGAGTTATTCGTTTTCGCCAATTGCGCGAACGCGCCCACATACTGTTCGGCCACTTTCAGATTGACGGCATCTTCACCGCCCGGCTCGCGGATGGCGGCGCCCACCTGGCGCAGCGCCTCGGCACTGGCTTGCGCCAGCGCGACGATGGCAGTAGCCTGGCCTTCGGCGCGGTTGATCGATGCCTGCTTTTCGCCTTCCGAGCGGGCAATGTTCGCTTCGCGCTCACCGCTGGCAATATTGATCTGCTCTTGCTTGCGTCCTTCCGAAGCGGCAATCAGTGCGCGCTTTTCGCGCTCGGCCGTAATCTGCGCCTGCATCGCATGCAGAATCTCCTTGGGCGGCGTCAAATCCTTGATTTCATAACGCAATACCTTGACACCCCAATTCGCCGCCGATTCATCGATGGCATTCACGATGGCCGTATTAATATGGTCGCGCTCTTCAAATGTCTTGTCGAGTTCCATTTTACCGATCACCGAACGCAAGGTCGTTTGCGCCAACTGCGTAATGGCGGCAATATAATTCGACGAGCCATACGAAGCACGCATGGCATCGGTAATCTGAAAATACAGAATGCCATCGACCTGCAATTGCGTATTGTCACGCGTAATGCATACCTGCGGCGGCACGTCGAGTGGAATTTCCTTGAGCACGTGCTTGTAAGCGATGCGGTCGACGAAAGGCACAACGATATTGAGGCCAGGACCCAATACCGCGTGGAACTTGCCCAGGCGCTCCACCACCCAGGCATGCTGCTGCGGCACCACATTGACCGTCTTGAAGACAAATACCAATGCCAGCAATAACAAGATCAGCGACATGCTTCCGATGCTTACTTCCATAATCTACTCTCCAGGTTATCCAACAATCAAACGACTGCCACGCACGGCACGTATGGTGTAATGACCGGCCTGCGTATCGCTGCCGGCAATCAGTTCCACATCCCACAAGGCGCCGCGATACATGACGCGCGCCGCGCCATCAACCCAATGCGCGACCGCCACGCTTTGGCCGATATCCAGGTTCACATTCGGATCCTGTGCTGCATCGCGCCGCGCCGCCCTGCCAAAACGGCTGCGCCGCAATAACAGCGTGGCCGCCACGCCGACGATGGCGGCTGTCGCGGCCTGCCAGCTGCCATTGCCGCCCGCCAGCGCCACCACTCCTCCGGCAGCGATACCGATGGCGATCATCAGCAAATAAAACGTGCCCGTAAACAGTTCCAGGATCAATACCGCGCCAGCCGCTACAAACCAGCCTACCCATTCAGCCATGATGCCTCCACCCTTGCGATTCCAAAAATAAAAAACCCCGCGGCCTATATAAGCGACGGGGTTTAATGCGCAGTACTGCCTGATATTCTTCTTGCCAAACACCTATATGCAAACAGTCTAACGCAATTCCTGATGGCGTCAATAGCCGGGGGCGAATTAGCGCCGCCGGCCCGGCCTTTACTCCTCGAGCAGGCTGCGCAGCATCCACGCCGTCTTTTCATGCAAATCGAGGCGCTGCGTGATCAGGTCGGCCGTCGGCTGGTCATTGGCTTTTTCCAGCAGCGGGAACAAGCGGCGCGCCGTGCGCGCGGTCGCTTCCTGTGCCGCCACCAGGTGGCTGACCATGTCCAGCGCCGGCGGCACGCCGTCGATTTCCTTGATCGAGGCCAGCTTGACGAATTCCTTGTAGGTACCCGGCGCCGGATAGCCGAGGGCGCGGATGCGCTCGGCGATCAGGTCCAGCGCGCCCCACTGCTCCGTGTATTGCGTCATGAACATCTGGTGCAGCGTATTGAACATCGGTCCTTTGACGTTCCAGTGGAAATTGTGCGTCATCAGGTACAGGGTATAGCTGTCGGCCAACAGGCCGGACAGGCCTTCCGCGATCTTCGCGCGGTCCGCCTCGGAAATACCGATGTCGATCTTTGCTGCTTTGCTCGGTTTCTTGCTTGCCATATGAACTCCCGTCAATGTGTTGGTGGAATCATTTTAGCTGATCTTGCGCCACCTCATCATTCAGACGCGTGCGCCGCCCGCCATGGGCTTGATGTGAATGAGCAAGGCATAAAAAAACCCGCTGCCGGGTGAGGCAGCGGGTTTTCAGAGGGCGGGAAAGACGCTTACGCTTTCAGCGCAGCGAGCTTTTGCCAGGTGTCGATCACCGAGTCCGGATTCAGGGACATCGATTCGATGCCCTGCTCCATCAGCCAGACGGCGAAGTCAGGGTGATCCGAAGGACCCTGGCCGCAGATGCCGATGTACTTGCCGCGCGCCAGGCAAGCCTTGATGGCCAGCGACAGCAGTGCTTTGACGGCTGGATCGCGTTCGTCGAAGTCGGCGGCCAGCAATTCCATGCCGGAATCGCGGTCCAGGCCCAGGGTCAGCTGGGTCAGGTCGTTCGAACCGATCGAGAAGCCGTCGAAATGGTCGAGGAACTGGTCGGCCAGAATGGCGTTCGATGGCACTTCGCACATCATGATGACGCGCAAGTCGTTCTCGCCGCGCTTCAAGCCATTTTTCGCCAGCAGGTCGATGACTTTCTCGGCCTGGCCCAGGGTGCGCACGAACGGCACCATGATTTCCACGTTCGTCAGGCCCATGTCATTGCGCACGCGCTTCATCGCTTCGCATTCCATGTTGAACGCTTCGGAGAAGTCGGCCGACAGGTAGCGCGCCGCGCCGCGGAAGCCCAGCATCGGGTTTTCCTCGTCCGGCTCGTAGCGCGAACCGCCGATCAGCTTCTTGTACTCGTTCGACTTGAAGTCGGACAGGCGCACGATGACTTTTTTCGGCCAGAACGCGGCGGCGATGGTGGCGATGCCTTCGGCCAGCTTGTCGATATAGAACGCTTTTGGCGAAGCGTGGCCACGCGCCACCGATTCCACGGCCTTTTTCAGGTCGGCGTCGATGTTCGGGTATTCCAGGATCGCGCGCGGGTGCACACCAATATTGTTATTGATGATAAATTCCAGGCGGGCCAGGCCCACGCCGGCATTCGGCACGGACTGGAAGTCGAACGCCAGTTGCGGATTGCCCACGTTGAGCATGATCTTGGTATCGAGCTTCGGCAATTCGCCGCGCGACACTTCCGACACTTCCGTTTCCAGCAAGCCATCGTAGATCTTGCCCTCATCGCCTTCGGAGCACACCACGGTGACGAAGGTACCGTCTTTCAGCACATCGGTGGCGTTACCGCAGCCGACGACGGCAGGCACGCCGAGTTCACGCGCAATAATTGCCGCGTGGCAAGTGCGGCCGCCACGGTTGGTGACGATGGCCGATGCACGCTTCATGACCGGTTCCCAGTTCGGGTCCGTCATGTCGGCAACGAGCACGTCGCCTGGCTGCACGCGTTCCATATCGGCCGGGTCGTGAATCACGCGCACAGGGCCGGCGCCGATCTTCTGGCCGATGGCGCGGCCCGAGGTCAGCACGGTGCCCGTGCTTTTCAGCTTGAAGCGTTCCTGCACATCGGTCGCCTTTTGCTGCGACTTGACGGTTTCAGGACGCGCTTGCAGGATGTACAGCTTGCCGTCGCGGCCATCCTTGCCCCACTCGATGTCCATCGGACGGCCGTAGTGGTTCTCGATGATGACGGCGTACTTTGCCAGTTCCACCACTTCGCTGTCGTTCAGCGAGTAGCGGTTGCGCATTTCGACGGGCACGTCGACGGTTTTCACGGAACGGCCAGCTTTCGCTTCGTTCGTAAATTCCATTTTCAGCAGTTTCGAGCCGATATTGCGGCGGATCACAGGCGACTTGCCTTTTTCCAGCATCGGTTTGTGCACATAGAATTCGTCGGGATTGACGGCGCCCTGCACCACGGTCTCGCCCAGGCCATAGCTGGAGGTGACGAAGACCACGTCCTTGAAGCCCGATTCCGTGTCGATGGTGAACATCACGCCAGCCGCGCCCAGGTCGGAACGCACCATGCGCTGCACGCCTGCCGACAAGGCTACTTCCGCGTGCGTAAAGCCCTTGTGTACGCGGTACGAGATGGCACGGTCGTTGTACAGCGACGCGAACACCTGTTTCATGGCGTCGAGCACGTTGTCGATGCCGACCACGTTCAGGAAGGTTTCTTGCTGGCCAGCAAAAGACGCATCCGGCAAATCTTCCGCCGTGGCCGAGGAACGCACGGCAAACGACATTTCCGTGTCGGAATCGGCCACCAGCTTGGCGTAGAACTGGTCGATTTCGGCGGCCAGGCGTGGCTGGAATGGCGTTTCCACGATCCATTGACGGATCTCGGCGCCGGCTTGCGCCAGCGAGCGCACGTCATCGATGTTCAGCCCTTCGAGGCGCTGGGCGATGCGTTCGGCCAGCGGCAAGCCGCCGTTGGCGCTATACGACAGGAAATCGCGGAATGCCTGCGCCGTGGTGGCAAAGCCACCGGGCACGCGCACGCCGGCTTCCGCCAGCTGGCTGATCATTTCGCCCAGTGAGGCGTTCTTGCCGCCGACGGATTCGACATCCGTCATGCGCAAATGCTCGAACGAGGCAACATACACCGCGTCCTTGTCTTCCTGCTGTTGCGATACTGCGTTGGTCATAATGACACCCTTACTGATGATAGAAATCTTTACGCGCGGTGCACGGACAGTCTTCTTGTTATTCTTGGCGTCGTGCAGCACAATCATACCGTTGCAGCCATTTTACCTTGTGCGGCGCAAATTGACGACGCACAATCTTGATCAGAAAACCCATGACACAAGATCCACGCCCCCCCCTGCCCTCCGCGGCGCGCACCGTCTTCTTCGTTTCCGACGGCACCGGCATCACCGCCGAGACCTTCGGCCACTCGGTGCTGACGCAGTTCGATCTGCGTTTCCGCCAGATCCGCCTGCCCTTCATCGATACCATGGACAAGGCCTACGAGGCGGCGCGCAAGATCAACGAAGCCTTCGTCACCGATGGCCAGCGCCCGATCATTTTCTCCACCCTGGTGAAGAACGACCTGTCGGCCGTGATCCGCAAGTCCAGCGGCATGCACATGGACCTGATCCAGACCTTTGTCGCCCCGCTGGAGCAGGAACTGGGCGTGATGTCGACCCACACCATCGGGCGCTCGCACAATATCGTCGACAGCGAAGAATACAAAAATCGCATCGAGGCGATCAACTATTCGCTGGCGCACGACGATGGCCAGTCGCACAAGAACCTGTCCTCGGCCGATGTCATTCTGGTGGGTGTTTCGCGCTCTGGCAAGACCCCGACCAGCCTGTATCTGGCCATGCAATACGGTATCAAGGCGGCCAATTATCCGCTGATTCCCGACGATTTCGAGCGCGACAAGCTGCCTTCCGCCCTGCTGGAATTTAAGAATAAAATTTTCGGATTAAGCATTACGCCCGAACGTTTGTCGGAAATACGCAACGAAAGACGCGCTGGAAGCAAGTATGCGGCCATTGAAAATTGCCGTTACGAGGTCAACGAGGCGGAAAAAATGATGAAACGCGAAGGCATCCGCTGGCTCTCCTCGACCACCAAGTCGATCGAAGAGATCTCCACCACGATCCTGCAAGAGATCAAGCCGAACCGCCGCGATTACTAGAACGCCCGACCAAACCTGCTGCGCGTCGGTATAGGCGGATTGCGATGCGCACCGGCTCGGCGCCCCCGTACTAAAGTACGGTTGCGCTTCTCGGCCACCTCTTCCTTCCGCTCGCTACGGTTTTGTCAGGCGTTCCTCTCGCTGGAGTTCGCCTCGCTGGACAGCACCGTCAGCGCGGCGACCAGTTGATCCAGTTCAGCGGTGGCGGTGGTGACGGCCACCGTGGCGCGCACGACGTCCATGTCGCCGATATTGCGCTGCACGGTAAAGACCCCGAAACGGTGCAGCAAGGCCTGTTGCAGCGCGCGTGCGTCCATGCCATCGACGGCAAAGGCCACCAGCGCCGTGCCACGCAGCGCATCCTGCGGCGACAGCAGGCGTACGCCAGGCAGTTGCGCGGCGCGGCTGACCCAGTAATTCCTCAGCCAGGCCAGGCGTGCCGTCTTGGCTGGCGTGCCGCCCAGGCGTTCATGAAAGTCCAGCGCGGCGGGCGCGGCAAGGATGGCGCCGATCGGCGGCATGCCCATGTGCAGACGACAGCGGATATCGTCCAATGGATAATCATCGTCGCCGAAATGCGGCTCGATCTTGTGCAGCTGCGCGGCGCGGATATACACAAAGCCCAGCCCCGGCGGAGCACCCAGCCATTTATGTAAATTAAAACCGGCAAAATCGACACCCATCGCCCGCACATCGAGCGCCACCTGCCCCAGCGCATGGGCACTGTCGAGCAGCACGTCGATGCCGTGTTCGCGCGCCAGCGCAATCAAGGCGCGCACAGGCAACTGCTGGCCATTGGCCGGCGTCACCTGCGACAACAGCAGCAGTTTCGGCCTGACGGCCTGGCGCATGGCTTGCGCATAGCTGGCGATGATCTCGTCATCGCTGATGGGCAAGCGCAATGTGACTTGCGTGCTGGTGACGCCACGGCGCTGCGCCAGCCAGCGCATGGCCGTGCGCGTGGCCGGATAATCGAGATTACTCCACAACACCGTATCGCCGGGCGCCAGGCCATGGTATTGCGTGATCAGCACCTGCATCGACTCGGTGCCGCTACGCGTCAGCAGGATTTCGTGCGGCTCGGCGTGGATCAGCGCGGCGACGCGCTGGCGCAGAATATCCACATGCGTGCGCGTAAACTCGCCGCGCACGAAGGGACTCAGCTGTTCATTCGTGTAGCGCACGGCCTGCTCGAAGGCCGCTTGCACGGGCGCCGCCATGGCGCCGAAATAGCCGTGTTCAAGATTGACGATGGCGTCCGGCGGCGCGGGATACAAGGCGGCGGCCTGGCGCCACCAGGCCTCGTCACGTGTGGCACCGTCAGCAAGCACAGGGAAAGACATGGCGACCCTGTTCAGGCCTGGCCCTGGCGCAGCTGCTCGAAGAAGCAGACGGCGGCGCAGGCGGCCACGTTCAGCGATTCGATCTGGCCCAGGTGGGGAATGACCACCTGGTGCGTCGCCATCGACAGCAGGTCGTCGGCCACGCCCTGCCCTTCATGGCCGAACAGCCAGGCGACCGGCTGGCGCAGGTCGACGTCGTACAATCGCTGGGTGGCGTAGCCGCTGGTAGCGAGCGTCGCCACCTTCGCGTCGGCGACCAGTGCCGCCAGGTCGACATTTTCAAAGATGTCGATCACGAAGTGCGCGCCCATCGCCGCGCGCAGCACCTTCGGCGACCAGCAGAAGGCCGTGCCGGCGCTGCAGTACACCTGCGTGATGCCGGCGGCGGCCGCGCTGCGCAGGATGGAGCCCACATTGCCCGGGTCTTGCAGGTTATCGAGCAGCACGGCCGACACGCTCAGGGGCTGCGTGACGGCCCGTTCCGGCGTCTCGATGAGGAACATCACGCCCACGCCGTGTTCGACCTGGCTCACCGCGTGATACAGCGCATCGGGCAAGCCCAGTACGTGCGCACGCTGGCTTTCCAGCTGGCCGACGATCTCCATCACTTCCGGATTGCGCAAGGCGCTTTCGCTGACGATGCACTGCTCCGGCATGCCGCGCAGCTGCAAATACGACTGGCACAGGTGCACACCATCGAGCAAGGTGCGGCCGGACTTGCGGCGCGCCTGCGAACTGCCCGCCAGCTTCAGCAGCTCCTTGTATTGCGCATTGTCGCGCGAGGTAATCGTCTTCATGCCACCACCTCCTGCGCGCCAAACAGGGCGATCACGTTGCGCACGGGCGCGAACGAGCGGCGGTGCACGGGCGAAGCGCCGTGCAGGTGCAAGCGCTCCAGGTGCAGCTTGGTGCCATAGCCCTTGTGCTGGTCGAAGCAGTACTCGGGATAGGCCGCATGCAAGTGCACCAGGGCCGCGTCGCGCGCCGTCTTGGCCAGGATCGAGGCGGCGGAGATCGAATCGACCTTGTCGTCGCCACCGATGATGGCCATGCCGCGTATCGGCATCACGGGGCAGCGGTTGCCGTCGATCAGGGCAAGGGTCGGCACGGTACTCAACGCCTCGACGGCGCGGCGCATGGCCAGCATCGACGCCTGCAAAATGTTCAGGCGGTCGATTTCCTCTTCCGACGCTTCGGCGATGGCCCAGGCCAGGGCCTTGGCCTTGATCTGCGGCGCCAGCAAGTCGCGTTTGGCTTCAGTGAGCTTTTTCGAGTCGCGCAAGCCGTCGATCGGCTGCTTCGGGTCGAGGATCACGGCGGCGGCGAACACGGGGCCGGCCAGCGGACCGCGGCCTGCCTCGTCGACGCCGCAGATGATTTCATCGAGCGAGAATGGCAAGTCGTCAAACAGGCCGGGATAGATATTTTTCACGTTGAATCTTTGGTTGGTAATGCGCTTGAAGCGGTGAGCGGGAGTTACTTGCGGTTGGCGGCGATGACTTGCATGACGGCGTTGGCGCTCTCGCGCGCGCTGTCGCGCAGCAGGCTGTGGTGCATGTCCGTGAAGCGCTGCACCAGGCGCAAACGGCCCGGCACGTCGCTCAGCTGCTGCCACACGGCCTCGGCCAAGGCCTCGGGGCTGGCCGCATTTTGCAGCAGCTCGGGCACCAGGTAATCGCGCGCCAGGATGTTGGGCAGCCCGATCCACGGCTGGTAGCCCATGTGGCGCATGATTTCCCACGAGGCGCGCATCATCTTGTAGGCGATGACCATGGGCTTCTTGTACAGCGCCACTTCCAGCGACGCCGTGCCGGACGCCACCAATACCGCATCGGCGGCGCAGATGGCCGTGTGCGAGCCGCCATCGGTGAGCAATATCTCGACGTCCTGCAGGCCAGCTTCTGCTATCAGCTGCAGGAAGTACTGGCGCTGCTTCTCGCCGGCCATGGGTGCGACGAAACGCAAGGAGCGGTCGCGCGCCAGCAGCAGCTTGCAGGCGCCGACAAAGGCTACCGTATTGTATTTGAGTTCGCCCATGCGGCTGCCCGGCATCAGGGTCACGACATTCGCGTCTTCCGGCAAGCCCAGGGTGCGGCGCGCAGCCGCTTCGTCAGGCTGCAGGGGGATCATCTCGGCCAGCGGATGGCCGACATAGGTGACGGGCACGCCCGCCTTGCGGTAGATTTCTTCCTCGAAGGGGAAGATCACCAGCATGTGCGAGACGGCCTTGATGATTTTCTTGATGCGGCCACCGCGCCAGGCCCAGATCTGCGGCCCGATGTAGTGCACGGTGGGGATGCCCCCCTCCTTCAGTTGCTGTTCCAGCCCCAGGTTGAAGCCGGGATAGTCGGCACCGATGAAGACGGCAGGACGCTCGGCCAGCAGCTGGTCGCGCAGCGCGTTCTGGATGCCCTTGATTTCGCGGTAGCGGGGAATGATCTCGAACAGGCCGCGTACGGTCAGCTTGTCGAGCGGCCAGTCGGACACAAAGCCCTGTTTGGCCATGTGCTCGCCGCCGATGCCGTGGAAGCGCGCGCCGGGCAGCTGCGGCACCAGGCCGGACAGCAGCCGGCTGGCCAGCAGGTCGCCCGACACCTCGCCGGCGACGATGGCGACGTTGGCGACCGACAGGCCGCTGGCCTGGTCAGCGGACGATGCCACGCGACGCCACGCCCAAAAATTCACGCATGGCGCGAATGTGTTGCGCCACTTCCGGCGACGAGGCCTGCTCTTCTTCGAACAGGGCTGCCTTGGATTCTTCCAGGGTCAGTCCCGAGCGGTAGATGAGTTTATACGCGGCGCGGATGCCGTTGATCTGCTCGCGCGTAAAGCCGCGGCGTTTCAAGCCCTCGATATTGACGCCATGCGCCTGCGCCGGATTGCCATTCAACAGGACAAACGGTGGCACGTCCTGCGTCAGGCTGGTGCTCATGCCGACGAAGGCGTGCGCGCCGATCTTGCAGAACTGGTGCACATTGGCGAAACCGCTCATGATGACCCAGTCGCCGATTTCCACGTGGCCCGCCAGCTGGGCGTTGTTCGAGAAAATCGTGTTGTTGCCGACCAGGCAGTCGTGCGCCAGGTGCACATACGCCGAGATCCAGTTGTCATTGCCCAGGCGCGTCACGCCGCCACCTTGCACGGTGCCCGTGTTGAAGGTGCAGAATTCGCGGATGGTGTTGCGGTCGCCAATGTCCAGGCGCGTCGCCTCGCCCGCCCATTTTTTATCCTGCGGCTGCGCGCCGATGGAGGAAAACTGGAACAGGTGATTGTCGCTGCCGATCGTCGTGTGGCCGTCGATGACCACGTGCGGGCCAACTTTGGTGCCGGCGCCGATGCGCACGTGCGGACCGATGATGGTATACGGACCCACCTCGACCGAGCTATCGAGCTCAGCCTTCGGATCGATGACTGCCGTAGAGTGGATGGCCGCCATCACTGCACCGCTGGCTGGCTCGCAGACTGGCTCGCATCCTGGGCGCTACGGATGGTGCACATCAATTCCGCTTCCAGCGCCACTTTGCCGTCGACCGAGCCGACTGCCTTGTATTTCCAGATGCCGCGCGAGACGCGCAGGATTTCCACATCCATCTTCAGCTGATCGCCCGGTTCGACCGGACGCTTGAAGCGCGCATTGTCGATGCCGACAAAGTACACCACCGAGTTTTCGTCGGGCTTGACGCCCATCGACAGGAACGACAGCAAGGCCGCCGTTTGCGCCAGCGCTTCGATCATCAGCACGCCGGGCATGACCGGTTTGTGCGGGAAATGGCCCTGGAAGAACTCTTCGTTGACCGTCACGTTCTTGATGGCGGTGATGGTTTTGTTCGCTTCCCAGTCCAGCACGCGGTCAACCAGCAGCAGCGGATAGCGGTGCGGCAGCAGCGATTTGATAGCCAGGATGTCGAGGGTCTTTTTTTCAGTAGTCATTTTTCGTCTTGCGTGGTCAGTGTTTTAATTGTTTTTTCAAGCGTGCGGATCTTCTCGCGCATGCTTGACAGGTTGCGCACGATGGCGGCGCTCTTTTCCCAGTCGGCATTCTTGGCCAGCGGATAAAAACCCGTGTACTGCCCCGGTTCCGCGATCGAGCGCGAAACCATGCTGCCCGAGCCGACATGGACGCGGTCGGCGATCGTCAAATGACCGAGCACCATGGCGGCGCCGCCAAAGGTGCAGTACTTGCCGATGATGGCGCTGCCGGCCACGCCGACGCAGCCGGCCATGGCCGTATGCGCGCCGATGCGGCAGTTGTGGCCGATCTGGATCTGGTTGTCGAGTTTGACGCCATCTTCGATGATGGTGTCGGCCAGTGCCCCACGGTCGATGGTGGTATTGGCGCCGATATCGACATCGTCACCGATCACCACCCTGCCCGTCTGCGGAATCTTGATGTACACGCCGCCTTCGTTGGCGAAGCCGAAGCCGTCGGTACCGATCACGGCGCCGGAATGGATGATGCCGCGCTGGCCGATCACGCAACGCGCGTGAAAGGTTACGTTGGCGAGCAATTGCGTGCCCGCGCCGATGACGGCGTCGCGCCCCACCACGCAGCCAGGGCCGATGACGCAGCCGGCACCGACGATGGCGCCGGCCTCGATTACCGCGTGCACGCCGACAGAGGCGCTGGCATCGACCTGCGCGCTGGCGTCGACAAAGGCGCCCGGATGGATGCCGACCGGTGCCTTGATCTCATGCAGGGCGGCGAAATACTGCGCCGCGCGCGCGAAATACACATAGGGATTCGGTGTGACGATGCGCGCGCCGGCGTACTCGGCACCGATCAGCGCATCATCGGCCGGCGTGAGTATCAGCGCCGCAGCGCCGCTCTGGGCGGCCTGCGCGCGAAATTTGCTATTGCTGAGAAAGCTGATGTGCGAAGCGCCGGCGTCGGCCAGCGGCGCGATCCCTGTGACTTCCAGGTTGGGATCGCCCGCCAATTGACCACCGAAGCGTTCGACCAAATCTCCTAGTCGAGTGCCCATCGATATACCCTTATAAAAACGCCTGACTATGCCTGCTGCGCGGCGCGACTTGCGGTCTCCGATGCTCACTGCCTCGGGCGGCCCCGTGCTTTCGCACAGCTCCGCTTCTCAACCACAACTCACATCCGCTCGCTACGGCACTGTCAGGCTTAAAACCGTTACTGTTACTTGTCCAGCGCCTTCAAGACCTTGTCGGTAATGTCGATGCGCGGGCTGGCCCACAGGGCTTCCTGCAGCACGATGTCATATCCTTCGATATGCGCCATCTGCTGGATGATGGTGTTGGCTTTTTCCGCGATGGCGCTGCGCTCTTCGTTCGTGCGCTGGCTCAGGTCTTCGCGAAATTCGCGCTGACGGCGTTGCAGCTCCTTGTCCAGCTCGAAGAACTCGCGCTGGCGCTTGGCGCGCTCGGCCTCGCTCAGGGTGGGCATGTCCTTTTCCAGGGCTTCGTTGGCCACCTTGAAGCGGCTGCCCAGTTCCTGCACGGCTTTTTCGCGCGAGCGGAACTCTTCGGCCAGCTTGGCGCTGGCCGCTTTGGCCAGCCTCGATTCGTTATAAATACGTTCGCTGCTGATCCAGGCGATCTTCGACTCCTGAGCCTGCGCCTGCACCGGCAACAGCGAACTCCAGCACAATGCGATCACGGCAAGGGACTTGGGCAGGGTAGCGGATGCGGTGTTCATGATACTCCATGGTCAAAAGGTAAAAGCTGTCGCCCCGGTTCAGATGGCCGGTCAGAAACCGGTGCCCATCTGGAACTGGAAGCGCTCCAGGCGGTCCGTCGGCTTGGCGTTCAGCGGTTTGGCATAGCTCAGCTTGAGCGGGCCCACCGGTGAAATCCAGCTGATGCCCAAGCCAGCAGAATAGCGCAATTGCGAGATCCGCATTTTTTCGCCTTCCTGGTAAACCTGGCCGCCGTCAAGGAAACCGAACCAGCGCAGGCTGCGGTCATTGCCCGAACCGGGGAATGGCATCTGCAGTTCGGCGTTACCGATCAGGCGCGAAGCGCCGCCCAGGGCATCGTTGGTGCTCGGCTCTACCGCGCCCAGCGAGGAACTCAGGTAGCCGCGCACCGAACCGATGCCACCGCCGTAGAAGTTCTTGAAGACCGGGTACACGTGATTGCCGATGCCGTGGCCGTAATCGATCTCGCCTTTCAGCGCCAGGGTGACCTTGCTGAACAGCGGACGGAAATACTGGTGCTCATAGATGGCACGGAAGTACTTCTGGTCGCCGATCAGGTCAGCCTCCAGGTTGACGCGCTGGTAGCGGCCGATCGATGGCGTCAGGGCGCTGTCGCGGCTGTCACGCTGCCATGCCGCCGTCAACGGGATGGAATTGGTGGTAGCCGAACCGATACCGTCGGACGGGCCACCATTGTCTTTCACGTACTGCTTGAAGCGGACCGGGCTGGTGATGTCGGTTTCGATGCGCGAGCGCTCGGCGCCGATGCCGAAGAAAACGGTGTCGACTTCCGAGAATGGCACGCCGAAACTGACGCGGCCACCGGTTTGCTTGATCTTGTAGCTGCCGATGTTCAGCGCCGGCGGTTCCGTCGTACGCAGGTAAACTTCAAAGCTGCGCGAAATGCCATCGTCCGTAAAATACGGATTGGTTTGCGAAAACGCAATCGTGCGGCTGTAATGGCTGGTATTGAGTTCAATACCGACCGTGTTGCCGCTACCGGCGAAGTTGGCCTGCGAAATCGATGCCGACAGGGTGAACTTCTCCGACTGCGAAAAGGCGCCGCCGATCAGGAAGTTACCCGTTGGTTTTTCCACCACCGTCACGTTGACGTCGACCTGGTCGGTCGTGCCCTGCGCTTCCGGCGTGTCGATGGTCACGTCCTTGAAGTAGCCCAGGCGGTCGACACGGTCGCGCGACAGCTTGATCTTGTTGCTGTCGTACCAGGACGATTCGAACTGGCGGAATTCGCGGCGGATGACTTCATCGCGCGTGGTGGTGTTGCCGGCGATATTCATGTGGCGCACGTACACGCGCTTGCCCGGATCGATGAAGAAAGTAAAACCCACTTCATGCTTGTCACGGTTGATTTCGGGATTGGCATTGACGTTGGCAAAGGCATAGCCGAACGTGGCCAGGCGGTCCTGGATGCGTTTATTCGTGGCCGTCAGGCGCGCACCCGAGTAAATCTCGCCTTCGCGCATCAGGTTCAGCGCTTTCAGCTCTTCTTCGCGGCCGAACATCTCGCCTTCGAACTTGGTGCCGGCGATCTTGTACTTTTCACCTTCGGTGATATTGATCGTCAGGTAAATGTCTTTTTTATCGGGCGTGATCGACACTTGCGTGGAGTCGACCTGCATCTCGATATAGCCACGGTCCAGGTAGTAGGACTTCAGCGACTCGATGTCGCCCGTCAGCTTGGTCTTCGAATACTGGTCGGCCTTGGTGTACCAGCTGAACCAGCCGCCCGTGTTCAGGGCCAGCTGTTCGCGCAGTTCCTTGTCCGTGAAGGCCTTGTTGCCGACGATGTTGATCTGCTTGATGCGTGCCACGTCGCCCTCGTCGACGGCGAACACCACGTTGACGCGGTTGCGCTCGATCGGCGTGACGGTGGTGGTGATCTTCACGCCGTACAGGCCATGCGACAGATACTGGCGCTTGAGCTCTTGCTCCGCGCGGTCGACCGAGGCCTTGTCGAAAATCTTCGCTTCGCCGACGCCGATTTCCTTCAAGGCCTTGACCAGCACATCTTTTTCAAATTCCTTGGTGCCCGTGAATTCCACGGCAGCGATGGCCGGGCGCTCCTCGACCAGCACCACCAGCACGTCGCCATCGACTTCCAGGCGCACGTCCTTGAAAAAACCCGTCGCGTACAGGGCTTTGATGGCGGCGATACTCTTCTCGTCGGAGAACGTTTCGCCGACGCGCACCGGCAGATAGCTGAAAACAGTACCCGCTTCAGTACGCTGGATCCCTTCGACCCGGATGTCCTTGACAGTAAATGGCTGGACGGCCAGCGCATGGCCGGCACAGAAGGCCATGACGGCGGCGCCGATCAGGCTGCGACGAAAGGAAGGCAAGGCAAAACGAGCAGAATGTAATTTCATTGGGGTTATTCAATGGGTAAATCAATGGACAACATACACAAAAGATTGCTTGTGCGACTCACGCAATGGCATCAACCACCGCCCTAATTCAGCAATCGCAACACGTCATTAAAGACGGCAAGCACCATCAAGGTCAGCAACAAACCGATCCCCAGGCGCTGGGCAATCTCGCCTACGCGCTCCGGCAAGGGGCGTCCGGTCAAAACTTCCAGCGAATAATACAGCAAATGCCCGCCATCCAGAACAGGAATGGGTAGCAAATTCATCACGCCCAGACTGATACTGATGAAGGCGATGAAGCTCAGGTAGCTTACCAGGCCGGTGCGCGCCGTCTGGCCCGCATAATCGGCGATGGTAATGGGCCCCGTCACATTCTTCAGCGAAACCTGGCCGGTAATCATTTTACCCAGCATTTTCAGGCTCATGACACTGGTATCCCAGACCTTGGTGGACGCCTTGCCTACGGCAGAGAACGGTCCGGAGGCCACATTGATCATATCCGGCACCTGCCCCAGCTTTGCCTGGATCTTACCAACTGTTACAGCTCCCTCTGCCCCCGCACCCGGCACGGCCTCCGGCGTAATGGGCAAGCTCAGGTCCTGGCCCTGGCGCAGGAGTTGCAATTGCAAGGTCCGGCCCGGCGCCTGGCTCAGGGTGGCGATGACGGCCGCCACGTCGTGCACGGGCTGCTCGTTGATGGCCAGGATCTGGTCGTTTTTCTGCAGACCGGCGCGCGCGGCGGCACCACCGGGCATGATTTCCATCAGGGTCGGCGCGGAACGGGCCAGGGTGAGGCCCAGCTTGCCCAGCACGTCGCCTTCCAGGTCCGTCTCCGTCAGGCTGGCCGTCGGCAAGGTCGCCTCCTGCTGGCCACGGTCGGGACGGCGCACTTCGATGCGCGCCGGCCGCTTGTCGAGGGTGGCCTGGATCAATTCCCAGCGCAGCTCGGACCAGCTGGCTACGGCCTTGCCATTCACCGTTTCAACCGTGTCGCCGCTGCGCAAGCCGGCCGCGTAGGCGGCCGTCTGCTCGGCCACGGGACCGAGCTTGCTCGACGGCTCTTCGATGCCATGCATGAACAGGCCCGCGTACAGCACGATGGCGACAAGGAAATTGGCCAGCGGGCCGGCGGCCACGATGGCGATGCGGCGCCACACGCTCTGGCGCGTGAATTCGCGGCGCAATTCGCTTTCCGGCAAATCGCTGAGGTCTTGCGCGCGGCTGTCGAGCATGCTCACATAGCCGCCCAGCGGCAGCGCGGAAATCGCCCATTCCGTCTGGTCCTTGCCAAACTTGCGCGAATACACCACTTTTCCCATGCCGATCGAGAAGCGCAGCACTTTCACGCCGCACCAGCGCGCCACCAGGTAGTGGCCCAGCTCGTGCAGGGTAATCAGTGAACCGAGCGCGACGATAAAGGCCAGCAAGGTAGTAATCAGCGTCATGCGGCAAGCCTCTGGGCGATATACGCGTGCGCGGCCGCTCTGGCCAGGCGGTCCTGCTCCATCACGGCCTCGATGCTGGAGGCGGCGCCATGCGGCACCGTCTCGATCACGTGGGCGATGACTCTGTCGATCTGGCGGAAGCCGATCTGCTCGTCGAGGAAGGCTTGCACCGCCACTTCATTGGCCGCGTTGAGCAGGGCCGGCGCCGTACCGCCAGCGCGCAAGGCGTCGAACGCCAGCGCCAGGCAGGGGAAACGGCGAAAATCGGGACGTTCGAACTGCAGGGTGGCCACTTGCGCCAGGTCCAGCTGTGCCACGCCGGAAGCGATACGCTGCGGGTATGCCAGCGCATGGGCGATCGGCGTGCGCATGTCCGGGTTGCCCAGCTGGGCCAGCACGGAACCGTCGACATACGACACCATCGAATGGATCACGCTTTGCGGATGGATCAGCACCTCGATCTGCTCGGCCGGCGCGCCGAACAGCCAGTGCGCCTCGATCACTTCCAGGCCCTTGTTCATCATGGTGGCCGAATCGACGGAAATCTTGCGTCCCATGGCCCAGGTCGGATGCTTGCAGGCCTGGTCCGGCGTGACCGTGTCGAGCGTCTCGACGTCGCGCGTGAGGAAGGGGCCGCCGGAAGCCGTCAGCACGATTTTTGCCACGCCCGCGGCGCCTGGCGCGCGGCCATGCGCGTGCGGCATGCATTGGAAGATGGCGTTATGCTCGCTGTCGATGGGCAACAGCACGGCGCCGTTATCGTGCACGGCATCGATGAACAGCTGGCCGGACATGACCAGCGCCTCTTTATTGGCCAACAATACTTTCTTGCCGGCGCGTGCCGCCGCCAGGGTGGGCGCCAGGCCGGCCGCACCGACGATGGCCGCCATCACGCCCGTCACCTGCGGTGCGCTGGCGATGGCGCACAGGGCTTCCACGCCGTACTCGACCTGCGTAGCGACGCCCTGCCCGCGCAGCAAGCGCGTCAGCTCAAGGGCGCCGTCTGCCGTGCCGACGACGGCACGCTGCGGACGGAACTGCAGGCACTGGGCGGCCAGTTCGGCCACGCGGCTGTGCGCGCTCAGCGCATACACGCTGTATTGCTCGGGATGACGCGCGAGCACGTCCAGGGTAGACACGCCGATCGAGCCGGTCGCGCCAAGGATGGTGATGTATTGCATGAGTTTCCTTAAAGCCAGCTGGCCACGAGGGCGGCAAATGGCAGGACCGGGATCAGCGCATCGATACGGTCAAGTACGCCGCCATGGCCAGGCAGCAGGTTGCTGCTGTCCTTGATGCCGGCGCGGCGCTTCAATTGGGATTCGAACAGGTCGCCGACGATGCTGGCCGCGACGACCAGCAGCAGCACCAGCAGGGCCACCAACCAGCCGCGGCGCAATTGCAGCTGCACGGCGAAGGTGTCTTGCAGCACCGGCAACGATGGCGCGGCGACGATGGTGATGGCGGCGATGACGAGCACGGCGATGCCGCCGCCGATGGCGCCTTCCCAGGATTTACCCGGGGAAATGCTGGGCGCCAGCTTGCGCTTGCCGAACGCCTTGCCCGAAAAATACGCGCCGATATCGGCGATCCACACCAGCGCCATGACGGACAGCAGGTACAAGGGGCTATGCAGGAACAAGGCGATGATGGCGACGAAGCAGCCGACGATGGTCACCGGGTACACCAGGCTGAGCAAGGTATTGCCCAGGCCTTCGGTGGGCGGCAAGCCCGTCGCCAGCGAGGGCACGAAGCGGATCAGCCAGATGGCCACGCACAGGGCGAACCAGAAATTGAGCTGCGCCATGCCGTTACCGACAAAAAACGTATACGCGAAGGCGGCAGTCCAGACGGCAGCAATCAAGAGCGCCTGGCGATTTTTGAAAATGCGGAAGCTTTCCCAGACGGCGGCGCCGAAGAACGCCGTGGCGATCACGGCGAAGGCGGGGAAATAATTCAGATACAGAACCGGCAGCAAGACCGCCAAGAGGACCAGGGCGGTGATTATCCGTGTTTTCAGCATCAGTTTGTCTTTTCAGTTAATTGCGCGCTGGTACGGCCAAAGCGCCGTTCGCGCTGCTGGTAAGACGCGATTGCCGCGTCGAGGCACTCGTCATTGAAGTCGGGCCAGAAAGTCTCGGTAAAAAACAGCTCAGTGTACGCCAGTTGCCACAGCAGGAAATTGGAAATGCGCTGCTCGCCGCCTGTGCGGATGAACAAGTCAGGCTCGGGCGCATAGGCCATGGCCAGGTGCGGCGCCAGTTGCTCTTCCGTGTAAGCCTGCCCGGCAGGCTGGCCGTTGGCAGCGGCCTCGACCGTCATTTTGTTGACTGCCTGCATGATGTCCCAGCGCCCGCCGTAATTGGCGCAGATCGTCACCGTCAGGCGCGTGTTGCGCGCCGTCTTGCGCTCGGCATTGGCGATCAGGGTCTGCAGCTGTTCGTTGAAGCGCGACAGGTCGCCCACCACTTTCAGGCGGATGTCGTTGGCATGCATCTTCACAACTTCGCGTTCCAGCATGGTAACGAACAGGCGCATCAGCATCGACACCTCTTCTTCCGGGCGGCGCCAGTTTTCCGAACTGAAGGCAAACAGGGTCAGATATTCGACACCCCGTTCGAGGCAGGTCTCGACGACACCGCGCACGGCGTCAGCGCCCTTGACGTGGCCAGCCACGCGCGGCAGGAAGCGTTTGGTTGCCCAGCGGCCATTGCCATCCATAATGATTGCCACATGGCGCGGCACAGTGCCAACCTCAGGTACTGCCGTTGTCGAACTCGAATAGATCATGAAAACACGAATACCAAAAATAAAAGATAACTATTATGCGCCAAATAGCACTGCCCGGAAAAGCCATGCTTTCCCGGGCAGCGTCAAAAGGAGTGAAAACTAGACCGTCAGCACTTCTTTTTCTTTGTCGACCACCATCTTGTCGATGTCGGCAATAAACTTGTCCGTCAGTTTCTGCACTTCTTCCGACGAGCGGCGCTCATCGTCCTCGGAGCATGCTTTTTCCTTGACCAGTTTCTTCAGCGACTCGTTGGCATCGCGGCGAATGTTACGCACGGCAATCTTCGCATCTTCCGCTTCGCTCTTGACCAGCTTGACCATTTCCTTGCGGCGCTCTTCCGTCAGCGGCGGCGTCGGGACGCGGATCATGTCGCCCTGTGCCGATGGGTTCAAGCCGAGGTCGGCGTCACGGATGGCTTTTTCGACGGTCGAGGCCATCTTCTTTTCGTACGGCTGCACACCGATGGTGCGCGCGTCGATCAGGGTCACGTTGGCTACCTGGGTCAGCGCCGTCGGCGAACCGTAGTAATCGACCATCACGTGGTCCAGGATACCCGTATGGGCGCGGCCGGTACGCACTTTGGCCAGGTCGGCCTTCAGTGTTTCCAGCGACTTCGTCATGCGTTCCTGGGTGTTCTTTTTAACGTCAGCTAAGGACATACGCCCTCCTATATCTTGATAATAAATGGGTATTACAATTATTCACTGCAGTGTAAATGTTCGCGCAGCCGGGAGTGCCGAAAACCGTTCAGGGCAAGGCGCAGCGCCGAAGACAGTACTTAATGTACGGCGAGGCGCTGCAACGCAGCCATGGACGGTTTCTCGGTGCTCCTTATTTCTATACGTGAACCAGCGTGCCTTCATCTTCGCCCATGATGACGCGCATCAGCGCGCCTGGCTTGGTGATCGAAAACACTTTGATTGGCAGTTTCTGGTCGCGGCACAGGGCGAATGCGGTGGCATCCATCACTTGCAGGTGCTTGGCGATGGCGTCGTCGAAGGTAATCGTGTGGAACAGGGTAGCGTTCGGATCCTTCTTCGGATCGGCCGTGTAGACACCGTCGACCTTGGTGGCCTTCAGGACGATCTCGGCACTGATCTCGGAACCGCGCAGGGCAGCTGCCGTGTCGGTGGTGAAGAACGGATTGCCGGTACCGGCGGCGAAGACCACCACTTTGCCTTCTTCCAGGTATTGCAGGGCTTTCGGACGGACGTACGGCTCGACGACTTGCTCGATGCCGATGGCCGACATGACGCGTGCGACGATGCCGACGTGGCGCATGGCATCGGCCAGGGCCAGTGCATTCATCACGGTGGCAAGCATGCCCATGTAGTCGGCGGTGGCACGGTCCATGCCTTGCGCGCCAGGTGCGACGCCACGGAAGATATTGCCGCCGCCAATCACGATTGCCAGTTCCACACCCAATTTCGCCACCTCGGCCACATCGGCCACCATGCGCTCGATCGTGGCACGGTTGATGCCGTAGGGATCATCGCCCATCAGGGCTTCGCCGGACAACTTGAGGAGGACGCGCTTGTAGGCTGGTTTTGACATGAGCTGGGGCTCCATAAATGAGGTTATTCGAGTATGACATGGCGCAGCGCCTTGCAGCGCCGGATAGGCGCGCGGGGCTGCCCATGCCGCCGCCCGGCACGACAGGTGCGGGCGGGCCAAAAAAACGGGCCTCTCGGCCCGCTTTACTTACGCTCCCTGGGAGGCAGCCATCTGTGCTGCGACTTCTGCTGCGAAGTCGTCTTGTTTCTTCTCGATGCCCTCGCCTACCACGTACATGGCAAAACCTTTGACGCTGGTGTTAGCCGCCTTCAGCATTTGCTCAACCGACAGCTTGTCGTTTTTCACGAAAGCCTGGTTCAGCAGCGATACTTCTTTCAGGAACTTCTGTACGGAACCTTCCAGGCGCTTGGCCAGGATTTCCGGCGATTGCGCTGGCTTGCCTTCGGCGGCCGCTTTGACTGCGTCTTCTTCGGCTTTCAGTTGGGCAACCGAACGCTCTTTTTCGATCAGTTCCGCTGGAACTTCATTCGACGACAGCGACACTGGCTTCATGGCAGCGATGTGCATGGCCACGTCTTTGCCGACTTGCTCATCGGCGCCGTCGAATTCGACGATCACGCCAATGCGCGCGCCATGCAGGTACGACGCCAGCTTGTTGCTGGTTTCGAAACGCTGGAAGCGACGGATGGTCATGTTTTCGCCGATTTTGCCGATCAGGGCAGCGCGCACTTCGTCCAGGGTCTTGCCATCGAGTGGCAAGGCCAGCAGGGCAGCGACGTCAGCCGGGTTGTGTTCTGCTACCAGACGGGCAGCGTTGTTGGCCAGTGCCAGGAAATCGTCGTTTTTCGCAACGAAGTCGGTTTCCGAGTTCACTTCGACCAGGGCGCCTACGCCATTGGCGATGTAAGTTGCCACGACGCCTTCAGCGGTGATGCGTGCCGATGCTTTCGATGCCTTGCCGCCCAGTTTGACGCGCAGGATCTCTTCCGCACGCGCCATGTCGCCATCGGCTTCGGTCAGTGCTTTTTTGCATTCCATCATTGGTGCGTCGGTTTTGCCGCGCAATTCGCCTACCATCGCTGCTGTAATCGCTGCCATGTGTTTCTCCTGATTCGGTGAGTCGACAGTCGCGGCCGGGCAGATCTGCCTCGCCAGCGGTCACTATCGTTTTTTTGTTAAAAAAAAGGGGGAGCTGCTGCCACCCCTTTTCCCTTACTGCTGTGCTTACAAACGGCTATCTCGCGATAGCCTGGCCATTAAGCCTGTTCGTTTACTTCGACGAATTCGTCGCCAGCGGCTGCTTTAACCATTTCAACAACTTCGTTACCGGCAGCTGCACGGCCTTCGATGATTGCATCAGCAACACCGCGAGCGTACAACATGATGGCTTTCGAGGAGTCATCGTTACCTGGGATCACGAAGTTCACGCCTTCTGGGGAGTGATTGGTATCGACAACGCCGATGACCGGGATACCCAGTTTAGCTGCTTCGGTGATCGCACCTTTGTGGTAGCCGACGTCGACGACGAAGATTGCGTCAGGAATGCCGCCCATGTCCTTGATGCCGCCGATCGATTTTTGCAGCTTGATCATTTCGCGGGAGAACATCAGCGCTTCTTTTTTCGACAGCTTCTCGATCGAACCGTCTTCAACCATGACTTCCATGTCTTTCAGACGCTTGATCGAGGTTTTGATCGTTTTGAAGTTGGTCAGCATGCCGCCCAACCAACGTTGATCAACGAAAGGCACGCCAGCGCGTTGTGCTTCAGCAGCGATGATTTCGCGAGCTTGACGCTTGGTGCCAACCATCAGGATGGTGCCACGGTTTGCAGCCAGTTGACGCACGTGCTTCATTGCGTCCTGGTACATCGCCATGGTTTTTTCCAGGTTGATGATGTGGATCTTGTTGCGATGGCCGAAGATGAACGGTGCCATTTTTGGATTCCAAAAACGGGTTTGGTGACCAAAGTGGACACCGGCTTCCAGCATTTCGCGCATTGTTACGGACATTATTAACTCCAGGGTTGGGTCTGGAATCCGATCAGTCACCATACAGGCACCCTTGTCGACCGGATTCGCGTGTTTATATAAATTAAAGACACTGTTTTACTGCATTGCCCAAAAGAGAATTCAAGCAACCCGGGATTCTACACCGAAATGCCCATTCCATCAAGTCCACGGCGCAAATCGCGCGCGCAGCGACGGCAGGCCTTGCACCACACTGGTGCAAGGCGTATCCACCATGGCCTTTCCCGCAAAAATCGCCTGCCTGCCATAGGAAGGAGGCGGCGGATGCAGGGCGCCTCGTTTATAATTTCGACATATTTGCAGACGTTTCCTCATACGCTGAGATTCGTCTGTGCTTTTCACCCGAACATCTTGCAGATTGCGAATCACACCATGTCCACCATCCGTATCAATAGCGCCGCCGACATCGAAGGCATGCGCGTTGCCGGCAAGCTCGGCGCCGAAGTACTCGATTACATCACCCCCTTCGTCAAGGTCGGCGTCACGACCGGCGAACTGGACCGCCTGTGCCATGAATACATGGTCAACGTGCAAGGCACCATCCCTGCCCCGCTGAACTACTGCCCGCCAGGCTACACGCCTTACCCGAAGGCCATCTGCACCTCCGTCAACGACGTCATCTGCCACGGCATTCCCGGCGACAAGGTCTTGAAGAGTGGCGACTCCGTCAACCTCGACATCACCGTCATCAAGGATGGCTACCACGGCGACAACAGCCGCATGTTTCTCGTTGGCACGCCCACCATCCTGGCCAAGCGCCTGTCGGAAATCACCTATGAATGCATGTGGCTGGGAATCGACCAGATCAAACCGGGCGCCCACCTGGGCGATATCGGCCACGCCATCCAGCAACATGCGGAAAAAGCCGGCTACAGCGTGGTGCGCGAATTCTGCGGTCACGGCATCGGCAAGGTCTTCCATGAAGAACCGCAAGTGCTGCATTACGGCAAACCAGGCACCCTGGAACGCCTGGAAGCGGGCATGATCTTCACCGTCGAACCGATGATCAACTCGGGCCGCCGCGAGATCCGCGAAATGAACGATGGCTGGACCATCAAAACCAAGGACCGCAGCCTGTCGGCGCAATGGGAGCACACGGTGCTGGTGACGGAAACGGGCTATGAAGTGCTGACCGTCTCGCCAGGCATGCCGCCACCGCCGGCCCTGATCCTGAACAAAGCCTGATTCTTCCATCCCACGCACCGCCACCCCAGGGCCCAGATGAAAAAGCAGATTCGGGAACAGCTGAAACAGCAACTGAAAGCCGACCGCCAGGTCGTCATTGCGGCCTTCCAGGCCGACGGCAAGCCTGAAAAACTGCTGCGCAGTCTGCGCCACAGCGTCGATGGCGTGCTGGCGCGCGCCTGGCAGGAAGCGGGTTTGCCGCCCGGCACGGCACTGGTGGGCGTGGGTGGCTACGGCCGCGGGGAACTGTTTCCGTATTCCGACGTCGACCTGCTGATCCTGCTGCAGCAATCGCCGGACGCGGCGACGCAGGAAAAGCTCGAGGAACTGGTGCAACTGCTGTGGGACCTGGGCCTGGAAATCGGCCACAGCATCCGCACGGTCGATGAATGCATGGTTGAATCGAAAGCCGACATCACCGTGCAAACGAGCCTGCTCGAAGCGCGCCTCGTGTGCGGCAACGCGGACCTGTTCGCGCAACTGCAGCAGCGCTACGAGGCAGCCATGGACCCGCAGGCGTTTTTCCAGGCGAAAACGGCGGAAATGCGCCAGCGCCATGCAAAATACGAAGACACGGCCTTCAGCCTGGAACCGAATTGCAAGGAAAGCCCGGGCGGCCTGCGCGACTTGCAGGTGATTTTGTGGGTGGCCAAGGCGGCCGGCCTGGCCAATTCCTGGCGCACCCTGGCCACAGGCGGCCTGATCACCCTGACGGAAGCGCGCCAGCTGATGGAAAAGGAGCGCGCCTTCAAGGATATCCGCGTGCGCCTGCACCTGCATGCGGGACGGCGCGAAGACCGCCTGGTGTTCGACGTGCAGACGGCGATCGCCGAATCGCTGGGCCTGCAAGCCACAGGCAGCGGGCCGCACATGCGCCGCGCCAGCGAATACCTGATGCAGCGCTATTACTGGGCCGCCAAGACGGTGACCCAGCTCAACACGATTTTGCTGCAAAACATCGAGGCACGGCTGTTTCCGCAAGACGACGTGGCCGTACCCATCAACGAACGCTTCAATGAAGTCAACAGCCTGATCGACATCAGCGCCGACGCTACGTTCGAACAATACCCGTCGGCCGTGCTGGAAATCTTCGTGCTGATGACGGAGCGCCCGGCCCTGAAAGGCATGACCTCGCGCGCCACGCGGGCGCTGTGGCACGCGCGCTTCAAGATCGACGCCGCCTTCCGCCAGGACCCAGTCAATCGTGCCCTCTTCCTGCGCATCATGCGGGCGCCTGTGGGCATCATCCACGCGCTGCGGCGCATGAACGAGATGAGCATCCTGGGACGCTACCTGCCGAATTTCCGCCGCATCGTGGGCCAGATGCAGCATGACCTGTTCCACGTGTATACGGTCGACCAGCACATTTTGATGGTGGTGCGCAACATGCGCCGCTTCACCATGAGCGAACATGCGCACGAATACCCGTTCTGCAGCCAGCTGATGGCCGATTTCTCGCAATCGTGGCTGCTGTACGTGGCGGCCCTGTTCCACGACATTGCCAAGGGCCGCGGCGGCGACCATTCCAAGCTGGGCGTGGCCGACGCCACCCAGTTCTGCCAGGACCACGGCATGTCGGCAGAAGACACTGAACTGGTCGCTTTCTTGGTGGAAAATCACCTGACCATGTCGCAAGTGGCGCAAAAGCAGGACCTGTCCGACCCCGACGTCATCGCCGCGTTCGCGAAAGTGGTCAAGGACGAACGCCACCTGACGGGCCTGTACCTGCTGACGGTGGCCGACATCCGCGGCACCAGCCCGAAAGTGTGGAACGCGTGGAAGGGCAAGCTGCTGGAAGACCTGTACAAGATCACCCTGCGCGTGCTGGGCGGCGAGCCGCACACGGCCGACCGCGAGCTGAAGAACCGCCAGCAGGAAGCACTGGCCACCCTGCGCCTGTACGGCTTGCCGCCCGATGCCCACCTGAAACTGTGGCAGCAACTCGATGTGGCGTATTTCCTGCGCCACGACGCCTCCGACATCGCCTGGCAGACGCGCTCGCTGTATGACAAACTCGACAACAAGTTGCCAGTGGTAAAATGCCGGCTGGCGCCCATCGGCGAAGGCTTGCAGGTGGCCGTGTACATTCCCGACCAGCCTGACCTGTTCGCGCGCATCTGCAGCTATTTCGACCGCAAGAATTTCAGCATCCTCGACGCGAAGATCCACACGACCAGGAATGGCTATGCGCTCGACACCTTCCTCGTAACCGAGCAGAACTTCGCCAAGAGCTACCGCGACATCATCAGCCTGATCGAGCATGAGCTGGGCGAACTGCTGCAGTCGCAAACGCCGCTGCCGCAGCCGGGCAAAGGACGGCTGTCGCGCCTGTCGCGCACCTTCCCTTTCCAGCCGACGGTGGACTTGCGGCCCGATGAAAAGGGCCAGTACTACCTGCTGTCGGTGGCCGCCAACGACCGCACGGGCCTGCTGTATGCGATCGCCAATGTGCTGACCAAGTACCGCATCAACCTGCACACGGCCAAGATCATGACCCTGGGCGAGCGGGTCGAAGACGTCTTCCTCGTCGACGGCCCCGCGCTCAACAATGCCCGCAACCAGATATTGCTGGAAACCGATTTACTCGATGCGCTGAAGGTGTAAACCTTGCGCGCAGCGCCTCCCCTTACTGAAACTGAAACAACATGACCGAAGAATTATTACGCTTGTCCAAACGCATGTCCGAACTGGGCCTGAGCTCGCGCCGCGAAGCCGATGAATGGATCGCGCGCGGCTGGGTCCGCGTGGATGGCAAGGTGGTGTCCGAGCTGGGCAGCAAGGTATACCCGAGCCAGAAAGTCACCGTGGAACGCCAGGCGGCGGCCGAGCAATCGAAACGCGTCACCGTACTGATCAACAAACCGGTCGGCTACGTCAGCGGCCAGGCCGAAGATGGCTACACGCCCGCCGTGGCTCTGATCAAGGCGGAAAACCGCTGGGCGGAAGACCGCAGCCCGGAACAGTTCCACCCGACCCAGCTGCGCAGCCTGGTGGCGGCCGGGCGCCTGGACATCGATTCCGTCGGCTTGCTGGTCCTGACGCAGGATGGGCGCGTGGCCAAGCAGCTGATCGGCCACGATACCGATATCGACAAGGAATACCTGGTACGCGTGAGCTACACCAAGGGCGACGTCCTGCCCGACAGCGAGCTGAAAAAGCTCAACCACGGCCTGTGGCTCGACGGCAAGCCGCTGCTGCCGGCCAAGGTGCGCTGGCAAAATGAAGACCAGCTGAGCTTTACCCTGCGCGAAGGCAAGAAACGCCAGATCCGCCGCATGTGCGAAGCCGTCGGCCTGAAAGTGCTGGGCCTGAAACGCGTGCGCATCGGCAAGGTCAAGCTGGGCGACTTGCCGACGGGCCAGTGGCGTTACCTGAGCGCGGACGAACAGTTTTAAGCGTGCCGAGTTCTATATCCAACAGGCAACAAAAATAGTGCAAAAAAGGCAATTATTGTGATTTAGTTAGCAAATATTGCCTTAAACCTATACACTATTCCCCATTAGAACAAAAGAGATACGCTGTCGTGAACGATCCCATCCCCAATCCCCTGCGCAAAGGCGCGCCCAGCCTGGCCGATGTGGCCGAGCCGATGGAGCCAGGCACCAAGCCGCACCATATGAGCGATCCGTGGGATATCGGCGAAACCCTGTGCAGCCTGGCTGATAACGGCGACGCCATTTCCATCTACCCGACAGGCGGCGAAGACGTCATCATGGCGCGCATCTTGTCCGTCGACGACGACTTGCCGCAATTCGTGCTGGAACTCAATGAGGGAACCACCCTGCCCGAAGGCGGCGCCACGTTTGTGTCGTGGGTGCAAAACGCCAAGCTGCAATTTACCATCAATGGCGAATGGGAGGCGTATCCCGAGCGGCCGAATGTCTACCTGACGAACTTCCCCAGCCATTGCCTGGTGCTGGAACGGCGCGAATCGGCGCGCCTGGAAACGCCGCTGGGCGTGTACTACCTGGCCGCCTTTGTGCTGGAGGGCCGACCGTATGAATTGCAGCTGTATGATTTCTCGGCCGGCGGCATCGGCATGCGTGCCCACCCGCGCGATACGGTCGGCCTGTACGTGGGGCGCAAGCTGTCGCGTGTACGCCTGGAACTGGGGCCGGACAAGGTCATGATCGCCGACCTGGAAATCCGCCTCTCGCGCACCTTCCGCTCCTTCCTGCTGGGCGAACAAGTGCAGATCGGCTGCCGCTTCCTGAACTTGACGGATGCCATGCAGGATGAATTGAAAGCGCTGCTGGATCACCTGGGCAGCAGCCGCAAGGTGCGCTAAACTTGCTTCGCCCATAAAAAATGGCCGCCCAGCTGATGCTGCGCGGCCATTTTTTTTGACTGTCAAACTCGCGAGGCACCTGAAAAACGTTCAGGGCAAGGCGCCTTGCCGAAGACGGTACGAATCGTACGGCGAGGCAATGCAACGCCGCCATGGACGTTTTCTCAGGCGCCGATCAGTCGTCGTCGTTCGGGTCCAGGTCGGGAAACATGACTTCCGTGTAGCCGAATTGCGTGAAGTCGACGATACGCATCGGATACAAAATGCCGTGCAAGTGGTCCACTTCATGCTGCACCACGCGGGCGTGGAAGCCGTCGCAATCGCGGCTGATGGGTTGGCCGAACTGGTCCACGCCTTCATAGTGCAGCTCGCTCCAGCGCGGCACGCTGCCGCGCAAACCAGGCACGGACAGGCAGCCTTCAAAGCCCTCTTCCTTGCGCTCCGTCAACGGTGTCAGCACAGGGTTGATCAGTACGGTTTCCGGCACTTGCGGCGCATCGGGATAACGCAGATTCTGCTTGAAGCCGTAGATCACCAGCTGCAGGTTGACGCCGATCTGCGGCGCCGCCAGGCCCGCGCCATTGGCCGCATGCATGGTATCGAACATGTCGGCGATCAGCGCATGCAATTCGGGCGTATCGAATTCGCGCACGGGCTCGGCCATGCGCAGCAGGCGCGGATCACCCATCTTCAGAATCTCGCGTACGGTCATTTTGCTTCCAGTGTCGATTGCAGTTGTTGCAGGTAAGCGCGGAAAGCGGCACCCGTTTCCGGGTGCTTCAAGCCCATCGCCGTCGTTGCCTTCAGATAACCGAGCTTGGAGCCGCAATCATAGCGCTGCCCCTGATAGCGGTAAGCCAGCACGCGCTCTTCGCGCATCAGGGCGGCGATGCCGTCCGTCAACTGGATTTCGCCGCCGGCACCCGTGCCGATATTTTCCAAGTGGTTAAAGATACGGCTGGTCAGCACATAACGGCCCACCACGGCCAGGGTCGACGGCGCCTCTTCGGGCGCGGGCTTTTCGACGATGGCCGACACCAGTTCCAGGTCAGGCTGATAATTCTTTGCCGACACGATACCGTACTGCCTGGTTTCCGCGCGCGGGACGTCCTGCACCGCCAGCAGCGAACAGTTTTCGTACTGGAAGACATCGGTCATCTGCGCCAGCACGGGGCGCATGCCCTCTTCCACATCCATGAAATCGTCGGCCAGCAAGACGGCAAACGGTTCGTCGCCGATCACGGGACGGGCGCACAGCACGGCATGCCCCAGGCCCAGCGGTGCCGACTGGCGTATGTAAATGCAATTGATGTGCTTGGGAATGACGTTTTGCACCATGTCGAGCAACAGACGCTTGCCGGCCGCTTCCAGCTCCGACTCGAGCTCATAGGCGGTATCGAAATGGTCTTCGATGGCGCGTTTATTGCGGCCCGTGATGAAGATCATTTCCGTGATGCCCGCCGCCACCGCTTCTTCCACTGCGTACTGGATCAATGGCTTGTCGACGATCGGTAACATCTCCTTCGGCTGCGCCTTGGTTGCAGGCAAGAAACGACTGCCCAGACCGGCGACGGGGAAAACTGCTTTTCTGATTTTTTTCATGGGTCTTCTGTAATATGTTGAACGATTAGTCTTGCGCGAGCAAGGTCAGCAGACCAGCCTCGTCGAGTATGGCCACACCCAGTTCCTGCGCCTTGGCCAGCTTGCTGCCGGCGTCAGAACCGGCCACGACATAGCCTGTCTTCTTCGACACGGAACCGCTGACCTTGCCACCAGCCGCCTCGATCAGCTCCGCAGCCTCGTCGCGGCTCATATTGGGCAAGGTGCCCGTCAGGACGAAAGTCTTGCCGTCCAGCTTGCCGCCAGCGGCTGACATTTCGGGCAATTGTGACAGTAATTCATTGCGCAGGGCGTCCAGTTGAGCAAGCAGCTTGACATTGCTCTCGTCGGCCAGCCATTGCGCCAGCGACTCGGCGACGGCGGCGGGCAAGCCCGCGTGGAAGCTGGCGCCTTGCGCCGCCAGGCTGGCCAGGGTCACGCCCCGCTCCACCAGCTGCTTGCTGCGCGGTTCCGTCAGCTTGGGGATGCCGATGGCCGCCAGCAACGTCGTTTGTTCCAACTGCGTGCGCAGCTTGGCGCTGGGCGCGTGTTCGCCTTGCGGCGTGACGCCAGCGTCCAGCAATGCCTGCAGCGCCTGCTGGTTCTTTTCTTCGGCAAAAAAATCGGCGATGGACACGGCCACGGTGCCGCCGATGTCGGGCAACACACGCAGCAAGGCCGCCGGCGCGCGACGCACGTAGTCGAGGCTGCCGAGCCACTCGGCCAAGGTCTTGGCCGTCGATTCGCCTACGTGGCGAATACCCAGCGCAAACAGGAAACGTTCAAGCGGTGGACGCTTGCTCGCTTCTATGCCAGCAAGCAGGTTTTCCGCCCATTTGGTGGGAATCTTGCCTTGTTGCACTGTTTCTGGCGTCGAACCATCGCGCTCGTCGGCGCGCACTTTCATTTCCAGCAATTTATCCAGGGTCAGGCTATACAGGTCGGCCAGCCCATGCACGTATTCCAGTTCGACCAGGGTATCGATATAACGTTCCCCAAGACCTTCGATATCCATCATGCGCCGGCCGGCAAAGTGACGGAACGCTTCCTTGCGCTGCGCCGAGCAGAACAGGCCGCCCGAGCAGCGGGCAATCGCCTCGCCCTCTTCGCGCACCACGTGGGAATCGCAGACAGGGCAGCGCTCCAGCATCTTGAACGGCAGCGGCGCCGGTTCCGGGCGCTTCTCCAGCACCACGGACAGCACTTCCGGGATCACATCGCCGGCGCGGCGCACGACGACGGTATCGCCCACGCGCACATCCTTGCGCAGGACCTCGTCTTCATTGTGCAAGGTGGCATTCGTCACCGTCACGCCACCCACGGACACGGGCGCCAGGCGCGCCACGGGCGTCATGGCGCCCGTGCGGCCCACCTGGATATCGATGCCCAGCACCACGGTCAAGGCTTCTTCGGCGGGGAACTTGTGCGCCAGGGCAAAACGCGGGGCCCGCGAGACAAAGCCCAGCTCCTGCTGGTCTTGCGTCGCGTTCACCTTGTAGACCACGCCGTCGATTTCGTAGGGCAAGGCGGGGCGGCGCGCGCCGATATCGGCGTAGTAGGCCAGCAAGCCCTGCGCGCCCGGCACCACACGGCGCTCCTTCGACACGGGTATGCCCAGGGTTTCGTACCAGTCGAGCAAGGCCGAATGTGACACAGGCATGGCGGCGCCATCGAGGGCGCCGATGCCGTACGCATAAAAACGCAGCTTGCGCTGCGCCGTGATGCGCGAATCGAGCTGGCGCAGGCTGCCGGCGGCCGCATTGCGCGGGTTGGCGAATTCCTTCTGCCCCGCCTCGCGCTGGCGTTCGTTCAGGCGGGCAAAATCGGCCTTGAACATCATCACCTCGCCGCGCACGTCCAGCAGCGCCGGTACATTCTCGCCATGCAGGCGCAAGGGGATGCCGGAAATGGTGCGGATATTCGCCGTCACGTCTTCGCCCGTGGCGCCATCGCCGCGCGTGGCGGCCTGCACGAACAGGCCATTTTCATAGCGCAGGTTGATGGCCAGGCCATCGAATTTCACTTCGGCGGCGTAGTCGACTTCTGCACCGTCAAGGTCCAGGCCTTCGCGTACGCGGCGGTCGAAGTTGACGATATCGTCATCGGAAAAACCATTGTTCAGCGACAACATCGGCACCGTGTGCGTGACTTGCTCGAATTGCGGCAAAGGCGCCGCACCCACGCGCAAGGTGGGCGAATCCAGTGCCCGGAGTTCCGGATGAGCCGTTTCCAGCGCCTGCAGTTCGACAAACAGCTTGTCGTACTCGGCGTCGGGAATGGTGGGATTGTCGAGCACGTGGTAGGCGTGCAGATGCCGATTGAGCTCGGCAGTGAGTGCCAGAACGCGGGCAGCGGCGTCCTGGTTGGTCAGATCAGTCATTATTGCGGGATTCTTCAGCTAAATAAACGCAGGGCGCGGGTGGAACCGGCCGAAATGTCGGCCGCGTCCATTTCCTGGTAAAACTCTTGCACCTGGCCGGCGATCTCGGCCAGCGCCGCATCGGACAAGGCCTGGTTGTAATCGTCGACGATGGTGGCGTCGAGGCGGCCCACCAGTGCCTTGGCGCAAGCGACCATGGCGCCGAAGCCGTCGCGCGCGGGCGCTACGCAGGGCACGTCCAGCAACAGGGTCAGGCGGGACGTGGTTTCCTCGGCCAGGGTGACATTCGTCGACAGCGAAAACAGATAGCTGCCGTCACCATCGGGCATGACAAAACGGCCGTCCGGACGCACGTCGAAGCCCTGCTTTTCCAGCGCAAACAGCAAGGTGGAAATGGCCCACGGCGCGCCGTTCGTGTGCAGGTTGACGCCCAGTTGCGCATCGTGGCCGGCGACGAAGCGGTGCAGATTGCGCGCTTCGGCCATCACTTCCATCATGTCGGGTACTTCCGGCTCGGCACCGATCTCGTCGGCCACGCCACGCAAGCGCGTGACCAGTTCCGAGTATTCGAGTTCATTCAGGGCCGTGCTGCGGCTGGCGAGCTGCACGCCGCCCTGCATCTTCGTATAGACACCGCCATGCGTGATCGGCTCCCAGTCGCCATTCACGTGCAAACCGATGAAGTGCACCGGCTTGTTGCCCACCAGGCGCAGGGTTTGCAACACGGGCAGGATCTTGTCGCCGCGCACGGGCGCTTCCAGCGACAAAGGCAGCAGGCAGTCGATCAGCGGGTCGACCAGGCTGGTCGCCTGTTCGCTGGCGGCGCTCACTTCTTGCACGGGCTCGGCGGCTGGTGCCGCGACCGTCTCGGCAGGGATATCCCCCAGCGACGGTTCCGCATGCACGGGGGCATCGGATACGGGGGCGGCTGGCGGCGCGCCGAACGACGGCTCGGCCTTGGCGGCTGGCGCGGCGTCAAAGCGCGGCTCCTGGCGCAGGACTGGTTCCTGGACGTCGGACACGGGGGCGTCGCCCTCGCGCATCAGCACATCGTCGTGATCGGTGGAAAAGGCCCGTTCCACGCTTTTCTTGGCCTTGTATTCCTGCCATTTGTTGTACGAGAAAACACCGACGATAAAGACGCCGCCGGCGCCGAACAAGGTAATTTGTAAGTCTGTCATGCTGCTTGTGCCTCGGTTGCAAAATTTGCGGCGGACTCCATGTCCACCGCCACGATGCGCGATACGCCCTGCTCCTGCATCGTCACACCGATCAATTGATGGGCCATTTCCATCGCAATCTTGTTATGCGAAATGAAAAGGAATTGGGTCTGGTCGGACATGCGCTTGACCATGCGGCAGAAGCGTTCCGTGTTCGAATCGTCCAGCGGTGCATCGACTTCGTCGAGCAGGCAGAACGGCGCCGGATTCAGGCGGAACATGGAAAACACCAATGCGGTCGCGGTCAGCGCCTTCTCTCCACCCGATAACAGGTGGATGGTGGCATTTTTCTTGCCGGGAGGTTGCGCCATGACTTGTACACCGGAATCGAGAATCTCGTCGCCCGTCATGGTCAGCCTGGCCTGCCCCCCGCCAAACAGGATGGGGAACAGCTCGGAAAAGTGATGGTTGACCTTATCGAACGTGTCTTGCAGCAAGTCGCGCGTTTCCTTGTCGATCTTGTGGATCGCGTCTTCCAGCGTATTGATCGCTTCCGTCAGGTCGGCATTCTGGGCGTCGAGGAAATTCTTGCGCTCGGACGCCTGCGCCAGCTCGTCCAGCGCGGCCAGGTTGACGGCGCCCAGGGACGTGATGGCGTTCGTCAGGCGCGTCACTTCGCCCTGCAGATACGAGGGACGCATGTCCGGGTGCAATTTTTCCGTCAAGGCGGCCTCGTCGGCACCCGATTCCAGCAATTGCTGGGCGAATTGCTCCTGGTTCAGGCGCGCGGCCTGTTCCTTGAGCTGCATTTCCATGATCTTGTCGCGCTGCGGCTGCAAGCTGCGCTCCGATTGCGTGCGCGCATCTTCGGACAGGCGCAGCTGCTGCGTAATTTGATCGAGTTCATGGCGCGCGTCGGCCAGCGCCCGCTCCTGCGTCGTGCGGCGCTCCAACAGATCCTGCAAGCCGTCGGCCGCCGCGCCGCTTTCCAGATTCGCCAGTTCGAGTTCACCGGCCTGCAGGCTGGCCGTCACTTGCTGCGCCTGCGTACTGGCCGTGGCGATATTGCGGCGCAATTCCTCGATCTTCGCGCGGTGGGCTTTTTCCGCGTATTCCGTATCCTTGGCAGCCCGCTCCAGGTCGCGCAAGGCTTCGCGCGCTTCGGCCAGACGCTGTTCCTTCAACAGGAAATCGGTATGGCCGTCTTCGTGCGCTTCCTGCAAGTTGCCTAGTTCCATGTCCAGCTGTTCGAATTTTTCTTCCGATTCCAGCTTGGTCTGCATTTGCTCCGCTTCCTGCGCGGCGATTTCGGCGAGATCCGCGCCGATCTGCGTGCTGCGCTGGTTGAAGCGCGCTTCCACCTCGGACAGTTTCACCACGTCCAGTTGCAGAGTATGCACGGACGACGTCAGTTGCTGTATGCGCAGGCGCAACTCGGACAGGTTGCGCGTCAGGGTTCCCACGGCCGCATCGGCCCGCACGGAACGGGCGCGCGCCTCTTCGGCCAGCAATTGCTGGGCGCGCAATTGTTTGCCGATATTTTCGATTTCCTGCTGACGCCCCAGCATGCCTTCCTGTTCCGAATCGGCTGCATAGAAGCGCACGCTGGATGCCGTGACCACGTGCCCAAGCCGCGTGACGAAATAGCCGCCCGGCGGCAACTTGCTGCGCTCGGCCAGCGCCTCGGCCGCGTCTTCCACGGCGTAGGCGTTGTACAGCCAGTCCTGCAGCAAGCCGCGCAAGCCCGGATCATTGAGTTTCAACAAGTTCAGGAACGGCTTCAGGCCTGGCACGTCCGGCATCGGCAGCGGCGCCACCGTGGACGGCGCGTACAGGGCCAGCTTGGCGGGCGGCGCGTCGGCAAAGAATGCCTTGGCCCAGTCGATATTCGACAATTGCAGGGCCGACGTGCGCTCGCGCAAGATCGATTCCATGGCCGCTTCCCAGCCCGCCTCGATCTGCAGCTTTTGCCACAGGCGCGGCAAGGTGTCGAGCTCGTGCTTTTTCAGCCACGGCTGGACCTTGCCCTGGGTTTGCACCCGTTCCTGTAATTGTTTCAAGGCGGAAAGACGCGCTTCCAGCTGGGCGTTGGCGGCCGTTTCGGCATTCACCTGCGCCTGGGCTTCAGCGCGTTCCTGCTCCAGCTTCGGTTGCTGCTCCAGCGCCTCTTCCAGGTAGAAACCCTGCTCTTCCAGCGTCTGCTGCTTTTCTTCCAGCTGCAGTTTCAGGTTTTCCAGGTGGCTGCTGTCGGGCAAACTGAGGCTGTTCTTTTCCTGCTGCAGGCGCTCGCGGCGCGTCAACAGGCTGGCCAGGATGTTCGAGGCGTTGCGCTGGTGTGCCGATTCCAGTTCCAGTTGCTGCTGCGCCTGCATGATGCGCGCGCGCGATTCCGTGCTCTTGTTCTGCGCGGCGCGCCAGGCGGCATCCAGCTCGGGCAATTGCTCGCCCTTCTGCTCGGCCATCATTTGCGATTGCTCCACCTTGGCGGCCAGCTCCTCGAGGTGAAATTCCGCCTCTTCGATCTGCTCCTGGTACTCGCCGCCCTGTTGCGTCCACTGGTCGCGCTGGGCCGTCAGGGTGGCCAGTTGGGCTTGCAGGCGGGCGCGCGATTCGATGACGAACTTGATCTGCGCTTCCAGGCTGCCGATTTCCGCATTCGTCTGGTACAGATGGCCTTGCGCCGTATGCAGGCGGTCGCCCACGGCAAAGTGCGCCTGGCGCATCTGTTCCAGGGTCAGCTCGACGTTGCGCAGCTTGGCCGTCTGTTCTTCCAGGTCGGTCTGCGCCTGTTCCACTTCGCGGAAATAGCGTGTCTGCTCGTTGTACGCCTCGTTCTTGCGCAGCAGCCACAATAGTTTCTGCTTTTCTTCCTGGTCCGCCTGCAAGGCGTGGAAACGCGTGGCCACGGCCGCCTGCGCTTCCAGCTTTTCCAGGTTGGCATTGAGTTCGCGCAAGATATCTTCCACGCGCAGCAAGTTTTCGCGCGTGTCCTGCAGCCGGTTTTCCGTCTCGCGGCGGCGTTCCTTGTATTTCGACACGCCCGCCGCTTCTTCCAGGAAGACGCGCAACTCTTCGGGGCGCGATTCGATGATGCGCGAAATCATGCCCTGGCCGATGATGGCGTAGGCGCGCGGGCCGAGGCCCGTGCCGAGGAAAATATCCTGGATGTCGCGCCGGCGCACGGGCTGGCCATTGATGTAATAGGTGGACGTGCCATCGCGCGTCAGGGTGCGCTTGACGGCGATCTCGGCGTACTGGCCCCACTGGCCTGAGGCTTTGCCATCGTTGTTGTCGAACACCAGTTCCACGGAAGCGCGTCCGGCTGGTTTACGATGCGTGGAGCCGTTGAAAATGACGTCCTGCATCGATTCGCCGCGCAATTCCGACGCTTTCGATTCGCCCAGCACCCAGCGCACGGCATCGATGATGTTCGACTTGCCGCAGCCATTCGGCCCAACCACGCCCACAAGCTGGCCTGGCACCTGGAAATTGGTGGGATCGACGAAAGACTTAAATCCCGACAACTTGATGGAAGAGAGACGCACGTGTTTTAGAGTTCCTGGCCTATGCTGGCGGTTGAGATCGGCGAACCCGGCTCATATTCAGTTCAGATGCACCATGGCGACGGCAGTCTGGCCGCTCACCGCAAAAAAGTGGTTCATCATACCATTTCCTGATGCTTTTCTGGCCAAAAAACAGCGGCATCGAGCGCCGGCCGGCAGCAGCTCAAGGGGCTGGGCGGCCATCCTGCGCCAGTTTCCAGTCTTCACGGGAAAAAACGCGCTCATGGCCGGACAACACCATGGCGAGTTTTTGCAGCCACTGCTCGGTCGGCATGGGCTCGGCCTTGAAGCTCAGCGCCACCATCAGCACCAGGCTGGCCAGCGCCAGCGCATGGCTGACGGCAAAATTGACGGCGCCGCGGGCATTCCACATGAAGCCCAGCGCCAGCGCCAGGCCCAGCACGCAGCCGCTGACGGCTTCCGACACGCTGTGCGCATGCACGATCACACGGGAAATGGCCACCAGCACGGCAAACGCCACGCCGACAAGCACGCCAGCATGACGCCAGCGCGGTTCGCCCCGCTGCAGCAGCACATACATCAGCACGGGAAACACGGCGCCGGCGCGCATGGCGTGGCCGCTGAAGCCGGTAAAATCGAGCGTGCTGCTGCCCACGCCCCAGCTCATGAAGGCCAGCTTCGACAGCACCACGAGGGCCAGGCCGCCGCCGTACCACAAGCTCCAGCTGAGCACCAGGCGCCACTGGCGCGAGACGAGCAGCCACAGGGCAATCGCCACGCCAGCCGGCCCCATCACGGACATGTCTGCCGCAAAAGAAATTCCATTCCACCAAGTCATCGTGCCTGCGCTTATTTCATGATCAGCGTGCACTATGCCACGACTCGGCCCTGTTTCGCGCGGCTTTTGCTGTGCCGCAGCAAAGAATTACATTCCATTACAAAATTTCCGCGCCAAAACTATCCACTTGGCAAGTACGAGGCACGCGTCAGATATTCGTCAGGCGCTTGCCTTTGGGCGGCGCAAAGTCGCGGATCGATTCGATCATGCCCACTTCCAGCGCCTGGTCGGCCGTCAGGTGCAGGTCGGAATACGCATGCACCTGCCATTGCTCGTCCGTCAGGTTGACCTGGCTGCGCAGGATGCGCTCGGTACGCATGTCGTCGGCGCGCAAGCCCTCGACGATGATGCTGAGCGCATCGGGCCGCGAACCGGGCGAGGCGGTCGCATGCGACTTGTGCACCATGAAGCGGGCCGTGTCGCTGGCATGGCGATGTCGCCCCGACAGAAACAGGGTGACGGCGATGGACGCCACGGCGCCTGCGTTGTAGGTAATGATGTCGAGCGGCAACTTACTGAGGAAGTTATACAGACAAATGCCATCGCTGACATAGCCGCCGTTCGACTGAATCAGGATGTGCGCGGTGGTGAGCTTGTCTTCCGTGATGTCGGCCACGGCGTTGAAGACGCGCCGCACCATGTCACTGTTGACGTCGCCCGAGAGGGTAAAGTAACCGTGCTGCTCGGTGTTGTTTTGTGTCTCGTGTTGTGTCCCGCTCTGTGTCGTGTTCATGGCAGCCACCCGCAAGAAAGCCGAGCTTTCATCATAGTCCATTCCCGCGCGGCCGGGCGCCCTTTTGCAACGGATCCGCCCCCTGCCCAGCCCCGCAAATCGGGGGGTTTGCGGCAATTTGGCAACGTCTTTACAGATTGACAGAATACCCCTGCTGACATATATTCCTCACACTTGATCGGGAGAGGGCAACCCAGCGTTGCCGCCGAAGGGGCACTACCCAAAAACTCTCAGGCAAAAGGACCGATCAGGCGGACTGAAGCTGTTGCTTTGGCGACATCTTTAGCTCAACTCTGGAGAGCGGCCGCGGCTATTGCCGGCGGCCCACCGAAGGGGCGCACGGGGCAAGCCCCCGTAATCTCTCAGGTACAAAGGACAGGGGGGTCAGTGATCACGATGGAGTGCCGTTTTGGCGCTCGATATTCTGTGTTCTGTTAACTTCCCCCTTTACCTTCGTCCCGAGGAATCCATGACGCTCAAAGCGACCCCACTCAACAACGCCCACCGTGCCCTCGGCGCCCGCATGGTCGATTTCGGCGGCTGGGACATGCCCGTCAACTACGGCTCGCAAATCGAAGAACACAACGCCGTGCGCGGCGACGCCGGCATGTTCGACGTGTCGCATATGTGCGTGGTCGATATCGAAGGCCCGAACGTGCGCGCCTTCCTGCGCGGCTTGCTGGCCAATAACGTCGACAAGCTGCAAGTGTCGGGCAAGGCACTGTACTCGTGCATGTTGAATGCCGAAGGTACCGTCATCGATGACCTGATCGTCTACTTCTTCAATGAAAACTGGTTCCGCCTGGTCGTCAACGCGGGCACGGCGGAAAAAGACGTGGCCTGGATGCAGCAGCAAAATACCGCCACCAACAGCGGCCTGACGATTACCGAACGCCGCAATGCCAACGAGCCGATGGCCCTGGTGGCCGTGCAAGGCCCTAACGCGCGCGCCAGGGTATGGCAAGTGCTGCCGGAAACGCAAGCCGCGTCCGAAGCCATCAAACCGTTCAACGTCGTCATCATCAAGGACACCGCGTTCGGCGAAGTCATGCTGGCGCGCACCGGCTACACGGGCGAAGACGGCTTTGAAATCGGCGTGGCCGCCACCCGGGTGGAAGCGCTGTGGAACGCCCTGATCGCCGCCGGCGTCAAGCCGGCCGGCCTCGGTGCACGCGACACCCTGCGCCTGGAAGCGGGCATGAACCTGTACGGCCAGGACATGGACGAAAGCGTCAACCCGCTCGACGCGGGCCTGGCGTGGACCATCGACCTGGTCAGCGAGCGTGACTTCATCGGCAAGGCCGCCCTGCTGGCCAAAGGCCAGAACGCGCAATTCGTCGGCCTGATCCTGCGCGAAAAAGGCGGCGTGCTGCGCGCCCACCAAAAAGTCATCATCGCCGGCAACGAGCAAACAGGCGAAATCACCAGCGGCACCTTCAGCCCCACCATGCAGGAAGCGATCGCCCTGGCGCGCGTGCCCAACGGCGTAGCTGTAGGCGACAGCGTGCACGTGGAAATCCGCGGCAAGCAACTGGCCGCCTCCGTCGTCAAGCTGCCTTTCGTGCGTAACGGTAAAATCCTGGTTGCGTAAGCGATTCGCGATAGAGAGCCACCGCCCGCAAGACCGAACAACCATCATCAATAACGAACACTTACCATCTGGAGCCACACATGAACATTCCTGCAGACCTGAAGTACACCGCCTCCCACGAATGGGTACGCCTTGAAGGCGACGGCACCGTCACCGTCGGCATCACCGAGTACGCGCAGGACGCCCTGGGCGACATCGTCTTCGTCGAACTGCCAAGCGTGGGCAACACTTATGGCGCCGGCGACGACGCCGCCGTGGTGGAATCGGTCAAGGCTGCGAGCGACATCTACGCGCCGATCGCCGGTGAAGTCGTGGCCGTCAACGACGACGTGGTCAACTCGCCTGAGTCGATCAACGCCGACGCCTACGCCAACTGGCTGTTCAAGATCAAGCCAGCCGACGTGTCGGCCCTGGACGGCTTGCTCGACGCTGCCGCCTATGGCGCCACCACCAGCGCATAATCGCGTTTGACTCACGGGCCGCGTTTGCGGCCCGTTTGCTTTAGTTGCAATAAATTACAGCAGCGCCCGCGCGCCGCCTCCCGGTTTTTCAGTCTTTTTTGGCCTCTATATCATGACCCGCACCAGCCTGACCCAACTCGAAGCACGCGATGCCTTCATCGCCCGCCACATCGGCCCTTCCGCCACCGAACAGCAAGCCATGCTGGCGACCCTCGGCTATCCATCGCGCGCCGCGCTGATCGACGCCCTGGTACCGGCCAACATCCGCAACAAGGGCGCCCTGCCCTTGGACGCCTACTCGCAGCCGATGCCGGAACAGGAAGCCTTGTCGCGCCTGAAAGCCATCGCCGGCAAGAACCAGGTTCTGAAATCGCTGATCGGCCAGGGCTATTACAACACCTTCACGCCTGGCGTCGTGCTGCGCAACATCTTTGAAAACCCGGCCTGGTACACGGCGTACACGCCTTACCAGCCGGAGATTTCGCAAGGCCGCCTGGAAGCCATTTTGAACTTCCAGCAAGTGATCACGGATTTGACCGGCATGGGCATCTCGAACGCCTCGATGCTGGACGAAGGCACGGCCGCCGCCGAAGCGATGACCCTGATCCAGCGCGTGGGCAAGTCCAAATCAAACGTGCTGTACGTCGCCAACGACGTGCTGCCGCAAACGCTGGAAGTGGTGCAGACGCGCGCCCAGCCGATCGGCATCGAAGTGCGCACGTTCGATCCGGCTGAAATCGAGTCGCTGGACGCCTGCTTCGGCGTGCTGCTGCAATACCCTGGCGTGAACGGTGTCGTGCGCGACTACCGCGCCGGCGTGGAAAAACTGCACGCAAATGGCGCCATGGTCATCGTCGCGGCCGACCTGCTGGCCCTGACCATGCTCACGCCACCGGGCGAATGGGGCGCCGACGTCGTCGTCGGCAACAGCCAGCGCTTCGGCGTGCCGCTCGGTTTCGGCGGCCCGCACGCGGGCTACCTGTCCACGCGCGATGAATTCAAGCGCAATATGTCGGGCCGCCTGGTCGGCGTGACCGTCGATGCGCAAGGCAACAAGGCGTATCGTCTGGCCCTGCAAACGCGCGAACAGCATATCCGCCGCGAAAAAGCCACCTCCAACATCTGCACGGCGCAAGTACTGCTGGCCGTGATGGCTTCGATGTACGCCGTCTACCACGGCCCTGCCGGCCTGCTGCAGATCGCCCAGCGCGTGCACCGCTTCACGGGCGTGCTGGCCGCCAACCTGAAAACCCTCGGCTATGGCGTCGTCAATGCGAGCTACTTCGACACCCTGACCATCCATGTCGCCGATGCGGCGCAACTGCATGCGACGGCCATGCACCACGGCGTCAACCTGCGCAAAGTGGATGCTACCCATGTCGGCGTGTCGCTCGACGAAACCACCACGCGCGACGATATCGCGCTGCTGTGGAAGGTCTTCGCGCACGGCCTGGCCAACGCGCCTGCCGCGCCTGACCTGGACGCCGTCGAAGCGAATGTGACCAGCGCACTGCCAGCCAGCCTGGCACGCGAGAGCGCCTACCTGACGCATCCCGTCTTCAACAGCTACCACTCGGAACACGAAATGCTGCGCTACCTGCGCAGCCTGGCCGACAAGGACCTGGCGCTGGACCGCACCATGATACCGCTCGGTTCGTGCACCATGAAGCTGAACGCGACGAGCGAAATGATTCCCGTCACCTGGCCGGAATTTTCGAACATCCACCCGTTCGCGCCGGACGCGCAAACGGTCGGCTACCGCGAAATGATCTCGCAGCTGGAAGAAATGCTGTGCGCGCTGACCGGCTACGCGGCCGTCTCGCTGCAACCGAACGCCGGCTCGCAGGGTGAATACGCGGGTCTGCTGGTGATCAAGGCGTATCACGAGTCGCGCGGCGAAGGCCACCGCAACATCTGCCTGATCCCGTCGTCGGCGCACGGCACCAACCCCGCATCGGCCAACATGGTCGGCATGCAGGTGGTCGTCACCAGCTGCGACGCCAACGGCAACGTGGACCTGGCCGACCTGAAAGCGAAAGCGGAAAAGCACAGCGCCAACCTGGCTTGCGTGATGGTCACCTACCCGTCCACCCACGGCGTGTTTGAAGAAGGCATCCAGGAACTGTGCGAGATCATCCATTCGCACGGCGGCCAGGTCTACATCGACGGCGCCAACATGAATGCGCTGGTCGGCGTGGCCGCTCCCGGCTCGTTTGGCGGCGACGTGTCGCACCTGAACCTGCATAAAACCTTCTGCATCCCGCACGGCGGTGGCGGACCAGGCGTCGGCCCGATCGGCGTGGGTGCCCACCTGGCGAAATTCCTGCCGAACCAGCGTTCGAGTGGCTATCAGCGTGACGCTGCCGGCATCGGCGCCGTCAGCGCCGCACCATTCGGCTCGGCCAGCATCTTGCCGATTTCGTGGATGTATATCGCCATGATGGGCGCAGAGGGATTAACCGCAGCCACCGAGACGGCGATTCTGGCGGCGAACTACATCGCGCGCCGCCTGGCGCCGCACTACCCGGTGCTGTACTCGGGCCACGACGGCCTGGTCGCGCACGAGTGCATCCTCGACCTGCGCCCGATCACGGACGCCACCGGCATCAGCAACGAAGACGTGGCCAAGCGCTTGATGGACTTCGGCTTCCATGCGCCGACCATGAGCTTCCCCGTGCCGGGCACGCTGATGATCGAGCCGACGGAAAGCGAATCGAAAGTGGAAATCGACCGCTTCATCGACGCCATGATCGCCATCCGCGCAGAAATCGCCAAGGTCGCCAGCGGCGAATTCGACCACGACGACAACCCGCTGAAACATGCGCCGCACACGGCGCAGGTCTTGATGTCGGACAACTGGGAACGTAAGTACAGCCGTGAAATTGCGGCCTACCCCGTCGCTTCCCTGCGCCAGCGCAAATACTGGCCACCGGTCGGCCGCGCCGACAATGTCTACGGCGACCGCAATCTGTTCTGCGGCTGTGCGCCCATCAGTTCGTACGAAGAAGAGTAAACGCCACGCGCCCGCTTTCGCGGGCGTGCCAGCGACAGGAAGGCAGGCCAGACGGCCTGCCTTTTTTCATGCCCGCAAGGGTAGGTCGGATTAGCGCGTGAGCGCGTAATCCGACACCACCACCGGCCTCGCCAACAATGTTGTCGGATTACGCTCCGCTAATCCGACCTACGCAACCGGCAACGCCAGCAGGACGGCACCCGGCAGCCCCAGCACGGTGCCCAGTATCGTCAGCAACATGACATCGCGCCGCTCGCAGCGGCTGCGGTGCGAGCTCCAGGCGGCAAACAGCAACGCGACAGCCACGCCGCTGAGCGAAATTCCCACTTCCATCATGCCCGTTCTCCCGTCATTGTTTCTTTCTTCATTGCTCTCATCCTTTTCAAATTATTGAACAAGCTACCTACCGGTAGGCAGTAAGTGTACAATAAAAAACACGGCGGCGTCCATGCCCCGTTTTTTTGACGACATGAAGGAAGCGCAATGCAGCAGCAAACCACTCTCCCCGCCGCCAGTCTTGGGCTGGCGGCCTCCCTGGCCCTGGTGGCCGTGCTCGGTCCAGCCGGCATCGACATGTACCTGGCCTCGATGCCCGCCATGGCGCGCGAACTGCACACCTCGTATGCAAACGTGCAGCTGAGCCTGACCGTTTTCCTGCTGGCCCTGGGCGCAGGGCAGTTGCTGTGCGGCCCCCTGACGGACATGCTGGGCCGGCGCCGTCCGCTCTTGGCCGGCATCGCCGTCTACATCGTGGCGGCCATGTGGGCGGCGCAGGCGGACCAGCTGGCCACCCTGCTGCTGGCGCGTTTGCTGCAGGGCCTGGGCGCGGCGCTGACCCTGGTGGTGGTGATGAGCATGGTGCGCGACGTGGCCGATGGGGTTAAAGCGGCGCAGCTGTTTGCCCTGTTGATGACCATCGTGGGCCTGGCGCCCGTGCTGGCACCCGCCGTGGGCGGCTTGCTCGATGCGCACTACGGCTGGCGCGCCGTGATGCTGGCCCTGGCCGCGCTGGGCGCCTTGACCCTGCTCAATAGCGCATTGTTCCTGCCGGAAACGCTACCGCCTGCCCGCCGCGTCTCGCCGCGCGGCCTGCACCGCACGTATGCGCGCATCGCGCTGGACCGCGCCTTCCTGCTGCCCGCGCTGGCCCTGTCCGCCACTTTCTTTTTCCTGTTTGCGTATATTGGCGGGGCGTCGCTGGTGTACCAGCGCGATTTCGGCCTGTCCGCCGGCAGCTTCGGCCTGGTGTTTGGCGCCACGGGCGTGGCCGTGCTGCTGGGCGCGATGGCCAGCGGCCGCCTGGTGGAAAGGTACGGCGTGGCGCGCCTCTGCGTGGCAGGCAGCGCCGCCATGCTGGGCGGTGCCGTACTGGCCCTGCTCGGTGCGTGGGCGGGCTTCGGCATCGTCGCCGTCGTGCCCGGCATGTTCGTGGCCCTGTTTGGCCTGGGCATCGCGGAAGCGGCGCTGATGGCCATGGCCATGGGTTCGCAACAGCGTGCGCTCGGTTCCACGGCGGCATTGCTGGGCGCCATCCAGATGACCTTGTCATCGCTGGCCACGCCGCTGGCGGCCAGCCTGTCCGAATGGGGGCCGTTGCCCTGGCTGCTGTTCTTGACCGTGGCCGGCCTGCTGGTATCATGGCTGACCCTGGCCACTGCGCGCGTCCATCCGGCACCCGCCACGAGACCGGGCGCGCACTGACGCTTCACCCAACCACTACCCTCATATGAAGAAACGCTCGGCCTCGGCCGATAACATCTGCGCCGTTGCCGTCGTACATTTTTCGGAACATGGCTACGACGCCTCGTCCCTCAGCGACATCGCCGAGCAGGCCGGCATGCGCAAGGCTTCGCTGTACTCGCACTTCGCCGGCAAGGACGCCCTGTTCCTCGACGTGTTTGCCGACGCGCTGGCCGAAGAGCAAGCCTTCATGGACGCCTGCTTCGCCGATGAAGCGGCGCTGGCGGCGCCCGGCGGCCACCAAGCTGGCGCCCTGTACTGCGACCGCATGGCCCAGCGCTATGCCGATTCAGCCCATTTGCGCTTCCTGCTGCGCACGGCGTATTTGCCGCCTGCGCCCCTGCGCATCGAAGTTGGCACAGGCTATGAAGCCTTGCTGGCACAGTTGCAGCAACACTACGTGGCCAGCCTGGGCCGATTCGCGCCTGCCCTGCCTCCCCAGCGCGTCGCCCTGTACGCGCAAGCCTACCTGGGCATCGTCGACAGCCTGCACGTGGAACTGATCTACGCGGGCGGCGCCGCCCTGCAGCAGCGCCATGCGGCCTTGTGGCACATCCTGTCCGATTCGCTGGCGATGGCGGCGCAATCGGCCTGATGCGTGAGGTAAGCTGGCATTAATGGACACTTCCATTTGATAAACTTGTCAAACGGAGTGAAAACATGAAATCAGCCACATACCCGCCGGAATTCGACCAGCACTAACTGCAACTGAGCGTGCCTACCAGTGCCTGCAACTGACGCAGCGAGATGGAGAACCGCGTAACAGGCTCAGCTGGTTTCTGGCACCAGAGCACATTATGCTCAAGACCTTTTTGCGATCATTGGTCTGTTGTATGCGTAAATTCCAATTAAAATTCGTCCCAGTCGCCTCCCGCCGTTGCTGCGGCATACGCCAAACGAATGGGGGGGCAGACTTTTTGCTTGGCAACGCGACTCTCAATAGGGTCCACCCACCGCGCCGATGTGGAGGCGATGGCTTGCGATTTCTGGGACTGGGGAATTTTGAATACGCTGACCGTTTCCACGAGGCTCGCGGCCTGGTCCTCCAGGGAGCCTGCCGCTGCTGCCGCCTCTTCCACGAGAGCGGCATTCTGTTGCGTGACTTCGTCCATTTGGGTGATCGCCTGATTGATCTGCTCGATGCCTGCGGTCTGCTCTTGCGTTGCGGCCGTGATCTCGCCCATGATGTCGGCCACCCCCTTTATGCTATGGACGATCGCCTGCATGGTCGAGCCAGCCTGATCGACCAGCCTTGCGCCAAGGTCGACCTTGTCGACCGAGTCGCCGATCAGGATCTTGATTTCCTTGGCCGCCGTAGCGGAACGCTGGGCTAGATTGCGCACTTCAGTGGCCACGACCGCAAAACCGCGGCCCTGTTCGCCGGCGCGCGCGGCCTCGACCGCCGCGTTCAAGGCCAGGATATTCGTCTGGAAGGCGATGCCGTCGATCACGCCAATGATATCGACGATCTTCTTCGACGAGGCGTTGATCGCCCCCATGGTTTGAACCACTTCGGCCACCACGGAGCCCCCCTGGACGGCGGTCCAGGAGGCGCTGATCGCCAACTGGTTCGCCTGGCGGGCATTGTCGGCGTTTTGTTTGACCGTACTGGTCAACTCTTCCATTGAGGACGCTGTTTCCTCCAAAGAACTGGCCTGCTGTTCCGTACGGGAGGACAAGTCCAGGTTGCCGCTGGCGATCTGTCCCGATGCCGTGGCGATCGTGTCCGTGCCGCTGCGCACCCTGCTAACAATGCCAACCAGGCTATCGTTCATCTCCTTGAGCGCCTGGATCAATTGGCCCGTTTCGTCAGTCGAGCGCACTTCGATCTGCCCGGTCAAGTCGCCCGCAGCCACAGTCCTGGCGATCGTCACCGCTTCCGCCATGGGGACGGTGATCGAACGGGTACAAGCCCAGGCGATTATGCCACCCAAGGCCAGGGCGCAGGCCGCCAAGCCTAGCATCAATTGGCGCGCACTGTGAAAAGCTTCCTCGGCCGCCTCCTCGTCCTTGCGGCTTTTCATCTTTTGCACATCGCTAAACTCTTCCAATGTATTTTGCAACTTGGACGTGGTCGGAATGGCTTCCCTGAGCAGCAGGACGATAGCCTCGTCCTTGTTCGACTTCGCAAGAGCAGAGAAGCGCTTGTTCGCCGCGCGCGTCGCGGCGAGTTCGTCCTTGATCCTGGCCATCAAGGCCTTGCCGGCCTCGTCGAGCGGCATCTTGTCCAGCGTCTCGTAGTCGGCGTTGAACTTCAGATGGGCGCTGTCGACTTTGTCATGCTGTATGGCCGCCTCGGCGTCCTCGGACAACAGGGCAATGGTGCGGGTGACGCGCGCAACGATGTGGATCGAGGTCTCCATCTCATCGATCAGATTGATCTTCTTGAGGTTCACGTCCACGATATGGTGCAAGGCATCGTTGGATCGGTTCAAGCCTTGGATGCCCAGCATGGCAACCGCGGCCAGCATGATCAGCAGGAGCGCGAAGCCAGCCCCCAGGCGGATTCCAATCTTCCAATTGCGAATGTTCACAGTAATTCTCCTTGTATCATTTTTTGTTGCTTCACTCACTATGAAGTTGGCGATGGGGGGGGGGAAATCATCTCTCACGCGCCATCCACCTCTTATCCGGTCAGTCGACCGCTATCCAGTTGTGCAGTCTCTTCGGTGAGCGCTGGCGGGCCAGCCAGCATCATGCGCACCCGGCTTTCAGCCGTATGCTGAGCGGTCATGGCGACAGCAAGGACGTCCCGCCCTTCTTCAAGCAAATGCCGACCTAGAGCAGCAGGCGCAGCAAGGCCCGCCGTACGGCCAGATCGTCATCGACAATTGCTATCCAGGGAAGTTGTGTATTCATGGCCGCCACAGTAACGTGACGGCCATCGCGGCGCTATTGGACCTTAGGCCTACGTTCGGTCACCGGCGGCGCGCTGCACCCGGTCGACCAGGCGCACCAGCGCGGTCGACGAACGCACCTTCATCTTGGCCAGCACGCGCGCCCGGTGCACCTTGATGGTTTTTTCGACGATGCCGAGCTGGTCGGCGATTTGTTTGTTGAGTTTGCCTTCAACCAGCAAGGCCAGCACTTCGCGCTCGCGTGGGGTCAGGCTGTCCAGCCTGGCGCGCAGCTCATCGCATTCCGCCTGCTCCGCGCGCGCGACGCGGTTTTGGTCGAGCGCTCCCTGCACGGCAGCCAGCAAGATTGCGCCGTCGACCGGTTTGGTTAGAAAGTCGCTGGCACCGGCCTTCATCGCGCGCACGCCGCTGCCAATGTCACCGTGCCCGGTTAGAAAAATGACCGGCAACAGGCTACCCGCCAGCGCCTGCTGCAATGCCAGGCCATTCATGTCCGGCATCTCCAGGTCGAGCACCAGGCAGCCGGCGGCATCGGCCATTCCACTGTCGAGGAAGGCGCGCGCCGATTCGTAGGCCACCACGTCGTAGCCGGCCGAGGCGAGCAGGCGTTTCATGGCTTTGCGCACGGCGGCCTGATCGTCGACCAAAAAAACTTGTTCCGTCATGCGCCGCTCGCCGCCGTAGCCGAAAGCGGCAACAGCACATGGAAGCTGGCGCCGCCATCGGGATTGTTCTCCCCCCACAAGCGGCCACCGGTCGCTGCGACGATGTTCCTGCAGATCGACAGACCCAGGCCCATGCCATCTTTCTTCGTCGTGTAAAACGGCTCGAAGACGCGCTCCAGGACTTCGGGGGACAAGCCGATGCCCCGGTCGCTCACACTGATTTGCATAAACCCGTCGTTCACCCGTGCGGTGAGGACGAGGCTGCGCCGATCGGGCGACGTCGAACCAAGCATCGCGTCGCAACCGTTCATGATCAGGTTGATTAACACTTGCTGGAGTTGCACGCCGTCGTAGCAGGCCATCGGCAGGTCAGCGGCCAAGGCGTTATGGAAGGTGACGCCACGGTTAAGCAAATCGTTGCGCAGGATTTGGCCTATTTCGGCCACCGCAGCGTTGACATCGATATCCTGACGAAATGACGCCTTCTTGTCGAACAGCCTGCGCAGACGCCGTATCACCTCGCCAGCCCGCTTGTCTGCGTCGATAATATCCTGCAGAATCTCCCTGACTGCCTCCAGGTCGACCGTATCCCGTGCCAGGAAGCGCTGCGCCGCTTGCGCATTGCTTAGGATCGCCGTCAGTGGTTGGTTCAATTCATGGGCTAGCGCGCCGGACAGTTCCCCCAGCATCGTCACCCGCGACAGATGGGCGAGCTCGGTTTGTTTTTGCTGCAGATCGAGTTCGGCCACCTTGTGCACGGTGATATCGATCGACACCCCGCGAATGGCGAGCGCCGTGCCAGCGAAATCGGACTCGCCCCGCCAGCGCGACGATATCCAGCGCAGCTGTCCATCGGGCATCACGATGCGGTAGACGCATTCGCAAAAAACCTGCAAGCGCAGGGAAGAACGAAGCAAGTCACCCACGCGAGTGGCATCATCGGCATGTATGCGCAGCGTCAGACTGCCCGCATTGAGACTTTCGATCGGGGAAAAACCGAACAAGGTGCGCCAGCGCTCCGACGGACGCATTTCATTGGAACGGCAATCGAGTATCCACACTCCCAGGTTGGCGGCATCGGCGGCCAGTACGAGTACCTGCTCCTGTTCGCGCACGTCGGCCTCGCTCAGACGCAAACGACTCGATAGCAGCGCCGTATAGGTTTCCCTGCTGCGGCGGTCGCGCTCGCGCTCTGTCACGTCGCGCACGATAGAAATGACGGCGGCGTCCGAGAAGGGAACCACCCGCGCCTCGAAATGATGCTCGCCGCCGTCTTGCTGCGGCAACGAATAGCGGACCTCCTGCAAGGCCTTCCCGTCGAGGGCACGCAGGCACGCCGAAGTGAGCACCTCCATGGCTTCCGCCGGCAGCGGATCGGCGGCCGGACTCTCATCGAGCGCGTCCAGCTCGGAATCGAGCTGGACCCTGCTCGCCGCCTGGCGATTCCGAAATTTCCCGTGGCGTCCATGGGTGTAAATCGTATCGGGAATCGCGCTGATCATGGCGTGGACGCGACGCTTGCTTTCGCGTAGCTTGTCATGGACCCGCCTGATGGCCGTGATATCGCTCACCAACACGAAAAACCCGCGTACCTGGCCATCGATCTTGTGCGCGATATAGCGCGCCAGTGTGTGTCCCGTTTCGCCACCGGGCTTGACCAGCGTGCGTTCAAACTGCTGGTCCTTGCCGGCGAGCACGGCGCGGATGTACGGCTCGTTCTTCTTGAAGAGGACTTCACCCATCAAGTCTTCGATCCGTATCCCCAGCATCTGCGCAGAAGTTCGGCCAAACCAGGTGAGGTATTCCCTATTGGCATAGAGGCAGCGCAGCTCGCTGGTCCAGTAGCCGAGCATGCCGGGGGTATGTTCCGCGATGGTGCGGAACAGGTCCGCGCTGCCGGGCAAATGGGGGGACATCGTATCGGGCGGCGGCCCCGTGAAATCGTCGGGGCTGCGGTGCAGTTCGTCTTGGGCGATGCTGGCGAGGTCGGCCAATTGCGCGATCTGTTGCCCCGACATGGTACGCGGCCGCCGATCAATGATGCAAAATGTCCCGACTCGCAAACCTTTGCGCGAGAGCAGGGGAATGCCCGCATAGAAGCGGATATACGGTGCACCAATGACCAGCGGATTGTCAGCAAAGCGGGGATCGTCGAGCGCATCGGCGACTACGAACGGGGCGTCGGACGCGATCGCATTCGCGCAAAACGAGATATCGCGCGCCGTGTCTGCGGCCGCCAGGCGTTGCCGCGACTTGAACCACTGGCGGTCGCTATCGATCAGACAAACTAGGGCGATGGGGACCGAAAAGAGTCCGCGCGCCAGTCTTGTCACACGGTCAAAACGCTCATCTTTCGGCGAATCGAGGACGTCCAAAGCAACGAGGGCTTCGAGGCGTTCGATTTCATCGACCGGAACGGAGGGTGCTTGCATTATATCCTTGGGTGGATGACAAGATTCGTCGGAATATGATTCTGTTTTCACTGACCACCCCTACATTGTGTAACATATTTGGTGATTTTTGGTGGCATTACACTGGCTAAATTTTGCTTCGTTGATGCCCAACTAAGGACGGGTTGTAGGACTTGAGGTAAGCTGGCATTAATGGACACTTCCATTTGATAAACTTGTCAAAGGGAGTGAACACATGAAATCAACGACATACACGCCGCAATTCCGGGCCGAGGCAATCAAGCCCGCGCTGCAAGCAAAAGCGCAAGTTCAAGGCAACGAGCAATTCGAACCATAGCTTCCCGGTGGCGCCGAACCTGTTGAAGCAGACCTTCGCACCGACGCGCCCCAACGCGGCCTGGATTAGCGATACCACTTACGTCGCCACCGACGAGGGATGACTCTACCGGGCACGTCTTCACGTGCGAGATGGTGGGCTGCGCACTCGGCCTGCGGATGACGCAGGAGTTGACGGTGCAGGCGCGGTGGCGAGCCGTTCGAGGAAAACGGCCAGCGCCGGGATTGATTCTGCGCTCTGACCGTGGCAGCCAAGGCGGATTCAACCGATCCTCGCAACACCTCTAATCGAGGAGGTGTTTATGGGTAGACCGGCGTGTCGCAGGCAGTCGGGACTCGTTGGTTTCGTCTTAATGCCGGCACGCCACTTTCTATGTTGAACCCAATATCTGGAAGGTACTTGTCGTTTGCTGAGCGAGAAGAGATTGGAGTTCTTTCGTGCCAGGGCGTCGGAATACGAGAGATCGCGCGCCGTATTGGGCGTAGCGCATCAACGGTTTGGCAGAGCATGTCCGCCCACACTATTGGTATCAAGCCTTATTATTTGACAACTTACTTTCGTCTTCGTCCACACCCACATTACACTTTGGAAACCTAAGGTTTCTTCAGTTGACACCCTCGCAGCCCATCCATAAGATGCCCTCATTATTCATTTACGGAGTCCCACGTGGGTACTTGTTCTAGTGACAGTAGCCGATCTTGTATCGGTGATTGCCTCGGCAGCTAAACAGCAAGCAACGCGGAACACTCTTTCCTCCGTGCCTTGCTGAGCAAGGTGCGGTGTCTCGCGGCCAGTCTGGCCGTGCGTCTCTCCCCCCTCTTTCCGATCGCGACCGGCTACTGACCCGGATTGCCCGCCAGCACTATTGTGTCTTGGCGGCACGCAAGTCTTGCCTGCGGCTGCGCCGCCCGTCAACACCTCGCCGTGAAAGGAAGAGCCATGAATCTCTTCACCCGCTTATTCGAATCGTTCCTGCGCAAGCGCCATACGGCCGGCCATTTCCGCCGCCGCGCCATGCCGCTGGAAAACAGCACGGCCCGCCCCGTGCCCGACCATCTGGCGCGCCAGCTGCTGGCCGCCGCCCACGAAGACCTGGACAGCGCCCTGAACCGCCTGCATACGCGCCTGGAAGGCTTGCGCGATGCCGAGGCGCAAGTCATCGGCGCGCAAACGGGTCCGAATGAAGTCGAGCATGAAAAACCGCTGGCCTGGTACCAGCACCTGTGGCTGTGCTACAAGAATCCGTTCAACCTGCTGCTCACCGTGCTGGCGATTGTTTCCTACCTGACGGAAGACCCGAAGGCCACCATCGTCATCGGCACCATGGTGATTTTGTCGACCCTGCTGCGCTTCGTGCAGGAAGGCCGCTCGAACCGGGCCGCCGAGCGCCTGAAAGCCATGGTCAGCAATACGGCCACCGTGCTGCGCAATGGCCAGCAGATCGAACTGCCCATCCGCCAGCTGGTGCAGGGCGACATCATCGTGCTGTCGGCCGGCGACATGATCCCCGCCGATTGCCGCTTGCTTTCCGCCAAAGACCTGTTCGTCAGCCAGGCCGCCATGACGGGCGAATCCTTGCCCGTGGAAAAGATGGCGGAACTCGCCGATGCCCATGGTAAAGACCCGATGGAGCTGGCCAATCTGCTGTTCATGGGCACCAACGTGATCTCGGGCGCAGCCACGGCGCTGGTCCTGGCGACCGGCAACCGCACCTATTTCGGCACCATCGCCACGCGCGTGACGGCCACCGAGCGCACGCCGACGGCGTTTGAAGCGGGCGTGAACAGCGTCAGCTGGCTGCTGATCCGCTTCGCCCTCGTGATGGCGCCGCTGGTGTTCCTGATCAACGGCTGGACCAAGGGCGACTGGATGGAAGCATTCCTGTTCGCCCTGTCCGTGGCCGTGGGCCTGACGCCGGAAATGCTGCCGATGATCGTCACCAGCACCCTGGCCAAGGGCGCCGTGAAACTGTCGAAAAAGAAAGTCGTCGTGAAACGCCTCGATGCGATCCAGAACTTCGGCGCCATGGATGTGCTGTGCACGGACAAGACAGGCACCTTGACGCAGGACAAGATCGTGCTCGAGCGCCATACGGACGTGTTTGGCCAGCCGTCCGATGAAGTGCTGCAATTCGCTTACCTGAACAGCCATTACCAGACGGGCTTGAAAAACCTGCTGGACCGCGCCGTGCTCGACCATGTCGAATTGCAGACGGAAATGCAGCTGGCGCGCGACTACGTCAAGGTCGATGAAATCCCGTTTGATTTCGTGCGCCGCCGCATGTCCGTCGTCGTTTCCGAAAAGAATGACCACCATGAACTGATCTGCAAGGGCGCCGTCGAGGAAATCCTCGCCGCCTGCAGCCATTTGCGCCTGAATGGCGTGGACGTGCCGCTCGACGCCGCCCTGCTGGCCAAGGTGCTGGAAACCACGCACGGCCTGAATGCGGAAGGGCTGAGAGTGGTGGCGGTGGCCGTCAAGGAAGTGCCGCCGCATAAGACCGTGTACGGCGTGGCCGATGAAACGGCGCTGACCCTGATCGGCTATGTGGCATTTCTTGATCCGCCGAAGGAATCGACGGCGCCCGCCCTGCGCGCGCTGGCGGAACATGGCGTCACCGTGAAAGTTTTGACGGGCGACAACCACCTGGTGACGGCGAAGATTTGCCGCGAAGTGGGCCTGGCCGTGCATGGCGTGCTGCAAGGCCCGCAACTGGACGAGATGGACGACGCCACCCTGGCCCGCGCGGCTGAAGAGAATACCGTGTTTGCCAAGCTCAGCCCGCTGCACAAGGAGCGCCTGGTGCGCGCCCTGCGCGGCAATGGCCACATCGTCGGCTTCATGGGCGACGGCATCAACGACGCGCCCGCCCTGCGCGCGGCCGACATCGGCATTTCCGTCGATTCGGCCGTCGATATCGCCAAGGAAGCGGCCGACATCATCCTGCTGGAAAAGAGCCTGATGGTGCTGGAAGAAGGCGTGCTGGAAGGCCGGCGCACCTTCAGCAACATGCTCAAATATATCCGCATGACGGCCAGCTCGAACTTCGGCAATGTGTTTTCCGTGCTGGTGGCCAGCGCCTTCCTGCCGTTTTTACCGATGCTGCCGCTGCACTTGCTGGTGCAAAACCTGCTGTACGACGTGTCGCAGATCGCCATTCCCTTCGACAACGTCGACGCCGAACTGATCCAGAAGCCGCTGAGCTGGAACCCGCGCGACATCGGCCGCTTCATGGTGTTCTTCGGTCCCATCAGCTCGATCTTCGACATCAGCACCTTTATCCTGATGTGGCATGTGTTTGGCGCGAATACGCCAGAACAGCAGACCCTGTTTCAGTCCGGCTGGTTCGTCGTGGGCTTGCTGACGCAAACCCTGATCGTGCACCTGATCCGCACGCCCAAGCTGCCCTTCATCGACAGCATCGCCTCCGTGCCTTTGCTGGTGGCCACCACCGCCATCATGGCCGTGGGCGTCTTCCTGCCGATGGGACCGCTGGCCACCTACTTCAAGCTGCAGGCCCTGCCGTTGGGCTACTTCCCCTGGCTGCTGGGCATCCTCGTCTGCTACACCGTGCTGACGACGTTCATGAAACGCGTGTACCTGCGCAAATTCGGCTGGCAATAGGCTGGCAATAGTATGATGGAACGCTCTTTCTCCCCACAAAGGCACGCATGAGCGTTTCCCCCCTTCCCAAGCGTAATCTCGCCCTGCTGCTGTCGGCGCTGGTGTTTCCCGGCAGCGGGCATTTCGTACTCGGTCGCAAGGCGCGCGGCTGCCTCTTCCTCGTGCCGGCGCTGGTCGCGCTGGTGCTCGTATTGCGCCAGATCATGGCACGTTTGGACCAAGTTATGGCACAGATCGACAGTGGCGCCCTGCCCCTCGACGTGCAGCTGATCGTGGAAAAAGTCGATGCGCTGTCCGCCAACGACGGCCCCGCCATGACGGTGGCCATGAGCGTGCTGGTGGCCTGCTGGATAGGCAGCCTGATCGACACATGGTTCCTCAAGCCATGACGGCGGAAGCAGAGGCGCGAAAACTGCGCAAGGAAGCGAAGATGCAGGCGCGCCGCGCGCAACTGGCGCTCAGCCGCCAGGACCATGGCGGCCCGCAGGCCTGGCGCGGCTGGTTCGATGGCTCCGCCCACCCGAACCCTGGCAAGCTGGGCATAGGCGCCCTGCTGCTGGGGCCGGAGGGCGAGCGCATCGAAGTGAGTCAGACGGCCGGCCATGGCAGCAGCAGCGACGCGGAATATGCGGCCCTGATCGCCGTGCTGCAGGCGGCGCAGGCCGTGCGCCCGCCGCCCGAGCAACTGCTGCTGTTCGGCGACAGCCAGGTGGTGATCAATGATGTGCTGGGAACGACGCCGGTCGGCGCCAAGGGGCTGGAAACGCACAGGGCCACCGTAGTGGCCCTGCTGGAACAATTCAATGATGTGAGCTTGCGCTGGCTGCCGCGCCACAGGAATGGCGAGGCGGACCGGCTGTCGCAGTTGGCGATCGCCGGCTTTACCCCAGAGGCTTAAATACCGGGGTAAGCAACTTAAGCGGCGCGGCCGATCCGCAAGGCATCTTGCGGCGTTTTGGCCGCCGGGCGTTGCATCCCCTTCAAGCCGCTGACACTGGCCTGCTGGCCATTCAATTTAAAGACGCTGACCACTTGCGCCAGGTTGTGCGCCTGGTGCTGCATGGATTCGGCGGCGGCCGCCGACTCTTCCACCAGGGCCGCATTTTGTTGCGTCACGGCATCCATCTGACCGATGGCACGGTTGATCTCGTCGATGCCCACGCTTTGCTCGCTGCTGGCCGCCGTGATTTCCGTGATGATGTCGCTCACGCGCTGCACGCTGTCGACGATATCGTTCATGGTCGAGCCGGCTTGCGCCACCAGCATGCTGCCCGCGTTGACTTGCTCCACCGAGGCGCCGATCAGGGTCTTGATTTCCTTCGCTGCCGAAGCGGAACGCTGTGCCAGGTTGCGCACTTCCGAGGCCACGACGGCAAAGCCGCGGCCCTGCTCGCCCGCGCGCGCCGCTTCCACGGCCGCATTCAGGGCCAAAATATTCGTCTGGAAGGCGATGCCGTCGATGACGGAAATGATGTCGACGATCTTGTTCGACGAGGTATTAATCGATTGCATGGTGCCCACCACTTGCGCCACCACTGCGCCGCCCTTGACGGCCACTTGCGCCGCCGACGCCGCCAATTGATTCGCCTGGCGCGCATTGTCCGCATTTTGTTTCACGGTGCTGGTCAGCTCTTCCATCGACGACGCCGTCTCTTCCAGCGAACCGGCTTGCTCTTCCGTACGGGAAGACAGGTCCTGGTTGCCGGCGGCAATCTGCGTCGAGGACGTCGCGATGCTGTCCGTGCCGCTGCGCACTTCGCCGACGATATTGAGCAGACTGGTGTTCATGTCCTTCAGTGCCAGCAACAGTTGCCCCGTTTCATCCTTGGCGCTGACGTCGATCTGCGCCGTCAAGTCGCCATCGGCTACCTTGCGGGCGATGTCCACGGCCGTGCGCAGCGGACGCACGATGCCCATCGTCAAGACCCAGGCGCAGACGACGCCAAAAGCCAGCGCCAGCGCGGCCAGCGCCAGCAGCAGGTTGCGGCTGGTCTTGGCGACGGCATCGATCTCGCGCGCGGTGGCGTCGATGCTGGCGCGCTGGTGCTCCAGCATGTTCATGATGACTTTCTGGTATTTCGTCGAGCCGGGCACGAACACGGCCTGGAAGGCCTTTTCCGCTTCTTCCGTCTGGCCGGCCGCCTTCAGCTTCGATACTTGCTCACGTGCATCCAGATATACCTTGCGCATTTCGCTGACCTGGCGGAACAGTTCCGTTTCTTGTGGGCCGGAAATCAGGGCTTCGATCTTCTTTTGCAGCTCGCCCGAGACGACGGACGACTGTTTCGCCTCTTCCGCAAAATACGGTCCCAGCGAAGTGTCGGCGCTGCGCACGATGGCCGTGGTGCGGCGGATGCCGCTGTCGATCTTGCTGTACCAGTCGGAAATATAGCGTTCCTTCGCCAGCGGCTGCTCCATCATGGTGCGCGTAGCGGTGGCCACGTCGTGCAAACGCCAGACGCTGATACCGGTAATGACCAGGGAAAACAGCAAAATGACGGCAAAACCCAGGCCGAGTCGCACACCAATACTGACGTTTCTTAACAAATTCATGTGAATATCCTGAAAAATCGGAACCAGACTATATAAAAGGAGCTGAAAGCCGCGGCTGCAGGGGGCAGCCGCAGCGGCATTCAGCGTCCGCCGAGGCGCAAGGCAGTTTGCGGCGCTGCCGGCTGCTTCAGCGTGCTCGCGCCATTCACCTTGGCCTGCTGGCCATTGAGCTTGAACACGCTGACCACTTGCGCCAGGTTGTGCGCCTGGTGCTGCATGGATTCGGCGGCGG
>JAEAMG010000093.1_pt1 | contig 137853 bp, 111 predicted proteins | sample 8958741 | NCBI WGS metagenome assembly JAEAMG01 (sample SAMN16933256, study PRJNA681125) | bioreactor sludge metagenome | isolation source: anaerobic bioreactor treating anionic surfactant - SDBS | place: India: Bengaluru | collected 2019-02-28
AACCCAGGACCCCATCCTTAAAAGGGATGTGCTCTACCTGCTGAGCTACTAGATCTGATTTTTTAAAAGAGGTTGCAAAGATAGGGCTTTTTTTTAAAACTACAAATCAATGTGCCCATTATTATTGTTTTATTTGTTTTTTATTCTTCTATATGTTTGTTTATTAGTTTATTGGCTTTGCAATAACTTTTGAATTTAAGTTGCTCACGAAGCGAAAAAGTGCTTTGATTATTGAGATATATGTGTTGAATTTGATTTTTTAAGTAGAAAAACCGGTGGCTATCTATGCGGAATTGATTCGAGGTGCTCAATGGAATCAATATTTTCTGAATTTTTGAACCTTTGCGAAGAAGGCGACCTAAAGAACTTGCACGATGAGTCAATAATGGAAATAAAGGGAATTAAAATTGTCAATTAGTTATTGTATATTTGCAGTCAATAAATTCAAAATTCTTCAGTTAAAATTGGAAAATACAATCTATATTATTTGGGCGCTGGTTTTTTCTGCCTTCTTTTCGGGAATGGAGGTTGCCTTTGTGTCGTCGAACAAATTAAGATTCGAGTTGGATAAAAAGCAAAAGAATCTGGCCTCCGGAATTCTATCCATTTTTTATCGAAACCCGCAGCAATATATTTCTACAATGCTGGTTGGTAATAATATCTCTCTGGTTATCTACGGTATTTTGATGGCTAAAATGCTGGAGCCGGCTTTGTCTGTGTTGGGAAATGATTTCCTGATGATAATTTCCCAAGCAATAATAGCCACAGTAATTGTTCTTTTTACCGGCGAATTTTTGCCAAAAACGATTTTTAGAATAAATCCAAACCTTTGGTTGCGTATTTTTTCATGGCTGCTGCTAGCTTTTTATATTTTGCTGTATCCGGTTTCGACGTTTAGCTCATGGTTCTCTATGCGTATTCTGAAGCTTTTTGGTGTTGGCATTAGTTCGGGCTTGCAAGAGAGTCTTTTTTCACGCATCGACCTCAATTATTTAATCCAGGAAAGTTTCGACAAGGATAAGACCGAAAAAGAATTTGAAAACGAAGTGAAGATCTTTCAGAATGCACTTGATTTCTCTAAAGTCCGACTGCGCGATTGTTCGGTGCCACGAACAGAGATTATTGCGCTTGAGTATAATAGCACGCTTGAGGCGCTGAAGCAAACGTTTATCGAAACAGGTCTTTCGAAAATTCCGATTTACAAAACCAGTATCGACAATATTATTGGTTATATTCATTCATCAGAAATGTTCGAACATCAAAAGGAGTGGAAAAAGCATATTAATCCGATTCCCATTGTGCCTGAAAATATGGCTGCTCAGAAGCTTATGAAACTTTTTATGCAACAAAAGAAAAGTATTGCTGTGGTAGTGGATGAATTTGGAGGAACAGCGGGCATTGTTACGCTCGAAGACATTATTGAGGAAATTTTTGGCGAAATAGAAGATGAGCACGATAACCGCGATTACATTGCCGAAAAAACAGGAGAAAACGAATATCTTCTTAGTGGCAGACTCGAAGTGAAAAATGCAAATCTGAAATTAGAATTAAACATACCGGAATCGGATGATTATGAGACGATCGCCGGGTTTATTCTGCATCACCACCAGCATTTTCCCAAGTTGAATGAGCTTGTAAGGATAGAAGGATTTATCTGTAAATGTGTAAAAGTAACCAACAACAGGATAGAGCAGGTGAAAATAACTGTAGGAAACAAGTAAAAATAGTTAAGTTAAATCACAATTGCAAAATCTTGAATTTCAGAGAGAACAATAATTAGAGTTTAGAAATAACGCAAAATATGCAAAACTAACAGGTTTTTTTTGTATATTCGCGCCCTCTAATCCAATTAGTAATAAACAACAAAATACATCTTAATTTAAAGACATGGCTATTTTAGGAAAAATCAGAAGCAAGGGGGTTTTATTAATGCTCGTAGTAGGATTTGCATTATTTGCCTTTATCATTGGCGATGCGCTTACTCAAGGATCAACCTTTTTCAACAAATCTAAAGAAACAGTTGCAGAAATTGCAGGTGAAAAAATCAACATCAACGACTATGCTGCAATGATCGACCAAATGGTTGAAGTTTACAAAATAGAAACAGGGCAGACTGATCTGAGCGAGGAAATCACCAGTCAACTTCGTGCTTCGGTGTGGGAGAACCTTGTGAATGAAAAATTACTCAACGAAGAAGCCGAAAAAATGGGATTAGCTGTAAGCGCTGAAGAACTTTCTGATCGACTGATCGGTAAAAATATTCACCCGTTAATTGCTCAACGTCGTGCTTTTGCCGGTGAAAATGGCCAGTTCAGTCGTCCAATGTTAGTGCAATTTCTTAATAGTCTGGAGCAAACTCCCGAAAACGAAGAAATGAAACAACAGCTTGACAAAGCCAAATCATATTGGTTGTTCTGGGAAAAAACTGTAAAAAATGCAATTCTTCAGGAAAAGTATAATGCTTTGCTTTCGAAAGCAGTTACCGCCAACAAGCTTGACGCTAAAACACTGTACGAAGCAGCCAAAACAAGTGTAGATGTGAACTACGTAGTTCAACCCTATTTCCTTATTCCGGATTCGGCCGTGAAAGTATCGGACAGCGAGATCAAAGAACGTTACAACAAGCAAAAAGAACTTTACAAACAAGAAGCTAATTGTACATTGGATTATGTAGTGTTCAACGTTAAACCTTCGCCGGAAGATTTCAAAAAAGCAGAAGCTACAATGAATAAGCTAAGCGAAGAATTTAAAACTACAACAGATGTCGCTGGCTTTATCAATCAGAATTCAGAGGTGCGTTACGATGGTGTACCTTATTCAGAAAGAAGCGTACCAGCCAATCTGAAAGATTTTGCTTTTGGAAATGGAGCAGGAGCTTTTACAGGTCCGGTGTTCGAAAACGATGCCTACACAATGGCTAAAGTTGTTGAATCAGGAATTATGGCCTCCGACTCAGTACGTTTGCGTCATATTTACCTTGCAGCCAACGATGCAGCTAAAGCCGACAGTATTATTGGGGCTATTAAAAGTGGAGCTAACTTCGCTGCTTTAGCACAAAAATACTCTGCAATACAGCAAACAGCAGCCAATGGCGGCGAAATAGGTTGGATTGTAGATGGTATGCAGGGATTGGATAAGGAAATGATTTCAAAAGCTTTTGGAAGCGCTACCAACGAAGTTTTCACATTGAAAGATGCTCAGGGAACTCAAATTATGCAGGTAATGGAAAAAACACCAGCCCGCCGCAAAGTGAAATTAGCGATTCTCGAAGTTAAAGTATCAACAAGCAACGAATCGGTAAGTAAGATTTATAACGAAGCTAAACAATTTGCAGCTGAATTAAACGCTAAAGAATTTAGCAAAAGAGCAAAAGAAAATAAATATGAAGTACGCACTGCTGCTGATGTACTTAAAACAACCGAAAGAATAGCTGATATTTCTAACTCACGTCAAATCGTTCGTTGGGCTTTCGAAAACGAAAAAGGTGATGTGTCGGATGTTTACGATTGCGGTAATCAGTTTGTGGTAGCTACAGTTATTGAAAACAATGAAAAAGGCTATCGTCCGTTGGCTAAAGTGTCGGAGCAAATCAAATTCGAACTTTTGCGCGACAAAAAAGCTGAGCTAATGATTAAAAATCTTACTGCTCAGGCAGCCAAATATCCAACTATCGAAAGTCTTGCAGCTGCTATCGGTTCCGACGTTAAATCGGCTCCTGCTGTCAACTTCGATGCTTATCAGTTTGGTGTAGCCGGCAACGAACCTGCAGTAGTAGGAAAAGTATCGGTATTGCCTGTAAACAAAATTTCGGCACCTATCAAAGGAAATGCAGGAGTTTATGTAGTATTACCTACCAATGCTCAGGTAAATCCAGCTCCTTTCGATGTTAAAATGCAAATTATGCAGCTCAATGCACGTTTAAGTTATTCGCTGCCTTATATGGTTGCTCAGGACTTGCGCGATAAATCAAACATGGTTGACAATCGTTTGAATTTCTATTAAAAATAAAATTCTTCTATAAAAAGAAAACGGAATGAACATTTTCATTCCGTTTTCTTTTTATAGATAGAGAATATATCTTTGCTGAACAAATTTACTTGTTAAAAGGTAAATGAGTAGAAGTGTAAAAAATCAGCGCAGATAAAAAGAACAGACAAAGTAAAAATGACAAAAATAGCATTAATCGGCAAAACTGTCGATGAATTAAAAGCAGTGGCAACTGAACTGAACATGCCATCGTTCACTGGTAAGCAAATTGCTGACTGGCTTTACAAAAAACGAGTATTCAGCATCGATGAGATGAGTAATATATCGGTGGCTAACCGCCAAAAGCTGAATGAATTGTACGAGGTAGGTCGTACCTTGCCTTCGCACGCGGCTGAGTCGGTGGATGGTACTAAAAAATACCTTTTTCAGACAGTCGACAATAATTTTATCGAAAGCGTTTACATTCCCGAAGACGATAGGAATACACTCTGCGTTTCGTCGCAAGTGGGTTGCAAAATGAATTGTCTGTTTTGCATGACCGGAAAACAAGGATTTGGAGCGCATCTCACAGCTGCCGAAATACTCAATCAGATACTTTCTATTCCCGAAGCTGAAAAGTTGACCAACCTCGTATTTATGGGTATGGGCGAGCCGTTGGACAATTTGCCCAACCTGCTCCGTGCACTCGAAATACTAACGGCAGACTACGGTTATGGCTGGAGTCCGCGTCGTATCACGGTATCCACCATTGGCGTGATTCCGAAAATGAAAATTTTCCTTGAAACCACCAATTGTCATTTAGCAGTAAGTCTGCATTCTCCGTTTGCCGAAGAAAGGCTGAAACTAATGCCGATTCAGAAAGCTTATCCGGCCGAAGAAATACTGAAAGAACTGCGCAAACACGATTTCAGTCATCAGCGTAGGGTTTCGTTTGAGTACATAATGTTCGATGGCTTGAACGATAGCTTACGTCATGCGGTGGAAATGGTGCGCATACTGAAAGGTATTGACTGTCGGGTAAACCTGATCCGCTTCCATGCCATCCCCGGCGCGGACCTCAAGACTTCGAACGAAGAAAAAATGATTTTCTTCCGCGACTACCTTACCAACAACGGTATTACCACTACCATCCGTAAGTCGCGCGGCGAAGATATTTTTGCCGCCTGTGGCATGTTATCGACAATGGAGAAGCAGAAGAGCAAAGTTGTATAAAAAATAAAGTCCTGATTTCAAACCGAAATCAGGACTTTATTTTTTTATTTTTCTATATGAATACTTTCGGGATCGATATTGTTATTCTCAATCGACTCCTTGTCCTCCGCTTTTTTCTCATTCAGCACAAACCGTTTGTAGTATGATATAATCAGTGTGGTCAAAGGTAATGCTATGATCAGTCCAATCATGCCCATCAACGAACCCCAAACGGATAAAGAAAGCAGAATTATGGCTGGATTAAGCCCGGTTACTTTACCCATGATTTTTGGTACAAGAAACATATCCTCGATGACCTGAATAAACATAAATATAGCTACAAGCCAGAGCATAACAGAAAGGAAGCTTTGTCCGGTTTCGACCGATTGCAAAAATGCAAGAAAAGTCCCCGGAACAATAGCTATGGTTTTTAAGTAAGGTACCAGGTTCAGAACGCCAAGAAAAAGTCCCATCGCTATGGCAAGTGGAAGACCCACAATGCTGAAACCTATACAAAACAAAACAGAAACTATGATGGCCACCAGCGCCTGTCCGCGGAAGTAACGATTCATTCCTTGTTCAAGGTCCTGAATGATTTCAGTAATCAGGCCACGATATTTTCCGGGAATTATATCAAACATTCCTTTTGTTACTTTTTCATAATCAATCAATATAAAAATCAGATACAGAAAAACAATTACCATGGCCATTGTGCCAATGATTACACTGATAGAGCCGTTTAATATATTCCATAGCTGAGGAGCTACTTTTTTAATGACAGCCATTAGGTTTTCGTCCTTCAAAACCGATTGCAGGTCGAGCTGCGAAAGGTACACACGAATTTCGTTTTGCCATGCGATCGGAATAATTGTATCCACAGTGATTCCCTGAGTATATAAACCAATGATGTCGATAAGTTTTTGTACTTCGTTGCTTATCATTGGAACTAAAACCATAAGAATTCCTGTAATGATACTCAGAAATAACACCAATGTACAAACAATGGATAAAATTCTGTTTTTAAGTTTCAGTTTATATTGGAAAAACCGAACAAAAGGGTGAAGCAAATAAGCCATCAGCCACGCTATAAAAAATGGAAGCAAAACGCTGCTTAATCTTTTTAGTAACAAAAAGAGAATGATCAGTACTACCGAGCTTATGACGATACGCACTACCCGATCGAATGTATAAGGTCTTGTTGTTTCCATAAATATATTTTTTGTTTGAGATTTTGAATTCTTATGGGCTCTTTATCCTGTCACAAACGAATTTCTTATCATCGAATCTTTCAAATCGTCAAATTTAGAATTTCGCTTTGTTTAGCCTTTCGTTTTATTATAGCAGTCGCGGCAAATAGGTTCATATTCTGTCATTTCGCCCAGCAAAACTCTTTTGTCGCTTTCAACAAGACGATGCGAAACATAAGCCAAAGCTCCACAGCGTACGCAAATGGCATGTACTTTATACACATCTTCGGCCACGGCACACAAAGCCGGCATAGGACCGAATGGAACTCCACGGAAATCCATGTCGAGACCAGCCACGATAATTCTTATGCCCTGATTGGCCAACTGGCTGCAAACATCTACTAGCCCTTCGTCGAAAAACTGAGCCTCGTCTATCCCGATCACATCCACATCGCCCGACATCAACAGGATACTTCCAGATGACTCAACAGGTGTGGAACGAATAGAAGTGCGGTCGTGCGACACCACTTCATCTTCGGAATAACGGGTGTCAATTTTTGGTTTAAATATCTCCACCCTTTGTTTTGCAAATTTGGCGCGCTTCAGTCTGCGGATGAGTTCTTCGGTTTTGCCTGAAAACATGGAGCCACAAATCACTTCTATGCTTCCACGTTTTTGTTGAATCGGATGGTTTTGTTCTGAATAAATCATGGTACTTTATTGAAATTTAGTCTATTTTTTCTATATTTAATGTGTCTAAAATTGTAACTTTACAGCCAAAATTACAAATTCATAGGGCAAAGTTAAATAAAAATACAACTTTCAATGTTGTTTTCATGAAAAAAAGATATGAACAGAAAATTATTAGTCACACTCCTGAGCAAAAATATTGAAGAATTGAATGTAATAACGGATGGTTTCATGGAAATGAACAATTATCCGGCATCTATTATTTATCTGGCGAAACGTAAAACTGAGGATATTCAGCTGATAATTGACCAGTTGGCTGCTATAAAGGAAGAGTCGGAGCAAATGGCCGTTGAAACAAAAATAGCCGACGAAGAAATTGTTGAAGAAATTGTAAGTAACGAAAATATCGAACTGGAAGCGGGGAATGATGTTTCAATCTCAGATATCAGCATTGAAGAGATAATACCTGATATGAGCCAGGAAGAAACGATGCAAATCATTGATACAACAAGTGTTGACACTGAAAAACGAATTGTGTCAACAACGGAAGAAGTGACAGTTTCGGTAACAGAAAACGACACAGAACTTGTTATAGAAACCAATGAGTCGAAACAACTTACTGAACTTAGTTCCGATCACGAAATAAGAATTACCACCGAAGAGACAAAAAAGACAACAATTGCGGATAAAATCATCAACCCTACTGTGTCGCGCAATGAAACACTTTTCAAAACCGATAATTCCCTGAGTGCCTCGATTGCCAACAAAAAAATAGCAGACATTAAGCAAGCCATTAGCATTGGCGATCGTTTCAGGTTCCAGCGCGAATTATTCAAAGGAAATGGCGAAGAAATGAATAAAACGCTGAATTACATCAATCAGTTGGCCACCATGGATGAAGCTACTTCTTTTTTAAAATCGAAATACGGATGGACAGCTGATAATGAAACTGCTGATGATTTTTATCAAATATTAAAGAGAAAATTTTTGTAAAATTGTAATGTGCTTTCTAAGCTTTTTTTGTGTTGAATCGTAAAACTATAGCATTGCTTTTGTTTCGGTTTCAGGGTGAATAAAAAATGAAAGACAAACTTAATATATAACGAATGAAGTTATTTGTAGTACCCACTCCCGTTGGAAATCTTGAAGATATGACATTCAGAGCCATTAGAGTTCTGAAAGAAGCTGATTTAATATTGGCCGAAGATACACGGACAAGTGGGTTTTTGATGAAGCATTTCGGTATTGAAACGCCTATGCATTCGCATCACAAGTTCAACGAACACAAAACTGTGGATTCGGTGGTACAAAGGATAAAAAGCGGACAGGTAGTGGCGCTGATATCGGATGCGGGTACACCAGCTATTTCCGATCCCGGTTTCCTGATTGTAAGGCAATGTGTTGAAAACGATATTGATGTGGAATGTTTGCCGGGCGCTACAGCTTTTGTACCTGCCCTGGTAGCATCGGGTTTACCTAACGACAGGTTTTGTTTCGAAGGGTTTTTGCCGCAAAAAAAAGGCAGGCAAACAAAAATCAACAACCTGAAGACTGAAACACGCACCATGATTTTCTACGAATCACCATTTCGGCTTGTGAAAACTATTTCACAGCTGGCCGAAGCCTTCGGACCGGATAGAAAAGCGTCTGTTTCGCGCGAAATTTCTAAATTATTCGAAGAAACCAAACGTGGAACTTTAGCTGAATTAGTAGTTTGGTTTAATGAACATCCACCCAAAGGAGAAATTGTCATAATTGTTGCAGGATTAGAATAATAACACTAACTTTGCAGCGAAAATCAAGGTAGAAAATATTGAAAATAAAGCCCTGCTTTTAGCAATAAAGTTATTCAAATAATAAACATAAAGTTCGATATGAAATTTAGTTTTTCTGTTATCGTTTTTTCAATGCTTTTGCTTTCTTCATGCGGATATAAATCCTCCGACTACAAAGCTTTACAGGCTCAGAACGACTCGCTTATTCGAGCCAAACATCAGATGCAGGAAGAAATTGATGGCTATTTTTCGGCCATGAATCAGATTGAGCAGAATATTGAGAAGATTAAAGAAACGCAGGGAATCCTTTCAACTCAGCCGGTAGGAGAGGAGTTGGACTCGGATGCCCGCATGAAAATCAATGACGATTTGGTTTATTTGAATGAATTACTCCAGGCCAACAAGAATGAATTGGCCAGTCTGAAGTCGAAAATCAAACGCAGTTCTTTCAAATCGGCAGAGCTTGAGCGTAATCTTGCACGAATTACAAAAGCGCTCGAAGAGCAAAGTGTAAAAGTAGCATTGCTTCAAACTGAATTGGCGGCTAAGGACTCATTAATCAATGAGTTGGGATCGACTGTAGAAACTTTAGGTAAAAACATTGAGTCCTTAAGTTCGGATCTGAATCAGAAAGAAGCTAAAATATCCGAACAGGACGAAACGATTCATACAGCGTGGTATGTTTTCGGAACAAGAAAGGAACTTAAAGAACAGAATATAATCACTTCGGATGGGCTCTTTAGCTCCAAAAGAGTATTGCAGAGCGATTTTAATAAAAATTATTTCGTGCGCATCGATGCCCGCAAAACTAAATCGATTCCTCTGTATTCCACCCGGGCCAAAATACTTACTTCGCACCCAAAATCGTCCTACACGCTTGAAAAGGAAAATGATAATTTTGTACTACTCATTACTGATACAAAGGAGTTTTGGAGCATAAGTAAATATTTGGTGATAGAAGTAGATTGATTCAAAACAACACATATTAATAATAATGCGTTTCCCTTACGAAAAAGGAAACGCATTATTATTTACAGCCAAACCAAAAGCAAATATCAGATGTACAAATATGTTTTTATAGATTTAGACGATACGATTTGGGATTTTCACGCCAATGCTAAACTATCATTGCACGATATGTTTATCGACCGGGAACTGGGTCGCTATTTCGAAAATTTCGAAGAATTCTTTCGTATTTATGCCAAACGAAATATTGAGTTGTGGGAAGCTTATGGTAAGGGCGAAATTACCAAAGAATTTCTTATGTCCGAACGTTTCAGGTATCCATTGGCAAAAATGGGGGTTGACGATCGGGAATTGGCCGAAGAAATCGGGATTCAATACCTTGATATTTTGCCTACGAAAACAGCATTGATGCCTTATGCAAATGAAATACTTGACTATCTGCACGCGAAATATCCGCTCACAATTATTTCGAACGGTTTTACTGAGGTGCAGTACAAAAAACTGAGAAGCAGTGATATTGAACATTATTTCTCGCATATTGTGCTTTCCGAATCGGCAAAAGCGCTCAAGCCCGATAAACAAATTTTTGAATATGCGCTCAAACTAAATAATGCACTTCATTACGAGGCTATAATGATCGGCGATAGTTATGAGGCGGATATAAAAGGAGCTCAGAATGCAATGATTGATCAGGTGTATTTCCCTTTGCACCCCATTGACGAGCAACAACGTCCGGAATGTACCTATATGATTAACTCGTTGGAAGAGATTAAATTAATTTTGTAATAAAGTGGTTTGCTGTTAATTTTTTACGATCTCGAAATATTCTTTACGCCTTTTACCATTTGTATCTTTTTTACAATCCCTTCAAGCTCCTTGATGTCGCTTACCATGATCGTAAGATTTCCCTGAAACAGGCCGGCATTCGAATCAACAGATATCGACCTGAGGGAAATGTTCTTTTCTTTCGATATGAGCGAAGTTATGTTGGTAACAATGCCAATGTCGTCGTGCCCTACGATGCGCAGCGTGATAGGATATTGCGATCCTACTGACTTGCCTGACCAGCGCGCCTTTACAATGCGGTAGCCGAAGCGGGCAATCATCTGGGGCGCATTGGGACAGTCGGTTCGATGAATTTTTATCCCACCCGTTACAGAAACAAATCCGAAAACATCATCGCCATAAATAGGATGACAGCATTTCGATAATTTGAAATCTACATTTTTTAAATCCTCGCCTATTACCAATACATCATCCTTGCCGGTGGTTTCGTTTGTCTGTACGTCGGCAGTGAATGCTTCGGCGCTTCGTATTTCCGGTGGCTCGGTTGATGTTTCTTTTCTTTCAAGTTCAAGATAAGCTTCGCGTACATCAAGTATGTCAAGTTTTTCGTGAGCAATTTCCTGATAAAAATCACTTACAGTTTTAAATCCCTTTTTCTTTGCCAAACGGGATAATTTGCCATCATCGAGATCGATTTTCCAGTTTTTAAAACGCCGAACCAGTGTTTCGCGACCCATTTCGGCATCCTTGTATTCAACTTCTTTCAGTGCCTGACGAATCTTATTTTTTGCCTTCGAAGTTGTTACTACATTTAACCACGATATATTTGGCTTTTGTGTTGGCGAAGTGAGAACTTCCACCTGGTCGCCATTGTTTAGCACATATTTAATAGTCATGTTTTTGCCATTCACTTTGGCACCAACACACTTTGAGCCTAGACCCGAGTGAATTGAAAATGCAAAATCGAGTGCAGTAGCACCTTTGGGTAGCTTGTGCAAATCACCATTCGGGGTAAAAACAAACACTTCTTTATCGTACAAATTCAGTTTGAATTCATCCATAAAGTCGACAGCGTTCAATTCAGGATTTTCGAGAATTTCGCGGATGTTTTTGAGCCATTCATCCATACCCGACTCACTTTTAATCCCTTTGTATTTCCAATGAGCGGCCAGACCTTTTTCGGCGACCTCATCCATTCTTACAGTTCGAATCTGCACCTCGACCCACTTGCCCTCTGGTCCTAAAACCGTAGTGTGTAAACTTTCATAACCATTTGATTTTGGTATCGAAAGCCAGTCGCGCAAGCGTTTTGGATTAGGTTGGTACATGTCAGCAACAATAGAGTAAGCTTGCCAACAAGCAGCTTTTTCTTTTTCGTAAGGAACATCAAATATTATTCGAATAGCAAAAAGATCGTAAATATTTTCGAATGGCGTATTTTGCTTCTTTATTTTGTTATAGATCGAATGTATTGATTTTGTGCGCCCTTTGATGTCGAAAAGGTAACCAAGTTCGTCCAGTTTTTCTTTGAGGGGAGTAATAAATTCGTGGATGTACTTGTCGCGCGACCGTTTTGTTTCATTCAGTTTATGTGCAATTTCTTTAAATATCTCACGGTTGGTGTGTTTTAAGGATAAATCTTCCAACTCTGTTTTGATAGCATATAACCCCATTCTATGAGCCAAAGGCGCATAAAGGAACGAACTTTCGCGAGCTACATTCACCCTGTTTTCCGAATCGTAGTTGTCCAGCGTTCGCATTATTTGCAAATGTTCGGCAATGATTATCAAGATCACCCTAATGTCTTCGGCGAAGGTGAGAAAGAGCTTTCTGAAATTTTCGGTTTCGATGGATGTGTTTTTCTCGTATAACTCCCTTACACGTGTCAAACCAAGAATTATTCCACTTACGTTGGTTTGAAATAATGCTTCAATTCTTTCAGTTTCTATCGCTTTGCTTTCAACAACATCCTGTAGAAGAACACTTAATACTGCTGCTTTTCCAAGGCCTATTTCGTTAAGCAGCGTATCGGCAATGCACAATTTATCGTACAAAGTGTGACCAAACTGAAGGCTTGTTTCAGTGTTGGCACTATAGAACTTTGCGAGAAGCAGACGAAGCTCTTTTCTTTCTTCATATGTCAAAAGTTGAGTGTGAGTATGCAATAACTTTCGGTAATATGCACTGACATTAACTATAGAATTTGCTTTTGTCATAAATTACAGATAGAATTAAAACCGGAGAAATTAATAATGCAAATATACGACACAAAAATCAAGAAGATGAATTGTAAATGAAAAAAACACAAAAAACGCATAAATTAATAAGAAAGAGAAAAAAACAATGAAAAAAAAAGGACTTTTAATATGGTGAATTGGATTTTCTTTTCTAAATTTGCAGTCTGAAAAAGCACAGGACATTGCCTTCAATAAATACTTAGTCGAAAACAAAAACAGCAGTTAAATAAAAAACAATAATTTTAGCATGAAAACAATAATCAAAATTTTACTTGTAGCTTCAATTGGTTTACTTTCGTATATGTGCGTTATGAGTATTGTGACGCCCATTAAGTTTGATGAAACAAAAACTGCAAGGGAAAAAGTAATTATTCAAAGATTAATCGACATTCGTACCGCTGAAGTGGAATATAAAAACCAAAAAGGTGTATATACTGACAGTTTCCCTGAATTGTTCAACTTTCTGAAAACTGCAAAGAAAAAAACAGTGTTGAAAGAAGGTTCGTTGTCGGATAAACAGCTAGAAGCAGGACTTACAGAGGCTGCAGCTGCGAGAATTGTTCGCAAAGGTAATAAAGCGGAAATTATTGCTAACGGACTTGAAAATTTCCGTCGTGATACAGCTTATCTTAACATGATTGAATCCATCTTTCCTGAAAAATATACAATTGAAACAATTGAACAATTAGCTGAAATACCTTTCTCGAACAATGAAAAGTTCACTTTGAAGGTAAACAATGAGTATTATAATGCAACCAACATTAAAATTCCTTTGTTCGAAGCATCGGCTGCCTATACAACTTACTTGTATGATTTGAATCGTCAGGAAATGTTGAACGCTATAGATCTTCAGAAAAAGCTTGAAAAATTCCCTGGTTTGCAGGTAGGTTCTGTCCTTGAACCAAATAACAACGCAGGAAACTGGGAATAATTTATTTCTTAATTTTTCTTTGGCAATCGACAATTTTTAGCACTTTTCTTTATTTTTTCGTTTGCCTGTGTATATGACTTCAATCGTTAGAGATTCCAATAAAAACCCATATAGTTTATCCATCCGATTTTCATCGGATGGATTTTCTTTATATGTGTTTGACGAAAATAAGGTTCAGCTTTCGGAAAGGAATGTGGTTTTGGAAACGATTCCTGAAACAAAGGATGGACTTATTGATGTCCTTTCGGGAGTTGACGAGTTGACTTTGAACTTTAGCTCTGTCCGTCTGATTTTTGAATCAGAACTGTATTCGGTAATTCCTTTGGCTGTATATAGTGAGCAGGATGAACTTGCACTTTTCAACCTCCACCATAATGGGGTTAAGTCTTTGGAATGTATTTTGAAAAATGAACTGCTGGCTTGGGATGCTGTATTGCTTTTTAGTGTTCCTGCTGTTATTCAAAGTGTCTTTTCGGATGTATTGCCTGAAGTGAAGATTGAGCACCATATTTACACGTTTATAAGCGATTTTGTTGCTCTTGAAAACGACAGTAATATGCACATTTGGTTGAGACCGAACTTTTTGGATGTCGTTGTGATTAAAAATGGGAATCTGCAGTTAATCAATAGTTTTAAGTATAAAACAAACGAAGATTTTATTTATTTCGTGTTAAATATATACGATAAGCTGTTCTTGGATCGCGAGCATTGTAAATTATCTATTCACAATGCTAAGAAGAGGAATGATCTAATCGAATTAGTATCGAAATATATCTCGCATTGTAAATGTATTGATTAGAGAAACATGAGAATTATAAGCGGAACATTTAAGGGGAGAAGAATTAGTGCCCCATCCAATATAACTGCCCGACCAACCACCGATTTTGCAAAAGAAGGTTTATTTAATTTGCTGAACAATAGGGTCGATTTTGAAGGTATCGAAGTTCTGGACTTGTTCTCAGGTACTGGTGGTATAAGCATAGAGTTTGTTTCTCGTGGTTGTAGCAGCGTTATAAGTGTGGAGCAGAGCGATAGACATTGCTCTTTTATTCGTAAAGTGTGTGGCGAGTTAAATATAAGTAATTTGTCGCTTGTTAAGACGGATGTTTTTCGGTTTATCAATTCATGTAACATAAAGTTTGATCTTGTGTTTGCTGATCCTCCCTATGAACTGAAGCAATTGGCTGAAATTCCCGACTTAATATTCAATAAGGGGCTTTTGCGGCCTGAAGGTTTGCTTGTGCTTGAGCATTCGGCAAAAGATGACTTCAGTACGCACCCAAATTTTGAATCTCATCGAAGTTATGGGAATGTAAATTTCAGTTTCTTTGTTCTGTGAAAACAAACAAAAAACGCCTCTTTATTTTGATAAAGAGGCGTTTTTTGTTGTTTTCTTAATAACCAAGTATTTTGAGCATTGACTTGTAGCTTTGTTCTTTTGCAAACAGCTTTGTGAAGTACTCACCATCTTCGTCCTTGTCAATGATTACGAGCTTAGGGGCTGGTATCAGACAGTGCTGAATGCCGCCGAATCCACTTAATGATTCCTGATACGCTCCGGTGTGGAAGAAGCCTATGTACTGCTCACGGTCTTCCTGCATTTTAGGAAGGAATATGGCATTTGAATGTACTTCGGCATTGTAAAAGTCTTCGCTGTCGCAGGTAAGGCCTCCTAAATTGACGCGCTCGTATTCGGAGTCCCAATTATTAATGGCTAAAAACACATAACGTTGATTAATTGCCCAAGTGTCGGGTAATGTAGTCATAAACGAACTGTCTATCATGTTCCACAACTCGCGATCATTTTGTTTCTTCTGATTCACTATAGAATATAGCATAGCACCACTTTCGCCCACTGTGTACGAGCCAAATTCGGTGAATATGTGTGGTTCGGGTACTCCATGCTGACCACAAATGGTTTTTATTTGAGCAACAATCTCTTCGGCAATGTACTCGTAGTCGTAGCTCATGTCTAAATGTGTCTGGATGGGGAATCCTCCGCCAATGTTTAAACTGTCAAGTTCAGGGCATTTCTTTTTAAGCTCACAATACAAATTGACTGCTTTGTTCAACTCATTCCAGTAATAAGCAGTGTCTTTAACTCCTGTATTGATGAAGAAATGAAGCATTTTCAGTTCTACCTGGGTGTTTTGTGCGATATTCTTAGTGTAATAAGGAATAATGTCATTGTAGCGTATGCCTAATCTTGATGTGTAAAAATCGAACTTTGGTTCTTCTTCGGCAGCAATTCTTATTCCTACTTTAAACTTTAGATCGAAATCCTTAAGAAGTAGGTCTAATTCAAACTTATTGTCGAGAATAGGGATAACATTTGTAAATCCTGTCCGCATTAAATTTTGTATATTCTCAACATATTGAGGTCGTTTAAATCCATTGCAGATGACGTAAGTGTCAGGTTTAAGTAATCCCTGTTCGTGCAACGATTCCATGATGTTGATATCAAATGCCGATGATGTTTCTAAATTAACACCTTGTTTGAGAACTTCTTCCATTACAAATGAAAAGTGAGAACTTTTTGTGCAATAGCAATAATTGTAGTCGGCGTTATAATCTACTTTTGCCATAGCCACATTGAACATTCTTCTTGCTTTTTGAATATTTTGGGCAATCTTAGGCAGATAAGCTATACGAAGAGGAGTTCCGTATTGCTTAATGATGTCCATCAACGGAACACCACACCATTCTAAATCATTTTCAACTACGCTGAACTCTTCGTTTGGAAATTCAAATGTCTGTTCAATAAGGTCTTTGTACTTGTTTTTCATATGAAGTAATTAAGTTGAAGCTGTTTTTAATAACTAAATTGTTTAGATTGAATAAATTCTTATGATTTGAGTTGTTTAGTTGGGTTATTAAAGATGAATTTGGCTGCAAAAGTACAAATTAATTTCTATATATGGAGATGTTTCTGTTGGTTTGTTCTTTAGCAGGTTATGAATTTGCTGTTGTAACTATAGCTGCTTCGGTATGTGTTCGTATGATTATCACACTACTTAAATGTATTTAACTAAATATTTTTTTGTTTTTATCTAAAAAATATTATATTTGTAAAGTGCGAAAAATAGAATTCGTACGTTTAAGAATAATTGTACTTAATTAATTTTTTATTTATGAAGAAAATTATTTTAACTTTAGCGCTTGTGCTAAGTTTTTTTTCGGCACTTAGTGCACAGGTAGATGGAAAGGCGATAGGTATTCGCTTTGGACTTGGTGGTGAAATTTCGTATCAACATCCAATGGGAAATGCAAATCGGGTTGAGTTAGACCTTGGTCTTAACAGCTACGGATTTGGTTTGAATGGTATTTATCAGTGGGTTTGGGATTTGTCTGCACTTGCTGATGGATTTAACTGGTATGCAGGAGCAGGCCTAGGCCTGGGTGCTTATGACTATGGTAACACAAGTAAAGCCTTCAATTTTGGCGTTCTTGGTCAGGTTGGGATTGAATATAATTTCAATATCCCATTGCAACTCTCGCTGGATTATCGTCCCGGAGTTTTTGTTGGCAACGGATTTAATTCATCATTCGATGGAATTTGTTTAGCTGCCCGCTTTAAATTCTAAATAATTAATGATTTACAAAAAAAGCGCTGTTACAAAAAGTAACAGCGTTTTTTTGTGTTATGCACCAAGTGCTCTCAATGCTTCAAAAACAAGAATAGCAGGCCATACCAATGCCTTTAAGAAGCCAAGTACTCCAAGCCAGAATGATGTTGCTTGCGAGATGAAATAAATGGCTGCACCTATCATCCCAAGTCCATAAACTGCACCTGAAGAAGCTGATGCCTTATGATTGTAATTCTTTTTACTACAATCTTTTTTTTGTTCGTCGCTCATAATGATTTTATTTTTCGGTTAATTCAGAGACTTCCTGTTTTTTTAGAAATTGAGTCAATATCATTCCAAAATCCGGGGTAGGATTTACTTACTACTTGTGGATTTTCAATGTTTATTGGTTGGAGCAATGCTATAGGAGCAAAGGCCATAGCCATGCGATGGTCTTCGTAGGTTGCAATACTGATTGGTGCGGTAATGTCACATCTTTGCCCCTTCCAGGCCAGTTCACCTTCGGCGGGTTCGTGTAAGATATAGCCTGCTTTTGCTAATTCTTGAATTAAAGCAGCAACCCTGTCAGTTTCCTTGATTTTCAGGCTTTGTACTCCTTTGAAATGAAATTGTACATTTTTCAGGCAGCATGTAACAGCAAATGTTTGTGCCAAATCGGGTTGATCGACAAAATCAAAGTCAAATTTATCAACATTATTATTGTTCGGTGTCAGTACAACTCCTTCCGGTTTATATTGAGTGTTCACTCCCAATTGCTCGAAGAGTTCTGCCACTTTACTGTCACCCTGCGAGCTGTTGTTTTTCAATCCCTCTAAATACACTTTAGATTTACCGGATACCGATACCATTTCGTACCAGTAAGAAGCAGCCGACCAATCGGATTCGACCCTGAACTGTATAGGCGTATAAGTTTGAGGGGCTATTTCGATTACATTGTCTTCGAAATTAACGTGAACACCATAGTCCTTCATTAAGCTCATCGTCATATGAATGTATGGCGTTGAAACGATGTTTCCTGTCAGTTTTATTCTTAAGCCTTTTTGCATATATGGAGCGATCATCATTAATGCCGATATGTACTGGCTGCTCACTCCTCCGTTCATGCTGATTTCGCCGCCGAGTAAGGCGCTGCCGAAGATTCTCAGGGGAGGATATCCTTCTTTTTCAATGTATTCAATGTGAGCGCCTAAGCTGTTCAGGGCATCAACAAGTAAAGCAATTGGTCGATTCTTCATGCGTTCGCTACCTGTTATGGTCCATTCGCCCATTGTTTTTGAAAGGAAGGCTGTCAGAAACCGCATGGAAGTACCTGCGGCCCCAATGTCAAAAATGCGATCATTGGAGTTCAGCACTTTTACCAGCACATTGGTATCGTCACAATTTGCAAGATTTTGAACATCGTATGGACTGTATGCCAAAGCATTCAAAATTAATACTCTGTTACTAATACTCTTTGATGCTGGTAGTTTGATACTTAACTCATCGGGTAATGTGAGAAACTCCAAATGTTTTACTGTCATGTTTCAACGAAGTAGGTGAAAATTGAATGCATATTACTTTGTTTAATCGTTCGTAGAGCTTTTAATTGTGAATTTGGTTGTTTGGAGTGCAACTTTATAAATATTAGCAGTGTAACATTTTTCTTGTTCAGGAAAACTACAAGCTGACAATTATAAATTTACAAATATGTAGCAACAAAAAATACTTTACGGAATAAACATGTGCAAAAATACATATTTTTTACAGTTAATTACAACAAAAAACCAATAACAATAAATATCAAACCATAAAAACCATATCTTTGTCGGATATTCGAATTTGAAATCATGAAAACAAAAATTCTTTTATTCATCTCGTTGTTCTCATTGCTTCAGTACACGCAAGCACAGCATTCAGAGCAACTAACACCATTTGCTACGGGTTTAAACGAAAAAAAACTTGAAAATGCCGACATTGTAATCCAGCAATCCATCAATAAAAATGAAATACCAGGGGCTGTACTTGGAGTAGTAAGTATGGGGAAAATGGTTTATTTGAAAGCCTATGGGAATAAACAGACTTATCCTGAAGTACAACCAATGAGTGTTAATACTGTTTTTGACCTTGCATCGTGTACAAAGCCTTTAGCGACTGCCACTTCTGTTATGATCCTGATTGAAAAAGGTCTGATTGGGTTGAATGACAATGTAGCATCATACCTGCCAGGTTTTTCAAATTTTGGGGTAGGAAAAGATGAAAAACAAATAAAAATTATTCACTTACTGACACATACATCAGGTTTGCCCGCTTATGCACCAGTGTCGGCTTTAGAAAAGCGCAATGGGTTACCACTTCCGCAGGTGTTGACGCTGTATATTGATTCATGCAGACGGGAATTTGAACCGGGAAGTAATATGAAGTACAGTTGTTTGAATTACATTACCTTACAACATGTTGTTGAAGTTGTTAGTGGAAAGAGCCTGCGTGATTTTTGTAAAGAAAATATATTTGATGTGTTGAATATGACACATACAGACTTCAATCCAGGAGAGGAGATGAAATTAGATTGTGCCCCAACCGAGAAGCAGAAAAATGGACTTGTTTTAAAAGGAGTTGTGCATGATCCATTGGCTCGTGTTATGAATGGAGGAATATCGGGTAATGCGGGATTGTTTTCGAATGCAAATGATCTTGGTATATTGGTGGCTGCATTGATGAATGGAGGAGAAATTAACGGCAAAAGAATTCTGAGTCCTTTGACTGTGGAGCTTATGACTACTTTGCCGGAGTCATTGAAGAAGTTTGGCCGTACGCCGGGTTGGGATATGTCGTCGGCCTATTCTGGTTGTAAAGGCGATTTGTTCAGCTCAAGCACTTATTGTCATACCGGCTACACCGGAACATCGATTGTGATTGATCCGGAGAATGATGTAGCCGTTATTTTACTCACTAACCGTGTACACCCAATCGACAAGGGAAGTGTTGCCAAACTCAGGGCATCGGTTGCAAATGCAGTGGCGGGTTCTATAAATAAAAAAACGCACTCCGTAAAGTAAGTTATACCTTTCAGAGCACGTTTTAGAATTTATCAGAGAAGGTTTTTATACGGCAAGCTCGTATATTTTCTTTATATCTTCCTGTTTTAATTTCACAAAACTTCCCATTGTATGTTCGCCTAATCCAATCGAGCTAACTAAAGTTGGGATATCTTCAGCCTTAGCTCCGAGTTGAGAAAAACGAACAGGCATTCCTATTGAGGTCATAAACTGTTCGTATTTTTCAATTCCTTTTCGTGCAGTGTTCTCAGGATTGCTGAAGTCCATTTCGCAGCCCCAAACACGAACAGCAAATTGAGCAAAGCGCATAATGTCATTTTTCATTACATACTTCATCCATGCAGGAAACATAACAGCGAGGCCGGCACCATGGGCGACATCATACAGTCCGGATAATTCGTGTTCCATGCCATGCGACGACCAGTCCTGTTCGCGCCCTACGCCACAAATATCGTTGTGAGCAACCATGCCAGCCCACATTAGATTGGCACGGGCTTCGTAATCATTCGGATTTGAGAGTGCTTTTGGAGTTTCGTTTATTACAGTCAGCAAAACGGCTTCGCACAAACGATCAGTGATTTCTACATTTTTAGTGTTTGTGAAATATCGTTCCATCACGTGTGCCATCATATCAGTAGCACCGCAGGCGGTTTGATATGCCGGCAAGGAACACGTTAATTCGGGATTCAGAATGGAGAAAACCGGTCGCAGCAAATCACTGTTAGCAGCACGTTTCAGCATTCCGTTTTCGTGTGTAATTACTGATCCTGTAGAGCCTTCACTTCCGGCGGCGGTAAGCGTAAGTATAGTGGCAACCGGCAATGCTTTTTCTACCTTTTTGCCAAGATAATACTCCCAAAAATCGCCATCAGAAACAGTTCCTAAAGCAATGGCTTTGGCTGAGTCGATAACACTTCCACCACCAACAGCCAAAATGAAATCTATTTTTTCTTTTTTGCAAATGTCGATACCTTTGTAAACGAGGCCGCTGCGAGGATTTGGAACTACGCCTCCCAGTTCGGTAAATTTTATTGCTGAGGCCTCGAGCGATTTCTTAACTCTGTCCAGTAAACCGCTTTTCAGCACCGATCCACTGCCGTAATGAATCAATACATTTGTACCTCCAAAACGTTTTATATATTTACCTGCTTCGTTTTCTCTTTCTTTCCCAAATACAAAAAAAGTGGGACTATAAAAATTAAAATTATTCATAACTTTATTTTGTTTTATTTGATGAATTATGCTCTGATTACGTTATCAATTTATTTTTTGCTGGCAACACCTATAATTCAACATAGGTTCGTGACGAAAATATTTTATTGAAGTTTCAGTTTTTCAATCAAATCGTCGCCCAGATTTGTTTTTATTTTAATGTGATTCAGAACTTCGAGTACAAACGGATTGCTTTCGAAATTACCACGTACTGATTCAAAATCCTGATGTTTCTGTTCTTCATTTCCATCAACACCGAAACCGGTTTTAGAGTTCAAATCAAATTCTTTTTTTGCATCGCTGTAAATTAAATTGTCGAGTTTTACGACGGATTCTTTCCATAGCTCAATCATCGAAAAAATATCGTCATAGCTAACTTCTGTGAGTTTTTTATTCCAGTGGTTCAGTAGTTTACTCAATGCCCAGGTCCATTCGTATTGATAATAATTTTTATGCATATCTTCAAATTCATGTTGAATCTGATCAAGGTTATGCTTATTATCTTCAATTTCGCAAAGCAAAGTGTCAATTACTTTTTTCGGAGCAATTAAACCCGATAGGTCTATCCACTCGCCGGAGCCTTTTTCTGTATCGGGCTGAAGTTTGGCTATTACTTCCTCTATGTTAGAATAGCTATTGTCTTTGAGCCTGCTTATAAGTGAGTTGCCAAGAAATTTATTGATAGCAATATTATAAAATTCTATTCCTTTCTTTAAGGACGAATTTTTAATATTACAATTTTGATATGTATAAATACCGGTTGTTTCGCCAGATGTTTGCTGTATGTTTCTTAGTATTTCAACTCCTTTTATCATTTTCTGAATTGTGTAAGGACTCAATAAATTGAAGTTGATAGGGTCAAGTTTTCGGCTATCTTTTCTGTTGTCGCGTTTTGGCCATTTTTGTGCATCGCGAATGGTTCCAACACTTCGCAGGTTGACCCCCGGCACCAAATAGCTATCGGTAGCATTTTCTATGAGGTAGGAGAAAGGTAAATCCGAAGTGTCGGAATGCTTGTAATGTCGTCCCATAACCAGTGTAAATGCTCCGATTTTGGCTGGCCATAACAAATACGAATCGCTCGTTGTTTTCGATCCGCGTTCACAAATGCCCTGATGTATAGGGCCTAACTTGTACATGTGGTTGCTTTGGTTGGAGCCACTACCTGCATTGAGAAACGAAAACATACCTGCTATGAGCAGGGTCGATTTATGGTGAGACACAGTGTAAGGTCCTGCAAAAATAGCTGTTGCCTCGCCATGCATACCCTGGCAGTTAGAGAAAAACAGAGAATCCAGCGCTGAGTAGTGTTTTCCCATAATGCAACCCTGACCAATAAAGCAGCGAGAAATCAAGGTGGAATCGGTAACCGATACTCCAGAACTTAAGATAAAGTCATTACACTTAACGCCTGAGCCAATAACGACAGGAGCACTTTGGTTGCTGTTCACCGTACCATTTTCGAGTAGCGAAGCTCCTTCGATAGCTGCATAATCGCCAATTTTTACATTTTTAATTGTGCCACAGTTCACAATCCGAACATTTTTTGCAATATAGCCTTTGTTAGATTTTTGAGAATTAGCATATTCATCAATTAAATGTTGAAGGTTTTGGATGAGTTGCGGACGGTGACGATAGAGGGTGAGTATGTAGGCCAATGGTGCCGAAAGCCAATCGAAAATAGGAATTTCGCGCCCACCACCTTCGTTCATTACCGGTACTTTCACTCCATTGCCGAATGCAGTAATTCCATCAACCAAAATCAGATTCACATTTTCGATGTATGAATTATCGTCAATTTTATAATTAGCAATATAATTGTCAATTTTGTCAATAAACACATCATTACCCACTGTACAATTGTGGAGGCAGCAGTTGTTGAGCCCAGAATGCTTTTTCAATCCTCCTGCAAGTTCAAATACCTTATTGAAAGTCCCTAATTCAATTTCGCCCGAGAAATGTACATTGGTTACAAACGAAGCAGAGAATTCTTCGGCTACTTTTACTTTCTCCCACGATTCGGCTGTGCAACCATAAACGGTGAGCGTGGCAATTTCTTTTTCTGTAAGTTGACGATAAGCTGACATAATTAGTTATTGGATTTTTATTAGATTATATGTAATTTGCCTGAGCATATGAAAAGCTGAAAATTGTATATCGGGCTTGATCTTTTTATCTGAAAAAATACAGTTATTCTTCGTATTTTTGAAACAAAAAATCGTTATAAGGATATCGCTCAACATGAATTGCTTTAATTTTCGCATACATGATTTCTTTTAACTGATCTACATTCATCTTGTTGCGTGCTGAAATAAATATACAATTATCGTTCAGTTTCGACATCCAAGTCTTTTCCAGTTCCTCAAGACTTATGTTCTCTCGTTTTACGGGCGATAAATCATCTTCATCTTTAGGGATATAGCTAAATGCATCGATTTTATTAAAAACAAGTATTGTAGGTTTCTCGATGGTGTCGATTTCTTTAAGTGTTTGCTGTACCACTTCGAGTTGCTCTTCAAAGTTAGGATGCGAGATATCGACAACATGAATCAGTAAATCGGCTTCACGTACTTCGTCGAGGGTCGATTTGAACGATTGTACAAGATGATGTGGCAGTTTACGAATAAAGCCAACGGTATCCGACAGTAAAAAAGGAAGGTTGTCAATGATTACTTTTCGAACAGTGGTGTCCAGTGTTGCAAAAAGCTTATTCTCGGCAAAGATCTCCGATTTGCTTAGCAAATTCATAAGCGTTGATTTGCCTACGTTTGTATAGCCAACCAGAGCAACCCGAACCATTTTTCCCCGGTTTTTTCTTTGTGTCGACATTTGTTTGTCGATATCCTTCAGGTTTTGTTTAAGTAATGCTATTTTGGTAAGAATAATTCTTCTGTCGGTTTCTATCTGCGTTTCGCCCGGACCACGCATGCCGATACCACCCTGTTGGCGCTCGAGGTGAGTCCATAAACGCGTAAGACGGGGGAGCATGTACTGTAATTGAGCCAGTTCTACCTGTGTTTTAGCATTGGCTGTTTGGGCTCGTTTGGCAAAAATATCGAGAATCAGGTTGGTGCGGTCGAGAATCAGTACTTTTAATTCCGCTTCAATGTTTCGTAATTGCTTTGGACTTAGTTCATCGTCGAAAATCACAAGGCCGATCTCATTCTCGTCGACATACTGTTTTATTTCCTGTAACTTACCTGGCCCAACAAAAGTTTTTGGGTTGGGGTAGTCGATCCGCTGAAAAAACATTTTTTCAGGTTTTGCACCGGCAGTATCCGCCAAAAAAGCCAATTCTTCGAGGTATTCTTTCGATCTGTCTTCTTTTTGTTGCTGTGTAATAAGTCCAACTAGAACAGCTCTCTCCTGATATATTTCTGTCTGCATGTGATTTTATTAAAAAAAACCGTTTGGAACTGACCAAACGGTTTTTAAAGTTTTTTATTTTAATGTGTATTCCGATTGACCGTTGGTACAACCGACATCAAACTATTAATACTATTGTAATTTGAAGTTAACAGGTAATGTGTATTTAACACGTACAGGTTTTCCACGTTGTTGTCCCGGACTCCATTTTGGCATTGATTTGATAACACGAATAGCTTCTTTATCCAGGCTGGCATCTACACTACGTACTACTTCTACATCAACGATAGAACCATCACGATTCACAACGAATTGACAAATAACACGTCCCTGAACACCGTTTTCTTGTGCAATAACCGGATATTTTACATTTTCATTCAAAAATTTAAACAGTGCTGCATCTCCACCGGGGAATGAAGGCATTTTCTCAACTACCTGGAAAATAACCTGATCTTCTTCTTCTTCGATTGGTGCAGAACTTGTTACAGGTGCGCTAATTGCAACTACTTTGTTCTTGTCGTCTTCAGTGTTGATTTCTACACTCGCAACTTCAACGTTGTCTTCAACAACATTCAGAATTTCTACAATCTCAGGAGCAGGAGGCGGTGGCGGTGGTGGCAATTCCTGAGCAGTTTGAACCACTTCAATTTCTTCTTCTGCAAGTAAACTTGTATCAGTTGCAGCATAGACTGTTATTTCCTTGTCAGTCCACTCAAATCCGATGTAAAGCAATGATAAAACCATGACAAGTCCCATCATGACAAATAGCATCTTTTTATCTTCCAGGCTTGCTTTAGGTGATTTTTTTACGTCCATAATTTATGATTGTTTTATTATATTTTTCTGAAGGGCAAATGTAATATTATTTTTTCAAAGTTTATTTGTGTTGAGCAAAAAAAATCATTTTTATTTGACAATTACTTTAAAGTGCTGATTTCTTTGTTTTTTTTTGGTTCAGAATATAATTTTTTGAACTTCTTGCGTTTTTGATAATGCAATAATCACTGTTTTCAATTTTTTGAATGATGAAAAATACAGTATCTTTGGTTTCGTTTTTCAAAAAGTTGTACATTTTTAGTGTTTACAACTTCACAATACAGACATTTTAGATGAACAAAAAACTCTATCTGTTATTAATATTATCGTTGATTAGCTGCTCTGCATTTTCGCAAGCCGGAAAGGCTACATACTCATTTCTCGAATTGCCGGTTTCGTCACGTCAGGCAGCTTTAGGTGGTTCAAATGTCTCTCTCAGGGATAATGATCTGAATTTTGCATTCAGAAATCCGGCTTTGCTTACCGATGAAACTGATAATTCGTTAGGGCTGAATATGGCAAATTATCTGGCCGATATTCGGTTTGGTTCGGCAATGTACGGAAAAAAGATTGGTAACGAAAATTTTATTGCCATCGGAGTACAATATGTAGATTACGGAACCTTTGATGGCAGAGACGAATTAAATGAACCTATAGGTTTTTTTACGGCCAAAGATATGTCACTGAGCATTATATATGCACGTCCACTGACTTCCAGAATTACAGTGGGAGGAACATTAAAGCCAATTGCGTCAATTTATGAGGTTTATGCAAGTTATGGAGTTGCTCTGGATGCTGGTTTAAGTTACAATGATGATGTTTCTTTGTTTTCGGCCGGATTGGTAATACGTAATTTTGGGACGCAAATAAAAGGTTACTACGAAAATGAAGATGGTCAGCATTTTGAGGCGCTTCCTTTGAACATAGAACTTGGTGTGACAAAGAAATTAACGCATGCTCCCCTTCGTTTTTCGCTAACTTTGCATAACCTTCAGCATTGGAACTTAAATTATGCTTCGACCAACCAGGGAACTTCTGCATTTGACGATACAAAAGATAAAGGATCGATAAGTTTAGTGGATATGGCTTTCCGACATTCAATTATTGGTGTAGAGTTTGTTCCCGGGAAGAACTTTTATCTTGCTGCAGCTTATAACCACAGACGTCACCAGGAGCTTTCGATGAATGGATTTAAAAGTATGGCCGGATTTTCGTTTGGGGGAGGCATTAAGCTTTATAAGTTTCAGGTGGGATTTGGAATGACTCAGTTCCAGGTGGGGAACTACTCTTACCAGTTTTCTATCAGTACCTCGCTCAATGAATTCAGACTTTAGCACAACAGGCTAAAATTAACATGACAAACTAAGAATGAAAAAAATTATTGTTGCTATCGATGGGTTTTCATCGTGCGGAAAAAGCACAATGGCAAAAACACTCGCTCGGGAAACGGGATACATCTATGTGGATACCGGTGCCATGTATCGTGCCGTTTCATTGTTCTGTATACGAAATGGTTGGATGACAGACTCAGAATTGAATACGGCTGCTATAGAAAAACATATTGCTGAAATTCAACTTGAATTCAGAACCAATGAAAATGGTAAGGCCGAAATGTATATGAACGGTGAGAATATTGAAAAAGAAATACGCACCCTTGATGTAGCCAGTGGAGCAAGCAAGGTGAGTACGCTCGGTGCGGTACGCCGTGAGTTGGTGCGGCAACAACAAAAAATGGGCGAAAAGAAAGGCATAGTAATGGATGGGAGAGACATTGGCACAGTTGTTTTTCCCGAAGCCGAACTTAAAATTTTCCTTACTGCTTCTGCCGAAGTTCGTGCTCAGCGTAGATGGGACGAAATGAGGGCTAAAGGCGAAAACGTTAGTTACGAGGAAGTGCTGGCCAATGTTATCGAACGTGATTTCCGTGATCAGAACAGAGACGAAAGCCCTTTGCGAAAGGCCGTTGATGCTATTGAAATTGACAATACTACGCTTCAGCCAAATGAGCAACAGGAAATTCTCCGACAATTATTTGAGAAAAAGTTATTGAATACCTGATGTTTATGTTCTTTGATTGTCTGATTTGTAAACTATTATTTTATTCGTTTGTTGATTCTACAGAAGAATTTTCGAACATTGAATATAATTAACAACAATAATCAACATATGCTGAATATTGAAATAGATAAAAAATCGGGATTTTGTTTCGGAGTAGTGAAAGCTATTTCGAAAGCCGAAGAGGAACTTGCAAAAAACGAAACGCTTTATTGCCTTGGCGACATAGTACACAACGGACAAGAAGTGGAACGGCTCACAAAAATGGGTATGATTACAATCGACCACAAACAATTGGCCGAGCTACACAATGCTAAAGTGCTTCTGCGAGCACATGGCGAACCACCAAGCACTTATCAGATTGCAAAAGAAAATAACCTAACATTGATTGATGCTTCGTGTCCTGTAGTGTTAAAACTTCAGTCGCGCATAAAAAAGGCTTATGACACATCGATAGACAATGACACCCAAATTGTTATTTACGGACATCACGGGCATGCCGAGATTAACGGCCTTGTAGGTCAAACCGAAGGAAAAGCCATTGTGATAGAGGATGAAAGTGAATTAAATCGTGTTGACTTTTCGAAAAATATCAGACTTTTTTCTCAAACCACCAAATCTCTTGATGGATTTAATAATTTGGTGAATACTGTTTCTGAAATCACTAAAGACAAAACAAACTTCGAATATTCCGACACAATTTGCCGACAGGTTGCCAATAGAATTCCAAATATTACTAACTTTGCACAACAAAACGATATTATTATTTTTGTAAGCGGAAAGAAAAGTTCGAACGGTAAAGTTTTATTCGAGCATGCCAAATCAATCAATCCAAATTCTTATTTAGTGTCGGATGCAAGTGAAATTGACGCATTGAACATTGATCTGACAAAGAAGATAGGGATTTGTGGTGCCACTTCAACTCCATTATGGCAAATGGAAGCGGTGCAAAAAAGATTGAATGAACTGAGCGAAGGAGCTTCAAATCAGAAATGATAGTATCCTATTAATATTAAAAAATGGAATACGGTATTAAATGTATTGGTTTATTAACTTCGGGAGGTGATGCTCCCGGCATGAACGCCGCTATCAGGTCGGTGACGCGTGCTGCAATTTTCAATGGTATACGTGTAAAAGCAATTTACAGAGGTTACAAGGGGTTGATAACCGGTGAAATAACAGAATTTCAGACCCAGAATGTAAGTAATATTATTCAGCAGGGTGGCACAATTCTGAAAAGTGCACGCTGTGCTGAGTTTCGTACTCCCGAAGGTCGCCAGTTGGCCTATGAAAATATGCAAAAAGAAGAAATTGATGCGCTTGTTGTAATTGGTGGAGATGGAACTTTTACCGGAGCAAGAATTTTTGCTCAGGAGTTTAATGTCCCGATTGTAGGTTTGCCCGGCACTATCGACAACGATCTTTATGGTACCGATTCGACCATTGGTTACGATACTGCATTGAACACAATTATAAATGCTGTGGATAAAATTCGTGATACGGCCACTTCGCACGAACGACTTTTCTTTATCGAAGTAATGGGGCGCGATGCAGGATTCCTTGCGCTGAACAGCGCGTTGGCTTCGGGAGCTGAAGCGGCAATTATTCCTGAACGGGAAACAAAAGTGGATCAACTTGACGAACTTATCAGAAACGGATTCCGTAAATCGAAAAACAGTAGCATTGTGATTGTAGCCGAAAGTGATGTGACCGGTGGAGCCAACGGACTTGCCGAAAGAATGCACAAAGAACATCCCGAGTACGATGTGCGTGTTACAATTCTTGGACACATTCAGCGTGGTGGATCGCCAACAGCTTACGATCGTATCATTGCAAGCCGAATGGGTGTGGCTGCTATCGATGCCCTAATGGATGAACAACGAAGCATTATGATCGGGATTGTTAATAATGAGATAGTTCATGTTCCGTTCACAAAGGCTATTAAAGACGACAAGCCTGTAAACGAACAACTATTAGGTGTGATTCAGATTTTGTCAATTTAATTATAAATATACTTTACAAATCCCCTTTCGATCTACTTATCGGAAGGGGATTCTGTTACTAAGCACTTTTTCTATGCATCCTACTTCTATACTTTTTGTTTGTCTTGGTAATATATGCCGATCGCCTATGGCGGAGGGAATTTTCCGACAAGTATTAAAACAAAATGGCATTCTAAATGAGTTTGAGATTGATTCTGCCGGTCTTATCGCTTATCATCAGGGTGAACTTCCCGACAGCCGAATGAGGTATTTTGCCGGAAAAAGAGGCTATCATCTCGATCATCGTTCAAGGCCGTTTTCGCGATTGGATTTCGAACGATTTGATTTGATTATTGGCATGGACGACCAGAATATTGATGGCCTGAAAGCTCATGCAATGACAACAGAGGAGGAAAAACAAATTTTCAGGATGACAGACTTTTGTCGCAACGTAGAGGCTGATCATGTGCCTGACCCGTATTATGGTGGCGATCAGGGCTTCGAGCATGTCATTGATATTCTTGAAGATGCCTGCAGAGGTTTGTTTGATGATATAATGTCCTCTAAGCCTCAGTAAACTAAGCGTTCCAAATGTTCCAGGCTGCTTCTGCCTGTAATTCAAGCATTTTTTCGCCATTCAGAATGGTGGCGCCTCGTTGCTCAGCTTTTTCCAAAAATAAAGTCTTTGCCGGATTGTAAACAACATCAAATACTAAATGATCCGACGAAAGGAATTGATATGGAATATCAGGGCAAGCATCAACATGTGGAAAAGTGCCCACAGGTGTTGCATTTATAATTATCGTGTTGTCCTGCATTGCTTTGGCGCTAAGTTCCGTGTAACTTATCATTTCTGATGTCGGGTTTCGCGAAACAAAAGTGGTTGGGATGTTCAACTTGTTCAATACAAATACGATGGCTTTTGAAGCGCCGCCGGTACCAAGAATCAGTGCTTTTGTGTGATGTGGTTTCAAAAAAGGTTGAATGGATGCTTCGAAGCCTACTGCATCCGAGTTATAGCCTCTCAACAGTAATTTATTCTCCGATCTGATAAATTTAATCACATTCACGGCTCCAATGCTGGCAGCTGTCGCATCCACCTCATCCAGAAAAGGGATTATTTTTTCTTTGTAGGGAATAGTTACGTTCAGTCCGCACAGCCTGGCGTCTTCTTTCAATGCAATAAACTGCGAGATGTCGGCAAGTTCGTATAAGTCGTAGCTGGCATCAATTTTTCCGGTTTCAAATTTTTCGGAAAAGTATTTTTTTGAAAAAGAATGCCCTAACGGAAAACCTATTAAGCCATATTTATTCATTTTTTCGAACGTTTTCTCAGAAATTTGATGAGGTAAAATGCTATAACCAAAGCAAGTAAAACCAATATTATAATGCTTAGTTCATGACTGTATGCGTTTATTAAATCGGCCTGACCATGAGCAATATATCCGACAAGTGCTAAAATGATATTCCAAAGAGTGGCTCCCAGAGCTGTGTAAATAGTAAAACTAAAAAGATTCATTCGTGCCAGTCCGGCAGGTACAGAGATCAGTTGGCGTATGCCGGGGATAAGACGCCCTACAAAAGTTGATGTTTTGCCGTGGTGGTTAAAATATGCTTCTGCCTTCTTGATTTTATCACTGCTCAATAGTAATAATTTACCCACTTTGCTGTCGGCCAACCGATACATTATAGGCCGCCCCAGCCATAAAGCAAGGAAGTAATTAATAAAAGCACCTATCAAAGCGCCTAAAGTGCCGAACAGCACCACAAGAAAAATATTTAAATGACTGTCGGGTTTACTGGCAATATAGGCCGCCGGAGGAATTACTACTTCGGATGGAAAAGGTATAAAGGAACTTTCGACTGTCATCAGAATTGTGATGCTGGCATAATTCATATTGCCCTCGTACCACTTTTCTACTTTCTGTACAAGCGATAAATCTTCGGCTTTCGCAGGAATAGAGTCATTTTGAGCAACTAAAAACATCAATGGCAGCATAATCAGCAGGAGAGTCAAAAACTTTTTTGTCATAATATGTTTAATTTAAATTAATCGATCAATGCCTCCATGTCAGCATCGGAGCAAAGTTCCAGGAATAATGATTTTGCGTCGTTGCTCAAGGCAAACGCTTTGTTAATATGAAATTTGGCGGAAGCTAAATCACCCAATTTGTAAAAAGCAACTGCCATCAGAAAATCGATATACTCAAGTGTATTGTCGAGCGAATACGCACTGCTATAATACTCTAAAGCTGTTTTATGTTCATTTCTGTCCATATAAATATTGGCGATTGCCATCAGTGTATCGGGTTGATCGGGTTCCAGCGAAATAGATTTTAGATAAGCGTTTAATGCGTTGTCGAGGTCGTCGATGCCGGTAAGTCCTTCAGCCAGATACACCCAGGCATCCGCAGCATCGGCCTGCAGCAACAAAGCCTGGCGAATGTAATTCAAACTTTCTACATACATTTCCTTCTCCAACAGGCAAATACCGATGCCGGTTAAAGCATCGTAGTTGTCTGGTTTCAATCTTAATGATTTTTCGTAATACAAAATTGCTTCATCAAAACGCTCCATTTTTTCATAGCATTCGCCAATGAACAAATTGGACTGAAATGGATCAAAAGCAACTTTGTCGTATTCGTTATAGGCTTCGAGTGCTTCGTCGTACTGGCTCAGTTGAAAATGAGCATGGGCCTTTTGCAGACTTGTAAGAACGTCGTCGGGATTAATTGTTAAAACAAAATCGTAAGCATCGATGGCATTCTGAAAATCCTGCATCGAAAAATAGATTTGTCCGAGGTTGAACCACGCTTCGGAAGCATACGCATCGATGTTGATAATCCGGTTATAAGTTTCAATCGCTTTTGAGAATTCAAGCATTTGCTCGTGACAAAATGCAAGTTCGAACAGCAGATCAATATTTTTATTGTTGAATGCATCACCTTCTTTCAGGAAAATCAATGCAAATTCAAAATGGAGTCGTGAAATAAAAATATAAGCCAGGTCCAGCGATATATTGTCGATGTCATCCGATTCATTGTCAAGTAATTCCTGGCTCAGTGACAAGGCTTTGGTGAGTTTTGTCGATTTTACGAAAGCTTCAACCTTGAGAAGTATAAGTTCGTAATTACCTGTGTCGTTTACCGATTCAAGCAGGCGTGTTGCTTTCTCCACCTCATCGGCGATAAGATATATTTTAGCACGTTTTATCAAAAGTGAATTATTTCCGGGGTGCAGCCTGAAACCCAGCTCCAGTGCCGTCGAACTTTCTTTTGTTTTTCCTTTATGCAGATAAAAGTCAACAATTGTCTCCAGTTCCTCTACATCGAAATAGCCCGGGCCTCGTCCTTCGAGAAACTGCTCATACCTTTTCACCAATTCATTCGGCTCATCATCGAGAGGTATAGATAATTTACGAGTCATGTATTCTTTTTTTTTACAAAAGTAGTGCTTTAAACGCAATAAAATAAACTGTTTAACCTAAAAGTTTTCAACATGAAGTCAGTCCACATTGTAAAAAGTTAAATAGAAGGTTGGAAAACGTTGATTTCGGAACAGTTTTTGAAAGGTTTTAGCTTTTCGTACATCAGCTTTTTTTACAAAAAATTGTATCTTTGCACAAGCCCCGAAATTAAAATTAATAAAAAACAGATTATAAGTATGCACTTTTCAAAACTTTTTCAATATTGTCCGAAATGCGGTTCGCAGTTGTTTGTACAAAACAACGAAAAATCGAAGCGTTGTGAAAACTGCGATTTTGTGATGTATGTAAATGCCTCAGCGGCGGTTGCAGCCTTTATCGTAAATGAGCAAAACGAACTTTTGGTTTGTCGCAGGGCAAAAGATCCTGCTAAAGGTACACTTGATTTGCCCGGAGGATTTGTTGACGACAACGAAACTGCCGAACAAGCCGTCGTGCGTGAAGTGAACGAAGAACTGAATGTATCTGTTGTAGCTTCAGAATATCTGTTTTCGTTGCCCAATAAATACGAATACAGTGGCTGGACAATTCCAACACTTGATTTGTTTTTCTTGTGTAAAGTAAAAGATTTTAAAACAATAAAAGCGGCGGACGATGTGGCGTCGTTTCATTTCGTTCCCTTAAATCTGCTGAAGGTAAGTGAGTTTGGATTAGATTCCATCCGAAAAGGGATTTCAATTTTCCTAAAAGAACGGGAAATATAATATAAATAAACATTTTACGTTTAAAAAACCAACTGTTATTGGTTCAAAATAAAGCATTTTATGATGAAAAAAACAATTGTATTAAGTTTGCTGATGAGTCTGTTTGTCGGACTTGTTTCGGGTCAACAAACCCTTATCTACACCCATCAGGACGTACTTTTTAATCAAGGGAGAGAACTTTTCAATCAGCGTAAATTTGCTGCATCCTATCGTAGTTTCGAGGAGTTTCTGAAGTCGGCCGAACTGACAAAAGCCGGACAAATTCAGGAAGCCGAATACTATATTGCTGCCAATGCTTTTGAGCTTCGGCAAACGGATGCTGCGGGCAAGCTCGAAAATTATTTGTTCAAACATCCATACACTCCTTTTTTCGATAAAACAAATGTGATGCTTGGCATGCTCGAATATGAGAATAAAAAGTACGCAAGTGCGCTTACATACTTTGGACAGGTGAATGAGGATAGGTTGGGACAGCGCGAACGCGTTGATTTTATGTTCTGTAAAGGATATGCTTCGCTCGAAACAAAGAATTATGTGCAGGCGCTCGCCATTTTCAAAGCGTTGAAAAATATGAACTCCCGCTACAACCTTTCGGCTACTTACTATTATGCCTACTCGGAATATACCCTTGGAAATTATGCTGCCGCTTTGCCCGATTTTCTAAAGATAGAAGAGCACCCGGCTTATAAAAACTTAGTGCCTTACTATATCATTCAAATTTATTATGCTCAGAAAGAGTACGATAAACTTTATGAACGTGCCGACCTGTTGCTTGCAAATAATCCCGACAATAAAAACAATGCCGAGATATACCGCATTATGGGCGAAATAGCCTACAGCAAAAAAGAATATGCCAAAGCCATTGGCTATTTTAAGAATTACGAAAAACTTACGCCTCAGGTTTTGCGGAACGATATGTATTTGATGGGTTTGTCGTATTATAATACCGGTGATTTTTCGAATGCTGTGTTGGCTTTGTCGAAAGCAACCACCGAAAAAGACGAAATCACTGAAAATGCCTACCTGCACCTGGGGAATGCGTACATTAAATTAAATAATAAAACAAATGCACGACTTTCGTACGAAGCGGCGTTGAGGTCGAACTTTAACAAAACAATACGCGAAGAAGCACTTTATAATTATGCACTCACGACCTACGAAACTACAACAGCTTTCGGGGAGTCCATTAAAGCTTTTGAGCAGTTTCTCGCTGAGTTTCCGGGTTCAAAATATGTTGATAAAGCATATGATTATTTGTCGACAGTATACATGACTTCCAAAAACTATGCATCGGCCTATCAGTCCATACTCAAAATTAAGAATCCCAATCCGAAACTTGTTGAAACAAAGCAATATCTTCTTTACCAACTTGGAACAGAGGCATTCGCTCAAAATAACATGAACAAAGCCATCGAATACTTCAGCCTTTCGCTTCAAAGTTCGTCCACGGGTAAATATTCCGCCGAAAGTTATTATTGGCGTTCCGAAAGTTACTACCGCAGTAGTCAGTCCGATAAAAGTATTGCCGACTTAAAATCATTTTTCTCAAATTCGTATGCACGATCGAGTGTAAATTACAAAACTGCAAATTACGCATTAGCTTATGCTTATTTCTCTCAGAAAAATTATAGCGAGGCGCTTAACTGGTTTCTCAAGTATGTTGATTTGGAAAATAATCCCGGAGCAACCACCTATGTCGACGCCTTCAACCGCATTGGCGATTGTTATTTTAATGCACGTAATTTTACAAAAGCTGAGACTTATTATTCGCGGGCTTCGTCACTGAGTCCGAACACAGGCGATTATGCAGCTTTTCAAAGCGCTTATGTAGCTGGTCTTCAGAAAAACTACAGTACTAAAATTAATCGCCTCGAAAGTCTTATTTCGAAATATCCAAAATCAGAATACATTGATGATGCTTTGTATGAAATTGGCCGGGCGTACGTTATGCTCGAAAGCGATGCAAAAGCTATTTCTACTTTTCAAAGACTGTTGAGCGTTCAACCCAATAGCAAGCTGGCGCCTAAAGCAGCCCTCGAAACAGGTATGATTTATTTTAATCAGAATAATTACGATGAGGCAATAACAGCCTATAAAAAAGTGATTTCGGCTTATCCAGGCACCGAAGAATCCTATACGGCGCTCGAAAGTCTTGAATCGGTTTATATCGAAAAAAACGATGTAGCTTCTTATTTGGCTTATGCAAAGACCTTGAATATGAAAATCGGATCTAATGCAGCAAGTCGCGAAGATTCTATCTCGTACATTGCTGCCGAAAAACAATACATGAATGCCAATTACGCGCAGGCAATTAAAGGTTTGCGTTCGTATCTGAACAATTATTGCGCCGGAGGAAGGTATTGTACAAATGCGCAGTATTACCTTGCCGATAGCTATTATCGTTCCGGCGACAAAGACAATGCGCTGGCTGCTTATCAGGCACTTCTGTTACTTGCCGGAAGCCAATATAGCAAAGAGGCAACCACCCGATGTGCCGAAATTACCTACGATAAAAAGGATTTTAGCTCATCCCTGCAATACTTCAAACAGTTACAAATGATGGCGCAGTCCACCGAAGACCGGAACATTGCCCGTTTAGGTATTCTTCGTTGTAGTTATTATTTAAATGATCATCAAAACACTGTCACGATCGCCAATGAAATAATAGCAGACACGAAATCCGGTGCCGACGTTATTTCCGAAGCACGTTACAACAGAGCCAAAGCCTATATCGCACTTCGTCAGACAGCTCAAGCAGTGACCGATTTGAAAACTTTAGCGACAGACACCCGCACATCTAACGGTGCCGAAGCTAAATACCTGTTGGCAAATCTGTATTTTGAGCAAGGTAAGCTGACTGATGCTGAGAATGAAGTAAACGATTTTGCTAAAAAGAATACACCGCATCAATTCTGGCTCGCCCGCAGTTTTGTGCTGTTGGCCGATGTGTATATTCAGCAAGGCAACGATTTCCAGGCCAAACAATATCTGTTGAGTTTGCAGAAAAACTATACGACTGCTGACGAGATTCAAACCCTGATCACTGAACGGCTGAATGCAATTACGCTGCGCGAAAATCAAAGAATTACCAACTAACCAACGATATCGAATAAAAGGAATTGAAATACTTTAAAAAGAAAGCATGATGAAAACATCAAAATATATAGTATCCGCTTTGTTAGCTATGTCGGTAGGGGTAAACGCACAAACAGTTGACCAAAATGTCACTGTGGAGCGGGAATATAAACCCATCATTCAGGATGCCGGGAAAATAATTTCTGTTCCCGAAATTATTGAACCCAATGTAGAAAAAACAGCAGCTAAATATACTGAGTTTAGTTTTCCATTGCCTGTGGGGCAAAATATTCAAACGCTGAGTGCGGCCGAACTTGAACATCAGCGACGTAACAACCCGAAAGATGCATTTGTGCGTATAGGGCTTGGAAACAACCTCAACAATCAGCTCGATTTTGCTTTGCCGGTATTGAAAAAAACAGACATGCGCCTGGATTTAAAGCTGAATCATTTAGCAACTTTCAGCAAGGAAGCACATTCAACCACACGCGCTGCTCTGGAATTCAACAATAACTATAAAAATTCAGAGTTTTATGCCGGTGTAGGATTGGGGCACGAGTACTTTAAATACTACGGCGAGCAGTTCGATATGACGGGTACTCCGAAAGACCTTACTTCGCTGAAGACCGGGATATACGAAGAACTAAATTTTGTTAGAGTCAATCGCACCGCCCAGCTTTTTTCGCTTAACAATATCGTCAATGGTGCTGATAATGATGTTTTCTGGCGTTTCAATGCTTTTGCAGGCATGCGTTCGTTGCCGGCAACTGAAACTATTCGTTACAAAGCCGAAGTTCAGTACCGGCTTTTCGATTCGCGCAACGGACTGACTGAGAATATTATTCACAGCAAAGCCAATTTCAATACACCTAATGGCAGAAACAGATCGGGCATCGATGTTGAAATGCAGAATATGATGTATAAAACCGACATTGCCAATACCGTTATTAATGTGTGGGATGCGTATACTGTTTTCTCGATGAATCCCTACTACAGCATCGAGCGCGAGCGCTGGGACATACGTTTGGGAGTGAAATCAAGCTTTTCGTTTGTTCATGGCCGCCCGTTCAATCCATCTCCCGATGTTTCGTTCGAATGGAAAGCTATTCCTGAATGGTTGGCATTTTATGCCGGAGCCGGGGGAGGTTACAAAGTGAATACACTTGACGGAATGTTCACCGAAAATAGGTTCTTGTTTTCCGACCTTCGGGTACAGGATACCTATACGCCCGTAAGTGCTTATTTCGGAGTGAAAATAAAACCTGCTTATAACTTATTGTTCGATGCTTATGTAAATTATCAACGGATCGACAATCAGTACTTTTTTATAAACAAAGATTATGCATATTCATTGCTTTCGTCAACGCTTTTAGCCTCACCCAACGATTCGATCATTTATACGAACAAATTTAATGTGGTTTACAGCGCTGCCACACTTGTAAAAGTTGGATTGCGTGCCAATTACAATCTACGTAACCTTGTGAATGTGCAACTGAAAGGGGCCTACAATGGCTGGAATGTGGAAGATATAGCCATGGCCTGGAACAAACCTAAATTCGAAGCCGACCTGACAGCTGATTGGCGCGTGACCCGCAACCTGAATGTGACCTCTAATGTTTTCTTCGAAAGCGAAAGATTTGCAAAACTTGGCGAGCAATCCATGCGCATGCGTCCGAAAGTAGATATCAATTTAGGAGCATCTTATTCTTATCTCAACTGGTTTACGTTGTTTGGCAAGGTAAATAACCTTACAAACAACAGATATCAGGAATTTTATGGCTACGAAGTACAGGGAATGAATGTGTTGGTAGGCGCCTCATTTTCATTTTAAAAATTAAATATTCAATACTCAAAAAAATGCCGGCAGGTCGTTGGGCCTGTCGGCAAATTTTTTAATTAAAAAAATCAATACAACTTATGCAATTCCGGTTTCAGCAACAATTGACATCAATCATTCTTTTGTTTTTTTGTATAACAACCCTTTCGGCACAGGTACGTACCGGCGCTGAACGCACTGAGGCTTATCTTCCTTTGCTCAAAGGAAAAAGTGTGGCTTTGGTTGTGAATCACACCTCAGTTGTTGGTTCTACACATTTGGTAGATACACTTCAAAAGAGCGGAGTGAAAATAATGAAGATATTTGCGCCCGAGCATGGATTCAGAGGTGAAGCGGCGGCAGGCGAACATGTGAACAGTTCCACCGACCAGCGTACAGGTTTGCCTATTGTGTCGTTGTATGGCAGCAACCGGAAACCCACAGCCGAACAACTGGCGGATGTTGATATTGTTTTGTTCGATATACAGGATGTTGGCGCGCGATTCTACACTTATATCAGCACGATGCATTATGCAATGGAGGCTGCTGCCGAAAATGGAAAACAAATGATTGTGCTCGACCGTCCTAATCCCTGCGATTATGTGGATGGTCCGGTGTTGACAGATGCTAAATTTATGTCCTTCGTAAGTATGCATGCCATTCCGCTGCTGCACGGCTGTACGGTGGGCGAACTTGCGCAAATGATCAACGGAGAAGGCTGGTTGAGCAAAGGCGTGAAATGCGATTTTAAAGTTATCCCGCTCAAAGGTTGGAAACATCGCCAACCTTATTCTTTACCCATCAAACCATCACCCAATTTGCCAAATGACCAGGCCATTGCGCTTTACGCATCGCTTTGCCTTTTCGAAGCCACCGAAGTGAGCGTTGGGCGTGGCACTTATATGCCTTTTCAGGTCATTGGTTTCCCGAATCCCGATTTCGGCTCGTTTACATTTACTCCCGTGGCCATAAAGGGTTTTGATAATAAACCACTTCAGAAGGATCAGCTTTGTTATGGAATTGACCTGCGAAAAGCGAAAGATCCCAAAGGTTTTTCCCTTGCCTATTTTCTCGATTTTTATAAAAAATCAAAAGCAGACTCAGCATTTATTTCCCGACCTGCATTCTTTGATAAACTGGCTGGAACAGATGTGCTGCGGAAGCAAATTATAGCCGGACTCGACGAGAAACAAATCAGACAAAGTTGGCAGAACGACCTGAATAAATACAAAACAATCAGAAAGAAATACCTGATGTATGCCGAATAATGCATCGGGGATGAGCAACGCTCTCCCCGGGCGGTTATTTCAGCTCAAGTTTATTGATGCCTTCGAGCACTTCGAACACGATAGGGCAGGTGTAGGCATTTTTTACCGATAGTTTATAAATCTGATAAAACTTCTTGCGGTCGGTGTGTGGATATTCGCGACAGGCTTTGGGGCGTGACTCGTAGATAGAGCAATAATTATCGTCGCCCAGAAACGGACAGGGCATCGACTGAAAAACAATATCTCCATCTTCGTCGGTGCGCAGGTAGCGTGCCATCACATCTGCGGCTTTCATGCGCAACGCTTTGGCCATGCGTTCCACATCTTTGTCGGTAATGCGTGGGCCAAGCGTACGGCAACAGTTGCCACATTCCAGACAATTTGTTTTGGCTGAGACTTTATCGTGTAAGTCATGTATTTTCAGGTCAAGACTTTCGAGCTTTTTTTTGTTCTTATTGAAAAATTTTATCCACTCAGGTTCGTTTTTCCGGGCGGAATAAGCCAGGAGCGGGAAGTCGAATTTTTTATACATGCTTCAATCAGTTTGTTTTACCGGAGGGCAAAAGTAGCTAAAATGAGTTTAATGTCAAAAACAGTTTCGACTTCCGTAAAAAAAACTTATCTTTGCACCCGTTTTACTTATTAATTTAATAAAAAATGAGTCTATTAAGTAATGTATTGGGACAATATGATGCGCCCCAAAAAGCAAAGGACATGGGCGTTTATCCATATTTTCGCCCTATCGAATCGGACCAGGATACGGTTGTACAAATCGATGGAAAGCCTGTATTGATGTTTGGATCGAATAGTTATTTAGGATTGACAAACCATCCAAGACTGAAGGAAGGTGCTATTAAAGCCATCGAAAAATACGGAACCGGTTGTGCCGGCTCTCGTTTTTTAAACGGGACTTTGGATATTCACATTGAACTGGAAGAAAGGCTTGCCAAACTTGTACATAAAGAAGCAGCACTGGTGTATGCCACTGGTTTTACAGTTAATTCCGGCGTTGTTCCATGTATTACCGGTCGCGAAGATTATTTGATCTTCGATGAATTCGATCATGCCTCCATTGTTGAAGGGAAAAGGCTTTCTTTTTCGAAAACTTTGAAGTACAGGCATAATGATATGGACGCATTGGAAAAACTTTTGAAGAAATGCGATCCCGACAAACTTAAAGTAATCGTTACAGACGGTGTTTTCAGCATGGAAGGCGATGTAGCCAAACTGCCGAGAATGGTGGAACTGTCGAAAAAATACAATGCTTCCATTATGGTGGACGAAGCGCACTCACTTGGCGTATTTGGGAAGACCGGCGCCGGAGTTTGCGAACATTTCGGAGCATCGAACGATGTGGATCTGATCATGGGTACATTCAGTAAATCGCTGGGTACGATAGGTGGATTTGTGGCATCGGACGAAAAGATTATCAATTACCTGAAACACAATTCGCGTACGTTGATTTTCAGTGCTTCTATCACTCCGGCCTCTACGGGTTGTGTGTTGGCAGCGTTGGATGTAATGGAAGAGGAAACATGGCGTAAAGATGCACTTTGGGCCAATACACACAGGGCGAAAGCAGGTTTTCTTCAAGCCGGATTCGAAATCGGGCCTACCGAAACTCCTATTATCCCATTGTATGTGCGCGATAACACAAAAACATTCAAGCTTACCCGTATGCTGATGGACGACGGTGTTTTTGTAAATCCGGTAGTTTCGCCGGCAGTGCGTTCGGAAGATTCGCTGATTCGCTACTCGTTGATGGCTACACATACTTTTGATCAAATCGATGAGTCTATCGAAAAAATTTCGAAGGCTGCACGTATGCTGGAAATTATTCCATAATACCGAAAATCAGAATAAATAACTGGAATAGAACGGATCTTGAAAACAGATTGGTTCTATTCTTTGTTTGTATATTGATACCTTATCGAATCGATGTATGGATGCTTTGAAATATCGGTTGCCTGCATGCTTTGGCTTTCCCGTGGAGACAACAGAGCCACACTAAACCCTGAACTTCTTATTAAAAAAAAACAGATAAAAAAATGATTACAGTATCAAATCTTGCTATTCAGTTTGGCAAACGCGTATTATTTTCGGACGTAAATCTCAAATTTACTTCGGGCAATTGTTACGGTGTGATTGGCGCCAACGGAGCCGGTAAGTCAACATTAATCCGTATGCTCAGTGGCGATCTGGATCCTACCCGCGGTACCATTCAATTTGGTCCGGGCGAACGCCTTTCGGTATTAAAACAGGATCACTTCGAATTCGACGAATATACAGTGCTGGATACAGTAATGATGGGGCACGATGTGCTTTGGAAAATAAAAGAAGAAAAGGATAATATATATCTGAAAGAAGATTTTTCGGATGCGGACGGAATACGTGCTTCCGAATTAGAGGATAAATTTGCACAACTCAATGGCTGGAATGCCGAAAGCGACGCGGCATCGCTGCTGAGCGGCCTGGGTATAAAAGAAGATCTGCATTACCAGTTGATGAAAGAACTGAGCGGTATGGAAAAAGTGCGTGTGCTGCTGGCCCGTGCGCTTTTCGGGAAGCCGGACAACCTGTTGCTGGATGAGCCTACCAACGACTTAGACGTGGACACAGTGATGTGGCTCGAAAACTACCTGGCCAATTACGAAAACACTGTACTCGTTGTGTCGCACGACCGTCACTTCCTCGATGCAGTAAGTACGCACACCGTGGATATCGACTTCGGGAAAGTGCAGCTCTTTGCCGGTAACTATTCGTTCTGGTACGAATCGAGTCAGTTAGCATTGCGTCAGCAACAGAATCAGAACAAGAAAGCCGACGAAAAACGCAAGGAGTTGGAAGAATTTATTCGCCGCTTTAGCGCCAATGTGGCTAAATCCAAACAGGCCACCAGCCGTAAAAAGATGCTTGAGAAGCTGAATGTGGAAGAAATTCAACCTTCGACGCGTAAATATCCCGGCATTATATTTACCCCCGAACGTGAACCGGGAAATATGGTGCTCGAAGTGGCAGGATTGGGCAAAACCCTCGAAGATGGTACCGTATTGTTCAAAGATGTGAACTTTAATGTGGAGAAAAACGATAAAATCATTTTTCTTTCGCGCGATCCACGTGCTATGACGGCCTTTTTTGAAATTATCAATGGTCATGATAAGCACCATGAAGGTACATATAACTGGGGTATCACCATTACTCACGCCTATCTGCCGCTTGACAATTCGGAATTTTTCAATACCGACCTGAACCTTGTGGACTGGCTGGGACAATACTCGGATGACACGCTCGAATCGTTCATTCGTGGCTATTTGGGCAAGATGTTGTTTACAGGTGAAGAGATTTACAAGAAAGCAAGCGTACTTTCGGGAGGAGAAAAGATGCGTTGTATGATAGCGCGCATGATGCTTAAGAATGCCAATGTGATGATACTCGATTCGCCGGCCAATCACCTCGATCTAGAATCCATTCAGGCGTTCAACAACACGCTTGTGAACTTTAAGGGGAACGTTTTAATGTCGTCGCACGACCGTGAGTTTATACAGACGGTGTGTAACCGCATCATCGAACTCACTCCGAATGGAATTATTGACAAACAAATGGATTACGACGACTATGTAACTTCGGACGAAGTGAAAGCCGTACGCGAACGCCTTTATAAATAAGTAAAGCGTTTCATTCCTTTATAATATCCGAAACAGCCGCATTGATTTGAATTCAATGCGGCTGTTTTGGTACATTGTACTTTGTTCTGCAACAGTTTTTACGCATGTTCGGAGCAAAACCTGATCAATAACGATCCAAATCAATCAGGTTTGGGTTCATTTTGGCGAAAAACAGTCCAAATCAATCAAGTTTGGGTCCGTTTTCGCGAGAAACAGTCCAAATCAATCAAGTTTGGGTCCGTTTTCGCGAGAAACAGTCCAATTCAATCAAGTTTGGGTTCATTTTCGCGAAAAACAGTCCAAATCAATCAAGTTTGGGTTCATTTTCGCGAGAAACAGTCCGAATCTGTCAGGTTTGGTTCCATTTTGGCGAAAAACAGTCCAAATCAGTCAGGTTTGGGTCCGTTTTAGCGAAAAACAGTCCAAACTTGTCAAGAAACGATTCCTTTTCGCGAAAAACGATCGTTATCAGTCGGGTTTTGGTACTGACTTTTCTTTTTACTTCTTCGGACATGGCAATATGGACTATTGGGAGGGCTATAAACAATGAAAGCCGGATTCACATCCCGCTTTCACTTCAACAATCATCTATTATATTAAATTTATTATCTGATAACTTCCGGCCAACCGGCCTTTGTCCATTTGAGTTTGTCGATTCTCAGCTTTGGTTTGCCGTCGTCGTGTGCATCGTAGGCATGAAAAATTAAATAATCATTGCCTTTGGTGCTGAGTACAGCGTTGTGGCCAACTCCATGCCAGTCTTTGTCGCCTTCGAGCAAAATAGTGCCTCCTCCTTTGTACATTGGCACTCCGGCTTTATCAACATAGGGGCCGGTGACCGTTTTCGAACGGCCAACGATCATTTTATAGGTGCTGTTCACCCCTTTGCAACAATAATCGATAGAGGCAAAGAGATAATAGTATTTTTTTCGTTTAAAAATAAACGGAGCTTCGATAGAATTGCCTCCAGCATCGACGGGATTGCCTTCGATAGCGGGTGGATTGGCCATGTTCGGGTCGGTTTTGCGCGAAGCAATGGTTGGAATGAGCCGGATATCCTGATCTGTGCTCTTTGCGTCGGGCGAGAGCTGAATCAGCTTGATTCCGTCCCAAAACGAGCCAAAAGCGAGATAAGGTGTTCCTTTTTTGTCCACTATCAGGTTAGGATCAATTGCATTCCAGTTGGTAACGCCCGGTACCGACTGAATTACAAGTCCCTGATCGACCCATTCGAAGGCAGGATCGTTGGGATCGAGCGTTTTATTGATTGCCAGTCCTATTGCCGAGGTGTTTTTGCCAAAAGCCGAAACAGAATAGTACAAATAATACTTACCATCGTGCATTGCAATGTCGGGAGCCCATATATGTCCTTTGAAACCGGGAATAATATCCACAGCCCATTGTGGTGGCCTGGCAAAAACGGGCGCTTCCCGCTTCCATGACTTCATATCGGTGGAAGAGAGCACGCTGATGCCGTTACCTGTGCAAAACAGGTAGTAAGTGTTGTTCTGCACTATCATTACGGGGTCGTGTACCGAAGGCATGTCCTGCGCAAAGGCCAGCCTGGGCAGCAACAGGCAAAACAGAAGCAGGAACCGGCAGTTCCACTTCTGCTTCGGGCCTGAAGCGCTGCGTTTATTGATCATTTTGTTTGTTCTATTCAACACTTTGTTCTTTTTTTATTGAAAAATGTCCTTTATATAATGAGATGTTACACCTTATTGCGACTGTTATAACTTAATCACATAAAGATTGAACGACTTAGGAGCAAGTTCCACCTCCAGGCTGCTGCCTGTCACCTTTATTTGTTGCGTAACGGGTACAATGGCATTTGGTTGATCGAGTGTATTTTCCATATCCTGATCGACCGACTTCAAAATTGTGTGCGTAGCATTGCGTTCGGCAGCTTTCAGTCCTTTGAACGAATAATTCACTGTTTTTGCGACATCAGAAGTGTTAGCAATTTTCAGAATAATTTCGTTTTTGGTTTTATCCAGCGCCGAAGAGGCATAAAGTCCATCCTGTCCGGCAAGAGGCGCTTTGTTTTCGACTGTTGTCAGCACATTAGTGCCCACATTATGTCCGTAAAGTTGCTGAACATAGTAGTTAGCAGACCGAACACTCCTCATATTGTCGAACCAAATGAGGTCGGGTCTCCATTGCCAGCCATCCACATGTGCAAACAGCGGAGCATAGGTACACATCTGCACGATATCGGCGTTACGTTCGAAACCTGTCATGAAAGCGGCTTCGCTCAGGGCCGATTCGAAATTGTTTTTACGGTTATTGGGATGACAGGCGTACTCTCCGGCAAATACCTTTGGCCCTTTGCGGTCGTAGTTGTCGTAGCGTTTTGCATTGGCAAGGAACCATGCAGGATCTTTGTAATAATGTTCGTCGACGAGGTCGGCTTTGAGGCGTTTCATCTCATTCCATCCGTATTCGAAGTCTTTTCCATCGGGACTTGGTCCGGACGAGCCGATTACTTTAATTTCGGGATGTTTAGCGCGTATAGCTTTCAGAAAAGGCTCCAAACGTTCGGGATACAGGCTGCCCCACTGCTCGTTTCCAACGGCAATGAGCTTTAATTGGAACGAAGCGGGATGACCCATGTCGGCACGGAGCTTTCCCCATTTCGTATTTACATCGCCATTGGCAAATTCAATCAAATCGAGGGCGTCCTGCACATAAGTTTCCAAATCGCACACTTCAACATGCGCCTTATGGTCATGGTTTTGGAACTGACAGGCAAGGCCACAACTGATCACAGGCAGAGGTTCGGCCCCTATCTCTTCGGAAAGGAGGAAAAACTCATAAAAGCCCATGCCATAGGATTGATAATAGTCGGGGAAAAAGCGGTGTGGGAAAGTATACTCCCAGCGGTTTTCGTTGAGCTTACGGTTTTCGACCGGACCAACAGAATTTTTCCACTGGTAGCGGGTTTCCAGATCGGTTCCTTCCACAATGCATCCACCCGGAAAGCGAAATACCCCGGGTTTAAGGTCGTAGAGTGCTTGTGCGAGGTCTTTGCGCAATCCATTCTCATGTCCTTTCCATGTATCGACAGGAAAAACAGAAACATGTTCCAGATCGAGACTTCCTTTCGAACTCATGAAAATGCGCAGGCGGCCTTTGGGTTCTTGTGTTGCCGATTTGATAATTACCTGGTATTTTTTCCATTCTTTCGAATCGATAATGATATTTTGTGTGGCAAGAATAGCGCTCGACGGATCGATAAATTCTATGCGAATGCTTTCGGTAGCATTTCCGGCAGCAGTACGGGCCCACACCGAGAAACGATAGTCAGCATCCTTTTTCAAACCGAAACCAAAGAAGCCTTCGTTGTCCAGGCCTGTGCGTTTTTCGTCGTGACCAGGGTAGGAGAGGCGTACATAATGAGGATTGTTGCTGAACAAACCGTCATTTTTTACTTCTACTTTTCCAAAAGTAGTCCATCCCAGGAGGTTTTGAGGGAATTCGAACGAGCGGTTTTTTACCATTTCGGCGTATAAACCACCATCCGCACCAAAGTTGATATCTTCGAAGAAAATACCATACATTGTTTTCTGGATAGGAGCTCCCGGTTTTTTTACATCCACAGCAATGTTGTGTGTTTGAGCTGAAATCAGTTGTGTTCCCATTAATAAAGAAAGGGCAACTACAGCTATCGATCTGGATTTTTTCATATCTAATGAATTAGTTGTTAATTACAATTGCAAAGAAATTGAAAACAAATGAATGATAGGTGGACAAAAATCACTTTTTGGAGTATAAACAGACAAAAAATCCATGAATTGACTCATACTTTGCCCTATATCCTTACTTTGTGTTTATTTTGGATCACCTTCTTCCAAAAAAGTACTTGGTTGTGTTCCAAAATACTTCGTAAAGCAACGTGTGAAATACTTTGGATCGTTGAAGCCGACTTCGTAGGCTATTTCCGAAATATTCAGTGAATGATTTACCCTGTTTTTAATGATGAGCTCCCGGGCAATGTTCAACCTGTAAACGCGAATGAACCTGCTGGCTGATTGTCCGGCCAGATTCTTCAGTTTTTTATGCAGTAAACTCCGGCTAATGCCCATCATGTCGATAAACTCGGTCACATCAAAGTCGGGATTTGTATAATTCTCCTTGATCACTTTCAATGCTTTGTCGATGAATTTTTTATCGGGCGATTCGCTCTTGAAGTTCAGTGCATCTGTGTTCATGCTTTCGGTAAAGTCCAGTTGCTTGCGGCTTTGTTTCTCACTCAGGTTCTGAATGATGGCTTTCAGCAAATCTTCGTCAAAAGGTTTTACAAGAAAGGCATCAGCTCCGATACTAAAGCTCTCGATCTGGGTGTCGGTAGCCGATTTTGCCGTGAGTAGTATCACCGGAATGTGCGAAGTGGCAAAATTAGTCTTTACCCGTTTACAAAATTCAAGTCCATCCATTTCGGGCATCATAATGTCGCTTATTATCAAATCGGGTTGATGCCGGTTGGTGATTTCGAGTCCCAGTACGCCGTTTGGAGCTTCCAGAATATTGAATTCCGTAATCAAAATGGAGCGAATGTATTGTCGCATATCGCTGTTGTCCTCCACAATCAGCAAAATAGGCTTGTTTTTGGCATTTTCATCAAACTGCTCTTCCTGAAAAGCTGTTTGATCAGCTGTGTACATCTCATTTATGTTGCTTTCGGAGGCAATGTCGGATACCGACTGGCGCTCGATAGGAATAATAAACCTGAAACTGGATCCACCGGTGGGCTGATTGCGCGCTTCGATCTGCCCTTTGTGCAATTGAATGATGCGTTTGCAAAGATAAAGACCGATACCCGTTCCGCTTTGCCCGTAACCGGAGTAACATTGGTTCTGTTTGGATTGATAGAACCTGTCGAAGATTTTTTCGAGGTCTTCTTCGGGAATTCCTTTTCCTGTATCTTTTATAGCAACAAAAAGTCGTTCTTTCTGATCGGTGCGGTCGGTATAAGTACTTGCAATGACGGTGATCTGACCTCTGTCCGGCGTAAATTTGATGGCGTTGGAGAGCAGGTTGCCTATTACTTTTTGCATATTGTCGCGGTCGAAAAGAAATTCGGGCTGTTGTATGCGGTATTGTTTCGTGAAAGTGATGCCACGTTCCTTTACAAGATCTTCGAAAGGTAAAATCAGATCATCGAGGTATTCAACAAAATTTTGTTGCGTTTTTGCAAGTTCCATTTTGCCCAAATCCACCTTGCGGAAGTCCATAAGCTGGTTGATAAGCGCCAAAAGCAAACGCGAATTACGTTTTACTATGTTCAGTTGCTCCAATACCTTGGGGTTGGTGCTTAATTTCAGCGCGCGTTCCACCGGTCCGAGAATAAGCGTGATGGGTGTTCGGAATTCGTGGGTGATATTTGTGAAAAACGATATTTTATCGATATTGGCTTCCTGCACTTTCTTCGAAAGCGTGATCAATTGTTCCTTTTGATGGGTGATTTTTTGGTTTTGTGCAACAAGCATTTGGTTTTGCCGCGACACTTCCTCCTGATGCTCCATAAGCTCTTCCATATTCAGCTTCAACTGATGGGCCTGCTCCTCGAGCATTTCCTTTTGGGCTTCAATTTCGCGGGTACGCTCGTCGACAAGTAACTTAAGTTGTATCTTTTGTTTCTTTAATAAATTGATGCGATGCATGGAGTACTGATACACGCTGTAAACGATTGTACTCAGGAAAAGCAGAATAAACCACCATGTTTTGTAGAATGGAGGTATTACTTTTATGTGCAGTGTCGTCGTTTCGTCGGACCATATTCCGTCGGTATTCGTACATTTAATCTCCAGATCGTAGTCGCCATACTTGATGTTGGTGAAATTGGCAAACCTGCGATCGGAACCTACTTCTGTCCAGTTATTGTCGAACCCTTTCAGGCGGTAAGCGTACTTAATTTTGTCGGCCATGTTGAAGCACAAAGCCGAAAACTCCACGCTGAATGCCTTGTCCGATTCTTTTAGCTTGATTTGCGTGAGTTTTTTTCCTTCGAATTTCAAATGGCGGTCGGCATCTTTCGCATTCGGCGGAAAAACATCTTCGTTCAGCACTTTTATGCGGGTAATAAATGCTTTGTTTTTGGCCAGTACAGGGCTCGATTTTAATGGGTCGAAACTTGTAAAACCGGCCATGTTTCCAAAGTACATCTTGCCATCGGCGCCTTTAAAAAACGCATCCCAGTAGAATTGGTTTGATTTTAAACCATCTACTTTTGTAAAACTGCGACTGCTGTTTTTTACCGGATCGTAAGCACACAGGCCTTTGTCAGTACTTAACCATATTCTGCCGGCGTCATCTTCCAGTATTCCATAAATAACATTATCGAGCAGGCCGGTAGTCTCATTGAAATTCTGGAACGTCATTTCATTCTTGTTCTCGTTCAGGCTGTAAATTCCGTTTCCATTGCTGCCAAACCAGAGTTGTCCCTTTTTGGTTTCGAGTATACAATTGATTTTTACAATGCGGCGCGACGAAGGATTTGTCAGTTCGTACCTGAAATGTTTGTAACGGATTTTGTTTTGTTTGATGTTCGTTTTGTCCAGGTAGATGCAGAACAGGCCGTTGGCGGTACCCACCCAAAGTCGTCTGTGTCTGTCGATATACATTCCGGTGATGAACTTAAACATTTTCTCTACCGACAGGTAGTTTAAAACATGGGTAAATTTTCCCGTTTCCAAATCGAGATAATCCAATCCTGAACGGGTTCCAATCCATAACGCACGATTTTTTTCGTCGGAAGCCATGGCTGCCACAAAGTCGTTCAGTATTGAATTGCTTGATGTCGGGTCGTTGTAGAATTGCTCAAATTTAGGATTGTCTCTGTCCTTGTATTTCATCCGGTTGATGCCTTTTCCCCAGGTAGCAAACCAATAATCACCACTATAATCCTGACAAATGTAGCAAACCGAATTGTGGCTCAGCGAAGTGGGATTTCCGAGTTGTGTGTAGTAGTGCGAGAAGTCGTTCGATCCTTTTTTCCTTAAGTTCAGGCCGCCTTCAACAGTTCCCACCCACAAATCACCCGATTTGTCTTCGTAGATGGAATTGACAGGGTTTTTTGAAATGCTTTTCTTGTTGTCGGGCGAATGAACCACGTTGTTGAACATGTTTACGTCCGGAGTGAGGAGATTTATACCGCCTTTTTCTGTTCCTATCCATATCGAGTTATCGTCCACAAACAAACAGCTTGTAAAATTATTGTTCAGGGTGATTCCGCTGAAATTGCTTTCGGAAGTAATGTGTTCGAACCTATCGGTGCGATAATCGTAAATATTTAATCCAATAAGGGTGGCAATCAGTAGCTGTCCGTTTCGGTCTTTGTTGATATCTGTAACAAAGCTCGACGAAATGCTCGAAGCATTCAGGGGATTGTTTGTATAAATGGTTAATGCTTCTGAGTTCAGGTCGTATCTGCAAAGCCCCAACGATGTTCCGACCCATAATATGCCATTGTCGAAATAAATGACATTTACAATGCCTGAGAGTTTCTTTAATTTGTCGCCGGCGCTCACTTTTTTGTAAGCTCCGTCACTTCCCTTTATCAACCGGCACACTTCATTCTCAATTCCGAGGTAAACGCTCCCGTTCAATCGTAAAAAGGCAGTGATAGGCGCATTGCTGCGAAAAACGATTTCGGTTTGAATGTTGTTGTCGTCATCGTAATGCAGTTTTACAAGGCCTTTGTCGTAAACAATCCATATGTCGCCCGCTTCGTCTTTTTTGATAATGTTGATGGTGCTCGCATTTAAATTTAGTTTTGAATCGAGCATTACATCGGCACGCACTATTTTGCCTGTTTGATAATTGAAGAAATTAAGTCCGCTTTCGGTCCCGATCCACAAATTTCCGTTGATATCTTCCTCTACGCAATTCACATTGTCGCTTTGTAAAGCATTTCCCGAATTGCGGCTGTTGAAATGAATGAAATCGTATCCATCGTATCGGTCCAGACCATTACTTGTTGCAATCCACATAAATCCATGCGAATCCCGAAACAATTCAGTCACCAAATTGCGCGATAAACCATCGTCGGCAGTCAGGTAATTGATTTTATAGGGCAAACTCCGGGCAGGAAGAATACTGAGCAGTATAAGAAGGGGAAGAAAAAATATTTTTTTCATTTTAATAGACTAAAAGTTAGCTACGAAAATAATTAAAAAAACTTATTCAGTTAGAGGATAAATGTTTTTTTTGGGTGGACTATTTCAATTCAGGGCTTTTGTAAGCCAATTGTCAATATCCAAATTATTTAGCTGTAGTTGTTTACAAAGATACGAAAATGATCCATTCAAATTTCTTTCGTAACAGTCAATTTCAGCCACTGTAAGCTGCATATCGGTCGGGTTTGGGGTTATTTTCGCTGAAAACAGTCCATATCCCTCGGATTTGGGTCCATTCTTGCCGGAAACGAAATTGAACCTTGTTTTTCACGGACGATTTACAAGTACAAAGCTGTTTTATGGCGTGTAAATGCTAACAACACAAAGCTGTTTTTGAAAATCATCCTCGTGTTTTGTCTAATTTTACATATATTTGATTCATTTCTTCACATCCGTTCTGCATAAAAATGAATATCTTTGAACTTTGGGAAATTCCATTGTCCCGAAAACTTAGGATTCCTTATATTAAACAAACAGTACGACATGAAAAAACTGATCCTTCTTCCATTCTTCTTTGTGCTTTTTTGCCTTCATGCGCAACAAAATGCACGTCATACAACTTTTCAATCGCAGGACGTGCAGTTGCTTCCCGGCGTGTTTCAGGATGCACAAACTGTTGATATGAACTACATGCTGGAGTTGAATCCCGATCGATTGCTGGCTCCTTTCTTGCGCGAAGCTGGTTTAAAGCCTAAAGCCGAGAGCTATACCAACTGGGAAAATACCGGACTGGATGGACATATCGGCGGACATTATGTTTCGGCCCTGGCTTTGATGTATGCTTCTACCAGCGACAAAAAATTATTGGAGAAACTCAACTACATGCTCGATACATGGGAGCAATGTCAGCTTGCCAATGGCGATGGATACATAGGTGGAGTTCCCGGAAGCAAAAAACTATGGGCCGACGTGGCTGCGGGGAAGATTAATGCCGGAGGCTTTAACCTGAACAACGGTTGGGTGCCGCTTTATAATATTCACAAGACTTACGCGGGCTTGAACGATGCCTTTGTTTATGCCAAAAGCGAAAAAGCGAAAAAAATGCTTGTCAAATTCTCGGATTGGATGCTGAGCCTGACCAAAAATTTGGATGATAAACAGATACAGGATATGTTGCGTTCGGAACATGGCGGCCTTAACGAGATATTTGCCGATGTGGCTGCCATTACAGGCGATAAAAAATATATGCAACTTGCTTATCGCTTTTCGCACCAGTTTATTCTCCAACCATTGGCTCAACAGCAGGATAAATTAAACGGTTTGCATGCCAATACGCAAATTCCAAAGGTCATTGGGTTCGAACGCATTGCAGAACTGAACAATGACAGCGCCTACGGACGGGCTGCACGCTTTTTCTGGGACAATGTAGTAAATCACAGAAGTTCGGCCATTGGTGGAAACAGTGTTCGCGAACATTTTCACCCGATTACCGATTTTTCGTCGATGATTTCCAGTGAGCAGGGCCCTGAAACCTGCAATACCTACAATATGCTGAAACTGTCGAAAATGCTTTTCAGCTATGATGGCAGCGAAAAGTACATTGAGTACTACGAGCGCGCCTTATACAACCATATTTTGTCTACACAGCATCCCGATAAAGGTGGTTTTGTGTATTTCACGCCCATGCGTCCGGGACATTACCGCGTTTACTCTCAACCCCAAACCAGTTTCTGGTGTTGTGTAGGCTCGGGCATGGAAAATCATGGAAAATACAATGAATTGATTTATACAAGTAACAAAAATAATTTATACGTCAACCTTTTTATTCCATCGCGCCTGAACTGGAAAACACAGGAAGTAGTGATTACACAAAATACCCGTTTCCCTGACGAAGAAACGGTTACGTTCACTATAAATGCAAAAAAAGCTTCAAAATTCACACTGAATTTGCGTTATCCGGCCTGGGTGGCTGCCGGAGCATTGAAAGTAACTGTCAATGGAAAGCCTGTGGCTGTTACTGCGCTTCCGGGTTCATACCTTGCCATCAACCGGAAATGGAAAGATGGCGATAAAGTAACGCTGCAATTGCCTATGCAAACAAAGGTGGAAGAACTTCCAGATAAATCGAATTATATTGCCGTTTTTCATGGTCCTATAGTGTTGGCTGCAAAAACAGATACTACTGAACTGAAAGGATTGTTTGCCGACGATAGCCGTGGAGGTCATGTGGCTTCGGGCCGTCAGTTTCCTATTCCCGAAATGCCTATGTTTGTGTCCGATAAAAAAGACATAGCAGCAAGTATTCAACCTGTGCCGGGCAAAGCGCTTACTTTTACGGCTGCCGATGTAATTTATCAGGAGAAATACAAAAAGCTTGAGCTCATTCCGTTTTTCAGACTGCACGATGCGCGCTACATTATTTACTGGCCTATCGAAACAATGGAAAGCATAAAGGAAATGCAAAAGAAAACGGCGGCTGAAGAAGAAAAACGGCAGAAGCTTGCAACCGTGACGCTCGATATGGTGACACCCGGAGAGCAACAGCCCGAATCGGATCATTTCATCGAAAGCGAAAGATCGAACACCGGCGTGAATATGGATAAACACTGGCGGGATGCTTACGGCTGGTTCAGTTATAAAATGAAGGATGCCGGTAAAGAGGCGAAAGCGTTACGAGTTACTTATTTTAGCAAGGACAACGGACGTAAATTTAAAATTCTTGTCGATAATCAGGCAATAGCCGATGTGGTTCTGAACGAAATAGCCGGCACCGACTTTTATTCGGTAGACTACGCAATTCCCGAAGCGCTTGTGAAGCAAAGTAATGGGGTAATGTCTGTAAAATTCGTTGCCGAAAAAGGTTCTGTGGCTGGTGGCGTTTATGAAGTAAGGTTATTGAAAACAATGCCAGGTTTCTGAAATAATACAGCACTAAAAACAAAAACTGCCGAAACTGATCTGATTCAGTTTCGGCAGTTTTTAGTATTTAGAAGATCTTCTGGTCTTGCTTTTACAGTTATTAAAGGCAATCAGAAAGATTATTTAGCCAGTAAAGCTTTAACTTTTTCAGAGATCAGCCGGCCTTCGGTTTTGCCTGCCAACTGTTTGCTTGCAACACCCATTACTTTGCCCATATCCTGAGGTCCTGCGGCTCCAACCTGCGCAATAATGGCGGCTACAGCTGCTTCCAGTTCACTGTCGGTCATTTGTGCCGGAAGGTATTTTTCAATTACAGCAGCTTCGGCCAATTCGTTTTCGGCCAGTTCGGGACGGTTTTGTTCGCTGTAGATCTGTGCCGATTCCTTGCGTTGTTTTACCATTTTCTGTAAAATCTTTACGGCAACATCGTCGGCCAGATTTCCATCGCCACCTTTGGCAGTTTTGGCTTCGATGAATTCTTTTTTAATGCCACGTAAGGCTTCTAGAGCAACTTTATCGCGGGCTAACATAGCGGTTTTTATATCTCCGCTTACTTTATCGAATAGTTCGTTCATTTTTTTTTCTGTTTTTAGTTTTAAAAAAAAGATAATATCAGCAAAAGGATGATTGCTTTAGCGCAATAACCTGCGTTTCCATGCCGGAATGTTTTCAACACTTTTGAGGGTGCTTTCGTCTTCCAGCTCTTCAAGTGTGAAGGTTTGTAATTCGAGTTCGGGCTCTGGTTCAGGCTCCGGAATTGCTTTTGCGGCTTGTTGTTTGCCGTAATACTGATCCATTGCTTTCCGCATTTCGTCCTCAGTTATTTCCCGCTCTTCTTTTTCGGTTTTCTCTGCATTCAAAGATGTATGAATGGCCGTCACCACATTCTGAATCACCGAACCAGATGTGTGTACCGGAGTTTTCTGCACTTCTTTTGCCAGTTTAGCAGGCATTCCGGGAATATCGCTCACATCGTATCCTGTTGCAATAATTGTTATTTTTACATTATCGCCCAAACTGTCATCGAAAGTCGCACCCCAGATTACCTGTACATTGTCGCCTACTTTGTTCATAAAGTCGTGGATTTGCTGCACTTCTTCCATTTTGATCTGGTTGGTGGTAGAGCAATATAAACTCAACAATACCTTGCTGGCCCCACTTACATCGTTGGTGTTTAGCAATGGCGAGTTCAATGCATCCTCGATGGCTTTGCTGATACGGTTTTCGCCCGAAGCAAAACCAGTATTCATGATGGCTACATTACCGTCTTTCATTATGCTGTACACATCGGCAAAGTCGGTATTGATATAGCCGGGTACAGTGATAATTTCGGCAATGCCTTTGGCTGCATTTGTGAGGACATCGTCGGCTTTGGCAAAGGCGTTGGACAGTTCCAGGTCGGGATATATCTCCTTTAGTTTTTCGTTGTTGATCACAAGAATGGCATCAACATGTTCGCTCAATGCAGCCACCCCTTCGAGGGCTTGTTTAATTTTGAGGTTACCTTCGAAAGCAAAAGGAATAGTAACGATACCAACTGTAAGGATGCCAAGGTCGTGGGCAGCTTTAGCCACCACAGGCGATGCACCTGTTCCGGTTCCTCCACCCATTCCGGCGGTAATAAAAACCATTTTGGTGTTATCGTTTAATATGTTCTGAATCTTTGCGATCGATTCTTCGGCTGCTTTTTTAGCCACAACCGGGTTGCCGCCTGCCCCTAATCCGGAAGTGGTATCAATTCCCAGCTGAATTTTTGTTGGAACCGGTGATTTGATAAGTGCCTGATTGTCGGTGTTGCACACTACGAACGAAACGTCCGTTATTCCTTGCCGGTACATGTGGTTCACTGCGTTGCCACCACCACCGCCAACGCCAATCACTTTGATGATGGAGGAGTCGACCAATGGTAATTCTAAGGGTAAACTGTCTTCTAAATAGCCCATATAATGTATTTATTCTCTGTTTATAGCTTCTAAAATAATATCTTAAATACGTTTTTTGTTCGTTGCCTGAGGTTGATCATCTTCTTTGTTTTCGTTCATGCTGTTTTCGTCACCAAAGAAATTGAGCAATCCATTGGCTATTCTATCCCTGATGCCTTTTCTGGGAAGTGTGGTTTCTTTTTTTATTGTCTTCTTTTCTTCAACAGGATGTTCCTGACGGTATTCGTGCTGAAGCAAAATGGTACCAACCAACTGAGAGAGTTCAGTGCTGAGATATTTATCTGCCGATTTATCAGCCAGCCATTCCGCATGACTGCCCAATCGTGTGGTCATGCCTGTTTTCTCGCTTACGAGGTCAACAAGATTTTTTAGTTGAGAGGCACCACCTGTAATAATTATACCTTCTTCCAATGTATCGTGGAATGCATTTATTTTCTCAATAATGGGTTCAAGTATTTCTTCGACACGTGCTTCGATGATAGTGGCCAAGAATTTTGTCGAAATCTTAACAGGTGGTTTTTCATCTTCCACCGAGGGTATCTGAACGAAAATAGGCTCTTCAACAAGGCGTTCCATTGCAAAACCTTTGATACATTTGAGCCTTTCAGCGTGCGATTCGCTAATGCCAAGTTCCTGAATGTCTTTTGTTATATTTTTTCCGCCGAGTGGAACGATAAGCATTTGTTGTAGCGTATCGTTTTTGTAAATGGCCAGTGTAGTTGTGGAGGCTCCGAAGTTAATCAAAGCACAACCATTTTCGCGATCGTTCTCATCCAGCACAGCTGTTGAAAGACATTCGGCTGCTACCGGAATACATTCTGCTATAAGTCCGGTTCTTTCGAAACATCTTTCGATAGCGTTTTTAACGATGCTGTTTCCGTAGATAACGGTATATCTGGCTGTTATTTGTGTTGCTCTTTTGTCAGTCGGTTCGTCAGTCCGGCGTCCATCGAGTTCATAATAAAGTGGAATAACATCAAAAACAGATATGTCCTCTTTCTGAACCTTTTTGATGCATTCTTCATTCATTTCATAGATCAATTGATCGCTTACAGTTTTTGATGCCCCAACAAACCTGCTGATCGTAACAGATGTGCTTCTCATGCTTTTGGCTCCAACGCTTACCGATACCTGATCGATGTCGTGGATTCTTGCACTGTTCTGAATCAGTCGTGTGAGTTCACTGATTTTATAAGCGGCACCCGATAGCTGCTCGATAATGCCATGTTTAACATCATCGGATGGTTTGGACTCGACAGCCAGAATTTTCAGGGTGTTGTCGGCTTGAACCTCGGCTGCTAATGCCGTGATTTTAGAGCTACCTAAATCTATTGCAACATATTTATTTAACATCATATCTTTTTTACAGTACTACTGTCATTATTCTGAACAATTTCGATCTTTGGATGCGTAGTTTTCAATCCTTTTTTTGTACAAACAATCTGATTGTCATATTGTAAATCAATTTTTTCGTAATGATTCCAACCCATTGTGTTAAAACCTCCTTTGTAAAGCCTGTAAAGCTTTTCGAGTTTTAACTCATAATTGTCCAACTTGCCAAGTACGATAGTAGCATCGCCAACTCTTGGAACCAGTACAATTTTAAGGTCTTCGCGAATGTAAATTTGTTCGATCTGCGCATTCCAGAACGGATCTCCAACAATAAAGCTTACAAAATCGAAAAGTTTACCGGAAGCAAAGGACTTTGTAACCGTTCCTGAAACTACTGGCACATAAGCAGCCTGATTTAACGATACAGGAAACAGCTGACGGTCGGTGTCGATATAAAAGTTTTCCTGTCCTGCAATCATGAATTTGGGAATACGCTGACTGATTTTTATCCGAACAGTTCCTGCAGGTGTTTTATAACATTCGGCGCTTTTAATCATTGGGTTTTTCAACAATGTTTTCTCAATCGATTCAGTGTGAATATGCCGGTATGACTTGCCTATAGGGTTTAAATCATTTCTCTCAAGTGTTTTAGCTATCTCGTTGTCGGTGATGAGCTGAATTTCCTGATTGTTTTCAAAATTTATATCGAGTTGCACACATGTAATTTGGTTGTCGTTATTCGTAAAACTGAATATAACGAAACCCAAATACCCCAATATAATAATTATAAAGGTTATAATGAATATGTATGCAAGCTTTGATATTTTCATTTCAATGAAATTGTCTGTTTCTCAGTGTATATGTAGTTAAACTTGTTTGAGTTGATTTTTAATAAGTGGCACTAAAGTGTCGATATCGCCTGCACCAAAAGTTACTAATACATCAATTTCTTTTTCTTTTAGCAAAGGTAATAGATTTTCTTTTGAGCACAAAGTTTTGTTATTCAGATTGACTTTACTTAAAATAATGTCGGAAGTGACACCTTCAATCGGCAGTTCGCGGGCCGGATAGATATCGAGCAGAATAAGCTCATCAAGCAACGAAAGTGCATCGGCAAAGTCGTTTGCAAAATCGCGGGTGCGCGTGTACAGATGTGGTTGAAAAACACCAGTAATTTTTCTTTCGGGATACAACGCGCGAATTGATGAAATGCTTGCTTTCAGCTCACTGGGATGATGGGCATAATCGTCCATATACACAAGTTTATCTGTTTTATAAACTGTGTTGAACCGGCGGTAAATGCCTGAAAAGGAAGATATACCAACTCTCAGTTCGTCGGCAGTTACGCCGTTGAGCCAGGCCAGTGCCATAGCTGCCACACTGTTTTCAACATTAATGCGGACAGGCACCCTCAGTCTTACATCTAATATTCTTTCGGTGGGCGTTACAAAATCGAAATGAATTTCGCCCTGCGATATTTTTATTTTTTCGGCATGGAAGTCACCACCATCGTCCATGGAGTAGGTGTAGATTTTCACTCCTTTCTGAAGTTTCATGTCAAGCTCAATGCCTTTTTTGATGATGATTACACCTCCGGGCGTAACAAGCGATGCAAAATGTTCAAAGCTCTGACGGAATGCTTCGGGAGTGTCGTAAATATCTAAATGATCGGCATCTACAGACGTGATAACTGCCATATAGGGCGAAAGCTGATGAAAAGACCGATCGTATTCATCTGCTTCGATGACCACCAGATTGCTGTTTTTCGACAGCAAAAGGTTGGTGTTGTAATTATTTGATATCCCGCCCAAAAACGCACTGCATGTTACCTGCGACTGATAGAGTAAGTGAGCAGTTATAGTAGAGGTTGTTGTTTTTCCATGTGTTCCGGCTATACAAATGCCTTTGCTTTGGCGGGTAATGTCGCCCAATACCTGAGCCCGTTTAAGAATTGTAAAATTCTTTTCGCGAAAGTATTGAAGTTGCGGATGACTTTCGGGAACTGCTGGCGTGAGTACAATAAGAGTGCTTTCGGGCTTTACGAATTCTGCAGGAATATAATTCACACTTTCGTTGTAACAAATGCTGATTCCTTCAGTTTCAAGGTCAGAAGTGAGTTTTGTTTTGCTTCTGTCGTATCCACCTACTGCAAATCCCTTCGTGTTGAAATAGCGTGCTAACGCACTCATACCTATTCCACCAATTCCCAAAAAGTAATATTTATTAAATTTATTCATGTTTGTTTTTACATCATTATTGCTTTCAGGCCTTTACCTAACAGGTGAAAACAAAATACAGATTTTTTTTGATAGTTGTTCTTTTAAAAAAAGGATGCGATATACTAATTATTTGTTTTTGATTAATTTTACTACTTCGTCGGCAATTCTTTCGGCAGAATCTTTTTCAGCCAGTTTAAATATATTTTCAGTCAGCTTTAAAAGTTCCACATCGTTATTGATAAGTCTGATTGCTTCAGGAATAAGTAAATTTATCGCTTCGCTGTCTTTTATCATCAGAGCGGCTTCCTTTCGTACAAGCGCCAGTGCATTTTGCGTTTGATGGTCTTCGGCCACATTGGGCGAAGGTACTAAAATAGTTGGTTTCGACAACAAGCAAAGTTCTGAAATTGAGCTTGCGCCTGCGCGCGAAATCACCAGGTCGGCAATTGAATACGCATAATCCATCCTCGAAACAAAATCGGTAACCAGCAACGATGGCGATTTAAAACTGTCGGCCGATTGAAGGGCGCTTTCGAAGTAGTATTTGCCGGTTTGCCAAATTACCTGAATGTTTGCTTCGGTCAGTTGTTTGAGTTGGGCTGTCACGCTTTGATTAATTGTTCGGGCGCCCAGGCTACCACCCACAATCAGAAGTGTTTTTTTTGTTGGGTCGAAACCAAAAAATTGATAGGCTTCTTTGGCTTTATTTTGTATCTTTAGTAAATCCTGGCGTACAGGGTTTCCTGTTTTAATTATTTTTGAAGCAGGGAAAAATTTCTCCATATTGTCGTATGCCACACATATTTTCGAAGCTTTTTTCGAAAGTAATTTATTAGTGACCCCGGCATAGGAGTTTTGTTCCTGTATCAATGTAGGTATGTTGTAGGCCGAAGCTGCCCGAAGGGTAGGGGCGCTTGCATAGCCACCAACGCCAATCACTACTTCAGGACGAAATTTTTTAATAATGCTGCGGGCCTTCATTATGCTCTTCATAAGGTTGAAGAGGACTTTTACATTTCGCAACATGTTTTTACGGTCGAATCCACTTACAGGTAATCCTTCGATCGGATAGCCGGCTGACGGAACTCTTTCCATTTCCATACGTCCTTCGGCACCAACAAACAGAATGTCGGCGTCCGGAAATCTGTGTTTAAGAGCGTTGGCAATGCTTATTGCGGGAAAAATATGTCCGCCTGTTCCTCCTCCGCTTACTATAAATTTGTGTTTCATATTTTTATATCATTGAATAATGATAGATTTTTTATTGTCAGCAAATAAATACTTCATTCTCTGATAACGTATTTCCTGTTTTTTAAATTGCATTAAAGTTCATCGAGTGTTACCACTGGAATTTTATCTTCTTTTTTTTCGTCCATAGTTTCGTCCACAGGCTGACCTCCTTCTTTTAATTGACGCGTAATACCGAAAATAATTCCGAAATAGATACATGTAATGAGAATTGAAGTTCCTCCTCTGCTTATCAAAGGCAGAGGCTGACCGGTAACAGGTCCCAGGCTTGTTGCCACCGACATGCTTACAAACGACTGTATAACAATCATAAGAGACAAGCCGATAACAAGAACAGCGGGGAAAACTGTTGGGCTTTCAGTTGCAATTCGTCCTGCTCTGAAAAGTAGAATAAGGTAGAGCAAAATTACAAAAATTCCTCCTACAAGTCCCATTTCTTCCACTATAATCGCGTAAATAAAATCAGAATATGCCTGTGGCAGATAATCGCGCTCAATGCTATTGCCCGGAAATACACCAAATATACCTCCACGGGCAATGGCAATACGTCCATGTTGCACTTGTCGGTTTTCATCTGTTATTTCGTATTTTGATTCTTCGTCGTCAGTATTCTCGGTAAATCTGTCGATACGGGCCGTCCATGTGTAAGCTCTGTCGAAAGCTTTGGGCATTTTTTCCTGAGGAATGGCTTTTATTGCTCCAAAGCCTAAAATAATTGTCATTAAAATGGCCCCTGCCAGTATGCCAAGTCTTTTTATGGAGACCCGACCGATAAACATCATTATAAACACAACGCCGAAAAGAATTACTGCTGTCGAAAAGTTTTCGAGCAGAATGAGAGGACAAATAATTCCCAGCATGATGACGGTGCTCCAGAAATACTTCTTTTCATCAGTTTTTGGATTCTTTATTCTTGAAATAAAATCGGCCGCAACTATAATTACTGATAGCTTTGCAAGTTCGGAGGGCTGAAAGTTAAAACCTCCAATTACCAGCCAACGGGAGGCATCGTTCTCGCTTTTGCCTTTGAAGAGCACAAGAATAAGCATAAATACAGAAAGCACCAATACGAAATAGGAGATGAGTCGAATGTATCGGAATGGAATTAAATGTACCAAAACGGCAATAAGTGCACCGCCGGCCAAAAAGCCTACGTGGCGCAACATTGGAGCGGTGTGGTTGGCTGCTTTGTAGGCCAGTGTACTCGATGCGCTGTACATTTCGATAATCGAAACGATACAAAGCATAATGAATACGATCCAAAGTGTGGCGTCGCCCCGAAGGTATTTTTTTAATAATGAATCCATTGATGTAATTTACGATTTAATCAATTGTTATTTATACCTGATCTGCCCAAAAATATAAACTCACAATCCGGAAAATATTTTCAAAAGAGATCAAAGATTTCGTACACAGCTTTTAAACTGGCTACCTCTATCTTCATAATTTTTAAATAAGTCGAAACTGGCGCAGCAAGGCGATAGTAGTACAGTGTCACCTTCTTTGGCCATGCTGAAAGATGCCTTTACAGCTTCTTCCATCGATCGGGCATCGACAATTTTATCAACTTTGCCATCGAAAAACTTGTGTAGAGCTGTGTTGTTTATTCCCATAAAAACCAATCCGGTAACTTTTTCCTTTACAAGATCTTCAATTTCAGAATAATCATTCCCTTTGTCAGTTCCTCCTAATATCAGGACGGTAGGCGTTTTCATACTCTGAAGCGCATACCAGCAAGAATTTACATTTGTAGCTTTTGAGTCGTTTATGAATCGAACATTGCGTACGGTTGCTACATATTCGAGGCGATGTTCAACGCCCTGAAAGTCCTGTAACGATTGACGTATTGTATCTTTTTTTACATTAATAATAGAAGCTGTGAGTCCGGCGGCCATTGAATTGTAAGTGTTATGTAAGCCTTTAAGCGCTAAACTTGTTGCAGGCATAGTAAATAATGATTGAAGAGTCTTAATTACGAGTTCGTCTTTTTCAATAAATGCTTTTGTTTTCTCGGTTCGTTCTGTCGAAAATGGATAAAGTGCCGATTGTATGTTTCGTTTTTCGAGTTCGAGTTTGATTACAGGATCATTTTCCCAAAAAATGAAAGCATCATTCTCGGTTTGGTTTTGTGTAATCCTGAATTTTGAATCTACATAGTTCTGGAAATTATAATTGTACCTATCCAAATGGTCTGGAGTAATGTTCAGCAAAATTGCGATATCGGCTTTGAATTCTGTCATTCCATCAAGCTGAAAACTACTTAATTCCACTACGTAATAATCGTAATTGTCATTGGCCACCTGCAGCGCCAGGCTGTTCCCTACATTACCTGCCAAACCAACATTAAAACCCGCTTTCTGAAGGATATGATATACAAGCATTGTCGTAGTAGTTTTACCGTTACTGCCTGTTATACAAATCATTTTGGCATTTGTATAGCGACCTGCAAATTCAATTTCGGAAATCACAGGAATTGATAATGCATGTAGTTTTTTTATCAAGGGTGCTTTATCCGGAATACCGGGGCTTTTAATTACTTCATTTGCATTCAGTATTTTATCTTCGCTATGTTGTTTTTCTTCCCACTCAATTCCATATTCGTTGAGCAGAGTTTTATATTGAGGTTTTATTTCAGATAAATCGGAAAGAAAAACATCAAACCCTTTCTTTTTGGCCAACACTGCTGCTCCTGCACCACTCTCACCACCTCCTAAAATTACGATTCGTTCCATTGCTTGCTTATTTTCAAAATAGGATTTTTTTTTGATGTGTAATTATCTTATTTTTAGAGTTATAATGGTTATTGCTGCCAATATGATGCCTACAATCCAAAAACGAATTACAATTCTGGATTCGGGCATTGCCTGTATAGGTCGTTGAAAAAAGGCCTGAATGCCTGCATTGCCCTGTTTTTGATAATGATGATGCAAAGGCGCCATTTTAAATATGCGTTTACCTTCGCCATATCGTCTTTTTGTGTATTTAAAATATCCAACCTGTGTCATAACCGAAAGATTTTCAACAAGAAAAACCCCGCAAAGAATAGGAATCAATAATTCTTTATGGATGGCAATTGAAAATACAGCTATAATTCCACCTAAAGTCAAACTGCCGGTATCGCCCATGAAAACCTGTGCCGGAAAGGCATTGTACCAAAGAAATCCGATAGTGGCGCCTATAAAAGCACCGGCAAAAATCAGTAATTCACCAGTTCCGGGAAGATACATGATGTTCAGATAACCGGCATAGTTCACGTTTCCGGAAACGTAAGCCAGAATTCCAAGCGTCACTCCCATAATGGCTGAACTTCCGGTAGCCAGCCCATCGAGGCCATCGGTCATGTTGGCGCCATTCGAAACGGCAGTAACAATAAAAATAACGATCAAAACAAAAAGTATCCAGCCATAATCCTGGGCCTTTTCGCCAGCCCATTTAAAGGCGTCAGCATAGTCAAGATTGTTGTTTTTTAAAAATGGAATGGTTGTTTTCGTTGATTTAACATCGTGTTTCGAGTACAAAACATCTTCTACTCTTGTAGTTTCTCCTTTCACTTCAATGTTTTCGCGAATCACAATGTCAGGACTTAAATACATTGTAAGTCCCACTATTAAGCCTAAACCAATTTGACCTACAATTTTAAATCTGCCTTTCAGACCTTCTTTGTTTTTGCGGAAAACTTTGATGTAGTCATCTAAAAATCCGATAATTCCCAGCCATAGAGTGGTGATCAGCATTAGTATTATGTATACGTTGTTCAGCGCAGCCAACAAAAGTGTCGGCACCATGATAGCAATGATAATAATGATACCGCCCATTGTAGGTGTCCCTTTTTTGCTCATTTGTCCTTCGAGTCCCAGATCGCGAATAGTTTCGCCAATTTGTTTCTTCTGAAGCAGGTTGATTATTTTACGACCAAACATTGTTGATAGCAAAAGCGCAAAGATGAATGCAAGACCCGTACGGAACGATATAAAATAAAACATTCCGGCTCCGGGAAAATCGAACACTTTATCTAAGTAAGTAAATAAATGGTATAGCATAATCTACAATTTAATTTGTTACGTTTATATTATCTTGTGAACCAACCGAAAACTTGTTTAAATGGTTGGAGAAAAACATTTTCGAACTTCTTCTCTGTCGTCGAAGTGATGCTTCACTCCCTGAATAATTTGATAATCTTCGTGACCTTTTCCGGCCACCAGTACCACATCGCCGGTTTGTGCCAGCGCACAGGCTGTTTTTATGGCTTCTCTTCGATCTACTATGGTAAGGCTTTTTGTTTTTTGCATCAAATCGAGCCCGGCAATCATGTCATTTAAAATGTCCTGTGGCTCTTCGAATCTCGGATTATCCGAAGTCAGGATGGCTTTCCAGCTTCCATCCACTGCTTCGCGAGCCATCATCGGGCGTTTACCTTTGTCGCGGTTTCCACCACAACCTACTACAGTAATCAATCTTCCGTTTCCCTGAAGAATTTGGTTGATGGTGCTGATAACATTGTTTAATGCATCGGGGGTGTGTGCATAATCTACAATTGCTGTATAACCGGATGGAGCGCGAAGTGTTTCGAAACGTCCAGATACAGAATGTAATGCGCTCATAATTCGTAATACTTCAAGCTTGTCCTGTCCGAGCAAAATGGCTGCTCCGAATACCGCTGATAGATTGCTCGCGTTGAATTTTCCGATAAATGAAACATTGATTTCTGTTTCGTTCATATCCAATAGCATGCCATCGAATCCATGTTCTAAAATTTTGGTTTTGAAATCGGCCATCCCCCGTAAGGAGTAGGTATATTTACTTGCTTTTGTATTCTGAAGCATAACAAGTCCGTTTTTGTCATCGGCGTTTGTAAGCGCAAAAGCTTCGGGCGATAATTCATCGAAAAACTGTTTTTTTGCTTTTAAATAATTCTCGAAAGTAAGATGATAATCGATGTGGTCGCGGGTGAGATTTGTGAAAATTGCTCCATCGAATTCCAATCCTGCAATTCGGCGTTGATCTACCGAGTGAGAACTCACTTCCATAAAGGCATACTCGCATTGAGCATCCACCATTTGTGCAAGCAATTCGTTTAATGCCAATGAATCGGGAGTTGTGTGAGTTGCTTCTATCGCCTGTTCGTTTACATAATTGCAAACTGTTGACAGTAGGCCTGTTTTATATCCCAGTTCCCGGAAAAGCTGATAGAGTAGGGTGGCGATAGTGGTTTTGCCATTTGTCCCCGTTACTCCTACAAGTTTGAGTTTCGACGAGGGAAAATCGTACCAGGCCGAAGCCATTCTACCCAGTGCATCCGAGCTGTTTTCCACCTGAATGTAGGTAATTCCATCTTTTTTGTCGGATGGTTGAACTTCACAAATAATTGCTTTTGCGCCTTTCTCAATGGCTGCATCAATAAAGTCATGTCCATCGGTAGCTGTTCCGCGCGTAGCCACAAAAACAGAACCGTCCACTACTTTGCGCGAGTCGAACTGAATGTCGGTGACTTCTGTTTCAGAATCTCCGAAAGTGCTTTTTAATGAGATATTTTGTAGTAAATCGCTTAAAATCATATCGTTTTTTTTTGATTATCGTATATTATTCGAGATTTAACAAGATAGTTTGCCCTTTATGAGCAACTGTTCCGGGCAACAGGGTTTGAGAAACTACTTTACCCATACCTGTAATTCGCACTTTTAATCCCATTTGTCCTAACAGGAACATCGCATCCCTGGCACCCATTCCTTTTAATTCGGGAATCACATTTCTCTGAACGGCCAAAGGTTTCACTTCCAATGCTTTTTCTTTTGAATAGGTGCTTACCCAATCGGTCGGTTTTCCTGTCATCGAAAGATTCAGTAAGTTCATCGCTGTTTCAACCGATTTGTAATTTCCTGGTTTTACCTCAGGAAAAAATGGAGAAACAATTGATGTATCGTTGGCAATGGTTTCGGGCTTGAGACTCGAATGCAGAGCCATTGTTTGTTCGGCGATGGATTTGAAAACCGAACCAGCCATTTTTCCTCCCGATGGGTAGCCGTTGTGTGGCTCTCGAATCACTACTATGCAGGTGTAGAGAGGATTATCGGCCGGAAAATATCCGCAGAACGAAACCTGATGACTCTTTCCGCCGGCTTTATATCCAAGTGCTCCTTTTGAAATTTGTGCTGTGCCGGTTTTTCCTGCAATGCGTACATATTTCGACCTTACATTTTTAGCCGTTCCTTTTTCGCCTTCAAGCACACCTAGTAGTGTTTCGCGCACAATCTGTAGCGTTGTGGGTTTACAAATGCTTTCTCTTATCGTTTCAGTGCTAAATGTTTTTACGGTTTGTCCGTTTTGCATTAGCGCTTTAACAAAGAATGGGCGAATCAGTTTGCCGTTGTTGGCAATGGCGTTGTAAAATGCAAGTGTATAGATAGGTGGAATTTGCGATTCATATCCAATTGACATCCATGGCAAAGTGGTTTTCGACCAATACCTGGCTTTGTCCTTCGGATGACGGATTTTAGGTCCATCGTTTCCGGGAATTTCAATATTCATTTTTTCGTTGAAGCCCATTGCATACAGCTTTTCTACGTAGGCAGATGGGTTATTGCCATACGCTTTTACAACAGCGCGAGAAATACCAATGTTCGACGACGCATGTATGGCTTCGGCTAGGGTAATGTTATGATATCCTCCTTTGTTGGCATTATGGTCGGTCATGTTCGACCCATAAAAATTATAAACGCCATTTCCGGTGTGAATTGTGTCGGTAATGCTGGCTTTACCATCATCAAGCAATGCAATCAACGAAAATGTTTTGAAGGTCGACCCGGGCTCTACCTGATCCGAAACTACTCCGTTTTTGTTTTCGGAATAAGTGCCATCGGCATTTTTCTGCATATTTACAATTGCTTTAACTTCGCCGGATTGCACCTCCATTAGCACTGCATATCCAGTCTCGGCATCGAATGATTTCAGGCTATCAACCAAAGCCTTTTCGGCAATATCTTGCAAATCAATGTCTATTGTTGTGAGGATGTCTAATCCATCAGTAGGTTCTACCTGTACAGTTTCTGCCCAGCGGTTGGCAACTTTTTGTCGTACCGAAACGCCGGGAATACCAAGTAATTCGGTGTTGAAGTATTTTTCGAGTCCGTTTTTACCTCCTTTGGCTTCATCGGCATAAATGTCGCCAATAGTTCGCGATGCCAATGATCCGAAAGGTTTTTCCCGTCGGAATAATTCTTTGTATATCAATCCACTTTTGTTGCGTCCCAAACGGAAAAGTGGCATCTTGCGCACGTCTTTCAGTTGAGCATAACTAATGCGTTTAGGGTAGAGTGGAGCTTCTCCTCTTCCTTCGCGATATGCTTTTTTAAGCATCAATTTATATTGATCTTTTGAACGATCGCCGAAATATTTCGACAAACTCAGGGCCAACGAGTCGACGTTTTCTTTGAAAAGTTTTCCATCGTCTTTGTGTAATGCCGGAACACGCGTGTCCATATAAATATAATAGGTCGGGATGGTGCTGGCCATTAGTCTCCCATCGCTGGCAAAAATATTTCCCCGGTTGGGCTTTACCCTGATGTCGGTTTTCTTGTTTTTTTCGGCCACTTCCAACCATTTGTCTTTTTCAACAAACTGAAGAACAACGATGCGATATACTACTAATGCAAAGAGGAATAGTATAAAAAAATACACTATTCCAAAGCGCAGCACTATACTTTTACGTTTATCAGCCATTTTCTTAAGTCTCTTTTTTATTTACTTTTCTTTTTCCTCTTTAGGCGTTTCTATCACTACTGGCGGAGTGGTTGATTCATCCAGATCGATACCTCTTTCTTCTATCATTTTAAGGATATTCGATTGTCGGCTTATCCTCATTAACTGAGCCGAAATAGTAAGCGACTCGTATTTTACATCCTTAATTTTATCTTTTAGCTCTATCGTTTTTGCAAGTTGTGTCTCGCAATAAAATCTGTTGTCGACGTACATAAAAGCGAGTATTGCAATCATTATCAGCAGTCCGTACTGTTTCTGAAAAAATTTCTTCGTGAGGATATTCCCGTTGATCACATCCCGTACTGTACTGGATTTGATGTCCGAAAAATCTTCATTTCCTTTGATTGCTTCCGCTATTTTTTTGTACCAGCTCATTCTTTTTTTTTCGGTTTGATGATTTGCAGCTCTGAATTTCTATTCTGTTTCGAAAATCATTGTTTTATTTCAGCTATTCTCAGTTTTGCACTTCTGGCTCTTGGGTTTTTGCTGATTTCTTCGTCGCTCGCAACGATTACCTTATTATTCACTGCTTTCAGAGGAGAGATAATGTTTCCATAAAAATCTTTTTCAAGTTTTCCTTCGAAATTTCCGGTTCTGAAATAGTTTTTTACCAATCTGTCTTCGAGTGAATGATAGGTAAGTATTACCAGTCTTCCACCCGGATTCAGCACTTCAAGGCTCTGACGGAGTAGAGCTTCAAGCACTTCCATTTCCTTGTTCACTTCAATGCGTAAAGCCTGAAAAACTCTTGCCATGTCCTTTTTCTCCTTTTCTCTACCGAAATAGGGCTTCAGAATGTCGATAAACTGAAAGATGCTTTGAATGTTGTTTTTCTCACGTTCCTGAACAATGGTGCGGGCTATGCGGCGCGAATTGTGAAGTTCGCCATACAGATAGAACACATCGGCAAGTTGTTCCTCGGTATAAGTGTTCAGAACGGTTGCAGCTGTGAGTTTCGACTCCGTATTCATGCGCATGTCGAGTTTACCATCGAAACGGAACGAAAAACCACGTTCGGCTTCATCAAAATGATGAGAAGAAACTCCTAGATCGGCCAAAATTCCATCTACTTTATCAATGTTGTGAAATCGGAGAAAATTTTTCAGGTACTTAAAATTACTCCTTACAAAGATAAAGCGCTCGTCATCAATTTTATTTTTTATTGCATCCAGGTCCTGGTCAAATCCAAACAGTTTGCCTTTAGGTCCTAAACGTTTTATAATTTCTTTTGAGTGACCACCGCCACCAAAGGTAACATCTACATATATTCCATCGGGTTGAATATTAAGTCCATCGACGGTTTCGTTGAGTAGGGCAGGTGTATGATAAATTACTCCCGACTCATGTTGCACTTCCGGGTTGAAGGTCAACTTGCTCTCTGTACTTGTTTTCTTTTTCATTTTTTTTAACCGATAAAACTGTGTTGGTCTGTTGTTTAATTCTGATTTTGAAATTGAGCAATTGTTTAACTCAGTTTCATTGTTCTTTCTTTCAGAGTTTTAGCAAAGTCAGCTTGCGACATTTTCGATTGTTCATATCTGTTTTTGCCCCAAACAGCAAATCTGTCTATCATGCCTACAAACAATAATTCCGAATTTTCAACCGAAATAGACTGTAAGTGTCTTTTGGCAATCAATACCCTGCCCTGCGAATCAATGTCGAGCCATTCGGCGTCGGCTACAAATTGCATCAGTAGCATTTGATCTGCGGGATTCCATTCGTCGAGCGTTGCTTTTAGTTGTTCTACTTTTGCATTCCAAACGTGCTCGGGATACAGAATCATACATTCGTTTTCGGCATCTCTTCTCATTACAACTTTCTCTCTTTCTCCATCCGGAAGGAGCTTGCGATAAGCCGATGGGATGAAGATTCTTCCCTTTACATCGGCCTTTGCTTCGTATTTTCCTATAAAAGTTGACATTTGAACAGTTTATAATTTTGTAAGTGTAAAAGTATTAAAAGATTTTGATATTCCCCACTATTCCCCACAAAATATTTATCAACAGTTTCTGAACAGATGTTTTTCGTGTTATCAAGTACTTTTCAACAGTTTTTCAACATTACTTTTAAGTGCCTTTTGCTAATTCAAAGTGCTAATAATAAAGTGTATATGTGGGTGTGTTTGATTTTTGTTTGGAAATTGAGCGATGTGGTGAGATATTAATGATTGTTGATAACACTATTTTTTAATGTTAAACTAATTTGCTATGTAAAGAAACCCTCTCATTCATGATTTGCTTCTCTGTTTATTTTTTGAACCGTCTGTAATTGTCATTTTTTTTGAATCGAAGCATTTTTTGTACATTTGCAGCCGCCTGATAAAACCCGGGCGAAGGATATAAGTATGGAGAATCAGATAAAAATAGATGTGGCGCATGTGCTCAAAACAAGAGCGCCTAAAACAAAAGTGCCCCGGTTTGTTGTGAATTACCTTCGGCGAATTGTTCACGAGGAGGAATTTAATCAGTTTTTCAGCGAGAATCCCGGACTAAAGAATCTTGAATTTATTGAAGCGGCTTTTAATTACCTGGGTATGTCGGTAAGCATTGAGGGCAAAGAGAACCTTCCGCCAAAAGATGGCAGCTATATTTTCGCCTGCAATCATCCTCTGGGTGGGCTCGACGGTATTGCGGCGGGATATATTATTGGTAAAGAGTACGATGGTAAAGTGCGATTTTTCTCGAATGACTTGTTGATGTTTCTTAAACCGATGAAAGAAATGTTTGTTCCGGTGAATAAGTTTGGTGCGCAGGCCAAAGGTCATGCTGAACTGATGCGGCAATTGTACGAATCCGAAAATCATTTGGTTACATTTCCGGCGGGTATGTGCTCCAGAAAAGTGAAAGGAAAAATTGTGGATCTTGAGTGGAAAAAGAACTTTATTACCAAGGCTGTGCAATACAAGCGCGATGTAGTGCCTGTATATTTCGAAGGACGTAACTCGAATTTTTTCTATGCGCTTGCCAATGTCCGAAAGTTTTTGAAAATTAAATTTAATATTGAAATGATGTATCTGCCCGATGAAATGTTCAAGCAGCGCGGAAAGCATTTTACACTGAAAATAGGAAAGCCGATACCGTGGGAAACTTTTGATAAAACAAAATCGCAAGCCGAATGGGCTGAATGGGTTAAACAGGGAGTTTATAAAATGGCCTGATGTCTCGAATTCAGAGTAAAAAAATTAAAATATTGTCTGAAAAAGTATGTTTTCTGGCTTGTAAATGCAGAATATTTATGCTTTGAAATCTTATTCTTGATTAAAAAATAAAAAAATGAAGTATTTAACATTTTTTTTGAAATAAAATTGAAATAATGTTTGGCGGAATGAAATATTCTTTCAACCTTTGCAGAGTAAACAAACAGATAAATTTTTCATAGTTAAGGTTTAGGTTAAAATGTGCAATGGGTGGCTGTGAAGTTACCCATTGTTTTTTTAATAACTTTTTGATAATAAAAAATAACAAGTTTACAATCTGCTGAATTATGCTAATTATTTTTCCTTTTATTCGAAAATTCAAGATCAGCGGAATCACACTCTTTCCCTTCATTTTTCTGGCTTCAACTGAAATAAAACAAAATAATCAAATTGTTCAACACGAAAAAATTCATCTCCGTCAGGAGTTGGAGATGTTTGTTGTGTTGTTCTATCTTATTTATTTTTCCGAATTTTTGGTGGGCTGTATAAAATATAACGACTGTTACAAAGCTTACAGAAATATTTCTTTCGAAAGAGAGGCATTTGATAATGATTTTAATCCCGATTATCTGAAAATTCGCCGGATGTGGGCATGGTGCAAGTATTTGTAGCTCTATTGATTCCGATAAGACACCAAAGCGGCTGTTCCAAATTTATTTGGAACAGCCGCTTTTGCATTGAGTATTTTGCTGATTTATAGCAATGACTTTGGATCAAGCATGTCCTTTTCGATGTCCAAAAAGTACTTGTAAGTTCCAACTTTAAGTTCGGCACAAGCATCGTAATCGCATACTACTATTCCTTTTGGGTGCATTTGTAATGCGCTGATTGTCCACATGTGGTTAATAGGTTCTTCAATAGCGTGACGCAAAGCACGTGCTTTGTTGTGTCCGTTTACAATAATCAGTACCTCTTTGGCGTCCAATACGGTGCCTACTCCTACTGTAAGAGCTGTTTTCGGAACTTTGTTTACATCGTTGTCGAAGAAACGTGAATTCGCAATGATGGTGTCTGTCGTAAGCGTCTTCTGGCGGGTACGCGAGCTAAGCGACGATGCCGGCTCGTTAAAGGCAATATGGCCATCGGGGCCAATGCCTCCCAGAAACAAATCGATGCCTCCCACTGCTTTCATTTTTGCTTCGTATGCTTCGCATTCCGCATTGAGATCCTGAGCATTACCATTGAGAAGGTTTGTGTTTTCGGGTAGGATGTCGATATGGCTGAAGAAATTATTCCACATAAATGAATAATAACTTTCGCTATGGTTTTCGGGCAATCCTACATATTCATCCATGTTAAAAGTGATTACATGCTTGAAGGAAACCAGCCCTTTTTTATTCAATTCGATAAGATGACGGTAAACACCTAATGGAGAAGATCCTGTAGGTAAACCTAAAATATAGGGCTTTTCGGCCGAAGGCTGTGCTTTGTTAATTTTGGCTGCTACGTAGTAAGCTGCCCACAGTGATACATTCTGATAATCAGGCTGAATAATTACTCTCATGTTTTTTTAGCTTTAAATTTCAAATCAACCACAAAGTTAAGCATTTTTTTCATCATAGTATTAGTAAAAATACATAAAAGTATTTTCTGCTGTTTGGAATTAGCTCTTTTACTTGTTGTTAATGTGTGTTGGCAGGTACTTTATAAACAGGAAAAGCCGGCTTGTTACCGACTTTTCCTTTCTCTTCCTTAAAAAACTAAAATGCAAATTATTTATAAACTAAAAACCTTATTTTTTCTTTCAAGCAAATTCAGTGCCAACCCGATTTATATTTATTTTTTTTATGAAAAGTACGTTTAAACTGAAGAATAGAGTTGTTTATTAGCATTATGATATAATGTTTTAGGATCAGACAGTTGACAATAAGAAAAATTTTATTATTTTTGTATGAAAATACAAATGACTATTGTTTAAGTATTTGAATAATAATATAATAGATGATATAATGAAGAAGCTAAGTGTACTATTGCTTGCATTTTTTTTGGTTTCAGGGCTAAAAGCCGACGAAGGAATGTGGATGTTGCCTTTGATTGAGAAATTAAACATCCAACAAATGAATGGCATGGGCTGCACGCTGACTGCCGAGGAAATATACAGTGACAAAAGTGTGAGTTTGAAGGATGCTGTGGTGGTGTTCGGAAATGGTTGTACAGGTGTGGTTGTGTCGGATCAGGGAATGGTTTTTACGAATCATCACTGTGGATTTGGTGCTATTCAGCAACACAGCACTGTAGAACACAATTATTTAAAGGACGGTTTCACTGCCGAAAAGCTGGAAGACGAAATTCCAACTCCTGGTCTGACTGTGAAATTCCTGAAAAGCATTACCAATGTTACCGAGCGTGTAATCTCGCAATTGCCAGAGGATCTGCTTGGAGTAAAACGAACACAAAAACAGGATTCAATTTTGAGTGCCATCAGAGCTGAAGCCCAGAAGGATAATCATTACATTGTGCAAACAAAATCGTTTTATTCCGGAAATGAATTTTATGTATTTGTTTTCGAGGAATTTACAGATGTGCGTTTTGCGTATGCTCCTCCAAAATCAATTGGCAAGTTCGGAGCCGATACCGATAACTGGATGTGGCCCCGCCATACAGGTGATTTTGCTGTCTTCAGGGTGTACAGCGCAAAAGATGGAAAACCGGCCGCCTATTCAAAGGAGAATGTTCCTTACACTGCTAAGCGTTTTGCTACAGTCTCGAACAAAGGCTATATGCCCGGAGATTTCAGCATGATTATGGGTAATCCGGGAACGACGAACCGTTACTTATCTTCGTGGGGTATCGACTCCCGAATGAAAGCCGGTAATCAGTCGCGCATTGATGTGCGTGGCGCTAAGCAACAGGTATGGATGTCGTTTATGAAGGCCGACGAAGCGATTAATATCGCATATTCGAGCAAATTTGCTGGTAGTTCCAACTACTGGAAAAATAGCATAGGAATGAATAATGCAATTACTAAACTGGGTATCATTGAACGTAAAAAAGTCGAAGAAAAAGAATTTCTGAACTGGGTTCAACAATCCGATGCCCGTAAGCATAAGTACGGAAATGTGCTTTCGAAACTCGAGGAAGCTTATACGAAAGCATATCCTTACAGTAGAGCTGCTGCCTACCTGCGCGAGTCGCTTCTTGGTGGCGTGGAAATGCCACGTATTGCTTCGCAAATTCAACGCCTGTCCGAAAAGAATATTACAGCCGATTCTGTGATTACCGAAGCTGCCGATATTTATAAAAATTACTATGCGGCTGTGGATAAGGCTACCATTGAAGTGATGCTGGCTGAATACGAAAAGGCAGTAGATAAAGATGCTTTGCCCGAAATATATACAACTATTCGGAAAAAATTCAAAAATAATTATGCTAAATATGCAGAATACCTATTTTCGGCATCCAGTTTTAGCGATTTTGATAAATTCAAAAATGATTACCGTCGCGGGAAAGTAGATTTCAAAAATGACCCTGCACTTAAGTACTGGCGTGATATTGAGACAACCTTGAAAGAAATTAATTCAGCTGAATTGAACAATGCAAATGATTCTATAACTGATGCAGAGCGATTGTATGTAGCCGGAATTAAGGAGATGGCTGCCGAAAAGGGTGAATCGCTTTATCCCGATGCGAATTTTACAATGCGTATGACTTTTGGAAAAATCGGTGGCTATAAACCGGCTGATGCTGTTGAATATAGTTATTATACTACTACTAAAGGCGTGTTACAAAAAGAAATACCCGGAGATTATGAGTTCGATGTGCCTGCAGCATTAAAAAGTGCAATTGTTGAGAAGAACTATGGAGCATATGTGGATAAACAAACCGGAGAAATGCATGTGGCCTTTTTGAGCAACAATGATATTACTGGTGGAAATTCAGGCAGTCCGATTTTCAACGCCAAAGGAGAGTTGATCGGGTTAGCGTTTGATGGAAACTGGGAGGCCATGAGTGGAGACATTGTTTTTGAACCCGATTTGCAACGCACCATCAATGTGGATGTCAGATATATGTTGTTTGTAATGGATAAAGTAGGCGGAGCAAAACGTCTTATCGACGAACTGACAATCAAATAACCTGGTTTTTGTACTTGTAAAAATTTACCCGGGCAGCAATAGTTATAAAATGTTGCCCGGGTATTTGTTGAATTTAAGTTGTTTTATGAAACTTGAATAAGAAGAGTAGAAAATTATCGAATATCAACAAATTAATTTTGATATTCAAAAAAAAACTACTTACTTTGTCAGTATATAGTATTTTCATACAAATTAATATTTTTTTGTTCAATGAAACGAATAAAGTTGCTGTGTGTCGTCTTGTTAGTAATATTTTTTGGCAGTTTATACCAGGGAGCTGTGCTGCCTTTTATAGATGGGGTTAAATACGGGTTTGCGATCGCTCAATACGAAACAAACTCGAAAAAGTCTACCGACGATTTTTTGTTGATGGACGTGGTAGCCAAAGATGCAAATTATATGGAGTCGACGGAACTGAATGAGAAAACAGGTACTCCCGTTTTAATCCGTCCGAATAATATTTCGGTTTTGGTACATTCATTGCCCGAAAAACCGATGTGGTGGACAATCCTTCAGGTGATTTATGGAGTATTGATTATAGGGTCGCTGGTGTTGGGGGTGTGGATTCCCTTTTTGGTGGTGAAAATTCTTCGGTCTTTACAGCATTCAGAGGTTTTCGACAGAATCAATATGCACAGAATCAATAGAATTGGTCTGATTTTGGTGGCGATGGGTATAATAGGTTCCATTATTCAGTTGATTAATGTAGTCTCGGCTCAATATATGGTTGACCTCACTCATTATAGCTTTTCGTATGCAAAGATATTCGATTTCAATGCTTTAATAATGGGTGTTGTTATACTTATAATGAACGAAGTGCTCAGAATAGCGATAGTAATAAAAGAAGAACAGGATCTGACCATTTAAAATGGTTTGTAAATTATCAATAGTATGCCGATAATAGTTAATTTGGATGTAATGATGGCTCGTAGAAAGATTTCTCTGAACGAACTATCTGAGAAGGTGGATATTACGCCGGCAAATCTTTCGATTCTGAAAACCGGAAAGGCAAAAGCCATTCGGTTCAGTACGCTTGAAGCCATATGTAAAGTTCTTGATTGTCAGCCGGCTGATATACTCGAATTTAAAGACGAAGATTAATTCGTCTTGTCATTGCGAAAAAAAAGAAAAGCGAACCTCAAATCCGAAGTTCGCTTTTCTTGATAATTGAGTAAACTACTTATAGTTCCCAGGCCAGAGCGCTTGCACCCAGTACAGCTGCATCAGCTTCTTTCAAATCCGAAAACAATAATTTAATTTTTCCTTTCCACAAAGGCAGTAAATTGGCTTCCATACTTTCGCGTATCGGATCCATAATTAAATCACCTGCTTTTGAAAGTCCGCCAAAAAGTACAATAGCTTCAGGAGCGCTGAAGGCTACAAAGTCGGCGAGACTTTGACCAAGTATTTTTCCTGTGAAGGCGAAAATTTCTTTTGCAATTTCATCGTCTTGCTTGGCGGCATCGAAGACATCTTTTGAGGTAATGCTATCCACCGGAATGTTACGCAATAAACTGTCCTTGGTAGTTGATGCCAAAATCTCACGGGCCGAACGTGCTACGCCTGTAGCCGAACAATAAGTTTCCAAACAGCCATATTTACCGCAACCACATAACCTGCCATTTTCGCGGATGGCGGTGGTGTGTCCAAGTTCCCCGGCAAAGCCATCGTGGCCATAAAGAACTTTTCCATCGATAATAATACCGCTTCCAACTCCTGTTCCAAGTGTAATCATGATGAAGTTTTTCATGCCATGTGCAGCTCCGTAAGTCATTTCACCAAAAGCAGCTGCGTTGGCATCGTTGGTAAGTGCCGCAGGGATGCCAAATTTGTCCGACATAAGTTGAGCAAAAGGAATAACTCCTTTCCAGGGTAGGTTGGGTGCAAATTCTATGTTTCCGGTGTAATAGTTTCCATTCGGTGCTCCAATTCCTATTCCTTTGAATTTGTCTGCTCCTCCGGCTGCATCAATCAGTTTGATCATTTCATCATATAAATCCTGAATATAAAGATTTACATCGGTATGTGTACCGGTTTTAATAGCACTTTTCGAGATAACATTTCCGCGTGCATCGACAACTCCGAAAACAGTGTTGGTGCCTCCCATATCCATGCCAATAACATAAGGTTTTTCCATAAAATATTTTTTTAAGTGTTGTATTGTGAAAAAACAGGGATTTGAATATGCATCAAATCCCCGGTTGAGTTTTGTTTAGTTGTTATTCTACAGGTATATCTTTGTTCACGTTTTTGCAACCAATCAAAGCATACCACAGCATGTAAGCCAAGCCTGCAATGATTACAAGATAACTGGCCTGATAAGTTGAAATGTCGGCAATCCAGTTTTGAACCAATGGCAGAATACCACCTCCAACTACCATCATCATAAAAATACCTGACGCGGCAGCAGTATACTTACCTAAGCCTTCTACAGCCAGATTGAAGATGCCTCCCCACATGATAGATGTACATAAACCGCATAATACAAGGAGAAGCGCCGTTAAAGGTACCTGTACCAGGCTAAATGATGATCCTGTAAATACAGGCATCGATGTGGTAATTTCGCGAGGTAACAGAATGGCAATTGTAACAAGTAATATACCGGTTGCCGAAACAGAAGTTAACATAGCCTTGCTTGACACTTTTCCACCGATAATTCCACCGATAAACCGGCCAATTAACATCAAGAACCAATATGTACCAGCCACAAAGCCTGCAATGCCAGCTGCAACATCCGGATTTAACCCCGCTCCTTTATCGCTAATGTCGGCTAAGTAGAAATTTAAAGTACCGGGAATTCCGATCTCAACGCCCACATAGATAAAAATACCAATGGCTCCTAAAATAAAGTGACGGAAATTCCATGGAGAGTGTTTGAAAGAGGCAGCGTCTCCTGCTTTTTTAGCACTTTCGGGATCGGAGATTGGAATGAATGAAAGAATCAGAAATGCTGCTGCAAAAACTCCTAATGCAATAAAAAGTACCGGGTTGATGTTTGTGATTGTAATTTCGCCCGAAACGATACGTTCTTTTGTAATGTCTCCAATTAAAGCCCCAACAAACATAGGGGTCAGCGTACCAGCCAAAGAGTTAAATGAACCTCCAATTTGAAGTAACATATTTCCTTTGTTACCACCACCGCCAAGCAAATTCAGCATTGGGTTTACAACAGTGTTGAGCATACAAACCGAGAACCCTGCAACAAATGCACCCGCTAGGTAAACAAAAAAGTTGGCCGGGAGTGAAAATAATTCTGAGTTAACCCCAACTTTACCCGATAGAAATTGTATGAAAATTCCTAAAAAGCCAATTGCAATAGCTAAAAGAGCTGTTTTTTTGTATCCGATTTTGCTCAGGAGCTTTCCGGCCGGAATGCCCATGAATAAATAAGCAAGAAAGTTCATCATGTTTCCCAACATGCCTAAGAAATTGGACCCTTCAAAGGTGGGTTGATTTTTCCAGATTACTCCGATTGGTGCTGCAAGATTAGTCACAAACGAAATCATTGCAAAAAGAAAAATCATTGTGATAATTGCAACGATGTTTCCATTCTTTTTTTGTGTGTTCATGAAATTTAAAAAGATTAAAGTGTTAGTATTATGATTATTAGTTTTTGTTCGTGTCAATTTGACGATAAAAGTACAATTTTATTTCTATTTTAAAGATTTTTTTGCAAAAAACTAACCATTCGGGTATATAAATGCCTGCGTGTTTGCTTGCCAAGAATGCTGTGATTTTTGTCTGTGTAAATTTGCATTTCAAATTGTTTATCGGCCTCTACAAGCTTGTCGATATAAAGCATTGTGTTTTGAACATGCACATTGTCGTCGGCCGATCCGTGAACAATTAAAAGCTTGCCGTTCAGTTTATCGGCCATAGCAAGGGCAGATGTTTTGTCATATCCATCAAAGTTTTCCTGTGGTCGGCGCATAAAGCGCTCAGTATAAGCTGTGTTGTAGAGTCGCCAGTCGGTAACGGGAGCAACAGCAATACCTGCTTTGAAAATATTTTCGCCTGAACTCATCGACCATAATGTAAGTGAGCCTCCAAAACTCCAGCCCCAGATGCCTATTCTGTCTTTGTCAATATAGCTTTGTTTTCCAAGGTATTTTGCTGTTTCAATCTGGTCCTTGGCTTCGAGAATTCCAAGCTGTTTGTAAGTACATTTTCTGAATTCAGCGCCGCGGGCACCGGTTCCTCTACCATCCACACACACCACAATGTAGCCTTGTGTACTCAGATAATACTCCCAACCAATGTCCCATTTATCAAGCGCCTCCTGTGAGTCGGGACCTCCATATTGTACCTGCAATACAGGATATTTTTTGTCGCCAGAAAAATCTTTTGGTTTTAATATCCAGCCATTTAGTTTGATATTGTCGGAAGTGTTGAAGCTGAAAAATTCTTTTTTAGGCAGCTGAAGTGCATCAAAGTCTTTTTGCAGTTTCGAATTGCTTTCGATAACTCTGATTTGCACTCCTTTAGGGTTGTAAAGAATTATTTTTTCAGGAGCATCGATACTCGAAAATACATCTAAATAATAGCTATAGGTGGAGTTAAAGCTGGCATCGTGTGTGCCTTTGCCATTTGTGAGTCTTGTTTTCTTTGCTTTAGCATCTATGGCATAAATGTCTCTTTGCATGGGCGACACCTCGGCTGATTGATAGTAGAGTATCTGTTTTGTATGGTCGTAACCATAAAAATCGGTGATGTCCCAGGTACCTTTTGTGATTTGTTTGTAAACGCTCCCGTTAATTCTGTATTGATAAATATGGCGGAAACCATCCTGTTCGCTTACACCAAAGAAAAATTGATTGTCGGGTGTGAATTGTATATAATCAATATTTTGATAATCAATATAGTATTTGTCCTCTTGCCTTAGAACGAGTTTTGTTAGGGTCGATTTAGGATTTGCCATAAGCATGTCAAGGCGATTCTGATTGCGGTTGAGTTTGAAAATTGCAAGTTGATCAGCCGTATTTGTCCAACGAATGCGTGGGATATAATAATCTTGATCGCTTTCGGGCAATTGCATGAATTTAGTTGTTTTATTAAAATCATCGTAAACGCAAACGCTTACTTTAGCATTGTTTTCTCCGGCTTTTGGATACTTGAATTTTAAAAATGAAGGGTACAAATTGATGTCGGTATCAATTTGCGATTCATTTTTAAACAACTGGAACGAGAATTCGGGAATTTCAGTTTCGTTGAATTTGAGAAAAGCAAGTAATTTACTGTCGGGACTCCATGCAAAATGACGGGTAGCCTGAAACTCTTCTTCGTAAACCCAGTCGGGTGTGCCGTTGATTATTTTACCCGTTTCACCATCTTTTGTTATTGCTATTTCGGTGTTGAAGTCGAGTTTTTTCATGTACAGGTTATTGTTGCGGGCAAAAGCAATGTAGCGACTGTCGGGCGAAAAGAGCGGAACTTCCTGAGCTCCGTTTTCCGAAAGAGGCTGAAGTTCTTTGCGTTTTATGTCGTACACGTAATAGTCGGCAGTAAAAGTGCGTCGGTATCTGAAATTTATATTTGTGTACACAAGAATTTTCAATTCATTCGGGCTAAAAACGTATCCGGAGATGTTTTTTATCGGACAGTTCTTGATTTGATATATACTAAACAGTGTATCAACAGTATTGCCTGTTTTGTAGTTGTACTTTACAATCGAATTATCGTTTACTTTTGTAGTAAAGTGCTCCCCATCGGCCATCGAAATAGCTTTTTCTGATCGGGTTGATTTGAATTTTCCATCCGTAATATCATAAAGTAGATGAGCAAACGAAAATTGTGCAAGCAGTGTTAAAACAAAAATGAATGTGAAACGTTTCATTATAAAAGGAATTTATGAAATTAATTACATTTTTCAGAGAACAAATTACAAAGTCAATTTTTTAGAACGACATTATATTTTGTAATTATCTATACAAAAATAGTTCAATTTATTCTTTTTGCTTGTCGAACGGTCGAAAGTTTTTAATCCATTAACATTATTCTTTGATGCTTAAATTATTAACGATAAATTTATAGTGATATGGGACTAATTAAAGATTTCTTTTTTGCATCTCCTCGCAACGAGGATATAGGTTTGTGCTTGAGTGGCGGTGGTGCTTTAGGATTTGCTCATATAGGCGTGTTGCAGTCGCTCGAAGATCACGGCATTTACCCCGATCAGCTTGTAGGCTCCAGCATGGGAGCAATTGTAGGTGTGCTTTATGCAGCAGGATATTCTCCTTCTGAAATGCTGCAAATGATTAAAGACGATAAGCTTTATAAAGTGACTAAATTGATGACATTCAGGCCTGCATTTCTGAAGTCAGGGCTGTCAAATCACACTATTTTGCGTTCGTTGATAAAAGAACTTATTCCACACAACAGTTTTGATCAACTCAAGAAAGGGATGCATATTGCGGTTGTTAATTTATCTACGGCTGAATGGGAAATTATCAGCCGCGGAGATGAGCTTGACAAGTGGGTGGCAGCTTCGGCAAGTATTCCGGGCGTTTTTGAATCTATAAAACACAACGATATTTACTATGTGGATGGTGGCTTGCTGAACAATGTTCCAGCTCAGGGACTTGAAGAATTTTGTCAGACAATAATAGGAGTAGATGTTATTCCACATATTCCGCCGGTTGAACTCAATAAGCCTATTGATACGCTTGCTTCATCGGTGAGGGCTATGCAACATCAAAATTCACGCGAAGGTCGTGAGCTTTGTCGGTTCCTTATCGAACCTCGCGCCATAGAGAAATACCACGAGTTCAGCTTCGAGGCATTTCAGGATATTTATCAATACGGTTACAGCGCAACAACAAAATATATAGTTGAAAATCCTGAAATGATGCGCCTGAAGAAAAGCTAATTGTCAGCTGGTAAGCTGATAATAAATGTAGTACCCTCATTTTTGCGGGTGGTGAAATTGATTGTGCCGCCCGTTATCTCTATTATGTTCTTTGTTATTGTAAGTCCTAGTCCCATGCCTGTGCTTTTGGTGGTGAAGTTTGGCGTGAAAAGTTTGTCGATAAATTCATCGGCTATCCCCATTCCGTTGTCTTCTATCTCAATTACTGCTTCTTTATCGGTTTTACGTATTCTTACTTTTATCAATCCGGCTTTGTCCGAAGTTATCGACTGAATTGCATTTTTAAGCAGGTTGTTGAAAACCTGGGTCAGTTGTTCGGGGTCGGCTAAAACAGTAATGTCTTTGGATTCACCTTCGAAACTGATTTGAACTTGCTCATTGTTGTGCTTGAACAGCTGAACTACCGAATAGAGCTTTGCAGCCACATCCACTTTCGTAAAATGGGCTTCGGGGATACGGGCGAAATTTGAAAATGTTCCTGCGATCCGCGATAAATTGTCGATTTGTTCAATCAGCGTAACCGTCGATTTTTCAAAATATTCATCAAATCCTTCGCTGCCAATTTTTTTTGTTCGTTGCAATTGCTGAATGGTGAGCTTCATTGGCGTGAGGGGGTTGTTGATTTCGTGTGCTATTTGGCGCGCCATTGTTTTCCATGCTTTTTCTCTTTCGGACTGAGCGAGTAGTTTTGCACTTTTCTCCAGTTCGTCTATCGTGCGGTTGTATTGCGCCACAAGTTGTCCTATTTCATCATTGAGCTGATAATCAATTTTTTCGTTGCGATGTCCAAACCTCATTTTTTTTAGCTTATTTTCTATCATTTTCAATGGTGCCGACAGCTGTTTCCCGATAAAAATGCTCAGGAAAATGGCAAAAACAATAATAATTAGATAAATGTGAATGATGACAGATAGAAATTCTTCAATTTCTTTGCGGGTTTCTTCCTGGCTAAGAAACTGAGGAACTGCAATATATCCCAGTTGTAAGTAATCGCCGTTGTAGAAATCGGTATAACCACTCAGGTATTTTAATTCTCCAATGTGTTCGTCCTGATTAATGTTGGTGTTGCCACTAAAAAAAGGAGTTGGCGATATTTGTCGGCTTATCAGGTTCTTGTTGAAAATGAGTGGCTGCGAACTTCCAATCAGTTTACCATTATTATCGTACACATGGATGTCGGTTTGGTACATGTAGGAAAGCTCCTGTAAATCAAAGTTTAGACCTTGCGGGCTTACAGTAGATAAATCCTGACTCCAGTAATACATATCCTGAAGGGCTTTCTGAATGTAATTTTTTTTGTTCTCGATGTTTGATATCTGCTCATCTTCGTATTTTTTTTGAATGAAGTTAACCGATACATAAAAAATACCTAAAAAGCTTATTATTAATAATATGATGAATGCATACTGAAATTTTGTTGTCAGCCCGATACGGAACTTTGATTTTGTTCGGCGTCGATTATAAAGCCAGATGATGACTATGCTCAGGCAATAGAAGATAAGGAATGAATAAGTGAAATAGAGAACATAGCTGGCGAGTGTGTTCGAGTTTAGTTTGGTTATTACTATGTGATTGGCTTTGTCGGGCTGGTACACATAATACACTCTGTTTTGATAGGTGGTGCTGTAATAGTTGCTGTTTTTGGCAGGTATCCACTCTGAATTATTTGGAAAAATAGCTTTTTCAGAAGAATAAACAAGTTGCTGATTGTTGTATTTTGCTACTGCTATTTTGAGCAGGGACTGAATATCAGGAGCAGATGAAATAAGCAGGTTAGGGAAACTGTAGCTTTTGAAGTTTTTTCGGGGATAAAACTCCATATAAAGGTTCAGCGAATCTTTTTCGATACTAACAGTGGGGAAAATACCTAAATACGACATCAGGTTCAGCGATGAAGGTACAGCGTAAAAATGAGTGTTTTTTATTCTTGTGGCTTCGCTCACGATAAAGTCGTTGTACTGGTCGGATAGGGATGAGTTCCTGTATGCCACCGAGAGGCGCATTTCATATTTATTCCAAAAGCCTCTCAGATAATTTTCGTTGATGTATTTGTTGATTTTAAGTGCTGAATCGGAACTTGTTGACAGGTTTTTGAGTAACTTGTCGCTCGAAATTTGTCCATCAAGTTCTTCGAGCAGGATGTCTGCCATGCGATCATTTTCCGAACTACCATTGATATAAATGTTTTCGGCCAGAATACGATATTTGTCTTTGTCTTTTTTCTCGCCAATAAGGTAAACATTGATAATAAAAAATGATACGTACACAAGAATCCAGATAAAAGCAAAAGCATATATGCTTGTTCGCCTTTTAAATGTGTAGGCTGAATAAAAAACAACAAATATTGTAACAATTGAAATTATTATTTGAATTGCAGCCTCAATTTGGAAAATGAACAACATAATCACGGTGAAGAATACAAGTACAATGTCAATTGTAATTGATTTGTTTAGAAGATGTTGAGTTTTCAGCCAATTGTGCGTTTTGTAAAAAAGCAATGCCAAACCCATGCCCCAAATGAAAATGAACAGATGAAGTACAACGGACAAAAATGATAGATGATTGAACTGAAGTATTGGCAGCTGAATGCTCGAATGATATACAAGGCTGCTTAAAAAATAAAAAACAATAAGAAAATAAACAACGAAAAGCGTTTGAAGCAGAATGGCTTTCGTAAGCTGACGACTACTGCCAATGTTGGTACGAAAAAAGAACAAATAATTGGCTGCCAGCAAAAAAAGAGTGACAAAAGCCAAATGACCAATGGATGCCAACAACGGATTTGAAGAATATTCGAAGGATGAAAATAGTTTGTTCCAGTAAAGTAAATCCGGAAAGCTTAGCAAGAGGCTCAGCCCAACCACAAAGCCGATAAGAAGAGTAACTAAGCTGAATTGTTTTAAACTCAGGATATTGATGCCAAAAAGAACAGTGCAATTGACATAAAGGTAAAGGAACAGGAGTACAGCTATAGTGATGAAAATGAAACCGGTAAAGCCCCAAAACTCACTGTATATTTGTGTGTCGGCATTCGAAAGCGAGAATAAATAGTTGTTTTGTTTGTCAGAAACTGCATATTTGTCATTTTTGTTTCCTTCTACAATTTCTATTCTCTTGTCAAGATTAAATCCTTTACTGTAACTGTTAATCAGGTCTTTGTTCTCGTATGGATAATTGTATTTCAACAGGATGACAGCCATCAGAATTTTCGAATCGGTTATTCTCGATTTCGCGATGCAATGTGCATTGCTAAGTTTATTGTAGTGCCATCGAATGCTGTCGAAGGTAGTAATTTCGGTGGGCTCAATGTGATTATCGGACCAGAAAAGAAGTTCATTCTTTTCGAAGACAAAATAAAAGATGTCGTTATCTGAAAATTTATAATTGCTTAGCGAATCTACTGACTTGTAATTGATGATTTGAGTCAGTTGCTTCAGTGTTTGATCCGCTGCATTTTCTTTTTTTGCAAGTTCGGCAGCGAATGCCCTGATGTTTAAGCTTTGTTTTGGTGAACGGTCATAGAAAAAATTGCATAACAATCCCAATAATAAGCTTGTAATAAGAGCATAAGCTAAATACCGGTAGGTTTTTGAAATTTTCATTCGTTCTGAAATTATTATTTATTGCTGTAATTATAGATCATCATTCATGATGATAAGGTTCACCTTTCAAAATGGTGAATGCTCTGTAAAGTTGTTCGACAAAAATAACCCGTATCATCTGATGCGAAAATGTCATTGCCGAAAGCGAAATCAATCCATTGGCACGGTTGTAAATCCGTTCCGAAAATCCATACGGACCACCTACAACAAAAACCATGCGCTTGTGCGAAGCCAGCATCTTTTTTGATAAAAATTCAGAAAATGCCACCGAAGTTAATTGTTTTCCTTTTTCATCCAGCAATATAACTTCATCAGTTGTTTCAAGCTGCTTGAGTATCAGGTCGGCTTCTTTCTCTTTTTGCTCGTTTTCCGAAATGTTTTTAGTGTTTTTCAACTCCGGAATTGTAATTGTCTCAAAACTGATGTAGTGCTTTAATCTGTTTTGGTACTCTTCCTGCAACTGAATAAGACTTGAATGATTGGTTTTGCCAACGACTAAAAATGTTATTTTCATTAAAATCTAAAGTATTGTAGCTGTTTGGTTCACTATTTGTTATGTATAAAAATAAAAAAAACATTTGGCTGCAACCAATTTAATAATGTATTTTTGCAGCGCAATGATATAAATCAATGCAAATATGGTGTTTTTTAACGAGAAATCAGAGTAAAATCCGTATTTTGCGATTATTATTTCAAAAATAAAGCGTTTAATTTTCTTTGTTCTTGAACTAATATAAAGATTAATAGTGAAATAACATTTATTTAAGACTTTCGGATTCAACATAATTTTATGAATGACATTTTTTTTAAAGTGTTTGTAATTAAAATTTTCAAAAAGTCTTTTTAAATCTATAAACGATATGAAAACAATAAAATTAGTTTTGTTAAGCTTTCTAATGCTTTGTGCATTGCCTCATGTAGCTGCTCAATCATCCGAAGTTCCGCCCGAAATCATCTCGGCCTTAGACAAAGGAGATGCCGGAAAGCTTTCTGCTTATCTGAATACCAACGTGGAGCTCGTGGTCGGAAACAAAAATGATGTTTTCAGCAAACAGCAAGCCTCCGGAATTATTACCGATTTTTTCAGAACAAACAAAGTGAGCTCTTTTCAGTTACTTCATAAGGGAAACAAAGAAGCAACAAGTTTTGCTATAGGCGAAATTAAAACAAACACAGGTAACTACCGCGTATATGTGCTCACCCGTAAATTGGGAAATCAAACTGTAATTCAACAACTCAGAATAGAACTTTCAAATGACTGATAACTTAGAACAACTTATTCCGCTTTGGTTTGCCGAGGATATTGGCGACGGCGATCACACAACACTTTCGTGCATTCCTTCGGATGCGATGGGAAAATCGCAGTTAATTATCAAAGAAAACGGAGTGCTTGCGGGCATTGCCATTGCACGCGAAATTTTTAAAGCTTTCGATCCGGAACTTAAAATGACAGTTTTTATTCAGGATGGAACAGAAGTGAAAGTAGGCGATGTGGCTTTTGTGGTAGAAGGGAAAATACAATCCCTATTGCAAACAGAGCGACTGATGCTGAACATAATGCAGCGTATGAGCGGTGTTGCTACGCGTACCCGCGAGTATGTGAAACTGCTCGAAGGTACTAAAACAAATGTGCTCGATACCCGCAAAACAACTCCGGGACTTCGTTTGCTCGAAAAAGAAGCTGTGAAAATTGGTGGTGGTGTTAATCATCGCATTGGCTTATACGACATGATCCTTTTGAAAGACAATCATGTGGATTTTGCAGGCGGCATTGATAAGGCCATTCTGCGTGCCAAAGCTTATTTGCAGAGCAAAGGGAAAGATCTTAAAATTGAAATCGAAGTACGTAATTTTGATGAACTTTCGCAGGTAATGTCCATTGGAGGAGTCGATCGTATTATGCTCGATAATTTTTCGGTTGAAAATACGCGTAAAGCGGTTGAAATAATTAACGGAAAGTATGAAACCGAATCATCGGGTGGAATCACTTTCGAAACTTTGCGGCAATATGCGGAATGTGGCGTAGATTATATTTCGGTAGGCGCATTAACCCATTCGGTTAAAAGCCTTGATATGAGTTTTAAAGCTATTTAACAGGATGATATTACAATCTAAAAAAGCGATAGCATCAGGATGGGTGTTATCGCTTTTTTAGTTTTATGGCATTTCGCGGCTAAGTCTCAATCTTCCTCGAGCATCATGTACTCGTCAATAATTCGTCGCACCTGTTGCGGGGTGACACGTCCGTACACTTTTTCGCCAATTGTTACCACAGGCGATAAACCGCAAGCGCCTACACAGCGAATACAACTCAGACTAAAAATCCCGTCGTTGGTTGTTTCGCCAACTTTAATGTTTAATCTGCGTTTAAATTCTTCCAAAACAAGTTCTCCGCCCCGTACGTAACAAGCTGTACCAAGGCATACTGAGATTTGGTATTTCCCCTTGGGAAGCATGCTGAAAAAGGAGTAAAAAGTAACCACTCCATACACTTTCGACGCCGGAATTTGTAATTCTTTTGCAACAGCTGATTGCACTTCGGGTGGTAAATATCCCAATTCATGCTGCAACTCATGTAAAACATTGATCAGTTCATGTGCATCGTTTCTGAAACGTTTACAAACGCTTTTAATAAGTACTTCAGCGGGTTCAGTTAATTGTATTGTTGCCATAATTGCTGTGTTTTTTTTCGAAATTTTTATCCCAATTTGAAAATGAAGGTGTTCATTTTATTTCTTTCCGTTCTTTCTGTCAAAATAAACTGTATGCAACAACTTGTGTGCTTTTTCACTCATAGGTTTTCCAAGAAATTCATTATAGAGCTGAATAATATATGGATTTTCGTGCGATTTTCGTATTGTTTTCAGTTCATCCTCACGATACAGCGCTTGTTGACGTTGAAGCAATATTTCCGAATGGCCATGATGATATGGTTGACCGCCTCCACCAATGCAGCCACCGGGACAGGACATGATTTCTATGGCGTGATAATGACTTTTTCCCGATTCAATTTCATTCAGCAACTTACGGGCATTTCCCAGACCATGTGCTATGCCAATGCGTACATCTACACCATCAAAATTAATCACTGCCTCGCGCAGGCCTTCCATGCCACGCAATTCGGAAAATTTAACACGTTCTAATGTTTTACCGGTCTGAATTTCGTAAGCCGTTCGTACGGCAGCTTCAATAACGCCACCGGTGGTGCCAAATAAAACACCTGCTCCCGTTGATGCTCCTAAAGGTGCATCAAATTCTTCTCCGGGCAGCGATTGTAAATCAATATTGCATAACTTGATAAGTCGCGATAGTTCCCTGGTGGTGAGCACAATGTCTACATCCGGATTCTCATCTACGAAAAATTCATCTCTGCCGCGTTCGTATTTTTTTGCAACACAGGGCATAATGGAAACCACGACCATATTTTTTCGATCGATGCCAAGCTTTTCGGCAAAATAAGATTTGGTTATGGATCCAAACATTTGCTGAGGCGAACGGGCTGTGGATGGAATGTCAATTAATTCGGGGAATTGATGTTCGATGAATTTCACCCACGCGGGGCAACAGGAAGTAAGAATAGGAAGTTTCACCGATGTGTCTCCTTTGAGGTAGGCGTTCAGTCGGCGTAGAAGTTCGGTCCCTTCCTCCATAATTGTAAGGTCGGCTGCAAAATCGGTATCGAAAACATAATTAAATCCCAAACGACGTAGTGCAGCAACCATTTCTCCAGTCACCAGCGATCCCGGTGCATATCCGAATTCTTCTCCCAAAGCGGCCCTCACTGCAGGAGCTGTCTGCACGACTACTGTTTTTTCCGGATCCGCGAGGGCCCGAATAACAGCTGCTGTTTCATCCACTTCAGTTAGTGAGCCTGTAGGACAAACAGCAAGACACTGACCACAAAAAGTGCATTCGGAATGCATTAAATCGTTTTGAAAAGCAGGAGCAACTACCGAATGAAAGCCGCGTTGCACGGCGCTTAAAACGCCTACTGTTTGCACTTCGTTGCACATCATTTCGCAGCGCCGGCACATGATGCACTTGTTCGGATCGCGTATAATAGAAGGAGAGTTATCCATTTTATATGTAGATTGTTCTCCCTGACAATGAATTTCGCGAATGCCGAGCCGATGAGCCATGTGCTGTAGTTCGCAATCGCCCGATTTGGCACAGGTCAAACATTCAGCCGGATGATCGGAGAGGATAAGTTCCATCACAGTTCTTCGCGCATTGATGACCCGCATCGAATGGGTTTGAATGATGCTACCTTCGCTCACTTTGGTGCAACAGGCAGGAGCCAGGTTGCGTTGTCCGCTTATTTCTACAACACATATTCGGCAACCTCCGGGTTTATTTTCGATGTTCATGTCGTGTAACTTCATGTGACATAGAGTGGGTATGTCGATACCTACTTTTTCGGCGGCTTCAAGTATTGTTGTTCCTTCGGTAACTGATACTGGCTTTTGGTCTATCGTAAGTTTTATCATAATAAGTTTTCTTTTGATAAAATTGGATGAAAGGCACTTTAGCAATGGATGAAATTATTGTTTTAATCTTACTCCTTTTTATTCTACAAGTATGGCTTCATATTTACATTTTGAGAAACAAATGCCACATTTTATACATTTATCCTGGTCAATATTGTGAACTTTCCCTTTTTCTCCACTGATGGCTTCCACCGGACAATTGCGAAAGCAAAGCGTACACCCGGTACAATTATCGGTAAGTATTGAGAATGAAATCAGATTTTTACATTGTTTCGATGGGCATTTTTTCTGTTTTACATGCGCTTCGTATTCGCTGTAAAAATTGGCCATAGTGGAAAGGATAGGGTTGGGAGAGGTTTGTCCGAGTCCGCAAAGCGAAGTGTCTTTTATTACATTCGACAATGATTTTAAACGAATTAAATCCTCCTCTGTTCCCAGACCTTGAGTTATTCTATCCAATATCTCGTGCAATCGTTTATTGCCTATTCTGCAAGGCGCACATTTGCCACACGATTCCTCTAATGTGAAGGTGAGGTAGAATTTTGCAATAGAAACCATGCAGTCGTCTTCGTCCAGTACTATCATTCCGCCCGATCCCATCATGGAGCCTGCCGCTATCAAATTGTCGTAATCGATAGGAGTGTCCAGAAATTTTTCGCTCAGACATCCACCGGATGGGCCTCCTGTCTGCACTGCTTTAAATTTCTTGCCATCTTTTATACCTCCTCCAATATCATAAATAATTTCGCGCAGGGTTGTGCCCATCGGGACTTCAATCAGACCAACATTGTTGATTTTACCTGCCAGTGCAAATACTTTTGTTCCTTTCGACTTTTCGGTACCGATAGCGCTGAACCATTCCGCACCTTTGTTGATTATTACAGGGATATTTGCAAAAGTCTCTACATTGTTTACGTTTGTGGGTTGGCCAAGGTATCCTTCAGTCGAAGGGAAAGGAGGTTTGAAAGTGGGTTCGCCTCTACAGCCTTCCATCGAATGGATGAGCGCGGTTTCTTCTCCACAAACGAAAGCTCCGGCGCCATAGCGGAGTTCAATTTCGAAATTAAAATCTGTACCTAAAATATTTTTACCAAGCAATCCTGTGTCGTCAGCTTGTTGTAGTGCTCTTTTTAAACGTTTGATGGCCAAAGGGTATTCGGCTCGAATATAAACAAGTCCTTTGTCGGCGCCGATGCAATAACCGCAAATGGCCATGGCTTCAATTACAGAATGCGGATCACCTTCGAGGATGGAACGATCCATAAACGCCCCCGGATCTCCTTCGTCGGCATTGCACACTACGTATTTTTGTTTGCTGTTAGCCGATTTTGTAATTTCCCACTTTAGCCCGGTTGGGAAGCCTCCACCTCCTCTGCCTCTTAAACCTGATTTTTTTATTATTCCAATTACTTCAGTGGGGCTTAGTTCGGTAAGGCATTTGGCAAGGGCAGTATATCCATCGCGGGCTATATATTCTTCAATATTGTCAGGATCGATGTTGCCACAGTTGCGCAATGCAATGTGATACTGTCGTTTATAAAAGTCCATGTCTTTGGCCTCGGTTACTCTTTTTTTTGTTTCGGGATGGATATAGAGCAATCTTTCCACCTTCTGCTTGTTAATGATATGCTCCTGAATAATTTCAGCAGCATCGTCGGGCGAAACCTGGACGTAGAATGTGTTGTCGGGTGATATTTTTACTAAAGGACCTTTTTCGCAAAACCCAAAACAGCCGGTTGATACTACCTGAATTTCGTCGGATAGCCCCCGGGCGATGAGTTCACGTTGCAGGTTTTTTCGTAGTTGCTCCGATTCCATCGAACGGCAACCTATTCCTCCGCATACAAATATGTGTTGATGAGTCATACCTTCAGGAGTTTAAGAAGTTAAATAACAAGCTTTCTGTTTCAATCTGAAAATAGAATCCGATATCAGACTGTTTTGTAGCTGGCAGGTATTATGCCATCAATCAGTTGATGCTGAATTATATATTTCTCGATAATTTCGTGTGCCTTAGCGCTGTTTACAAAGCCAAAAACTACCGGTTCTTCGCCTGCTAAAGTAATTTCGACTGTAGGTTCGGCATAGCAGTAGCTCATGCAGCCTGTTTGGCATACGATTGCATTTATTTTTTGCCGTGCAAGTTCCTGTACGAAATAGTCGTAGGTTGCTTTGGCGCCCGAGGCTATGCCACAAGTAGCCATAGCTACCTTGATCACAATTGGTTTTTGCGATGGGAGAGCATTTTTTGAATTTGATGCAAGCGAGGATTGTTGCTTAAGTTTCTTTAAATCAGCAACTGATGTGAGTTTTTTCATAAAGTCGATGTTATTAAGTTATTAAATCATCCGACTGATTATGATACATTTAAATCGATTTGAAAAAATATATCTGATTTATGCTGTAAAGATGCAAAATAATTTCCATTGATTAAAGAAATATTTCTTTATTTTTTCGGGTTTAACACAGCAGGTATTTTTCTTCTCCTGTAAATGATTAAGTCATGGGTTTACTTCTGGTTTTTCGGGTATAACAAAAGCAAACGACTCATAGATATGAATCGTTTTTTACATTTTTGAAAAATACAGTTATTCTGAAATTACAAATTGCTTGTGCGAGAGCTTGTAAATGAGTGGTTTATCAGCGAGTAAATCAGCAATAATTTTTTTGTCTTCGATACTTAAAAAGTCAACTAAATGATTTTTAACTTCGATTGAAGATCCAATTTTTGAAAACGCGAAGGATAAATAACTGTTGTCCAGATGTTTGTTAAGCCAATCAGAGTCAATTTCAGAATGCCCGTTTTTTTCAGGAATCAGCCATTGTTTTGCTGTGGGGAGATTCGTGAAAAGCGTCATTGGTTGCCAATTCAGGCTATAGAACTGGATTGTAGATAGGCGTACAGGTTGAAGAGATGTGTTGATAATGGCAACAAAGGCTGTACCGTTTTCTGTTTCAAAAATCTTTAATTCAGTCAGGCTATTTTTTGTTGTGTTAAATGTAATGAGTTGGTTGATTGAATCGTAATGTTGTATTGAAACGTATACGTTGAATTTGTTTTTTACGCTGTCGCGGCGGTTTAGCTTGCTGTATTCGAGCATTTCAAAACGCTGTTGCTTCGATAACGTGGGAACTATTTTGTCGGGCATCGACAGGAATAAATCTCCAACTTTTTGAGCATTTGCCGAAAATGAAATTGTGCAGAGAAAGGCAAAGAGAAGTGTTCTTGTAAGGATTATGTTGTTATTCATTTTTTTTCTTTTTTGTGATTCCGGTAATTATTTTCCAGTAATAATTCAGCATTTCGCCCACGCTTTCAAAATCTTCTTTGTAAATTAAACCAAAACCCTGCGTTGATTTAGCTTCCTTTAGTTGTGCTCTGTCTATGGTGTGGCTGTAGGCCTTGGCGCGAAGTTTTCCGGATTCTATTAATAAATATTCCAGATCAAAGTCGCCAATGAATTTACTTGCGTTGGTGGATGTGTTTACATTTTCGTTTCTGTAACCAAATTCGCCATTTAAAATAATTCGTTTGTTCTGATAATTTAGTTGTGCTTTTACTTCGCCGGTTTGTAATTCCGATTTTTGCCAATCAACGCCTAGCGAAAGGTTGTTTGTGTTTAAAGACTTTTGAATAAGGTTGTTAAGGTGTGCGCTAAAGGTGGATACCGCAAACGAAATCGTGTTGTTCAGTCCGGTATTTCCTTTGTTGTCGGGCGTGTAGAATTTGCTCAACACCAACAGGTAAGCTATCTGCCGGTTCATCATTTCTTCGGTGTTTATTATGCTGCGCACGCGTTGCTTCATACTTTCGTCGCTCTGAGGCAGGTCAATTTCAAACTTAATCGTTGGTTTCATTAGATTTTCGGAGAGGTTGAGCACGCAGTTCACCGGAACGCTTCCGCGATTGGTGGATGAGCTTACATCTTCGAGTAAATCGCTCAGCGAAGCTGTCAATGGATAAATAGCTCTTATATCTACCTGAGCATCAAATGGATTTCCTGTCCATTGAATGGTACTTCCTTTATCAATCTTAAATTCCTTTCTGATCACAGTTTGCAGCGTGAACAAGTAGGAACCAGCATCAATAGCGTAAGTTCCATAAAGTTTCATGTCCGAAAAGCTATCGAACTGAACACGCAGGTTACCGCTACCTTTTCCTTTAATGGCATCGCCGCCTTTGGGATCAATGATGAGTTCTAATTCTGCATCAGGGGTAACATCAATTTTCATATCAACAACGACATTGAAATCGCTGCCGGTTTTTTTAGTCTCAATTTCCCTCTCGGCTCTGGTTCTTGTGTTTATAAAATTGATAAAACTATTGTCCGAAGCCGACGAAGCGCCTCCCATTTGAATGTAACACTTGGTTTTAGGTTGGGATATGGCGTTAATCGAAATGACTGCTTCTTTTGTGTCACCCTGAATATTGACTGTTCCGGTGGCGTAAGCTCTGCCGAAGAAATAATCGTTGTCGCTCGAACGGGTATTCATCGCCAGTATTTTTTTACCGTATACATCCACATTGTATTTCATGTTCTGAAACATTCCACCATGGGTAATTAATCCGGTCATATTTCCCTGATTTTTTTCCTCATCGTAAATCTTCATGTTCCGGATGGCAATTGTATTACGGGTAAGTCTTACTGTGTCGTTAAAGAAGTAGGTGGTGTTTAGCATCTTAATTGTCGCTTGGCCCTTGTCTACAAAAATATTTCCTTCAAAACCAAGGTTTTTGGTTCGGCCATACATTCTGAATTTACCATGCCCGAAACCTTTAACGTTTTGTGCTACACTCTCGAAATAAGTATTTAAAAAGTCAATACTCAACCCTTTGGTATCGAAAGTCAGGTCAAGCGAATCGTTTTTTGGAACATATATACCAGTGGCGGTGGCTAAATTCTTTTCGTTACTGTCGTATATATCAGCGCCTAGTAATAATTGCTTGTTTTCGTTGTCCCAGGTCGAATTTATTTTTGTGTCACCTATTAGTTTGTCGTTGATCAATAGTTTTTTTACATCAAGTTTTGCCAATAAAACAGGTTGTTTGAGTAAACTTATCAATTCGGCTTTGCCGGTAACATGGCCTCCAAAACTAATTCCTTTCAGTTTCAGCACTTGCATTACATAATCAACATCTACTTCTTTCATTGAAACTGTAACGCCATCGGTTAAGTTTTGTGACACTTTTCCGTCGATATGTATAAATTGTTCTTTGTTTTCGAATCTGAAATTATCTATGGCTATTGTTTTGTCCGGGTTTAACGCTATTTTCGAAGCGCGTATATCCCAAATTGAATCCGAAATAATGACCTGAGTTGGCAAAATATTCATTTTTACGGCCAACTTATTGTCAACAGTGCTGAATTTTGTTACCGTTTGAAATTCGCCTGCATTTGTAATTTTATTTGAGTTCTGCCAACCTAACTGAGTTGTTACTGAGTCTTTTGCAGCCGAAGCAAAGAGATAAAGTCTTGTGGATCCTTTTCTGTCGGGCATTTGAGCACGGGTGGTCAGTTTAAGTTGTTGTTGCTGATTTTCAACACTAAATGTTATGTTTTCAAATGCTTGTTTTCGGGTTCTGAATTCTGCAAAATTGCCATTTATATTTATTTTATTCAGCCTTTCGTCTATCGACCCTTTTATCGTACTTGTCCTATTTAACTTATAAGGGAGGTTTAGTACATCCGAAATTTCAGCTGTATTTTCAATCGTCAGATCAATATCAATATGATTCTGAGTTTTTGCGTATTTCTTAGTCGATACTGCCAGCGCTGGTAAATAGTACTGAATAATTTTATTGATTGTACTGTTTACATTACTGTATTTAAAATTACCTGAGAACGAACCTTTAACATAATCAGAATTGATAAGGAAGTCGGTATTGTTTTCGGTTGTATTGCTTGTAAATTCTATTTTGTTTACGTTCAGGGTTTTGTTTGCATTTGTAAGTTTTATGCTGTCGAAAACAATATTCCCGTTTATGTTGTCCGGGGAATTTCCAATCATGTTTGTCTTTCCCGAAAAGGAGAGCAGCGCCCCGGGATATGTTTTTATAAGATGCAGTGCATGTGGATTTGCATCTTTCACATCCAGTTCGAAATCGAATACAGGTAATTTTTTTGTGAGGTCAATAACTCCCTTAAAATCTGCATTTATATTATCGTCGGTTAGTTTTATGGCGCCATCAAATCCTGTTCCATCGTATTTTCCATCCAGCGCAATGTCACGGTAAACGTATTGGTTGAAATCAATTTCGTTGACGATTGCTTTTACATTTCCCCGAACGGCCGCACCTGTTTTTTTAATTCCATTGGTGTTGAAACTAAAGGATGCTTTCCCTAAATTTTTGTTTGATAACAGCCTCCCCAGTTCGAAGTTGTTTGATTTTACAGTCCCGTTGTATTTCAGATCTTTGAGCTTATTTTCGAGCTGTACGAGTATGTCTGTGGAGATGCTTCCCAAATTAGTTTTCAGGTTTCCATAAGCCACCAGGTTGCTAAGAAAGCCCGAAATATTTCCTTTGTAGATGACAGTTCCAAGTTGGTTCAGTTCTTTGGGAAGAACGAATGGCTTTTTAGTTAAGCCTGAAATAATGTCCTGTATATCCCGCTTGTCGGCTTTCAATTCGTTTACCTGACCATAAATAAAGGTTTCGTTGATATAAGGCAGACCGCTTAAATCAAGATCGGCATTTAACGAAAGCGATTTGCCGTATTTGAGCTCCATCTTTTTAAAACGCAAACTTGAAATGCGCCCGGACACCTGTCCTTTCAGGGTCACCACATGTTTATAGGCATTTTTAAACTCTGGAATAAATGCAGAAAAATCACCGAATGATATGGATGAGTTGTTGATAGGGGCATTCCATTTTACTTTTTCGACAAAGTGTTTAAAGTCGGATAAACTATCATATTTCAGCTCAATATCAGTAAGATTTAGATGCGAAGCCGGTAGCAGTAATTCGATAAACTGAATTTTGGCTCCTTTTGTTGAAGCCTGCAATTGCGTTGACAGTTTTTTAAGTGTGAATCCTGATCTTTCACGCAAACTCAGCGATTTTATTTCGGCACTTAAAGTGTCTTTACGCAACAGATGCAGAATGATGTCTGCATTGATGTTCGATATTTGCAGACTGTCCGGGTTAAGTATTGATGCATTTAACGTGGGTTTTCCGTTTTGCTTCGAATAACTGAAACGTGAATTTTTTATTTTCAGATGGTCGATTTTGTATGTAATTACAGATGAACTCTTTTTCTTCGGCTTTTGAAATGCTTTGATAACGAAGTCCAGATTTGTATGCCCTGTGGTGTCTACTTTCAGATTCCCGTATAAATTTCTGAATTCTAAGCCTGTAAAGATTATTTTTCCATTCAGTATTGCCCTTAGGTTGAAATTGGCTTTCGTTTCGTCGACATATATCAAGGTGTCGCGTTCCATATCCTGAATATACAAATCATTTAATTTCACAGAATTAAATAATTTATATTCGATTTTACCTAAGGTGACTTTTGAATTTAATCTGAAGGAAAGTTCCTGAGTAATTGATTGTGCAATGAAATTCTGTATGCTGCTATTGCTCAGCAGTATAGGAATTGTTGCAAGCACCAATAGAATACTGGCAACAAAGATTTTGAGTATTTTAGCCGTTTTTTTTATACCTTTGACCATTATTTTACAAAAGTAAAAAATAATTTGCGATTTTAGTTATCGAACATGGTTTTGAAAGCCATTTTTTAGAAAAATGCCTGATGAAACTTTTCGGTTTTTTGTTTGTATCAATTATCATTCCGTTTTTTTAATGAGTTCTATTATTATTTTGGGTATAGAGTCATCGTGCGACGATACATCGGCGGCTGTTTTAAAGGATGGCGTGTTGCTTTCGAATGTTACTGCCAACCAATCGGTACATGCTGCTTATGGTGGCGTGGTGCCTGAGTTAGCGTCGCGCGCTCATCAGCAAAATATTATTCCGGTTGTTCAGCAGGCGCTTCAAGATGCAGGTGTCAACAAAAGCGATCTTTCGGCTATTGCTTTTACCCGGGGGCCTGGTTTGCTGGGTTCGTTGCTTGTGGGTGCCTCCTTTGCTAAAGGTTTTGCGCAGGCACTGGATGTGCCATTGATTGATGTGAATCATTTGCAGGCACATGTGATGGCGCATTTTATAAGTCAGGGAAAGGCTGGTGAAAAATTTCCCGCTTTTCCATTCCTTTGTCTTTTGGTTTCGGGAGGAAATTCTCAAATCATAAAAGTGGATGCCTATGATAAAATGGAAGTGATTGGCCAGACCATCGACGATGCTGCCGGCGAAGCCTTTGATAAATGTGCTAAGGTTATGGGATTGCCTTATCCGGGTGGTCCGTTCATCGATCGACTTGCCAAAACCGGCAATAAGGATGCTTTTGTTTTCAGCAAGCCACAGATTCCGGATTACAATTATAGTTTCAGTGGGTTGAAGACGTCTTTCTTGTATTTGCTGCGCGATAAAGAAAAGGAAAATCCAGCTTTTGTATCAGAAAATATAAATGACTTGTCGGCATCGCTGCAATATACGGTGGTGGAAGTGCTTATGAACAAACTTCGAAAGGCAGCAAAGGATTTGAATATAAAACATGTGGCATTGGCTGGTGGCGTGTCGGCCAATTCGGCTTTGCGCGAAGCTTTTCAGCTTCATGCAGTCAAATATGGTTGGCAAATTTATATTCCACCCTTTGAATTTACGACAGATAATGCAGCAATGATAGCGATTACAGGACATTTTAAATACCTGAATAACGATTTTTGTTCTTTGGATAAAGTGCCTTTTGCACGTGTAACAAACTTATTGTAAGTGTCTGCCCGAAATGAAAAACAGATTTAAAGTCCCCGAAAGTATTGAGCCTTATAGCGGAATTATTTATTTCGTTGTGTTGCTTATGCTGTCTCATTTCTTCTGGAAATTTACAGTAATAGGCAACGAAACAGAGACTGTTGTTACTTTTTTTGGAATGAATATATCTGCACCTTTTAATTTTATGGCCGATCATGTGGCCAGGGTTACGGCATGGTTACTCGAAACAATGGGTTATGCCATAAGCCTGAGTGCCGATAATGTTGTACGTCACAATAACAATGTGGCGGTACATGTGGTATGGGCATGTACCGGATTGAAACAGGCCTATATATTTGTTTGTATTATTGCGTTTTACCGTGGAACTTTAAAGGATAAGCTTTGGTTTATTGCGTTGGGTTTGGTGGTGGTGTATGTGTTCAATATCTTCAGAATTGTTGTGATCACTGCGCTTATAAAAGAACATCCTGAATGGTTTTATATTTTACACGAACATGTGTTTAAATACCTGTTTTATGTAATTATTTTCGGAATGTGGATTTATTGGGAAGAAGTTGTTTCGAAAAAAAAGGTTCAATCCTCCAAAAAACAGGTGGATTGAACCCCGAATGTTTTCTGCTTTCTTCGTTTTAATAAATCTTCGTCTTCTCTCCTCTAAGTACCCTGAGCCCTGCAGTTGCTAGTGCTTCCATTTCGTCTTCGCCGGGATACACTACCAAATGTGCAAGGGGTGAAACCATTTTTTTAATCGTATTCACTACAAATTGACTGTTGGCAATGCCTCCGGTGAGAATAACTGCATCTGCTTTCCCTTCGAGTACAGCGAGCATTGCTCCAATTTCTTTAGCCACATTGTAGGCCATTGCTTCGAGTACCAGTCTGGCTTTTTCATCTCCTTCGGTCATGCGTTGGGTGATGATTTTTACGTCGCTTGTACCTAAATGTGCCACTAAACCTCCCTGACCAACCAGCATTTTTTGAAGCTGACTTTTGCTGTATTTCCCATCGAAACAGACTCTTATCAATTCTCCGGCATCTATCGTTCCTGAACGTTCGGGCGAAAAAGGTCCGAATCCATCCAATGCCTGGTTTGTGTCGATGACTTTGCCGTATTTGTGTGCAGCCACCGAAACACCTCCACCTAAATGAGCGATAACAAGGTTCAGCTTGTCGTAAGTAGTGCCCAATGAAATGGCATATTTTCGACCAATTGCTTTGTGGTTAAGCGCGTGAAAAGTGGAACGGCGTGGGAATAAGGGATGTCCGCTTACGCGTGCAATGTCGCTCAACTCATCCACAGTGACGGGATCAGTAACGAAAGCCCGACAATTGGGGATCTGCCCGGCAATTTCGAAAGCGAGCGGCGCCCCAAGGTTACTGGCATGTTGTCCGGCCATTTTCAGGTCTTCTATCATTTGCTCCGTAACTTCATAAACGCCTGATTCTATAGGGCGCATCAAGCCGCCTCTTCCTACCACAGCCGATAAATCGTTGAGGTCAAAATCATCGTCGGCAAGGCGTTTTAAAATGATGTTTTTTCTAAAGTCATATTGATCGAAAACATTTTTAAATCCTGAAAGGTCGTCGTTGGAGTGACGAATGGTATGGAGGCTCAGTAAGTTTTCATCATCATAAACAGCTATTTTAGTCGATGTGGAACCCGGATTGATGGATAGAATTTTGTACATATTCTTCGGTTTTTAATGTAGTGTGTACTTGTTAGCCTGGCGAAATCTGCTTTGCTTTCTCTTTTTTTACTATTATTTCGTTCGTCCCGGGTTTTTAGCGATAAAATCTTTCCAACCTGTGTATGCACTTTCGCTTGTAGGTCTGCCGGCTTGCAGAAAATGGCAATAAGCAGCAGCAAGTCCATCGGTAGCATCAAGTTGAGGCAGCATCTCCCCGGACGAAATATTCAGGTATCGTCGCAACATATCGGCCACCTGATCTTTCGATGCCCGGCCATTTCCGGTGATGGCCATTTTAATTTTGAGTGGCGCATATTCGGTAATGGGTAAATCCCGGTACAATGCAGCCGACATTGCTACGCCTTGTGCGCGTCCGAGTTTTAGCATCGACTGAACGTTTTTTCCGAAAAATGGTGCTTCGATGGCCATGCAGTCTGGGTGAAACTCATCAATCAATGACAAGGTACGCGAAAAAATTTTTTGAAGCTTAAGATAATGGTTGCTGTATTTTTTCAGATCGAGAATCCCCATGACCAACATTTCAACTTTATTCCCCGTCACCTTGATAATTCCATACCCCATGATGGTGGTTCCCGGGTCGATTCCCAGTATGATAGTTTCTTTTTCCATTTAGTTGATCAGCTCAAGAACTGTTGAGAAGAAACTTACTTCGCTTCCGAATGCCGCCGAGCAGCTGTTCTGAAATGACGAAGCATTTTCCTTGTGCCAGTTCAGTAGCGTTTGCATGTCGGCGATATGGAATTGTACTGAGTAGGATGTGCCTTCATCGTCCTCGCTGCCTACTATTTTTGTAATTTGAGGCTTGGCAAAATTTCCGGATGCAAGCATAAACGGGATATGTTGCTCTTTGATCCAAATGATCCAGTTCTCGTTTTCTTTTGTTGATACTTTATATGTGGTGTTGAAAATTAGCATTTTGAATGTTTTTAGTATTTGTTTTTTATAAAATCAAATTGTTGTTGACTTAATAATTATTGCTTTTGATAATTTTGGTTTTTAAAGCAAATAAGTTAAATAATTATTTTAAAAAATTCTAAGCAAATGTACATATATTTTCCAAAACTTCCTTATCTTTGCAGCGCAAATTCAAAATCAAGTTTTGGGGGTTTAGCTCATCTGGCTAGAGCGCGACACTGGCAGTGTCGAGGTGACCGGTTCGAGTCCGGTAATCTCCACTTGATACAAAAAAAGGTTGTCTTCAAAAAAGACAACCTTTTTTTTGTGGAATTTAATCTCCCTTATTCAAAGTGGTACAGAAAAATAATTCCGGCTTCGAGTGCCGGTTTTTTACTATCCTTTATTTCGAGCGTGGCAAAAATTTCAGCTTTTGTCGTTCCTCTCAGATTAACAAGCGACTTGAGGGAAGCCCTACAGCGTACTTCGCTATTGACTGTAACTGCCTGCATGAATTTTAATTTTTCAATTCCATAGTTTACAGTGAGTTTCGAATTTCTTACATCGATAATCTGATTCCACAAATAGGGTAGCAGCGACAGGTTGAGATAGCCGTGAGCGATAGTCGCTTTAAAAGGGCTTTCTGTTTTGGCCCGTTCAGGATCGGTGTGTATCCATTGATGATCGTGAGTGGCATCTGCAAACCTATCGATCTGGTCCTGGGTTATTTTAATATAATCGGATGTTCCCAGTTCTTTTCCTACGTACTGACTGAACTCATCAAAATTATTAATTATAATCTGGTTCATGAAGAGAATTAATTTTTATTGTTGCACATTTACTTTCTTAATGTGCAAATATAGAACTTTTAAATTTAACAGGCAAGTTTCTCCACTTATTTAATTTTTATTTGTAATTGCGCTGAATGCCTTTATGCAGATATGCACAACCCGGATTTGTTGCGAAATAATTACACTATTTCATCTTTTTTCCAAGTCTTTCCACCTCTCTTAGCCAGCTCTTTATTTTATATTCCTGAGCTGTTTTTACAGGCCCAATGGATGTTATTCTTACAGGTTTCACACCGCAGGCTCCGAGTATATTTCTTTTCATCGAAATATGTCCTGTTTGTCCGTAACGGAAATAGAAAGTGAACTTTGTGTTGTTCATTGTCACAAAAATGTGCGCCGATTTTCCTTTGAGCAGTTTTTCGAATATGAGTGAATCTTTGCTGGTTTTATAAGCAAAGCCGGGTGTAAATACTCTGTCGATAAAGCCTTTCAGAAGGGCAGGGTAGGTGCCCCACCAGTTGGGATATACAAAAACCAGGTGGTCGGCTTCTTTTATATCTTTCTGAACTTCAATTAGATCTTCTTCCATTTTGAAAAACGGGGCTTGATGCAGGTGCAGCAGAGGATCGAATTTTAAAGTACATAAATTCACCAGTTTACATTTAGCTCCGCCAGCTGTAGCTCCTTTTTGGTAGGCCATTGCCAGTTCGGTGCACAGGCTTTTGATTTCGGGATGCCCGTTAATGATAAGGATGTGTTTCATAATTAATATATTAAAAGTGAGACATGAGGAACTACTTAAATATATTGAAACTCAGAGAGGCTTTTGATGGCCTCGAAGAGTATTTTTTGTCGGAATGTAATCTTTTTGTGCTGTTGAGTTTATTGCTCTTATTTTTTAGAATTTATATCTTTTGTTGTTCGATAAATTGATTGTCAGCCTTCAAGCTGCGTTTGGAAAATGAACTTATCGTATTTTACATTTGATAAGTACCGGAAAATGATCTGAGGGCACTGATGCCGGTTTGATTTTATCGTTCAGCACAGCGTAAGTCATTACTTTTACATTTTGAGTAAAAATATAATCAATCAATACATCGATCGGAAATTCTGTAGAAAGGGTGTCCCAACCGTTAAATGTTCCAATACTTCCTTCTGGTTTAGTTTCGGTACTCACTCTGCTGTCTGCCAGGGTCGCGGTCATCGTGTTGTAAACGGCTGTTTCGTAGGGAGGAGCATTGAAATCGCCAACGCAGAAAACGGGAGCATTGCCTGCCATTTTTTTTATTTTTTCGGTGACCAATTTAGCACTTTCGGCACGCGCAAGCACTCCGATATGGTCGAGATGAAGATTAAAAAAATAGAATGTTTTGTTTGTGTTGCGGTCAGTGAATTTAGCCCAGATACATACGCGTTTGTAGGCGGCATCCCAGCCTTTTACGGCTTCTGACGGAGTTTCGGCGAGAAAAAAGAACCCTTTTTCGCTTAAGTCAAAACGTTTTTTATTATAGTAAATGGCTAATCGTTCTCCTGTTTTTCCTTCAATGTCGCCGCGACCTGCTGAATAGCTATCGAATGCGGGAAGTAGCCTTTTAAGTTGCTTTTCCTGTGTTTTGTCTGCAATTTCCTGAACGCCGAAAATATCGAATTGATAGGTCGAAATAAGTTTGCTAACCTGGTTTTTGCGGTTTTTCCAGGCGCGTTCCTCTTTGTCCGCTTTGGTTTGGAGGCGGATATTATAAGTGGCGACATGCAAAGTGGTGGTTGGTTGCTCCTTTTTGTTTACTGCATTTATTTTAGTTACTATAGGGGAAGCAAGTGTTGCTATGAATAAGCAAATGGATATGGATGTTTTTAAGCTCATAATGTCTTTGTTTTTAAATAGATTCGTTGTTTTGAATCGGTTTCCAATAAGCTTTTGTATTTTGCAAACCTACAAATTAAATGGCTTATTACCAAATTTTTTGAACAGAGATTCATTTTATTGTGAGCAATACTTTTGTAATTAGCAATCTGCTTTTTATCCAGTTTATGAATAAATGGCTGTTGATGATTCGAATGTTGAAGAAATGTTATTATATTTGCGTACAAAATTCTAATCACAATTTTAATTAAATCACAGAATTGAAGCAACTGCGTATCGCTATTGGTCAATCCATCTTTTATAAATTTATAAATCAAATTGTCAGCAGATGAAAAAAACATTTCTTGTAAGTATGTTTGTTGTTGTTTTCAATAGTGTGTTTGCGCAGCAACTTTCGTTCAGCGATTCTTCGGTAATAAGTCTGATTACCTGTTCTCCCGGCGAAGAAGTGTATGCGAAGTTCGGACATACGGGTATCAGGATTGTGGACCCGCAAACTTCACTCGATGTGATTTTTAATTATGGAATTTTCAGTTTCGAAACTGAAAATTTTTATTATAAGTTCATAAAAGGCGAGACTGATTATTATCTTGGAGTGTCCACCACAAGCCTTTTTCTTTCAGAGTACAAAAGACGAAATTCGATGGTATGGGAGCAAATTATTAATTTAACTCCTGTTGAAAAACGAAATTTAATCAATGCTTTGCTTGAGAATTATCAACCAGAAAACAGGAAGTACCGATACAATTTTATTTTCGATAACTGTGCTACACGTCCCCGCGTAAAAATCATCAATTCCATCGATGGTTTTGTTAGCTTTAACGAAACTGTGAGTCAGAAGACTTTTCGTCAGTGGGTTGGAGATTATGTGGGTGAGGATACCTGGGTGAAATTTGGCATTGATATGGTGTTTGGCATGGATGCTGATGTGGAAGCAACGCAGCTCGAAAGTATGTTTCTGCCCGAAATATTGATGAATGAGTTTCAGTCGGGCAAGGTGACAGTGCCGCTTAAGAACGAAACCAGGGCTTTGGTAGCTCAGAAAAATGTACTTGTAAGTGCGCAAAATGAGGAAGAGCAGCCCGACAGATGGTATTTTAGTCCATTGTTTGTTTTTGGTCTGTTGTTTTCTATCGGGATCGTAAGTTTGTTTTTCGAATATAAAAGAGCTCATTACAAACCGGTGGTGGACAGTGCACTCCTCCTGGCAACAGGACTTATTGGAGTGATTATTTTTTATCTCATGTTTGTGTCGACACATCCGTTGGTGAAGAATAACCTGAATTTACTTTGGGCAAATCCACTGAACTTAATAGCCGCCGTATTGATATGGATGAAGAAAATGCGGAAATTTATGTTTGTGTATCAGATTTTTAATCTTGCATTGCTTGGTTTTGCATTGGTTGCACTGGCTTTGTCGGTACAGTCGTTCAATGTAGCTCTTTATCCGGTTTTGGCGCTGCTGATATTCAGATATGCGCGTTGGTGTGTACGTACAAAGCATAAATTTGAACGGAAATCGAAATATCAACGAATGGAAAAACGTAAAAGAGAATTGAGATGAGCGACCTTCGATTTGTTGCAATTATCCCTGCGCGCTATGCTTCTACACGCTTTCCCGGTAAGCCATTGGTGGATATTGGTGGAAAAACAATGATACAGCGTGTTTACGATCAGGTGTCGAAAGTGCTTGATGATGTGTATGTAGCCACTGACGATAAGCGTATTTTCGATAAAGTACGTTCTTTTGGCGGAAAGGTAATTATGACCTCGGATGCTCACAGAAGCGGAACCGATCGGTGTTACGAAGCCTTTACAAAACTTGATGACTGGTTTGATGTGGTGATCAATGTGCAGGGCGACGAACCTTTTATTCAGCCCGAGCAAATTGAAGCACTGAAAAACTGTTTTGCTGACGATGAAACTCAGATTGCAACTTTGGTAAAGAAAATTACCGATAAAGATGGTGTAGAGGTTCTGTTCAACCCGAACAGTCCGAAAGTTGTTATCGATAAGCAGAACAATGCGCTTTATTTCAGTCGCTCACCCATTCCCTATAAACGTGGTTCAGACGAGAAAAACTGGATGGCAGAACATGATTATTACAAACATGTGGGTGTTTATGCTTATCGTTCGGAAGTGTTGAGTCAGATTGTTCAAATGCCGCCTTCCAAACTCGAATTGGCCGAATCGCTCGAACAGCTGCGTTGGTTGGAAAATGGATTGAAAATAAAAGCAGGTTTTACAGATGTGGAGACAGTGGGCATTGATACTCCTGAGGATTTGGAAAAGATAAAAGGAATGTTTTGAAAGAAAAAAGGGTTTTGTGATGGATACACAAAACCCTTTTCAATATTATACTGCGTCTTATTTTACTATTTCCGCAAAGTCTTCGATGTGTTCGTCCACATAGGCTGCAATAAGTGCCGTTTGTTGTTCTTCCATTTCGAAATACATCTCTTCCATCTCATCAAACACTTCAAAGTCAACATACATGGCGTTGAATTCTTCCTCGGTAGTTTCGCGTTCCAGCTCTTTTTTGTTGGGGTCGTAAATATCTTTGGCTTTGTAAATGAGTTTACCAAGCTCCACGGCTCCAAACTGTTTCATGGCCTTAGCAAATGGATTGTCGAAAATATAAGCGCCATAACCATTCTGTATCAGCTGCACAAAACCTCCTTCGCGCATTTCGGTGCTGAAAAAGTGCCAGGCCAGTAAGCTGTGTTGCGAACCGTTCAGTTTCGACATGTTTTCTGCACTTAGTTTCCCATCAATTGCCTCCAGATAGGCATCGATAAATACCTGCAAAAATTCGTCCATGCCTTGTTCGGCTGCCTGAGCTAAGTCGCTGTCTTTTATTTGAATCATTCTTTGTCGTTTTTTTTTGTTTAGAAATTCCCTGCACTACATCAAAACTTCAGCGCTGTAAGCCGGCAAAGTGATCTTCATTTTTTGATCTACTTTTACAAATTTATGATCAAAAGTAGCTTTCAGTCGTTTTGCTTTCAGTGTTTCGGGCAATTCCACTTCAAAGGTACGGCTTTCGGCTGAATTATTAATAAACACTATGGCTTCTTTGCAAAAATATTTTCGGGCATATACCCAGGTGTCGGCAGTAGTTTTGATATTTATAAAATCGCCATACATAAATACCGGATTGTTTTTGCGCAGATGAGCCAGCGTAGATACCTGATCTCTTAATTTGCTTTCGCGCTTATTCAGCCCGTCGAACTTCATCATGCGGCGACAGTCGGGATCATTTCCACCTGTCAGGCCTATTTCGTCGCCATAATAAAGCACCGGAATTCCCGGAATAGTGAGGTTGAAGGTATGAAACAAGGCAAACTTATCGTAAGCTGTAGAATCGGTAATGCCGATTTCGCGTTGCCATCCTGCTGCTTTGGCATCCTCGCCGAATTTTAAATCGCCCGAAGCATAAGCCATAAACCGGGGTTTGTCGTGATTGCCCGAAATATATCCCATCAGGTTATGATAACCATAGCTGTAAAAGCTGGAGTTTAATACGCTCTGTACGCGTTGTAAGTCGCCACCGCCTACTCCCGCAAAAGTAGTATTGGCAATATCGTACACATTAAAGTCAAACTGACCGTTGAGCATGCCGGTAGTCAGATAACTTGCAATCAGTTTAGGACTTCCGTAAGTTTCGCCTATCTGGTAAAGGTCTTTGTCCCTGAAGTTTTTCTTCATTTTGTAAGTAAGTTCGCGCCAGAATTCTTCGGTAATGTGTTTGCAGGCATCGTGGCGGAAACCGTCGAGGTCGAATTCGCGCAACCAGAAGAGTGCCGAGTCGGACATCATGTCCACAACTTTTGGATTTGCTAAATCGAGAGTGGGCATAAAAGTGTCGAACCAGGTGGTAAGGCGCTGGTCGTCCCATCGTTCGGTATTTAAACTACCATCGGGCAAATAAAGCGAAGTTGCCCACTCGGGATGCTGTTTGTAGAAAGGATGTTCGTTGTGTACATGATGCGCCACATAATCGAGCAATACATTCATTTCCTTTGCATGTGCATCTGCCACCAGTTTTTTGAATTCATCATTTGTACCGAAACGGAAATCGACTTTCGAAGAAGATATGGGCCAATAGCCATGGTAGCCCGAGAATTTTGTTTTCATCGGTTCGTACCAACCATAAGGCTCGGTAGGGTTTTGGTTGAGGGGCGAAATCCACAAAGTATTGAAACCTAAAGAATCGAAGTAGCCATCGTTTATTTTTTGTTGCAATCCGGCCAGGTCGCCGCCCCAATAGTCCACTTTTGGGTTTACATCCGGTCTGTTAAGCGGTTTATCGTTTGTTTTGTCGCCGTTCATAAATCTATCCACCAACATAAAGTACATGATCTGAGCATGTTTGTCGGTGCGTGTAATTTCTTCGGCTTTTGTAAGTACCTCGCCTTTTTGGAGCGGAATAAGAATGTCGTTGCTTACTCCGTATTCGTTGCTTGCCCATACTCTTATAAACGAACGGGATAGTTTTTTAGCTTCATCCGGAATTTCAAGAATGATTTTCCCTTCTTCTACTTTAAAGAAGCTGGCGGGCAACAGATGGTTTTGCCAGTAAACAAATACATTTGTAACCTTATTCTGTGTTGTGAGCGTGATATCGTGTTTCGAAAAATCGTCGGTAAGCAGCACAGGGAAATCCTTGTTTTTGCCCGGGATTTGTAAAATAGAATTGTATTTCCCAAAGCCATTGTCCACTTTATCGGGATTGGATGCATCGTGGTTTTGCTCGCCATCTATCAGCATTTGGTACAAATAAGTGCCGGGACTGAGATTCAAAGTTACTTCGAACTGTCCGTTTTCATTGAGTTGTAAATCGGGTGTGCGAGCCGGAGTCCAGTCGTTCATTTGTCCGGCTATCTGCACTTTTTTATAGCTTTTCCCCTGTGGGTCGAAGCTAAAAGTGTAATCAATTTTATCGGTTTTGCGGCAAGGCAGCGAATAGGCTATGCCGGCTTTCCAGATTTTCAGGTCTACAAATTGTTCTAATTCAGGACTAACGGTAAGTGTTGCTATCTTTTTGTCTGCGGAGAGTGCAATAGATAATGCGTTGGAACCTGAAGTTACCGAGTCAATATCAGCAGGCGTCATTATATAATCCTGGAGGTAAAGTTTGTTTTCACCTATTTCGAGCGTGCTCAGCGAATTGAGGTTTTTGTTATCGTCGCTTATGGCCGGAACATTTAGCCTGGGCTGACAAGCCACCAACAGTAGCAAGGCAGGGAAAAAAAGTTTTTTTAGTTTCATGGCATTGGAGATAATTGATTGATGGACAAAGAACGCATAAAAAACACGGACTACAAATAACTCCTCTGTTTTTCTGAGTAAATTTTTATGCAAACGATTACAGCATCGTGGAAGTAAAGGTTGCGGAATTTGTTATGCTATATAAATACTTCAATTTAATGTATCAAAAAATATTATTTCAGAAAAAGGGATGCTTCCAGTTGATTGAAGGATATTTCGCCGGTAGATGAGTTGAATTGTCCGCCCAGAAAATCAATCAGCAGTTTATAGTTTTCACCTGCTATGATCATATCTTTTGTAGGATATTCCTGTTTGTCTTCGGTGGCGGCAAAATATTCTAATTTCTGTTTCAGCGGTATCTCCAGGTAAGCTTTCTTTTCAGTCTTACGAAAAACTTTTAGTTTATTCTCTTCGTATTCAACATGGTAGGTGCTATCTTCGAAAAATACATCCGAATTGTATTGCTTATTTATCTTTAGCATCACTTTGTACGATGCAATGGTTATGCTCTCACTTTTTTGCTGCCGTCCGGCATAGATGTAATTGTTTCTTTCAAAGATGTTTTCGTTGTATTCTATCCCTAGTCTGTTGAAAATAGCATAGCTTCTTCCTTCCAGCTTTTCAGTGAAAAACCCCTGCATGGAGGCTATTCCGTAGTGATTCACAAGATAATCTATTTTAGCAGTCAGCTTTTCACCCGCTTTTTTATCGGGTTTTATTTTCGAAGCTTCTGTTTTGCTGATGACCTTACCATCTTTCAGGTAATGATTGGCGGTTAGCAGATATTCAATCTCGTTCAGCATATTTCTTCGGGTAACATTCATTATGCTCCATGGACCAATAGCCGATAGTAAAGCAACGAACGCAAAGGAAACAATGATCCATTTTAAACGGTTGGATTGCGTGACGAACAAATAGATACTTATGCCGTAGAGCCAGAAATTCAACAGAAAAACATATCCGCGATTGATGGTGAGTCCGTAATCGTCGAAACGCCGGAAGATACCGACTGTCATTAAAACGAGCAGCGGGAACAAAACCACCGGAAAGAACCTGGCGAAAATGACCGCCGTTTTATTTGCCTCCAAACGCAAAGGATATTGTATCAGCATGGTAATGAATCCGCCCAAAGCAAGCACCGAAACCAACCATGTGACCCAGCCTATTGGTAATTCCCATTTTACAACAATCTGAATAAGATATACATAAAGAATAACAGTGTAAACTGCCAGGATAGGGAGTAAAATATACAAGCCAAGTATCTTCAGAAATTTATCGAATTTATATTCCTGCCTGCGTTTTTCGGCCTCGGTAGGCACATTGGACAGAAAATACAAAGGAGCAAAAATGGCAAAGCAAATGGTTGCCAGGTTTTCGTACACATCATCGTGAATATTGATTTTGAACAATTGCTGCAATGATAAAATGGCAAGGCTGAGGCCAAGCATTAAAACCAATGAAAAAATTCCGGTGATGATGAGTTGTAAAACACTTGTTTTTGAAAATTCCCAAAACGATATTTCGTTGTTTTTATGAAAAAAAGAAACCGTGAAAGCACTCAACACAAACACTATCCCCAGACTGAATATCTGATAATAATGAAACAAGAGAAGTTTTTCGGGCAATAAGTAAGTATACAACCCGAGCAGGGCGGTAGCGATAATATTGAGGAGAATGCCTAACCATTTGCGCTGAAGTCCTTCGGAGAACAATGAAACACAAAGGCTAAGTGGAATGCCGAGACTGAAAAAAATCCAAAGACGATCGGAGATATCGGCATCCTCACGATTGATTTCGGTAAAAAACAAAAGCGATAAGCCAAGAACGAAAATGACAGGAAAACTGAAACGCGAAAGCATAATGCTGATGCGTTTGCCCCAATCTTTGATTGATATTTTTTTCATCTGTTTGAATTTTTTTGAACAAAGAATAAAGACAAAAGAACAAAGACAAAAGAACACGAATTGAAAATCAACGCACAAACATAATAAAAAAATCAGATTTGTTGTGTACGCTCCACGCTTCTCCTCGTTGTAAACAAAGAAAGTGTGGCTTATCTTATCAAACTGTGGCAAGATAAATTATAAAAAACATCACAATAAGAATTATTGCAAAAAAGAATAAATCGGCTTTTAATTTCGACCGATTCTCCTTTTTTATATCAACAATTATATAATTGACTCTTTTGTATATAATTAATGAAAAAAGAGGAATCATTATAATGTATAGGATTTTCATTTAGCTCAGTTTTTTAATGATTTGTTATACATAAACTAAACTTATTTGTTTTTTTCTATATAGTCTACAATCTCGTCGGGATGATCGCAACTAAAGATAAATACATCGTCTTTGGTTTTTACAGTAATCATATTCGAAGTGTTTGTAACATACATTGTGTAATCTCCCAACCCTGAGTTTTTAAACTTTCCTAAGAAACCCCATAAACCTCCTGAACCGAATGTCCGTATGCTGTTTTGAGTGTCGGATGTGCTGGTTCTCCTGATCTCCCGTATATCAATTGTTTTTATTGATACATTGCCGATTCCTCTGTTAATACAAATTTCATCATTGGTCACTGAAACTTGTAAGGGAAGGAATAATGCGCCCATAATAATTACTCCCAGACACAATAACATAGAAGAAAAGCAGAGTATTTTGGGCGTGAAAAATCTTGTGTGCAAATACAGTTTGAATTTGATAAAACACACAATTGCAACCACCAACAAAACAGCATTGGTTAGCATTGTGATGATAAGTACAGTAGTATCCCACGAACAATATGATGTCATTTGTTTCTCTTTTTTAGTTCATTGATCACGAGTTCTTTATTCTCACAGCTGAATACATAATTTTTGCCCTGATAAGTCTGAATTAAAAAGGCCTGCTCGTAGTTACATACAAACGAAGTGTAATTACCAATTTTGTTGTTTGAAAACTTACCGATATAGCCACAAAAACCGCTGCTGCCAATACGTCTTACGTCCGAATTGTCAGGAGTATAATCATCAATCCGTTCTATATCACATCGCTTTATCGAAAGATTTCCAACTAATTTTTGCAAGATGATTTCCTTTTCGGTCAGTACAATGTAGCGGGGCGACTGCAAAACAAAATAAAGAAAAATTAAAAAAAGAGCCAGTATTACAAAAGTGTACATTGAGTCTAAATTTTGAGAGAAATACTGAATCAATGCGTATTCCGCTATTAAAATAATAGCGCCTATGGCCAATGTGCTAATTTTTACGGCAGTACTCCAATTTACTTTTTGTTTTTCAATTTGCATAATGTGTTTATTTAATATGATTATCCGATAAATTGCCTAAAGCTTTAGACTTCAATACAACAGGGGCTTTGCCCCTAAAACCCCACTTACTTTTTTGTCTTAACACAAAAAAGTAAGCAAAAAAACCTCACCTGTCCTTCGGACACCCTCTCCAACAGGAGAGGGAAAAAGGAATAAGGTGTTTGACTGCGCCCGCCCTGCCTACCGTCAGGCAGGTTCGCTCAAAAAATTAGTCGTTCGCAGGCTGAAAACTTTTAAACTCGCCCCGACGAAATACGTCGGGACTCAAACAGAAAAGTTTTCTACGCCTACTTAACTCCATTTTTTGGCTCACCGGACGAGGTCGATCCTTAAAGAGGGTTTGTACAACAGAAGTAGGCAATTAAACGGATATTCATATAAAAAAATCAGATTTGTTGTGTGCGCAAGCCGTGCGTAATTACAGAACGATGATTACAACCTATATGCAATTGTTAAGGCCGGTGCAATAACTATTGAATAACCCAAGCCGGAGGCAGGTGTCATGAAAGGAATATCCATTCCAAGCGAAAACATAAAACGATTGGTGACCGATTCGTGACGGTAGGCTACTCTCCCGAAGGTATAATATCCCAGTCCTTTGTGCTCTCCAAAATTATAATCGGCATAGAATGCACAAAGCCCTATTCCTGTTTCTAAAAAATGTTTTTCCCTGCCCAGAAGATAATGCACATTCAAAGGTATTGAATAAACATTATTCATTTTCCCGTCCTCAGGATAATAGGCTTTTACAGGTGTGATATACCAATGTCGCGCTCCCGAATTATATTCCATGCCGTAACTTAGACCAATTTTATATCCGAATTTTGAACTTTTGCTCAACCTGCTGTCCAGCGAAATGCCAGCCATGCCATAAGATCCGGCAAGTTCTACGCCGAGATATTTTGTGTTTTGAGAAAACAAAGTAGAGATGCTCATTATTAGCCCCAAAAATATAGTTTTAATTTTCATAGTTCTGTATATTATCGTTTTTCCGGATATTATTATTCTAGTGTAGAGACGCACGGCTGTGCGTCTCTACGATATGTATTATTGTGTGTTGATGCGCACGGTTGTGCGCATCTCTGCGAATTGTTATACTGCCATACGATTAACACAACCGGGCTGATATTGCTAATTGACAAGCTCAACACTTTTAATATCAAAAGGCGATTCTTTCTGAATAAGCGATTTTAGTTTTCCATTCACAAAGACGCATTGATAGGTGATTACATACCATTTTTCGATATATACTGATGTTTTGTAGTACCAATCTTCAACAAGTTCTTGTTTCTCATTCGTGTTAAAAGACATTTTGTAGGGTTCTCTTAATATCCTTTTTACTTCTGATTTTGTCATTTCCGGTTGAAGCAACGCTATCTGCTCGGAAGTGAAACTGCTTGTCCTTATTTGACCGTAAACCGAAAAGTTGGATCCGATGATCAACATCAGAATAAGCGCTGCGAAAAAATATACTTTCGTTAAATTCAGGGATTTCATAGGCCGATAATTTATTTTTTTTTTACAAATATAACAGAATTCTTTTATTAATATCCTACTGCAATTATTGTTTTTTAGTCAACAAAAAATTCGTGAAATCAATGCTTCTATTTTATCAGGGGCATCTCTGTATCGAACGGCGTTGTTATTTCTTTGGATGGATTAAATAATATTCTTTTTATTATTTTATCTTTAAAGAAATCATAATGTTGTGCCACCCACATAGTATCGGGATATTGTTTTGTTAACTCAACGACGCTCTCAGACGAAATAGTTGTTTCCCATATAATTCTGATATAGTCATCTCTTAACTCATGAAAGCTACCTTTTTTTTCATTTTTAAAAAACAAGAAAATTGAAGGATTAGTGCCTGACGGCAATTGAAAAATCGCTATATATCCTAAAGGCTGTATTTCCATATCGTTCATCATTTGTGCAAATGTTTTTCCTGAGTACACCTTGCTTCTGTATTCGAAATTGTATTTCAGGTAAGCTGCTACGTTACCGTTAAAGTCGCTGTACGAATGATAAGGCAGCGTTTGTTGAGCCTGTAGCGTAGAAGAAATCAATACGCTTAAAATAAATAATAAAATTGTTCTTTTCATATTATGAACATTTTTCTCAAACTCCCCCTCAGTGAAATTAAGAGGGGCGGTAAAAGGACAACGCTATTTTTTTGTCATAATAACATTCGTTGGTACAGAAAAACCTTCTTCAACCCAACCATCAATATCTCCTTCATCATCCTCTAATATCCATTGAATTTGCGTGGGTGAAATCAACTTAATTTTGCCACTTAAAGTTCTTTTTTTCATCTGTTTATCGCGGAAATACATATATAGATCATTGGAATTAACACGGCTCACCGAACCGGACTTACCATTGGATGCATAAATGGTTATTGTTTCTCTTGACAAATCGTTATAAATCGCTGGGATATTGGGATTCCAGTTATTATCGATGAACGAATTGTTTTTGGTATAATAGTAATCGCCTATCAGGCAAGCACCATAATACCATTTTGTATCTTCATTTCCAATATTCAGGATGATCCTGAATGTTTCCTGGCCGGCAACATATTCCCAAGTGCCTGTATATGCTTCCAAATTAGCAGTATATAGCTGCTTTTTTATTATTATCTCTTGCCCCATTACTGAAGTAAGGTTTAAACAAATGATAATTGAGATTAATACAATTTTTGTTTTCATTTTTGTTGATCTTTTATTAATTACAGCCTGTTTTTAAATTACTATCTATGCTTTGTAGTGACCGAATATCCCACACAATATCAGGATCAGATGACCCCATATCAAATTCACCTAAGCTGAAGGTTAAGCCTGAATCCGTATTATTTAATATATCCAGAAATTGTCTTAAATTAGCATACATGTCTGTTCCAGATTTTTGTGTATCTAGATACAATTTATCCAATCTTTCTGTATTATAATTTTCTCCAAATTTTTTAAATGCCCTGATGTCGGTAATATGCAAATATCCAATACCAAAAGCACTAACAACAATATACCTGAATGTAGCCGGATTTTCCATTTTTCCATTTATAAACATAGAATACAACGACATTAAGTCTCCTGGGGAAAAAACATAAGTGCCCCCAGCAGGTATATCGTCATGTGTGTGAATTCTTTCGGTGATTTTATCTGTATACAAAGGATCATAGCTAACGGAAGTCGCAGTTTGTTTTATTGGATAAATAAAAGTACCATTTGAAGTTTTCATATAACCATATTCTATTGACTCATTTTTTGCTTTGTTTATATAATCTTTTAGCCTTTGAATTAATGGGGCGTCGGCTTTAATTCTATTTAATTCAGCACAAGGGACTGTCTGCTTTACGGAGTCTTTTGGTTCGTCAGTAGTTGATCCGCCAGTGCTACCACCAGCACCTCCTCCACCTCCTCCACCTCCACCTCCACCATCATAAGGAACATAGCCACCGCCACTACTGGGATCATCAATTTTAAAATTTTGCAACTGTATTATTTCACAATCAAATAATATACCAGTAGTACTTACTATTATACCAGTAGTTTTGTCTACTATTGAAACAGAATATGCCCTGCAAAATTCTATCCAATAACTTTGCGAGCCTGCTGAAGCATTAAATTTTGTTGGGTCACGTTTTACTTCGCTTGCTTTTGCAAGACCTACTTTAGCAGTGATTTTTCCTGCTTCGTATTTCCAACCATTAACAAATTCATCTTTTACGCTGTAGAACAAAACTGTACCCGATAAATCGCTGGCTCTATGGAGGTATTTATTTTGCTTTATTGCGTCATCTTTTTCGAGCATATATTGCAAATCGGGCACTACGATCATTTTAAAACCATAACGATCACCTGTTTTTTTGTTTTGTAAAACCACAAGGCGTATCACTTGTTTAATAACAGATCTATCGTTTTGCAACTCGGCATAATTGCTTACTTCGGAGTTAGCCACTTGCACAAAGCCATTTTCGTACTCCCAGGGGAGCTCAACTACCGACCAAACGGAATCGTTGTCGAGTTCGGCCATTTCCCAATTAAGTAAGGGCTTAAGATCCGTACTATCATTATTCGGGGCTCTCATTTGATTGGCTAGGTTTTGTAATCCGATATTGGATTCGAACCATGCCTTTGCTTTTTCAATTGTAAGTGAATCTGTTTGCTGTTCATCAAACGTATCATCGCTGCAACTTATTAGTGCAGCTGCTATAATTGTAAGTATATAATATATTTTTTTCATATTTTTTTGTTTATAGGAAAATAAAAAATATTTAACTCTTCTGCTAAAGACCGAAAGCCAGTCAAGAATTTATAATTAAAGTTATTTTATTGCTTTCTGTAAATAATGTTCTGTAAATTTGCAATGTCCCTTTCTTTTTTAAGTGAGTGATAGGCGGAAGTCGGTTAAGTTGCGTGAAACAATAGAATGACCGGCTCCGCTTTTTTTATTTTATTTACAGGGTGTTTTGCCCTGCCATAGTAATAGCTTCAAATTATTTTCATATTACAGCATTAATGCCTGGTTATTTGTCGAACTAACTATTTCTCAGAAAATAGTTTTTCTCGAATGTAAATGTAGGAACTTAACAATCAAGTACCAAATTTTTTACTTAAAAAAAGTAGGACAAAGCTATTTTAAACATATCTGATTATGTGTAGTTTAACGCATGACAAAAGAAAAAAAGTAGGACAAACTATTTTTATCCGTCAAAAAGGGGCGAAAAACGGCAGAATTGAGCAGACCTTCATCTTGTTTTTTAATAAAAAAAGGTGTCGAACAGACCGCGGTTTGTACAAAGTGAGGGTATGGTTTTGCACGATACAATCACTTATAGCTTGCTGAAATGACAGCAGTATTTTTACTGTCACGTTGTATAGACTTTTCTCCCATCGGAAACAGACAATGAAACTGAATACAAAAGATATAATACTGTCATTGGCAACAAAACTATTCAATTTTTCCCATATAATATAGTTAAAATACCTTTCAATTCTGACACAATTCTGACTTGTATTTGTTCTCTTCGGTAGCGTATAAAATCAGTTTTGCGGAACAACAAGCTAGCTTGGCAGACCATTAAGCTAGCTTGGCAGACCATTAAGCTAGCTCCGCAGTTCAAAAAGCTAGCTTGGCAGACTATAAAGCTAGCTCGGCAGACCATTAAGCTAGCTCCGCAGTTCAAAAAGCTAGCTTGGCAGACTATAAAGCTAGCTCGGCAGACCATAAAGCTTACCCGGCGGAACAAAAAAGTTATGTCTCACCCGGCTGAGTTGATTGGTAGTAATGTGAAATTAAATGATTCTCCTGACTCCCCCTCGTTTGCAACGAGGGGTTTATTGTTATTTGTTTGTAACAAAGAGATATGTAATCCTTCGATAACATATTACGGTTTTTATTTACAAAACTATCTTTTTTGCGTTGAAAATGCTCAACCATTTACCCCTCGTTACAAACGAGGGGGAGTGGGGGAAGGCAAGGGTTTGTTTGGTTTATCGGGTAAATTAACCATTCAGCCCGAATATCAACGTAACTACATTTATGCCGATGGAAAAAAAGATGTGGCAGTGATTGAGTCAATTCTCAAAGGGTATCCGTTGGGTTTAATTTATTTCAATAAAGTAAATGAAAATAAACTCGAAGTATTGGACGGTCAGCAGCGCATTACAAGTTTCGGACGTTTTGTCACCAATAAATTTGCCATAAAAGATGAAAGTGGCATGCAGCAGTATTTTGGGAGTTTAGCACCCGAATTGCAAGAGATGATATTGGCTACCAAATTACTTATTTATGAATGTGAAGGAACAGAACCCGAAATAAAACAATGGTTTCGGACCATTAATATTTCAGGAGTGGCGCTTACCAATCAGGAATTACTCAATGCAGTATATTCAGGTCCTTTTGTAACTTTGGGAAAAGAAGAATTCAGCAATAGTCTCAATGCCAATATACAAAAATGGGGTGCTTATATTTCAGGTAGCGCCAATCGACAGGATTTTCTGGAACGAGCGCTCGAATGGGTGAGCAAAGGAAAGATTGATGATTATATGAGTCGTCATCGTTTTGATACGAACATTAAAGAATTGAAAAATTATTTTAACTCGGTTATCGACTGGGTTTCGGCAGTATTTGTTGATGTAGAGAGTGAAATGCGAGGTTTGGAATGGGGACGCTTGTACGAACAATACCACCATCATCCATACAATCCTCAAAAAGTATCGGAAGAAGTAAAAACACTATATGGCGACCCCTACATAAAAAACCGTAAAGGAGTTTTTGAGTATATACTTGGAGGATCAACGGACACCAAATTACTCGATGTCAGGGTTTTTGATGAAGCCACTAAAAAAGCTATTTACACTAAGCAAAAATCAGATGCAGAGTTGAACGGAATTTCAAATTGTCCGTTATGCGCTTTAGGACACGAAGCCAACAAAATCAAAATCTGGAGTTTAACAGATATGGATGCCGACCATGTGGCAGCATGGAGCAAAGGTGGGGCAACTGATTCAAAAAACTGTCAAATGCTTTGCAGAACTCACAATCGGGCGAAGGGAAACCGATAATTGAAAGATACTTTGCCGTGAAGATTTTATGATTTTTTCAAGAAGTCCCGATTTAAAACCGATGAATTAAGTACGGATAATGAATGGATTTTTGTTTAAATCCAATTAAATTCATATTGTAATTATACTTTATTATTCCCATTTTCTTTCGCCCACTGACTTGGAGTTAAGCCTGTTACGTCTTTAAAGATTTTGTAGAAGTTGGAGTTAGAAGTAAATCCGGATTTTTGTCCAATTCCTTCGAGTGACATGTTTTTGGTGGTATTATCTTTCAACAAATCAAGCGCATATTCAATCCTGAGTTTATTTTTTAGATCAGCAAAATTTGTTTTAAGAATTTGATTAATAATATACTGAACATGATGACGAGGTATGTTAAGCTCTGTACAAATGTCGTGAGCTTTAAAATCTGGTCGGAGAAAAGGTTTGTTCACTTTCAGATATTCCATTATTTCATGGCTTAATTGAATGTATTTTTCATTTTCAGGTTCATCCATATTCGAGTTTTGTTCTTTTTTCATTCCAATTATGGAAATATCCAATTGCTGATTGTTTTTCTCGTTTTCAAGTTTGGAGTATACAATTTCAAAGTTATGTGTTAATTTCGGATTTACAATCAAATACAATGGAATAAGCAAGTAGACTCCTAAAATCGAACGAACTACATATTTTAAATTTGTTAGTAAGCCTTCATCCATACTTTTAATATCAACCAAAACTCGTGATACAACAATTAAGGTCAGGGAAACAATTAAAACAATAATAGTGATGAAGTACAATCCGTGATAAACATTTTTAAATTCAGGACGAATCATCCGGTGTTTGTTTTTCTCCTTTTTCCATGATTTTATGATCATGTACAATGAATAACTGCCATAGATCATTAACAAAACAGACCTTGCGTATATATTGTATAAATGAGGATAGAAATAGCCAAAATCGAAGTTTCGATAGGCTTCAAAGTTCCCTATTATTAATTTACTTACATAAATTTTGTATTCAAAACTTGTAAACCAATAGGGGATAACCTGTATTAAACTTATAAAAAACGGAATGAAATGTATTATGTCAATTTTTTTTAGTTTGTGGTCATCTCGGGTCATTCCCCTTACAAAGAAGTAATACAACGGTCCCAATAGAAAATAGGAAGGTGCAATATTGTTTGTTAAAACAGCCATAATATATATATTGCCGCCAAAATTAAAAAACAAAGTTGCAATGATGTAAAGTGCAGAAATAATAAGAAATAAACCCAGGTAAATAATGGATTTGTTCCTTTTCCAGTTGTTTAGCATTAATACACCGGACAAAATAATAGTTAAAAAATCAATCGAAAGGCTTATTGATGAATAGCTTATCATATATTGTTTGCAACTTGCTGATAATATTTTTAATATATAATTACAGTTTTGTGTTAACTCCGAAAAAGAGTAGAACGCTTAAATTACGAAAACATCTACATTCATTTTAGCGTAAATTTGCGTTATTTGCAATTAAATTAATTTTTTTGAAATACGTTCAATCATAAAAACCGAAACAAAAATTTTCACAAAAATAGAAATTCTTCGTCAATTTCACTTAATATTTCGATAATATTTTCAAATTTGCTTATGCCAAATTATCAATTTTATTTATTTAAATCATAAGATAATGAATCATTGTTGATTGCCTGCTTCCCATTTCCATTAAATTATATTATGCTGAATTTAAAAATTAGCATATATTTGTGATAAATATTCTTTAATATACTATATTTATTATTACCTTTGATATGGAGTATTGATATAACTATTTTTTGCGATAAGTAATTTAATAACAGATAATTAACTGTTTTAATTTTTTTTGTTATTTCGTCGTTTTTCAATGCGATTTGATTATCTTAACGGGTATGTTATTGCAATTTGTAGTAAAATATCAGAAAAAATTATACATTTGTAGTAATATTTAAAGATCTAACAAAACAATATTTTAATAATTTGGTTATATTTTTCAATTATAATTATATTTCTTTAATAGACGATTTAAACCAATAAACATCAGTTTAATTCATCTTTTCACAAATTTACACAAGGCACTTATCAAAAAAAAACATTATTTAATATCATTTTTATGAGAAAGCATTTACTTTTAATTACGTTGTTATTCGTTACATTCACCATTTCGGCTCAAAACAAAAAACACGCTGACAAATCAAATTGGTCATTTACGTTGGAAACCGGTATCAACCAGTTCGACGGTGACATGAATCAAAATTACAATAGTGTTGTACCGAATGCCGATTTCCGTTTATCCTACGGTGGTTCATTGGAATATAACTTTACTCCGGTTTGGGGCTTGGGTTTTGAATTTTATCATTTGCCTTTGAGCGCAAAACAGGGAAATGACTATTTTACAAGTAATATGAATCATGCCAATGCCTACCTTTCTGTCAATATGTTGAATCTATTCTCGAGAGATATTGATACCCGATGGGGTATATGGGGTACAATTGGTGGAGGTTTAGGATTTTATAATTCTATGATATATGGAAATGGTTCCACAGTTGGAATTCCACTTAAAAATGGTTTGGCAATTACTGTTCCAGTGGGAGCTATTTTAGAATACAATTATACCAAATCGATTGCATTAGGTGTTAAATTACAGTATCGTTCACACAACAAAGATAATTTAGAAGGTAATATGGTAGATGATCAGGGGATTAGCAAATACAACTACAAAGGGGTAACCAATGACTTTATATCACTTGCCACCGTATTGGTACGTTGGAAGTTCAATGCCAATCGCAAAGACCATGCACGCAACGTAAATGAAAAAGTTTATCAGCCTGAGGAAGCCATGATACCTGCCCGTCAGGCAAAAGCAAAAGCCGATTCATTGCAAAACAAAGTAGATTCGTTGCGCCGGGAAGTAAACCAAATAAAACCTAAGATTGAAAAAATCGAAAAGATTTTGGATTTAGGTACTGTAGTTAAACAGGAAGAACCAACTCCTGCTCCAGTTAAAGTTGAGGAAAAACCGGTCGTAGTTACAATGAAAAATGCGAATGGTGATGATGACGGTGATGGTGTTCCTAATATGCGCGACAAAGAATTAAATACGCCAAGAAACACATCTGTTGATTATTGGGGCCGCACTATTCATGGAGTAAACATTGATGGATATGGTACTGTTTACTTTGGTTTCAACAAGTCAGATTTAGACAAAGATGCATTGGAAATGGTTCAAAAGGTGGCAGTAAAAATGAATACCGACCCAACGTTATTACTCGAAATTCGTGGTTTTGCTGACAATGTTGGAAACGTTGAATACAACCAAAGGTTGAGTCAAAAAAGAGCCGATGTGGTGAAAGACTATATTGTTAGGGTTTACAGAGTTTCGCCCGATAGAATTATTGCCAACGGCAAGGGTAAAATTATTGATATGGTGGGTGCAAACCGCATGAACCGTAGATGTAATTTCTACTTCAACGAATAATAGCATGTATATCAACATCGGAAAATTTAAAAATGAACTTTAAATTTTTCGATGTTTTTCTAATAAAAAAATCCCTTTATTTTTAATAAAAAGCTTGATTAGTTGATAGAGGGTTTAATATAAGAAATTGAATTCGTTACAAAAATAAAATTGTCTGATTCATATAAAAAGAATAAAAGTAGGGGAAGTGTCCAACTGTTTCTTTTATGGTTTGACGCATGATAAATAAACTACAAAACATACTAAACTTGACATTAGTTGATTTTGTAAGAAGCGTAGATAATATGAATTTTATAATTTGTTTTGAGATCATTAAAAATGTCTTTCATTGGCAAATTGACATATTGAAATATTAGCACATAATTTACACATGAATAAATTATTAATTACAACATTTGTTTTATTGTTAGTAATGTTTCAGAGCTTATTTGCACAAGTCGATAATGTGACTTTTGTAAATACAGGAGCAATGAACGTAGCACCCAATGGTGTTTCGGGAGTTTCTCTGTTTGTTCCTGATGCAATGCGACAACAGACAGTAGCAGGCCGTAGTGTAAACATTATACACAATGGAATAACTGAATTAGGTGGAAATTTTTATCAGGATGCTGCGACAACAGTTTTCGATGTAAATGCCACCACCACAGTCGGTACATCCACCGGCAAATTTCGCTTTGTGACCGACAGGGGTGTCAACAGAACAGTGACAACACAATCGAACGCGATCAATGAATTTGATAGAGGGTTACGTTATGTGGCATTTCCTAATTTTGAAATCAGTACCAATGACTCCGTGATTATTCCCGGAAAAATGGGGATTGATGCTATTTCATTGCATCGTGTGAATTTAAAAACCGGTAAAATGGTTTTACGTTCGGATGTAATTACAGATGCAAATGGTACAAACGCCTATGATGCTTCTCTGCGAATTACAGGTGCAGGACTTTCAGCCGACTTGGTCGATTTAGGTGCAGTAGTAGTTGAACGCGACATGTCAATTTACCGTCCTGATGGGAGCACATCAAATCTTTTTGGTTTCGCTACTCCATTCAAAAACACTCAACTTTCGGGTTATTATGCCGGTAACTGGGTACGTCGTCCGTTAAGCAATGGTGATTTTGGGCATACTACTTATATATATGGTAATAAGGATGCATCACCTGCTGATAATATTATTGATAAAGACCAATATGTATATCTTGCTGCCGAAAAATTAGTGCCGGCTCAGGCATATTTGATTAAACCACGTCCCAAAGGTTTTAATTATCAGACTTTGCGCGACGAAAACGGATTGTGGTACACCGCTGATGACCCTTCGCTTTATGACAAATCAAAATTTCATTTCAATGGCAAAGTATATGCAGTTGCACCCTATCTGGAACAACTTTTTGCCGATGATGTGATGTACACAAATACAATCAGCACCCCAAACCTGACCTTTACGGCAAATCTTTTGATAGGAAATTCATACACTTGCCCTATTCCTACTAATTTGCTTGCACAGAAAATGGAAAGTTATCCTAATTTGAAATTCTATCCTTATATATATGTATATCCAGCAGGTGCATCTACCTATCAACCTTTGGCAATTTCGGGCACGGGAAATGGAATTGTGGTAGCTGATGTAACTGAAATTCCCGCTATGAGTGTATTTATGGTCAGGTTATCGAAAGAAAATGCACAGTCGGGAACCTTCGAAATAACCAAAGACTTACAACGACATGCAGATGTGGCTCACAATAACCCTCAAAACATCAAGGCATCGGACGGTAGAATGTTGGTCGGTGCAAGCGCAACAAGTACAGCTGCGAGTACTCCGGTTGTGAAAAATCAGGTAACTTTTAAAGTAACACCTACTACCAACGAACATTTGTATGACATGGCAGCCATTGGGCTTAGAGAAGATGCAACTTTGGGTACCGATAATTATGATATAGCGAAAGCCTATATTAACGACCGCAATTTATTTCAGTTATATACCAGATCGAGCTCAGGAAGTAAGTTGAGTGCCAATGGAGTTCCATTAGCAACCGACACCGTAATGTTGGACTTTGAACCCAACTTCGAAGGAGGTGAATATAAATTGACTGCCAACTATGCGGAGTCACTCGAAACTGAAGGAGTTTGGATATTGGACAATAAAATCGGGAAATGGGTGGACATAAAAACTGAGAAAAGTTATACATTCAACGCTTCACCCAACGACAAAGCTGAACGTTTTTATGTGTTATTCAAAAAGCCGTTTATGCGCGAGACTGATACCACAAATTCATTGCTTGTTTATTATAACAACAACAATGTACTGGTACGTCAGCTCACCAAAGAAGATGTAGGAAGCACCATAACCCTTTACGATCCTCAGGGAAGACAACTCTATGCTAAACAGGTAGATAATTATCCTGATATGACAATTCCTGTCAACAATTTATTGCCTGGTGTTTATATGGTTCAGCTCAAAGGTGAACATGCGGGTATCGCCAAATTTATTAAAAAGTAAAGCAACAATTAAGAAATAAAAACAGATGAAAAAAAATATAGCCATATTTTTATTAAATGCTTATTTGATTGCTTGCTGCTACTTTATCATAACGCAAACATCAGAACACAAGCAAAGCAGATCATATAGAACAGATCAAAATTTTGCAGTCGTACAGTTTGATAAACTATCGCAAGCGAACGAAGATACAAAATTTCAAAGTTATACTGCCCATAAAAATGCCGGTATAAAAACAGCTATAGGAAAGCAGAAAAATTTTAAAGGAAGGAATTCTACTTCAATAGGCAATGGGGATGATGCGGTTTTCGAATCGCTTCCGGTTAATTTGTTGGACGCATCGAATAGTAAATCAATCGCTGTAAAAGCAAATAAGGGCAATCAAAATGGGTACAACTATACTTATTTTGGTCAGAAAACTGACAATGAATTTCCCAACAACTCCGGCGGTGGAGCTTATGCCGATAACTTTGCTTCTTCATCCAAATCAATCAATTTATTAGGTCAGGGAAATTTTAATTATACTTTTACAAAAAGCCTGGCATATAATAATCTAACAAGCCCAAAGCTTACATTGGATAATAATTTGGATAATGAAGATCCATTCAACGAAGGGAACGGAAATGACAATGAATCCTATTATAATGATGTTCCGGTAGGTGATGGTACCATTGTACTGATTATCATGGCATTGGTGTTTGTGGGTTGGAAAAGGTGGAAGAATATTGCCCCCAACCCCTGAAGGGGAGAAAGACACAGTATCTTTGAAGATGAGATGCCCCCAACCCCTAAAGGGGAGAAAGACACAGTATCTTTGAAGGAGAGATGCCCCCAACCCCTGAAGGGGAGAAAGACACAGTATCTTTAAAGGAGAGAAGAAAGAAAAAAATGAAATGAAAAGAAGAATGAAATTACAGATAAAATATTAAAAATCAATGGTAATTAACATCCCCGCCATTTATCTCGTAAAGCGAGAGGGGCTTGGGGCGGATAATAAAGAACAAATAAAAAATATTAAAGAATAAAACTTATGAAGAAGATTTTTTTAACCCTAATTCTCATTTTGGCAGCTATCTCTTTTAGCAACTTAAATGCACAGGTAACCATAGGTAGTAACAGTGTTCCAAATGCAGGTGCTGTACTTGATATAATTAGCGGTGCTAATAAAGGATTGTTAATGCCAAGGGTAGCTTTGACTTCTACAAGGAAGTTTAGTCCGGTAATATCCACAGATGGAACTTTAAATACTGGGTTTAATGTAAAACACACTGAAGGTATGACGGTTTATAATACCGCTACAGATAATTCAGATACTGGCTATGAAGTATCTCCGGGTTATTACTACAACGATGGTACTAAATGGGTACGCTTGCCACAACGCTATACCAATTGGTTCTTTATGCCATCGGTGTCTTTTGATACTTCGACCACCGGTAGTGGAAGGACAAAAAATTTATACGATTTGTATTTGGAGCAATTCACAGGTAAAGTAACTTCGGGTGGAGTTATTTCGGGCACACCTACAGGACGTTTTGTAGGAAGTACAGGTGCACCAACTACAATTCCTTATGTGCCTGCTGCTACTGATATGTACTATTATGTTACTTATTACGATACAACCGTATTTGCAAATATAAGTATCAATGCAAGTGGATTAATGACTTATGATGTTATAGCCGGAGCCACTGATTGTTCGTACATTAATATTGTTTTTGTGTTGAAGTAGAATATTGAATTTGTTTAGTATTAGTACTTACTTCTTTGTTAAACAGTCATTTGATAATTCATATATTGTATTTTGTTGATTCTCAATCCAATTTATTGTGTATTTTGAAAAAGAGAAAAGTGATTTGTGTCATACTGTTATTATATTCAACTTAATACTGTATGTGGTTTGAATCCATAATTATAGTTGAAAATTTTATTCTCATTCAAATTTCTATAAGAGTAGTTTTATTTAATCAGATTCTCATTAAATTTACTTGATTATAGCTATAAATTTCTTTTATAATGAAAAAACTTATATTTTTTATTTTAATTTTTGTATCTTCATACTCTTATAGTCAAAACTGTAGTGTAAATGCAGATATTGATCAAACAGTTTGTGCAAATGCACCAACAGTTACTCTTACCGGATCGGCAACTGGGTTACCTCAATTACCACTTGTTACTACCTGGTCACAGGTAGGTGGCCCGTCAGCTGTGATTACAAGTCCCGGTAGTTTGACCACTACTGTAACAGGATTGATAGGTGGAAATACCTATACATTCAGGTTCTCGAGTACTTGTACTGATGGTTCTTTGGTGTACGATGATATGCAAGTGGTAGTAAATAAAATTACAATAGCCAACGCAGGACCTGATTTTGATCCAATTTGTCCAAATGCTTCCGCAGCAACACGTAGACTTGCAGCAAATTCTGTTGGATCAGGTGAGACAGGAGCATGGAGTGTAGTTTCCGGTAGCGGTTTAACAATCACCACACCAAGTTCCCCAACTTCTGCATTTACGATGCAAAATACAGTTGCGGGTAATTCAGTATTGAGATGGACTATTACAAATGCCTCAACAGGTTGTTCATCTTATGATGAAGTTACCATTCCAAAAATGGGAGGAGTAACTCCATTTACTGCCGGGCCGGATCAAACATTAGGAGCTTGTTATAACCCACCATCAACAACTGCAACTTTAGCAGGTAGTTTTGTGGGTAATGGTACAGGTGGGCAGATAGGTACATGGACAGTTGTAAGTGGTCCCAATGTACCGGGTATAACATCTCCAAATGCGAATAATTCAGGTTTAACAAACCTAAGAGAAGGGGTTTATATTTTTAGATGGACAGCTGTAGGATCTTGTATCAGTGGATCGGACGATGTTCAGATTACTGTTCCCGCCGGGATTGGAGCAGCAACAACTGCCACCGCAGCAATAAGCGGAAATCCTACTATGCCTTTTTGTGATGGACGGGATAATGTTGTATTAGTTGGTAATACTCCAAAGGTATTTGAAACCGGAACATGGACACAAACAGCTCCCGCTTCACCTCTCGCTACTATTGGTAGTCCCACAAGTCCAATTACAACTGTTACAGGTTTGAACGGTACATCTAATTATACATTCAGATATACAATTAGCAATCCAACTTCGGGTTGTACATCTACAAAAAATGTTAGCATTTCTTACGGTACTCCTCCAGCACTTTCAATTACCACATCCAAACCTTTATTCTCTACATGTGGTGCAACAACAGCAAGTATTGCTTATACCCACAGTGGAACCGGTACAGTACAATATAGTATTATTAGCGGACCTGCAACTACAAGTTTTCCTACTATACCTTCAGCTTATGCTACTGCTGCAAGTCCACTTGTTTTAACCGGCTTAGATCAAGGAGGTACTTATTTAGTCCGTCTAAGAAAAGCATCAGGTACGGGTTCTACATGCGAAACAGTATATGATGAAATTACAGTTTATATGTCAAAAACACCTTCTTTAGCAACAGCCGGTTCTAATCAGCTTTTTGCTTGTAGTGTATATAATGGAACTTTAAATGCGAATGTACCGGCTGCAGGTACTGGCACCGGAGTTTGGTCACAAATATCTGGTCCAAATACAGCTGTTTTTGCCAATAAATATGATCCGAAAACTGCTATTTCAGGAATGACTAATGGAAAATATGTTTTCAGATGGTTGATTAGCAATGGTGATCAATGTAGTACTAATCAGGCTGATGTGACTGTAGGTGTAGCGTCGACAACACCAACTCAAGCTAATGCAGGTGAAGATCAAACAGTTTGTTACAATTCACCATTAGTCCTACAAGGCAATGCGCCAGTACTTAACGAAACCGGAACATGGTCAGTAAGTCCTTCAACCGGAATAAATTTTTCGAATATTAATTCAAAGAATGCTGTGGTTACAGGAATGTCGGCAAATACTGTATATACTTTTACATGGACCATTACAAATGGATGTGGTTCTACAAATGATCAGGTGATTATCACCGCCAATACTACCGTAGGTCCAATAGCCTCAGTTGCTGGACCCGATCAATGTTTAGCTTCGGGAACTACAACTATCACTTTGGCTGGAAATGATCCAAGTCCTGCAACAGGATTGTGGACTCAGATATCCGGTACAGCAGCTACAATTACATCTCCAGGTACTTATAATTCAACAGTAACTGGGTTGACAGATGGGAACTATCAATTTGAATGGGCTTTAACCCGAAATGCTTGTACTGTTACCCGTGATACAGTATCAATTAGTATTTTAAAACCAACAACTAATGCCAATGCAGGAAGCGATCAGATTATTTGTGGAACAACCACAACCTTAGCAGGAAATGTTGCTTCAACCGGATCGACAGCTGGAGTTGGAACATGGACAGTGGTGAGTGGTTCAGGTGGTGTCGTTTTTGGCGATGTAAATAGTCCAACCTCATCGGTTTCTAATTTATCTTCCGGTGTTTATGTGTTGAGATGGACGATAACCAACGGAACCTGTTCTTCGAATTATGATGAAGTGAAGTTATCAGTATCAACACCTCCTGCGACTGCTGCTGCCGGTGATGACATTTTCATTTGTGGAGCTGGTACAACAACTACAATGGCTGCTAATACTCCGGGAGCAGGACAAGGTACAGGATACTGGTCGGTAATTAGCGGTCCAAATACACCGACAATAACAAGTCTTAATTCAGCAACTACAACTATTACAGGACTAACTACAGGAACTTATGTATTCAGATGGACTATTCAAAACGGTCCATATTGTACACCTTCAACTGATGATGTTTCTGTACAGGTGGTGCCGCCAGCAAATGCAGGTGCTGATCAAAGCTCTTGTGAAGCAACTTCTGCAAACCTTTTTGGGAATGCTTCTACAACGGGTACATGGAGTCAGGTAGGAACAGTTCCAAATACAGCTACTTTAACTGTCACTACACCATCAACGGCTACCGCATCAGGATTAATAGCTGGAACATATACTTTTAGATATTCAATTTCCACCCCTGGTTGTACAAGTTCGGATGATATGCAGGTAATTATTTCGACACCAACAGTCGCAAATGCCGGAGTCGATAAAGATTTATGCGGGGTGACAAGTTGGACAATGACTGCCAATACACCAACTTCAGGGACAGGTCTATGGACAAGAGTTTCAGGTCCAAATACACCAACAATATCAAGTGTATCAAGTCCAACAGCAACTATTGGAGCCACAGGAACGGCTGCTATAGCCGGAACTTATATGTATGACTGGAAAATAACGAATGGATCATGTTCAAGTACCGATAGGGTTGTAATTAGAATAAGTAATATTGATGCTACAGCCAATGCCGGAGCAGACCAAAACCATGTATGTGGAAGTGTGGCATATATGGCTGCATCTGCTCCAATAAATGGTACAGGGCTTTGGAGTCAGATATCCGGGCCAAATACGGCTGCATTTTCATCTACAATATCGTATAATTCTACAGTTACAGGCTTGATTGCGGGTACTTATGTTTTTCGTTGGACAATTTCGAGTGGGGCATGTACACCTGTGTATGATGAGGTATCAATTACTGTTTTTGATAACCCTACAACTCCAACGGCAGGCACAGACCAAAGTTTGTGTGGTGCAGTTACAACAACACTCGCCGGAAATACGATAAGCTCAGGTACCGGAACGTGGACAAAGGAAAGTGGACCAACTTGCAGCATAACCGATATAAATAATCCAACTACAACTGTAACTTCAATGTTGCCTGGAACTTATGTGTTCAGATGGACATCGTTGTTAGGAACATGTACACTTTACGATGAGGTGACTGTTGTTATTAATGAAAATCCAACAACAGCCAATGCCGGTGCTGATTTCAGTTCATGTTTGTATTCACCTTTAAATTTAGCGGCAACAGCTCCAACGGTGGGAACAGGAGCTTGGACCCAGATTTCAGGTGGAGCCGTAAATATATCAACTCCATCATCACCAACTACTTCAATTATTGGTGCTGTTGTTGGATCTTATGGCTTTAGATGGACTGTTTCCAACGGTATTTGTCCGTCGAGTATGGATGATGTTACAGTAACTATTGATAATATCACTACTCAACCCAATGCCGGACCTGACCAAAATTTAAGTAATGCCTCTCAATTTACAATGGCCGGCAATACAATTAGCTCCGGAACTGGTACATGGTCCAAGATAAGTGGACCGAATACACCTACAATTACAACTCCAAACTCGCCAACTACATCTATTACAGGCACCATTCCGGGTACTTATACATTCAGATGGACTGCTACAAATGGATCGTGTAGTCAGTATGACGAAATGATAGTAAACAATGCATCTCCAATCGCTACAAACGATATTCAGCAAACACCTTTAAATACTGTTGTTTCCGGTCAGCTAATGACGAACGACAAAGGTGTGACAAGCATTACTTCAGCTACAATTGGTGGCAGTGCATTTGTATTTGACGTAGCTAAAAATGTATCAGGTATTGATGATGCAGGCAATGCAATTGCTATTGCCGGTTCGCTTACTATTAAATCAGATGGAACTTATACATTTACTCCAACCAATGGTTTTACCGGAACAATTGATCCGATTACTTATGTTGGTACCGGATTAGGTGGAGCTAATGATAGTGCCATCTTATCAATTGAAGTTTTGCCAAAAGTATGGCCTGGTAATAACCCTCCGGTAGCGCAAAACGATGTAAATTCAACGAAGATGAATGTGACTATTACAGGTGCTACTATTCTAAATAACGATAGCGACCCTGATGGCAACACATTGACTGTTAGTTCGGCAAGTATTGGAGGAAGTCCAATCACATTGGGGAATTCAACAATTGTTTCCGGGATAGATTTAAATTCAACTGTTGTTTCAAACGCGGGTACATTAACCTTAAATTCAACTGGAATCTATACTTTTATACCTGCTACCGGTTTTACAGGCACAATTGATGATATAACATACACAATAAGCGATGGAAATGGAGGTACAGATGTTGCTAAATTGAACATAAATGTATTGCCTTATATTGTTAATACAACTTATGCCAATGATGATGCCATTGCAAAACCTCAAGGAACAACAATGACCGGCAATGTCTTGACAAATGATTTTGATCCTGAAGCAAATACTCAAACTGTAACTTCGCTGAATGTGAATGGGACATCAATTACAGTGGGTTCGGCAACTCTGATTCCAGGAAAAGGTACATTAACTGTAACATCAGTCGGAGCTTATACATTTGTACCACTATCTAATTTTGTTGGGACTGTTCCGGTTATTTATAATAAATGCGACAATGGTATTCCGCAGGCATGTGACATGGCTACACTTTACCTTGCTACTTTACCAAGAATTATAATTGCAGAGAATGATATTCAACAAACTCCAATGAATACAGCGGTTTCGGGTCAGTTAATGACCAATGACGAGGGAGTAACGAGCATAACCGCAGCAACTATTGGAGGTAGTCCTTTTACTTTAGGAGTAGCGAAACAAGTATCGGGTATCGATGACGCAGGCAATACTATCACTAATGCCGGAATGCTTACTATTAATGGAGTTGGAACTTATACTTTTACTCCTACTACTGGTTTTACAGGTACAATCAATCCTGTAACATATACCGGAGCTGGTGCAAATGGAACAGTTGATAACGCTATTTTATCAATAGAAGTATTGCCAAAAGTTTGGCCAGGTAATAATCCTCCTGTTGCTCAGAATGATGTTTCTTCAACTGAAATGAATACTGCTGTTAGCTCTTCGATTTTACAGAATGATAGTGATCCGGATGGCGATGCCTTGACCATTTTGAGTTCAAGTGTTACTTTGGGTAGTGCTGCACAAGTTTCGGGTGTTGACTACTTGGGAAATACCATTGTGAATGCAGGTTCTATTACGTTAAATGTGAATGGGTCTTATATATTTACTCCTGCAAATGGTTTTATCGGAACAATAAATGATATTTCATACATTATTCAAGATCCTTCCGGATTGACTGATGCTGCCATTCTCAATATCAATGTATTGCCTAATAATGGTAATACTACTTATGCTAACGATGATGCCAATTCTGCTCCAAGAGGATCAACTATGACGGGCAATATATTGACTAATGATAAAGATCCCGAAGGTAATACCCAAACTGTAAGTTCGGCAAATGCTAGTGGAACAACTATAAATATTGGCTCTGCAACAACTATTCCAAGTGTAGGTTCATTAACACTGTTGTCAAACGGTAATTATACGTTTGTACCTTTGTCTACTTTTGTAGGAACTGTACCAGTAATATATAGCAAATGTGACAATGGAACACCTTCGGTTTGTGACGAAGCAACATTATATCTAACATCATTGCCAAGAGGTATTATTGCAGAGAACGATATTCAGCAAACACCAATGAATACAGCTGTTTCCGGTCAATTGATGACTAATGATGAAGGTGTAACAAGTATTTCTTCGGCAACTATAGGTGGTAGTTCATTTACTTTAGGTGTAGCGAAACAAGTATCGGGTATCGATGACGCAGGCAATACTATCGCTAATGCTGGTTTACTTACTATAAATGGAGTTGGTACTTATAGTTTTACACCTACTTCAGGCTTTACAGGAACAATTAACCCTGTAACTTATGTAGGTGCTGGTGCTAATAGTTCTACGGATAACGCAATATTGTCAATTGAAGTCTTGCCAGTTGTTTTACCGGGAAATAATCCTCCCGTTGCTCAGAATGATGTTGCATCAACAGAAATGGGAATAGCTGTAAGTTCTACTGTGTTGTCAAATGACAGTGACCCTGATGGAAATTCCTTGACTGTGATCAGTTCAAGCGTTACAATTGGAAGTGCTACCACAGTTTCAGGTTTAGATTTGGGTGGTGGTGCTGTTGCTAATGCAGGGTCGATAACACTTTCTTCAACAGGATCATATATATTTACACCATCTGCTGGTTTTACTGGAACTGTGAATGACATTACTTATACCATAAGTGATGGAAATGGAGGGACAGATACAGCCATATTAAGTATCAATGTGCTACCAAACAATACGAATTCAACTTTTGCCAATGACGATGCCAATTCTGCTCCAAAAGGAACAACAATGACAGGAAGTGTATTGGCTAATGATACTGATCCTGAGGGAAATACACAAGAAGTGAGTTCGGCAAATGCAGGTGCTACTTCAATTACCATTGGAACATCTACTTCAATTCCAAGTGTTGGTTCTTTAACTCTTAGTACTGATGGTTCATATACTTTTATTCCGTTAGCAAACTTTGTAGGAACTGTAGCAATTATTTATAGTAAATGTGACAATGGTTCACCATCTGTATGTGATGAAGCTACTTTATATTTAACTTCGTTGCCAAGAGGTGTAATTGCGGATAATGACATTCAACAGACTCCAATGAATATTTCAGTGTCTGGTCAGTTGATGACAAATGATGAGGGAGTTACAAGTATTTCATCCGCATCGATTGGTGGAAATAATATTCCAATTGCTACTCCAACAATAGTTGCAGGTGTTAATGATTTGGGAAATGCTGTGACGAATGCTGGATCAATTACTATGAATACAGATGGTACGTATAGTTTTACTCCTACCACAGGATTTACAGGTACCATAAATCCGATTACTTATATTGGTGCTGGAGCAAATGGGTCTACTGATAACGCAATATTATCCATCGAAGTATTACCTACGGTTAAAATTACAAATAATATCCCAGTTGCACAAAACGATGTATCTTCAACTAAAGCAGGAGTTGCTATCAGTTCTACTGTTATTGCAAATGATAGTGACCCTGATGGAAATGTTTTAACGGTTACAGTTTCGAGCGTTAATATTGGTAGCGCATCAACAGTTGCAGGTGTTAATTTGGGTGGAGCCGCAGTTGCAAATGCAGGTTCGATAACTCTGAGTTCCAATGGAAGTTATACATTTACTCCTTCAGCCGGATTTACCGGAACAATAAATGATATTAGTTATACTATAAGTGACGGACACGGTGGTACTGATGCTGCAATATTAAGTATCAATGTGTTGCCAAATAACGGCAATACTACTTATGCAAATGATGATGCAAATTCTAAACCTCAAGGTATTACAATGACAGGGAACGTTTTGACAAATGATTTTGATCCTGAAGGAAATGCTCATACAGTAAGTAGTGCTACTATAAATGGTACAGGTATAACAATAGGTAGTTTAAATACAATTAATGGTATTGGTTCGCTTACGTTAAATTCAAATGGTACTTATACTTTCATACCATTAACACCTTATGTTGGTACTTTGAGTGTAATTTATATAAAATGTGATAATGCAACACCTTCGGTTTGTGATGAAGCAACTTTATATTTGACGTGCTTGCCATCTACCAAATCATGCTTGATCTCTAATAAAAACGTAACACCAAGGATTATTAGATAAGTTTTAGAGTTATTTCAATTTGAAAAAAGGCTGTTCGGATGTGTACATTCAGACAGCCTTTTTTGCATCTGTTTGTCTATTCGTTCGACCGATCAAAGTGGTCTGAGGGATAAATTGGGTTTTTAGTCAGAATGGAAAAATAAGATGATTGTCTGCATAATATACAGTTATTATAAATATAGTTCCTTGAAGCCGGCTTCAAGCTCCAATAAGCTTCCCTATCGAATTGGAGATGTCTCTTTGTTAAATAAACATAAGGCATTTTTTAGTTCTCGACACCGACCAATAATATTTGAACATTATGCATTATACAAGTTGTATGTATTTGATATAAAGAATTATATATTTTAAATGAAAGAAATGGAACGCTGATATTCGCTGATTTAGCGGATTAACGCTGATAAAATGTAAAAGCGGATCATTCAACGGATTTTATCCCCGAATAAATCGGGGAGGATTTTAATATCTAAGTCTTCATCCTCTCGCCAAAGGCGGGAAATAATCCGTTTTAATCGGCTAAATCAGCGAATATCCGCGTGCTATAATAATTATTTAGTCGAGCCTTAAAAAGCCCATTTTCGTATTATATTATTGTTGATTTGGTAAAACATAGCTTTTATCAAGTCAACAATTTGTATTTTAAAT